>Ga0208920_1000005_pt1 | contig 466780 bp, 434 predicted proteins | sample 19_taG_FD_184094 | JGI IMG/M metagenome (GOLD analysis project Ga0208920, IMG submission 184094) | Marine viral communities from the Subarctic Pacific Ocean - 19_ETSP_OMZ_AT15317 metaG (SPAdes) (version 2) | ecosystem: Environmental > Aquatic > Marine > Oceanic | place: Pacific Ocean...
TGCAGGAAAGGTTAAACGAACTCGAATCAGAAATAGCGAGAGAAAAACAACTATTAAAGAAAGCCCAAAATCATATCGATAACGGGAATTCTTGGACTGAAAGGAAAACAGAAAACGGCTCCAGCTACACGGTTTGGCCTCGTGTGAAACAGCAATCAATAACCGATATAGAAAATCACGAAAGAGGGGTCCGGAGCATAAAAAACCAGATCTCGATGATTGAAAAAGAAAACCAGGACTCCCTCTCTCTGGCTCAGGAGACTCTTGAGAAATACAAAGGAGCCAGGGCCTTTGAAACCATTGACTGGGTGGTAATGGAGGACGAAAGCTTCATGGTGCTTTCCGGAAGCATGCATCATACCAACATATTCAAAGATACCATCGAAGAAACGCCACACGAGAACATACAGTCCGCCCTCTACCTAATTTACAACGAAAACTTCGACACACTATTTGCTTATGAAGATGCCCTACAGCAAATAGCGGAGCTTTGATCATACTTCAATAAGACCCAGTCGCTGACTAGAACGGGCAGCGAATCTGCCCGTTTTATCATCTCCTCAAACTAGGACAACTCAATGAGCAAAGATATTGACATCGAAAAATACACCTCCGAAGACATCACTACTGAAAAGCTCTCCGAACTCATTGCCAAGAAAGCTTCCTTTCAAATTGTCGCGGTCAAGAACATCAGCTCCGTGGTAAATAAAGTCGAGGGAGCCATTGAAAAAAAGGGCTACGTTGCCGCGTGTACACAGAATACAGAGCGGCCTCCTTAGCCAGCTTCGCTATCCCGACTGGCTTTACCCAGGTTACTGGCTTTGCCTCAGTGATTGGCATCGCCGCTCATAACCTCGCCACTTTCAACCCTGATTATGAGATAGGTAAGAACAAACCTGCCGGCAAAGTGACCGTCATTTACAAAAAGGACTGATTCTCCACAGAATCAGTTAGTCGATCAGCCCACTTCAGGTTGGTGTACAAACTCTTCTTATACATATTCGGGATGGCAAAACCCTACACCATCAAGAGGATTTGCGAACTCGAAACAACGGCAAAGAAGATCAGTAACCCATGTCCTGATTTTGGGCTTGCTCGGCTAGGGAACGCATGGCTTCCTGACTCTGCTCATCCCGTCTTACTTCGATCAAAAGCTGATCCCAATCATCGGGAGGGTGGCCACTTTTCAACATCTTGCGGAAAACCCGGTAGGCATCATCGGAGCTCTCATACGCCCGCTTGGTGCCTTCATCATTGACCCAAGCATAGACAATAACCTTGCTTGAGGCGTGGTAGCGAAAGAACAACCGGTATTGCTGAAAGAACTTCGCACGGAACCAGTGCTTGTGATCAGCGCCAAGCGTACCACCCTGCCGGTACTCCGGCCTTGCAGGGTCCTGCGGGATAACCTCGAATGCTAACTTGGCAATCGCAGCCAATCGCTTGGTAGCATTTTTCTTGGTGAACCCCTCGGGATTTTTTTCTTTGAGGCTTTCGACTTGTCTTGCCAGGGTTTCAAGCTGTTCCATAAATAATGGGTGAGCATAAACCGCCCACCCATTGATAGTTAGAGCGGTCGGTTGCCTCCCACTCATTCATCGTCTTCCTGTAAAGGCGCATCCAGATCAACCTCGACACCCTTCGTCAGCGACTGGATACGCTGCATTAACGCATCTTCAACCGCAAGGATGTGCTCCGGATGCTCGGCGATATCACTCGCCAGGAAATCCAGGAACGACCCCAGAGCCGGGTCATCGCCTTCGTTGGTAGCGCGGGTCAAGACCACTTCGCCGTTTTGGCGGATGACATAGTGAATCTTGTCTCGCTTGTTGAGTTTGAGAGCACGGCGAACCGTTTCCGGCACGGTGGTCTGATACCGGTCTGTCAGCTTGGATTCGACTTCGAGGGTGGCCATGGCCGCCTCCTACACTATGGGGATGACAGACAGATGGTAATGCAACCGCATTACATGCGTCAATGCAATCGCATTACCAAAACATCAGCCCGCCTGATCCCTTTCCCCAATTCTCTCCAGAATCCAGGATTCCACCTCATCAGAGACCCACCCCGTTGCACGGGCACCCAGCGGAACCGGCTTTGGAAAGACCCCGTCCGCAATCAGCTTGTAAATGTAGGACCGTCCCAGGCCGGTGGTATCCATCACTTCTTTCAATCGCATGATTCTCATGAGCAATCTCCTTCATCTCATGAGATGCGGCATGGCGGTAAAAACTAACCAGCCTGACCACTACCGACGACTGCATCCAAAGCTATTGGAGCCATCCCCATATCGCTTGGTCTCGGCCTTGGCGAAGTAGCTAAGTCTCCTGAATAGATCCACATACCGGTCGAATATCGTCACTGAGTTCGCATCAATGTAGTAGGTCCCATTGGTAGGGAAATGCACTAGCCACTGGCCAGCACCCCAAGGAAGCCTCAGCGCACTGCACCAGGCGCTACGGATTCTTCCCGACATATTTTCCACTGCGATCCTTTCCTCTTCTTCCGGGTGGCCATTACAGCCGAATGCCCCGAGATAGCGGTAAGCGTCTCCGTTCAACAATATGCAACAATGGTAATGGCGATGGCGCGATATGTTTTGCTCTCTCGCCCAAACATATCGGAGTTCGCAGGAGTGCACTCTCTGTCCCTGCCTGGCCTTTCTCAATTGGTGGGCGTTGATTTTCGCCTGCAGAGATTCAAAGAAGCTCGATATCACACTGGAGTCTGGGTCAGGGAAGTCGACAGGGATTCTGAGATCGAAGCGGATAGCCGTGGTTCGTCGATACCTGTCCACCGCCTTCTTCATGGTTTCCAGGATTCTCTCAAGATACTGCTCAATGTAGGGAGAGTGCTTGGGCAGCAGCGGAAGACCGTTCCATTCAGTGCCTTCCACTAAGGTCAGGTTGGGGTTGTGGGGATGTCGTGTTGCCATGTCTGTGTCCTATTCGTTGTTGAACACAAGAACAGGCACACACGTAATTTCTTACTCGGATTCCCCCTCTACGCTATAGCTATCAACTACCAATCAACCCATAATGATCAAACCTATATATCTATAACCGACAGCTGAGACGCTCGAAAAAGTCACGCTGTAGCACAGCCAGCAAGGGGTTCATCCTCATGAATCACCAAATTTCACTCTGGAAATATATGATGCATAAAAACCGAACTTGGCCTATATGCACCGAATCTCGTAGCCTCTTGATTCAAGATTCATTCTGATTGCACATTGCGTAACCACTGAGTTATCCCGGCAAGGCGATTGCCCCATTAGCCTTGGCTATCTGCATCAACGACATACCAAAACTCAAGCCTCCCGCGCCGCGAGGGAAGCAAACTCATACAATCACACCTCTGCCAACCGCTCAGATACGACGCTTTATTAGCCGGGCGCTCCTCAAAGTTCACCTCCCGGATAATTCTATTGGCCAGATTGATCACGTGCAGGTATACCCAAGCAGAAAGCAACTTCACATCATCAGAACCAACCAGTTCCGGCAGTTTCGGGTCTGAGAACATTTCCTCTTTGATCCGATGGAAAATGCTGTCAATCCACACCATCTCATCGCTAATTAGCCCCTCAGAATCACTACCCATGGCTACCAATGCATATTCACAAATCTTTAGACTCATGAAATTAGCCGCCGGCAGACTTTCCGGGTGCCTTCTGAAAGCCTGTATCAGATCGGCCTCCGGAGATAGGCCAATCCCAGCTATCTCCGGAATCTTTGCCGCCCAAAGTTCGAGCTGTCGTTCAATCCTGAGCCTTTGATCCCTCCCTTCCCCCAACTCGGCCACTTTGTAAACATTCCAAGGGCTTAGTAGTTCATCCAGGGCAAACTCTCGCATTATGAGCTGGCCACCGATCACCCTTCTGAACCTAGGGTGCCGTTGGCTAAGCACGATTGACCGGTACTCCACTTCAGGAGCACATCTTCCCTGCCCACTTTCCCCTTCCAGCCTTACATATTTTAACTTTTTGAGCCCTTCCAAACGATACTGCAGTTGGGCTGACGACAATCCCGTGAGGCGCCTCAAGCGTTTTTCCTCGACCGTGACAAACCCTCCAGGACCGGAAATTGCCCAAAGCACCGCCAACAGCAGCCGATCCAAGGCAGCAGGTCCTTCCTCCTCTTTTATAAGACGACCCCGTTTTCGCTTCCTAACCCCATCACCCTGCCCAAGCAGAACCGCCTCTATAAACAACAAGCCGCTTTCCTCTGGCTGCTGATCTACTGACAAAAGCTCCAGCTCGAACCTGAAGGATTCAGTCAGCCTGATACCTTTCCTCGGTCGCCCTCTCAGCATCTCGGGATCAGACCGACTCGTCGCCGGAACTGGGCTCTCTTCTATATAGGCACCACTTCCATTGCGACGAGCACGAAGAAGCTCTTTCCTGGCCCGAGCCACCGCCGCTCTGGAAATTTTCAACTCTCTCGATAGGCCCTCAACTGTCCATGCGCACCACTCCCCACCGAAGCGCAACACTAGCTGGGCAAGGAAATACCTGCTCTCGCTAGAGAGCCCAGGCATACCAGACCGTAGTAAATAAAGCGCCAAATGATGCCTCGCCGAGACCATTTCCCAACCCTATTTAATATACTTTAAACTATGTTAGAAAACGTATACTACGCCACATCTGGCACCCAAAGCGAGCGCACCAAAATGAAGCATGCATGGCTAAACTGGTTGAACTGGGAGGATGAGAGCAGTTGCCTCTGGGCGATCAATTACTGCATGAAGAAGCAGATCATTGCCACCTTTACGCCAAACAGGAACACGCCTGCCTCACAAGAACTTGCGAGCCTTATCCAAACTTGGCCTTCCAGAACAATCACGAAAGGGAGCGAAGAACCCATCGGACGCAAAGGCCTCCTGGAATCTGAAGCGAGAATGAGAAGCGCTTACACTCAGTGGACAAAACGAAAGGAGCAGACGACCCATAAGAGTTACAGCTTATGGATGAAAAGGAGCATAAACAGAAAAATTCATAGATACGCCAAGAAGCAAAATCTCAGTATCAATGCCGCAGTTGAGCACCTAATCGACAATTGCATTGATCAAGCGAAAGAAATGGACAAAATCTATAAAAAGAGACTAAAGGACAATGAACTCCTCCAGCAGGAGAAGCTTGAAAAGCTTCAGGAAATCATAAGGACACAAGCTGCCGAAATTGCCGCACTCAAAGCGATGCTGGCGAATTATCCCCAAGACACACCTTCCGCTGAAGAGGAATCTATAGACTCAACATCCACGATTGAGCCTCAGAACGACTCTCCCATAGATGACGACATTGCCTTACTGTAGTTTGGGTGACGAATCCCTCGCTACCAAACCATAATCCGGCTAGCTGACACGCAAGGACGAGCTAGCCACCAGCTCTATATGCCCTCCCTCAAACCAGCAAGCTGCCGGTCAATCAGCTCAGCAACACCACTATCCACTCCGAACTCTCTGGCAACGACAGCGAAATCAGCGAGAAAAGCCACGATCTCATCAATATCGCGCTTGGCCTGCTCCCATTTGGCGTAGCCCGCCCGCGCCGCCAGCGCCTGGATAGCGTTCAGCGGCGGATTCTTGCCGAAACCGGCATAGGCAGTGGCATGCTCCTGGTATGGGTGAGGGCTAAAGGTCACATCGTAGAAAGGGGCTGGCGTCCATTCGCCAGCATCATCCTGCAGGAAAGCCCAGTTCTTGCTGTGGTCATCCTGGTTGCAGGCAATCAGGTTGAACATGGCTCTGCGGAACTGCAGTTTGCCGACCGCTGGTGAGCGGCACAGGTGGCGGCTAGCTTTGATCAGATCCTCGTAATCCAGGCTGGGGGTGCGGAAATCCGCATCCAGCAAGCCACAGGCACTGTGCATATGGAGTCGACCTGCCTTTTGGGGATGGCTTACCCAATCGAACCGCTTTACCCCAAGCCAGGCACGGGCACCACTTTGCTCTGGCGCCTCAAACAATCGCCACTCAGGCGGCTCCAGCCCCAGCTTTCCGGCCAGGTGCAGATAGACCGCTTCACAGAGCCCTTCCTCATGGCCGAGGGGCAGATTCCTGGAGGTAAACTTGACCAGCCAGGCCTCATCGCCTGGCCTCGCCACCGTGCGGCAGCGATCTGGCTCATCCGGGGAGATGTAGAACTGCGCTTTGGGTCTGGCACCACCGGAGCTACCTGCTGCCACCAGATCCGCCAGCACCTCTTCCGTCTGACCGTCAAAAAACGCCTGCGCCTCCAGACCCAGCTTCGCCAGGTCGATGTCGCCGGTTGAGGCAAGCCGGTATTCCGAGGTCGGCGAGAATGACAGGGCCCCCATCCCGGAAGCCCCTACAAACGCCAGGCGATCCATGGCGGTGATCTGGGCAGGGAGAATGCCATGCTGTCGGAACACTCGGTCTTGCAGCAAGGAACCCCAGCCATCAGGCAGACTATCGCCGAACAGGCCATGCAGGCCGGAATGCGGCCTTTTGGGAGCAAGCTGCAGCTCAGTGGTTGCCTTCAGGCCAAAGGGCGACAGGTTTCCGAAGCGCCCGAGATAATCGGCATCGTACTGAAAAAAGACGCCCTGCCGGTTCTGCGCCAGCACGCCTACCGTCACCGCCTGCCCCGTTGCCAGCGTGCGGGTTACCGTCAGCTTGCGGACCGGTTTAAAGGTCATCGCTCAACACCTCATCGATACTGGATGGCAACTCAGCTTCGCTGAGGGAATGGCGAGTCAACGCATACAGGCGACGTAAATCATCCAGACTCTGCCAGAGGAATAGCAGCTGCCGGAACGAAATTTGGCCGGTGAGCTCGAATTTCTTGATGGTGGATGCTGGCACACCACTACGCGCAGCTAGCGCATCGCGAGACAGCTTGGCCTGCTTGCGCAAACGTCGCAGATGGGTGGCAAATGCCTGCTGGACATCGGCATCGTCAATCAGGGACGGCGTCATATCATTCCAAAGCAGATACAATGGTGTCCAATTATTGCACAGGAGCGAAAAATAGACACTATTATGTCTTTTTTAGATCACCACTATCCCCACTGCCAACTATTGGTGCGATCCAGAACCTTGGGGCTGCGGAGGAATTACGCCTGATGAAGGCAGCGGCAAAGGGGCTGATGGATTTTTACGAAGACAACACGGTATCCGCTGGAGGACGCTCGGCATCAAGTAACCAGAGCGTCCCGAACGCCCCACGAGCCACTCAGGCCAGCACTTCCAGCCCCTTTTCCGCCACCAGATTCAGCAGCTTTAGCGAGGGGCCATTCGGCTTTTTCTGGCCTTGCTCCCACTTCTGCACCGTGGACACACTGGTATTCAGGTAGGCAGCAAATACGCCTTGGCTGGCACGATTTCGGGTGCGAATCCTCCTGATCTGCACCGCCGTATACTCTTTCACAGGCGGCAGACAGAGCGCATCGAACTCACGGAGCGTCGCTTCTTTCATCACCCCCGCTTTGTGCAGGTCTTTCGCCGATTCATGCACTGCGTCCAGTATTGACTTACTCATCGCTCTTCACCTCAATTAACGCACCACTCTTTATCGCTTTGGCCAATGCCCTATCGCTATAGCTCAGCAGCTCTTTTGCCAAATATTTCAAGGCCCTCAGCTCATCAGCAGAGATATTCGCGCGTGCGCTTTTAGCGAAGCCATAAACAAAGAAGGCCTTATCACCAACCCTGTACGCCAGCAGGGTCCTCATCCCTCCGCTTTTGCCTTGGCCGCCGACAGCCACACGTTTTTTCACCACATGACCACCCAAATTCGCATCAATCAGGCCACGCTCCATTTCATCAACCGCCGCAAGCAGCAGAGCGTCATTCAAGCCCTCTTTTGATGCCCACTTACTGAATGACCTGTTCTTGAATATCCGCATTTCATGCCCTTGCCAGCCTCGTCAAAGTATAGCACCTAGTGCCATAGCAGACCACACCACAATCATCACTCTAGTAGCAACAGCAGGGGCAGAGAACCCTCCTCATAAACCTAAAAATCGGTTGAATTTTGACCGGTAGCGCGCAGACAAAAAGGCGCAGCGCATTTGCTCATTAAACTAAATCAAGGACTTAAAAGTGGTGGGCAGCATGGTGGGCAAAGCAAAAACCACCATGCAAAAACACCAACAAATCACTGATTTTCAAGTACTTTTAATTTTTAACCAACAAGAAGATTCAGAATATCGAGTAACGCTTTCATGTGGCGCCTCACTACTAAAAAAGCCGGCATGACGCCGGCTTTTTTAACGCTGCCTAACCGCTAGCCCTACACCTCCAGCCACTCCTTGCGCACGGCGTCATCGTTGCGCAGTTCGTCCGGGGTGCCCTGGAAGACGATCTGGCCGTGGCCCATGACCAGGACGCGGTGGGAGATATCCATGGCGATGGAGAGTTTCTGCTCCACCAGCAGGATAGAGACCCCGGCGTTGGCGATTTCCGAGATCAGGTCGGCGATCTGTTTGACGATGAGCGGGGCCAGGCCTTCGGTGGGTTCGTCGATCATGATCAGGGACGGGTCACCCATCAGGGTGCGGGTCATGGCGAGCATCTGCTTTTCGCCGCCGGACAGCACCCCCGCCGGGGAGTGTTCGCGGCGGGCCAGGTTGGGGAACATGTCGAGCATTTTTTCCACAGTCCACTTGCCGGGTTTGCGCGGATTTTTCAGGCCCAGCTCCAGGTTCTGTCGCACCGTAAGAGAGGGAAAAATATCCCGGTCTTCCGGCACATAGCCCAACCCCAGCCGCGCAATCCGGTGATTGGGCCAGCCGGCAATTTCCGTACCCCGAAAACGGATGGAGCCCGTAGGCGGCACTTCCCCCATGATGGACTTCACCGTGGTGGATCGACCGGCCCCGTTCCGCCCCAGCAATGACACCACTTCGCCTTCCTGCAGGGAAAAATTCACCCCCTGAAGAATATGGCTTTTACCGTAGTAGGCATGTAAATCCTGTACGTCCAACATCAGGCTGCCTCCTCACCCAGATAGGCTTCTTTCACCCTGGGGTCATTGCGAATCTGTTCCGGGGTGCCCGTGGCAATGATTTCGCCATAGACCAGTACCGAAATCCGGTCGGCCAGTTCGAACACCACGCCCATGTCGTGCTCCACAATCATCAATGTGCGCCCGGCAGCCACCTTGCGGATCATGTCCACGGCCTGTTCGGTTTCGGTGTTGCTCATGCCGGCGGTGGGCTCATCAAGCAGCACCACCTGGGCATCGCAGGCGATGGTCATACCGATTTCCAGCGCCCGCTGGCTGGCATAGGGCAATGCCCCGGCCGGCACCTCGCGTAACGCTTGCAGGCCGATCAGTGCCAGCACTTCTTCGGCACGCTGATTGGCCTGACGGATGCCGGCGGCCGGCCGCCAGAAGACATATCCGGCCTTGCTGTTCTTCAGGCAGGCGCAACGCAAATTTTCAAACACGGACAAGTTGGTGAACACATTACTCACCTGAAACGAACGCGACAGGCCCAGCTGCTGGATCTTGTCCGGCGACAGACCATTAATGCGTGTGCCGTTCAACGCCATGTCACCACTGGAGGGCTGCAGGGCGCCGGACAGCAGATTAAAAAAAGTGGATTTACCGGCCCCGTTCGGGCCAATGATCGCGTGGATTTCACCACTGCTCACCTCCAGGTCCACACCGCGAATAATATCCGCCGGACCAAAATTTTTTCGTAATGCCTGGATCGATAGCGCTGTCATTATTCGCTCTCCCGCAGGGTTCCGGTGGCTCGCATCAGCGTGATGCCACTGGCCACCAACGCCACCACGGCGCCCCACTGCCACACACTGGTTTCATTCAATGTCATGCCAAAAAACTGGCTGATGCTGTCGCTGCCGTGGCGCCAGTGGAACAACAGCTCCACTGCCAGTGACAACCCGGTGGCAATCAGCACCACTGCCGCTGCACCCGTCAGCCAGCCCGGCAGGCAAGACGTCAGCTGGCCCTCGCGCCAGGCCACACGCACCTGTTCGATGCCACCCGCCAGACCGCGAGGGGCGAACATGACAATGCTCAGGAAAATCAGCCCCACATACAGGATGGAAGCATCGGTGTAGTCGCTCAGCATGGAGTTGATCAGGGTGACCACGATGGCACCCACGATGGGGCCATAGAACACACCCAGCCCCCCCACCGCCGCCATTAACAGCGCCATCCCGGAAGGAATCAGACCTAACGATTCCGGGGTAATAATTTCATAGTTCACTGCCGCCATGCCGCCAGCCAGGCCACCAAAGGAACCGGAAGCGATAAAGATCAGATAACGAATATTGCGCGGCTGGTAACCGATGAAGGCCATCCTGTCCGGGTTGTCACGCACCGCATTGGACATGCGCCCCAGCGGCGTGCGGGTAAAGGCCCACATGGCAGCCACCGCCACCAGAGTCCAGAAGGCAATAAATCCATACACATCCCGGGCACTGGACAATTCCAGCCCGAACCACTGCGGCCCGACCATGCGATTGGCAAAGATGCCGGCTTCGCCGCCAAACAGGGACGGGAACATTTGTCCGGCTGCTGCCACCAACTCGCCCAGGCCCAACGTGATCATGGCAAAGGCGGTACCGGCGCGGCGGCAGAACGGCCAGCCGATCACCAGCGCCACCAGCCCACCGGCGACCATGCCCACCAGCGGCATGCTCACTACCGGGATATGCGCCCAGAAACCTTCACCGGTATAGCTCGCTTCATCGATGGCATTCATGGCATGCATGGCCGCATAACTGCCCATGCCGAAGAACACCGCATGCCCAAACGACAGCATGCCGCCCTGCCCCAACAGCATGTTGTAGGACATGGCGAACACGATATTGATACCGATCACATTCATCAGGGTGAAGGCGGTGCCGCCTTCGAATAAAAACGGTAACACCGCCATGACCGCCAGACTGATCACCCAGGGCATCAGCGAACGCCAGGGCATGGACGGAGATGATGTTGCCACTGCAGTTGCTTCACTCATGGCTCAAGCTCCCCCATCAAACCGCGTGGGCGGAAAATCAGAATCAGTACCAGCAGAATAAAGGGCGTCATTGGCGCCAAGCTGGCCAGAGTAATGCCCGTGATTTCTCCGTAGGGATCCACGTTCATGCCAATGCCGTTGAGCAGATCGCCCACGGAGGCATTCATGGCCACAAAGAAAGTCTGGATCAGGCCGATCAACAAGGACGCATAGAACGCTCCCAACAGGGACCCCATGCCGCCCACAACCACCACCACAAAGACGATAGGCCCAAGGCTTTCTGCCATGCCCGGTTCGGTGGCCAGCAATGGCCCGCCCATCACCCCGGCCAGGCCAGCCAGGGCACAACCAAACCCGAACACACCCATAAACAAACGCGGCACGTTATGGCCCAGATGGCCCACCATATTCCCGTGGGTTAACGAGGCCCGCACCATCAGGCCGACGCGGGTTTTCTTGAGCAGGTACCAGAGCGCCACCAGCATCAGCGCGGAAATCAGGATCACCCCGCCCCGGAAAATCGAATAATCCGTGCCCATCAGGGTGAACAGCGGCTCGCGCAGGTAAGCCGGCTCACGGTACGCCACGGATACCGGCCCCCAGATCAACTGCACCAGCTCGTTGATCACATAGGCCAGGCCAAAAGTGAATAACAGTTCGGCCACGTGGCCGTTTTCATGGACGCGGCGCAGGCCGTATTTTTCAACCAACGCGCCCAGCAAACCCACGACCAGAGGCGCCAGAAACAGGGCCGGCCAGAAGCCCACCACCATCCCCAGGCTGTAGGCCACATAGGCACCAAGCATATAAAAACTGGCATGGGCGAAATTGAGCACGCCCATCATGGAAAAAATCAGCGTTAAACCGCTGGATAGCATGAACAGCAACAAGCCGTACAAAATGCCGTTCAGCGTGGAAAAAATAATAATTTCGAGCATGCAAAAGCTCCTGAAGCAGCCGCGGAATGCAGCTGCTTCGACTCAATCCAACAAGATCAATCCATTGCGCGTTGTCCGACGTTTATTTCGGACGACGCATGCGGCAAGTGGTAGGCAGCGTGACGTCATCACGTTCGATCCGCGCCACTTTGTGGAAGTTGAACTCGGTGCCTTCGGCGCCATATTTCATGCCGTCATCCATCACCGAGATAAACATGGGCAACTGGATCTGGTGATCTTCCGCACGCATCACCAGCTCGCCAGTGGTGCTGGTCAGCGTCATCCCTTCCAGCGCTTTGGCGATGACCACCGGGTTTACGCTTTTCTCCTGGTCGGCGGCTTTCTTGAGCATATCCAGCATGTTGCTCAAACGCAGATAGTAGAAATCCCAGTTGGCTTTTTTGTATAAATCGACTTGGCGCTGCGCCATTTCCGGGTCTTCAAAATCGCCGTAGTACTCATTGATCTGATACAGGCGGTCCACGCCTTTTTCACCCAGCTGGGTGGCCACGCCAGAACTGGCGCCGTAGTAGGTAAAGAAAGGCGCATCCAGACCAAAGTCTGCCGCCGCTTTCACCAGCAGTGTCATGTCCTGGCCCCAGTTACCGGTAATCACCGCGTCGGCACCGGATGCCTGGATTTTGGAAATGTACGGCGTGAAATCCTTCACTTTTGCCAGCGGATGAAAGTCATTGCCGACCACTTCGATGTCCGGGCGCTTTTCTTTCAGCATCTTGCGGGCCTGCGCGGAAACAGAGCGGCCATGGCTGTAATCCTGATTAATCAGGTAAACCTTTTTTATCTCTTTCTGGCCGGCCAGGTAATCGGTCAGCGCGTTCATCTTCATGTCGGAATTGGCATCGAAACGAAAATGCCAGAATGAACAACGCTCATTGGTAAAGACCGGGTCCACCGCCGCGTAGTTGAGGAACAGGCGCTCGTCACCCGGGTTGCGGCGGTTATGCTTTTCGATACCGGCGATCAGTGCCGAGGCCACCGAGGAACCATTGCCCTGGGTAATAAAATCCACGCCGTTATCCATGGCTTTCTGCAACTGAACCAGGCTTTCCTGGGGGCTTAGCTTGTTGTCCAGGCCGACGATTTCGACCGGGTGACCATTCATGCCGCCGTTGGCATTGATTCGCTCAGCGGCAAATTTCAGGTGCTCGTAGGCAGGCTGACCCGCTGACGCCATGGGCCCACTGAGCGGATCAATCAATGCAATCTTTACCGGCTCTGCAGCCTGGGCCGCAGTGGCCAGCAGCAGCGTTGATACCACGCCGGCCAGAAACGTTTTCATCATGTTGCTCTCCCTGTTTGTTGTTATTGCCATCACGCCAATGGCGCCATGGCAATGCGCACACGCTTGTCTTTTTTTATGCGTTATTGCTGCCAATAACGGTGTTTATCTTTTCTTTTTTCCAAGAGGCGAAACAAAATATCCCGCCATATCTTTTCACATACCAACGAGTATGTATCAGCCATTTTCCTGCTGTCTACCGGCTGGCTCAGGGAATTTCGAACTATTTTTTATTTTTTTAAGCATCGACTAAATCCATCCATAACTCGATGATTCCATTAAAAAAGTGAGATTTTCTGTGGATAGGAAGAAGAATAGCGCAGCCGCGCCATATACAAATGAGGATATTTAGTTTCCCTTTTAGGGCGTAAAAAGACGGCACCATGAACAGGGTTAATACGGCCCTATTTATGAGTGCAATTCTGTAGAAAATTTAAAACGAACGTTTAAATTTTTAGTGTAACTAAACCACACACTTTTCTGCGTTGCGCGATCCATCTCATACAACAATCAATATTTCAGTACGCGGAATGGGGAAGGAAAAAAGGGAATGGAGCATCGAAAATGCCGCTCACCGACACAAAAGACGGGAAGTAAAAACGCCGCAACGCTAAGGAAGGGGTCGGCTTGAGGGGGCCCTCAAGCCGACGAAGAGAATCTCACCTGACAGATCAATCCTGATCCGTCAGCGCGCCTTCGCTGGCGGAGCCGACCAGCCGTGCGTACTTGGCCAACACCCCACGGGTATAGCGTGGTGCCGGTTGCTGCCAATTGGCTCGCCGGCGTGCCAGCTCTGCATCGGAGAGGTCCACAACCAGGGTGTTCTCCTGCGCATCAATGGTGATCAGGTCGCCGTCTTCCAGTAGCGCCAGCGGACCGCCATCGAACGCTTCCGGGGTCACGTGCCCGACCACAAAACCATGACTGCCGCCGGAGAAGCGGCCATCGGTAATCAGCGCCACCTCATTGCCCAGGCCGCGCCCCATGATGGCAGAGGTGGGGGTGAGCATTTCACGCATGCCCGGCCCACCGCGGGGGCCTTCATAGCGAATCACTACCACGTCGCCAGACACCACTGTGCCGTCGTTAATCCGTTGCTGGGCTTCTTCTTCGGAACCGAACACCCGTGCCGGGCCGGAAAAGTGGGTGCCTTCCTTGCCGGTGATCTTGGCCACCGCGCCGTCCGGCGCCAGGTTTCCATAGAGAATGCGCAGGTGACTTTCCGCTTTCAGAGGCTCGGACAGGGGCGCAATAATCGACTGATCCAGGGGATAGGGCGCCACATCGGCCAGGTTTTCCGCCAACGTTCGGCCGGTCACCGTCAGGCAATCGCCCTGCAATAATCCGGCCTCCAGCAGTATTTTCATCAGCGGCTGAATACCGCCAATGGCCACCAGTTCGCTCATCATGTAGTGGCCACTGGGGCGCAGGTCCGCCAGCACCGGCACCCGCTTGCCGATCTCGGTAAAGTCATCCAGTGACAGGGGCACGCCCACGGTGCGCGCCATGGCGATCAGGTGCAGCACCGCATTGGTGGAGCCGCCCAGGGCAATCACCACGGTGATGGCATTCTCGAACGCCGCGCGGGTCATGATGTCGGACGGTTTGATGTCCTGTTCCAGCAGTTTTAATACAGCGGCGCCAGCACGCACGCAGTCTTCCCGTTTTTCTTCCGACACCGCGTTCTGTGCGGAGCTGCCGGGCAGGCTCATGCCCAGCGCTTCGATGGCCGAGGCCATGGTGTTGGCGGTATACATGCCGCCACAGGAGCCCGGGCCGGGGATGGCGGTTTCTTCAATCTGCTTGAGCTCGATCAGATCCATGTCGCCCCGGGAATGGGCGCCCATGGCTTCGAACACGGAGACAATATCGGTGTGCCCCTTGCCGGGCATGATGGTGCCGCCGTAGACGAACACGCTAGGGAGATTCAGCCGCGCCATGCCCATCAGGCAGCCGGGCATGTTCTTGTCGCAGCCGCCCAGGGTCACCAGGCCGTCAAACCCTTCACAGGCCGCCACGGTTTCAATGGAATCGGCGATCACCTCGCGAGACACCAGCGAATACTTCATTCCTTCGGTGCCGTTGGCGATGCCATCGGAAATAGTGATGGTGTTGAAAATCACGCCCTTGCCGCCGGCCGCATCAGCCCCTTCGCAGGCCTTGTCGGCCAGCTCACCAATGTGGCTGTTGCAGGGTGTCACCTGGCTCCAGGTGGACGCGATCCCCACCTGAGGTTTGTGGAAATCCTCATCGGTAAATCCCACCGCCCGCAGCATGGCCCGGCTGGCGGATTTACCGGGGCCATCAACGACCTTTGCTGAATGGCGGCGACGCGGATCGCCCTTTGAGTCACTCATAGTTTCTCCTGATTTTTCAGTTTGGGCGCCGCGGAAGAACGCCTTAGCGCTTCACCGCCAGCACGGCAAAGGTGTCGCCAATGTCTACCCGGGCCGGGTGACGGCGACCGATCAACATGCCTGCAAACGGCGCCCGATAATCCACCGGTGGCTGGCCGGTACGGTCGAGGCTATGCACGCGGGCAAGCACCTCGCCCTGCTGCACCCAGTCGCCCAGCGCCACCGCAAATTCCAGCAAGCCGCGATGCTCGCTGACACGGTAGTAGTCTGCGCTGGGGATCTCCAGCGCCTGCGATGTTACCGGCAACGGGTCGCCGGGCAGAATGCCGGCAAAGCGTAACACGTTGTCCACGCCCTGCTCTGCCAGCGCCACGGTATCCGGGGTAGTCGTGCCGCCACCGCGCAGCTCGGTGCTGATGAACACCCGGCCCTGGGCTTCTACCACACTGTCGAACAGGGCCGCCTCCTCCAGCTCCGCCATAAACAGGGTGTAAGGCGCCCCAAACGCCTCCGCCCCGGCCAGGCAGCGCGCCCCAAAGTCCTCATCGGCAAGGCGATGGGTGGCCGCAAAAGGCAACAGGTCCAGCGTGCGCCCGCCGGAATGGATATCCAGCACCACGTCGGCCAGCGGCACCAGATAACGGGTGAAGTAATCGGCAATTTTCTCGGTGAGTGTGCCGGCAGGGTCGCCCGGAAAGGCCCGGTTCAGGTTGCCGCCATCCAGCGGAGAGGTGCGCGTGCCGTTTTGCACCGCCGGGTGATTCATCATCGGCACAATGATCACCCGGCCACGGATATCACGCGCCTGCAGCCGGTTAGCCAGCTTGAGCAGGGCGGTGATGCCTTCGTATTCATCGCCGTGGTTGCCCCCGGTCAGCAGCGCGGTGGGCCCTTCGCCGTTACGGATCACCGTCACCGGGATCATCACATTGCCCCAGGCGGACTGATCGTGGGAATAAGGCAGTTTGAGGAAACCGTGCTGTACGCCGTCCTGGTGGAAATCCACCGTGGCGCTGATCGCGCTGTCCTGCATAGTGAGTCCGTTGTCTCCGGGTCAGGGTGCATATGACGCACCCGGGTCTTTACGCCTATAATGCGCGCTTTACCGGGATCGCGAACAGGACATTCTCTTTATGGCCGACAAAGGCACGCTGTACATCATTTCCGCCCCGTCCGGCGCCGGCAAGACCAGCCTGGTGGCCGCCCTGGTCGACAAGCTTGCCCGGGTCCGCATTTCCATCTCGCACACCACCCGCGCCATGCGCCCCGGTGAGGAAGACGGCGTGAACTACCATTTCACCGACCGTGACAGCTTTGTCCGTCAGGTGGAACAGGGCCGTTTTCTCGAGCATGCTGAAGTGTTCGGCAACCTTTACGGCACCAGCGCCGACTGGGTCGCCCAGACCCTGCGCGGCGGCGATGATGTAATTCTGGAGATCGACTGGCAAGGCGCCACCCAGATTCGCAAACAGCTGCCGGATGCGGTGAGCATCTTCATCCTGCCGCCCTCGCTGGAGATTCTGGCCGACCGCCTGCGGGGCCGCGAAACCGACGACGAAACCGTGATCCAGCAGCGCCTGGACGGCGCCCAGGACGAAATGAGCCACTACGGCGAGTTCGACTATCTGGTGGTCAACGATGATTTCCAGCGCGCCCTGTATGAGCTGGAAGCCATCGTCGAGGCTCGCCGGCTGGTGACAAGCCGGCAGTCTGCCCGCCAGGCCGCGACCCTGCAGAACCTGCTCGCGCCCCGCTGATCGCCGCCGTCGGGGCCGGCCCCGGCACCGCCGTTCGGCGGCTGGCACTGGACTTGCCCTGCCCTCAGCCCGTAAAATCGCCTCCTTGCGAATTATCAGGCGGTGCGGGTTCATGTCGAACCGGCCCCGTCAGCTTGTCAGGAGAGCAGCATGGCACGAGTTACCGTAGAAGATTGCCTGGAAAAACTGGATAACCGCTTTGAGCTGGTACTGGTTGCCGGCAAGCGCGCCCATCAATTGCAGAGCGGCGGTAAAGAGCCACGTGTAGCCTGGGAAAACGACAAACCCACCGTTGTCGCCCTGCGTGAAATCGCAGAAGGCCACGTGACCGCTGAATCCGTGGATAACCCCATCGCGGACCGCAGCGCTGACGTGGACGAGCTGGCCCTGCTGACCCAGTCTTTCGGCGAGTAATTGCCCGCCCCGTCTCCCCCCCCAAACGGGACGACGGGAACAAGACAAGCAAACGCAGAGGTCAACCGGCCTCTGCGTTTTGCCATCTGGTACTTGCCCCTCACTCCTGTTTCCCAGCGCGACTCCCCCTTTTCGCGTCTTGCTTGCCACCCGGTATCGCTTTCTCCCAGCCAAACAATCGTCTGTGCCTATCTCCTTGTCATAGACAAATCCTGCCCTCAAATCTAAGCTAAGAGTCATCTTCGAACCTGCTACTCGCCAAGGGCGTGACGAGGCCTTTTGCCCACCATCCATAATCTGGAAAAACGGTTACGCAGTTACCTGGACGATGATCAGATCGCCCAGGTCGTACACGCTTACCATTTTGCCGAGCAAGCACACGAAGGCCAGTACCGCCGCACCGGGGATCCGTACATCACCCACCCGCTGGCGGTGGCCAATATCCTCACCGACATGCACATGGACCATGCCTCGCTCATGGCCGCCATGCTGCACGATGTGATCGAGGACACCGGGTTCAGTAAAGAGCAGCTGGCCAACGAATTCAGCGAGGAGGTGGCCGAGCTGGTGGACGGCGTTTCCAAGATCGCCCAGATCAAGTTCGAATCGAAAGCTGAGCAGCAGGCGGAAAACCTGCGCAAGATGATGCTGGCCATGACCCGGGACATCCGCGTCATCCTCATCAAGCTGGCTGACCGCCTGCACAATATGCGCACCCTGCATGTGATGCGCGCCGAAAAGCGTCGCCGCATTGCCACCGAAACCCTGGAACTGTACGCCCCCATCGCCTTCCGGCTGGGCATGTACAACATGCGGGTGGAATACGAGGACCTGGCCTTTCACGCCATCTACCCCATGCGCGCAAAACTGATTGGCCAGGCCGTAAAAAAGGCCCGCGGCAACCGCAAGGAAATCCTCACCACCATCAAGACCAGCCTGGAACACTGCCTGGAAGAAGAAGGTATCGAAGCCCGGGTGCTGGGCCGCGAAAAGCACCTCTACAGCATTTACACCAAGATGAAGGAGCAGCACAAACCCTTCTCCGACATCATGGATGTGTTCGGCTTCCGCATCATCGTGGACCGGGTCGACACCTGCTACCGCGTGCTCGGCGCCACCCACAACTATTTCACCCCCATTCCCGGCCGCTTCAAGGACTACATCGCCATTCCCAAGGCCAATGGCTACCAGTCCCTGCATACCACGCTGAAGGCCCGCTCCGGTATTCCGCTGGAAATGCAGATTCGCACCGAAGAAATGGAGGCCATGGCCAACAACGGCATCGCCGCCCACTGGCTGTACAAGTCCGATGACGAACCCGGCTCGCCCACCCACAGCCGCACCCAAAGCTGGATGCAGCGGCTGCTGGAGCTGCAGCAGAAAGCCGGCAACTCCATGGAGTTCATCGAGAACGTGAAGGTGGACCTGTTCCCGGACGAAGCCTATGTGTTCACCCCCAAAGGCGACATCAAGGAACTGCCCGGTGGCGCCACCGCCGTGGACTTTGCCTACGCGGTGCACACCAAGGTGGGCAACAAGTGCGTGGCGGCGCGCATCGATGGCAAGCTAGCGGCGCTTTCAACGCCCCTGGAATCCGGCCAGACGGTGAAAATCATCACCGCCCCCAACGCCACCCCGAACCCGGCCTGGCTGAACTTCGTAGTCACCGGCAAGGCGCGCACCAACATTCGCCACTTCCTCAAACACCAACGCCGCGAAGACGCGGTGGAGCTGGGCGAGCGGCTGCTGGCCAAGGCCCTGCACTCTTATGACATGGGCCTGGACGACCTGCCCATTGAGCGGGTAGTCAGCGAGCTGGCCGGTAACGGCTATCTGGAGCTGGACGATCTGCTGGAAGACATCGGCATGGGCAACCGCCTGGCGCCGCTGGTGGCGCGCAAACTGGCCGGCGCCCGCGATGACGACGAGCGCCAGCACGAAGACGATCGCCGGCCGCTGGCCATCCGCGGCAGCGAAGGCCTGATGGTCAGCTACGCCAAATGCTGCTGCCCGCTGCCTGGCGACACCATCATCGGGCACCTGAGTGCCGGGCGCGGCATCGTGGTCCACCGCGATACCTGCAAGAACCTGCTGGCGGAAATGCGCAACGCTCCGGAAAAATGCATCGCGCTAAGCTGGGACAAACAGGTGGAGCAGGAATTCACCGCCGCCCTGCGCATCGAGCTGATCAACAAGCGCGGCGTACTCGCCACCCTGGCCAACAGCGTGTCGGAACTGGGCTCCAACATCGACACCATCGACATGGCCGAGAAAGACCCCACCCTCACCATCCTCAACGTGACCATGACGGTGAAAGACCGCATCCACCTGGCGCGCATCATCAAGAAGCTGCGCACCCTGGACAGCATCGTCCGTATTCACCGGCTTTGATAAACGCGGCACGCCACCGCACACAGCTTGAGTGGGTGCAGCGTGTTGCGTGCAAGCATTAACCCGTGCAAGCATAGCCGCTTCCCTATTTTCGCCTGCCGGCCATGGCCGGGGCTCAACCAATGAAGAACGATCATGTCCAACCATTCCGTAATCAGCACCGACAAGGCTCCGCAAGCCATTGGCACCTATTCCCAGGCCATCAAGGCTGGCTCCACCGTGTATCTGTCCGGCCAGATTCCACTGGTGCCGGAAACCATGGAGCTGATTGAAGGCGACATGGAGGCGCAGATCGAGCAGGTGTTTTCCAATCTGATCGCGGTGTGTGAAGCCGCTGGCGGCAGCCTGCAGGACATCGTAAAGCTGAATATCTTCCTCACCGACCTGAGCCACTTTGCGCTGGTCAACGAGGTTATGGCACGGCATTTCACCCAGCCTTACCCGGCTCGGGCGGCCATCGGCGTGGCGGCGCTGCCCAAGGGCGCCGGCGTGGAAATGGACGGTATTCTGGATATTGCCTGATCCGCTGCACGCACCACGCGCCATGCAACACGCCCGCCCTTGTGCGGGCGTTTTTGTTGGTGCGACCCTCCAAAAGGAGGGGAGACAGGACGGCTTTAAAAGCGCACCATCGAACAGACGGTGGGCGGACAGATGTCCGCTTGCGTTAATCTCGCAACACTTATTTTCGCAACATAAGGGAGAGCGATATGGATACCGCGACCCACGACCTCAACACCCTGTTTGATCAGCTCGGCCTGGCCAGCAGCGACCCCGATATCGAAGACTTCATCCACCAGCATGGCGGCACACTCACCGACAGCATGCACCTGCATCAGGCACCCTTCTGGAATGAATCCCAGGCACGATTTCTCGCCGAGGCGGTTCGCGAAGACGCGGAGTGGGCAGAGACGGTGGATACGCTGAGCGCCCTGTTAAGGCATTGAAGACAGCCTCGGGCTACGAGTGACGCGTGACGCGTGACGCGTGACGCGTGACGAAAAGCTTGGTTGCCGCAGGAGCATGCCCGCAAGTGAAAGCGCCTTCAAACATGCGGATCCCTTGCAGCCATGCTCTTGCGGCGGGTCATGCGCCCGGCCTTACCCGATCGGTAACAGCAGCAGTATTCGGTCGAAGAAGATGCAATAAAGCAGCAGCGGCACCGGCAAACCGATCAGCGTGCCGAGCATGTAGTGGCGTAACGTCACCCCGCTGAGCGCCAGCGTGTAATTCAACGCCGGCATGGTCTGAAACAACAGGCGCAACAAGGCCACGCTGCGTACCGGGTGGCTGTCCAGCCGCGCCAGAATCTTGCGGGCGAGGGGGCTCTGGATATCCCGCAGGGCACTGCCGCCCAGCCCACGCACCAGCACATAGGTCACCAGGCAGGACACACAGGCGGCAGTATAGGTCGCCAGCCCACCCATCACCGTTCCCAGCGCCAGGATGGCCGCCGCCAGAAAGATCCAGCCGGGCAGCTGAATCAGGTTACCGATCACGAAGACCACCACGAAGGCAATGAGACCGGTGATCGGGTTGGCTTCCAGTTGCGCGCGCAGGAACGACACCGACAGCTGCTCACGCAGGCCGGTAAGCTCTACCGTAATCAGGACCAGCGCCAGCACCATGGCCAGCATGATCAGCCGCCGATAGCGCCCCAGAGAAAGTGTCATCATCACAACCGTTTTGCCTTTTCTTGCCTCGCACTATGGACAGTGTAAGCCGGCACGGCCAGCAAAACGTGAAGGGGGGACGTTTCAAGTTGAAAGTTGAAAAGTGCAGGATACGTGAGATGCCCGCCAAGTAGCGTGGTGCCCGCGATGAGTTTGAATGTAGATTATTTCCCGGTACTGCGGCGCGGCTAAAGCCTGTTTCGGATGGCTCCCGGCAATGCCGCGCATTTCAACGTTAAACGTTGAGCTCACAAGCACCCCAAAATCACCCCAGATCCAGCTCGGAATCCAGCACCGCCTGATAGCCTTCCGGCAGCACATCGGCCCAGGCATCCAGCCCCTGACGCAGACCGCCCAAAGTATCGGCCACCAGATTGGCGTGGCCCACCTTGCGGCCCGGACGCACGCTCTTGCCATACCAGTGCACCACGCCCGGGTGCTGCAGCCAGGCACTTTCGAACGGGGTGCCGATCAGATTCACCATGGCCGACGGGCCATGCACATTCAGCGCGTGCAGGGGCACACCGGCCAAGGCATGAACGTGCAGGTCGAACTGGGACCAGTCCGCCCCTTCATGGGTCCAGTGCCCGGAGTTATGCACTCGCGGAGCAATTTCGTTGACCATCAACTGGCCATCGACTTCAAAGAATTCCACCGCCATGACACCGGCATAGTCCAGCTCTTCCATAATGCCCTTGAGCATCTGCTCCGCCGGCTTTTGCAGGTCGGCACAGGCATTGGCCGGCGCCAGGCTCAGGCGCAGAATGCCGTCCACATGCCAGTTGCGAGTGAGCGGGTAAAACAGGGTCTCACCGGTAATACTGCGCGCACCGACGATGGACAGCTCGCGACGGAAGGGAATTTTTTTCTCGACGATGGCCTTGCCGGCCAGCTCGGCAGCAGGCACCGCAGACAAGTCGCCACCTTCGCCCACAATCCAGGTACCACGGCCGTCATAACCGCCGCTGCGGGCCTTCACCACCACGCCACCAAACTGCGCCACGGCGGCCTGCAGGTCGTCGACCTTGTCCAAGGTTACCCAGGGCGCCGTGGGAATGCCCAGCTTGTCGAGCATGGACTTCTGGGTGAAGCGGTCGGGGATTACTTGCAGGGCACCCCGGGCGACGCAACGATCGCTCTGGGCCAGCTCCGCGGAAAATCCGGTGTCCGGGAAGGCTTCACGTTCCACGGTAATCACCGGGTAACGCTCCTGACACTCTTCCCAGCTGATCGGCACAGCCAGGTCGGAAGTGCCCGGCAACAGCAGCGCCCGTTCCGGATCGTAACGGTCCACCACCAGCCCCAGTCGGGCTGCGGCTTCTGCCATCATCAGGCCAAGCTGGCCACCACCAAGAACAAGTACGCGATTCATAGCAGATCCGTCAGAGCAAACAGGGAAAAGAACAGCGCCGGGGAATCAGCCCTGCCCCAGCTCGGCATTGGCCAACACTTCATCCGCACGGGACGCTTTCCAGTCGGCGATTTGCTGCAGCAGCTCGGGGTTGTCCGCCGCCAGCATCTGGGCAGCCAGCAGGCCCGCATTCCAGGCGCCCGCCGCGCCGATGGCCAGGGTGCCCACGGCCACGCCTTTGGGCATCTGCACGATGGACAACAGGCTGTCCCAGCCAGACAGGGTACGGCTTTTCACCGGCACACCGAGTACCGGCAGCGGTGTCAGCGAAGCAATCATGCCCGGCAGGTGGGCCGCGCCCCCGGCACCGGCAATGATCACCTTGTAGCCGTTCTCGTGGGCGCTTTTGGCAAAGTCATACATGCGCTGAGGGGTGCGGTGAGCCGATACCACTTCGGCCTTCCAACCCACATTGAACTGGGTCAAGGCGTCACAGGCTTCTTTCATGGTCTCCCAGTCAGACTGGGAGCCCATTACCACGGCAACCGGCGTGCTCATTCGCGTTACTCCATCGCGCCCATCACGGGCTTTTGCGGCGCATCGGGATCACCCCCGGCACCGGCACAGAAAAATTTGAGGCGCACACTTTACTAATGCCAGCGCCGGAGGCAAGTCTATCGGCGAAAAAACAACCAATGATGACGTTCCCGGCCGACAGATGGGCGATTTTAGCGTGATTTGGCCGGGAATGCGCTTTGCAGAGCAGCTACAAGCTTCAAGCGGCAAGCTACAACGCGAAAAATGGCCGTAGACCATTCAGCGCCATGCCCGCGTCCAGCTTTCGGTGAAGCCAGCGCGTTAAACACATTTCTACGCCCCCAGCCGTAGGCGCTTGTAGCTTGAGGCTTGTCGCTCATCTATCCGCCAGCACCTGTGCATACCCCTCCGGGTAACCCGGATAGCGCAAGCTGTAGTGTCCTTGCTGGATATACAGGCTGCGCACCTGTTTGCCGGCGGCCGGTGCATCCGGCACGGCCAGCGTCAGGCCCTGCTGATCCGCCAGCCATTTCAGCACATCCAGATTGCGGCCACCCACTGCATCGGTGCCAATCACCAGCGGCGGCATGTCCCGGCCCTCCAGCCAGCCCAGCACCACGCTGTGCAGCAGGCCCACGCAATCGTCGCGATGAATGCGGTTGGTCCATTGAGGCGTCGGCAGGCTTTCTTCACCCCGGGCCAGCCTGGCCGCCTTGTCGATCTGTCGATAGCGGCCCGGCCCATAGATGCCGGTGAAACGCACCACGGTACTGAGGCTGCGGGTGCTGATTTCCTCTTCTGCCGCCAGCAACACCTTGCCGTTATACCGGCTCGGCCGCGGCGGCGTCAGTTCATCCACCACTCCGTCCACATCGCCGAACACCGCACTGCTGGATACAAACACCACCGGAGGCAGCGGTTGCTGGCGTCCCAACGCCTCCAGCAAAGTCAGCGGCGCCCGCACATAGGCCTGCAAATAGCCTTCTTCGCTGTACTCGGAGGGCGTCATGATAATAACCAGCAAATCCACCGAGTCCGGGGGCAGCATGGCCGCGCCTTCGGTGAGGTCCTGGCTGTACAGCTCCACTCCGGCTGGCGCCTGCGCGCCGCGACGGATGGCACTGATGCGGTGGCCGTTAGCGATTAACTGTTCGGCCAGGCCGGCGCCCAAATCCCCCAGCCCGGCAATCAGAATATGAGACATAGAAAATCAATTAATAGTTAATAATGAATAATTAACAACGAACCCCCGCCAGCACCACACCCGCGAGTTATTCAGAGGTTCCTTAACTATTCATTATTAACTAATACCCCCTCTGGCATCCCTCTTTGCAGAGGTGCACAATGCAGAAACCATCGGTTTAACGTATCGACGCCATGACACTAACAGAACTTCGCTATCTAGTCGCCCTGGCCCGCGAGCGCCACTTTGGCCACGCGGCCCAGGCCTGCAACGTCAGCCAGCCCACCCTCAGCGCCGCCATTAAAAAGCTGGAAGAGCAGCTGGGTATGCCCCTGTTCGAGCGGCGCCCCCGTGAAGTGGTGGTGACGCCCCAGGCCGAGCCCATTGTCGCCCAGGCCCAGCGTGTGCTGGAACAGGCGGATCTGCTCTCGCAGATGGCCATGAGCCAACGCGACCAGCTCGGCTCACCGCTGCGGGTCGGAGCGATCTTTACCGTCGCGCCCTATCTGTTCCCGACCATGGTGCCCCGGGTGCGCGAAGCCGCCCCGGAAATGCCGCTGTTCATCGAAGAAAATTACACCCATGTGCTGCGCCGCAAGCTGGAACACGGCGAGCTGGATGCCATTATCGTAGCACTGCCTTTTTCCGGTGGCGGCCTGGTGCGGGCGCGCATGTACGAGGAGTCCTTCTCTGTCCTGCTGCCCGGCGACCATGCCTGGACGGCGCAGAAAAAAATCGCCCCGGAACAACTGCTCGACGAAACCCTGCTGCTACTCGGTGAAGGCCACTGTTTCCGCGACCAGGTGCTGGAGCTGTGTCCAGCCATCGACTCCCAGCACCAGCGCAACCTGGTACAGATCGAAGGCGGCTCTCTGGAAACCCTGCGCCATATGGTCGCCGGCGGGCTGGGCATTACCGTGCTGCCCAATTCGGCTCTCCACCAGCATGGCTACGACAAGGACACCTTTGCGGTGCGTCCGTTTGAAGAGCCGGTCCCTTCCCGGACCATCGCCCTGGTCTGGCGCGATAGCTTCCCTCGGCCCAAGGCCATCGAAGTGCTGCGCCAAGCCGTTCCCAAGGAAGGACTGTCGGGATAACGATGGGCAGGAAGGTTTCTCCCTGTAGGAGCACCTCTCGAGGTGCGAACCCTACCCAGGTAAGACGCTGGAACCAGATTCGCACCTCGAGAGGTGCTCCTACAGCGGTGTTGCCCAACCATGGCCAATGACAGCCTCTCCAGCCTGCCCCTTAGCCGCCTCAAAGGCGTGGGGCCGGCGGCGGCCGCGAAACTGGCCAAGCTGGGCCTGCATAATCTGGAAGATCTGCTTTTCCACCTGCCCTTTCGCTACGAAGACCGCACCCGCATTTCCCCCATCGGCAGCTTGCGCCCGGAAACCGGTGTCGTCATCGAAGGGCAGGTGATGGCCGCCGATGTGATTTTTGGCCGCCGCCGCTCACTGCTGTGCAAAGTGGCGGACGGCACCGGCATGGTGACGCTGCGTTTCTACCATTTCACCGCCGCCCAGAAGAACAATCTGGAGCGCGGCAGGACCATTCGCGTCTACGGCGAACCCCGCCCCGGCTCCGCCGGCCTGGAGTTCTACCACCCGGAATACCAGCTGGATTATGCCGACAGCGGCCTGCCGCCACTGGAAAAAGCCCTGACCCCGGTGTACCCCACCACCGATGGCGTCAGCCAGAAAACCCTGCGCAACCTTACCGGCCAGGCTCTGCATTACTTGCAGGCACACCCGCCCCAGGAATTAATCCCCGCGCAATTGCTGGATCAAAGCGGATTACCCAGCCTGACCCAGGCGCTAAGCAAGCTGCATAACCCTAACCCGGATGACCCGGTGAGCCTGCTGCTGGAAGGCAAGCACCCGGCGGTGAAACGGCTGGTCATGGAAGAAATGGTCGCCCACCAGTTAGGCATGCTGCAAAAACGGGCCGGACAAAAAGCCTTCCATGCCCCGCGATTGAGCGGCCAGACACTGTTTGAAAAACTCCAGGCCAGCCTGCCCTTTGCCCTGACCGGGGCACAGCAGCGCGTCATCGGCGAGCTCATGGGCGACATGGCCAGGCCCCACCCCATGCTACGGCTGGTGCAGGGGGACGTGGGATCAGGCAAGACGCTGGTGGCAGCGGCGGCGGCCCTCGCCGCTATGGAGTCCGGTTACCAGGTGGCCCTGATGGCGCCCACCGAACTGCTGGCCGAACAGCACCGGGACAATTTTCGCCACTGGCTGGCACCGCTGGGTATCGAGGTGCACTGGCTGGCGGGCAGCCTGGGCGTCAAAGCCCGCCGGGAAACCAATGCCGCCCTGGCTGATGGCAGCGCCCGGATTGTCGTCGGCACCCACGCCCTGTTTCAGGAGGCGGTGCAATTCCACCGGCTCGGACTCACCATCATTGATGAGCAACACCGTTTCGGGGTGCAGCAACGTCTGGCCCTGCGCGAAAAAGGCCGCTTTGATACCGCCAACGGCAGCCAGGTACCTCACCAGCTAACACTCACCGCCACTCCCATTCCCCGCACCCTGGCCATGAGCGTGTATGGCGACCTGGATACCTCGGTGATCGACGAAATGCCGCCGGGGCGCAAGCCCATCGATACCCTGGTGCTACCGGAAGGCCGCCGCCCCCAGGTGATCGAACGGATCAACGATGCCTGCCGCCCTGACAGCGGCAGGAAAAACACCCAGGCGTACTGGGTCTGCACACTCATCGAGGAATCCGAAGAACTGCAGGCCCAGGCGGCGGAAGCCACCTTCGCGGAATTGCAGATCGCCTTGCCGGACCTGTGCATAGAGCTGGTCCACGGCCGCATGAAAGCAAAAGAAAAAGCCGAGCGAATGGCCCGCTTTTCCCGGGGCGACGCGCAACTGCTGATCGCCACTACGGTGATCGAAGTGGGTGTGGATGTTCCCAACGCCACCCTGATGGTGATGGAAAATGCTGAGCGGTTGGGCCTGGCACAATTACATCAGCTGCGCGGACGAGTGGGACGAGGCGGCGAACAAAGCTATTGCCTGCTGCTGTACAAGAACCCGCTGTCGCTCACCGGCAAACGGCGGCTGGCGGTAATGCGCGACACCACCGACGGTTTTATTATTGCCGAAGAGGATTTGAAACTACGCGGCCCCGGGGAATGGCTCGGCACTCGCCAGACCGGGGACCTGGCGTTTCGCATCGCCGACCTGGTCCGCGATGAAGCCCTGATGGAACCGGCCAAAGACGTGGCCAACAAACTGATGCACGACTGCCCGCAGTGGGTTGAGCCGCTGCTGCGTCGTTGGTTGAAAGGTGGGGAGAATTTCGCAGATATCTGAATAAAGAATTCAGTCGGGTTACGTCGCTACGCGACTAACCCGACCTACAAAAAATCATTGCCCGGAAAGAATTTTCACCGGAATCCATTGGGTTTTTGTCTGCATCAGAAAACCGTTATTTACCCAACTCTTCAGCACCGTATCCACTTGCTGTTTCAGTTCGCTGTCATTCTTGCGCATTACCCACGCCAGCTGTTCCTTGGTAAGGGGCTTGTACAGGCCCAGCAACTTCACCGGGTACTCGCGTTTGTTAGCCAGGTTCCAGACCGTGGGCGCATCGTGAATGAACGCATCAATGTCACCGTTAACCAGGGCCTGGGTCGCTTCAGTATTGCTGTTGAATCCCCGGGTCTGCGCATCCATGGTCTCTTTCACGAACTCCTCACCGGTAGTGCCATTTTTGTAACCCACCCGGTACTGCCCGGTAAACAAGGCGCCGGGCGTGGCCAGCCGGGCAGCATCGGCGAGACGGATCATCGCCATCTGGCCGATCGTGGTATACGGCAAACTGAATGCAAACGCCTTCTGGCGGGCAGGCGTTATGGATATGCCGGACATGATGATATCGATTTCGTTATTTTTCAGCGCCGCAAACAAGTCACTCAGTTGCGTATATTCATGCAAAGACAGAGAACGCTCCAAATCACTGGATAACTGCTCGGCAAAATCCCGCTCCAACCCCACCACCTTGCCTTCTTCACGAAACACCAGCGGCGGATAATCGGGCATGACACCAACCCGTAAGGCTCTGTTTTCCTGTTCGCCATGACCACTGCTGCTGCAGCCGGCCAGCAGGCCCACCGCCAGCACCAGAATCCATCCCATTCGTTTCATCATTCTTTGTGCATCCTGTTGTCTGCTTGAAATCAATGTTCGCACCGGCCCTGCCTTCCTTTCCCACTAGGGCATGGACGGCAGGACACCTTCAAGATGTTCCGGGGTCGCCATGCCCCGCATCCATTTCACCGTAGTGATTTGCCAGTCCGGATCTGCGGCTTGCAGGGCTGCCAGCACACCGGGCAAATGGGCCGCACCGTAGGTGATGTAAATGCGCTGGCTGTCATCAGCGATAATCCGCTGTGCCAGCTTCCGGTTGCGGAAATCAAGAATGACTTTATCCAGCGGCCGGGGCTCATGCTCGCTCTGATCGCCCAGCGCAATGGCAAAGGCACCGCGACACAAAATACCGATCAGTTTTTTCTGTTCATCGGTGGCAGAAGCATGCCAATCCAGCAGGGCGGCAACTGGATCACTGGTATCCGTGGAAGCGGGAGCCTCCCGGTCACGCACCTGCTCGGCGAAAGCCGGGTCCGTGGCCATCAAACGATCGTATTCCTGTTTCATTTCCAGGCTGGTGACATCCGCCGCCACGTGACGCTCTGGATGCTGCTGCGCATCCCGCTCCATCAGGCCAAAGTAATCGATCTGGAACTTCACCCCGCAGGCATCCGCCAGGACCTTGTAGTTCTCTGCCAGGTCACCGCCACCGGCAAGCTGTTCGGCGAACCAGGCATCGCCTTCCCCGGGTGAAGGTTGTACGCCTTCGTAGTACAACCGGTAGCCGTCACTGAGTGCCTCTTCCAGATCATAAACCACCGATTTATAGAAACTCTCCATGCCCACATGGATCATGCCCTGAAAAACCACGGTTTTTTGACCATTCGTCAGCGTCGCCTGGGGCAATAGTGGCGGGTCGGCCTGCACCTTGTACGCCAGATAATAAATCGGCAACGCAGTGGCAATGGTCAACAAACAGAAAAAAACGCCCACGGATTTCAGCAGGCTGCGATTCTTTTTTTTGCCGAACAGCAAACGCAGCGTGCCGCTCAGCAGCAAGCCCAGCAACAATGCCAAGGCGGCAACGGCCAGTAACACCCACAGGGAAATGCTGAACAACACGGGCAAACCAAGCAGGAAAGCCACCCCCACAACGAAGCAGATAATCGCGGACACGCCGATCCTGATCCGTACCCCCAACGGTAACGTCAACACATACCCCCCTTAATCATGTAGTGCAGAAAAACCCCCACAATAACCGGGTCAGTCCCGACCCCTATCGCGCCCTCACCGGCACACACTATTATTTTGTCTTTGTACCTTGCCGTGAGCGATCACAGCCTAGACTGCCCGGTTTTAAGGAAAACCGCCACAGCCGTGGCCATGAGCGACCCTGCGACGCGGATTTGTCATCCGCGGATGCTGGAATAAAGGCGCACATTTCTGCACGATAAAGAAAAAGGTGGCCACACGCCGTATTGATACATTTTCAGGGATGAAAAACGTTATGACTGCAACCTTTCGCCATCACCCCCACTACCGCGCAGCCATTGGGAGCGCCATTGCAGGCTTGCTCCTGCTGCCGGTCACCGCCGCCCACGCTGATGACAAACATGCCATGAACGAAAAATGGTACCTCTCTGCGGGTGGCTACAGCGTGTTCCGTGCCGATACCACCCTGTCACTGGTGGAACGCAATGTGGGGGCCGGCGCGGCCATCCGCCCGGGCGATACGCTTGGCCTGGATCTGGAAGAAACGGTTTTGCGACTGGAAGGCCATTACCGATTTACCCCTCGCTCCCAGATTGTTGCCTCCTGGTTCCAGGTGGAATCGGACGCGTCCAAGGTCCTGCAGAAAGACATCGACTGGGTGGACCAGGGCGGCAATACCACCACGGTGGCCGCTGGCAGCACGGTATCCAGTTCCCTCGGTTACGAGATCATGAAAGCCAGCTACTTCTATTCGTTTTATCACAATGACAAAGTCGAGCTGATGGCCGGGGGCGGGCTGCACGTCTCCAGATTCGATATCGATCTGGATGTAAAGACAGACCCGGGCGGCACCGTCTCTGCCCAGGAGACCCGCGACGCTGCCCACACCGTTCCTCTACCCACCGTGGGATTCGGGCTTAACTATCGGGTCAACCCGAAGCTGTACTGGTTCCTGAAAGCCGAAGGCTTTTACCTGGAGTACGACGACTGGAAGGGCCTGTTCTCTGAAATGCAGGTGGGCATGGAATACAACGTATGGCGCAATCTGGGGGTGGGCGTGGGCCTTGCCACCAGCAATCTGAATGTCACGGAAACGGCGCCGCAATACATCTTCCGTTACGACAATCGACTCAGCGGCGCCAACCTCTTCCTGTCCTGGTCGCTGTAAACCGCCCGCGAATATAAGAACAAGAGGCAAAGCGCATCAATCACTGGACACCGGAAAAATCCGGCGTAATATCGCCGCCGCCCACGAGGGCGAACAGTGATTCACCATAAGGAAGATCGATGGCCAAAGGCCCCAAGCCCATGCACAACTGGGCAGCCATGGACCCGCTGATGCGAAAAGGCGGCGCCCACCAGGAAGCCCGCAACACCCTGCGTCCACGCATGGCAACCCGCCAGGCGTTGAACGAATACGATGATTGGCAAGATGACAGCGAAGACGATGCACAGACTATCGGCGGCGAGGGGAACGACCCCTCCTCGGCCCAACACCGTGCCTGTTCAATCGTCGAGAAGGGGTTTCACGCCTGACCGAACACCAGACGTAAAGAACCTGACGCTGGAACAAAAACCCGAGCAGGGATAACGCTGGGGTCAAGGCGTCACGAAGTGGCGATCAGGGCTCGCAGATCCAGGCCTTGGCGGCATCCACGTCATCGCTGGGGAACACCTTCACATCAATGGACGGCAGCAGCTTGTCCGCCAGTACCGACAGGCGGCGCATCCAGTCCTTATCGGTGACCACGGCTTCGCGGTCGAAATGCTTCCAGTGGGCAAGTCCGAACTTCAGATCCTGAAACAACACATCCATGGACACCCCGCCAAAGGTTTCCATCTCTGCATAGAAACGTACCGTTTCATGCTTTTGCAGGGCGGCTTCCAGCGCCGTGGTCACAGAATCGAATTCTTCGCGGGTGATCTTGCCGGAGATACGTGCACCCACAACCCGGTCGTCATCAAAAGGAATCAACGTCAGCATGGTCCGTCTCCCGTCCCTGTCGTGCCTGCCCTGTGCGTCGGCGTCGATTCGCACGGCGCACGCTCAGACACGTCATTGTGTCTGCCGCAAATTGTGTCTGCCGCAATGAGTAGCGGGCGCTATTCCTGTTCCGGCGCGGGCGCCGTCAGGCTTTGCCAGCCCTGCTTGGCGGCCTCCCAGCTTTGCTGGAATTTTACCTTGGCCGCATCCCAATTGTCCTCACTCGCATTCTGCAGGGCCTGATAGCGGGTTTCCAGCTGGGCCTGCTGTTCTTTCAGAGCGGTCAGCGCCTCCTGCTTCTGCAGACGAGCATCCTGGGACAGATCGCGCCACTGGCTGTTGATGTCGCCTTGTAGCAGGGTGATCTGCTGATTCAGGTCATCGATGGCGTGGCGCGCCACGCGCATGGCCTGGTTCTTCTGTTCCACGGAATAATTCTGGATATCGTCCAGAGTCTCTTCCATCTGGGTTTCCACTTTTTCCGGTTCCGGTGTTTTCACGTTGGGAACGCCTTCGGTCTCAGCCCACGCCGTGGCGGTGGTGACCAGCATCAGGGTGGCGGCGGCCAATAATCGGTGTGTCATCGGGACAACTCCTTGTTTTGCCTTTTGTGCCAAATCTGGCAATGCCTGTACTGGAATGTGACAAGTCAGACGGCAAAACGCTCCCCCGATGATGCAAAAAGCCGTAAAACGAGGCCAGAATGCCCCGTTTTACCCGGGGATTCATGCGTTGAGGATATACGCCAGCATCTCCACCACCTGCTCCGGGGTGCGCGCTACCGCATCGGCGGCGGCATCAACCTCTTTCAACGGATGATCATGCTCTTCATCGTGCAAAATGATCATCGGTGTGCCCAAAGCCGCCGTGTAGCCGGCATCAAATGCCGCATTCCATTGCTTATACTTGGGGCCAAACCGCACCACTACAAGGTCCGCCTCGTCAATCAGCTTGCGGGTACGAATACCATTGATACCCGCTCCCAGGCGATCCTCCCAGAAACGCTTCTCTTCCGCACCGAGAATATTCACCCCCACCTTGTCGCTGGCCTCGTGGTCCGTCACCGGCGCGCTGAATTCGATATCCAGCTCTTTTTCAGCACAACCCTCAACAATGCGCTCGCGCCAGTCGGTGTGAATTTCCCCGGAAAGGTAAACGGTCCAGAAACTCATGGTGATTCTCCCGATTGATTCTGAAAAACGGCAGGATAGGCCCGCCGGATTGCAAAAGCCACCTTGCAGAACGCCACACGCTCGATGCCGGATGCCTGACGCCAAATCAACGGAACCTGCAAGGTTTCACATTGCTTCACGGCAGCGGTCACAAGGGTTGCCACGATGCATGCAGCAAGCCTCTACTATCTACCATCACCTTCATCGCGCTTAAAATCCCTCTCCTGCAAGCGAGAAAAATAACTACTGTGCAGAACGCTGCAGCCAGGTGACCCCATTACACCTTGAACCGGGGCGGTGGCTGCCGTTAAATGCCCCCATTCGTTCTCATTGATTTCAGGAAGGGTATGCCATGCGTATGACATTTTTGCTCCTGCTCGCCACCGCGCTGCTGGCAGGCTGCGACGATCCTGATGCGCCGGCAAAGCCCGCTGACAAACCCGCCACCACCGACAAGAGCGACGCTGCTCAAACCGGTGTAGCCCCGGAAACGCTGGTGCGAATCGTCCATACCCTGAATAAAACCGATGAGCAGTGTGACGCTGACGGCTGCCCGAAAGTGGACCTGCAATGGCTTACCTTTGAGAACCAGCCGGAGCTGAACGACGCCATCACCCAGCACCTGGCTGCCATGCTGATTCAGGATGAAGGCAACGCGACCCACGATGGCACCATCGAAGGGCTGGCCGATGCGTTTCTGCAGGATGCGTCCGACATGGCCATGGCCTCGGAACAGGGCTGGGAGCTTAATGGCACGGTGAAAAAACAGGGCCGACGCGGCGACCTGGTGACCCTGTCCATGGAAACCTATGAATACACCGGCGGCGCCCACGGCCTGCCCAGCGTGCAGTACTTTCACTGGGATCTGGCCAAACAACAAAGCGTAAAACTGGGCGATCTGCTGGTGCCCGGCCAGCAGTCTGCCTTCTGGGAAAAAGCCCGCGAACAACACACCGCCTGGCTGGATGAGGAAAACCTGGACCAGACTTTCCGTGACAGCTGGCCGTTCGACAAGACTGATAACGTCTTCTTCAGTGGCAAGGGGATGGTGCTGCAATACAACGTGTACCACATCGCGCCCTACGCCATGGGCCAGCCCACCCTGACAATTCCTTATGCGGAGCTGGAAGGCATTGTGCGCGGGCAATATTTGCCACAGCAGTGACAAGTTACGAGAAGCGAGTTTCGAAGAGCGAAGAGCGAAGAGCGAAGATCAAAACAGCCAGGCGCTCATGTTTTTGCCTTTCGAAACTCGCTTCTCGCCACTCGCAACGGTTTCCCTCTCCTAGGCAGCCACCAACGCTAACAGGAACACCAGCTCCGCCAGAATCACGCTGGCGCCCAACGCATCACCGGTATAGCCCCGCAACTGCCGCCACAAATAGCCTCCCCATAGCAGCGCCACCAGCGCAACAGATAACAGTGCAGGCACCAACGCCCCCGCCAGGGCCGCCACTGTCACCGTCATCGCGGTAGCGACAGCCAGGCGTTGTGCGCTGAAGCCTTCCGCTACGGGTTTGCTTTTACTGATGTCCGGGTCGGTCACATACGGCAGAAACCGCATCAACCACAGCGGCGTTAAACGGCTGATTACCGGGCTCAGCAACAGGGCCAGCCAAACGGAATTCGCGTCCGCCAGCAACAATCCCTTTAAGCCCAGCGCCATGATCAACGCCACCGCCCCATAGGTGCCGATACGGCTGTCCTTCATGATTTCCAGACGGCGTGCCACGGTATAGCCGCCACCCAGCGCATCCACACTGTCTGCCAGTCCGTCTTCGTGGAAAGCCCCGGTGATCCACAGGTGGAATGCCAGCACCAGTCCCACACTGATACCGGTATTCCAGTAGCCATCCAGTACCACGAACAGCCCCGCGTACAGCACACCCAACAGCAACCCCACCAGCGGAAAATACACACTGGAACGGTTCATCAGTGTCTGGCTGTAATCAATACGCACCAGCATGGGCACGCGGGTCAGAAATCCCACCGCCAGCCAGAACGCCTGCCATTCACTCTGCAAGGAAACCTGATGCGGGCGGTGATTGTTTGCCGGCTGCGTCATTTATCCATCCTGCTGTCGATAACTGTCGGGGCTCATCCCGTACCAGCGACGAAACGCCTTGCTGAAATTGCTGGCATCGGAAAAGCCCAGCCGGTGCGCCACCTCTGCCAGACTGTCGCCACTGCGCACCAGCTGGCCGGCGCGCTCTGCCCGCCAGGCATCCACCAGTTGCCGGTAACCACTATCCAGCTCGGACAATCGCCGGCGCAGGGAGCGCTCACTCATGGCCACGGCAGCGGCCAGCTCACTCAACCCCGGCAAGACATCCCCCTGGGCGCGCAGTATCCCCTGCAGGGTCTGGATCAGTGGGGGCGTGGCATCCAGGGCTTCCAGTTCCTGGCGTGCCAGCGCGTCATGCTGGCGCCACAGCCCGGCATCTCCGAGCAACAACGGCGTCTCCAGCCGGTCACGGTGGTGCCAGACGATATTGCCGGGCTGATCGAATGTCACCGGGCAGTCCAGTATCTGGCGCCAGGGCTCGGCCTGCGCAGGAGCGGAACGCTGCAACATCACCTGCTGCACGCCCCCTTCTGGCGACAGGCGCCGCAGATTGCTCACATGGGCGGCCACGAAGGCATCAATGGACGCCGGGTGTAAGGCCACATCCGGCAGGTAACAGATTTCCAGGCCCACCGCATCCGGACGCTGCTGCAACCGCACCATCACCCCGGTGGAAATCAATCGCTGATAGCGCACCGCCACATCCAGAATGTGGCCCAGGGTTGGTGCCGTCTGGATCAACAAGCCCATCACCCGCAGATGCATAGGCAGGGACGTCTTGCCCACCCGTAGCCCCATGGCCGGGTCGTCGCTCTGCGCGATGGCCAGGGTCCACAGTCGGGTCATGGCATCGGTGGGTACCCGCCCACCGGGGTTGGCACGCAATACGGCCAGGTCCAGCCCGGCCTGCGTCAACAGAGCCGGCCCATCCACCCCGTAACCGTTAAGGGTTTCCAGTACCGCCAACGGCCACGCCGCCACCGTGGTGGATGCCATGCGCTCAGTGGCCACGAAGCACCGCACTCTGGCCAGCAGCAACCTTTGCCAACGGTCGAGCCAGTACTAGCCTGCCAGGATCATCCACAAGAAAAGAGAACACCATGCGCTACCTGTTTGTTTTATTGGCCGCCTTGTTGGCGGCATGCGGGGAAGAGCAACCCGTCAAGAGTACCACCCAGCTGGCTCCGGATGCGCTTAAGGCGCACAGCGAACTGTTCCATAAGGGGGTGGAGAAAGTCACCGATGGTGTCTATGTAGCGATCGGCTACGGGCTCGCCAATTCCATTATGCTGGAAGGTGATGACGGCATCATCATCGTCGACACCATGGAAAGCGCTGACGAGGCGCGCACCGTGCTGGCAGAATTTCGCAAAATCACCGACAAACCGGTGAAAGCGATCATCTATACCCACAACCACACCGACCACGTGTTTGGCGCCGCCGGCTTTGCCGAGGGCAAGGACATTCCCGTCTACGCCCACGAAAGCACCAGCTATTACATCAACCGGGTGGTCAATCAGATTCGCCCCATCATCACTGCCCGCTCCATGCGCATGTTCGGCAATCATCTGCCCCATGGCGAACATATCAATGATGGTATCGGCCCCCATCTGGGCATCACCCCGGAAAGCGAACTTTATGCCCTGCCGCCCACCCACACTTTCGATGACCGCATGTCGGTCAACATCGCCGGCATCCAGATCGAGCTGGTCCATGCGCCCGGCGAAACCGAGGATCAACTGTACGTGTGGTTGCCGGAAAAACAGACCGTGCTCACCGGTGACAACATTTACCAGACCTTCCCCAATCTCTACACCATTCGCGGCACCTACTACCGCGACGTGAAACAGTGGGCCAACAGCCTGGACCAGATCCGTGCCCTGGGCGCCGAGCACCTGGTGCCCAGCCACACCCGTCCGGTGCACGGCCAGGACAAGGTGGCGGAGCTACTCACCGACTACAGCGACGCCATCAACTTTGTACACGACCAGACCCTGCGCTACATGAACCTGGGCCTGACGCCAGACCAGATCGTCGAGAAAGTGCAACTGCCCGAACACCTGGCCAGCAACCCCTGGCTGCAGGAATTCTACGGCAAGGTCAGCTGGTCCGTACGCTCCGTGTTCGATGGCTACCTGGGCTGGTTCAGCGGCAACCCCAGCGAGCTGCAACCGCTTGCCGAACCAGAAGAAGCCCGGCGCATGGCCACCCTGGCCGGCGGCAACGACGCCCTGCTGGAGAGCGCACAAAAAGCGCTGAATGATAACGATGCCCAATGGGCGCTGGATCTCAGTGGCCACCTGATGATCCTGATGCCGGACAACGACGCGGTGAAAACCCTGCGCACAGATGCGCTCCGCAAGCTGGGCGAGAAAGAAGCCAACCCCAATGCTCGCAACTACTACTTCACCGTGGCCCGGGAAGTACAGGACGGGCTCAAACCCGGCTTCCGCACACAGATGAGCGATGACTTCCTCGCCACCCTGCCCATCGAAAACTTCCTACACGCCATGCCCGCCTTGCTCAAGGCCGAAGAAACGCTGGAAGAGAATATCGCCCTGGGCTACGCCTTCCGCGACAGCAACAAGCAGTTCACCCTGCGTATCCGTCGTGGGGTCGCCAAGGTACACGACGGCATCGATGACGACGTGGTTGCCACACTGGACACCACCGAAGCCACCTGGAAGGCCATTGCCGCCGGCATCCAGAACCCGGCCACCGCCCTGGCCGGTGACGACCTGGACATCGACGGCAGCACCCTGTCCGCCATGAAAGTGCTGGGCTACTTCGAGAAAATTGACTGAATCAGGCCCCCGGCCTGATAACAAAATGCGTGGTGGGGTCGAGGAAGAACATCTTCTTCCAGCCCTGCGGCGCCTCGTCAGCCCGCCAGAACATCGGCAACAGACTCACCAGGGAATAGTGCAGATGCGGCGGCTTGCCAGCCGCATTGCCACTGTCCCCCACGGTGCCCACCGGGGCGCCCGCCCCCAGCCAAATGCCACTGTCGGCGATGCCCTGCAAATGGGCGTAATAGTGCAACCGCCATTTCGGCCCCAACATCAGCACCACCTTGCCGCCCCGCGACAGCTCCCCGCGATACAGCACCAGCCCGCCACTGCTGGCGATCACCGGCGTACCCGCATCAGCAAAGATATCCACGCCCTTGTGGACCCCGGACTTGCCCCAGGGGTGATACCAGAAAGTCTGCGGGTGCCAGTCATTACGGTCTGCACCCTGCACCGGCACCTGCCGGGCCTCCGGCAGCAGCAAGCCTGCCACCAGCACAAACAGCAGCAGCCACAGGCCACGACGGATTACAGTACGGATTCGCGACATAATTCCAGCCACCTCTCAATGCCAGGGCTGCGGTACTTCTGACGATGCAGCACAAAATAGAATTCCCGACTGAAATCCCGGTGCGGCACCGCCAGCTCCACCAGCGAGCCCCGCTTGAACGCTTCCTGCAAACACACCCGCGACAGGCAACTGATCCCCAGGCCGGTTTCCACCGCCCGCTTGATCGCCTCGGTATGCTCCAGCTCCAGGGCCAGGTCCAGCTCGGGCACCAGCCCGTGCAGGGCCCGCTCGAAGGTCTGCCGGGTACCGGAACCCGACTCACGAACAATCCAGTGCGCCGCCCGCAAATCGTCGTCAGTCAGCGCTTCCTTACTTGCCAGCGCATGCTCCGGGCTGCAGAACACCACCAGCTCATCCTCGCGCCAGGGCAACAACTCCAGGTCCGGATGGTTCAGCTCGCCCTCGATAAGCCCCAGATCCAGCTCAAAGGTGAGCACCCGATCCACAATGGAACGGGTGTTAGCCACCTCCAGATGCACCCGCGCACCCGGCTGCTGGGCCATATAATCCGCCATGATCGCCACCGCCAGGTAATTGCCGATGGTCAGGGTGGCGCCCACATTGAGTCGGCCCAGATCCCGGTGGGACTGCAGGTCGGATTCCAGCTCACGGGCCTGGGCCAGCAGCGCTTCCGCCCGCGGCCAGAACTGCCGGCCCAGCTCATTGAGCTTCAGCCGCTTGCCGGCCCGCTCAAAGAACTTCACGTCGTAAAGCCCTTCCAGCTCTTTCAACGCCCCGGATGCCGCCGACTGGGACATGCTCAGGTGATTGGCCGCATGGCTCACATTTTCAAAGTGGGCAATGGCGAGAAAGACTTCCAGTTGCCTGAGGGTGTAGCGCATGACCACCTATCCATGATTAAATGAGAATCATTATTAACTGTATGCCGCATCATATATCGGCTTTCTCGATATCAACTATCGGAATAACCCATTTTACCGATAAATGCCATTCGGTTAAATTTCCACCATCTGGAATTTTGGAATAAGCGCTGATTTAACTATGTCTAATTTGAATACCGAAACCGTCAAAAGCGTTCGCCACTGGAACGATACCCTGTTCAGCTTTACGACCAGCCGGGACCCGGGTTTTCGTTTCAAGAACGGACATTTCACCATGATTGGCCTGGAGCAGGACAACGGCCGCCCGTTGCTGCGCGCCTATTCCATTGCCAGCGCCAACTATGAAGAAGAACTGGAGTTCTTCAGCATCAAGGTGCAGGACGGCCCGCTGACCTCCCAGCTGCAGAACATCCAGCCGGGCGACAAGATCTACGTGAGCCGCAAGCCCACCGGCACCCTGGTAGCCGACCACCTGCTGCCGGGCAAAAACCTGTGGCTGCTCTCCACCGGCACTGGCCTGGCGCCGTTCATGAGCATCATCAAGGACCCGGAAGTGTACGAACAGTACGACCGCGTCATTCTGACCCACGGGGTGCGTCATGTGTCCGAGCTGGCCTACCAGGACACTATCGAGAATGAGCTGCCCAACAACGAGTTCTTCGGTGAGTTCGTCAGTGGCAAACTGCTCTACTATCCCACGGTGACCCGTGAGCCGTTCCGCAACGAAGGGCGCCTCACCGACCTGATGACCAGCGGCAAAATCTTCACAGACCTGGGCCTGCCCACCCCGAGCCTGGAAAACGACCGCTTCATGCTCTGCGGCAGCCCGGCCATGCTCAAGGACACCACCGAGATCCTCGACAACTGGGGGTTCAAGGAAACCCGCGGCGGGGTACTCGGTGAGTATGTGATTGAGCGGGCGTTTGTGGAAAAATAAACGCAAAGACGCCGCACGCTTCACGCTGCATGCAACACGCTAACGGGCCGCTTTCGCGGCCCGTTTTTTATGGGCGGCATAAACCTATGCTTGCCCGTTTCGGCCGGCAAAAACCCAGTTCAGCGACAAACGACGTATACCCTTAGGCCCGCCGGTTCGGACTAGCCAACACCATGAAAAAATTGGGGATTGAAGTTCCTGTGAGGCATGAATCCGATAACTGGATTATTGAGAACGTAAATTTATAACAATACCATGCATGCGACTAGCGCATGATGCCAGGCGTTATAAGCACTCATCGTGAAAAGGATAAGCACATGAATTCTAGTAAATATTGGAAGCCATTAACTATCGCTGGGGCTGTGCTCTTGCTCAATAGTTTTGTCTTTCTAGTTATTACTTACTCTATGCAGTCTTCTATGCTTTGGGGCCCAGCAGCTGCCTGCTTGATTGCTGGGGTTCCGCTCCTGATCGTTGGGCTTGTACAGAGGAGGAGCTCAGGGGGACGCACAACTCTTCACGTAGAGAAGTAACACGCTGCGTACCGAGGTCTGCTACCCTCCGCAGACTGTTTCAGGGAAGGGATTACTCGGGCCGTGCAATCACAATCCATTGCCATCATCGGGGCCGGCACCGCCGGGCTGGCGACTGCTGCCTTACTGGCCCGGCAGGGCCATGCCATCACGCTGATAGAGCGGGCACCTGCGTTGGAGCCGGTGGGGGCTGGCCTGCTATTACAGCCCAGCGGGCTCGACGTCCTTAAGCGAATGGGGCTTTATCAGGCCATGTGTGGCTACGGTGCCAATGTCGACGCACTGGTGGGGCATACCTGTTCCGGCCGCGCCATCATGAACAGCCATTACCGCCCTCTTGACGGGCAGGCCCACGGGCTGGGCATCCATCGGGCCAGCCTCTGTCATGTGTTGGATAGCCACCTGCAAACACTGCCGCACCAACGCCGCATGGGCTGCACCGTTATCGCCGTGGACACCCAGGCACACCAGACCCTGGTCACCCTTGAAGACAGCCAACGCACGGACGTGCTCGCCTTTGATGCGGCGCTGATCGCCAACGGCAGCCACAGCCAGCTGCGCCCCAGCGACTGGACTCGCTACGACCGTCTTTACCCTTGGGGCGCCATGTGGGCCATGGTGCCCATGGCCGCCCCTTTCGATGTGCCTCTGCTACAGCAACGCTATCACCGGGCCAGCGCCATGGCCGGCATTCTTCCCACCGGTTGCCGCCCGGATCAACCGGACACACCCCTGGCCAGTTTTTTCTGGAGCCTGCCCGTCACTGAAATGGCTAACTGGCAGCAGCCCGACTTTGCGCGTGCCTCTTTTGAAAAATGGCGAAACGCCCTGCATGAGTTCTGGCCGGAGCTGGACTCCGTGCTAACACCTCTGACCCAGGCACACCAGCTGACCCCCGCCACCTACCGCGATGTGATCATGCATCAATGGGGAGAAAACCGGCTCGGCGTGATCGGCGACGCCGCCCACGCCATGAGCCCCCAGTTGGGCCAGGGCGCCAATATGGCCCTGCTGGATGCCTGGGCGTTGAGCGAAGCCATGCAACAGTCGGACAACTGGAATCACGTCTGGGCGCATTATCACCAGCAGCGCGGGCCGCACATTCGCTTCTACCAGCGCATGAGCCGCTGGCTGACACCGGCCTTTCAGTCCCACAGCCGCATCCTCGCCACCGGCCGCGACATGCTATTCCCGCTGATGGCGCAGCTTCCCTGGCTACGGCTGCAAATGGCAAGAACCGTCGCCGGCCTGAAAACCGGACTGCTGCGTTAACGCGTTCGGGACAAGCGCTATTAACCGGTAAACGTCAGCACCTGCCGCTGCATCGTCGTATTCTGCCAAGCCTCAGCAACTTGGCTTGCCGGGACGGCCACCGCATTCACCTGCAAGCCTGCTGGCTCGACGGCGGTCAGCACCTGGCCGACCACTTCCACCAGCTCCGCCTTACTCACGCTGCCCAGCCCGCTACCCATCAGGACCAGGTTGGTACTGCGCAGTGCGCCGGCAGATAACGGCAATGTCATCCCCGCCATGGAACCAATATTCACAAACCTCGCAGTGGCGGTTTCACTGGCAATGGCATTAAGCAGGCACCCTGCCGATGGCCCCCACAGGTAATCGAGCACCACATCCACTCCGTTAGCGGCTATCTCGTCGACAAAGGCGTCAGTGAGCGCCTCCTCCGGCTGGTCCAGAGCAATAAATGCATCCGCACCCAGTGCCGTTAATGCCGCTTCGTGCTCCGGATTACGCGCCGTCGCCACGATGCGCCCCGCGCCCAGATGCCGTGCAATCTGAATCGCCAGCCGCCCGGACGCGCCCGCCGCACCATTGATCAACACCGATTCTCCTGCCTGAAAATTGGCCCGCAGCGTCAAGGCCACCCAAGAAGACATACCCGGGTTGGCAATCGCCGCCGCCGTCACATCATCCACTGCAGCAGGCACCGCCACGCACTGCTGTGCATCCACCGCCACCACGTCGGCCATGGCGCCCACCGGGGCACGGGAGAAAGCAAAATACACACGCTGGCCATCCGGCAGATACCCCACCCCGTCCGCGCCGGGCACCAATGGAAGAGACTTGCCGCTGCTGTAGTGACGGCCCGCCGCTTGAGCCCGCACCAGCTGACTGATCGCCGCCGCACAGGGGCGGACCAGCACCTCACCTTCACGGGCCTCAGGCGCCGTAAAGTCCGCCCAGATCGGCGCCTGATCAAATGCATTCACCACGACTGCTTTCATGAGACTCTCCAAAATTTCGTGCTTGATACCACGGTTTAATCAATCCTGATCTGCATGCTGATCGCGCCACAGGCTGGGCGTCATGCCCATCCAGCCCTTGAACGCGCGGGTAAAGTTGGCCGGGTCGGCAAACCCCAGCAGCTCGCTGATACGCTGAATTTCCATATCGGAACTGGCCAGCAGGTGGCGACTGTCCCGGTGCCGGGCTTCTTCCAGCAACGACTGGAACCCCTGCCCCCGCTCCTGCAAGCGGCGCCGCAACGTGCGGGGCGTCAGATGCAGGCGCTCGGCCAGCTGCTCCGGTGCCGGATAGCCGTGCGCACCCAGCACCAGCAGCTCACGCACCTGACGCAGCAAGGTATCACCGGGGGCCATCAAGGCACTTTCCCGCTCACACTGGGCCAGGGCCTGACTCAACGCTTCCGGGTTGGCGGTAGGCAGCGGACTATCCAGCCACTGCACCGCCTCCGGCGCCCAGATACCTGCCCGTGCCTGGCGATAACGCACAGGCACCGCCCCGTCATCCATGGCCCGGCCAGCGGTTGGCGGCTCGCCCTGCAACCAGATTTCCGGCACCAGGGACAGGTCAGGGAGAATAAACTGCATGCCACTGGCCATGCTGCCCAGCATGGAACTGAGCAGCACATCGCGCACCGCAGCGGGCAACACCACTTCCGGCACCAACTCGAAGAACAGCCCGCCGCGCTCCTCCTTTACGCTGAGAACGACACTGCGACCCCGCAGGTGCCAGAACCGCTCCAGCAGACCGATGGCTTCACGGGCACTACCCGCGCACATGAGCACATAGCCCAGGCTTCCATGGGCAGTGAGCGGCATCCGCTGCCCCACCTCCAGGCCGATGGCCGTGTCACCGGTCAGCGCAGCAGCGGCCGCAAACACCTGCACGGTCTCCTGCAGGGACACCCGCCCGGATGGGTCCTCCAGCAATGCTGCCGGCACCCCCGCAGTGGACAACAAGGTCTCGCGGGAAACACCTCGCTGCGTCGCTACCTCCACAAACATGCGCACATAGGTCACCGCCTGGCTGCGCTGGCGGGTCCAGTCAGGGAAACGGCTCCAGTCGATCAGGGTGAAGGATTCAGACAATTTGGCCACCAATGACAAGTGCTTTGTCCGCCCAGCATCTCACGCACTCCTGGCTCTCACCAGTACCGTATGGGCCAAGCGTCAACGTATCTTTTTCGCCAGGAGGCTCAAAATGAATGCACCGGCAAAACAGCTTCATAACAATCCGACCGATGCCCGCCCGGCCATGGTTATTCCCACCGTCCGCCAGCCGGACTTCGACCTGGCCGACGATGTGCCCAAATACTGGTGGGACAATGACCCGCTAAAAACCCTGCTGCTGGGCGCACTCTCCGCCAGCTTCCCCGCCGGGGAGCGGTTCTTTATCGATTCCGTACGTCACTTTCAGGACCGCATCGACGACCCGGAACTGAAAAAAGCTGTGCGTGCCTTTATCGGTCAGGAAGCCCACCACTCCAAGGAGCACAAGCTGCTCAATGGCTACCTGGAAGAACGGGGCGTCGGCCTTGGCCGTCTGGATCGTGAAATTCAGGCTTTCATGGACTGGATGCGCAAGAACCTGTCACCGGAACGGCAGCTGGCTCACACCGTGGCAGTGGAGCATTTCACCGCATTGATGGCGGAAGAATTTCTGCTCAAATATGACGCCCTGGATGAAATGGATCCGCGCATGGCACCGATCTGGGCCTGGCATGCCATCGAGGAGTCCGAGCACAAGGCCGTGGCGTTTGATGTGTACAAGCACATCGGCGGCAGTGAATTCACCCGCGTCACGGAGATGGCACTGGTAAGCGTTTTGTTCCCGCTGTTTTCTACTCTGCATTTGGCTCAGTTGATGAAAGAACAGGGCGAGCTAACCAATGTGAAATCCTGGCTCGGCGGCCTGAACTACATGTGGGGCAAACCCGGTGTATTCCGCAAACTGCTACCGTCCTACTTCAAGTTCTACAGCCCGCGCTTCCACCCGTGGCAACACGACGCCCGCGATCTGGTGGAAAAGGCGAAGAAAAAGTGGCTGGGTGACTGGGCCTGATTTGCTATTTTCCGAAGGCCAGACGCCGGATGCCTGACGCTTAAAATCATAAACCCGGAAAGGATTGCGTTCTAATGCATCAAGCGTTTGGCATTCCGCGGAACAAGATCATTCCACTTAGACCAGGTCAAAGCTCTGCTTGAGCTTGCCTTCCTCACGAATCGACGCAAGCACACTATTCAACCGCGTCGGAGCGGAGGTCTGGGTTTGCAACTTGGCGATTTCGATATAAAGAGTGGTAGCGGCCAACACGGGAGACATTCTGGTCGCTATGCACCACACCAAAGCTCACCTCCGGGCCAATAGGTCTATAGTCTTGTATCCAGCAAGACCGCATCGAACTCTGACACCAGAGCATGGGTAATGACATGGGGTAACGTCACAGGGTGACGAAGAGCATTGCGCCCTCCGTCCGTTTCAACACCGGAAACAATTTATTTTTTAGGGCCTGGCTGCAAGGTCACCGGCTGAGCCAGTGCATCAGTGGCTTCCGCCGGCTTGTCGTCCAGGTCTTTACGGGCTCCGCAGGCAACACATTCCATCCACTGGCTGTCGCCATCAATGATCCGCTGAATCTTGTCCATCTGCCCACATTCCGGGCAGGTTGCCCCGGCAATAAACTGGCGTTTCATAATCTCTCTCCGCTTAACGCCAAACGCCTGGATCCTGACGTACTACGTTAGGATCTAGGCGTCGGGCATCAGACGTTTTATCCATTAATACCGCAATGACGCAACAGTGGCTCCACGCTGGGCTCGCGGCCACGGAACGCCTTGAACAACTCCATGGGTTCGCGGCTGCCGCCCTTGGCGAGAATTTCCGTACGGAACGCACGACCGGTTTCCTCGTTGAACTCCCCCTCTTCTTCAAAGCGGGAGTAGGCATCCGCCGACAACACTTCGGCCCATTTATAGCTGTAGTAACCGGCCGCATAGCCTCCGGCAAAAATATGCCCGAAGCTGTTGGGGAAACGGTTAAAGGCGGGCGGTTGAATCACGGCCACCTGTTCGCGCACTTCATTCAACACCTGATAAATACTCAAGCCGGGCTGATACTCCGCGTGGATTCGCATATCGAACAGGGAAAATTCGATCTGCCGCACCATCTGCATGGCACCCTGAAAGTTTTTCGCGGCGAGCATCTTTTCCAGTTTTTCTTTCGGCAGTGGCTCACCGGTTTGGTAATGGCCGGAAATCAGCGCGATTCCTTCCTCGGTCCAGCACCAGTTTTCCAGGAACTGGCTGGGTAACTCCACCGCATCCCAGGCCACGCCGTTGATACCGGAAATCCCGGACACATCCTGCTCGGTCAGCATGTGGTGCAGGCCATGGCCAAATTCGTGGAACAGGGTGACCACTTCGTCGTGGGTCAACAGGCCCGGCTTGCCACCCGCCGGCGGCGCAAAATTACAGGTCAGGTAGGCAACGGGCGTTTGCAGGCTGCCGTCGGGCTGGCGACGACGAATACGTGCATCGTCCATCCAGGCGCCACCGCGTTTCCCGGTACGGGCATACATGTCCAGATAAAATGCAGCACGAACGCTGCCATCATCATCCACCAGTTCGTAAAAACGCACATCATCGTGCCAGGTATCCACATCCGTGCGTTGTTTAAACTGAATGCCGAACAATTTTCCGACCACAGAAAACATGCCATTGATAACCGTGTCCGCCGGGAACCAGGGACGCAGCTCTTCTTCGGAAATATCGTAGCGTGCTTCACGCAAACGTTCGCTCCAGAAACCGATATCCCAGGGATTCAAATCACCGGCACCTTGCTCGGCCGCAAAGGCTTTCAGTTCTGCCAGTTCCTGTTCCGCCTGGGGCTTGGCGCGACGGGCCAGGTCTTCGAGAAATTGTACGACTTCATTCACATCCCTCGCCATTTTGGTGGCCAGGGATTCTTCCGCGTAATTGGCGAAGCCCAGCAATTGAGCCTGCTTGTGCCGCAGCGCAAGGATCTCATCCATGATCGCCGCATTATCAAACTGGCCAGCCTGCGGCCCTTGATCAGAAGCCTTGGTGGTCCAGGCGGTGTACATCTCCTTGCGCAATTCTGCATTCTTACAGTGACTCATCACCGCAATAAATACCGGGGCATCCAGGGTCAGCAACCAGCCGTCTTTTTCGTCAGCTTTTGCGCGATCGGCAGCACCGGCCTTGGCGCTGTCGGGCAGGCCATCGAGCTCGCTTTCATCGGTGATGTGCTTGCTCCACGCCTGGGTCGCATCAAGGGCGTTGTCCGAGAATTGACTGGTCAGTTCAGACAAGCGCTTGGAATTCGCCATATATTGCGCTTTCTTTTCCTCCGGCAGATCCACCCCGGACAAACGGAAATCACGCAAGGTGTTGTCGATATCTTTCTGTTGGGCTTCGTTCAGGGTTGACCACTGCTCACTGTCGCGCAGTGCTTGGTAAGCAGCACAAAGGGCCGCATTTTGTCCCACCTCGGTCCCGTATTCGCTAAGCAGGGGCAGGCAACTGTTGTAGGCATTACGCAAGGCTTCATTCTGGGCCACGGCATTCAAATGCCCGGCCGGACCAAAGGCTTTACCCAGGCGGTCATCTTCCTGGTCCAGTGCCTGAACCAGATGCGCGTAGTCGAAGTTTCCCTCCGCCAGCACCTGCTCAATACGGGCACGGCCCTCTGCCACCAGCTGCTCCACGGCAGGAAGCACGTGCTCGGGCTGGATCTGTGAAAAAGGAGGAAGTGCCGGGTAATCAATCAGCGGGTTGTTGCTCATGGGTGTCCTGTCCTGCTCTGGGTTCAGCGTGTGTCTGTGCGGCTGGCAGCCGATGGCGAGCGGTATCGTCCGGCTGCAACAGCGTCTGGAATATCAGCCACTTGCTTAGCAGAAAAACGCCAAGCAAGATCAATATGGCTATCAGTATACGAGCGGGCGTCTGCAAAAGGTGCCCCTGTAACCATGAATTTGAACTATCGAGTGTATCAGTGATGGGGATTCGCCGCTTTGAAGACAAGGCCCCGCAGTTGGGGAAACGGGTATATGTGGACGAGGACGCTACGGTGATCGGCGAGGTCAAGCTGGGAGACGATTGTTCCGTGTGGCCGAAGGCAGTGATCCGCGGCGACATGCATGCCATCCGCATCGGCGCCCGGGTCAGCATTCAGGATAATGCGGTGCTGCACATTACCCACGACTCCACCTTCAACCCCGGCGGCTTCGGGCTGCAGATCGGGGACGATGTCACCCTCGCGCACCAGGCCATGCTGCACGGCTGCACGCTAGGCAACCGGGTGATGGTGGGCATGCAGGCCATCATTATGGACGGGGCCATCGTGGAAGACGATGTCATCGTCGCCGCCGGCTCACTGGTCGGACCGGGCAAGCATTTGGAAAGCGGCTACCTCTACCGCGGCCAACCCGCCCGGCAGGTACGCCCGTTGACCGAAAAAGAAAAAGCGTTTTTGCCTTATGTAGCCGGCAATTATGTGCGGTTGAAAGATCGGTATTTGAAAAGCAGCAGCGGTTAGCTTCTAGCTTTGATCGTCTTGCGGACGATGTCCGCGCTATGCGCGGTTCGCACCCTAAACGGTGCTCCTACAGCGGCTTCGTAGAAAAGTAGATATTGAGTAACTTTTCAACTTTCCTTTACACAATCGAGCGTAGCTCGTAGCTCAGATCTGCCACATGAAGGACATGTTGCCGAAGCTGAAGGTGTCATCGCTGCTACGCAGGGGAGAGGTGGAACTTTGCAGTGTCAGGGTGAAAGAAAAATTGTCCCAGCGCACACCGCCTCCCACCACCAGAGCCAGCACGCCATCGCGGGCTTCCACATCGTATTCCTCGGCATGATGTTCCAGGTAGGAATAACCGATATATTCACCGAAGCTGCCCACAAACGCTTCCCAGCCAAAACCACTGCCATCAAACAGGCCAACCAGCGAGCCGGCTGTGCCAATACCGGCATAATCGGGAATAAAGTTGCGCGGCAGGTTTCGGCCCAGCCGGAAAAAACCGCCAGCCGTTGCGGTCCCATGGAAATTGTTGGCATCCACACCCCAGGCATAACCCAGCTCGGCCTGCAGCCCCGAGTCCCACTGAAACTGCTGGAAACGGCGGGCATTGATAAAATACACGCCGCCGATCAAGTCTGTCCCCAGCTGGTTATCCCAGCCTTGCGGCTCGGTGGAGCCGGTTATCTTGTGAACCAGTTTCTGGCTTTGCTCCGCCCCGGATTCAGGACCAACCACACCCAGACGCGCGCCATAACCAAACAGGCTGCCGCCGTTCCAGCTGAACAGGCCCATCTCCAGATTGCTGTAACCCGCATAGGGCAGATCATTGTAATCAGGGGCGCTTTGGCTGATATCCGCCGGGGTAATCATGACCTGTTCCAGACTGAGCGTCAGCGCATGCTTTTCATCCTTGAGGCTGATGCCGGGCAAGGGAGACAGCGCGCTCGCCAGGCCGCAGGTAACACTGCCATTGCGTTCGCAATGGTCATGGGCATCACCCACCCAGCTGATCCGCACACCATTGGTGTACTGCCCATCGGCACCGACGAACAGATCGTTATCCCAGGAAAAACCGAACGTGGCAGCCAGCACAGGCAGCGGTAAAAAAACGCTTAATAACAGAGTAAAACGCAGGGACATACTTCACCCAGTGATAACGGGCCCAAGAGCCCCGAGCACGTACGACGACGTCGAAACGTGATTAAAAACGCCAGCGGCGCTGCATCACCAGAAACGCAAACGACGCAGACCAGGTGATGAGTATCAAACCATTCAGCGCTTGCACCCCGGCAATTAAACGCAGGGTACCCACCGGGAACAGATCCCCCAGCCCCAGAGAGGTATAGCAAGCGGCAGAAAAATACAGGTGGTCAAGAAAGCTGCCGTTCACCGCCCCACCAATACCCATGGCGGTGTCTCCCACATCCAGCAGCAGGTACACCCAGGCATAGAGGCTGATTTCCACCATATGGGCGGCAAACATGGCGATAACGACCACCAGGATTTCACCCCGGAAATTCGGCCAGCGCTTGAGCAAGCGGGACAGGCCCGCCAGCGTCCAGTAATGCAACGTCACCGTGGTCAGCACCATGGCCAGGCTGACCACGGAGGCATACACCACTTCGTACATGACCGCGCCTTCTGCCATGACAGGCTAGCGCAACGAGGCCATGACAGGCGCCGTGTCCGGACGCCAGCCACGCCAAATTTCATAAGCTTCGGCGGCCTGCTCGACCAGCATGCCCAAGCCATCCGCGGTGGCGCTGGCACCCTGCTGTTCTGCCCAGCGCAAAAACGGTGTCGGTTCATTGCCGTAAACCATGTCGTAGGCCACCGCACCGTCTGCCAGCAAACCATCCGGCAGCGCCGGCATTTCGCCCTGCAAACCGGCAGAGATGGCGTTGATCACCAGATCGAACTCCCCCATGAGATTATCCAGCCCACCCCCCAACACCGGAGGGCCTTCGCCTTTCATTACGTTGGCGGCCAGCGTTTCCGCTTTCTCTTTGGTTCGGTTGGCAATGCGCAACAAGGTGGGCTCTTCCGCCAGCAACGGGCCCAGTACACCGCGTACCGCACCGCCTGCGCCCAGGATCAGCACTCGTTTCTTGCGGATGCTCCAACCCTGATTATCACAGATATCTTTCACCAGCCCGGCGCCATCGGTGTTATCGCCGTGCAGCTGCTCGCCATCCCACCACAGGGTATTCACCGCACCGGCCTGGTCGGCCCGCTCGGTGATGGCATCGCACAATGCAAAGGCCTGCTCCTTGAAGGGCACCGTGACATTGGCGCCCAACCCGCCAGCCTCACGGAAGGACTGCACAGCGCCGGCGAAATCATCCAACGGCGCTTCACGCTTTTCATACTGCACAGCGTCGCCACGCTGAGCGGCAAACGCGTGGTGAATATCCGGCGAGCGGGAATGACTCACTGGATTGCCAAAAACACAATACAACCCAGCTTCTAGCGCGGCTTTCTCAGCAGTCATACCCACTCCCGGTGAATCAGAAATTTCTGGTAAAGCTCAATCTCGGCACTGTCCGGTTCGGGGTGGTAATCGTAGTCCCAACGCACCAGCGGCGGCAGCGACATCAGGATGGACTCGGTACGGCCGCCGGATTGCAGACCAAAAATCGTGCCGCGATCGTAAACCAGATTGAACTCCACATAACGGCCGCGACGGTACAGCTGGAACTGACGCTCGCGCTCACCATAATCATGGTCTTTACGGCGCACCAGAATCGGCTGATAGGCGGGCACATAAGCATCGCCAACACTGCGCATCAGGGCAAAGCTGGTGTCGAAATCAAAGCGGTTCAGATCGTCAAAGAACAACCCGCCGACACCACGGGGCTCATCCCGGTGCTTGAGGTAAAAGTAGTCATCACACCAGGTTTTGAATTCCGGGTAGATCTCGTTACCGAACGGTTCACAGGCGTCGCGGGCCGTCTGGTGCCAATGCACCACGTCTTCTTCAAACCCATAGTAGGGTGTCAGATCGAACCCGCCGCCAAACCACCACACCGGGTCTTCACCGTCTTTTTCCGCCACAAAAAAACGCACGTTGGCGTGGCTGGTCGGCGCATAGGGGTTTTTCGGGTGGATCACCAGCGACACGCCCATGGCCTGGAAACTGCGCCCGGCCAATTCGGGACGGGCCGCCGTGGCGGATGGCGGCAACTGATCGCCAAACACATGGGAAAAGTTCACCCCGCCTTTTTCGATCACCGCGCCATTTTCCAGCACCCGGCTACGGCCGCCGCCGCCCTGTTCGCGCTCCCAGCTGTCTTCACGGAAGGTGGCGGAGCCATCTTCGGCGCCCAGTGCGTCACAGATACGGTCCTGCAGATCCAGCAGGTAGTCTTTCACCGCCTGCAGTGAAACCTCTGACATGGTGCTTTCCCCGGATGCGGTCGGTGTGTTCACGGGCGCAAAATGCGCCCGCTTTCCAGATCAATAATGGTAGAGGGTTTGCTCGCCCGGTCACAGGCGCCGCTGACAATAAAGTCGAGTTGGTCACCCAGCTGCCGGGCCACCTGATAGCGATTGCAGGCAGCCGGACGGCCGCTGATATTGGCACTGGTGGAAATAATCGGTTGCCCGGCCAGCCGGCACAGCTGGCGAGCCAGCGGATGGTCCGGCACGCGCACCGCCACCTTGCGGTGCTGCCCGCGTACCCAGGCAGGCAGATGCTCATTGGCCTCAACCAGATAGGTCACCGGCGCCGGCCATTGCTGCTGCAATCGGGCCGCCTGCTGGTCGTTCAGGCGCAGATACGGCGCCAGCTGCGCCAGGGTTTCACCAATCAGAATCAGCCCTTTGCTCACCGGCCGTTGTTTGATGGCCAGCAACTGCATCACCGCGTCCTGGTTGAACGGGTCGCAGCCAAGGCCGTAGACAGACTCCGTGGGGTAGGCGATCACGCCGCCCGCCTGAATAATCTGTGCCGCGCTGAGCAGATGCTGGTCCATGACGAAGCCCTGAAAGCAAAAGCGGCAAATTACCCTGCACGGGCCGGCGACTCAAGTCTGCCGATCAGCAGGCGGCTCAGGCTTCGCTGGTCTGGCGTTTCAGATAGCCGCCCGCCACCCGCTCCACCCAGCCCTCCAGCTCCAGATCCGCCAGCTGCCCGGCCAGCTCCGGCATCGGCATTCCGGTGCGCTGCTGCAACGCATCCAGCGAGTTCAGCCCACTGGTCAGGTGGGCAAGCAGCGCCGGAGGGTCGCAACGAATGCCGCTGGCTTCCACGCTACGCTGGAAATCCCCAAAGGCCTGGAAAATATCGTCCACGGATTCCAGCCAGCTGGCGCCATCGCGCAACAACTGGTGGCAACCCTTGCTAAGCGGATTGTGGATACTGCCCGGAATCGCAAACACCTCACGGCTCTGGGACAGCGCCGTGCGCGCCGTGATCAACGAGCCACTCTTGATGGCCGCCTCCACCACGATGGTGGCCAGACTGAGCCCACTGATAATGCGATTACGCATGGGAAATTGAGCAGGCAGCGGGCGCGACCCCGGCGCGAATTCCGACACCAGCGCCCCGCCGGCTTCCACAATCTGGCTGGCCAGCAGGCCATGGCGCGGCGGGTAGATACAATCCGGACCACTCCCCATGACCGCTACCGTGCGCCCGGCACTCACCGCACCGCGGTGAGCGGCCGCATCAATGCCCAGCGCCAGGCCACTGACAATCACAAAGCCGCTACCGGCCAGCTGGCGGGCAAAGCGGCGGCTGTTGTCGAGGCCGTCCGCAGAGGCATTGCGCGCGCCCACCATGGCCAGCGAAGGCGCATTCAATGCCTCCACGCTACCGCGCACGGCAATCACGCCGGGTGGGTCGTTGATCTGTGCCAGCAGCGACGGATAATCCGCATCACCAAGCGCAATCCAGCGCCAGCCCTGTTCACGCAGTTGCTCGAAGTACACGGGCAGCTTGCCGGTATTGTCCAGCAGCCGGGCACGCTCTTTCAGGCCGGCCGGTAGCAGGGGAAGAAAATCCGATACCGGTGCAGACGCAATCCGGTGTTGTTGCAGGGCGCGGCCAAGGGCCGCTGACGACGGGGAAAACAACGCCTGCAATAGCAGGCGTTTAAATTGTCCGTCCATTCGCCCACCTCCTTGTGTGCGTTGACGGTTTTGTCGGGCGCCTAAGCGCCGGCAGTGAGCGCTACCGCATAGAAATCAGTAGCTGCCCGCCGGGCTTTCGGCGATGTCGTTCATATAGATAGGCCGCATGGACTCCATGATCAAGCCGTAGCTGACTTTGTCGAACACCCGGAAGATCACCATGGAGCCGGTTTTCTCGCGGGGCAGCTGGACCATGTCTCCCTGCTGGCGATCACGGACCACTTCACCCTGGCCATAGATATCCAGCACATTGCCTTCTTTCAGGCCATCACGCAGGCCCTTGTTGATCACCACCACGTCGTTGCGGGCCACACTGTTAAGGCGGTCGAAGAAGCGAATCACTTTCGCCTCAATCTTGGTGTCCGGTGCCGACGGATACAACACAGCACGCACGCGGCGATCTTCGGTGGAGAACAGGCGATCATCAATACGCAGGTCTTCACTGGAATCAGTGACCCGCAGGGTAATCATGTCGTCATCGTGGCTGGCCACCCGGCCCAGGCCGATCTGGCGGGCTTCGTAACCCAGCACTTCATTGGTATCCGGGTCCACATATTGCTCGCCGGTGCGGTAGAAACCGTAACCCTGATCCAGGTCTTCCCATTGGGTCACGGTATCGCGGGCGTAAACGGTATCGCCTTCACCGAAGATCACACGGCGGTCGCGGCCACCCACCAAGTAGGGGGCTTCGACGATTTCCTTGCGGTCTACCACCAGCCCTTCCTTCAGGTAAGACTGGATTGCACTGGCAGGAATGGCCGGAATCGCTTCGTCATTGGCAATTTCACGCACCCGCGGGGTGAGTTTCACTGTACCATTGGACATCACGGTCTCTTCCACGCCCCGTTTTACCGACAGGCGCGGCTCACCGTTAACGTAGGAAAGCCGGATTTCGTCGCCGGGGTAAATCAAGTGAGGGTTACTGATTTCCTCATTGATCTGCCAGATTTCCGGCCATTGCCACGGCTCTTGCAGAAAACGGCCGCTGATATCCCAAAGGGTATCGCCGTTTTTCACGAAATACTTGCTGGGGTGCCCGTCTTTGAGCACCACCGCTGCGGAGGCCATACCGGACACCGCCAGCACCAGGCCAAAGGTCAAGGCGCGCTGGACCGATTTCATCATCATCGGATTCCTTTTATCATTATTGGACTCATCCCCGAGAGCGGCCGCGATCCCTTATTGTAGACGCGGTTCCTTTTGGATATTAGCAATGCGATCATATATTTAGCAACCGAAATTCGAGTACTACCGCAACTTCCGAGAAGGTACATGGCTAAACTGGAAATACTGGAATTCCCTGATCCCCGACTACGCACAGTAGCAAAGCCGGTGGAAAAGGTAGATGACGAGCTTCGCAAACTGATCGACGACATGATCGAAACCATGTACGACGCCTCCGGCATCGGCCTGGCGGCCACTCAGGTGAACGTGCACAAGCGCCTGCTGGTGATGGATCTGTCCGAAGAGCGCAACGAGCCCAAGGTGTACATCAACCCGCAGATCACCCCACTCACCGATGAGCTGGCACCCTACGAAGAAGGCTGCCTGTCGGTGCCCGGGTTCTATGAGAAGGTGAAACGCGCGGCCCGAGTGCGGATTAATGCCCTGGACCGGGACGGCAACGCCTTCGAAGTAGAAGCGGACGAACTGCTCGCCACCTGCATCCAGCACGAGATCGATCACCTGGACGGCAAGCTGTTCGTGGACTACGTCTCCCGACTGAAGCGTGACCGCATCAAGAAGAAGCTGGAAAAGATCCACCGCCAGCAGGCATAACCCAGCTAACAGCTAACAGCTTCGAGCTGCTAGCTGCTAGCTGCGAGGCGCGATCGCACCGCTTCATGGATTCACGTCAGTGCCCGCGCCCGCCTTTCTGCGCGGCGGTGGCACTGCAGCTTGCACACATCTTCAATCGCGAAAGCTCGCAGCCAGAAGCTCGTAGCTCGCCACTCAAAAGAGGCCGCTCATTGAAACCCTTACGCCTTGCCTTCGCCGGCACCCCGGACTTCGCCGCCGCCAGCCTGCAGGCCGTGCTGGATAGCGATCATCAGGTCGTGGCCGTTCTCACCCAGCCGGATCGCGCCGCCGGGCGCGGCAAAAAAGTGCAGCAAAGCCCGGTCAAACAGCTGGCGGCAAGCCAGGATATTGCGGTGCTGCAGCCGGAAAACCTGAAGGGTGAAGACATCCGCCAGCAGCTACGGGATCTGAACCTGGATGCCCTGGTGGTAGTGGCCTATGGGCTGATCATTCCCCAGGCGGTGCTGGACATCCCCCGCCTGGGCTGCCTGAACGTGCACGGCTCGCTGCTGCCGCGCTGGCGTGGGGCCGCCCCCATTCAACGGGCCATCACCACCGGCGACACGGAAACCGGCAACACCATCATGCAAATGGAAGCCGGGCTCGATACCGGCCCCATGCTGCTCAGCGAAGCCCTGCCCATCGGCGAGAGTGAAACCGGCGGCGAACTGCACGACCGGCTGGCCGCCCAGGGCGCCCGCCTGCTGGTGACCGTGCTGAACGATCTGGAGCACCACCTGGCCAACGCCACCCCACAGCCGGACGAAGGCATCACCTACGCCCACAAGCTCAGCAAGGCCGAAGCGCGGCTGGATTTTCGTTTGCCCACCCGTGCGCTCTACAACCGCATTCGCGCCTTCAATCCTTTCCCGGTGAGCTGGGTGCCCCTGAACGGCCAGCCCATGCGCATCTGGCAGGCCAGCGAAAGCCCGCAACCGGGGCAGGACAACGACGAGCCCGGCCATATTCTGGCCGTGGACGACCAAGGCATCCATGTGGCCACCGGCGATGGCGCCCTGATCCTCGAAGAGCTGCAGCTGCCCGGCAAACGGCGCATGGCGGTGTCCGACCTGCTGCGCGGCAACCCGGCCCTGTTCACCGTTGGCGAACCGCTGGGCGATGCCATTACCGATGCGTCTGGTGATCAATGTGGCAACGCCTGACCCGCGCCTGAGCGCCGTGCGCGCCCTTAACCGGGTGCTCCCTGGCAAGGGCGACGGCGAAAGCCTGCGCGAGGTGCTGCGCGACTTTCCCCTGCAAGGCAGCGACGGCGGCCAGATGCGCGATATCTGCTTCGGCGTGTGCCGTCACCTGCGCCCGCTCAATCACTGGCTCAACCAGCAGCTCTCCAAGCCCCTCAAGGCCAGCGCCCAGCCGGTTCGCCTGGCACTGCTGGCCGGCCTCTATGAACTGTGGTTCAGCGACCGCCCGGCCCACGCCATCGTCAATGCCTACCCGCAACTGTGCCGCAAGCTGAAAGCCCCCTGGGCCGCCGGCCTGAGCAATGCGGTGCTGCGCAAGGCCAGCCAGATTACCCTTGAAGAGGCTGTGGCCGACGCCCCCGCCAATATCCAGCTGAGCCTGCCCGACTGGCTGTTTAAACGCTGGCAAAAAGATTGGCCCGACGACGCCGACGCCATGGCCCGCGCCAACCTGCAAACGCCACCGTTCACCCTGCGGGTGAATCGTCAGCAGCAACAACGCGCCGATGCCCTCACCGCCCTGGGCGAGGGCGCCCGTGCCGGCAGCGTTGCCCCTTACAGCATTTACCTACAGCCCGCTCGGCCGGTATTTCAGCTCCCCGGTTTTGAGCAAGGTGCCCTGTCCGTACAGGACGAAGCCGCCCAACTGCCCGCCGAATTGCTGCAGGCCCCGGCCAACGGTCGCATCCTCGATGCCTGCGCCGCCCCCGGCGGCAAAACCGGGCAGCTGCGCGAGAAATTCCCCGCCGCAGACCTCACCGCATTAGAGCTGGAAGGCAAACGACTGGCCCGCATCCGCGAGAACCTGGCGCGGCTGGGCACCGACGTCACCCTGCTGCAAGGCGACGCCAGCGACCCGCACTCCTGGTGGGACGGCACTCCCTTCGATGCCATCCTGCTGGACGCCCCCTGCTCCGCCACCGGCATCCTGCGCCGCCAGCCGGATGTGAAATGGCACCGCAAGGCCTCGGACATCGCCGCACTGGTTGATTTACAAGCGCGCATGCTGGATGCACTATGGCCGCTGCTCAATCCCGGCGGCATGCTGGTGTATGCCACCTGTTCGGTACTGCGGGACGAGAACGACCATCAGGTTCGTGACTTCCTGCAACGCCAGCCACAGGCCCGGGATGTGACGCCACGGCCGGAAGGGGCCACAATGGTGGACGCAGGGTGGCAGCTGTTCCCGGAACAACACGGTCCGGACGGTTTCTACCTGGCTTGCCTGCGTAAAGAATCGGGGGCCCGACTCAGTTCATGAAAATCATTATTCTCGGTGCCGGCCAGGTGGGCGGCACTCTGGCCGAAAACCTGGCCAATGAACGCAACGACATCACGGTCATCGACACCGATGATGAGCGCCTGCGCGAGCTGGGTGACCGCCTGGATATCGGCACCGTGCGCGGCATGGGCTGCTACCCGGCAGTACTCAAGGAAGCCGGCGCCGAAGACGCGGACATGCTGATCGCGGTGACCAACTCTGACGAGGTCAACATGATCGCCTGTCAGGTCGCCTACTCCCTGTTCCGCACCCCCTCCAAGATCGCCCGCATTCGCACCGCCCACTACACCAGCCGCTCGGAAAAATTGTTCAACGAGAACGCCCTGCCCATCGATGTAATCATCAGCCCTGAACAGGTGGTGACCGACTACATCAAGCGCCTGATCGAACACCCGGGCGCACTGCAGGTAGTGAACTTCGCCGGTGGCCGGGTACAGCTGGTGGCGGTGCGCGCCTATTACGGTGGACCGCTGGTGGGCAACGAGCTGCGCGAATTGCGCAAGCACATGCCCAACGTGGATACCCGCGTCGCAGCTATTTTCCGCCGCGGCCGGCCAATCATCCCGGAAGGCAACACCGTGATCGAAGCCGACGATGAAGTGTTCTTCATCGCCGCCAAGAACGATATCCGTGCGGTCATGAGTGAGCTGCGCCGCCTGGAGCATAACTACAAGCGCATCGTTATCGCCGGCGGCGGCAACATCGGTTACCGGCTGGCCAAGACCATTCAGCATCGCTACAACGTCAAAGTCCTGGAGCGCATGCCCAAACGGGCGGAATGGCTGGGCGAAAAACTGCACCAGACCGTAGTGCTGCAAGGGCTGGCCACCGACCGGGACGAACTGCTCAAGGCCAACATCGAAAACACCGATGTGTTCTGCGCCCTGACCAACGATGACGAAGCCAACATCATGGCCTCACTGCTGGCCAAACGGCTTGGCGCCCGCAAGGTGATGACGCTGATTTCCAACCCGGCCTACGTGGACCTGGTGCAGGGGCACGACATCGATATCGCCATTTCGCCCCAGCAATCCACCATCGGCAGCCTGCTCAGCCATGTGCGCCGGGGCGATGTGGTCAACGTCTATTCCCTGCGCCGCGGCGCGGCGGAAGCCATCGAGGCCATTGCCCACGGGGATGCCAAATCGTCCAAGGTAGTGGGACGGGCCATCGACGAAATTGATCTACCGGAAGGCACCACCATCGGCGCCATTGTGCGCGGCGAAAAAGTGCTGATTGCCCACGACCATGTGGTGATCGAACCGGACGACCACGTGATTTTGTTCCTGATCGACAAACGCCGTACCCGGGACGTGGAAAAACTGTTCCAGGTCGGCTTTACGTTTTTTTAGGATGAGACGCCAGATGCCGGACGCAGGACGCCCGACAGAAAAAACAAAGCGCACCTTTGCAGCGTCAGGCGTCGGGCACCCTGCGTCCGGCGCCTCCTCTCCTGGGGAGGCACCATGCACTTCGCGCTAATTTCTAAAATTCTCGGCCTGCTGCTGGTGGTCTTCAGCTTTACCATGATGCCGCCGGTGGCCGTGTCTTACTGGTATCAGGAAGGCAGCGAAACCCCGTTCCTGATCTCCTTTGTCATTACCCTGGCGCTGGGCTTGAGCCTGTGGCTACCGTTCTTCCGCAACAAAACCGAACTGCAAACCCGTGACGGCTTTCTGGTGGTCACCCTGTTCTGGTCCGTGCTCGGCGTTATCGGCGCGCTGCCACTGATCATCAGTGATGACGTGCCCGTGGGCTTCACCGATGCGGTATTCGAGTCCGTCTCCGGGCTCACCACCACCGGCGCCACCATCCTGTCCGGCATCGACTTTCTGCCCAAATCGGTACTCTTCTACCGCCAGCAATTACAGTGGCTGGGTGGCATGGGCGTAGTGGTACTGGCCGTGGCCATTCTGCCCATGCTCGGCATCGGTGGCATGCAGCTCTACAAGGCTGAAATCCCCGGCCCCATGAAAGACGCAAAGCTCACTCCACGCATTGCGGAAACCGCCAAGGCCCTGTGGTTCATCTACCTGTTCATTACCATTGCCTGCGCCCTCCTTTACTGGGCCTTTGGCATGACTGTGTTTGATGCCATCTGCCACAGCTTCAGCACTGTCGCCACTGGCGGCTTTTCCACCCACGATGCGTCCATGGCTTACTGGGACAACGCCCTTATTGATTGGACCGCCACTCTTTTCATTCTTATCGGCGGCCTCAACTTTGCCCTGCATTTTGCGGTGTGGCGGGGCCGCTCACTGCTGGCTTATCTGCGTGATCCAGAATTCCGGTTTTTTATCGGCCTGTTCCTGATCTACACCGCCATCATTACAGCCGGCTTATTGTTCTTCCATTATGATTTTACTGTCGATGATGCCCTTCGCCACTCCGCGTTCCAGGTGGCGTCTTTCAGCACCGGCACCGGGCTGACCAGCACCAATGCTGCTGCCTTCCCCGGCTTTATCCCCTATCTGCTGGTACTCACCAGCTTTATCGGCGGCTGCGCCGGTTCCACCGGCGGCGGCATGAAGGCCGTGCGCGCCGCCCTGGTGTTCCACCACAGCATTCGCGAGCTGCGCCGTTTGATTTACCCCAACGGCGTATTCGCCCTGCGCTTTGGGCGCCAGTCCATTCCCGACCGGGTGCTACAGGCCGTGTGGGGATTCGTCGGTGTTTACATCACTATTTCGGTGATCTTCACCCTGCTGTTCACCATGACCGGCATGGACCTGGCCACCGCCGTCAGCGCCGTCGCTGCCAGCCTTAACAACCTGGGGGTGGGGATCGGCCAGGTGGGCGGCGGCTTCGCCAACATCACCGACAGCGCCAAGTGGATGATGACCGTACTGATGGTCGCCGGCCGTCTGGAAATCTTTACGCTGCTGGTCCTGTTCACGCCGATGTTCTGGAAACAATGAAGTAAGGAAGTGACGCGAGGAGGGGAGAACCTGTCATGCCTTACCGCCTCGTGCTTCGCACGGTTCGCACCCTGAACGGTGCTCCTACAGCGACTTCGTTGAAAGCGTGCCAGCGACCATAAAAAAGCCCCGGCATTGCCGAGGCTTTCTTGTTCTAGCTGTTAACTCTTAATTATTAACTGTTAACTGCTCTTACGCGATATTGTTGACTCGCTTGCTGTCACGGAACAGCTGGTCCAGCTCGCCTTCGTAATAGGCTTCCACCCGCGGGTTCATCACTTTTTTCCACAGCGGCGGGATCATTGCCAACACATACATGGTGGCGTAACCGGCCGGTAGCTGGGGGCTTTCCTCGTAGTGACGCAGCACCTGATAACGACGCTTGGCGTAGGCGTGGTGATCACTGTGACGCTGCAGCTGGAACAGGGCCAGATTGGTCAGTAAGTAGTTGGAGTTCCAGCTGTGGGCCGGCGTCACCCGCTCGAAACGCCCTTTCTCATTCACACGACGGTGCAGGCCGTAGTGCTCAATGTAGTTGATGATTTCCAGTGCCAGCGCCGCAAAGAAGCTCTGCCCCAGGAAGAACACCACACCCATCCAGCCCCATAGCAAACCAAAGGTCACCGCGAACAAGGCAGAAATGCTGTACCACCAGATCAGCTCGTTGTAGATGCTGATATTTTTCTTGCCCTTACGCTCCAGGTATTTCTTTTCCAGGCTCCAGGCATTGATGAAGTTATGCACGAACGCCTTGGGAAGGAAGTTGTACAGGCTCTGGTTGTAACGGCTTGAAGAGGCGTCATCCGGAGTAGACACGTGCACATGGTGACCGCGTACGTGCTCCACCTTGAAACCCGCATAAGTCACTGTAGACAGCAGCAAACCGCCCATCCAGTTTTCTACTTTGGGATCCTTGTGGATCAGCTCATGGCCCAGGTTAATGGCGATAATGCCACCCACCGTGCCGATGGACACGATCCAGCCAATCTTGCCCAACAACCCATAGTCATTGGTCATGAAGATATGGCCGGCGTAGAACAGCACCGCAATCCACACAAAGCCCATGGCAATAGCCGACACCCGGTAAAAGCGCTCTTCACTCATGGTGGGCACCTGGACATCTTCGCTGGGGTTGGTCGGGTCTTTACCGATCAGGTAATCCAGTACCGGGATCACGCCGAAAATAAACACGTACATAAACCAGGCCCAATAATCCTGGGTCCCGCTTTCCACACCCACATAGGCAGAAAAAGGCACCAATGGAACCATAATGGCCCAGAAACTCAGGTAGCCGTATTTTTTCATTTTTAGCATTACATCGGCATTCATATTCTCGAACATGGCTCACACCTCGCTAGTTCAAGCCAAACAGTAACAGTCATCAATGTGAAGGTCACATTATCCATGATTTCCTGAATTGTCAAACAACTCAATTAATGACATATTTATCCCGATCGCGGATAATAGCCGCACGCCACACTCGCCTTACCAAGGACTCCAGCATGTCGCTACAAGCGGTCAGCCTCAGCGAGCAAATCGCCCGACACCTGGGTGAGCAAATCATTACCGGTGAGCTCGCCCCCGGCAGTCGCCTGCCGGAAAACGAACTGGCCAAACAGCTTGATGTAAGCACTAACTCACTCCGTGAGGCCTTCAGACTGCTGGAAAAGCAGCACATGATCGAGCTCCAGCCGCGCAAGGGCGCCCGCGTCTGCGAGGTCACCGACGAGCAGGTTCGCGACCTGTATGAGTTCCTGTTCATGCTGCTATCACGGCTGGCCGGGCTGGCCGCTGCCCGCTGGCAACCCGGTGAAATTGAGGATCTGGTGGAGATGCTGCCCCAGCTGGAACAGCACTTTGTGAATGACGACCTGCGCGCCGCGCACCAGCTGGCCTTCCGCTTTGTGGAAATCGCCACCGTGCGTTTCGCCCACAACCGCTACCTGGCCACCGATATTCAGGACCTGATCCCCCTGCTCAAGCGCTATTCGTTTATCGCCCTGCAGGAAGACACCTCGGAATTCGACGTCTCGCTACAGATCTTCAAGCGCCTGCTGGTCAACGTCGTCGGCCGCAACGTGGCCGACGCAGAAGCGGACATCCGCGAATACGGCGACAACCAGTGCCAGATCGTCCTGCGCGCCATCGCCAAACGCAGCGCGGCGTAAGAAGGCAATGAAGAGTGAATAATGAATAATTAATAACGCGCGAAGCTGGTGTCTCTGTTTTTCCAATGCATGAGGCCGCGTCTACGGGGAAGGCGCGGCCTCATGTGTTTGCTCTTAGTGCTCACGTCAGGTCGCGAACTATTAATTATTCATTATTAACTATTAATTGCCTCCCCACACAATCCCCATAAAGCGCCCTTATCCCCTTGCCATGCTGGCCCCCATCACAAGGAGGCCACCATGAAACTGACGCTTTTCTTCTCACTACTGCTACTGACGTTCACCGCCCAGGCAAACGGACAACGCTGGCAGGACGAGGTTGCCACCGGCGCCTTGCTGCTGGTCGATGAACAGGGGCAGATTCAGCCCGCCACCCTGCTGGACACCGACGCCCGCATTACCGTCAGCGGCCCGGTGGCAGAGGTCACGCTGACCCAGCGTTTTCACAATCCCAGCCAGCAGTTTCGCGAAGGGCGCTACCTGTTTCCGCTGCCGGAAAACGCCGCCGTGGACGGCATGGTGCTGACCATCGGAGACAGACGCATCGTCGGCCGCATCGACAGGAAGGCCGAAGCAGAAAAGACCTACCGACAGGCCCGCGCCAGTGGCAAGAAGGCCAGCCTGATCAGCCAGCAACGCCCCAACCTGTTTACCACCGCCGTGGCCAACATCGCCCCCGGCGAAACGGTGCAAGTGGAGCTGCATTACCAGCAGACCCTGAATGTGGATGGCCACCGCTTCCAACTGCGCCTGCCCCTCACCCTGACGCCGCGCTTCACTCCGCCCACGGAGGCACCCCACACACTGGATTCCCTGCTACGCAACACCGTAGCGGCCCCCGGCGGTACCGCCGATGCCGGCACCGCGTCCGTCCATATCGATCTGGACGCCGGTGCGCGGCTGGCCACGCTGGGCAGCCCCAGCCACGCCATCCACTACCAGCGGCACGGACGGCGCTACACCATCACCCCAAAAGCCGGCGCCATCGCCATGGATCGAGATCTGCTGCTCAACTGGAAACTGGAAGACACCGGCGAACCACTGGTTACCCGCTTTCACGAAGAAATCGACGGCGAGCACTATGCCCTGCTGATGGTGGTTCCGCCGGAAACCGGCCAAGTGACAGCGCTGCCGCGGGAAACCCTGTTCATCATCGACAGCTCTGGCTCCATGGGCGGCGCGCCCATGCGCCAGGCCAAGGCCAGCCTGCACTTGGCCCTGCAGCGCCTGAAGCCCGGCGACCGTTTCAACATCACCGACTTCGACAGCCAGCACACCCTGCTGTTTGAAACGCCGGTCACGGTCAGCGATAACAGCCGCCAACAAGCGCAAGATTTCGTGGATGGGCTTCAAGCCAGCGGCGGCACCCATATGTTGCCGGCGCTCAGCGCCACCCTGAGCCAGCCCGCCAGCGACGACTTCCTGCGCCAGGTGATCTTTATCACCGACGGTGCCGTGGGTAACGAGAACGGCATCTTTCGCGCCCTCCACCAGCAGCTCGGTGAAGCGCGCCTGTTCACCGTGGGCATTGGCTCCGCCCCCAACAGCCACTTCATGACCCGCGCGGCCCAATTCGGGCGCGGCAGCTTTACCTACATCAACGACCAGAACCAGGTGCAGCAAGGCATGGACACCCTGTTTCGTCGCCTGGAATCACCGCTGATGCGCAACCTGAAAGTGCAGCTCCCGGGCGGCATCGTCGCCGAACACTGGCCACAAAAACTGCCGGACCTGTACGCCGGTGAGCCTCTGCTGGTGGCCATGAAGCTGTCTGCCCCCACAGACCAGGTTACCGTCAGCGGCTACCGCATCCGGCACTGGCAACAACAGGTCACTCTACCTACCAACAGCAACCACCCGGGCACCGCCAGCCTGTGGGCCCGGCGCAAGATCGCCGACCTGATGGACCGCGTCACACTCGGCGCACCGGAAACCGACATCGCGCCACTGATCACCGAAGTCGCCCTGCGCCATCAACTGGTCAGCCGCTACACCAGCTTCATCGCCGTGGAAGAAACGGTCTCGCGGCCCGCCCATGAGCCGCTGCTGCGCGACACCGTGAGCAACCAGGCGCCCCACGGCACCCAACACACTGCAGCCTGGCCCCGCACCGCCACCCCGGCGCCCCTGTTGTGGCGGCTGGCCGGCTTGATGCTGATCGCCTGCCTGCTGCTCTGGCTTCGTCAGCGGAGGCTGAACCATGGCGCGGCTTGAAAGAAAGTTACTGACGCTAAGTTTAGTGGCGCTGCTGGGGCTGGCAGGCTGGGCCAGCTGGTTGGACGGCAAGGCCTGGCTGGCCCAGCACCTAATCGCCCACGCCTGGCAAACCACTCTGGACCAGGGTGCCCCCCAGCGCCCCTGGCCCTGGGCGGACACCTGGCCTGTGGCACGCCTTACCACCCCCGCCGGTGCAACCCGCTATGTGCTGGAAAGCACCAGCGGTGAAGCCCTGGCCTTCGGGCCCGGTCGACTGGCCGGCGGCATCGCCAGCGACCAGGCCCTAACCCTGGCCGGCCACCGCGACACCCACTTCGCCTTTCTGGAAACCCTTAGCACCGACGACACCCTCGTCGTGCAACTGGCCGACGGTTCAAAACATGAATTTCAGATTACCGGCCAACAGGTCATCAACAGCCAACAGCACCCCCTGCACATTCCCCGGAGTAACCAACAGCTAATACTGATTACTTGCTACCCCTTCGACGCCATCGCCCCCGGTGGCCCCCTGCGCTACATCGTCAACGCCACATCGGCGCCCACTAGCAACGCGGCAAATAACCATGCGAAACAATAAACAGACCAGAAAAAAGGAAAAGGGAGAAGGGATAAAGGAACAGGCCGGATGGCCAGTAAGGAGAAGGTATCGATCAGCCGCGGGGCGCAAACATGATGATGGCCATCCCTAACAGGGCCACACCGGAACCCAGCAAATCCCAGGCCGTCGGGCGGATACCGTCCACCGCCCACAACCAGAAAATCGCCATAAAAATATAAACGCCCCCGTAGGCGGCATACACCCGACCCGCAGCAGTGGGGTGCAAGGAAAGCAACCAGGCAAACAGCGCCAGACTTAGCGCCGCTGGCACCAGCAACCAGACCGACTTGCCTTCACGCAACCACAGGTACGGCAAGTAACAGCCCACGATCTCCGCCAGCGCAGTAATCACAAATAGTGCGAACGTCTTTACTTCCGGCACAACTCAGTCCCTTCTCTGCTCATCCATTCACTCCGGGGCATAAGCCACGTCATGACGCATTCCGGCAAACAGCCAGCGTCGCCTGCGCAAGGTAATCACAGAACGCAGCCACATCCGGATTACTAAACTGGCTGGAAATGAATTCACCCGGAATCAGCCCCTCATCCCAGCGGGTCGTTACCAACAGAGGATTTCCCCCATCATCACCCGGGAAAATCTCCACCACCGCGTGGGTCTGGTGAATATAGATATCACGGAGATCTTTGCGGCAGCGAAAATCCTCCGTATCAGAAACCGACCTGCACTGGTAGCCCGCGTCAGTGAAAAACGCATTAGCGCTGGAGAACAACGCCGCGTGGTCGAGAGGAGCGGACGACACCGGACTCAAGGTTCTGGTGACATCACCGGCCACATTGGTACAGCCGGAAAAAATTGCGGGCAGAAGAAGGAGAAAAACCTTGGAGAGCTTCATAAATCACATCTTGACGATTTAAATTAAAGAAACGAAACACCATAAACATGGAAATCTCATCACACAGGAAAACGCCGGGAATAGATCCGCTTCTACTCCGCAGCTTTCGCTTTTACATAGTTTCCAATGCCTATCACGACGACATAGAGGTAATAGATCCAGTAAACAGGAACCGGCGCAATTAGCATCAGCACCATCCAGACATATCTCTTCTTTTTGACTGCTTCAGCGATCAAATAGGCGCCATGAATAATAATCGCTACCACGAAGACCAGAACGAGCCTTAACCGGTACTCATGCAGAACATTATCTGGCGATGCGATTTCATTAAGATAGCAAAACAAACCCAGAAGGATGATTCCCATCAACCCCAGCGCATTAAAAATTAAAAAACCGGTTTTCCTAATTTTACTCTTCCTGTTGACACATTAGTCACTAACTCTTGTTAATCGCACACCATCAACAGTCATTTTCCATGCACCACCAATTTCATGCGGCGGCTCCGTGACGTCGAATGTGGTAGTCATGAAAAACACCCCCACAACAAAGTTGTCGCCCTCAAAACGTTTTAAAGGTCCACTTACGGAAGTGGTTGCCCCTCCCTTTAGCCGCTTATAGGAAACAGATCCATCAGCAAGAATCAGCAGACCCATTTCGTTACTGCGCCACTCTCCTACATAGTCCAGTCTGTCTTCGGGCAGTGGATCCGCACACCCTGACAGGAGAATGATGAAGAACACTGGCAAGTACTTTTTCATTAATTTAATCCCTATAAAGATTCTATCAGCAGATATTTCCCCGAGGAAAACGAGCACCATACACTGAAAAAAGGCCAGGCCTCTCGTCCCCCACAATCCCAGCGGAACCGAAAAAGAAAACCTGGAACAGGCTCCCTCATGCACATCTCTGACGGTCTCCAATCATCAGCTTTGACCAGTACAAAAACGCAACTATCTTTCCAAGTATACATTTTCTTTGTATTTCAATAACCCATCATCTATCGCGATTACGGATTTAGTCAGCCCTGAACTAGAAATGACCTGGCGGAACCCTCCAACTTCTATGAGAAGCTTTGTTTCATTTTCCAGGATCAACTCTGCTGAACTTCCATCCTTATAAATTGACAGCGAAATTATTTTTGAAGAATGCAGCAAATTAGATGCATTAATAAATGCAGAGGAAATATCAGTAACTACGTCTCTCTTCCCAATAGTTTTTCCATTCCTATCTTTCCCCATGAAGTCATCCGCGAATAGCAAGGAAAACCCTGAAACGTCCTTATTCTGTATAAATTTTTTCTCTTTATATAAAAACTCCTCGACCATTTCTCTATCAATGACATCAGATGAAAAGCAACTCAACGGGAGAATTAAAATAAAGCAAAATACAATTTTCACTACCACCCCCTAGAACGGAACTTAAATTTCAAATAGAACACCATTCCACATCCACCTAAAACGTGGAAATAAAATTGGATTCAGTTTTGAGGATTGCGCCTGACTTAATGCGAGGGAACGCCCCTCCCGAATCCCTCGCATTACTGAGAATTTTCCTCTTCCCTTTTTTTCGCCTTAATACTGGAAGCAAGCGCAAAAACGGCTGCCATGTCGCCAAAAACCAAAGAAAAACAGAGACGCAATTAGGCTAACAATCACATTACCACTGGATATAACCCCATTAGCGGCACATATGATCTGCTACCACTTTCATGGACACAGAGAGCTAGAGAACGTTGAGAACTTATCTCGTCTGACAAAAGTCAAAGCAGCGATTTATTTCCTGAGTTTCCCCAACCCCTCCCCCAATGAAACTCACTTTATATCAACCGCTTAGCTTTTTATGTAAGCCATATACTACAAATAAGCCGGGTTTTCTGTTGAGCACGGGCTAGTCAGGGTTTGGCTGCACTAAGGTTCGCACCTCAAGAGGTGCTCCTACAGAAAAGCAGGGACAAAAAAACGCGGCCGAAGCCGCGTTTTTGTGAAACATGAAAGGAAGCGATTAACGCCCGATAATCTCCCGGGAGATGATTTCCTTCATGATTTCGCTGGTACCGCCGTAGATGCGCTGGATGCGGGCATCCACGTAGTCGCGGGAGATGGGATATTCCTGCATGTAGCCGTAGCCACCGAACAGTTGCAGACATTTGTCGGCAACCACGCCCTGCAGCTCGGTGGTGGTGAGCTTGGCGATGGAGGCGTTGGTGGCGGTGAGTTCGCTGCGATCGTACTGGTCGATGCACTGTTCGCCGTAGGCGCGGTTGACGACCACCTGGGCGTGCAGGTCCGCCAGCACGAAGCGGGTGTTTTGCAGGCTGGAGATCGGCTTGCCAAACGCCATGCGTTCTTTGGTGTATTCGATGGTGCGCTCGATCATGCCTTCGCAGGCGGCGATGGCGCCCAGGGCCAGGATCAGGCGTTCGCGGGGCAGTTCGTTCATCAGGTTGGCGAAGCCTTTGCCTTCACCGCCGAGAATCTGGTCGGCGCCCACTTTCACGTTTTCGAAGAACAGCTCGGAGGTGTCCGCCGCGTGGTGGCCCATTTTTTCCAGGTTGCGGCCACGGGCAAAACCGTCCAGTGCGCAGTCCACGGTGAACAGGGTCATGCCTTTGGAACCAGCATTCGGGTCAGTCTTGGTGGCGAGCACGATCACGTCGCAGTGCTGGCCGTTGGTGATGAAGGTTTTCTGGCCGCTGATGCTGTAGCCATCGCCGTCCTTGTCGGCACGGGTTTTCATACCCTGCAGGTCGGAGCCGGCACCGGGTTCGGTCATGCCGATGGCGCCTACGGCTTCACCGGTCACCATTTTCGGCAACCAGGCTTGCTTCTGCTCTTCGTTGCCCAGGTGAAGGATGTAGGGAGCAACGATGTCGGAGTGCACGGAGATGTTGGACGCCAGGGCACCGAAACCGGCGCGGGAGGCTTCTTCCACAATCACTGCGGACAGGCGGAAGTTGGCGCCGAAGCCGCCGTATTCTTCCGGGACGTCCACACACAGCAGGCCATTTTCGCCCATCTTGTTCCACAGCTCGCGGGGGAACATTTCGGCTTTTTCCCACTGGTCATAGTGAGGAGCGACTTCGTTTTCGAGGAATTTTTTGACGTTATCGCGAAACAGTTCGATTTCGTTCTGATCAAGCATGTTGGCTAGTCCTGTGAGTGAACGGCAACGACCCACGCAGGGTGGGCCGCGAAACAATGGTCCACATTCTAGCCATAAGGCGTGACGGTCACATCACTGCCGGGTGACTGTCCGGTCCCGACGGGTGAGGCGAATCGATGCCTTTGACCTGCGCCGGCAAATCTGGAGTTTGGGGGTTTACGATTGGCGTACGGGGGTTCGCGCCCTGGAAGGGCGCTCCTACAGATCCGTCAGGCTTGAGGGAAACCCGATGGGCTAGGCTGGCTCTATGCGCACGTCCGCCTTCAGGGAGTTGGCCACGAAGCAGTTGCGATGGGCGCTGTCGTGGAGTTTTTCCAGGGCTGCGCCATCCGGCTCCTCGCCGTCGAAGACGACTCGGGGGCGCAGCACGATCCGGGTGATCGCCATGCGGCCTTCCGGGTTCTTTTCTACCGTGCCTACCGGCTGGTCAATATAGCTGAGGACGTTGAGGCCACGCTTGGCGGCGATGGACAGGAAAGTCAGCATATGACAGCTGGCCGTGGCGGCAATGACGGCTTCGTCCGGGTTCACCCGGTTGGCGCAGCCGTAAAACTCCGGGGAGCCGGAAGCCTGCACCACTTCGCCGCCGGCGAAGGTCCATTCGTGGTCCCGGTTGAAGTGTTCATAATCGAATTCAGTGCCCCGCTGCAGGTGCCAGGCCACTGTTGCGCCGTATTCACTCATGGTCAAACTCCCTCTCTCGCGTGATCACTTTCACCATGATCCGGCAAGAGAGGAAAGGCAACCATGTTCCAGATCAATGTCTGATCAGCTGTCCTTCACCGGGGCCAGAAGGCAACGTTCCACCTGATCCATCACCCGCGTGCTGTACAACAAGGCACAATGGCCCAGATAGGGGACATGGATATTTTCTTCCGCACCGTGCAACACCGCCGTGGAGACCGGCAGCACAAAATTATCCATGTTGGAAAAGATGGAAAAGTACCGCGCGCCACCCGGGCAGGTTGTTTCAGTGGCCAGCTCCCGGATAAAAGGGCTCTGGTAGCGCAGCTGGGCGGCAGCACCCAATGGCGGAAACAGACCGGCGACCCGCGACCCGTAGTGCGGGCTGCCCAGGGTGATCACCCGATCCACCTTGCCGGCCAGGCCCAGGTTTTTCAGGGCGTACCGGGTCAGCGGGCCGCCCATGGAGTGGCAAACCAAGTGCGCTTTTTCCGCGCCTGTGGCCGCCAGGATACGCTCCACATGGTCCACCACCTGCTGGGACAACTTGCGGGCATTGATGTGTGGCGGGGTATAGCTCACGGAATAGACGTTGGACCAGCCCCGCCACTTCAGTCGCCACTGCATAAACAGGAAGTTGGCGCTGTTACCGCCATAGCCGTGGACCAGAATCACCGGTGGCTCACCGTGATGGCGGCTGCGCGCCGGCGAGGTATCGTGGATCAACCGCAACGGATAACTGAACACCAAAACCGTCAGCGCGGCGGCTTCCTTGGCCATACCAATCACCGTGGGGAGTAGCCGTAGCGGCTGCTCACCGGGCAGCTCGGCCTGTTCTGGAAAGCTACGGCGGTCGTAGTACCAGCACAGGTAGAACAGCAGGGTGATGGACACCGTGGTAAGCACCGCCAGTGCCAACAGAAAAATGATCAAACCCATCCCGTGATTACTCCGTTGTTGTTTTTACTGACGCTAGGCCAGTGCCGGGGAGGATGAAGCGGGGCTGGTATGACTGTCGGACAAGGCGTGAAGAGAATTCACAATTCCCCCCCATCATTCCACACCTGCCTGGTGCAGCCCCTGCTCGTTCAGCCAGGCAGTACAGTGCGCCACCGCTTCAGCCAGTTTGTCGTTCTGGCCAAAGTAATAGTGATTGGCACCGGCCACTTCGCGCAGGGTGGCTTGCCCTGATTGGAAGCCATCAAAGAGCCGCTGGGTATGGCTGGGGGTACAGGCGTTGTCGGCGGTGTTGCCGATCACCAGCGCCGGCACCGTGATGCGCCCGGCGCAGGCCGGGCCATTGGCGCGGGAATCGTCAAAGCTCCACTGGCTCAACCAGCCACGCAGGGTGTTGAAGCGCGCCAACGCCACCGGGCCGTTGTTCACCGTTTGCGGGTCGCCGAGATAACAGGTGCCGGGGGCACGGTCATTGCTGTCCTGTTTCGGATCCAGCCAGCGCACGTCGCACATGGTGCGGTGCACGATGAAGCCGTACTCCTCCGTGTGCAGGCCCTGGCTACGAAAATCGTCCAGCTTGCTCTTTACCCAGGCGGTAATGCGGCGGTTGCGGTCGATCTGCGCCTGACGGAAACGGGCCACGAACGCAGCACTGTAGGGCGGCTGGTTGGGGCAATCCGGGTGGTAGATATCCAGCTCCCGATCCCGATCCTCCGGGTTGGTTTCGTCCTTCACGGAGGGGTCCAGCCATTCGGTCATGGTGATGGCGCGAGACACGTGGGCCGCCAGCAACATGATGCCGTCCGCCGGGATCAACTTTTGCGCGGTGAGGTCATAAGGATCTCCCGCCGGGGTGTGGGTAATCTGTGGGTCTTCCGCTTCGGCCTGATACAGCAGGCTCAGGGAGCCACCACCAGACCAGCCTGCCAGCACCACTTTTTCAAAACCCAGCCGTTCTTTGGCATCGCGCACGCAGGCGCCCAGATCCGCCACCACTTTTTCCATCAGCAACGCGCTGTCGGCCCCGCGATAACGGCTGTTGCAATAGATAACGGAGAGCCCCGCTTTCGCCAGCGCCGAGACCATGGGCAGGTAAGCACCGCCACCCACCGGGTGCATAAAGATCACCACGGTCTTGCCCGGGCCGCTTTTCGGGGTAAGCAGGTGGGATTCCAGCGCCACCAGATCCATGGGGCCGGCGTAGGTGTCCTTGAAGCTGGATTGCTCCATAAAGGTCACCAGATACGGGGTGCGATCGTAATGCTTGCTCATTGGGGAGCGTCCTTTTGTTCTTCTTTTTGTTTGCCCTTCTGCTGGTCCATGGCGCCCTTCACTTTCGAGAAGTCAGTCTTGCTCATATCCAGGCCACGCATATCCAGGGCCGCGGCACCAAAATTGCCTTCCTTCAGCGCGCGGGTCTTTTCGGTCCATGCCTTCAGCACCCCATGGGCGTTGGCAGCATCCTCCGCCACCACCGCCTCGTAGCGGGCATCCTTGATGGTGATCTCCAGCGGAATGCCGTTGGGGTCGAAGAAATAGATGGAGTGAATAAACTCGTGGTCGATGGGGCCGAAGCAAGGGCGACCCGCCTTGTTGATCCGGCGGCGCCACTCCTTCAACTCGTCCAGGTTGTCCACTTCAAAGGCCAGGTGCAGATCGAAGGCACTGCGCGGGCGGAACATTTTTTCATCGGCCCCCTCCGGGGCATCGAAGAAGGCAATGAAATTGTCATCGCCCATCTTGAAGAACAGATGCATGTAATCGATCTTGCGGCCGGTGCCGGGTTCTTCATCGAACACCATGGCCATGGTGAGTGGCAGGCCCAAAACATCTTCATAAAACCAGCGGGTCTGCTCTGCGTCGCGGCAGCGGTAGGCGCTGTGGTGCACATGCTTGAGCATGGCGCAGGGGGGCAGGCTGCTCATGGTTGGCTCCTGTTATTGTTAGTGGCGGCAATGATGCTCCTTAACCCAAGGTTGCCGCAGACGCCGCCACCAAGGAAAACCGAAACCACCAAGAACCTGTCAGTTCTGGCCACCTTGCCAAACCACCGTCTGTCCGCCCAGGGTGCACAAAGCCAGCACCGATGGCACACTTGCGGGCCCTTTTCGGTACGACGGCAAGCACCATGACAGACCAGGCAATCATCAACGAAGTGGGGCTGCGCGACGGCCTTCAGAATCAACCGGTAACCGTGGACACCGCCACCAAGGCGAAACTGGCCCAGTTACTGGTCGACGCGGGCATGCGCTACCTGGAACCGGTGAGCTTTGTGAGCCCCAAGGCAATCCCGCAAATGGCCGATGCCGCCGCCCTCACCCCGCTATTGCCGCAAGGTGACGCACTGCATTTCCCTCTACACTACACAGCTCTGGTCCCCAATCTGAAGGGCTACCAGCTGGCGCGGGAGGCGGGCTACCCCACGGTGGCGCTGGTGCTGTCCACCACCGATTCCTTCAACGAGCGCAACCTGCGCATGAGCCTGGAGCAAGCCGCGCAGAGCTGTGAGGCGATCATTGCGGCGGCCAAAGCCGACGGCATCGCCACCCGCACTTATATCTCTGGCGCCTTCGCCTGCCCCTACGACGGCCCGGTGCCAGTGACACTGCCCCAGCAACTCAGCGAGCGCATGTTTGCCGCCGGCTCCGACGAGGTGGCCATCGCCGACACCATTGGCGCCGGCAACCCCCAGCAGATGAAAGACATCATGGCGCCGCTGATTCGGGAATTCGGCGCAGAGAAATTCTATGTGCACCTGCACGACACCCGCGGGCTGGCCGCCGCCATGGCCTGGGCGGCGGCGGATCTGGGTGTGCGCCGTTTCGATGCCTCCGTGGGCGGGCTGGGCGGCTGCCCGTTTGCCCCCGGTGCCACCGGCAACATGGCCACGGAAGATCTGGTGTACTTGCTGGAAAGCGCCGGACTGAAGACCGGTATCGATATCGAGGGGCTGCGGGGCGCCGTGGCGCTGGCCGCCGAAGCGACCCAGCGACCGCTGGGCGGGCGCATTCTGAGCTGGATGGAATCCCAGGAGAAACAGGGCAAGACACCCTGCATAGGGTAATCCCGTACTTCCGTAGGAGCGCCGCTGGCGGCGCGATAACCCAGTTGCGAGTAACGAGTGACGAGAAGCGAAAATCGTTGGGTTTTCCCCTGGTTTGGGGTTGCCTTTCGAAACTCGCTTCTCGCAACTCGAGACTGAAGTTATCGTATCGCGCCGCCAGCGACGCTCCTACAGCAGACGTTTACGCGCGCGGGGCCACAATCATGCAAGTGCAGGTGGCGTGGGCGTACAGCTTGCCTTCCTCGTCCACGATACGGCCTTCCGAGATCACCAGATTACGCCCCCGGTTAATCACTTTCCCTTCCGCCCGGTAGGCCTTGTCGAAGGTCAGCGGCCGGCACATCTTGATGTTCAGGTCCGTGGTGCCGTAGCTCTCGCCGGCAGCCAGTACGGTGTGGGTGGCGCAGCCGGTCACCGAGTCCAATACGGTGGCCGCAAAACCACCATGTACCCCGCCCAGCGGATTGGTGTGGCGCTTGTCCGGAGTCGCGATAAAGACCACACGGCCTTCTTCCACGGTATCCGGGTCCATGGGGATGGTTTCAGAAATGGGGGCACGGGGAATCTTGCCGGCGGCGAAAGCCTGCATGATTTCCAGGCCGGTCATGGTGGCAGGGTTCATGGTCATTCTCAGGGGTAATGGCGTTGCCTGCATTATAGGTTCCTATTTGGAACTTACAACTTGAGCGCCATTATTTCCGCCCCTGCCATAAAAGAAACGCCTTGAGCGCGTTACAGCAACGCCGTACGAACGCAGTTACGGCCGGCTTCCTTGGCAGCGTAGAGCGCCTGATCCGCCGCGCTTAGCAATGCTTCCGGGTCCTTCGCTTCATCGGCTTCGCCGCAGGGCAGGAGCGTCGCCACTCCTACGCTCAGGCTCACCTGAGCGCTGAGCGAAGCAATGCCGGCCACGGCATGGCGGCAACGTTCCGCCACACCCTCTGCCGCCTGCACATTGGCGGTGGGCAGCAAGGCAACGAACTCTTCGCCCCCGTAACGCGCCAGCACATCGGTATCACGGATCACCGGACGCAGCGCCGCCGCCACGGCCTGCAGCGCCACATCCCCTTCCATGTGCCCGTAGGTATCGTTGTAGTGCTTGAAATAATCCACATCCATGAACACCACAGAAATCGGCTCACGGCTGCGTTCGCAGCGGCGGAACTCCTGACGCAGATTTTCCATCAGCACCAGCCGGTTATTCAGCCCGGTAAGCGGGTCCGTGCGGGCCATGTCCGCCAGCTCCTGATTGAGCTGCTCCAGTTCGTCCTGCTTCTGGCGCAAAGCACGCTCTGCGGTGACCTGGGCAGACACATCTTCAATCTGGGAGAGAAAATACCGGGGCGTGCCATCCGCGTTACGGACAATAGATACCGCCAGCAAGACCCAGACGATACGACCGTCCTGGTGAAAATACCGTTTCTTCATCCAGTAACTGTTGCGCTTGCCTGCCAACAGCGCCTGCACGTGGTTCAGGTCCTTTTCCAGGTCGTCCGGGTGGGTAATGGTCTGGAAATCACTTGCCAGCAAGCTCTGCTCGTCATAGCCCAGAATCTTGCACAGCGCCTGATTCACCCGCATCCAGCCCCCTTGCGGGGACACAATGGCCATGCCAATGGCCGCGTGACGGAACGCGCCCTCGAACAGGGCCATGTTCTCTTCCATCTTGTTGACGGCCAATTGCCGCTGCTGATCCAGGTGGTCCTGCTCCAGCGCCTGGCCAAGGGACTTGCCCATCAACTCCAGAAATTCCATTTCTTCGATGCCGAACGGCTCGTGGCGGGGTACCGGATCACTGAAATTGAGGGTGCCAAAAATCTCGCCCTGCACATAAAGCGGCACGGCCATGTAGGATTCCAGCTTCATCCCCACATAAACCGGGTGCGAGCGCATTTCTTCCAGTTCGCCCACATGGTGCAACGCCACCGACCCCTGTTTGCTGACCACGGTAGAACAGTAGGTATCACCCAGCGGAAAATGATCGCCAGTGCTGATCCCCCCATCGCCCGGTTGCACCGCGAGTACTTCGTAGTCTCCGTCCTCAATACGACTGACAATACCAATGGACAGGCCCAGCAGGCGGCGACCCACCTCCAGGTAAGCGGCATACAGTTGCGCAAAGTCACTGCCAGGCAGCAATGACAGGTGGTGTAACTCTCTCAGGCCGATCAGACTGAAATCTGCACGGTTTTCCATCTTTTTCCCCGGGATTAGCGCCCAACGCATTGGTGCGCCGTTGTTATTTCTCTTTTGTAACCAAAGCCGCTGGGCAAGTAAAAACCCTTGCAACGTTTTGCACCAGAGAAAGGCCCGCTTTTTGATACCACTGAAACAAAAAAAGGCGCCATACGGCGCCTTTTCCCACTTTGGCAGTCAGTGCAGCTTAAACAGGATCTGCAGTAACTGGATGCCCAACAGCACAATCAGCGGGCTCAAATCAAACCCGCCCATGGGCGGCAGCAGTTTGCGAATCGGTGCCATGATCGGCTCGGTAACCTGCACAATGACCCGTACCACCGGGTTATACGGGTCCGGGGCAACCCAGCTGAGAATCACCCGAATCAGCACCGCCCAGAACACATAGTTGAGGATCAAGCTGGCCAGCTCCTGCAGGCTGTAGATTACCAACTGCCCACCGATACCGGCCGGGAAACCGCCCACCTGGATGCCGAGAATCAGCACCGCCTTGAGCATGATCAGCACCACTACCAGCACCAAGGACGCCACATCCAGCCCGCCGTAGCCAGGAATAATCCGGCGCAGAGGCTTAAGCAACGGGTTGGTAGCCTTGAGCACGAACTGGGAGATCGGATTATAAAAATCCGCCCGGGCCAGTTGCAGCACGAAGCGAGTCAGTACGATGAAGATGTAGGCGCTGAACGCAAAATCCAGCAGAAAAACCAGGGCACCCTGCGGGTTCATTGATCACTCCGTTGCGATGTCTTGACCGGCGTTTAGCCAGAAGCTGGGACAGAGTTTGGGGCAAAAGAAAGGAAAATCAAGCGGCGAGATGTGAGCAACTAGCGTCGAGACGCGGGCAAGGTTGTGAGTGCCTGAGAAATACCGTGCCCGCGCCATACTCTTAAACGCGGGCACTATAGCTGCACAAACACCAAGCCTATCTCGCGCCTCGCCGCTAGCAGCTAGAAGCTCGCAGCTGTTTTTACCCCGCCAGCTCTTCCGAGCGTTCCCGGGCAGCGGCGACGGCCGCCTGCACCTGTTCGCGGAAACCGGCTTCTTCAAACACATTCAGCGCCGCGGCGGTGGTGCCACCGGGGCTGGTGACCTGCTGGCGCAGTACATCCGGGCCGGCTTCGCTGGTAATGGCCAGCTGGGCAGCGCCCCAGGCGGTTTGCAGCACCATCTGCCGGGCGGTGCCCGCATCCAGCCCCTGGGCCTTGGCCGCTTCGATCAGCGATTCCATCAGCAGGAAGAAGTAGGCCGGGCCGGAGCCAGACACCGCGGTGACCGCATCCAGCTCTTTCTCTTCGTCGAACCAGAAAGCAATACCCACGGAACCCAGGATCTCCCTGGCCATGGCTTTCTGTGCATCGCTCACGTCATCGGCGGCATACAAGCCAGTGGCACCGGCCTGAACCAGCGAGGGCGTATTGGGCATGCAGCGCACAATCGGGGTGCTACCCAGCCAGTTGCGCAGGTTGCCCACGGTGACACCGGCAGCGATGGAGATCACCAGCGGCTGGCGCTCAGCGATCAGGTCGCGCAGGTCGGTGCAGACCTGCTCCATCATTTGCGGCTTCACCGCCAGCACCAGTACGTCAACGCGCCCGGCCACATCACGGTTTTCGGTGCTCACGTGCACCCGGTGGAGCTGGGCCACCTCGTCCAGGCGGTCTTTGGAGGGATCGCTCATCCAGATACGGGCCGGGCGAATTCCTTTCGCCACCATGCCACCGGCCAGGCTGGTTGCCATGTTGCCGGCGCCGATAAATCCGATTAGTTGTTGTGCCATAACTGCGCAGTCCTTGTTGTCAGGCCTTGGGCGGGCGCGGACCGAACAGGGCAGTGCCCAGCCGGATCACGGTGGCGCCTTCTTCAATGGCCACCGCATAGTCCGCGCTCATACCCATGGAGAGCGTATCGAGGGCGGGCATTGTATTGCGCAATTGTGACAGTGTCATGGCGAGCTGTCGGAAGGCCCCGCGATTGCCGTCATCATTGTCTGCCCGGGGAATGGCCATCAGCCCCCGCAGACGCAGGTTGGGCAAGGCCTCTATCTGCTCCGCCAGCTCGGCTACGCCTGCCAGGGGCACCCCGCTCTTGCTGGCCTCATCATCCACATTGACCTGAAGGCACACATTCAACGGTGGCAGATCCGGCCCGCGCTGTTCGCTAAGGCGCCGGGCCACCTTGAGCCGATCGACTGAGTGCACCCAATCAAAGTGGGCGGCGATATCACGGGTCTTGTTGGACTGAATCGGCCCGATGAAATGCCACACCAGCCCTCGCCCCCGCAGGGCGTCGATCTTGTCCAATGCCTCCTGCAGGTAGTTTTCCCCGAAATGACGCTGCCCCTGGTCTGCCAATTGGGCCAGTTCGTCTGCGGTGCGGGTCTTGCTGACCGCGAGAAGCTGCACACTGTGTGGATCGCGGCCTGAGCGCGCGCAAAGTGCATTTATTTGCTCATCAATGTGCAGCAGTGGTGATTTGACGTCAGTCATTATTGAACGGCTCAAGAGGTCGGGTTACTTTAGGCATGCGACGAATTTCTGAGTAAGCCGAGATCCGGCTGCCGACATAATAACAAAAGGGTGCTTATGGGCGTCCTTTCCAATACCTGACAACGCAAGTATAAATCATGGATATTACCGAGCTGCTCGCTTTCAGCGCCAAAAACGGCGCCTCTGACCTTCACTTGTCCGCCGGCCTGCCCCCGATGATCCGGGTGGATGGCGACGTGCGCCGTATCAACCTGCCGGCCATGGAGCACAAGGAAGTCCATTCATTGATCTATGACATCATGAATGACAAGCAGCGCAAGGATTTCGAAGAATTCTACGAGACCGATTTCTCCTTCGAGGTGCCCGGTGTGGCCCGTTTCCGGGTGAATGCCTTTAACCACAACCGCGGTGCCGGTGCGGTATTCCGGACCATTCCCTCGAAAGTGCTGACCATGGAAGACCTGGGCATGGGCAAGGTGTTCCAGAAGATCTCCGAAATGCCCCGGGGCATCGTACTGGTCACCGGGCCCACCGGTTCCGGTAAGTCCACCACCCTGGCGGCGATGATTGATTACATCAACGATTCCCGCTACGAGCACATCCTCACCATTGAGGATCCCATCGAATTCGTGCACGAATCGAAAAAGTGCCTGGTCAACCAGCGGGAAGTGCACCGCGACACCCTGGGTTTCTCCGAAGCCCTGCGCTCGGCCTTGCGGGAAGATCCGGACATCATCCTGGTGGGTGAGCTGCGGGATCTGGAGACCATCCGCCTGGCACTGACCGCGGCAGAAACCGGCCACCTGGTGTTCGGCACCCTGCACACCACCTCTGCGGCCAAGACCATTGACCGGGTCATCGACGTATTCCCCGCAGAAGAAAAATCCATGATTCGCTCGATGCTGTCGGAATCATTGCAGGCGGTGGTATCGCAAACGCTGATGAAGAAAAACGGCGGCGGCCGGGTAGCAGCCCACGAAATCATGATGGGCACAGCAGCGATCCGGAACCTGATTCGTGAAGACAAGGTGGCGCAAATGTACTCCGCCATCCAGACCGGCGGCGCGCTGGGCATGCAGACCCTGGATCAGTGCCTGCAAGGGCTGGTGCAGAAAGGCCTGGTGGCCCGTGATGTGGCCCGTGAAAAAGCCAAGAGCCCGGACTCAATCTAACCCCGAACGCACGGCACCGGCGCCCACTGAGAGCGCCGGCGGAATCAGCACAGGCAGGCCTTAAGCATGGAATTCGAAGAGCTTCTCAAATTAATGGTACAGAAAGGCGGGTCGGACCTGTTTATCACCGCCGGCGTCCCCCCGAGCATGAAAATCAACGGCAAGATCCTGCCGGTGACCAAGAGCGCGCTGACCCCGGACATGACCCGGGACATCGTGTTCGGCGTAATGACCGAGCAACAACGCAAGGAATTCGTCGCCAACCACGAGTGCAACTTTGCCATTTCCGCCCGTGGCGTGGGCCGTTTCCGGGTCTCCGCGTTCTACCAGCGCAACCTGGTGGGCATGGTGCTGCGTCGCATTGAAACCAAGATCCCCAACGTGGACGACTTGCGCCTGCCGCCGGTGATCAAGGAACTGGCCATGACCAAACGTGGCCTGGTGATTTTCGTGGGCGCCACCGGTACCGGTAAGTCCACCTCGCTGGCATCCATGATTGGCCACCGCAACAAGAACTCCAAGGGGCATATCATCACCATCGAAGACCCCATCGAATTCATCCACCAGCACCAGGGCTGCATCGTCACCCAGCGTGAGGTGGGCATTGATACCGAGTCCTTCGACGTGGCCCTGAAAAATACCCTGCGTCAGGCGCCGGACGTGATTCTGATCGGCGAGATTCGTACCCCCGACACCATGGACAAGGCCATCGCCTTTGCTGAAACCGGGCACCTGTGTCTGGCGACCCTGCACGCCAACAACGCCAACCAGGCGCTGGACCGGATCATCCACTTCTTCCCGGCAGACCGACACGGCCAGCTGTGGATGGACCTGTCCCTGAACCTGAAAGGCATCGTCGCCCAGCAGCTGATTCCCACCCCGGATGGCAAAGGCCGCCGCGCGGCCATCGAAGTGCTGCTGGGCACGCCGCTGGTCCAGGACCATATCCGCAAGGGCGAAGTGCACCAGCTCAAGGCGCTGATGAGCAAATCCCGTGAGCAGGGCATGCAGACCTTTGACCAGGCCCTCTACGACCTCTACTCCGCCGGCGAAATCACCTACGAAGACGCCATGCTCCACGCGGACTCCCCCAACGACCTGCGCCTGATGATCAAGCTGGGCAACGAAACCGACGCCTCCAGCCTGGACGTGGCCACACGGGGACTGAGCATCGAGGATACGGAATAGGAGACGCTGCAGGCAGCACGCTTCACGCAACAACGCGGATGAAGCCACCTGCGTCCTGAAAACAAAGAGGCCGCGCCCAGCCACCGGGCACGGCTTACTCATTTCGAGAAACGCCCGCGTTGCCGCTTTGCGCTTACTACTGGATCTCGCAATAACAAGGACGCTTTTTACTTTACCAACGGAGGGGGAAACCCATGCAACAAGAAAAGGAAACACACCTGACACCCATCGGCTACCTGCTATGGTTTTTTGGCGGCCTGTTTGGTTATCACCGGTTTTACTATGGTCGTCAGCTCACCGGCTTGCTGTGGATGTTTACCCTCGGCGTCTTTTTCATCGGCTGGGTCGTGGACGCATTCTTGATTCCCAGCATGAATCAGGATGCCAATAATCAGTTCAAAAGCGGCGACACCGACTACAGCGTAGCCTGGGTACTGATGCTGTTTCTGGGCGTATTTGGCGCACACCGTTTCTACATGGGCAAAATCGGCACGGGCATTCTCTACTTGCTGACCTTCGGCCTGCTTGGTTTCGGCGTGCTCTACGACCTGTTCACGCTAAATGGCCAGGTTTCCGAGCGCAATGGCGAGACCGCCCAGGGCGAGCCCGTTCCTGCCTGAAGAAAAGCAAGCCACAAGCTGCAACGCGAACTGGCTCCTTGCTGTAATGAAACAGGCCGCGCCCATCCTTTGAGCGCGGCCTGTTTCATTCTAGCTTCTAGCTTCTAGCTTCTAGCTTCTAGCTTGCAGGAGCATGGCTTACTTCCGAAACCATGCAAGCCTGAACGAATAGCGACGGTTCTCTCTTTGCTGGAAGCTCGTTGCTCGCAGCTAATCAGTAATGCGGCGGCGGGGCGTCTTCTACCTGGGTGGCCTCGAATGCCTCAGACAGATCCATCAACCGATCCGCCATCTTCCGACAGGTTTTTTCCAGCGCATCAATCTGGCGCTGCTGGTCGCTGACCACCTTGTTCAGCGACTCCACCAGATCTTCCTGATAGGCCAGCTTGGTTTCGATATCAAGAAAACGGTCTTCACTCATATTCTGCTCACTTATAACCACCGTCGGGCTGCACGCCTTCCTGTCTGCATCGCGCCGCCAGCGACGCTCCTACAAACATCATCTGTGCCCATTGTACTTGCCTGCCCGGAATATTGCCGCTATGGTTTGCCCGTCTTGGGGGAGTAGTCGCTCGATCGCTTTTACACAAAGCCCCTTGGCGGTCATCAACATAGTTGCGCCTCATGCGCATGGTGGCTGCGTCCGCATCCTTACGGATTGACGAGACCTGAGACATCGCAGGCATTCCGCAGGGGCGGGATTGGCCGGTGATGTCTCTTGTCGTTCAATCCCGCCCCGCTGGAACCGTTCATGGAAGCCCTGCTCAGCTCTTTCTTGCTGGTTGCCCTTGGGGAAATCGGCGACAAGACCCAGCTGCTGTCCCTCGCGCTGATTCTCAAATTCCGCAAACCCTGGCCCATCCTCGCCGGCGTGGTCATCGCTACTCTGCTCAACCACGGCGCCTCCGTCTGGTTTGGCGACTGGCTGGCCGATGCCATCCCGATGGAATGGCTGCGCTGGATTCTGGGCATCAGCTTTATCGGCCTGGGCCTGTGGATGCTGATTCCAGACGGCGATGAAGCCGTGGATGACAACCCGCGCTTCGGCCCCTTCCTCACCGCGCTGGTGCTGTTTTTTATTGCCGAAATCGGCGACAAGACCCAGCTGGCCACCATCGCCCTGGCCGTTCAGTTCAAGGACCAGTTCTGGCCGGTGCTGAGTGGCTCCACCCTGGGCATGGTTGCCGCCAACCTGCCGGTGATCTGGCTGGCTCACCAGTTCGGCAGCAAGCGCTTTGAAACCTGGGCCCATCGCATCAGCGCAGTGCTGTTTGTCGGTTTCGGGGTCTGGGCGTTGGTTTAAGGCGGCATGCATAAACCCTGATACAATCAGCCCACTTGCGTGCATGCGTGTTGCGTGCCGCCTGTTTGCGAGTCCTGTGCCATGGCCCTCACCGCCACCATCTACAAAGCCGAACTCACCGTCTCCGATATGGACCGGGATTATTACGCCACCCATAACCTGACGGTGGCGTTACACCCTTCGGAAACCGAATCGCGAATGATGTTGCGGCTACTGGCCTTTGCGCTGAATGCCCATGAAGACCTGGCGTTCTCACGGGGCCTGTCCAATCCGGAAGAGCCAGACCTGTGGCAGCGGCACCCCAACGACACCCTGGCACACTGGATCGAGTTGGGTATGCCCGACGAGAAGCGCCTGCGCAAGGCCTGCGGCCTGGCGGAGCACGTGACCATTTACTGTTACGGTCCACGCGCTCCACAAGTGTGGTGGGACAGCATGAAGAACAAGGTGCGCCGCTTCGACAACCTGACCATTGTGCATGTGGATGCGGACAGTGAAGCGGCACTGGCCACCTGTGCCCAGCGGGCCATGCAGTTGCAGGCCATGATTCAGGACGGTCAGGTCTGGTTCGGCACCACCGAACAGAGCGAGGAAATAACGCTTTCACAGTGGTACCCCTGACGTACAACCTTGCCACTGCCGGTGTCATCGCCGCCCACCGCGGCGGCGCAAACGCGGCACCCAGCTAAATCCCAACGTCCGGCCGCCGTCCGTGTTACTCTGTTTGCCGTTTAACCCCACCGCTTAGTGGGGACGTCTCGCTGCTCACCGGTGCCTCAAACCGGCCCATCGCCATTGCCCCTCTAAGCTTCGTGCCCCCAGAGGAGCCACCATGAGTACCGTTTCCCCAATCTCGTTACGCCCCCGTCCCTATTCAGCCCAGGCGCCACCCGCTAGCACTCAGCCTTCGCCCGCCAACACCTCCTCCCCCTTGCATAACGCCCACACCCTGCCCCAACCTGCTATCAGCCGCACCGCCACCGCGATCATCTATTGTGAAGGTCAGTTCGGCGACATCGACGGTAAAACCGCCAACGGCCTGATTCGTCACTCGGAAAAATACACCGTGCTGTCAGTGATCGACAGCACCCAGGCCGGGCTTGATACCGGCATGATCCTGGACGGCACCGCCAACGGCATTCCGGTATGCCGGGATATGGATGACGCCCTGAGCCAGACCGCCACCCTGCCGGATTTTTTGATTTTCGGTATGGCACCGGCCAGCGGCCTGCTCTCCGAAATCCAGCGCGATGTGGTGCTGGCCGCCATGGGCAAGGGCATGAGCATCGTTAACGGTCTGCATGAATTCCTTAACGACGACCCGGAATTCGCCGCCGCCCGTATTGCCCACAAAGTGGATATCGTCGATGTGCGCCGGCCCCGGCCGAAGAAATTTCTGCGCATGTTCAGCGGCAGCATCCATCAGGTCACCTGCCCGCGCATCGCCGTGCTGGGCACCGACTGCGCCATCGGCAAACGCACCACCGCCACCGTGCTCACCGCCGCTCTCAATGCCATCGGCCTCAAGGCGGTGCTTGTGGGTACCGGCCAAACCGGGCTGATCCAGGGCGCCCGTTACGGCGTGGCACTGGATTCGGTGCCCTCGCAGTTTTGCGCCGGCGAACTGGAGGCCACCATCGTCGAGGCGTTCGACAACGAACAGCCGGACGTGATCATCATCGAAGGCCAGGGCGCCCTGAGCCATCCAGCGTTCTCCACCACCTCCTTTATTCTGCGCGGCGCCTGCCCGCAAGCGGTGGTGCTGCAGCATGCACCAGGGCGAACTTTCCGCTGCGATTTCGACACCATGGCCATGCCAAACCCGGCGGACGAAATTACCCTGATCGAAACCTTTGCCGACACCCGCGTGATCGGCCTGACCCTGAACCATGAGCACATGGATGACGACCAGGTCAGCCAGGCCATGGCCCGCTTCAGCCATGAACTGGGTATCCCGGTCACCGACGCCCTGAACCGGCCGGTGCGGCATCTGCTGGAGATGGTGTTTGCAGCCTTCCCCGCCCTGCGCCACGGACTGACAGGCGCACCGCAATGAGCGCGCCGCGACTGGACATCAATCTGGACAAGATCAGCCACAACGCTCGTATGCTGGTGGAGGACCTGGGCGCCGTCACCGGCGTCACCAAGGCAGCGCTGGGTTCACTGGACATTGCCAAGGCCATGTTGCGGGCCGGCATGAGCGGGTTGGGGGATTCGCGCATCGAGAACATCGAAGCCATGCGCCAACAGCGCATTTCTGCCCCCATCATGCTTATCCGCTCGCCCATGCTCAGCCAGGTGGAACGGGTAGTGCGAAACGCAGACATCAGCTTCAACACCGAACTGTCGGTGGTGCGCCGGCTCTCCGCCGCCGCCGAGGAAGCCGAACGCAGCCACGGTATCGTGCTGATGGTGGAACTGGGCGACCTGCGCGAGGGCATCTTGCCCGAAGATCTGGTCAGTGCGGCCCGCGAAGTCATGCGGCTGCCCAACCTGGAACTCACCGGCATCGGCACTAACCTGGCCTGCCACAGCGGCATGGCACCGGATGCGGACAACATGGGCGCCCTGTCCGCCCTGGCCGACCGCGTGGAAGCGGAACTGGATGTGAAACTGGCCCTGATCTCCGGCGGCAATTCTGCCAACCTGGATTGGGCACTGAGCAACAGCGCCACCGGCCGCATCAACCATCTGCGCCTCGGTGAAGCCATTTTTCTCGGTTGCGAACCCCTGCACCGCGAGCCCGTTGACGGCCTGCATACCGACGCCATCACCCTGGTGGCGGAAGTAATCGAGTCGAAAACCAAACCGTCCCTGCCCTGGGGCACACTGGCGGAAACCGCCTTCGGCGGTGACGTCATCTCCACCGATAGTGGCGCCATGGCACGGGCGATTCTGGCGGTGGGCGAACAGGATCTGGACCCGGACGGCCTGGTGCCACCGGAGGGCCTGACCATTCTTGGCGCCAGCGGCGACCACCTGCTGCTGGACTGCGGCAAACAGCACCTGCGGGTAGGGGACGAAGTGCGTTTCGGGGTGAATTACAGCGCTCTGGTCCGCGCCATGACCTCACCGTTCGTGGAAAAGAAAATGATCCGCGCCATCAAACATACGCGCAGTGCCGGCTAGCCGAATTCACGCAACGCAGACCACAACGATACCCGCGTCGGCACTTCAGCCGGCGCCTTCCTAACAACGGTTCAATCGCCCCACTCCAACCCGGCACCCGTTATTTCAAGCGCGGCTGTGCTACATTCACACCGTGCTTTCCCTCGCATCGCCGACACGGAGTTCGCCATGCCCGCCACACCACCACCTCTGCTTGAACACCTTTCCCAACACTGGAAAGGCCTGTTGATTACCGGGATTGTGTTTATTGTGCTCGGCACCCTGGGCCTGGGCGCCACAGGCCTGTTCACCCTGATCAGCGTGTTCTGGGTAGGCGGGCTTCTGCTGCTGGCCGGGCTGATTCAAATCCTTCAGGCATTTCGCACCCCCACTCTGTCGCGCAGCCTGCCGTTTCTGGTAATGGGCCTGCTGTATGCCTTGCTGGGCGGCTACATGATGGCCCACCCCGCCATCGCCGCCGACGGCCTGACCCTGATTATCGGTGCCGCCATCGCCGTTGTTTCCGCCCTGCGATTAATGATTGCCTGGCACGTTCGCGGCGGCGCCAATGTCTTTCTACTGGTGCTCAGCGCACTTATTGGCCTGGCCCTGGCGTGGATGATCTTTGCCCAGTGGCCGCAATCCGGACAATGGGTGATCGGCCTGTTGCTGGCCATTGAATTGATCATGAACGGCTGGATGCTGGTGATGGTGGCGCTGGGAGCCCGCCAATATCAGCGCAATGATCCGTAACGCGGTCAAAGCCCACGCCATCACAACCCACGACACGTAAAGAATCGGGATAATGAAAAAAATCATACTGGTGATTGGCGTCTTGGCGCTGACAGGGTTTACCACCTGGTGGCTACAGGACGCGCCCCTTGATGACGCCGCCCGGCAGTGGCTGGACACCACACCCAGCGATGACAACCCTGCTTACGCTTATCTGCTGGGCTTTGGCGCGCCCGCCGATCAATCCCCTGCCCGGCAGGGCAAGGCACTGGCGCAGCGGCAAAAAAGCCATCCTGACCTGCCACTTCCCAATAGCTACCGGGACCTGAATGCATCTCCCCTGCTATGCCGGAATATGGACGCGAGTTGCCTGCTTCAGCAACAGGAAAAACGCGTGGAAGCTGAGGCTCTGGTGAACCGGTATCAGTTCCTGATTGATCGCTATCAGACTTTTCTGGATTTTGCGTATTTTTCGGACAACACGCCGCCTCGTCTGGATGCCACCTTCCCTGAATACAGCCTGCTGATTACCGCCTCACGACTGCAATCCCTCGCCTGGGCCCTCAGCGACGCGCCCGAAAAAAATATCGACAGGGAAATACAGCAGCTACGGCACTGGCTGACCCAGGACCATAGCCTGATCAGCAAGATGATCGCCAATGCGATGCTGGCAGAAAAACTGCAACTGACTGCCCTGCTGGTGCAGCAAGGGAAAATGCCCACGCTTAGGCTTGCGCCGCTCACCACAGCGGAAAAAAGCTTTCAGGCACCATTGCAGAAAGAGTTCGCGATGATGGCGCATTTTTTCATTGATGAGCAATATCGGGACGGCAATGAAGCAGCAAGCTGGATTGAAGAAATACAATTCAGGGCAGGCCTGAAAAAACATATTAGCGTTAACCGCATGCTACCGCTTTACCAACACTATGCGCAGCTTGCTGAGCAACCTGTTGACGCCATCGAAGCCGACCAGTTTCACCCCGATCCCGCCTCAGTGAGCGAAGCCATCCGTAACCCCATCGGCAATGTTCTGCTGGAAACCGCGTCGCCGGATTTCAAACAATATCTACTGCGGCTGGTGCATCTGGATGCACGCATGGCGTTACTGAAACAACTTGAGAAAACGGAGACAGATAACCCGGTGAACAACCCCTGGACACCGGGCAAGGAAGACACGCTAACTCGCCGCGATAAGCAGCTATGCTTTCGCCACGCGCCGGACCATGACCGCTATAATTCCTGCCTGCCTTTGCTGTAAGTCACAGCCGCCATCCGCTTTAGCATGAAGGCCTGTTGCGTGCAGCGTGTAGCGTATCCCGCTACATACTCCGCTGATTGACTCTCGCCATGAGCTGTTCGGCAGATTCCTTGCGCTCTGAATAACGATCGGTGAGGTAATCACTACGATCACGGGTCAAGTAGGTGAACTTCACCAGCTCTTCCATCACATCCACGATGCGATCATAAAACCCTGACGGCTTCATACGATCATTCTCATCAAATTCCAGGAAAGCTTTCGGCACAGAAGATTGATTGGGAATAGTGACCATCCGCATCCAACGTCCCAGCACGCGTAACTGGCTAACCGTATTGAACGACTGGGAACCACCACTGATCTGCATCACCGCCAGGGTCTTTCCCTGGGTCGGGCGAACCGCGCCAAGCGATAAAGGAATCCAGTCGATTTGTGCTTTCATGATGCCGGTCATGGCGCCGTGACGCTCTGGCGAGCACCACACCATGCCTTCACTCCAGGTCACCAGATCACGCAGTTCTTGCACCTTGGGGTGTGTCACGTCTTCGCTGTCGGGTAACGGCAAACCATCGGCATGGAAAATTTTTGTTTCTGCCCCCATGGCCTCCAGCAAACGTGCTGCTTCCTGCACCACAAGGCGGCTAAAGGAACGCTGACGCAGCGATCCGTACAACAGCAGGATACGCGGCTTGTGTATGGACGGCTGATCCCGGAATACGCTGTCGGCAGTGGGGACCTGGAAACAATCGTTATCGAGATTGGGCATATCTTTCATGGCACGATGACTTCTTTCGCAATAATGGAGGCCGTCTTCGCAATGCAAGCATCGCTTCCCACAAGTGGCCGAACGGCCTCTGTGGGAACGACGAATCCTTGATCAAGAACGGTTTTGATTTCGCTGTTAACTATTAACTATTCATTGCTCTCTTCAAACCAGTGCGAGGTACGATTCACAATCGCCACCAGTGACAACATCACTGGCACTTCCACCAGCACCCCGACCACGGTCGCCAGGGCGGCACCGGAATGCAGACCAAAAACACTGATCGCAACAGCCACCGCCAACTCGAAGAAATTACTGGTGCCGATCAGGCAGGCAGGGCCGGCTACGTTATGTTTCAACCGCAGGCGTTTTGCCGCCCAGTAGGCGATGACGAAAATACCGTAGGTCTGAATCAGCAACGGAATGGCAATCAGCACGATGGCCATGGGCTTGGCGAGAATGGTTTCGGCCTGGAAGCCGAATAACAGCACCACGGTGGCCAGCAGCCCCATAACGCTGACCGGTTTGAGGCGCCCGACAAAGTGAGCCACACGTTCATCACTGCCCAGCCATTGCCGGGTAATAAACCCGGCGATCAGCGGCAACAGCACATACAGCACCACAGACAATAGCAACGTATCCCAGGGCACCGTGATGTCACTGACCCCCAGCAACAAGCCGGCGATGGGAGCAAACGCAAACACCATGATGATGTCGTTCACCGACACCTGCACCAGGGTGTAATTGGCATCCCCTTTGGTCAGCTGGCTCCACACAAACACCATCGCGGTGCAGGGCGCCACGCCCAGCAGGATCATGCCGGCGATATACTCTGTGGCGGTTTGTGGATCGACCCAACCGGCAAAGAAGACCTTGAAGAACAACCAGCCCAGCGCCGCCATGGTAAACGGTTTGATCAACCAGTTAATCACCAACGTCAGCAGCAATCCCCGGGGGTTCTGGCCCACTTTCTTGATGGCAGTGAAATCAATCTGGATCATCATCGGGTAGACCATCACCCAGATGAACACGGCCACCGCCAGATTCACATGGGCATACTCGAACCCGGCCACCGCTTCGAAAGCACCCGGCATGGCCACCCCCAGAGTCACCCCGGCAACAATCGCCAACGCCACCCAGACACTGAGATATCGTTCAAAAAACGGCATTACGAATCACCCAGATCCCGGTGAATTTTTTGAGCCGAGGCAATCAATCCCAGCGGATTCATGTCTGCCAGATCCAGCTCGGCCAGCGCCTTGATACGCGCGTGAAGCGCAGAGTATGTGGCTTCAAATGCCGCCTGGATTTCGTCTTCGGTGCCGGTGGCATGGGCCGGATCGGCCAATCCCCAATGCACCTTGGGCGTATCTCCCAGCCATACCGGGCACGCCTCACCCGCGGCCGCATCACACACGGTTATCACCATATCGATCTGCTCGCCTTCCAGATCATCCATGTTCTTGGAGCTGGGGTTATTCACTGCCACACCATGGCGGGACAGCACGGCCAAGGCGTTTTCATTGACCTTGCCGGTGGGCATGCTGCCGGCGCTCAAGCCTCGCAATTTCCCCTGCCCAAGGTGATCGGCCAGGGCTTCACCGATAATGGAACGGCAGGAATTACCGGTACACAGAAACAAAACATTCAATGGCGTATTCATCAGTACGTCTCGCTGGTTTGTCGATAATCGGATCGATAGTCGGTTCAGTCACAACAGGCATGATCGGGAAGCGTCACGTTCAAAGCCGCTCGGGCGGGCACAATCAGTGTCGCAATGGCCGTTTGCGCCCATTCCGGCAATGCAGGGTTGAGCTGGTAATGCATCCAGGTGCCCTGACGGCGGGCCACCACCAACTCGCACTGGCGCAACTGCGCCAGATGACGCGACACCGTGGATTGCGGCGCCTGCATGGCATCCACCAGGTCACATACGCACACCTCCCCCTGACCGTGTAGCAGGCAGATCAGGCTGAGGCGAATATCATCACCGAGGCATTTGCAGAGCTGGGTGGGCGTGAGCATGTGCGAACCATATATTCGTATATTCGGAAATACGGATATTATCAGCAAGGTACGCTGCACGCAACACGCGTGATGCAACATCGCGGTGCGGTTTTATGACGATGCCAGAAACGAAAAAGGCCGCGCCTGATGGTCAGGCACGGCCTTGAAGGGGGCTGTAGGAGCATCGCTGGCGGCGCGATTCCAACCGTTAGGTTATTGCGCCGCCAGCGATGCTCCTACAGCGGGCCTTGCGTGCAACATGGTGCATGCTGCGTGCTGCGGCTCGTTATTCCTTCAGCTTCTTTTCGATTTCATCGATGCTGATATGGCGCACATCCTTGCCTTCCACCAGATAGATCACCTGTTCGCCGATATTGCGGGCATGGTCGCCGATGCGCTCCAGGGCGCGCAGGGACCAGATGATATTCAGCACCCGGGTGATAGAGCGTGGATCTTCCATCATGAAGGTGACCAGCGAGCGCATGGCGCTGGCGTATTCCATATCCACTTCATTATCTTCCGCCGCCACGGTCAAGGCTTTCTGGGCGTCGAAGCGGGCAAAGGCATCCAGGGCGTCACGCAGCATATTACGCACATGGTTACCGATATGTCGCACTTCCACATAACCGCGAGGTGACTCGCCTTCTTCGGCCAGCTGCAACCCCATGCGGGCAATTTTGGCCGACTCGTCACCAATGCGCTCCAGATCAGACACTGCCTTGGACACGGCAATAATCAAGCGCAGATCCGACGCTGCCGGCTGGCGCAATGCCAACACGCGAGTGCATTGCTCGTCGATCAGGATTTCCAGGTTATCGACCTTTTTTTCAGTCTCAATCACTTTTTCAGCCAGCGCTGAGTCTGCCTGCAGCAATGCCTGCAATGCATCCACTACCTGCTTTTCCACCAGACCACCCATTTCCATCAGGTGGTTTCGGATAGATTCCAGCGCTTCATTAAACTGGGTCGAGCTATGCTCGCCAAAATGCATACGGTCCATTCTCTTGCTCTCCTTACCCGCGCGTTAACCGAAGCGGCCAGTGATATAGGCTTCCGTCAGATCATGTTCAGGCTTGGTGAACACGGTCTCGGTATCATTCATCTCCACCAGACGTCCCAGGTGGAAATAGGCGGTACGGTGCGATACCCGCGCAGCCTGCTGCATGGAGTGAGTCACGATGGCGATGGTATAAGACTCGCTCAGCTCGCTGATCAGCTCTTCGATCTTGGCGGTGGCAATGGGGTCCAGCGCGGAACAGGGCTCATCCATCAGCACCACTTCCGGGCTTACGGCAATGGTGCGGGCGATACACAGACGCTGCTGCTGACCACCAGACAACCCGGTACCCGGTGCGTGCAGACGGTCTTTCACCTCTTCCCACAGCCCGGCCTTGCGCAGGCTGGTTTCCACGATTTCGTCCAGGTCATATTTCTTGTTGGCCAGACCGTGAATCCGTGGGCCATAGGCCACGTTATCGTAAATGGATTTCGGGAAGGGATTGGGCTTCTGGAACACCATGCCCACCCGTGCGCGCAGCTCCACCACATCCAGCTTGGGGTCATACAGATCCTGGCTTTCCAGATGCAGGCTGCCCTTCACCTTACAAATATCGATAGTGTCGTTCATGCGATTGAGACAACGCAGGAACGTGGATTTACCACAACCGGACGGACCGATCAGTGACACCACCTCATTCTTGCCGATATCCAGGCTGACGCCATGGATCGCCTGGTTATCGTCATAGAACACCTCCACATCGCGCAGGCGCATTTTCGGGTTATCCACAAAGGGCTTGCCCACGGTCTGGTCAGGATACGGGGTGTCTTGTGTCATTGCGTCACGCTCATTAATGGCCTTGTCTCTGGCCGCATCATTGGTGCCCAGGGCCGGTTTGTCCAGTTGCTGTGCGGTTTCCATAATTCGATTCCTCGTTTCCGGTCCGTTACCAGCGCCGCTCAAGACGCTTGCGCAACACCACCGCGATGGTGTTCATGGTGATCAGGAAGCCCAGCAGCACCATGATGGCGGCGGAGGTCAACGCCACGAAGGCCTGCTCCGGGCTGCCCGCCCACAGGAAGATCTGCACTGGCAACACCGTGGCCGGGTCCAGCGGACCGCTGGGCAGATCCACAATAAAAGCCACCATACCGATCATCAGCAGCGGCGCCGTTTCACCCAGGGCCTGGGCCATACCGATGATGGCACCGGTGAGCATGCCGGGCAGCGCCAGCGGCAGCACATGGTGCAGCACCACCTGCATCTTGGATGCCCCCAACCCCATGGCCGCCTGGCGAATACTGGGCGGCACTGCCTTGATAGCAGCACGGCTGGAGATAATCACCGTGGGCAGGGTCATCAGGGTCAGTACGACACCACCGAGCAGTGGTACCGAGCGGGGCATACCAAACAGGCCGATAAAGACCGCCAGGCCCAACAGACCAAAGATAATGGACGGCACCGCTGCCAGGTTGTTGATATTCACTTCGATGAAATCGGTGAACTTGTTCTTGGGGGCAAACTCTTCCAGATAAATAGCTGCTGCCACCCCGATGGGGAAGCTTAGGAACAGGGTCACCAGCATGGTGAAGAAAGAGCCAAGAATGGCGCCCAGCATGCCTGCCTGTTCCGGCTCCCGGGAATCACCACGGGTGAACAGGGATTCGTTTATGCCAACGCTGATCAGCTCTTTTTCTTCAAGCGTAATCAGCCAGGATTTCTGGTTATCATTCAGCCGTACGGTATCGCGGTTGGCTGGGCTCTGTTTGAAATAAAGGTCTGCCGCGTCGTCCAGTTGCAGCGGCAACGTAAGGGTCTGGCCCAGCAGGGAAGGATCCTCAGTAAGCATGTCACGAAGTTCGTAACCTGCGCTTGAGCTGAGCAGACTGTACAAGTCGCGTTTTTCTCGCGCTTCGTCTACCTCGGGGAACAGCTCACGCAGAGCCGTCCTCACCGCTGCGGTGTAGTTGCCGTAATTGAGCTGCTCCGCATCACTCACATCGGTGATTTCCAGCACCTCCGGGTCCAGGTGGACAGTCAGCTCCACCGAGTACTCGTAGAATGCGCTGTAGCCTTTGCTGATGATGTCGGTAAACAGAATCACTAGCGCCAGCAACCCGATCATAATGGCGCCAATGCCGAAAGCCTTGAAACGCTTCTCAGACCGGTAACGCCGGGCCAGTGTCTTGCGGACTTTTTCCGTGGTTTCGCTCATGGTCTCTCTCCGGCTACTAGTCGTACTGCTCGCGGTATTTCTTCACGATATGCAGCGCGAAGATATTCATGACCAGGGTAGTGATGAACAACATCAGGCCCAGGGCGAAGGCCGCCAGGGTCTTGGCGCTGTCGAATTCCTGGTCGCCGGTCAGCAGGGTGACGATTTGTACGGTGATCGTGGTCACCGCATCCAGCGGGTTGACGGTCAGGTTGGCCGCCAGGCCAGCGGCCATCACCACGATCATGGTTTCACCAATGGCCCGGGAGGCGGCCAGCAGAATGCCACCCATGATGCCCGGCAGCGCCGCCGGGAAAATCACCTTCTTGATGGTTTCGCTCTTGGTGGCACCCAATCCCAGCGAGCCATCGCGCATGGCCTGGGGCACGGCGGTAATCACGTCATCGGACAGGGACGATACAAAGGGAATAATCATGATCCCCATCACCAGGCCTGCCGCCAAGGCCGATTCTGATGCGACAGCCAGCCCCATGGACTCGCCCAGGTCACGAATAAAGGGGGCCACCGTCAATGCCGCGAAAAAGCCGTAGACAACAGTCGGTACGCCGGCCAGCACTTCCAGTGCCGGTTTGGCAAAACTCCGAACTTTGGGGTGGGCATACTCAGCCAAATAAATGGCAGACATCAGACCCACCGGCACCGCCACCAGCAAGGCGATAGCAGAAATCAATAGGGTACCCACAAACAACGGGATAGCGCCGAAGGCCCCCTGGGCTGCCACCTGGTCGGCCCGCAGAGCTGTCTGCGGGCTCCATTGCAGGCCGAAAAGAAACTCAGTGACCGGAATCTTGCTAAAAAACTGCATGGACTCGAACAGAACCGACATGACAATGCCGATGGTGGTGACAATGGCCAGTGTGGCGCAAAGCATGAAGATAATTTGCAGCACCCGCTCCACCTGTTGGCGCGCACGCATCTGCGGCGACACTTTCAGCCATGCCCAAGCACCGCCAAACATGGCCAATACAATCACCACCACTGTAACAGCCAGGGCATTGATGGAACGCAAGCGGTTGAGCTGATCAGCGGCAGTCACCACCTCCGGGCTCACAAACGAAGGCGGCAAGGCACCACTGGCCACATTCTGGATCTGACTGATCATCAGGCTTGCCGACGACCCATCCGCAGGCCGGGCTTCTACCGGCAATCCCCCCATCACCACCGAGCGAATGATGCTGTCATCAAAGGCCAGCCAAGCACCCATTACCAACAGAGCCGGCAATGCACACCACATAGCCGAGCGCATGGCGAAATAGAAGGGTAGCGAATGCAGGTGGCGGATGCCGCCCAGTGGGGCCGCCAGTGCCAGCGCTCGGCGACGTCCAAGGAAATAAGCGATGGCCACCATCACCACAAGCAGTAACAACAGGTTACCGGTTTGCATGAAACACTCCTGTAGGGGGTTCTCTCCCGCAAAACGTTTGCCATTACAGTAACGGCTTGCGGGAAAAAATCTGGTCGTTGGGGCGAAAAAACCCGGAGGTTTTCACCCCCGGGCCAAAGCATCCATGCTTTTCTTTTTCGTTCCTTACTTGAACTCTTTACCCGTCATGGTTTTCAGGTTTTTGGCCTGAGCAGCCCACTTCTTACGCTCGCCCTCCGGAGAAGGAATCAGACCTTTCTCTACCAGGTAACCTTCCGGACCCCAGGAACGCTCGCTGGTGAACTCCTTCACGTAACCTTCGATGCCCGGTACCACACCCACGTGGGCTTTCTTCACGTAGAAGAACATGGAGCGAGACATGGGGTACTCACCGCTGGACACAGTTTCCATACCCGGCTCAACACCATCGATCTTCACCGGCTGCACGATGGAGCGGTTCTCTTCCAGGAAAGAGTAACCAAACACGCCCACTGAATCCGGGTTGGATTCCAGCTTTTGCACGATCAGGTTATCGTTCTCACCGGCTTCGATGTAGGCGCCGTCTTCACGGATGCTACGACACACGGCTTTATACTTGGACTTGTCTTCAGACTTCATGGCCTTCAGCCAGGGGAAAGTCTTACAGCCGCCTTCGACACCCAGCTCGTTGAAAGAATCACGGGTACCGGAAGTCGGCGGCGGGCCTACCACTTCGATCTTGGTGTTGGGCAGGGCCGGATTCACGTCTTTCCAGGTTTTGTAAGGGTTGGCAACCAGTTCTTCCTTGCCATTGGGGTTCGGCACTTGCTTGGCCAGGGCCAGGTAGAGATCACGCAGGGTGATGTCCATTTCCTTGCCCTTGACGGAGTTGGCAACTGCCAGGCCGTCGTAACCGATCTGCACTTCCACCACGTCTTTCACGCCGTTGCTCTGACACAGCTCGAACTCGGAGGACTTCATGCGGCGGGACGCATTGGTCACGTCCGGATGCTGCAGACCAACGCCCTGGCAGAACAGCTTCATGCCGCCGCCGGAACCGGTGGATTCGATTTTCGGGGTGGCGTTGCCAGCACGACCGAAACGCTCGGCCACCACGGTGGCGAACGGGTATACCGTGGAAGAACCCACGATGGAAATAGTGTCACGAGCCATCGCAGTACCCGGTACGCTGGCCATGGCCAGAGCAGCAGCGGCACCTGCCAGTGTTGCTTTCATTTTAACGTTCACAATAAGCCTCCTAGTTTTGGCACCGGCGCTTGTTGGAAGTATCCACCCCGGTTTGTTTTGCGCGTGTTGCAAGCCAGTTCATGTTTCAGCACTGCGCATGCTAGAGAGGGTTTGTGACAACCACATTACAGCAGGAGCGAATTTAGGCTACAACCCATCGTCACCGCGCCACGCAAGGCGCCCCCGCTGAATGCGTGCTGCCTGTGGCGTTTTCCGTATAATGCCCATTTTCAGCGATTTGCCGACAAGAATGACAAAACAACGCCTACTACACTGCCAGCAATGGCTGACCGCCTTTACCACGGCCATCGGCCGGGGCAGCGCCTGGCTGGCCCTGCTGCTGGTGCTGGGCATGGTGCTGGTGGTGGTGCTGCGCTACGGCTTCGACATCGGCAACATCGCCCTGCAGGAGTCCCTGACCTACCTGCACGGCGGCCTGTTCATGCTGGCCATCGCCTACACCCTGGCCGAAGACGAGCATGTCCGCGTGGATGTGCTCTATCAGCGCTTCAGCCCGCGCGGCCGGGCCTGGGTGAATCTGCTGGGTACGGTATTCCTGCTACTGCCCGTGTGTGTAGCCATTTTCTGGTTGTCACTGGACTATGTAGTCAGCAGCTGGCGCGAGCAGGAAGGCTCCGCCAATGGCGGCCTGCCTTTTGTCTACCTGCTCAAGACCCTGCTGCTGATCCTCCCTGCCCTGCTGACCGTTCAGGCAATCGCTGAACTGTTGCGCCACGGCCTCACGCTACTGGACGCCACACCGCCCCCACGGGTTAGTGAACATCATGAGCATCCTGAGGAGGGCCTGTGATGGAATGGCTTCCCCTGTTGATGTTCGTGGCCGTCTGCCTGGTGTTGCTCACCGGCTACCCGGTGGCCTTTGCCCTGGGTGGCACCGCGCTGCTGTTTGCGGCCGGCGGCATCCTCACCGGCAGCTTTTCTCCCTCCGACCTGACGTTTGTGCCCAACCGGCTGTTCGGGATCATCGAGAACAGCACCCTGATGGCGGTACCGCTGTTCGTGTTCATGGGGGTAATACTGGAAAAATCCCGGGTGGCGGAAAAGCTGCTGTCCAGCATGGGCCAGCTGTTCGGCCCGTTACCCGGCGGCATGGGGCTGGCGATCATTCTGGTGGGCGCCCTGCTCGCCGCCAGCACCGGTATCGTTGGCGCCACGGTGGTGACCATGGGCCTGCTCTCGTTACCCACCATGCTGCGCCAGGGCTACCAGCCACAGCTGTCCACCGGGCTGATCTGCGCCACTGGCACCCTGGGGCAGATTATTCCGCCCTCCATTGCGCTGGTGTTGCTGGGCGATGTGCTGGCCAACGCCTACCAGGACGCCCAGCTCAAACAGGGCCTGTGGTCGCTGGACACCGTGTCGGTGGGGGACTTGTTTGTCGGAGCGCTGATTCCCGGGCTGATTCTGGTGGGGCTGTACCTGCTTTATGTGGTGGTGATCAGCCTGTGGAAACCCCAGTGGGCACCGGCCTTCGCGGCCACTGACGGCGACCCCCGGGGCTGGCGCTCCCTGCTGGGCGGCCTGGTTCCGCCGCTGCTGCTGATTGCGGCGGTGCTCGGCTCCATCCTCACCGGCAAGGCCACCCCCACAGAAGCGGCCGGTGTCGGCGCCTTCGGCGCTCTGCTGCTGGCCGCTGCCAATCGGCACCTGAGCCGAACCATTCTTGGCGAGGTGGTCCGCGCCACCAGCCGGGTCACCGCCATGGTGTTCATGATCCTGATCGGCGCCAGCCTGTTTTCGCTGGTATTCCGGGGATACGGCGGCGAAGAAGCGGTGCACAACCTGTTCGCCGCCATGCCCGGCGGTGTCATCGGTGCCACCGTGATGGTGATGCTGCTGATTTTCCTGCTCGGTTTCATTCTCGACTTTATCGAGATCACCTTTGTGGTGGTGCCCATTGTGGCACCGGTACTGCTGGGCATGGGGCTGGACCCGATCTGGCTTGGCGTGATGATCGCGCTGAACCTGCAAACCTCGTTTCTGACCCCACCCTTCGGGTTCGCGCTGTTCTATCTACGCGGGGTGGCGCCACCGGAGGTAAAAACCACGCACATTTATCAGGGCGTGATACCCTTTATTGCCATACAATTAATCATGCTGGGCATTCTGGCATTATTCCCGGAACTGGCCACCTGGCTGCCGCATACGCTCTACGGATAACAACATGACCGACCACACTGACGACACACCCCAGCCGATTGGGACCCTTGCCATCCAGACCATTGCCATGCCGCAAAGCGCCAACTGGAACGGCGATATTTTCGGCGGCTGGCTGGTATCACAGATGGATCTGGCCGGTGCCGTCACCGCCCGCAAAAAAGCCCGGGGCCGTGTGGCCACGGTAGCCATCGATTCCATGGCCTTCCTGCGCCCGGTCCCCGTGGGCGCCGTAGTGAGCTGCTACACCCAGCTACAGGACATCGGCCGCAGCTCCATGCAGATCCTGGTGGAAGTGTGGGTGCGCGAAGACACCGGCACCCTGTCGAAAGTCACCGAAGGCCACTTTACTTTCGTGGCCATCGATGACACCGGCCGTACCCGGGCAGTGCCGAGGGACTGAGTTCAAAGTTTAAAGTTGAAAAGCGCGAGCTGGCAGAGTGCCACATAACGACTTTGTGCCCGCGCTTCATGGGTCAAGCGCGGGCACAAAGGTATTCAAATGGCTACGTTCTGACCCGCGCCTTTGAACTTTCAACTTTTAACTTGTAACTCACTACGCACGTTCATATACGACTGCTCTGCCACGGCCATGGTCTGCAAGGACTCGTCGCGGAAACGGCGGTAGGAGTTGTACACCTTGCGCGCTTCCTTGTTGCCCGCCACCAGCGTTTCGATGACTTCATCGCTGGCGTCTTTCAGGGCCTTGAGCACGTCGTCAGGCAGACGGCGCAGCTTCACGCCATGCTTGTTAACCAGTTCATCGAGAGCCGCATTGTTGCGGGCGGTGTACTCGTCGAGCATGTCCTGGTTTTCAGACTGGGCGGCATAGCGGATGATTGCTTGCAGGTCCGCAGGCAGCCCTTCCCACACCTTCTTGTTGATGGTCAGCTCCAGCGTCGGGCCGGGCTCCTGCCAGCCGGGATAGTAGTAATACTCCGCCACCCGCTGCAGACCAAAGGTCAGGTCGTTATAGGGGCCAACCCAATCCGCCGCATCAATGGCACCGGTTTGCAGGGAGGTAAAGACCTCGGCACCGGGCAGCTGTACCGGCGTGGCGCCGACCTTGCCCAGCACTTCTCCGGCCAGGCCGGGCATGCGCATCTTCAACCCTTTCAGGTCCTCAATGCTGTTGATTTCCTTGTTGAACCAGCCCGCCATTTGCGTACCGGTGTTGCCGCAGGCGAACGGTTTCAGGTTGAACTGGGCATACAGGTCATCCCACAGTTCCTGGCCGCCACCGTGGTGCAGCCAGCCATTCATTTCCTGGGCCGTTAGGCCGAAGGGCACAGCGGTAAAGAACGGCGTGGCCGGGTGTTTGCCTTTCCAGTAATAGGCGGCGCCATGGCCCATTTCCGCACTGCCCTGGCGCACCGCATCGAATACCTCAAAGGCCGGCACCAGTTCTTTCGCGCCATAGACCTTGATCTTGATCCGCCCCGCGGACATTTCTTCCACTCGCTTGGCAAAGCGGTTCGCCCCTGCGCCCAGGCCCGGATAGTTCTTGGGCCAGGTAGTGACCATTTTCCATTCGTAGGTCTGCTGGCTTGGCGCTTTCTTCTCGGGCTCCGGCGGTGCCGCCACCGTCTTGTCTGTCGGCGGGCAATCTTTCTGTTCACAGCCGGCCAGTGCCAGGCCACCCAGCCCTAAACCCAGGGCAGAAACAAATTTACGGCGATCCAATGGGGTATCCTCCGATCCAGTGCAGCAGTGAGCCGCAACGTTTTCGTTCTTTTACGCGGGCAGGACGCCAAACGCCTGACGAGTACGCATGGCGTCATGCATCAGGCGTCCAGCCGCTCTATATCACTTCCAGTCTTGCGTACTGGCTGACCAGCCACTTGGTGCCGGCGCCATCGAAATTGATTTGCAGGCGCGCGTTCGGCCCCTGCCCTTCAAAGTGCAATATGGTGCCTTCACCGAATTTCGGGTGCAGCACCCGGGCGCCCAGGCTGATGCCGTTGGATTCGGTCTCCCGAATGGGCCTGGCCGCCCCGCCCATGGGCCGGCTAAAGCCAGCGCGGGCGCGGATTTCTTCCAGCGTTTCGGCAGGGATTTCGCGCAGGAAACGACTGGGCGGATTGTAGTTCTCGTTGCCATACAGACGGCGGCTTTCCGCGTGGGTCAGGTACAGCTCGCGCATGGCCCGGGTCAGACCCACATAACAAAGACGGCGCTCTTCCGCCAGCCGGCCCGGTTCCTCGCTGGACATCTTGTGCGGGAACAAGCCTTCTTCCATACCGGTAATAAAGACCACCGGAAATTCCAGCCCCTTGGCCGAATGCAGGGTCATCATCTGCACCGCATCCTCGTGGGCGTCGGCCTGGCCTTCACCGGATTCCAGCGCCGCGTGGTCCAGAAAGGCGGTGAGGCTATCCAGCTCGGAGTCTTCATCCTCATCACCAAACTCCCGGGTAGCGGAAAGCAGTTCGCGCAGGTTTTCCAGCCGCTGCTGGCCCTTCTCGCCCTTTTCCTTGCCGTGGAATTCCAGCAGGCCGCTGGCTTCAATCACGTGCTCGGTGGTTTCCGCCAGTGACAGCCCCTCGCACTGCTGCTCCAGCTGGGCAATCAGATTCAGGAACACGGCCAGCGCATTGATGGCGCGGGCGCTAAGCAACTGCTCACCAACCACTGCCTGGGCGGCCTCCCACAGGGATACGCTACGCTGGCGGGCCACCTCACGCAGGGTTTCCAGGGTCTTGTTGCCGATGCCGCGGGTAGGCGTATTCACCACACGTTCGAAGGCCGCATCCGCATGGCGGTGGCTGAGCAGGCGCAGATACGCCAGCGCATTCTTGATTTCCACCCGCTCGAAGAAGCGTTGTCCGCCATAGATACGGTAGGGAATCCCCGCCTGCAGAAACGCCTCTTCCAACACCCGCGACTGGGCGTTGGAGCGATACAGCACGGCCATTTCCCGCCGCGCAGTGCCTTCCTGAAACAGCTTGTCCATGCGCCCGGCAATAAAGCGCGCTTCGTCCACTTCGTTGAAACCGGAATAGAGACGAATCGGGTCGCCATCACCGCCCTCGGTCCACAACTCCTTGCCCAGGCGATCGCTGTTATTGCCGATCACCGCGTTGGCAGCTTTCAGGATGGTGCCGGTGGAGCGGTAGTTCTGCTCCAGGCGAATGGTGCGGGTATCCGGGAAGTCGCGGCTGAATTTGTGGATGTTCTCGATCTTGGCACCGCGCCAGCCATAAATGGACTGGTCATCGTCACCGACAATGGTGACCGCGTTATTTTCATCCGCCAGCAACCGCAGCCAGGCGTACTGAATACTGTTGGTATCCTGGAATTCGTCCACCAGAATGTGCCGGAAGCGGCGCTGATAGTGGCCACGCAGATTCTCGTTGTCGCGGAACAGCTCCAGCACCCGCAGCAGCATTTCGTTGAAGTCCACCAACCCGCCCCGCTCGCAGGCCTCTTCATAGGCGAAGTAGATCTTCTGCATGGTCAGCGCAAACAGGTCGCCGCCCACATCCATATGCCGGGCGCGCAGGCCTTCATCTTTCTGGCCGTTAATGAACCAGGTGGCCTGACGGGCCGGCCAGCGCTGCTCATCCAGCCCCAGCTCCTTGCTCACCCGTTTGATCAGCCGGATCTGATCGTCCGCATCGATGATCTGGAAGCCCTGGGGGAGCCCGGCCTCCTGCCAGTGGGCCCGCAGCAACCGGTGAGCGATGCCGTGGAAGGTGCCCACCCACATGCCGTCGGCGGACATATCCAGCAGCTGCTCAATACGCCCGCGCATTTCCGCGGCGGCCTTGTTGGTAAAGGTCACCGCCAGAATGCCAAACGGCGAGGCCTGTTCGGTGGCGATCTGCCAGGCGATCCGGTGCACCAGCACCCGGGTTTTTCCCGAGCCGGCCCCGGCCAGCACCAGCAAATGTCGGTCATCGGCAGCCACCGCATCGCGCTGGGCCGGGTTCAAGCCATCAATAAGGGAAGTCACATCATCCATGGCGCGGAAGTTTAGCAGAATGTCTTCGCCTGTGATGCCCGCCTGCAAAGGCATTTTGCACCTCCCTGCCCGGCTTTCTCCCGCTTTCCAGCTTTCCTCCCGGTGCTTCATACGAAAGTCGGTTTCCCTCGCCCCCTACCTGTGGGTAAACTGGAAAACAAAAACACTCGGCCCCGAGCCAGAGGAAGCATTCACGGTGTCTTCGCAGTCTCCATCATCCCAGCCAGTACCACCGTTCAACGGTGTACTTAATGAACAGTGCCAATTGCTGCTAAGCGGCATTGCCGCCCTGTTGCTGCTGGAAAGTGCAGCCGCCATTACCCTGGTCTGGGCTTACTGGTTTACCCCGATTGCCCACCAGCCCCTGCTCATCTGGCTGGGTGTCATCGCGGTGATACAGATTGCCCGCCTGCTGGTTCTGCCCTATTGCCGTCGCCGCCTGGATGCGCAGGAAACCATGCCGTTCTGCCGCCGCATGCTCTCCGGGCTGGCCCTGTCCACGCCGCTACTGCTCGGCCTGGCCGGCTACTTGTTCAACCCCCTGGAAACCCTGTTCTCACCGCAGATGCTGGGCGCGCAGCTGGTTTGCGCCTGCCTGGGCCTGGGCCTGAGTGTCATGGCGCTGGCCGCCTACAGCAGCCATTTCCCCACCGTATTTCTGTACCTGGTGATGCTGCTGGGCCCGGCCGTGACCCGCCTGGCTGAAACCCAGCAGCACCACCCGTTTTCACTGGTTGTGCTGATGTCACTGCTGGGGCTGTTCTTCCTGGTCGCCGCCCGCCGTATCAACCGCACCGGCCACCAGGCGATGATGCTGCAGGCCAGCAACCGCTCCCTGATTGATTACCTGAACCGGGCCCGCAGCGATGCCGAAGCCCTGAACGAAAAACTGGCCCAGGAAATCTACGAGCGCAAGGAAGCCCGCCAGCGGCTGCAGGAAACCAACGAACGGCTGGAAAGCATGGTGCAGGAACGCACCCAGGCACTGGGCGAAACCAACACCGCCCTGGCCGCCACCAGTGAACGGCTGGAACTGGCGCTGGAAGCCAGCAACATCGGCCTGTGGGACTGGATGCTGGATACCGGGCGCAACTACCACACCAACTTCGACCGCCTGCTGGGTTACGACAGCGCCTACTTCAAGAACTTCTTCGGCGACCTGGAAACCCTGGTCCACCCGGACGACCTGACCCGCATCCGCCGTGCCATGGTGTCTCACTTCAAGGGCGAAGACAGCCGCTACCACGCGGTCTACCGGCTGCGCCACGCAGACGGCAGCTGGCGCTGGATTGAGGATGAAGGCCGGGTGGTATCCCGCAGCCGCGACGGCCGCGCCACCCGCATGATCGGCACCCGCCGGGACATCACCGATGACCGCCAGGCCCAGGAACAGCAACGCCTGGCCGCCACCGTGTTCGAAAACGCCCCGGAAGGCATCTTCATCCTTGATCAAGAGTTCCGTTTCCTCGCCGTGAACGCCCGCTTTGAACAGATCACCGGCTATTCCGAGTCCCTGGTCATTGGCCGCCGCATCCTCGAAGAAGAGCAGACTCAGCCCAACCGGGACACCTACCTGAGCATTACCACTGCCCTGCAGGAAAGTGGCTTCTGGGAAGGGGAAATCAGCGAACGCCGCCGCAACGGCGAAATCTTCCCCGAATGGTTGCAGATGAGCGCCGTCCGTGACGAGCAGAAACGGGTGATCCGCTATGTGGGGATGATGTCCGACCTGACCACCCGCAAGGAAACCGAACAACAGCTGCAGTTCCTGTCCAACTACGATCGCCTCACCGGCCTGGCCAACCGCACCCAGTTCCGTGAGCACCTGCACAAGTCGCTGACGCTGGCCCGCCTTAACCGGGAAAAAGTGGCCTTGCTGATGATCGACCTGGACCGCTTCAAGCCAATCAATGAATCCCTCGGCCATGAAATCGGTGACCGCCTGCTCAAGGCCGCCGCCGAACGTATTGCCCAACATGCTGGCGGCGAAGAAGCCCTGGCCCGGGTAGGCGGTGATGAATTCACCCTGCTGCTGGAGAATCACGGCGGCGAAAGCGGCATCAGCCAGCAATGCCAGAAACTGATCAACGCCATGAAAAAGCCGTTCCTGATCGACGGCCACGAACTGCTGCTGGGCGCCAGCATCGGCATCAGCCTGTTCCCGGATACCGCCAAAGAAGCCCAGAGCATGATCAACCAGTCCGACATGGCGGTGTATCAGGCCAAACGCAGCGGCGGCAATAATTTCCAGTTCTACCGCAGCAACATGCGCGTGGCGTCAGTGGAACAGCTGGCCCTGGAAACCAGCCTGCGCAAGGCCATCTTCAAGAACGAATTCGTGGTGTACTACCAGCCGAAAATGGAGCTGGCCAGCAACCGCATCACCTCGGTGGAAGCATTGGTGCGCTGGCAGCACCCCACCATGGGCCTGCTGCCGCCAGCGGACTTCATTCCCCTGGCCGAAGAAACCGGGCTGATTTCCGCCATCGGTGAACTGGTACTGGAGCGCTCCTGCCGCCAGGCCCACAAGTGGTACAAACAGGGGCTGGGCAACATCTGTGTATCGGTAAACCTGTCCGCTCACCAGTTCCGCAAAGGCAACGTGGCAGAAATCGTGGACCGGGTACTGTCCACCACCGAACTGCCCCCGCACCTGCTGGAACTGGAACTCACCGAAAGCCTGATCATGGAAGACATGGAGCAGAACATCGAACTGCTCCAGCAACTGCGCACCCGGGGCATTGAGCTGGCACTGGACGATTTCGGCACCGGCTATTCGTCGCTGAGCTACCTGAAGCGCTTCCCGGTGGACACCCTGAAGATCGACCGCTCCTTCATCATGGACCTGGACAAAAGCCCGGACGATGCCGCCATCACCCGCGCCATCATCGACATGGCCCACAGCCTGAAGATGAACGTGATCGCCGAAGGGGTGGAAACCGAAGAACACCTGAGCATCCTGCGCGATATGCATTGCGACAGCATCCAGGGCTACCTGCTCAGCCGCCCGGTGCCGGAAAACGAGTTGCTGGAATTGCTGCACACCCAGGCGTATCGAAAAGCAATTGATAATTAATAGTTAATAATTAATAACTCGCGGGACAACATTGGTTGGCCCCGTAAACGCAAGAGGCCGCGCCCTGACTTTGGACGCGGCCCCTTGGATTTAAAAGCAACTCGAGACTCGCCCGCGCAGCTATTAATTATTCATTATTAACTATTAATTAAGCAGTTCGAGCGTCTCCTCCGCCTGAAAATACCCCGCCAGATGCCGACGCAGCCACGCTTCCAGCAACCCTTCGCTCTGCAGCTTGGCCATCACTGGCGGCAGGAAGCGGCGGGCATCACCCAGCATCAGCTCGCGGGTGACGCCCAGTTCATCCAGCAGGCCGGTGAGGCTGGTATCGCCATATTTATCAAAAAAGGCCTGCACCCCCGACTCCAGCATGGCATTGAAGTAATCCGTGTGGCGCAACTCGCGCCAGTACTCGAACACGATCACGAACAGCTCCTGAATATCCTCGCTGCTCACCAGCTCCTTGAGATCCGCCACCGGACGTTGGCCAAAGTCCTGCCAGGCGACCTTCACCAACTCACGCAGCTCGTCCAGGTTCTCGTCCCGGTACAGATACGGGTCACTCAGCAATTGTTCCATGCGGCGTAACAACCACTCCTGCAACCGCGCTTCCAGGCTGGACAGCCAGCGCTCCGGCAAGCGTTTGCTCAACTGGCTGCGCAGGGGGCCGGGCAAACCCTGATGCAGCAACGTCTTGAGCCCCAGCTGGGCGCCACCCGCCAACAACGCCAGCAGCACCGGGTTACGCCCCAGCCAGGCCATGCCTTCACGTGACAGAGGAATTTCCAGCCCTTTATCCAGCAGCGCCATCACCACGGCTTCGTCGATCACCTCCTCCACGATGCGTTCGCTCTGAATGGCGTGGTCATAGAAACGCTCAACCATATCGCCCACCAGCTCGGGAATCGCACCGCTGATATCCATCTGCACCGCGTATTTCTGCGCCGTGGCAAAAATCTGGTCAGCCTGCACCCACTGGTTCAGGGAATAACCTGCCGCCCGTTCAAGGACATAATCCAGCTCATCAACAATCAGCGAGTCCAGCTGCTCCGGCGAGAGACGCGCCAACAGATATTCGACCAGCCCATCCAGTAAACGATTTGCTACTTCCTGTTTATTACTCGCCATTTTTTGCCTTTCCCGATGAAAAGTTCTTGATGCTGCGCACATCGATTGTATCATTGAATGATGTAACAGTTACGGAGGGACGCACAATGGCGATCTCGATACTCCCCATACGTCGAAACCTGAAATTCAACCTGAACCCGGCCAAAGCACTGACCTGGCACCGGGACGGCCTGAATGTCAGCCAGTTCCTCAACACCATGAGCCTGTTTTTTCCGGTGGGTGAGCGCTTCTTTATCGACAGCGTCCGTCACTATCGCGACCAGATTACCGATTCGGAGCTGAAAAAGGCAGTGACCGCCTTTATCGGCCAGGAAGCCATGCACGGCCGTGAGCACGAAGAATACAACGACTTCGTCGCCCAGGCGGGTATTCCGCTGCATGCCCAGGAAGCCTTTGTGGCCAAGCTGCTTGGCGCTGCCCAGCAATACAGCCCCAAATCGTTTCAACTGGCCGCCACCGTGGCGCTGGAACACCTGACCGCCATTCTCGGCGGCGGCCTGCTGGATCTGCCCGAACTCATGGAAGGCGCCGACGAGGGCTACAAGGCCATCTGGAACTGGCACGCTCTGGAAGAAACCGAACACAAGGCCGTAGCCTTCGATGTGTACCGCACGGTGATTGGCGACGACAGCGATCTGGGCGCCTACGCCCTGCGCAGCGGCACCCTGGTGCTTGCCACTGGCATTTTCTTTGCCCTGTTTATCCCCTTCTACCTGCACAACGTGCGCATCAAGGGCGGCCTGACCGACCTGAAAGGCTGGCGGGCCGTGGCCAAACACACCTGGGGCCGCAAAGGGATCTTCCTGAACATCACCAAACCCTGGTTCGACTGGTTCAAACCCGGCTTCCATCCGTGGGATCACGATAACAGCGAGCAGCTGCAAAACTTCGAAGCCCTGCTTGGCGACTTGCTCAAAGAGGAAGCCGCCTAACCGTTTTACTTCACCGAGCTCTCCCTTTTCCGGTGACTTTCAGGGTCGGCACTTTGCCGGCCCTTTTTTTTGCCGCGCTGCGGCCGCAGCACGCTTCACGCAGCATGCAACACGCTGGCAAACCTGCCGAGATCGGGTCTTGTCGAAGTAGCTCTTCATCAGCCGTTTTTGCCCCCGCAATTGGCCCTGGGGAGTCATCACCCGGGTAACAATGCCAGTCACGGCGGTTGACCGTGACATTGAGCACTGTAATGATCAAGCTTCATTCCAACGACAACATGGCGGAGGCGTTCATGAACGCATTCTGGACCCCGGACTCGCAGGCCCTGGCGCCTTATCTCGCGGCCTGGCAGCAGGCGCACAAAGGGCTGCAGATTATAGCGGGATCCCTGCAACCGGGCATGACCGAGCAGGATTGCGAGCTGCTGATCCGTGACTGGCTACGTGCGCACCAACTGTTCGATCCGGCCCGCCCGCCAAAGGTGCGCTTTACCGCCCAACCAACCCGCCGTCGCTTTGGCCTGAACAGACCGGGAAAGCGCCGTTACCGGATCGGGATGGGCTATATACTGCGTTGCGATGCGGTGCAAAACGGCTACGCCGCCAAGGCCTGCCTCAGCGGCCCCGACGTCGTTCAGCTGGCCGCATTACACCGCCGTCTGCGCGACTATCGCGACCAGCTGCCACACGCCCTGGTCCGGGGGGAAACACCCCAGCAGCTGGCTGACCGTTTTCCCGGCCTGCGCCAGCACTACCGCCTGGCGCCGCTCACCGGCACCCTGCCCGAAGGGAACCGCATCGGGGAAGGGCCGCTGATACCCGGCCTGTGGCAATGGCAGCTGACCCTGAGCGATGGCACGCACAGCGTCGGCAGCAGTGAATTCCTGCTGATGGACGACCAGGGCCCGCGCTGGCTGACCGACACTCCGGCGCACCTGCTCGACACAAACAATAACGGCAATAACCACAAGCAAGAGGAAGCAGCCTGATGGTGCAGTGGCGTGACAGCAAAGTGAGCCGTGATGGCGTAGATCTGGCCGTACGGACCTGGAGTTCCGACAAGAGCCCCACCGTGGTGCTGGTTCACGGCTATCCCGACGCCAATCATGTCTGGGAAAAAGTGGCAGAGCGACTCAGCCGGGATTTCAAAGTGGTCGCCTATGATGTCCGCGGTGCCGGCAATTCCTCTATTCCAAAGGATCGAGCAGCCTATAAACTGCGCCAGCTCCGTGACGACCTGCATGCGGTGATGGATGCGGTTTGTCCCAATGAGAAAGTCCACCTGGTCGGCCACGACTGGGGCTCCATTCAGACCTGGGAGTCGGTCACCGATCCCGGCGCAGAACAACGCATTGCCTCCTACACCACCCTGTCCGGCCCCTGCCTGGATCACGTGGGCCAGTGGATGAAAGCCCGGCTGCGCGAACAGAAAGTTGGCACCGTACTCAATCAGCTCGCCCACTCCTGGTATATCGGCGCCTTTCAATTACCGGTGCTGGCGCCGACTTTGTGGAAAGTCGGGCTGGCCAAGGCCTGGCCCCGGTTACTGCGCCGCAGCGAAAACCTGCACAGTGAAACCAGCGCCACCCAGCAACAGGACGGCATTCACGGCATCGAACTGTATCGCGCCAACATGCGCCCCGCCTTGCTCAAACCCCGGGAGCGCTATACCAAGGTACCGGTGCAACTGATCGTTGCCCGCGAAGATAACTATGTACGCCCTGCCATGCTTGAAGACCTGCATCTGTGGACCGATCGCCTGTGGCGCCGGGAACTGGATTGCGGCCACTGGGGCCCCTTGCTGCAACACCCGGACGTGACCGCCCGCTGGATCCGCGAGTTCATTCAACACATCGACGGCGCCCCTGCCAGCGGCCCACTGCAACGCAGCGAAGTGACCGGCACAAACCCGAAAGGCCCGGACAGCGGCAAGCGCGTTGTGGTCACCGGAGCCGGCTCCGGCATCGGCCGCGAAACCGCGCTGGCCTTTGGCCGCCGGGGCGCGCTGGTGCTGTGCACCGACATCAATGCCGAGGCCGCCGCCAGCACCGCCAGCATCATCATCCGTGAAGGCGGCGACGCGCTCAGCCGCAAATGCGACGTGAGCAACACCCGCTCCATGGAGGCCCTGGCCAACTACGTGGAAAAGGAACTGGGCGCCCCGGACATCCTGATCAATAACGCCGGCATCGGCCTTTCCGGCTCACTACTCGACACCAGCGTGAAGGACTGGCAACAGGTGCTGGGCGTGAACCTGTGGGGCGTCATCCACGGCTGCCGGTTATTCGCCCGCCAGATGGTCGACAACGGCAAGGCCGGGCATATCGTCAACGTGGCTTCCGCCGCCGCCTTTCTGCCCTCGCGCATGCTGCCCGCCTACGCCACCAGCAAAAGCGCGGTGCTCATGTTTAGCGAATGCCTGCGTGCAGAAATGGCGGAGCACAACATCGGCGTCAGCGCCATCTGCCCCGGTATCATTGATACCCCCATCACCCGCAGCACCCGCTTTGTGGGCGTGGCCGACGAAGAACAAAGCCGCCGCCGGGAGGATGCCGCCAAGCTGTACCAGCGCCGGGCCTACACCCCGGACCGGGTGGCCCAGGCCATTGTTGAAGCCGTACAAAACAATCGCGCGGTGGTGCCCGTGAGTCCGGAAGCGCGGGGCATGCAGTGGCTGGGGCGCTTCACCCCATCCCTGGCCCGCAATCTGGCACAAGTGGAAATGTAGACGCGGCAAGCTTCACGCAACAGGCAACAGCGCGATTTCGGCCTGTTGTTTTTCCAAGGCCCGTGGCCGCGCCCACAGCCGGTGCGCAAACCGGGCCTGTCAATCAGAACGGGTTTCGCCCGCACTGTTGCGTGATGCTTGTTGTGTGCCGCGTCTCTTTTCCCCTTCTGGCCCCAGTGCAAAAAGGGGGCTATCATCGCCACATGAAAACCAGTGACCGTAATCCCGCAGCGATTCTGCGCAGCCTGAAAAAATACACTCAGCCGGCAGAACAACAGGCCCCGGCTGACACCGGCGACCACAAGGAATTCACCATCGACGAACTGGCCCGCGAAGCCAGCTCGACGGTGCGTAACGTGCGTGCCTACCAGGACCGCGGCATCCTGCCGCCCCCGGAAAAACGCGGCCGTACCGGCATTTACACGGATGTGCACCTGGCACGCCTGAAAATCATCGGCGCCCTGCTGGAACGCGGTTACACCCTCAACAACATCCGCGATTTGCTCAGCGCCTGGGAACAGGGCCGCGAGCTCAACGATATTCTCGGCCTGGAAGTGGCCGTTACTTCCTGGCAGACCCCCAGCGTCCCCTCCTACGTGGACTACCAGGATCTGCTCGATGACTTCGGCGAAGACATCACCCCGGAAGTGATGACCAAGGCGGTCAAGCTCGGCTACATCATTCCCGAAGGCATGCGCCTGCGCCTGCCCTACCCGCGCGTCTACAACGCCGGCAAGGAACTCAGCGAAGCCGGCGTACCGCTGGACGCGGTACTCACCCATGTGAGCCTGGTCCGCGAGGAAGTGGACAAGCTGGCCGAGCGTTTCATCGGCATGATCATCCACCACCTGGTGGACGAGAAGTACGGCGACGAAGCCCTTCCCGAAGGCGAAGACGTGCCCAAACTGGCCGACTTCATCACCCGCATCCGCCCACTGGCCGATGCTGTGGTCAGCGATGAACTGGGCCGGGTACTGGAAAAAAGTATCAACAAGATCCTCGTCGATCGCCTGGCCAACGTGCTGGCGCATATGGAAAAGAAGGGCTGAGCAAAACAGCGCCTAGCTGCGAGCTTCTAGCGTCTAGAGGTGAGCAGCTGCCCCCCACTTGCTAATACCCACAAACGTCACTTCCACCCCTTCGCATCTCACCAGAAAACCCGGCTGCCACTAGCAGCTCATGACTAGAAGCTCGTAGCTGTCTTTTCATGCTGCGTTAAGTAGGCTTTTCTTTCTGTTTTGTTGCCGCCTCTCCCCCCATACCCATGGGAATGCCAATCTTGGGACGACCGTGCGAAAAATTGCGTCATTGCTCGATCCCGCGCAACCCTCGCACCAAAACAATCTCGCGCCAAAACAATAAAGTCCCGAGGAGAGCACCATGAAACCCGGATTTGTCATGACCGCGCTGCTTGCCGCCAGCCTGATCAGCGCCTGTGGAGGCGGGGGCTCCAGCAGCCCCGCTCCGGTGGCCAACACGCCCACCCCCAACGTACCCACGGAACCGGAAACACCCACGCCGGAACCGCCAGCGGACCGTCCCGCCACCGTCTCCGCACCCTTTGCGGATTACGGCACCGTGCTCAACATCCTGCCCCCCGGCCAGGATGATATCGGTGGGCTCAGCAGCCTCACCGCCGACATCCCCGGTCTGGGGGACCTGGTCGGCACCCTGCTGGATGATCTGGTCGCGGAAACCGGCCTGGTCCCCGCGCTCACCAAAGAGCCTCACTTCGATGATCAGCTGGGCCTCTACGACGCGCTGGTGCGCAGCGAACCGGGACTCACAGATGATCAACTGACTGACTACTTCAAGGCCGCCCCGTTGCTGGGCCCCGACGCTGGCAACTGGGAAAGTGAGCTGACTCTGGATGCCGCCGGTTACCAGGTGGACATCAAGCGGGATAACTTTGGGGTACCGCACATTTACGGTGACTCCCGCCGTGACGCCCTGTTCGGGGTCGGCTATGTTACCGCCGCCGACCGCCTGTTCCTGCTCGACGTACTGCGCCGGGCCGGCCGGGGCGAACTGTCGCGCTTCCTGGGTCCGGCGGATTTCTCCTTCGATCAGGACATTGCGGTGGATGCGCCCTACCGGGAAGAAGACCGCACCACCATGATCGCCAAGACCATCGCCCGTTTCGGTGACGACGGCGCCCAGGTATTCGAAGACGCCACCAACTACGTGGCCGGGCTGAACCAGTACGTGAGTGATGCCCGTGGCGGCCTGCTGCAAGTGCCGGTGGAATACGTGGCGCTAGGCGTGCAACTGGAACCCTTCGTGATTGAAGACGTGGTCGCCATCGCCACCCTGATTCAGGGCATCTTCGCCGGCGGCGGCGGCAACGAGCACAAGAACGTGCTGCTGCTGCAAGCGCTGGAAGAACAGACCGGCAGCACGGAAAGTGCCTGCGCCCTGTGGAAAGACCTGCGCAATGGGCTGGATGCGGAATCCTCCGTCACCACCACCCGCTCCTTTGCCACCCAGTCACCGCCGACCCTGCCGGACCTGTGCCCGCTGAGCGGCGAGCTGGCTGGCCAGTTCCCCGGTGCCGTCATGTTCGACGCCGGCTCCTTCCAGGCCCACCAACCATTAACCCACGAACCCTGCGGCCGACCCGGCCAACCCCAGTGCCCCGAGGCACTGGGTAATGTCCCCGCTCTCCCCGGCACCGGTGTAGTCGGCGGCTTGCTGGATACCGTGGGCGATCTGCTTGGCGGCATCCTGTCCCTGTCATTTCTCGACGATGACGGCGCCCAACTGGGCTCCCAGTGGGCCACTCTCACCCGGCAGGTTCGCCAGCTCGGCAACGCTCCCGAGGAGCGCCTGAGCGACGAACAACGACAGGAAGTCATGCAACGCATTGCCGGCATCGAAACCGGCCTTAACGGCCTGCGTGATGGCTTCCCGAGCACCATGTCCAATGCCCTGCTGCTCAATGCCGAGCATTCCGCCAGTGGCCAGCCGCTGGCCGTGTTCGGCCCGCAGACCAGTTACTTTGTCCCGCAACTGCTGCTGGAAATGTCTATCCATGGCGGCGACCTCAACACCCGAGGCATGACCTTCACCGGCCTGCCCTATGTGGTGATCGGCCGTGGCCCGGATTTCGCCTGGAGCGCCACCTCCGGCAGCTCCGACCTCACCGACGTGCGCGTGGTGCAACGCTGCTCACCGGCCGAGGCTCCCGCCCACGGTGAAGGCGGCTACCAGGTCAACGGCCAGTGCAAACCCTTCGACGTGATCGACGAAGAATGGGTGGCCCGCTGGAACCTGGCCTCCTCCACCGACCCGGAGGCAGTCGGACAAAACGAAGCCGTCCAACGCCGCGTGATCCGCACCGAGGAATACGGCCCGGTGATCGGCTTTGCCACCGTGTCCGGCCTGCCCGTGGCAGTGACCCGCCAGCGCAGCACCTATTTTGCCGAGCTGGATACCGCGTTGCCCTTCATGCAGGCCACCCGCAATGAAGTGCACGATGTGCAAAGCTTCTACGACGTGTTCTACAACACCACCGGCAGCTTCAACTGGTTCTATATCGACGACCGGGATATCGCCTTCTTCCATTCCGGCGACTACCCCCAGCGCGCCGACGGCATCCACCCGGAACTGCCCAGCTGGGGCAATGGCCAGTACGACTGGAACGGCTTCCTGCCCCAACAGGCCCACCCCCAGGAGAGCAATCCGGAACGTGGCTACCTGGCCAGCTGGAACAACCGCCCGGCCCGTGACTGGTGGGCTGCAGACGCCCACGCCCCCTATGGCTCCGCCCACCGCAACGACATCCTTGATGTGCGCCTGCAACAACTGGTGGAAGAAGGCAGCGTCACCCGGGCACGCATGGTAGAAGCCATGGGCGATGCGGCCACCGTGGACCTGCGCGGCCAGGAAATCCTTCCCCACGCCCTGGCCCTGCTGGAAAGTGCGCCCGTCACCGGCGACCAGGACAGCGCCATCCGCCTGATGCAGGACTGGGTCACCAACGGCGCCATGCGCCGCGACCGGGACGGCAGCGGCAACTACGATGAAGAAGCCGCCGTGGCCCTGATGGATGCCTGGTACCCGCTGATGATCGATATCCTGCTGCCACAGGTCACCGCCGTGGAAGACGTGGACGGCCAGAACCTGTCGCTGATGGGTCGTGACAACAAGCCCGGGGCCGGCGGGTCCGCCTATAACAATGGCTACTACGGCTATGTAGGGCGAGTGTTGGAACAGGCTCTGGGTACCAGCGCCAACCCGTATCGGGCCCTGCGCTGCGCGGACACCGATGACAGCAACGCCTGCCGCGATGCCCTGGCTGACAGCCTCAACCAGGCCATGGAGCAACTGGGCGGCATCGCCAGCATGGACAGCTGGAACGTGGACGAAAGCCAGGACCAGATCCAGCACCGCGCCATCGGCCTGTCCGGCGTCGCCCCCATCCACTGGCAAAACCGCCCCACCTTCCAGCAGGTGGTGGAATTCACCGGGCACCGGTAAAAAACAGCGTCGAGCGGCTAGCTACTAGCTACGAGGCGCGGAAAGAGTCGGGGATCACCGTCCCGGCTCTTCTTCGCGCTTCATCATTATGCTTATTCTTTTCTCAGAGCTAGTCACTAGCAGCTCGCAGCTATTATTCTTGTTTATCCCCCTCAATGCGCCCCATGCATTTGTCTAATGCCCCCATCGGCGTTAGCGTCTCCTACACATAAAAATTCTGATTTTCGGGAGAGCTACGCATGCGCGCCATTCTGTGTAAGGAACTAGGGCCAGCCAACACGCTGGTCATTGAAGACATCGCATCCCCTGCGCCGGGCAAGGGCGAAGTGAAGGTGCGGGTAAAAGCCGCCGGCCTGAACTTCCCCGACACCCTGATCATCGAAGGCAAGTACCAGATCAAACCGGAGCTGCCCTTCTCACCGGGCGGCGAAATGGCCGGGGAAGTGCTGGAGGTGGGCGAGGGGGTGAAAAACTTCAAACCCGGCCAGCGGATCATGGGTCTCACCGGTTACGGTGCCTTTGCCGAAGAAATCCTGGTGCCAGAGAACCGGCTGATTCCGGTGCCCGATGGCATGGACGACCACACCGCCGCCGCCTTCTCCATGGTCTACGGCACCAGCTATCACGCGCTGAAACAACGGGCCAACATCCAGCCCGGAGAAACCCTGCTAGTGCTGGGCGCCAGTGGCGGGGTTGGCCTGGCCGCCGTTGAACTGGGCAAGGCCATGGGCGCCAACGTAATCGCCTGCGCCAGCAGCGACGAGAAACTGGAAGTGGCCAGGGAAGCCGGCGCGGATGACCTGATCAACTACGCTGACGAAGACCTGAAAGAGGCGCTCAAGAAGCGTTACCCGAAAGGCGTGGACGTGATCTACGACCCCGTGGGCGACAAGTTCACCGAAGCGGCCCTGCGTAACATGGCCTGGAACGGCCGTTTGCTGGTGGTGGGTTTTGCCGCCGGTGACATCCCCAAGATTCCCGCCAACCTGGCGCTGCTGAAAGGCTGCTCCATCGTCGGGGTATTCTGGGGCGCGTTCACCCAGCAAGAACCGAAAGTGAACATGCAGAACATCATGGAACTGTTCCAGCTGTTCGGTCAGGGCAAGCTTAAGCCGCGCATCAGTCAGGTGTTCAAATTCGAGGAGTACGAACAGGCGCTGGCCGCGCTGACCTCGCGCACCGCCAAAGGCAAAGTCGTACTGGACGTGGCCGGTCAATAACCGCGCAACGCGGGGCGGAAATGGCCGCAAAGCCATTTCCGCCGCTTGACCCCGCCACCACACAACCTGCCTACGCCATTAACCAGAAAGGATTCTAGTATGAGCGCGATACCTGAAGATTTTGGGCCCCTCTCACGAACCAGCCCGTTCACGGATTTGCTCGGCCCGATCCACGAAAAGCGAGCCGCAAACGGACTGATCATCGGCATGCTTGCAGAGAAAAAACACTGCAACGCCAGGGGCATTGTTCATGGTGGCGTTCTGGGGACCCTGGCCGATATTGCCATGGGATACAGCTCCGCGTTTTCCACCGAACCTCCCACGCCCATGGTGACGACCAGTCAAGCCATGGATTATGTGGGCAAAGCCGAACAGGGGGACTGGATTGAGGTGCATACCGACGTGCAGAAGGTCGGTCGCAGCACCGCCTTTGCCAACTGCTATTTCCATATTGGAAGCAGACGCATTGCCAGGGCCAGCGCCATCTTCAGCGTCATTGCCTGAAAACGGCCATCCACCAAGTCAGGCTCGGCGGCCCCTTCATTCCCCTTTCAGCCTGCTCTCAACCCCGACCACTCTGATCAATCACCACCCCCGGCGCCCCGGCCTGCAGCAGCTCGCGCAGGTCGTCCGGCACCGTGGTTTTTTCGAACGGCTCGGTGGTCATCATCACGTACACCGCTTCCGAATAGGCAATGGCACGGCCATCATCCGCGTGGCGGATATCCGCTTGCAGGGAGAACGACGTGTTGCCCATATGGGTCAGTGAGACGAATACATCCAGCACGTCGTCAAAGCGTGCCGGCGACTGCCATTGGGTCGTCAATTTCACCACCTGGTTATCCAGCCCCGCCGCCAGCAACTGGCTGTAATCCCGCCCCAGGGCACGCATGAATTCGGTCATGGCGATGTCCACGTAGTCCCCGTAACGGGCGTTAAACACCACGTGCTGGGCATCGCATTCGTTGTAGCGCACCCGAAATCGAAAGCAAAAAGGATTGGCCATACATCACACCTGATTCTGTGAAATCGCTGTATTGCGAGCAAACATACTGAAGAGTATGCTCGATATATTTTCGGAATTCTATTCCACAAACGGAGAGCCCATGACCACCGCCAGCGACGCCATGCCCCGCTACGCCCCGGAACGAATCGACGAGGTTTTCACGCCCCTGCCCCAGCGCCTGCAACACTGGGCCGATACCCAGGGCGACACCCCCGCCCTCTACGATGAAAACGGCATGCTGACCTGGCGCCAACTGGTCGACAACATTCACCAGGTGGCCAACCAACTCATTGAGGCCGGGCTGAAACCCGGCGACACCGTCACCGGGTTATCGGAAAACAGCGCCCGCTACCTGACCCTGTTCCTGGGCACCCTGACCGCCGGCGGCTGCATGGTCCCGCTCTCCGGCATGGCCTCCGGTGACACCCTGGCACTGATGATCAACGATTGCGACGCGCGCTTCCTGTTTGTCTCCGACAAGCATCGTACCCTGATCGACCCCTTGCTGGGCGATCTGGACAACATCCCTGCGCAACACCGCTTCAGCCTGGATTTCCAGGCACCGGGGTGGCGCGCTCTGGATGACTGGATCGCCGACGCCGACACCAGCGCGCCGCCTCACATCCCGCAGCCAGATGACCCGTTCAACATCATCTACAGCTCCGGCACCACCGGCGTACCCAAAGGCATTCTCCACGACCACCGCATGCGCGCCCGTCAGCTGGAGCGAGTCACCGACCTGGGCTACGACCAGAGCGCCGTCGCCCTGGTCTCCACGCCGCTCTATTCCAACACCACCCTAGTGTGTGTGCTGCCTACGCTGTTTGCCGGCGGCACCCTGATCACCATGGCGAAATTCCACAGCCAGCGTTACCTGGAACTGGCCGAGCAACACCGCGTCACCCATACCATGCTGGTGCCCGTGCAGTATCAACGGCTACTGGATGACCCGGCGTTTGATCGCTTTGATCTGAGCAGCTTCAAGGTGAAATTCTCCACCAGTGCGCCCCTTCGTGCACCGTTGATTGCCGATGCCATGGCACGCTGGCCGGGTAATCTGGTTGAGTTCTATGGACTCACCGAAGGGGGGCTGTCCACGGTACTTAACTGTGCCGAGCACCCGGATAAATGGGCCACCGTGGGGCAACCGGGCGAAGGCTGCGAAGTGCACATCATCAACGAGGATCTGGAGGAACTGCCTGCCGGGGAAATTGGCGAAATCGTGGGCCGCAGCAGCGCCATGATGCGCGGCTACTACAAGCGCGAGGACAAGACCGAAGAGCTGCTCTGGACCCGTGCCGACGGTGCCGTGTTCTATCGCACCGGTGACATGGGCCGGCTCGACAGTGACGGCTTCCTTTCAGTGCTGGATCGCCGCAAGGACATGATCATTTCCGGGGGTTTCAATATCTACGCCGAAGACCTGGAAAAAACCCTGCTCAGCCACGACGACATCACCGATGCGGCAGTGATCGCCATTCCCAGCCGCCAGTGGGGCGAAACCCCGCTGGGGCTGGTGGTGTTGCGCGAGGGTTGCGATACCGACCTGACCACCCTTTGTGACTGGGCCAACCAGCAACTGGGCAAAGCCCAGCGGCTGTCCGCGCTGGAACAACGGGACCACCTGCCACGCAGCACCATCGGCAAGATTCTCAAACGGGAACTGCGTGACCCCTACTGGCAGGAACAGCCTCAATCCGCACGGGGCTAAGCCTCACTGCCCCGGCCAACGGGTCGGGGCGGCAGCCACTCAGGCCAGGGGGGTTACGTCAGGCATCCGGCGTCGAGCGTTCGACAAAGTGCAGGGTATATGGGATAACCCCATCAAACGGCGAGAAGCGGTTATTCACTCTAATCCGCAACGAACCCTATAAAAACCGTTCGATCGGTAACCTGGCCAGCAACCATGCGGCCAACCAGCGCACCACGCTGACCCGTGGCTCACGATATAACACCTCCGGCACCCCCTCCTCACCGTCTGCCGCCCAGGCCAGCTTGCCGTCTTCCCGGGACAGCCGAAAACTGTTTTCCGGCGCCAACCCTTCTTCGATAAACGCCGCCACCTGTTGCCCCAGTTCGGCAGATGCCACGTAGTAACCCATCTCGGTATTCAGGTACACCGAGCGCGGGTCGATATTGAACGAACCGACAAACACTTCGCGACGATCCAGCACCATGGCCTTGGTATGCAGGCTCGCCTGGGAGCGGCCTTTGAACAATCGCACCTGACGACGCAGCGCCCGGGCATTGGGCTGCAATTCATGCAATTCCACCCCCGCCGCCAGCAACCCCGGCCGATAACGGGAATAGGCGCCGTGGGCGGCGATCACGTCATTGGTCGCCAGGCTATTGGTCAACACGGCCGCACGGCCACCTCGCTGCCGAAAGCCCGCCAGCGCCTCAACAAAGGCGTCACCCGGAATAAAGTAACTGGCTTCCATCAGCAATTCGCGATGGTCTTTCCTGCCCAGTAACCGGGCCAGCTGCTCGCCCATCAGAGTCTGCTTGGCACCGCTGGCCTTGTCCGGGCTGTCGAACAACAGCGCCGCCGGCGCCTGCACACATTGCTGCTCCTGCTTGCGCAGGTACTCGGTAAAAAACGCTTCGTGTTGGGGAAACAGGTAAGGATAACCTTTCAGGGAGGTGCGCCAGCGCCCCAACCAACGCCAGACCCGTTCCGCCGTGGCCTCGGTTCGGCGCCGGTAACTTTTCATGGGCACCGCCAGCGGGCTCTCCCAGAAGGCATCAAACGCCGTGCGGGTATCGGCTACAATGGCGCCCTGGGCATACAGATCCAGATCACGGAAATTGGTGGACGCATTGACGCCAAAATAGTGGTCGGCAATGTTGCGCCCGCCCACCAGCGCCCGCTCCCCGTCCATGATCCAGGCCTTGTTGTGCATGCGGTGATTAAGCAGCGGCGCATGGTAGAGCCACTGCAGAAAATATTTATAGCGACCCTTGAACGGGTTGAACAACCGCACCTCGATATTGGGGTGCGCATCCAGCGCCGCCCACTTCACATCCCGGCCCAACTGATTGGCATGATCCAGCAACATGCGCACCTTCACACCCCGCCGCGCCGCTTCCAGCAAACGATAGATCAGCAGCTTGCCAGTGGTGTCGTCATCCCAGATGTAGTACTGCACATCCAGCGTGCGCTGCGCCAGCCGCGCCAGGGTGACACGCAGGGTAAACGCCTGATCGCTGTCGGCCACCAGTGAAAAAGACGACACCGGCGTGGGCGTCGAACCGGATGGTGTCTGGCTCATTGGCGCTCACCGTTTTGTCTCGGCGCTGGCCATGATGGTCGCCCGTCAATTTGCCAATCGATGCGCATACCTCGTCCTCTCTGCTCCCTGTCATGATGCCCTGATGACAGGAATATAAAACCTGACCTGAGTGCCAACCCTGCCATACATTCAGCGGAATTCATCAAACTATCACGATCTTTTTACCGCATTTTCTTGTCACGGCGTCAGCCTTTCGGTCTCCCTCTTCTATTCAAGGATGACCGCACATGAACAGGCACGTTCTCACAACACCGGCCGTCACCGCTCTGCTCACTGCCCTTTGCGCCAGCGTCAACGCAGCCCCCTACGACTGGAACTACCCGGCGCCGATTAAATCCCCCGGCGCTAACGATAATGGCAAGGTCGTGCTCTTCGATGTCTCCCACGGCGGCACGGAAGGCAATGCCGACTGGGTGATCGACGGCGCTTTTTCCGACTTCGCCGATGATCTGGTCAGCGCCGGTTACACCGTGCAGGAATACCGCGGGGTGGATAAAAACAGCGACGGCGTTATCCAGTTTGTGGATGACTACACCAACCCGACCACGGCCAACAGCAACGCCAATGAAGCGGTCATCACTTATACCGCTATCAGTCATGCGGATGTGCTGGTGCTGGCCGAAAGCAACCGCCCTTTTACCCAATCAGAATTGCAGGCACTGGAAGATTTTGTGGCCGCCGGCAAGGGCATCTTCTTTGTGGCTGACCACTACAACGCGGACCGCAACCTGAACACCTGGGACAGCACCGAAGTGTTCAACGGCTATAACCGCTCCACCCTGTCCCAGTTCAATGTGGGCGGCAGCTACGGTGACCTGCGCAATCCCGGTACCGCCACCGGCTGGCTGGCGCAGGAGTTCGGCATCCGCTTTCGCTTCAATGCCATCGACTGGCACAGCGGCGCCAGCGGCATCGAACCCGCCAGCCAGGTAGAGGGACTGACCACCGGCGTGGGCCCGGTACTGATGGCCGGTGGCGCCACCCTGGCGATCACCGACCCGAACAAGGCCAAGGGCCTGGTGTATTTCTCCACCAGCGACAGCCCCAGCCGCTGGAGCCATGCGGTGGATTCCGGGCTCTATTTCGGCGGCACCGCCGAAGGCCCCTATGTGGCCATCGCCAAGTCCGGCCCCGGCAAGGCCGCCTTTATCGGTGACTCCAGCCCCATCGAAGATGCCTCCCCCAAGTACAAGCGCCAGGACAACGGCAACACCAAAAGCACCTACCCGGGCTGGACCGATGCCGGCAACGCCGCCCGGCTCAGCATCAACCTGATCGACTGGCTGGCCACCCCGGAAAGCTACACCCAGTTCAACAGCAGCGCGCATCCGGCTGGCACCGCCACACCCACCCCCATGGCCAGCGAAGAGCTGGACGACCCGGACAACGGCCAGCCCTGGAATACCCCCTCTGGCGGCTATAACCCCTGGGATGCCAGCACCTTCGACTACGGCGCCTATGGGGCTCCGGACGGCCCCGGTGGCAGCACTGGCGGCGGCACCGGAGACACCTTGTCCGTGAGCGAGGCACTGGCCGAACCCACCGGCACCACCGTCACCGTGTCAGGGGTGATCACCCAGGCCATCAACGGCGAGTACGCCCTGGAAATTGAGGACAGTGCCGGCAGCGCCACCCTTTACGTGAAACTGGACAGCCAGTACCGCAATGACTTCAGTCCGCAGAACAACCCCTCGGTGATCGGCGAAACCCTGCAAGTGAGCGGCGAGCGTGACGTCTACATGGGCGAACCCAGCATCGAGTACGTCACCGACATGCAACTGGTGGACGGTAGCAGTGGAGGCGGCAGCTGTGGCAGCAGCGGCGCGGTGTCGGTGAGCGACGCCTACGCCAACAGCCAGGGCACCCCGCTCACCGTGGTGGGCGAAGTGATTGGCGGCGTCAACGACCCCTACGCCCTGGAACTGGGCGACCTGAACAACAGCACCAGCGTCTACGTGAAGCTGGAGTCCGACCAGCGCGCCGAGTACAGCCCCGCCAACAACCCGGCCATGGTCGGCCAGACCCTGGAAGTGGACGGCGTGCGCGACCTGTACATGAACCACCCCAGCCTGGAATCGGTGAGCGCTCTCACCGTGATCAGCAACTGCCCCTGATTCGTTTTAAAAAATTCTCCGGCGGCGTTCGCGCCGCCCTTCCTTGAACCCAAACACAGGAAACACCATGAAGGCTTCACTGCGATCCCTGCTGGCCCTGTCCCTGGCCGGCGGCGCCCTGCTCAGCGGCTGCGGCGGCGATGACGACAACACCCCCGCCCAACAGGACACCACCCCACGGGTGGATCTGCGTCTGATGGAAACCACCGATATCCACGCCAACGTGATGGATTACAACTACTACAGCGACAGCGTAGATAACGGCCATGGCCTGGTGCGTACCGCCATGCTGGTCAAGCAGGCCCGTGCCGAAATCACCCACCCGGAAAACTCTGCGTTAGTGGATAACGGCGACCTGATCCAGGGCAGCCCCATGGGCGACTGGCGCCAGGCGCAAGGGCTCACCAGCGGCGAAGTGCACCCGGTCTACAAGGTCATGAATGAAATGGCCTACGACGTGGGCAACTACGGCAACCACGAATTCAACTACGGCCTGGATTTCCTCGCCGAAAGCGTGGACGACGCCGCCTTCCCCTACATCAGCGCCAATGTGTTCAGCGCCGACGGCAGCACCCCACACTTCGACCAGTACAAGCTGATCACCAAGACCGTCTACGACCGCGACGGCAATCCCCACGAACTGACCCTGGGCTTTATCGGCTTCCTGCCGCCGCAAATCATGCAGTGGGACAAGAAGAACCTGGAGGGCAAGGTCACCGCCAAAGACATCAAGGCCACCGCGGAGTTACTGGTGCCACAGATGAAGGCGGAAGGGGCGGACATCATCGTCGCTATTCCCCATTCCGGCATCAACACCACTGCCTACTCGGAAGAGGCCAAGGCAGAAAACAGCAGCTGGTACCTGGCGGACGTGGAGGGCATCGACGCCATCATGTTCGGCCACAGCCACCTGACCTTCCCCTCAGACAGCTTTGCCAACACCGCTAACGTGGATCTGGAAAAAGGCACCATCAAGGGCGTGCCCTCGGTAATGCCCGGCTACTGGGGCAGCCACCTGGGCATCATCGACCTGAGCCTGGCACTCAATCAGGACGGTAAAAGCTGGACCGTGGTGGACAGCAAGGTGGAAGCCCGCGCCCTGGACCCGGACGGGGAGGCCGATGCGGCCCTGACTGCCCTGGTTAAACCCGACCACGACGCCACCCTGGAATACATGGGCCAGGTGATCGGCGAATCCACCGACGACATCTTCAGCTTCCTGGCGGTGGTGAAAGATGATCCTTCCATCCAGATCGTCAGCGATGCCCAGAAGGCCTATGTGGAAGACGCCATTGTCGGCACCGAGCTGGATGGCCTGCCGGTGCTATCCGCGGCGGCCCCGTTCAAGGCCTGTGACCGTGACGGGGTCTGCGCCGAGGAAAGCAGCTTCACCGTGGTGCCCGCCGGCGAGCTGCAAGTGAAGAACATTGCCGACCTGTACCTCTACCCCAACACCCTGATGGCGGTAAAAGTCACCGGTGCCGAACTGGAACAGTGGCTGGAATGTTCCGCCTCACAATTTTTCCAGATTACCGATACCACCGACCGGCAAGAGCTGGTGGATTTCAGTGGCTTCCCCACCTACAACTTCGATGTTATCGACGGCGTCACCTACCAGATCGATGTGACCGAACCGGCCCGTTACGATCGTGACTGCGCCAAGATCAGCGACGGCACCCGTATCGTTGACCTGCAGTTCGACGGCGCCGCCATCGATCCGACCCAGGAATTCCTCATCGCCAGCAACAACTACCGGGCCACCGGCGGCCACTTTGCCGGTACCGGTGGCGACCATGTGGTGATCGAATCTCCGGACGAAAACCGCCAGGTGGTCGGCAACTACATCCAGGCCAACAGCCCGGTTACGCCTACCGCCGATAACAACTGGTCGTTTGCGCCGATCCTGGGCTACAGCAGCGATCTGCAAATCGTATTCCGGGTACCCAACACCGACCGCGCCAAAAACTTCGTGTCCAGCGCGGCCGCCGGAGCCGGTGGCAGCTTCATGGCCTCCCTGCTGGATGACAGTGGCAACGAAGCTGTCTTCGAGCTAAACCTGCAGCCCTGAGGCATCCATCCCGGCCTGCCATCACAGGGTGGGCCGGGTGACATCGCGGCACCCGAAACCACAAAATTGCCGTTACGGCTCTGCCAAGGGTTCGTCGCTTCTTATACGCAGAAAACTGGCAAAGCGTGGCAGCCCCGTGGCGGTTTTGCCGAAATACTTGTAGGTCACAGTGGCACCCAATGGCGGCGGCGTTTGGCGCTGTTTATCGGTAAAGCCGGTACCCAACCGGAACTGCCGACCATCGCCACGCTGCACCACCAACGCCCCCAGCATGCCCCGGTACTTGCCTTTCCCTTCCGTGTGGCCAACCACCACGGCTTCCGCATCCTGGTACGTCTTCACTTTCAGAATCGCATCACTGCGGCCCGCCTGGTACCGACTGTCCCCGTGATGCAGCATCAGCCCTTCACCGCCCGCCGCCATGACCTTGTCCAGCCGCTGCAACAGTGCCGCGTGACTGGACGCGGGCTGCTGCTCTATCACGGAAAACGTATAGGCATTACTGGCTGACGCCAGCGCCTTCATTTGTTGAATACGCTGCGAGAAGGGCGCGTCACTGGCGGGCAGATCAAACACCTTGTATCGAATCTGCCGCCACTCCTTGGCATCGGGCTGCAACCGGCGTACCGCCGCGGACACCTCCGCAAATCGCCCGCGCCCCATCCACAGCTCTCCGTCCATGGGCGTATCCGGGTAACCGCGCATAAACCAGACCGGCGCCTTGATCACGTGCCCGCCTTTGCTGATCAACTGCTCCCCATTCCAGTAAGCCCGCACCCCGTCCAGCTTTTCGCTGACCCAATACCCCTGCAGCGCCATCCCTTTCTCATAGCTCTGCGCCAGCTGCAGTGCCGGGCCCTGGGCCAGACACCACCCGGCCACTATCCACAGGCCAATAATGGCCAGTCCTTGCCTGCTCTTCACGGCATCCTCCCCGGTTTATGTCAGGCTGGCACCATGACAGATTCCGGCCGCGCGCCCTGTCCGTTTGCGCATACCGGTGATGTAAGCCATAACGGTTTGCAACAAATCGCGATCGGCTGCATCCAACAGGCAGGAGGTAAGTAATTATGCGAGTTATCACACTATTGGGGCTGCTGGTGATCAGCGCACCGAGCCTGGCTGCGGAAGCCTATTTTGCCGGTGGCTGTTTCTGGTGTACCGAGTCCGATTTTGAGCAACTGGACGGCGTGAGCGAAGCCATTAGTGGCTATGCCGGCGGTGACGAGGCGAACCCCAGCTATGAGCAGGTGGCATCCGGAAACACCGGGCACACCGAAGCGGTCAAGGTGATCTACGACCCCGAGGTAGTCAGCTATGCCAATCTGGTGACCTGGTTATGGCGTCATATCGACCCAACCGACGCCAACGGGCAATTTGTGGACCGTGGTAAACAGTACCGTAGCGAAATTTTTTATCAGACCGCTGACGAGAAAAAAATCGCCGAAGCATCACGGGCCGCCCTGGAAAAAAGCGGGCGTTTCGACAAGCCCATCGTTACCGATGTCACCAAGCTGGATACCTTCTATCCGGCCGAAGACTACCACCAGAACTACTACAAGACGCACTCCATCAAATACAAGTACTACCGCTATCGCTCCGGCCGGGACCAGTTCCTGGAAGAGCACTGGGACGACCCGAGCCACCGGCCCTGGCTTGAAAAGAATGTCACCCAGTCATGGCAAGGGCCGGATAATTTTGCGCGCCCCAGCGACGACGAACTAAAAAAATCCCTGCCGGAATTGGTCTACAAGGTCACCCGTGAAGATGCCACCGAGCGCGCCTTCCAGAACCGTTACTGGGATAACAAGGCCGCCGGCATTTATGTGGATGTGATCAGCGGCGAGCCGTTGTTTTCATCGAAGGACAAATACAAGTCCGGCACCGGCTGGCCCAGCTTTACCCAACCCATTGATAAATCCTTTATCACTGTCCACGAGGACAACACCCTGTTCACCACCCGAACGGAAGTGCGCAGCCGCTATGCGGACTCTCACCTTGGCCACGTTTTCGGAGACGGCCCTGCGCCCACCGGGAAGCGCTGGTGCATGAACTCCGCCGCACTACGGTTTGTTCCCGTCGATCAAATGGCAGAACAGGGTTACGAGAAATACCTTTCTTTATTTGAATAGTTATTTTGCAAAAAAAAAGCGCGAACAGCTTTTCCTGTTCGCGCTTTTTTGTATGTCATTTTTTCGCTTTTCTCTTACTGTTTTCTCAATTTTCCCGCACCCGTGACCAACAGTAATAAAACACTTCCGGCAATAACACCCAGTACCAGATTCGCCAGCATGGGCGCCACGACACTGAGTATTCCCGACAACGGCAATGACGCCATGGCGTCGTCCAGATGATGCAGGGCATCGTGGCTACCCGGCAAGCCGTGAAGCAAAATGCCGCCCCCTACCAGGAACATGGCCGCCGTGCCGGCGACAGAAAGAAACTTCATTAGCCGTGGTGAAAAGCCCACCAGCATTTTTCCCAGCGTTTCGCGAACTTTTCCGCCTTTCTCCCTGGCCGTTTCGATCAGGTGTAAACCCGCATCATCCATTTTCACGATACCGGCCACCAGGCCGTAGACGCCAATCGTCATGCCGATGGCGATAATACTGACCACCATCACTTGCTGCACGAAAGGTGCAGCTTGCACTGTACCCAGGGCGATCACGATGATTTCTGCAGAAAGAATAAAGTCCGTGCGTACTGCGCCTTTAATCTTGTTCTCCTCGAAAGCGACCAGGTCCACATTCGGATCCGCCATGGCCTTGAGTTTTTCCTCATGCTTCCGGTCATCTTCTTTGCCATGGAAAAAAGTGTGTGCCAGTTTTTCCACCCCTTCGTAGCACAAGTAGGCGCCACCGAGCATCAGCAGCGGTGTAATCAACCAGGGCAAAAAAGCGCTGATCAACAGCGCCGAAGGCACCAGAATAAACTTGTTGCGCATGGAGCCTTTGGCTACCGCCCAGACCACCGGCAGCTCACGTTCCGCACGAACGCCGGAGGTCTGCTCCGCATTCAACGCCAGATCATCCCCCAACACCCCGGCGGTTTTTTTTGCCGCCACCTTGGTCATTACCGATACATCGTCAAGCACCGCTGCGATGTCATCGAGCAACATTAATAAACTGGTTCCAGCCACGTTATCTATCCTTGTAAATGGAGTTGTGCCTCAACAATTAACTCACCAAGACTATCACGCCTCGGCACCCTCTCTATTTGGCAGCGGCAAGCGCGGCCGGTTAATGGCGATCGCCGCGATACCGGCAATGGCCAGTGCCCAGCAATAATGAATGGAACCGATCAGCGCCAGGGGGGACAGCTTGGCGATGGAACAGGCCAGCAGCACCTGGGCACCGTAGGGAATCAGGCCTTGCACCACGCAGGAAAAGATATCCAGCAGGCTGGCAGAACGGCGCAGGTCCACGCCGTGGTCGTTGGCAATGTCACGGGCCATTTCACCGGTGAGCACGATGGCCACGGTGTTATTGGCCACAAACACATTGGCAAACACCACCAGCAGGGCAATGCCCACTTCACCGGCCCGCTGCAGGGGGAGCTTGAGCCAGCGAGTCAGGCCGTGGATGCGTTCAATCACCCAGCGGGTGCCGCCCTGGTCGGTCATCAATTGCGATAACCCACCAATCAGCATGGACAGCAGCATGATTTCGAACATGCCTTCGAAGCCCGTGTAGATGGCCCCGTTCATACTGGCAAGTGTGTAGTCCGGCATCATCACCATACCGGTAATGCCCGCCGTGACAATGCCCACGATCAGTACCGCCAGCACATTCAGGCCACAAAGCGCCAACCCGAATACCAGCAGGTAGGGCACCACCAGCGCAAACCGGAAGGGCTCAGCTTCCACCTGGTGCTCCCCACCGCCCAACACGATCAGCAACAGCACCGTCAGCGCCGCCGCCGGCACGGCAATCCAGATATTCACCCGGAACTTGTCCTTCAACGACACGCCCTGGCTGCGAGTCGATGCAATGGTGGTATCGGAAATCATCGACAGGTTGTCGCCAAACATGGCACCGCCCACCACCGCGCCCAGGGCCAGCGGGACGGACAGCTCCGTGGCCCCGGCGAAGCCGACGGCAATGGGAGCCGTGGCCGCAATGGTGCCCATGGAGGTACCCATGGCGGTGGCGATAAAGGCAGAAATCAGAAACAGGGCAGGCAACACCCACTCGGCAGGAATGATGGTCAGCCCCAGCTGGACGGTGGCCTCCACACTGCCAATGCTGTCACTGACGCTGGCAAATGCCCCGGCAAGCAGGAACACCAGGCACATAAGCAACAGGTTGGGATGACCGATCCCCGCCAGCAACCGGTCCACGCTGGTGTTCACCTTTTTCCCGGCCACCCGGGCCATCAGCATGGACAACACGATGGCCGCCATGGCCACCACCGGTGCCTTGATCTGGTAGAACGCGAAGTCGGTGCCGGCGGAGGTGTAATAAAGCCCGCTACCGAGAAACACCACCAGAAAAAACAGCAGCGGAATCAGTGGCCAGGCCCGTGGAGAAGGCGCCGCTGGCGTCATGGGTTCTGTCATGGAAGGCCCCGATCAATCAATGATCGGCCCAGTGTAGAGATTTCGTCAGCAAGTCGGTAGCCGCGCCTCTCTCCCTGTAGGAGTTCCCTTCCAGGGGCCGAACCGAGCGCAGCGAGGCGACAGAGATTCAAGCCACAACAACTGCTCCTGAAACCTATCGGGCATTCGCACTTCGACCGATTCCGCGTTTACAGGCGGTTCGTCCCCTGGAAGGGAACTCCTACAGGTGCTTCTTACCTGGGTTTTCGCAACTCGAAACTCGTCACTAGCGCCTGCCCCTAGTACGTATCCACAAACGGTCGACCGCCGTGTCGGCCGGTCTTGAACCCGGTGGCATTCAGCCCGCGCAGCAACCACTGGCGACTCTCCATGGGATCAATCACCGCATCGATCTCCAGGAAGCTGGCCATGTTCAGAGCCTTGCCCTGCTGGTAGGCCTTGGACACCAGCTTGTCGAACAGGCGCTGCTGTCGTTCCGGCGTCGGCTGGGCCGCCAGCTCCTTGGCAAACCCCAACCGCACCGCGCCTTCCAGACCCATGGCGCCGAACTCGCCGCTGGGCCAGGAGGCGGTGAACAAGGGCGAGTGGAAGCTGCCAGCGGCCATGGCCTGGGCACCCAGGCCGTAGCCCTTGCGCAGCACGATGGTGAGAAACGGAATGGTCAGACTGGCGGCGGTGACGAACATGCGCGACACATGCCGCACCGTGGCCTGCTTTTCCGCTTCCGGGCCGACCATGAAACCGGGGGTGTCGCACAGGGATACCATCGGCAGCCCAAAGGCTTCGCACAGCTGCATAAACCGCGCCGCCTTGTCGCCGCCCACCGCATCGATGGCGCCACCGAGGTACTGCGGATCGTTGGCGATCAAACCGAAGGGTTTGCCTTCGATGCGCACCAGCGCGGTAATCATGCCCGGGGAAAACGCCTTGCGCAGTTCCAGCACCGAACCGCTGTCCGCCAGGGTCTCGATGACAGCGCGAATGTCGTAAACGCGGGTGCGTTTTTCCGGGATACGGTGGCGCAGTTCACGCTGATCCGCCGCCTGCCAGTCCGTCTGCGTGCCCTGAAAATAAGACAGGTACTGTTTGGCCACGGCCACAGCCTCAGCTTCATCTTTTACCCGCACATCCACTACCCCGTTAGGGGCCTGCACGCTCACCGGGCCGACTTGCTCCGGGGTAAAACGGCCCAGACCACCGCCTTCGATCATGGCCGGCCCCGCCATGCCGATGGAGGCATCCTCGGTGGCGATAATCACATCACAGCAACCCAGCAGCGCTGCGTTGCCGGCAAAGCAGCGGCCAGAACCGATGCCCACCAGTGGCACCTCACCGGACAGTTTCGCCATGGCCGCGAAGGTGTGGCAGTCCAACCCGGCCACGCCGACAAAATCCGTGTCCCCGGGGCGGCCGCCGCCCCCTTCCGCAAACAGCACCAGCGGCATCTTCCATTGCCCGGCCAGTTGCAACAGGCGGTCGGTCTTCTTGTGGTTCATCATCCCCTGGGTGCCGGCGAACACGGTGTAGTCGTAGCTCATGGCCATAACGCGGGCGGCCTGTTCACCAAATTGATCGGCGTTGACCGTGCCGGTACCACCGATCAGTCCATCCGCCGGGCTCAGGGTCTGCAACTCTTCGGCACTGCGGCGACGACGCTGGGCAGCCAGCGCCATGGCGCCGTATTCCTGGAAGCTGCCCGCATCCAGCAGATCGCCCAGGTTTTCCCGGGCGGTGCGCTTGCCCTTGCGGTGACGTTTTTCCACCGCGTGCGGGCGCCCTTCATCGCTGATCCCGTGATGGCGATCCAACACATCCGCCAGATCCTGGCGAATATGATCCAGGTCCACACTTTCTTCAGTGGCGACAGCCGAGCCCTCCACCTCACCGGGAGTGACAAACAGCAGCGGCGCCGCTTCGTTCACGGCATCCCCTTCACCCGCCGCCAGGCTATGAACCCGGCCGGCCGTGGTAGCGCGCACCTCGAATTCCATTTTCATGGCTTCCAGTACGGCCACCACCTGGCCCACCTGCACCGCGTCGCCTTCCTTCACCAACAGGGATACCAGCACGCCGGTGGTCGGGCTGATCAGGGCCTCGCTACCCGCCGGGGTAGCCATCGTCTTCGCCTGCGGTGACGACGCCACCGGCAGATCCGGGGTGATCTCATCAGGCAGGGCCGCCAACAACGCAGCAAGGTCGCTCTCCACATAGCGGGTGGTCACCGCATTGGCCTGCACCGCATCACTGGCCAGCAACGCCTGCAGCAACGGCAGGTTGCTTGAGACGCCCGCGATGCGGGTCTGCTTCAGCGCCCGGCGGCCACGCTGCAGCACCGCGGCATAATCCGCACCCGTCACGATCAGCTTGGCCAGCAGAGAATCGTAGGCCGGGCTCACCGCGTAACCCGCATAGCCGTAACCATCCACGCGAATGCCCGGCCCGCTGGCCGGCTCATAGGCCGTCAGAGTGCCGGCGGACGGTGCAGTGCTGCCATCGGCCTTGAGGGTTTCCAGATTAAGGCGTAGCTGTACCGCCATGCCGTCACAAACCGGCGGCGTGTCCAGCTTCAGGTCGACCAGGCTGGCCCCCGCCGCCAGATGAATCTGCGTCTGTACCAGATCCACTCCGGTAACCTGCTCGGTGACGGTATGCTCCACCTGCACCCGGGGGTTGGCTTCCATAAAGAAGTAGCGGCCGGCGGCCGGCTCCACCAGAAATTCAAAGGTGCCAATACCCAGATAGTTCACCTCGGCGGCCAGGGTCAGGGCACTGTCGATAATGCGATCACGGAGGGCCGCATCCAGCCCCGGCGCCGGCGCAAATTCCACCAGCTTCTGGTGACGGCGCTGCAAGGTGCAGTCCCGCTCCCACAGATGGCTCACCGCGCCGCTGCCATCGCCCAGTACCTGTACCTCAATATGCCGGGCATCAGTGACCAGCTGCTCCACATACACCGCGTCGTTGCCGAAGGCCGCTTTCGCCTCCGACTGACAACGCTGAAACGCCGCTTCCAGTGCTGCCGGGTCAGTAACCGCTCGCATACCGCGTCCGCCGCCGCCGCTCAGGGCCTTGATCATCACGCCACTGCCATTTAGTGACGCCATGAAGGCCTGCGCCTGCTCCAGCGACACCGCCTGCGCGGTGCCCTGCACCAGCGGCACCTGACACTTCGCCGCCAGTGCCCGGGCCGCCGCCTTGTCGCCAAACAACCGCAACGTCTCCGCCCCCGGCCCGATCAGGGTCAGCCCCGCTTCCGCACACTGTTCGGCAAACTCCGCGTTTTCCGCCAGAAAGCCGTAACCGGGATGGATGGCTTCACAGCCCTGCTCCCTGGCAATGGCGATCAACTGTGTCCCATCCAGATACGCCGGCACACCCCGCCCCGGCAACGCCACCGCCTCATCCACCTGACGGGTATGCAGGGAGTGCTGATCATCCTCCGCAAACACCCCCACGGACCGAATCCCCAGATCCGCGCAGGCATTGGCAATACGTATGGCGATCTCGCCACGGTTGGCGATCAGGATGGCAGAAAACGGGACGGACACGGCGGACTCCAGTCTTAGATTCGAAGGCAAAGACCACAGTGTAGCCAGTTGAGGTTATCGATGGCATTGATCGGGGTGCATGGAGGGGTATGCATTGGGTTAATGCTGGGCTGTCGGGATAAAGAACACGGGGGCAAGACCCGCCCCCCGTGATCCCGTTTATTTCTCCGCATCCATCACCCAACGCTACTGACTAAACCAACACTCCTGCATCTGAAACCAGCCAAAAATCACGTAAGCCCCGTATTACTCCCGTCCTCTTCTGTTTGTTTTTACTGGGCTTGGGCCATGGCGCTTCACCGCCTGTGTCCACCCTCGCTCAAAGCTGTCGTACTCTGACGTCCCAATTTTATGCGGGTTTCGGTAGCGGCCTTGATTCTTGAAATAGCTTAATCTTCCCTCTTTAGTGTATTTATCCATTTGAATACTCCTGCGTATGGTAGATTTTGAAGAAAAGCCTTGTTACGCTATTTTCAATAAATAGCCGTTACACTTTCAACAGGCCTTTTAATGAAAAAAGCGTTACCACAAGAGGAAAGGGCATTTCTTTATGAAAAGGGTGGCAAAATCTACCCTGAGGAGACCTGTATAGAAGAAGTTGTTGCCGCAGTTAACCGAGGCATACAGGGCGAATGGGCCGACACAATGCCCCAGTCCATCATTTTCAAGCTGCTGCACAATTGGATTTGCAGATACCTGAATGAAGGAGCGACCGAGCGCTTCCTTAACGATTTAAATGCTGAATTGCGCCAAATTCAGTATTCAAATTATATTGTTCCATCTGATTTCTACTCTGCTGGTGGCAAAGAGCCAGAGAGTATCTTTGTTGTAAATATGAACGTTGATTATTCTTATGAAGCGTTTGCCGCAAAAGAATTCTCTCGGTTTATAACATATGGAATGCTCAAGAAGATCCAAAGGTGTCAATATCCTGATTGTCAGAACATCTTCTTGGGCCCACCGCAAGCCAAATGGTGTTCCAAGAGTTGTGGATCTAGATACAGAGTCGAGAAAAAGAGAAAAATTGATTCTGAATACAAGTAGAGCTTACTAATACATTTGAGGCAGGGGGCCGAAATGAATGATGAGCAACTACAACGCAGTCTCCAATCCATTGGAAAAGCCTGCTTTGTGAAGTACCTGGATACCTTTTCAAACCCTCAGATTAGCAATGAAGACTTAATTGATTATCTTATCGCGCAAGAGAGCTATAAATAATCTGGAGCCAGAACTCGTGTTACCCAGGCGCGTAGGATAATCCGGGAAGGCCGCACAGAGGATGCCCTTCATATGGTCATGTCTTCACTTCGAATAGATGATCAAACTAGAGATCTGGCAAGAACCATGATTGGGAAATGGGAGACCTGACCCCGGATCTTCGGATCTTCGGATCTTGCACAGAAAAACGCAACCCCTCTTGAAGGGGTAAGGAAGCGAGAGTGAGGAGGTTTAGTAATTATGGTAGATAGGCGGCCTGGAACCGAATTTTCACGCGCTCTAACTAGAACCGTGATGGGAAATGGGAAGCCTTACCCTCACCGACCGTGCAATGTGAGGTCTTCCCCCGTGCTTCTCATCCATATGAAGAAAACCTTTCTTCAATAAATCTATAAAGATCACTAATACTGCTGAAATTATATTCTTCTTCAGGCAATACAAGACTGACATTTCGACCAAAAAGTTCTTTCTTAATTCTCCCACCTAACAGCCCAATGAAGCTTACAACAGAATGATAATCATATAATCCATTTGAATACTTTATTTCTTGAAATGCATCTCTAATCGACAGTGCTTCTATGACTTCAGGGTATTTATCTTTAAACCTCTCCTTGATTTGATAAATAGAGACACTTCCGCCCATTACACAAATTATTTGATTTAGATCAAGCGCAACCTCAGTGAAGCCAGAAATAATGATTTTTTCTGCATAATCCTGGATTTCTTTATTTTTCCCAAAGTAACGAGAAAGATAATCTACCCTCATTCTTGATGCTGTTTTATATGCATTCTTAAAATCCTGACTTTCTAATAGCTCCAATTTAAAAACAAACGCTAGCTTCCAAGATAATCTTTCAAGTTTCGAGGCAATATTTTCTATATCACTATAAAAAGAAACAGCAACAGACCATTGCTTTTCAATGGGACTCTCCAGAAACGGAGATTTTTTTTCAAAATCAGTTCCAAACGCGTTACGGGATTGGCTCTCCCTACTCTCATCGTACTGCTTTCTTTTATTTGGGTCAGATAGAACACTGTAAGCCACATTAATTATTTTTAATTTTTCCTCACACCTGGATTCACCATTTTTGTCAGGATGATATATGGCCACCAAAGCTCGGTACGCAGCTTTGATCACCGCCATTTCTGCATCAGGGACAAGACCAAGAACCGAGTAATAATCCTGCTCTACCATTCAATCACCCCATAAATCTAGAATTTGAATCATATTGCCACAAGCTTTGCATCAGTTATAAGCGAGCCCCTGCTCTTGATAAAAATCAAGGAAAACCATTAGCAATATAATTCATAAAGGCAAGAAAGTATGAGGCATTGAGCTAAGGAACAATAGTAATAGCGGACAATTCATTCGCTTTCAGTGTTATGTTTGGATCCACCACCTGCCAACGACGATGCTCATAGCTCTATGATCCTGGCCACACAGAAAGGCCCGCCGCACACAACGGCAGATACAGTGATAATAAGACGTGGAATCCAGGGACACCTAGCTATAACGCACTCGGGTCATGACAAGCCTCCTTGCTTATCCAGCACCCAACATTAATGACTACTCGAACCCGACTACATCAGAGAACAACCACAAACCGCGTAAGAAATCCTCCAATTCATGCGTGTCCCCCGATTACTTTTCTAGAATTGTTCGTCAGATTCAGCCCACTCCGTAAATTCAGCATCTTCATTGCACCGATTTTCGATTATTTCCATCAAATTAATATCTGTTTTTTCTAGCGAAGGGAAGAACGAATTGTCCGATCGTTTTGAGATTGCTTCCGCAATTTTTGAGTACCAGCGGGCGTCAGCATCTTTAAAGCTAATTACATCTTTCCCAACAAGAAACATTATCTTACCATCAACTTCGCCCACCACAGGCTCTATAAACACATCCGAATCAGATAGTTTAATTAATGTCACCGCGCAAGAAATCAAACTGTCAATGTGAGATATATACCCATCAAGCTTTTCTTTGTACTGTTCTTTATAATAATCAAGCTCTTGGTCGTCCATAGTTGAGCTTGTGGGATAATTTTCATACAACAAAGAGGGCTTCTTTTCGATCCCGCCTCTTAAAGAATACCCCTTGTAGACTTCATCATTTAGCAAAAATTCACAAGCGGCGAGCCTCTTTTGATATTCATCACTAATTTGTGGTCGCACATTATCGCGTAATTGCAGTTTTTCCTGATTCGCATGGAATTTACTGGTAAGGCCCAACTCTATGGCTGACTGCCTGACCGCTTCTGTGCTTGCCCTCAATTCCTTTGCTTGCAGCCTAAGCGAGGAAACCAGCAGCAAAACCGTGACGAACCCAAGAAAGGGATTTGCAATGCCGCCAACAAAATCACCGAATGCTCCCCATTCAGCTGACCCACCCGGCTTGGAATTCATGATAAAGTTAAAGTTGATGAAGTATGCAGCAATGACAACCGCCAGAATCAAGAAACCAATGACTGCGTACCAATAATAATTTTGTTTTTTACCTTCTCTGGTATTTGTTTGATCTTCGGTGCTTTCCGTTGCCACTTTCTTATTCTCCACACTTTCACTCATCACCAGCGAAGCTGGGACACGCATCAACTTATCAGAGACTAACCGCAAATCGCGTAAGAGATTCCCAAATTCATGCGTGTCTCAGATTACTTTGAGGGAACATGGGGGTCAGGCCTTGCCCCGTGCGTTCAACCAATCGCGCCGCCAACAACGTCCCTACGGATCACTCAAGTAGAAAGCGTGATTCACGATCGCCCCTCTTTCAAGCGTTTTTGCCAACGCAAATGACCCGCGTCCCAGCGATCATGTCATGAAACCCTTTCTGCTCCCGGGAAACAAGCACGGGAATAAAGAGGAAGACATTGAGGGACACCACCAGCGAGAACAGCAAGCAGCGGCGGAACCATTGAAAGCCGGATGGAGGCTGACCGGTCTTCGCATCTATAACCTTCAAGCCAAATAGCCTTTTACCCAGATGCAGACCTGTCAACCAGTACACAAAAAAGCCCAGGGGTATGGCGAGCAGCATCAAGGCTTCAACGGGCATGAAACCTGTCACTAATCCGATTTCCAGGCCGATTTTATTGGTCAGCATGATCACGCCTGAAACCAGCACCAGATCAATGACGAATGCCGGAATCCTGAGCAACGCTGTCTTCATTTCCATATGCCGATTCCTTTTTATTCTTTGTTCAAGGCAATAAAAAACCCGGCGACACCGGGCTCGTTATTAACTATTAATTATTCACCGCTTTTATTCAACCGCCACCGGCTTTGCCAGATTCCGGGGCTGATCCGTCAGTCCCGCGCAGCACGGCCACATGGTAGCTGAGCAGCTGTAATAAGTGTCATCTCGGGTCAGCGGCGTACCGGGAAACCGGCGCAACAAACCCACAGACGCCCTTTACCCCAATCGCTTGTTGCGGTTTCATCGACGCATTGCCGAAATACCACAAGAGAGCGCCAACCATGGATTTAACACTCACGCATAAAACCGCCCTGGTCAGCGGGGCTCACCGTGGCACCGGCCATGTCATTGCCAGCACGTTGGCAGAAGAAGGCGCCACGGTGGCGCTTCATGCGTTTACGCAACCGCAAGCCGATGAGGCCATGGCAGCCATCACGAATCCGGCGCTCAATATCGTCCCGGTTGTAGGAGACCTGCTCACCGATGACGGCACCCAGCAGGTGATGGATCAACTGGCGCAACAGGGCTTGCAGGCCGACATTCTGGTGAACAATTACGGCACTGCGCTAATGGGAAAATGGGATTCCCTCACCACCGAACAGTGGCTGGAAGCCATCAATGTGAATGTGCTCAGCGCCGTGCGCCTGATTCAGCACTGCACGGCACACATGAGGGAAACGCAGTGGGGACGCATCATCAACCTCAGCACCATTGGCGACCATCAGCCGAATTCCATCATGCCGCACTACTACGGCGCCAAGGCCGCACTCTCCAATGCTTCCGTGAGCCTGGCCAAAGAACTCAGCCATACCGGCATCACCGTTAATACCGTCTCCCCCGGCCTGATTCACACGCCGGAAGTGGAACGCGCCTACCAGGCAAGGGCACAGAAAAAAGGCTGGCCCACGGATTGGCAATCCTTGCAGGAAAAAATTGTAGAGCATGACTTCCCCAACCCCTGCGGCCGCCTGGCCACCCGCCAGGAAGTAGCGGATCTGGTGGTGTTCCTGGCCAGTCCGAGGACCGGGTTTATTAACGGGCAGAATATTCGCGTGGATGGCGGTGCGGTTCGGTATGTTTAGCGTGGAAAACGCCGAGCAATGGCCAACCCCCAATCCGCTCTAAATCACTCGAAAGTAGGAATTCCAACACATTAAAATTAGGTATTCTGATCCTTAAAAGAGAACCATCGGGGGATCATAAGAATGCCTATCAAGAATGAAAATACACCTATCATTCCGGGGATCAGCAGCAGCGACCTGGAGCAACAGACTCAGGCTGCCATTGAAGTCGGCAACGAGGTTCTTGCCATCATTCTCGCTGGGCAATGCCCCTACGACACACCACCCACTTTATATCGGGTAACGGCAACCCACAGCAACGACACGGGAAATACCCTGTCTCTCAAGGAAGCCTTTGCACTGTTCAGAAACTGTAATGCCACGGACCCTGTTGCTATTCAGTTCGACGGCTCTCTGCAAGGGCAGACACTTTCCGGTGACGGCCTTGAACTGATTGTCCAGAGTGGCGAAGCGCTATCCCTGGAAGGCAATGCAAATCTGCCAACGGCTATCCGCTTCCCCAGCGGAGATAATGCACTTTATCTGGCTGCCAGTGACGGCGGCCAACTGGCTCTTTCCCATCTTGATCTGGCGGACAACAGCGAGTCGATCAGCGACGGTGCCGCCATTCGTATCAACAATGCGTCCGCCACCTTCGATAATGTTTCCATACGCCATCTTGGCTCCAATGAAAATGGCGCGGCGCTCTCCCTGAATCAAGCGGACGTCGCCATAACCAACAGCACCTTCGAATTCAACCACTCTCTGCAGCAGGCCGGTGCGATCTGGAGCAAGAACAGTAACCTCTCCATTACCAGCAGCGCCTTTCTCGCCAACCGTGCGGACGCCGTCTCCGTTGGCAAGGGCGGAGCCATCGCCAGTGTTTCTGACAATGGCAGCGGGTCACTGAGCATTACAGAGGTAAGCTTTGAAGGGAACTCTGGCGCTTATGGTGGTGGTGCCATTTATGTGGACGGCACACCCGAAGTGAACATTACCGACAGTCTGCTGGAGGATAATCAAAGTATCGCGAAGCCGGACCTGTTTGGTGATCCCATCGCCAGTGCTCATGGTGGTGCCATCAGTGCCGGGAATGACGCCACTGTTATCCTCGCAAGAAATACCTTTATCGGTAACCTGGCCGATGGCGGAGTCGCTGGTGCATCAGGCGGCGCCATTCATGTACGCGAGGCCGGCGGCCAAGGCAGCCTGCACCTGGAAAACAACAGCATGATCAACAACCAGGCCACTGCGGCTTCTGGCCAGCCTGGCACTGGCGGTGCCCTGTCCATAGACAGCGCATCAGCGTTCGACATGACGGTCGATGGATCCAGCTTTAGCAACAATCAGGCGCAGACAGAAGGCGGCGCCATGATCATTAACGGTCCCGGGGCCGTTGCCACTGTTCGTAACAGCACATTCAATGATAACCAGGCCGGTGACAGCGGTGGGGCCGTACAATTAACGGCTACCGACAGCAACCAGGTAAGTTTTCTGTTCAATACCCTGGTGAATAACCGCGTAGACGCAGCAGGAAGTGGCGCTTCCGCATTACATGCCAGCGACTCAACCGGGTTCACCCTGAAAATTTCCCACTCGCTTTTTCAGGGCAATACCGGCGGCCCGGGCACAATGTGCAACGATAATGGCGAATCATTTATCGATCTCCACTACAGTTTTATCGATACCGGGCTGAACGATCAGGACTGTAAGCTCGCCCCCGAAAACGCCTCTAATCTTCTGGGTAGTGATGCTGAGCCGCTTGACGCCCAGCTGGAACCGCTTTGGCTGTACGGTGGCAATACCCTGGTCTTCATGCCCGCCGATGGTTCCCCGGTCATTGATAGCGGCAACCCGAATCTGATCGATGCTCCCGGCCGGGATCAGCGCGGCAGCGACCGAATTTACAACGGCGTGGCAGACATCGGTTCGGTTGAATGGGGCACCAACAATGAAGCGCTACTTACCGTTCCGCAAAGTAGCGGAGGCGGCAGCGCAGGCCTGGCTATCCTTGCTCTGTGCCTGCTTCTTGCCTACAGAAAAAAATCACGTCATTACTGAAGAGCATGACCACCAATGAAGCGCATTGGCAAAGACCTTCGCCCTATGCTCCTCGGCAGAAATCGTAACCACTGGGCCAAGTCTGCCATTTTCCGCAAATGAATCTATATATTTGTCTTAATGGGAAATGGGAGACCTGACCCTAACTGACCCTTTAGTGCCTTAACGCTTAGATCACGCGTTTGTCGCCGTGCATCTTCTTGTTATGAGAACCTGACTTACTGATCATGAAAACACCAATTGCAGTGACAAACATACCTAACTGCGAAAGATGCGCTGAGAACTTATACCAAAAGGGCAAACACTCGTAATGAGACTTTCCTGTAGCCCAACAAACACCTACATCGCTCGGGATATTTGGTGCTACATACCCATACTGCCCCATTAGAAAGAAACCAACCAAGAGAAGCGCACCCACAGCAACTCTCCCGGTAACTATCAACCAAACCGTGCTCGCAACGATGGCTGCTTGGCCAGCGTAGACAAGGTAAATTTCAACCTGCTCCATCTCCACCCCACAAACTCATAACGCTGCAAACAACGGCGCAAAGCCCGCTATTGCTTTGCCTTTTTATAAGCGTTTCCCTGCACGAAAATAGCTTTTCCGCTCACCTGCTGCGCAGTAACAGGGATGGCATAAAAGCCACCCTCACCACTTGTGCCAATGACGCTCGAGACATTCTCGCCGGTTGTCGTCAAAATGATACCGTTAGCACCCAGCTTAGCAGCTTGCTTTTTCAATTCCTTAACTGCGTAGTCTTGGCTTCCCTGCTCGGTCCAGCCAGCGTCGCTTGAAGCTTTCACAATTCCGATGATTTTATATTCATCAGGCGGCTCCACATAGAGCTTCACAAGCTCCATATTGGTAGGCTCTCGGACCTCGCCTGTCACAATGTATGAGCCTGATGCGCATGCATGCAGCAAAAATACCGCTAGAAGCGATCCTGAGATACCCCATAACCTATTCATGCCCCCTCCCATAGTGCTTCTAACGCTCAAAGCAGCGGCGCATTTATGCCTCCGCCTGCCTTTTCTTGTTAAACGGGTCGGCGCCGTATCGGTTAGGGCCAGAAGTCCCAGAAAGAAAGCCGCACTCAACTAAAACCCATAGATTTCCAAATGGGATAAGATTGATCAAGCACCACCAACCCGACTTATCTCGATCGTGCCAGCGCTTAATTTGGACCATAATCGCTGGATAGGCAGCGACAAGATATGCAATCCAGAAATAACTAAAGCGAGACTCTAGGTCTAGGCCGGCTAGGTCCGCAGCTATAAATGGCGCGGCGATGCATAACTGCCATATCCAAAAGGTCATTCGCCCAACTCGCCCTTTAGGGCTGGTTAAGATGCTCTTTATATCCATGCGTCTAGCTTTACTCCGTTTAACAGGTATTAGGGAGCCGGCTCGAATATCCAATGAACGCGCCGGCTTCATATTACAGTTATCAAATTTGCATATCGCATGATAAAACCAGAAAAGTCAGCAGGTTACAAATTCCTGCTGAGACCGCATGATTCAATCTGTTGACTTCTTCTTTTCCCAAATCAATAACACGGCCCTCAATATGAATTACTAACAGGAGAGTTTTGCTTTAGGTCAGCCGAAACAGCCAAGGATTGGATATCGCGCCGCCAGCGACGCTCCTACGGCAAGGTTATTGTTATCAGCCAGGAACCCACAAAAAAGCCCGGCATCGCCGGGCTTTCGTTATTAACTATTCACTATTAATTATTAATTGCCTTTACTCCACCGTCACCGACTTGGCCAGATTCCTTGGCTGATCCACATCGGTCCCGCGCAACACCGCCACATGATAGCTGAGCAGCTGCAGCGGAACGGTATAGACGATGGGCGCAATGGTTTCCGGTATCGCCGGCATGTTCAGCACGTGGATGCCTTCGCCTTCTTTGACGTGGGCATTCTTGTCGGCGAAGACATACAGTTCGCCGCCGCGGGCACGGACTTCCTGCAGGTTGGATTTGAGCTTTTCCAACAGTTCGTCATTCGGCGCAACGGAGACCACCGGCATGTCGCTGTCGACCAGGGCCAGGGGGCCATGCTTCAACTCACCCGCTGCATAGGCTTCGGCGTGAATGTAGGAAATTTCCTTGAGCTTGAGCGCCCCTTCCAGCGCCACCGGGAACTGAACGCCACGGCCCAGGAACAGGGCATGGTGTTTTTCCACGAAAGCTTCGGAAAGTTTTTCGATGGGCTTGTCCAGCGCGGCAGCCTGTTCAATCAGGTTGGGCAACTGGCGCAACTCTTCCAGGACTTTTTCAATCTCGCTGTCAGCCAAGCCTTTTTGGCGACCCAGTGCCAACACCAGCATCAGCAAGCCAACCAGTTGGGTGGTAAATGCCTTGGTGGACGCGACACCGATTTCCGGGCCGGCCTTGGTGAGGAACACCAGCTCCGATTCGCGCACCAGGGAGGAGCTATCCACATTACACACTGCCAGGCGACCCACGTAGTTGGGTGACTGGGTGTCACGCAGGGCCGCCAGGGTATCGGCGGTTTCGCCGCTTTGAGAAATGGTGACGAACAGGGTGCCTTCCGGCACCACGTGCTTGCGGTAGCGGAATTCACTGGCCACTTCCACCTGGCAGGGAATGCCGGCGATGTCTTCCAGCCAGTAACGGGCCACCATGCCGGCGTGATAGCTGGTGCCGCAGGCGACGATTTGTACGGTCTTTACCTTGTCGAAAATCGCCGGGGCTTTTTCGCCGAAGGCCTCGATCAGACTTGCCGGGTTGTCGATACGACCTTCCAGGGTTTTCTGGATTGCCGCCGGCTGCTCGAAGATTTCCTTCTGCATGTAGTGGCGGTATTCACCCTTTTCCGCATCTTCATGGGTGCCGTCGAACTCGTGGGCTTCACGGGTTGCCGGATTGCCGGCCGCATCCACAATACGCACGCTGTCGGTGGTGATTTCTGCCTGGTCACCTTCTTCAAGGAAGATAAAGCGGTTGGTCACTGGCAACAGGGCCAGCTGATCCGATGCGATGTAGTTTTCGTCAATGCCCAGGCCAATGACCAGCGGGCTGCCGGAACGAACGGTGACCAGCTTGTGCGGTTCCGAGGCGTGAATGACACCCAGTGCGTAAGCGCCATCCAGTTTTTTGGTGACCGCCTGCACGGCGTCAAAGAGATTCAGGCCACTGTCCAGCGCCTGGTGTACCAGGTGGACGATGACTTCCGTATCGGTCTGGGATTCGAAGTGGTAGCCACTGGCTTCCAGTTCGTCTTTCAGTTCCTGGAAGTTCTCGATGATACCGTTATGCACCAGCGCCAGATCACCACCGGACATGTGCGGGTGGGCATTGGCTTCTGACGGCTTGCCATGGGTGGCCCAACGGGTATGAGCAATGCCGGTGAAGCCTTGCGTCTGTTCTTGCGTGGCGGCCTCTTCCAAACCGGCAACCTTGCCCTGACGACGCACACGACTAATACCGCTGTCATTCAGCAGTGCCACACCGGCGCTGTCGTAACCCCGGTACTCGAGCCGTTTGAGCCCGGTGATCAAGATGTTTGTCACGTTACGCTGGGCAATGGCCCCGACAATTCCACACATGCTTAATTTTCCCTAATTCTGTTTCTGATAGTGGATGTTCGGATGGTGATAACGCCTATCTCCACCCTACAGATACCGTTGTAACGCGGGTTGCGCTGTCAACTCTCCACTATCAACTGTCAACTTTTCTTCGTGGGGCGCTTCCAGTCGCTGACGTTGCGCTGTTGGCCACGGGCAACCGCAAGACCGTTGTCGTCCACATCCTTGGTGATGGTGCTGCCTGCCCCGACGGTGGCGTTTTGGCCGATGGTTACCGGGGCAACCAGTGACGAATTGGAACCAATAAAGGCGCCGTCTTTCATCACTGTCTGGAATTTGTTGGCGCCATCGTAGTTGCAGGTAATCGTCCCCGCGCCCACGTTCACTCCTTTACCAATCTGGCTGTCACCGATGTAGGTCAGGTGGTTCACCTTTGAGCCTTCGCCGATGTAGGACTTTTTGGTTTCGACAAAGTTGCCCACCTTGGCGTTATCAGCCAGTTCCGTACCCGGCCGCAAGCGTGCATAAGGGCCCAGCTGGCAGTTTTCACCCACGATGGCACCGTCGATCAGGGTGTTAGCTTCTACCACCGTGCCGGCACCAATGTTGGCGTCGCGAAGAATGCAGTTGGGGCCGATGACCACGCCTTCTTCGATGGTCACGTCGCCATCGAGGATGACGTTGACATCAATGATCACATCACTGGCAATCTGCACGCTGCCACGGATATCCAGCCGGGCCGGATCGCGCAGGGTGACCCCATCGCGCATCAGGGTTTCCGCCTGGGCCTGCTGGAAAATACGCTCCAGTCTTGCCAGCTGAACACGGTCATTCACGCCATCCACTTCCCAACCTTCATTGGGCTGCAGGGTTTCCACGTTCAGGCCGGATTGTGACGCCATGGCAATCAGGTCGGTGAGATAGTATTCACCCTGGGCATTGTTGCTGGAAAGTTTTGGCAGGCTTTCTTCCAGAAAACGGCGAGAGCACGCCAGAATGCCGGTATTGATTTCCTGAATGCCCAGCTCGGCTTCGCTGGCATCTTTCTGTTCCACAATGCGCTGCACATTGTTCTGCCCATCACGGACGATGCGACCGTAGCCATTGGGATCATTCAGGGTCAGCGTCATTAGCGCCAGGGTGTTGTCGTCCACGGAGGCGACAAAATCTTTCAGGGTTTCCGGGCGGATCAAGGGGACATCACCATACAACACCAGCACCATGTCTTCTTTCACATGAGGCATGGCCTGCGCGACCGCATGGCCGGTGCCGAGCTGTTCGGCCTGCTCTGCCCAGGCCAGTTCACCGGTGACGGTGGCTTTTACCTGCTCGCCACCATGGCCATACACAATGACGATATTGGCCGGGTTCAGCGACGCCGCTGCATCGACCACGTGCTGCACCATGGGCTTACCTGCCACTGCGTGGAGCACCTTGGGCAGGGCGCTTTTCATGCGCGTTCCCTTGCCCGCCGCCAGAATCACTACTGCTAGACTCATACCCTGTCCTTGTCTTTTTGCTTGCGCCAGTGCCTTGTTATACCACCGCGTCACTTCAGTTTCTGTACTTGTACCCTGTTTTATCCAGGCCATCTCACAATGACAGAAACAAAAAAGGGTAGCACTTGGCTACCCCCTTCTGTGTTGAAGAATTGCAAAAGATGCTTACCGCGTCTTTTTCTTCAACTGTTCGATGGCACGCAGCTGTGCAACGGCTTCTGCCAGAGTGGCGGCGGCACGGGAGTAATCCATTTCGGAACTCTTGCCTTCCAGCGCTTCTTTGGCACGGGCCTTGGCACGCTCTGCTTCAGCGGCGTCCATGTTTTCAGCGCGCTCTGCAGTATCCGCCAGTACGGTGACCAGCTTGGGCTGCACTTCCAGGAAGCCGCCGGATACGTAGAACACTTCTTCTTCACCATTCTGCTTCTTCACCCGTACCGGGCCCGGCTTGAGCCGGGTCAGCAGCGGGGCGTGGCCAGGCATGATACCGAGGTCACCTTCCACACCGGAAGCTACCACGATTTCAACCAGGCCGGAGAACAGCTGGCGTTCTGCACTTACAATGTCGCAATGCACGGTCATCGCCATTTGCTTGTCTCCCGGGTGCAGGTTACTTGCTACGCTTGTTGTAGGCTTCGATCACTTCGTCGATAGAGCCCTTCATGTAGAAGTCCTGCTCCGGGATGTGATCGTAATCACCGCCAAGGATGCCCTTGAAGCCCGCGAGGGTGTCTTTCAGGGAAACATACTTGCCCGGGGAGCCAGTAAATACTTCGGCCACGAAGAACGGCTGGGACAGGTAACGCTCGATCTTACGGGCACGAGATACGGTCAGTTTATCGTCTTCTGACAGCTCGTCCATACCCAGAATCGCGATGATGTCCTTCAGCTCCTTGAAGCGCTGCAGTACGGTTTGAACGCCACGCGCAATGTCGTAGTGCTCTTGACCGATAACCAGCGGATCCAGCTGACGAGAAGTGGAATCCAGCGGGTCGATCGCCGGGTAGATACCCTTGGAGGCGATGTCACGGCTCAGGGATACAGTGGAATCCAGGTGCGCGAAGGTGGTGGCCGGAGACGGGTCAGTCAAGTCATCCGCAGGTACGTATACCGCCTGTACGGAGGTAATGGAACCGGTCTTGGTGGAAGTAATACGCTCCTGCAGAACGCCCATCTCTTCCGCCAGGGTCGGCTGGTAACCTACCGCTGAAGGCATACGGCCCAGCAGTGCAGATACTTCGGTACCGGCCAGTGTATAACGGTAGATGTTATCCACGAAGAACAGTACGTCGCGACCTTCATCACGGAACTTCTCGGCCATGGTCAGACCGGTCAGCGCTACACGCAGACGGTTACCAGGCGGCTCGTTCATCTGACCGTACACCAGCGATACTTTATCCAGTACGTTGGAATCCTTCATTTCGTGGTAGAAGTCGTTACCCTCACGAGTACGCTCACCCACACCGGCAAACACGGAGAAACCGGAGTGCTCGATCGCGATGTTCCGGATCAGCTCCATCATGTTTACGGTTTTACCAACACCCGCACCACCGAACAGGCCGACCTTACCGCCTTTGGCGAAAGGACAAACCAGGTCGATTACCTTGATGCCGGTTTCCAGCAGTTCGTTGGTCGCTGCCTGGTCTGCATAAGTAGGTGCAGCACGGTGAATCGGCATACGCTCGTCTTCACCAATGGGGCCGGCCTCATCAATCGGGCGACCCAGCACGTCCATGATACGGCCCAAAGTCTTGGTGCCCACGGGAACCTGAATCGGCTCGCCGTTATCAGTCACGCCAAGGCCGCGCTTCAGACCTTCGGTGGAGCCCATGGCGATAGTACGTACCACGCCGTCGCCCAGCTGCTGCTGAACTTCCAGGGTGGTTTCAGTACCGTCCACGGAGAGGGCGTCATATACCTTCGGTACGGTTTCGCGTGGGAATTCCACGTCGATCACAGCACCGATGATCTGAACAATACGACCGCTACTCATGCTTGCATCCTCTTAACTTGCGTTTTTGCCGCGTTAATCTGCTTGACGATTAAACCGCAGCAGCACCACCAACGATTTCGGAGATTTCCTGCGTAATAGCAGCCTGGCGTGCTTTGTTGTACACCAATTGCAGATCACGAATGATGTCACCGGCGTTATCGCTGGCGGCCTTCATGGCGATCATACGTGCTGCCTGCTCACAGGCATTGTTTTCAACCACACCCTGATACACCTGAGACTCAATGAACCGCACCAGCAGTTCGTCGAGCAGCTCTTTCGGGGCTGGCTCGTAAATGTAGTCCCAGTGGCGCTTGAGCTCTTCATCGCTACCCGCTTCCAGCGGCAGCAACTGAATGTTCTTGGGCGACTGGGTCATGGTGTTCACGAATTCGTTGTACACGATGTACAAACGGTCGATCGCACCGCTTTCGTAGGCATCCAGCATCACCTTGATGGAACCGATCAGGTCATTCAGGTGCGGGGTATCCCCCAGGCCTGTGACATTCGCTTCCACGTTGCCGCCAACGCTCTTGAAGAAAGACATGCCCTTGGAACCGACTACGCAGTAGCTGGCCTTGACACCTTTTTCTTGCCATTCCTTCGCGCTTTTGACGACATTCTTGAGCAGGTTGACGTTGAGGCCACCGCAGAGGCCCCGGTCGGAGCTCACTACGATGTAGCCAACGTTCTTCACTTCCCGCTCTTGCAGGTAAACGTGCCGGTATTCCAGATCGGCGTTAGCCAGGTGAGCAACCACCTGACGCATACGGCTGGCGTACGGCTTGCTTGCCGACATACGCTCTTGCGCCTTACGCATCTTGGAGGCTGCTACCATTTCCATTGCACGAGTAATTTTCTTCGTGCTCTGGACGCTGGCAATCTTGCCTTTGATCTCTTTACCGCTGGCCATAGGAACGTTCCTTTATCAGCGAATTACCAGGTCTGGGTGGCTTTGAACTGATCGAGAGATTCTTTGATCTCAGCTTCGATCTCGCCGTTGTAGTCACCCTTCTCGTTGATTTTATCCATCAACGCTTTCTTTTCGCTGTTCATGTAGTCCAGCAGAGCGGCTTCGAAGGAGCCGATTTTCTCGACTTCCATACCTTTCAGGTAACCTTCGTTCGCGGCGTACAGCACAACACCCATTTCAGCAACGCTCATCGGGCTGTACTGCTTCTGCTTCATCAGCTCGGTAACGGCCTGACCATGCTCCAGCTGCTCGCGAGTAGAATCGTCGAGGTCGGAAGCGAACTGGGCGAATGCCGCCAGTTCACGGTACTGAGCCAGAGCCAGACGAATACCGCCACCCAGCTTCTTGACGATCTTGGTCTGGGCTGCACCACCTACACGGGATACAGACACACCGGCGTTCATCGCCGGGCGAATGCCGGAGTTGAACAGGTCGGTTTCCAGGAAGATCTGACCATCGGTGATGGAAATCACGTTGGTCGGTACGAAGGCAGAAACGTCACCACCCTGGGTTTCGATGATCGGCAACGCGGTCAAAGAACCGGTTTTGCCTTTCACTTCACCGTTGGTGAACTGCTCAACATAATCTTCGTTTACCTTGGCGGCGCGCTCCAGCAGACGGGAGTGCAGGTAGAACACGTCACCAGGGTAAGCTTCACGGCCCGGCGGACGACGCAGCAGCAGGGAGATTTGGCGATACGCCCACGCCTGCTTGGTCAGATCATCATAAACGATCAGTGCATCTTCACCGCGATCGCGGAAGTATTCGCCCATGGTGCAACCGGCAAACGGTGCCAGGAACTGCATGGAAGCCGGATCAGAAGCGGAGGCCGCAACGATGATGGTGTTTTCCATCGCGCCGTGCTCTTCCAGCTTGCGCACCACGTTGGCAATGGTGGATTGCTTCTGGCCGATGGCAACGTAGACACACTTAATGCCGGAGTCTTTCTGGTTGATGATCGCATCAACCGCAACGGCGGTCTTACCGATCTGGCGGTCACCAATGATCAGCTCACGCTGACCACGGCCGATTGGCACCATGGCATCGATAGACTTGTAACCGGTCTGAACAGGCTCGTTAACTTCACGACGCCAGATAACGCCAGGCGCTACCTTTTCAACCGCATCGGTCTGCTTGGCATCGATCGGGCCTTTGCCATCGATCGGGTTACCCAGAGCGTCAACCACACGACCCAGCATTTCGGGGCCAGTGGGGACTTCCAGAATGCGACCGGTACAACGGACTTTCTGACCTTCGGCCAGGCCCAGGTAATCACCCAGTACCACGGCGCCGACAGAGTCCTGCTCCAGGTTAAGGGCCATGCCGTAGATGCCGCCCTCAAACTCGATCATCTCGCCGAACATCACGTCGGCCAGACCATGAATGCGCACAATACCATCAGATACGGAAACCACCGTACCTTCGTTGCGTGCTTCGGTGGAGGTATCAAGTTTCGCGATGCGCGACTTGATAATCTCGCTGATTTCGGACGGGTTGAGTTGCTGCATCTCTAATCCCTCAAACTCAAGAGTTCAGTTGCTCTGCCAGACGGTTAAGTCGGCCGCGCACACTGCCATCAATTACGGTATCGCCGGCTCGCACCAGCACGCCCCCAATCAGGGATTGGTCGACGGAAGTCGTGACATTCACTTCCGTTCCAAGGCGTTTCTTAAGCGCTGCTACCAGCTTGTCGGTAGCGGCATCGTCCAACTCGAATGCAGAGATCATCTCCACATCGGTGAACTGCTGCTGTTCGGCCAGAAGCTCGTGGAACAGTTGCAGGATGATTGGCAAAAGCGGCAGACGCTTGTTTTGCGTCAGTTGCGCAACGAAGTTGCGCACGCTTTCGTCCAGCTCATCACCACAGACTTCTGCAAAGGCAGAAGCCTTGGTGGCGTCATCCAGTTCCGGCTGGTCAAGGTAGGCACGCATGGAGGCATCACCTGCCACTGCTGCTGCCAGGCCCAGCATCTTCTCCCACTGCTCCAGGGCATCGTGTTCTTTTGCAAACACAAATGCGGCCTTGGCGTAGGGGCGTGCGATGGTGGTCAGTTCAGCCATGGGTTACCCGTATTCTCAGAGTTCAGCCGCCAGCTGCTCAAGCAACTGCGTGTGTGCGTCCTGGTTTACTTCGTTGCCCAGTACCTTTTCGGCACCGCTCAACGCCAGTACAGCCACTTCTTTACGCAATTGCTCGCGAGCCTGATTAACCTCTTGGTCAATCTCAGACTGGGCCTTGGCAATCAGACGCTCACCTTCGGTGCGCGCTGCATCTTTTGCCTCTTCCACAATCTGATTAGCCCGGCGATTGGCCTGATCAATAATTTCGGCCGCCTTCTCTTTAGATTCTTTGAGATTGGCGGTCGCCTTTTCCTGCGCCAGCTCCAGATCACGCTCTGCCCGATCCGCGGCACTCAGGCCTTCGGCAATCTTCTGCTTACGCTCATCCAGCGCCCGTGAAATCGGGGGCCAAACGAACTTCATGCAGAAGAACACAAACAGGGCAAACCAAATGGCCTGGCCAATTAGTGTCGCATTAATATTCATGCCAACACCTCAATCCGCGTTGCTTTAGATTTCCCTAAATCGGGGCTTAAACGTTAAAGCGCGATTTACTGGAAAATCAGCAGGAACGCGATAGCGATACAGATAATCGGCACAGCATCCAGCAGACCAGCGATGATGAACATGCGGGTTTGCAGCATCGGAGCCAGTTCCGGTTGACGAGCCACAGACTCGAGAAAACGGCCACCCATCATGCCGAAGCCCAGACCTGCGCCGATGGCCGCGAGGCCAGCTACGATAGCAGCAGCAAGAAATTGAATGCCTTCCATCTTTACACTCCCGTTAAGTGCTTGGTTGGTTTAATTAAAAACCGGTTTAAAAAATCTTAGTGGTCTTCGACCGCCATGCTCAGGTACACGATTGTGAGTACCATGAAGATAAATGCCTGCAGGGTGATAACCAGAATGTGGAATACCGCCCAGGGCCAGGCACCAATAAACTGCCAGGCGCCCATCATGGCAGCCAACATAATGAATACGAACTCACCGGCGTACATGTTGCCGAACAGTCGCAGACCCAGTGAAACCGGCTTGGCCAGCAGACCGATGGTCTCCAGCAGCAAGTTCACAGGCATAAGCAGAGCCTTCAGGACCGGGTTGCTGGCCTCGAACGGATGCAATGTCAGGGTACCCACAAAACCGCCCAGACCTTTTGCCTTGATGGTGAAGAAAATCACCAGCAGCATCACAGAGAAGGACATGGACAGGGTAATGTTCGGGTCGGTGCTGGGCACGATCTTGAAGTAGGCTTCCTGGGCAGTCCAGCCGAAGAAGGACGTCATGATCCAGCTAAAGGTGCCCGGAATGAAATCAACCGGGATCAGATCCATCAGGTTCATCAGGAACACCCAGCAGAAGATCACCAGTGACAATGGCGCCACCAGTTTGCTCTTGCCGTGGAAGGAGTCGCGAACCTGGGTATCAATAAATTCAATAATGGTTTCGACGAAGTTCAGGAAGCCGGAAGGAACGCCGGCGGTGGCCTTGCGGGCACCCATCCAGAACAGCAGGCACATGATGATGCCGAGACCGCCAGACCAGGCGAGAGAGTCCACGTGGAATGCCGCGAAGCCCATGTCTTTGGCTTCGTTACCGTTACAGGCAAAGGTCCAGGTGCTTTCGGTCAGGGTTTGCGTATCGCGGCCGTCACACTCACGGACATAGCCGGCCGGCAGTTCGCCATAGGTCAGATTACCCAAGTGGTGCTTGATGTAGTCTTGCGCGTTACTACCAGCCATAGAATGCCTACAGTCTCAGTCGTTTTGCCCGTCTTGCCCTGCTGTGCGTCCGTCGAGACGCGCGACCTGAATCCAGCCCACGACCTGGGCGATCAGGAAGCCTAACAGCAGAACCATTGCACTTTTCATTTCCCGCGCTTCAGGGACCTTGGAGAATGTCAGCCAGAACAGCAACAACATGATTGCGATCTTGCCCATCTCGGCCCGCATCGCTGCGGTGGCCATGCGTTTTGGCGCACGGTTGCCCGGGTGCATCCATATCTGGAAACCGCCCCAGGCATAAGCGATCAGGCTGATAGTGCCGCCCCAGGCAGCCACCAGACCGGCGAATACGCCAGCCAACCCGGTTACCAGCAGCCCAAACGCCACAATAGTGGTTAGCTGAGCGCGCATTAAACCCCAGAACAGAGCTCTGTCGGGCTGAAATTCGTTGCTGGTCACCGTGAGCCTCTTGGCTGATGCAAAGTGATGCCACATCAGGCGCTAAGGTCTCGGGCACCCCTGATCTTTAGCGCGGCGAAGTATATGGAGTTGGCACGCAAGAGGCAACCGCCGTACGCGGATTGTTGGTCAAACTTCGCGCATCAGGAACGACTTTTCGCAGCAGGATGTGCACAAAACAAGAATGAACCTGATTCAGTGAAAAGAATGCCCAAATGCGTGTTTTTTGTATACCTGCGTGATGAGGCAATGACGCCGGAGCCACAGGCCTCACGGACAGAACAACGCCAGATTGTCTGGTCGCCAACGAACCGGCACCGCGACAATGACTCTGCAGCCTGCACGGGGAAACAGCTTGTTGCAATCTTCCCGCCGCAGGCAGCGTCATTCGATTATTTGATATGCGCCAGAATACCGTCCAGCTCGTCCAGGTTGTTGTAGCTGATCACCAGCTTGCCCTTCTTGCCTTGCTGCTGGATCTGCACCGGTGCCCCGAGGCGATCCGACAGGTCGCTGATCAACGCCTTCACGTTGGGATCTTCCTTTGGCGCCGCTGGTTTGGCCGGTTTCGCTTTCTCGAAATCCCGGACCAGCTCTTCGGTCTGGCGCACCGACAGCCCCTTGGCGACCACGGTGCGAGCGGCTTCGATCTGCTTGTTACCCGTCAGGGCCAGCAGCGCACGGGCATGGCCCATTTCCAGATCGCCGTGCTCAAGCAGCTTTTTGACGTCGGATTCCAGGCTCATCAGACGCAGCAGGTTGGTGACCATGGCGCGGGATTTGCCCACCGCATCCGCCACCTGCTGGTGGGTAAGACCAAACTCTTCTTTCAGGCGACCCAGCGCGATGGCCTCTTCCATGGGATTGAGGTTTTCCCGCTGGATATTCTCGATCAACGCCATGGCGATGGCGGCTTCGTCAGGCACCTCGCGGATCACCGCCGGAATGGTATCCAGCTCGGCCATCTGCGCGGCGCGCCAGCGGCGCTCACCGGCAATAATCTCGTAACGCTTGTCACCCAGAGGGCGCACCACGATGGGCTGCATGACGCCCTGGGCGCGGATGGACTCGGCCAGTTCTTCCAGCGCATCCGGGGACATGTCCCGGCGCGGCTGGTAACGGCCACGCTCCATGCACCCCACCGGCAGATGGCGCAATTCGCCATCGCGGGGGCGCTGATCGGGCTCACCCGTGGCCTCACCCTCGTTCTGCAGGCTCACTTCTTCCTGGTGCCGCTGATAGGACTCATTGCTGCTAAGCAGGGCATCCAGGCCCTTGCTGAGACCGCGTTTACGCTTTGCCGCCATGATGTTTCGTTCCTTATGAAGCTGCTGCAGGCTGGGCCTTGAGCGCCTGCTCACGACGCAGAATCTCACCGGCCAATGCCAGATAGCTGACCGCACCGCGGGATTTCGGATCGTAGGTGATCACCGGCGCACCGTGGCTGGGCGCTTCCGCCAGCCGCACGTTGCGCGGGATGATGGTACGGTAAACCTTGTCGCCGAAGTGGCTGATCAGCTGGTTGGACACATCGTTGGACAGGCTGTTGCGCGGGTCATACATGGTGCGCAGCAGGCCGCCAATGTGCAGCTTCGGATTCAGCACCGTGCGGATTTTCTCGATGGTGTTCATCAGCGCGGTGAGGCCTTCCAGGGCGTAGTACTCACACTGGATCGGCACAATCACGGAGTCCGCCGCCGTCAGCGCATTCACGGTGAGCATGTTCAGGGACGGCGGGCAATCAATGAGGATGTAATCGTACTGGTCCCGGATACGCGCCAGCGCATTGCGCAGGCGAAATTCCTTGGCGCTCATGTCCAGCAACTGCACTTCCGCGGCAGTCAGGTCGCCATTGGCCGCGATCAGGTCAAACCCGGAATCTTCCGGCGTGCCTGTTACCGCCTGCTCGATGGCCACGTCATCGCACAGCACATCGTAAATGGTGTAGTCGGTTTCAAACTTGTCCACCCCGGACCCGGTGGTGGCGTTGCCCTGGGGATCGATGTCCACGAGCATCACCTTTTTACGGGTGGCCGCCAGCGACGCCGCCAGGTTGACACTACTGGTGGTCTTGCCCACGCCGCCTTTCTGATTGGCTACGGCAAATACGGTGGTCACTGCGTTCTCCTTGATTTTACGCCTGACGCCTGGGGCCGAATGCCTGACGCGGCACCCCGCTCGACATCAGGCCTTGTTCACTACCACCAGGGTGCGGGGCTCATCCAGTCCCGGCACGGTCAGGGTGTGATGGCGCCCTTGCCACTGCGTCGGCAGGGTGGCCAGTTCTTCTTCCGTGCTGGCCGCTTTCATGGCCAGCAAACGGGTATTGTCAGTCATTATGGGCGTCATCAACGCCAACATGTCCGACAAGGAAGCAAAAGCGCGACAAATAATCTGCGATGGGGCTTTACGGTACTGTTCCACGCGACCGTGCACAACCTCCACGTTATCCAGCCCCAGCTCCCGGCGGGCCTGGCGCACAAAACGGGTTTTCTTGCCGTTGGAATCCAGCAGCACGAATGCCTGCTGGGGGCGGGCCACCGCGAGAATAATGCCGGGGATACCGGCGCCGGTGCCCACGTCCAGGGTGTCGCCCTCTCCCAGATAAGGCAAAACGGCCAGGGAGTCGAGCAGGTGGCGGGTCACCATTTCCTGCGGATCGCGGATGGCGGTGAGGTTATAGGCCTGGTTCCATTTGACCAGCAGGTCCACATAGGCCAGCAACAGGCGCTGCTGGTCGTCACTCAGGGTAAGGCCCAGGGTATCGATGCCCCGGGCCAGGGTGTCAGAGAGACTCATGCTTGTTGGGCGGCCTTCTTTTGGTGGTGGTGTTTTTTCAGGTAAATCATCAGCAGGGAGATGGCCGCCGGGGTCACACCGGGAATGCGACCGGCCTGGCCCAGGGTCTGCGGGCGAATCTCGCCAAGCTTCTGCTTCACTTCATTGGACAGGCCTTTTACCTGGCCGTAATCGAATTCCGCCGGCAGCGCGGTGGTTTCCGCCGCCCGCAGTTTTTCGATCTCGTCGGCCTGGCGGTCAATATACCCTGCGTACTTGGCAAGAATTTCCATCTGCTCGATGACCGCCGCATCCGGGCGCTCCGCCAGCGCCACTGCATCCGCCAGGCTGGCGTAGGTCAGCTCCGGGCGTTTGAGCAAGTCGAGCAGATTGTATTCGTGGGCCAGGGGCTTCTCGATCAGGGCATTCACCGCCTCGGCTTGCGGCGTTTTCGGCCGCACCCAGGTGCTCTTCAGGCGCTGCTCTTCCTGCGCCATGCCCTCGCGCTTGGCGTTAAAGGCAGCCCAACGCTCGTCATCCACCAGGCCCCGCTCGCGGCCTTTTTCGGTGAGTCGCAGATCGGCATTGTCTTCACGCAGCAACAGCCGGTATTCCGCGCGACTGGTGAACATGCGGTAAGGCTCCTGGGTGCCCATGGTGATCAAATCATCCACCAGCACGCCGATATAGGCCTCGTCCCTGCGCGGGGTCCAAGCGTCTTTCCCCTGACTCAGCAGCGCCGCATTCAGGCCCGCCAGCAACCCCTGGGCACCCGCTTCTTCATAACCGGTGGTGCCGTTGATCTGGCCGGCGAAGAACAGCCCCGGCATGTGCTGGGTTTCCAGGCTGTGCTTGAGATCCTGGGGATTGAAGTAGTCGTATTCGATGGCGTAGCCCGGGCGGGTGATATGGGCGTTCTCGAAACCACGAATGGAACGCACCGCCTGCAGCTGCACATCAAACGGCAGGCTGGTGGAAATGCCATTGGGGTATAACTCGTGGGTATTGAGCCCTTCCGGTTCCACGAAAATCTGGTGGCTGTCCTTGTCCGGGTAGCGGTTCACCTTGTCTTCGATGGACGGGCAGTAGCGCGGCCCCACCCCATCAATGACACCGGTGAACATGGGGCTGCGATCAAAGCCGCTGCGGATGATGTCGTGGGTCTGGGCATTGGTATGGGTGATGTAGCAGCACACCTGCCGCGGGTGTTCTTCCACCTGGCCCAGATAGCTCATCACTGGCAGCGGGCTGTCGCCCCACTGCTCTTCCATTACCGAGAAATCCACGGTCTTGCCGTCAATCCGCGGTGGCGTGCCGGTTTTCAGGCGATCGACACGGAACGGCAGTTCCCGCAGGCGCCGCGCCAGCGCATTGGAAGGCTGATCCCCGGCGCGCCCGCCCTGGTGGTTATCCAGACCGATATGGATCACGCCGCCCAAGAAGGTCCCCGCGGTGAGCACCACCGCATCGGCCATGAAGCGCAGGCCCATATTGGTGACTACCCCCACACAGCGACCGTTTTCCACAATCAGGTCGTCCACGGCTTGCTGGAACAGGGTCAGGTCCTGCTGGTTTTCCAGGGTCCCGCGAATGGCGGCCTTGTAGAGCTCGCGATCGGCCTGGGCGCGGGTGGCGCGCACCGCCGGCCCTTTGCGGGCGTTGAGCACACGGAACTGAATGCCGCCTTTATCGGTGGCACGGCCCATGGCCCCGCCCAGGGCATCGATTTCACGCACCAGGTGGCTCTTGCCGATGCCGCCGATGGCAGGGTTACAGCTCATCTGGCCCAGGGTTTCGATATTATGGGTGAGCAGCAGCGTTGAAACGCCCATGCGCGCAGAGGCCAGTGCCGCCTCGGTACCGGCATGGCCGCCGCCGATCACAATCACGCCAAATCGCTGGGAAAAATCCATCGTTTACTTACCTTGCAGGACGGGCCTGCTGCTCAAAATATAGTCAATCCGGGCGCGGTAGTATAAAGAGAACGCCTCACGCTGCAAGCATCACGGGACGCGCCAGAATCAGCGCAGCACCGAAACGCCAGCTCGCGCAGGAGAAACAGCCGTATCGACACTCTGATCCGGCCAGTTTCGAGTTGCGAGAAACGAGTTTCGAAAGGCATAAACCACAAACAGTCACTTCCTGAAGGGTTTCGTCACTCGAAACTCGTTACTCGCTTGTGTTTATCGCGCCGCCAGCGACGCTCCTACGGAGGGCATGCAGCGTGCAGCGTGTTGCGTGTAAGCTATTCTACTATAGAACCTAGAAGTCACTTAACCAGGAACGCATTTGGAATCATTGAATCTCTTTCTGCTGATCGGCACGGGCCTGATGTTCACCGGCCTGCTGCTGGGCTCCCTGAGCGCCCGTTTCGGGGTGCCGTCCCTGCTTATTTTTCTGGTGGTCGGCATGGTGGCCGGGGAAGACGGCCTGGGTGGTATCGAGTTCGATGATTTCTCCACAGCCTATGTGATTGGCAACATCGCCCTGGCAGTGATTTTGCTGGATGGCGGTCTGCGCACCCGATTAAGCACCTTCAAGCTGGGCCTGCGCCCGGCCCTTGGCCTGGCCACCCTCGGCGTGGCTATCTCCGCCGCCCTGGTCGGCGCCTTTACCACCTGGCTGATCGGGGTGGACTGGCGGGTAGGCCTGCTACTGGGTGGCATTATTGGCTCCACCGATGCGGCAGCGGTATTCAGCGTGATCAAGGGCGCCGGTGTCACCCTGAATGAGCGGGTGGCAAGCACCCTGGAAATCGAATCCGGCCTTAACGACCCCATGGCCATCTTTATTACCCTGATGCTGGTAGGGCTGCTGGTGGACCCGGATGCAGAGTGGGGCATCGGCATGCTGGTGACCCTGCTGCAGCAATTCGGGCTCGGCGCTCTGTTGGGGCTATTGCTGGGGGCGGTGATCAGCGAGGTGTTATTGCGGGTCCGCAGCAATGAAGGCCTGCACGCGCTGCTGTTGTGCAGCGGGGGCGCCATGGTATTTGCCATCACCAATCTGGTGGGCGGCTCCGGCTTCCTGGCGGTCTACCTGACCGGCCTGGTGGCGGGGAACCGCCGCGGCGGCACCGGCGACAATGTGCTCAAGGCCATGGATTCCATGGCCTGGCTGGCTCAATCCGGCATGTTCCTGATCCTGGGGCTGCTGGTCACCCCCTCCCGGCTCACCGAAAACCTGCCCTGGGCCCTGGCCGTGGCGGCCTTCCTGATGTTGCTGGCGCGCCCGGTGTCCGTGTGGCTGAGCTTGCTACCCTTTCGCTTCACCTGGCGCGAAGAAATCTTTATCGCCTGGACCGGTCTACGTGGTGCCGTTCCCATTGTGCTGGCCGTGTTCCCGCTGCTGGCCGGCGTCGAGCAGACCTATCTGTTGTTTGATATCACTCTGGTGGTGGTACTGATTTCCCTGCTCGGCCAGGGCGCGAGCCTGCGGTTTGTTGCGCGCAAATTGAAAGTCTCGATACCACGGACCACCGAACCCAAGCAGACCGTGGCCCTGGCCGCCCCCCGCGACCGCTACCTGATGCAGTTTGAAGTGGAAGACGGCGCCAAGGCGGTGGGTAAAAGCCTGGCCGAGCTGGGCGAAGACGAACGTACGCCGTTGATTCTCTACCGTAACAAGCAGGTGCTCAGCCTCGGTGACGACCCCAAAATTGAAGCCGGTGATTTGATCGCCTGGCTCGCACCGTTATCGCACAAATCCGGCCTGTCCGACCTGTGCCATAAATTAAGTAGCGATGAGAAACGGTATTACGGCGACTTCAGCGTGCTGGGCAAAACCCCGGTAGCACAATTGATTGCTGTGTACGGGGTCGAAGCCCCTCCGCCACTCTGGCAAGGATTGACCGTGGCCGAGATGTTCACCAAACAAGTGGGGAAACAGGCGGTTGTGGGTGATACGGTGCGAGTCAGCGGGCTGCGGCTAAGGGCAAGATCGGTTGAAAACGGCACGGTCGTCATGGCCGGACTGAAACTGCCGGGGTAAAAAGCAGCTGCGAGCTTCAAGCGACTAGCTGCGACGCGATCACTGATTTACTGCTTTGAAACGTGCTCGCCGCGATTGATGCAATGGCGCGGGCACAGGGGTTCACGCAACTCCATCCCTTTCACCCGCCTGGCGGCTCGAAGCTAGTCGCTCGCAGCTTGTTTTAAGGAATTCTGTCATGGCCCGTTTTGATAGTCACCGCATCCTGATCACCGGCGCCGGTGCCGGCATTGGCGCCCTGATGGCAGAGGAATTTGCCAAACAGGGGGCAGAAGTCATCGTTACGGCCCGTCGTATCAGCGCGGCTCGCGAAGTGGCGGAGCGGATCAAGGCCTCCGGTGGCAAGGCTCACCCCTATGTACTGGATGTGAGCAAGATTGCCTCGATTGCCAAATTCCGGGACAAGCTGCATGAAGAAGTCGGCCCCATCACCGGCCTGATCAACAACGCCGGTGTCGTCTTTGGTGGCGAGTTCGAGCAGGTATCGCTGGAACAGCATCTGAACACCTTCCGCATCAACACCGAAGGCCTGATGGCGACCAGCCATGCTTTTATCGAAGACCTGATTCAGGCGAAAGAAGGCTATCTGGTCAATATCGCCAGCGCCTCCGCCTTTGTGGGCCTGCCCTATGGCAGCACCTATGCCGCCAGCAAATGGGCGGTGGTCGGCTTTTCCGAATCCATCCGCCTGGAGCTGGATGTGCGCAAGATAAAGCACGTGCACGTGACCACGGTGTGCCCCAGCTATATTTCCACCGGCATGTTTGATGGTGTGAAGACCCCCATGTTTACGCCCATGCTCACCCCCGGAAAAGTGGTCAACAGCATCATCAGAGGCATGCAGAAGAAAGACAGCTTTGTCATCGAGCCCCCCATCGCCAAATCCACCGAACTGCTCAAGGCGGTCCTTCCCCAAGGGGTATGGGATGAGGTTGCCCTGCGCATGGGTGTCTCCACCTCCATGTATAGCTGGAAGGGAAAGAAATAGCGGCGAATCATAAGGAAAACCTTTTCTTCAAAAACCGCTGTAGGAGTTCCCTTCCAGGGGACGAACCGCACGCAGTGCGGCATCGACCGAAGGGAGATCATGGATTTTAGATTTTTTGAATGGTTTTCTGAGGGCTAAGAGAATTTTAGCAGATTTCCTCGCTGAAGCTCGGTTCGTCCCCTGGAAGGGAACTCCTACAGGGGGCTGGTCGCAGCTCACAACTCAACACCCCGTTTACACCCATTCACCCTAACGCCAACGGCGCCGCGCCTTGGCAGTCAATGCCTTCACCCTTGAATTGCCCAACAATGCCTGCCCTGTTGCGCTGTCCGTTTCTGACAGTTAATCCGTTTTTTCAAGGGTGATTGCTATGCCGACTTACAAGGCCCCCGTGCGCGATATGCGCTTTTTGATGAACGAAGTCTTCGATTTCGAGAGTCACTACAAAACTCTGCCTAATGGTGAAGACGCCACGCCCGATATGGTGGAAGCCATTGTCGGTGAAATGGCCAAGCTGTGTGAAAACACCATTGCGCCTCTTTACCAGAGCGGCGACGAAGAAGGCTGTAAGCTGGAAGACGGTGTGGTTACCACCCCGAAAGGGTTCAAGGAAGCCTACGACGAATTCGTGGCCGGCGGCTGGCAGGGGCTTAGCCACCCGGTAGAAGTCGGTGGCCAGGGCCTGCCCATGTCGCTGGGCCTGATCAAACAGGAAATGATGGCGACGGCCAACTGGTCCTTCTCCATGTACCCAGGCCTGTCCCTGGGCGCCATGAATACCATCCAGATGCACGGCACCGAACAGCAGCACCAGGATTACCTGGTACCGCTTACCGAAGGCACCTGGGGCGGCACCATGTGCCTGACCGAGCCTCAGTGTGGTACCGACCTGGGCCAGGTAAAAACCAAGGCCGAGCCGCAGAAAGACGGTTCTTACAAAATTTCTGGCACCAAGATTTTCATCTCCTCCGGTGACCATGACCTGACCGAGAACATTGTCCACATCGTGCTGGCCCGCCTGCCCGATGCGCCGAAAGGCACCAAGGGGATCTCCCTGTTCATCGTGCCCAAGTACCTGCCGGGCAAGATCGGTGAAGACAACGGCGTGAGCTGTGGTTCCCTGGAAAAGAAAATGGGCATCAAGGCATCCGCCACCTGCGTGATCAACTTCGATGAAGCCACCGGCTTTTTGATCGGCCCGGAACATGGTGGCCTGGAGTGCATGTTCACCTTCATGAACAGCGCCCGTATCGGCACCGCCATGCAGGGCGTTGCCCACGCGGAACTGTCTTACCAAGGCGCCCTGCCTTACGCCAAAGAGCGTAAGTCCATGCGTGCCCTGTCTGGCAAGAAAGAGCCGGATGCCATCGCCGACAGTCTGATCCACCACGGCGACGTGCGTCGCATGCTGCTCAAGCAGAAGGCCATTGCTGAAGGCGGCCGCGCCATGATCTATTACGCCGCCCAGTACGCGGACAACATGATCGCCGGCATGCTCGAAGACGACATGAAGAAGTACGAGCACTGGGACAGCGAGCTGGGCTTCCTGACGCCGATCCTGAAAGGCTTCCTGACCGAGAAAGGCCTGGAAGCAGCCAATGAGGGTATGCAGGTGTTCGGTGGCCATGGCTACATCAAAGAACACGGCATGGAACAGATCGCTCGTGACGCGCGCATTTCCACCCTGTACGAAGGCACCACCGGCATTCAGGCGCTGGACCTGCTGGGCCGCAAGGTGCTGCTGTCCTCCCGCGGCAAATGTGTGCGCGAATTCTCCAAAAAACTGGTGGATTTCGGTACCAAAAACCTGCGTGACCCCAAGCTGCGTCCGTTCGCCTGGAAACTGCTGAAAATTGCCGCCGAGTGGAACTACCTGACCACCCGCATCATGCTGGTGGCGGCGAAGGATCGTGACATGGTATCCACCGCCAGCTACGACTTCCTGATGTACAGCGGCTACGCCATGATGGCGTACTTCTGGGCACTGCAGGCGGGCGTGGCCAGCGACAAGCTGGAAAATGGCGGCAATGAGCCGGCTGAATTTTACAAGGCCAAACTGGCCACCGCAGAATTCTACTTCGATCGCATGCTACCCAGCGCCAAGGGCCATGCCGAAGCGGCGCTGAAGCCCACCAAGAGCACCATGCAAATGAGCGCAGAAGACTTCTCGTTCGATTACGAGTAAAGCGCTCAGCATGATCCAAAAAAGGCGGCCATTTGGCCGCCTTTTTTTATTCCTCCTGCCACTCATCCCCCATCTAAGGGATGCGCCGCCGTTCCTGACCATGCACTATTCCCTACTACTGTGGGGAAGTTTGTCTGAAGGGGAACGACATGAAACTATTTCGTATACTGGCGTGTACGGCCGTTATCGCCGCACTCAATGCCTGCGCCACCGCCACCAGCCCAGCCATGCAGAAGCTGTATGCCGTGGAAACCGATCCGATAAACCATTGGCCTGCGCAAAATCAGAAAGATCTTACCGTGCTACAGAACGATTTCGTCGCGCACTATCAGGCCAACTATGCCAACAACGATGTCGGCTCGGATTATGCCGATCTGGTCATCTGCGACCTGCCCCAGGAGCGCGCGCTGGACATCGCCGGCATCAGCCCGGATATGATCAATCCCGCCTCTCCCGCCAACGGTAACGTTAAAAACGAATCCACCGTAACCTATGAGCCTATGACCATTCGCTCCACAACTGCTGGCTGCGCAGCGCTGGCCAATGTGGAAATGCACGTTGAGCCCAATATGGTCGTCAACCTGAAACGGCTGCCCTATGATTTTTCCTATCCGGTTTATATGAGTGGCAGCTATACCAAGCACACCAGGAACAAGGTCAACATTAATAATAAATGGCGCACTTCCGACCTGGGTATTGCCCGCGTTTCCGTGAAACGTTACCGCACCCGCAGCGATATCAGCGGGTTTCCTTATCAACAAACCAGCTGGGAACACTCACAAACATTGAAGCAGGGCGATGTGGATATCTCCCGGTTTAAAGAACAGCCCATGTTTATCATTACGTATTTTTCTGCCGACAACGATGACTATAAAAATATCACCCTGTTTCGTCAGACTATGACCAACAAAACCGGCAATAACATCACCATGCGCTGGGCCAACGGCGATGATTTCATGACCCGGACCTGGATGCGTAACGGCACCATCCTTACCCAGAAAAATGGCAAGCAGAGCGGACTGTTTGTGGTACCAATGGGAGACCAACCGTCTCATGTTTACTGCAAGGATGAAGGGGTCTCCGTGCAGTACTTCCGGATGGATGGCGATTACGATTGTGTCGCTGCCAACGAATCCGAATTCGGCCAGGACGGTGTTTACATGGATCCGATATTGCGCATTCGCAAGAGCCTGCCACAGACAACCACACCTACCCCCGCCATTGCCATGCAAGCCTCAGCCCCGACCAACCCCACAAACCCGGCGACAGCGCAGAGTGACACCAATACGGTCAGCGATACGGCGTCGGAATGTGGTAAGGCCTATGCCGCACGTAAAGCCTGCGAAAAGCTCCCCGGTGACCCCTTTGGCCTCTCCCTGAAACTCTGCCTGAGCCAGGTAAAGAAGAACTTTGGCGGCCTGAATTGTCCGCTGAGCTTCTGATACCCCTCACATAAGCAGAACAGTAAATAGCGGGGGCACTTATGCCCTGCGCTTTTCATCGCTCACCGCCTCGCAACAAACCGTAAGGACAGCGATCACAAAGGCTATTCGGTTATTCCCGGGTATCAGGCACCCGGCTTCAAGCGTCCGGCAAAGTGACAAAGGAGCGCGATAAGCCAGTCAGCCGCCTGGAGCCTTTTCATTCCAATCCGTGATAGCACAAAAAAAGCGGCCCCCTTTCGGGGGCCGCCTCTTAAAGACTTGCCTTGAATCTATCGAGACTTAGTTGTTCTCGAACTGACCCATGGTGTTGTCTTTACCGCCAGCTTTCAGTGCTGCTTCGCCGGAGAAGTACTCTTTGTGGTCATCACCGATGTTGGAACCGGCCATGTCCTGGTGCTTCACGGTAGCGATACCCTGACGGATTTCCTTACGCTGAACGCCTGCAACGTAGGCCAGCATGCCTTCTTCACCGAAGTAGCCTTTAGCCAGGTTGTCGGTGGACAGAGCCACAGTGTGGTAAGTCGGCAGGGTGATCAGGTGGTGGAAGATACCTGCTTCACGGGCCGCATCACGCTGGAAGTTCTGGGTCCACTGGTCAGCCAGCTGAGCCAGCTCGGTGTCGTCGTAGTCCGCGCTCATCAGCTTGGCACGATCGTAGGCGGATACGTCTTTACCTTCTTTCTCCCACGCATCGAATACCTGCTGACGGAAGCTCAGAGTCCAGTTGAAGGACGGGCTGTTGTTGTAAACCAGCTTGGCGTCCGGCACCACTTCGCGGATACGGTTAACCATTTCTGCGATCTGGCCAACGTGGGGCTTCTCGGTTTCGATCCACAGCAGGTCAGCGCCGTTCTGCAGGCTGGTGATACAGTCCAGAACAACACGGTCGATACCAGTGCCTTCTTTGAACTGGAACAGGCCGGAAGCCAGACGCTTCGGCTTGAGCAGTTTGCCGTTGGACTTGATCACAACGTCGCCGTTGTTGATGTCGCCAGCGGACTCAACCACGTCACCGTCCAGGAATGCGTTGTACTGGTCGCCCAGGTCGCCCGGCTCGTTGGTAACAGCGATTTGCTTGGTCAGGCCAGCACCCAGGGAGTCGGTACGGGCAACGATGACACCGTCGTCAACACCCAGCTCCAGGAACGCGTAACGTACAGCGTTGATCTTGGCCAGGAAGTCGGCGTGAGGAACGGTTACTTTACCGTCCTGGTGGCCACACTGCTTCTCGTCAGAAACCTGGTTTTCGATCTGGATACAGCACGCGCCCGCTTCGATCAGCTGCTTGGCCATCAGGTAGGTAGCTTCCGGGTTACCGAAGCCCGCATCGATGTCAGCAATGATCGGCACAACGTGAGTTTCGAAGTTGTCGATCTGACCGATGATTTCTTTCTGCTTGGCTTCGTCGCCAGCTTCTTTGGCATCGTCCAGAGCACGGAACAGGTGGTTCAGTTCCCAGGCGTCAGCCTGCTTCAGGAAGGTGTACAGCTCACGGATCAGGTCAGCGACAACAGTCTTCTCGTGCATGGACTGGTCAGGCAGCGGACCGAACTCGGAACGCAGAGCAGCAACCATCCAGCCGGACAGGTACAGGTAACGACCTTTGGTGCTACCGAAGTGCTTCTTGATGGAGATCATTTTCTGCTGACCAACAAAACCGTGCCAGCAACCCAGAGACTGGGTGTACTTGGACGTGTCAGCGTCATAGGCCGCCATGTCTTCACGCATGATCTTGGCGTTGTACTTGGCGATGTCCAGATGCGTGTTGAAACGGTTTTGCAGACGCATGCGAACCGCAGATTCCGGGTTGATATCTTTCCAGGTGCTTTGCGCACCAACCACGGAGCCGAGTGCTTCGATGTCTTTGGTGTATGACATGGTGAACCTCTGAATATGAAATTGGTTTATCGACGCCGGAGAGGGGCAACCCTGCTCATGCATTTCATGCCGGTCTACCGATGCCGCGCATTCTAGTGCCCCACGACACATAAACATAATCAATATGATCTATATTCGGTATTCACCCCGTGAATGCCACGTTTATGGAAAGCGTGGCTGATGAGTCACCTCAGTCTTAGGTACCAGTGAGAACCGGCCGTTGCCATCGCTCAATGAGACAGCGTCCTGATTTACCGAAACGCCCACGTTTTGCGGCCCGCACACCGTGACCCACCCTCCCCTTTGCGACTATGATCACCTCTGCACAGCTGGCATGGAGAGTGCATTACCCATCAGGTAGACAGCATGTGCCCAGGGAGAAAATTATTATCAAGGGGAATATATGAAAGCGCTTAGTCCGGTGGACCAACTGTTCCTGTGGCTGGAAAAACGCCAGCAGCCCATGCACGTGGGCGGTTTGCAGCTGTTTTCCTTTCCAGAGGATGCCGGCCCGAAGTATGTCAGCGAACTGGCCCGGCAAATGCGGGACTACTGCCACCCGGTTGCCCCGTTCAACCAGCGTCTGACCCGTCGGCTCGGCCAGTATTACTGGACCGAAGACAAGCAGTTCGATATCGACCACCACTTTCGCCACGAAGCGCTGCCCAAGCCCGGCCGCATCCGTGAGCTGCTCTCCCTGGTTTCCGCCGAACACTCCAACCTGCTGGACCGGGAACGCCCCATGTGGGAAGCCCACTTGATTGAAGGCATCCGCGGTCGTCAGTTTGCGCTTTACTACAAGATTCACCATTCCGTGATGGATGGCATCTCCGCCATGCGCATTGCCACCAAGACCCTCTCCACGGACCCTGCCGAGCGTGAAATGGCGCCAGGCTGGGCCTTCAATACCCGCAAGCGTACCCGCTCGCTACCCAGTAACCCGGTGGACGTGGCCTCCAGCATGGCGCGCCTGACCGCCGGCATCAGCAAGCAGGCCGCCACGGTGCCCGGGCTGGCGCGGGAGATCTACAAGGTCACCCAGAAAGCGAAAAGCGATGAGAACTATGTGTCCATCTTCCAGGCCCCGGACACCATCCTGAACAACACCATCACCGGTTCACGCCGTTTTGCCGCCCAGAGTTTCTCGCTGCCGCGCCTGAAAGGCATTGCCAAGGCCTATGGCTGCACCATCAATACCGTGGTGCTGTCCATGTGTGGCCACGCCCTGCGCGAGTACCTGATCAGCCAGCATGCATTGCCCGATGAGCCCCTGATTGCCATGGTGCCCATGAGCCTGCGTCAGGACGACAGCGCCGGCGGCAACCAGATCGGCATGATTCTGGCCAACCTGGGCACCCATATCTGCGACCCGGCCAACCGCCTGCGGGTAGTGAATGACTCGGTTCAGGAAGCCAAATCCCGGTTCTCACAAATGAGCCCCGAGGAAATCCTCAACTTCACCGCGCTGACCATGGCGCCCACCGGCCTCAACCTGCTCACCGGCCTGGCACCGAAATGGCGCGCATTCAACGTGGTGATTTCCAACGTCCCCGGCCCGAAAGAGCCGCTGTACTGGAACGGCGCTAAACTGCAAGGCATGTACCCGGTCTCCATTGCCCTGGACCGCATTGCCCTGAACATCACCCTGACCAGTTATGTGGACCAGCTGGAATTCGGCCTGATCGCCTGCCGCCGCACCCTGCCCTCCATGCAGCGGCTGCTGGATTACCTGGAACAGTCGGTACGCGAACTGGAAATCGGTGCGGGCATTAAATGACAACACCAGACGCCTGACGCTTGATCCCTGACGGGCTGGGCGTCCAACGTCTGGCACCAAACGAGCGAACATGGCAACCGATCTGAAACGCATCACCCGGGGCGATCTCATCTGCTGGCAATTGCGCCATCGCGGCCAGACCTTGGTGATCGCCGAACAAGGCGCCCAGGTACTTGAGTACGGCCGTGACGGCGAACCGCCCATTCTCTGGCTCAGTGAGCAGGCGGCGTACCGTACTGGCCACGGCGTACGCGGCGGCGTGCCGGTGTGCTGGCCCTGGTTCGGCGCGCTGGAACGCAACCCGGACAGCGTGACGCAGCAATACTCTCTCGATAATCCCCCGGCCCATGGCCTGGTCCGCCAGCAACCCTGGCAGCTCAGTGAACAGCACCTGGGTGCAGAGCAGGCGCAACTGGTATTGCGGCTGGCGGAGCACGCAGACAGCCAACACCTTCCCCCAGTGACGCCCACCCTGACCGTCACTCTGGGCGACACCCTGACGCTCAGTCTGGGCAACCATAATCACGGTGACCGGCCCGTTACCGTCAGCCAGGCGCTGCACACCTACCTGGCCGTGGCCGATAGCCGCCACGTCACTGTGCATGGGCTGGCGCAATCCCCCTACGTGGACGCCCTGGCCGACTGGCAGACCCGCCAGGACAGCCATGCACTGCAATTCGACCAGGAAACCGACCGGCTTTACCTGCAACTACCCCCACAGCTGCAGGTGGATGACCCGCTCTGGAAACGGCAGATCCAACTGACCTGCCGGGGCAGCCACTCGGCGGTGGTCTGGAACCCCTGGGTGGAAAAGAGCCTGCGGCTCAGTCAATTTGCCCCTGACGCCTGGCAACGCATGCTGTGCATCGAAACCGCACGGGTACTGGATAATGTGCTGACTCTGGCCCCCGGCGAGTACCATGAAATGGCTGTCGAGATTATGACAAACACGTGATCTCAGCCCCAAAAACCGCCCGGAAAAAGGGGTGGTGGAATCAGAAAAAGGGGAGTAGAGTCTGAGGTGGCTGCGAATTATGGCCGTGGATTGTTTTGGTAGTTGTCTTCCCTGCGTGAAGCTGAAGTTGTCTCCGAACACCGCCCAACATGGTTTGCAAGCAACACCCTAAGTAATAGTTTTGAGGTATAGATTCACATGGCTACAGGTACTGTGAAGTGGTTTAACGAGTCCAAGGGTTTTGGTTTCATTTCCCAGGACGATGGTGGTGCGGACGTGTTCGTTCATTTCAGTGCAATTACCGGTTCAGGCTTCAAAACCCTGGCCGAGGGTCAGAAGGTTTCCTTCGAGATCCAGCAGGGCCCAAAAGGTCCGCAGGCTGCTAACGTTGTTGCTGAATAAGCGACCACGCTAGTACGGAAAAGCCCGCTTCGGCGGGTTTTTTTGTGTCTGGGAAAAAGAGACGCTTCACGCAACAGGCCGGACGCAACATGCCTCCATCCCACCGTAGGGCGCGATCCGAGAGGTTGGTCTTATGCACTTCATGTACCCTGCGGGCCGCCCTTGCGGACGTTACCTCCACCCCGTTCCGGTTCGCGCCGCCAGCGACGCTCCTACGGCGACCGTGATTGCCTGTATCTAGCCGGGGTTTTGTATTACACGCTTTTCCGCTCTTAACACCTTTGCCCCGGAAAATTTCAAAGCCACGATCCTTTCATGGATTCTCCACATCATGGATACAGGCTTCGACATGGGCGTTGTTCACAACCGCATCAGCGCTATCTGATTACTGCCGTTACCCGAAATCGCACCCCCTGTTTTGCAAACATCCGCAGGGCAAGGCTTCTCTCACGCAACTTTCTCGAAATGGATAATCAAGGAGCCTGTACCACGCTTTGTTTTGTTGTCATGCCGGATCATTTCCACTGGTTGCTGGATCTTTCAGGAAAATATTCACTCTCACAAACGGTGGGTATGCTGAAAAGCCAGACCGCCAGAGCGATTGGCCAATCCATCTGGCAGCGTGGGTTTCATGACCACGCACTCAGGCATGAAGAGGACACCCTGCACATCGCCCGCTATATCGTCGCCAACCCCCTTCGTGCCGGTTTGGTAAAAAGCATCAAGGATTACCCCTATTGGTATGCCGTCTGGCTGTAGGGTCACACCTTCCCGTAGGAGCGTCGCTGGCGGCGCGATAGCCCGACGTATGGAATCGCGCCGCCAGCGACGCTCCTACGGAAAGGTTAGGTGGTTTTATTCAGGGCTGGAACAGGGGTTGTTCGAGCAAGGTCTTGCGCTGGCGCCAGTCGGGCATGCGGGCGTCCATGAGGGCGTGGAAGCCTGGGCCGTGATCCATGTGCTGGAGGTGACACAGTTCGTGCATGACCACGTAATCCAGTGCCGCTGGCGGGTAGTGCAGCAGGGCCATGTTCAGGTTGATGTACCCTTTTGCCGACAGTGAGCCCCAGCGGGTGCGCATCTTTTTTACCCGCAATACCGGGCGCGTATAACCTTGCCCGGCAAACCAGCCGAACTGCCGCTCGATGCTGTCCTCAAACAACGCACGAGCCTGCTGGCGAAGCCAGCGTTCCACGGCCTGCTGTACCGCCGTCTCGCTGTCGGGCCCGGCAACTCGCACCTGCAGATAGCCGCCAGCCACACTCACCGACCACCGCCCTGCTGAGACGTCCAGGGTCAGGGGGTGCCCCCGGAACACAACGCTGCAGCCATCCAGCCAGCGTTGCCGCGGGCGACTGGCCTGGCGTTGTTGCTGGTCCTTGATCCATTGACGGCGGCTGTCCACGAAGGTCTGCACCATGCGCAGGGGAGCCCGTTGCGGCGCGCGCACCTGGACGCGCCCGTCTTCCAGAACACGCAGCTCCAGGGAGCGGCGTTTGCTGCGGATCAGTTCGTAGTCGGTCATGGGTATAGCGGCAAGCTACAAGCTTCAAGCTGCAACGCGAAACTGTCGCGTAGCCAACCTGAAGAGATTGGATTCCGCGCCCCAAGCTGTGCGGTCGCGGGCACAGCCGGTAATGCAGCACCACCCTTTCTCGCGCCTTGTAGCTTGAAGCTTGTAGCTTGCAACTCCGTCCCCTCTGGTAGCACGGCTCTGGATCGCGCCGCCAGCGACGCTCCTACGGCTACGTTAATCGCTGTTCGGCAGTTCTTTATCCAACTGCTGACTGACTGCATCTGCCGGTGACGCGTACGGCGCGAGCCACTGGTACAGCACCGGGATGATAAACAGGGTCAGCACGGTGGCAAACAATAGCCCACCGAGAATCACCACACCAATGGTGAAGCGGCTTTCCGCGCCGGCACCGGTGGCCAGTACCAGCGGCACGGCACCGAAGATGGTGGAGACACCAGTCATCAGTACCGGGCGAAACCGCACGATGGCGCCTTCGTAGATGGCTTCTTTCACACTGCGGCCCTGGTCGCGAAGTTGATTGGCAAACTCCACGATCAGAATACCGTTTTTCGCCATCAGCCCCAGCAACATGATCATGCCAATCTGGCTGTAAATATTCAGGCTGTCGCCGGTAACGCTGATGGCAATCACCGCGCCAGCCAACGCCAGCGGCACCGTGAGCATGATAATCAGCGGGTGAATCCAGCTTTCAAACTGGGCAGCCAGTACCAGGAACACAATCACCAGCGCCAGCGCAAAAGTCACCAGAATTGCCGACGCCGACTCCTTCAGTTCCTCGGCCATGCCTTTGTAGCCGATGCGCGCTTCCAGTGGTAACCGCTCCCGGGCCTGCTCTTCCACATAGCCCATGGCTGTGGCCAGGTCATAACCATCGGCCAGGTTCGCGGACAGGGTAATCGCCGGCAGACGATCCACCCGGCGCAGCTCCGGTGCATCACCGGTGGTGGTCAATTCCACCACACTGGAAAACGGCACCAAGCCACCACTGTCACTGCGCAGGTAGATCGGCATCACATCTTCAGGCACTTCACTGGCGCTCTTTTCCGCCTCCAGTAACACGTCGTACTCACGCCCCCGATCCACATAGGTGGATACGGTCAGGGTGGCAAACATGGCCTGCAGGGTTTCCCCCACATCGGTGGCTGTGATGCCCAGATCCGCCGCCCGCTCGCGGTCCAGATTCACATCCAGTTGCGGTTGGGTCTGTTCGAAGTCGGTGTCGATACTGGTCAGGTTCGGGTTCTCGCGCAGGGCCGCCATCAGGGTTTCACTCCAGGCCAGCACCTGCTCATAGTCCGGCCCGGCCACCACCACTTCCAGCGCCTGGTCGAAGGCGCTCTGGCCCAGCCCCGGCGGATTCACCGCAAAGGCGCGCAAGCCGGTGACCTGGGACAACTGCCCGCGCAACTCGCCAACAATCTCCTGCTGGGTGCGCTCGCGCTCTTCCCAGTCTTTCAGCCGCACGATGGTAAACGCCCGTTCCGGCACACCCCGGAAACCGATGATCGCCAGCACTCGTTCCGCTTCGCCATTCTCCACCAGGGGCATGAGCATTTTTTCTACCGCCTGGGTGTGGTGAGCGCCGTATTCCACCGTGGAGCCCTGGGGCGAGGTGGCAGGAATAATAAAGACGCCGCGGTCTTCCGTGGGCGCCAGTTCCTGGGGCAGTTGCCGGAACAGCAACGCCGCTGCCAGGCACAACAGCACGCAGCCCACGGCCAACGGCCAGGGACTTGCCAGGGTCCGTTGCAAACGGCTGGCATAGGCCTGATTCAGGCGTGTCAGGCCGCGCTGCAGAAAATTGTTCTGCCCCTGCATTTCTTTACGGCTATGCCGATGTAGCCAGCGCGAACACAGCATGGGCGCCAGGCTCAGCGCCACGATGCTGGAGATGATCACCGCCGAGGCCAGGGTAAAACCGAATTCGCTGAACAGCCGCCCCACGTCGCCGCCCATAAAGGAAATGGGCACAAACACCGCCACCAGGGTCAGCGTGGTGGCGACCACGGCAAAGGCCACCTGACGGGCACCGAGATACGCGGCCACCAACCGCGACTCACCTTCATCGATGCGCCGCTGAATGTTTTCCAGCATGACGATGGCGTCATCCACCACCAGGCCGATGGCCAGAATCAGCGCCAACAGGGTCAGCACGTTGATGGAAAAATCCATCACCCCAAAACCGATAAAGGCACCGATCACCGACACCGGAATGGTCACCGCCGGGATCAGGGTGGCACGCAGGTTGCCGAGAAAGGCAAAGATCACCGCGATCACCAGCACCACGGAAATCCCCAGGGTAATCAGCACCTCACGAATGGACGCGCGGATAAACAGGGATTCATCGGAGTTGATATCCAGGTGAATGTCCGCGGGCAGGTTGTCGCGCACCGCCACGATCTCTTCGCGCACCCGGTCCGACACCGCCACGGTGTTGGCCTTGGACTGGCGCACCACGCCCAGGCCAATGGCCGCTTCACCGTTGGCGCGCAGCACCGAATCATCGTTTTCCACGCCCAGCGCCACCCGCGCCACATCGCCCAGGCGCAGCAGGTAATCGCCCTGGCGACTCACCACCAGGGCCTCGAATGCCTGCACGGTGGCCAGGCGATTGTCCGCCCGAATGGTGAAGCCGCGGGATTCCGATTCCAGCTTGCCCGCCGGCAATTCCACGTTGTTGCTGCGCAGGGCCTGTTCAATATCGGTGACCGTCACCTGGTTGGCGGCCATGCTCTGGCGATCCAGCCACACGCGCATTGCATAGCGGCGCTCGCCACCGATAATCACTTCCGATACCCCATCGAGCACGGCAAAGCGATCCACCAGGGACCGTTCGGCAAAATCGGTCAGCTCCTGGGGCGCCAGGGTGCTGCTGGTCAGGGTGACCCAGATAATCGGCCGGGCATCGGCATCGGCCTTGGCGATCACCGGGGTTTCCGCTTCTTCCGGTAGCCGGTTGAGCACCCGGGATACCGCATCGCGCACGTCGTTGGCGGCGATATCCACATCCCGCTCCAGGGTGAATTCCACCGTGGTACGGGCCGAGCCCAGGCGGCTGCGCGATTCGATCTTGCGCACCCCTTCCACCCCGGAAATTGCCCCTTCGATGACCTGAATGATCTGGGTATCAATAACTTCCGGCGCGGCGCCGGCATAATCCACACTGATGGACACTTCTGGCGGGTCGATATCCGGGTATTCCCGGATCGGCAATTTCATCAAGGCACTAACGCCAAACACCACGATCAGCAGGCTGATCACCGTGGCAAAGACCGGCCGCTTGATGGAGACATCCGACAGAATCATGCAGCCGCCTCGGTGGTGGCCGGATCATCCGCTTGCGAGTCACCGGATGGGTCGTCTACTGCCGGTGCCGGGTTCAACAACACCCGCTGACCGGGTAATAGCGCCTCCGGATCGTCAATCACCTTCACCGGCTGGCTGCTGCCCAGGCGGGAGTGACCATTGACGATCACGTCCGGTTTGTTGGTCAGCCCGCTGGTCACTTCCACCCAGCCATCGCGGCGGCCGCCCAGTGTTACCGGGTGACGCTGGGCGAGATTGTCCGGGCTCACCGTGAACACATAACTCTGCGCCCCCTGGGTGATGACAGCCTGCTCCGGCACCAGCAACGCGGCCCGTTCCGCCAACTGCACAGACACGCGCAGAAACTGGCCCGGCAACAGCTGGCCCTGGGGATTGTTCAGCCGGGCACGCACAGTCAGGCTACGGCTGCTACTGCTTACCCGGGAATCCAGATGGGTGATAGCGCCTTCAAAAATCTGCTCTTCAAACGCGGAATTACGGGCCTGTACCGGCAAGCCCACGGACAGCTTGGCCAGATAGCGTTCGGGTATCTGGAAATCCACTTCCAGGTGCCCCAGGTTGTCCAGGGTCGTTATCGGGTTACCCGTCTGCAGGTAGGCTCCGGGGTCCACCTGCCGCAACCCCAACACGCCGGCAAACGGCGCCCGGATGGTATGGTCGTTAAAATTGGCGCGAGCCACATTGCGGCTGGCCTCGGCCGCTTCCAAGGTGGTGCGGAACGTATCGACTTCGGACTGGGAGATGGCACGCCGCTCCACCAGCTGCTGACCTCGGCGGTAATCGGCCCTGGCCCGCTGGTACTCCGCCTCGGCCCGGGCCAGTTCGGCACGGGCGTTGCGGTCATCCAGAGTCACCAGCAGCTGGCCCCGGGTAACCTGCTGCCCCTGCTGGAAATGGATCTCCGCCACCCGGCCCGGCACTTCCGCCAACAGCACCACGGCCTGGGCCGCCCGGGCGGTGCCCACGGCTTCCACCCGGTCGTAAAGGGGGCGCTCAATGCTCGGCGCCAGGTTCACCACGGTTGGCGGGCGGGTTCCCATGGGCGCCTGCTCAGCCGGCCACAGCCACCAAGCCCCCATTCCCACCAGTGCAACCAGCACCAGTCCCGCGATAATCCGCGCCATGCCATTCTCCGTTATTCTGATTCAAGCCAAGTCTGATTCACGACAGGAAAGTCTAGCGTGCAATTATGCAAGGAATGCGTAACCGCTGTTAGTCAGAACAAATAAATTGAAGAGGGTTCATGTAAAGATCGTCAGCGGCGCAAAACGCTGTCCTAGTGGTAGCTTCCTGAAAAGAAAAAGCCCACCAGCATGGTGGGCTTTTTCTTTCATCTCGCCTGTTGCATGAAGCCTGATGCGTCTCTTTTTACACCATTTCCGCGCGCATCTTCTTCTTGTCGAGCTTGCCCACCGAGGTTCTGGGCAGGGCATCCACAAACACGATTCGATCGGGAATACCGTAGCGGCTGATCACGCCTTTATCGGCATAGTCGGCAACCAGTGCCTTGATACCGTCTTCGTCGGCGTCACCGCTTTTCACCACCAGCGCCACCGGGCGTTCGCCCCATTTATCATCGGGCACACCGACCACGGCGCATTCGCCGACTCCCGGATGCTGCAGCACCAGGCCTTCCAGATCGATGGAAGACACCCATTCGCCACCGGTCTTGATCACGTCCTTTATGCGATCGACGATTTTCAGCCATCCATCATCCGACATCACCGCCACATCACCGGTATGCAACCAGCCGCCGTGCCAGAGTTCTTCAGATTTGTCGGGATCGTTCAGGTAGCCCTGGGTCAGCCAGGGCGCGCGCACGACCACTTCCCCCTGGCTCTTGTTGTCATGGGGCACGTCGTTCATTTCACCGTCGACGATGCGTATCTGCACCATGGCCACCGGGCGACCGGTGCGGGTGCGGTAATCCGCCTGGGTTTCCAGATCCGCGTTTTCCAGTTCCGGGGTCAGCTGCGCCAGGGTCAGCAGCGGGCAGGTTTCGCTCATGCCGTAACCGGTATAGATATCGATGCCACGTTCCAGCGCCCCCATGGCCAGCGCCTTGGGCAGGGCCGAGCCACCGATGATCACCTTCCAGCCGCTCAGGTCGATGCTCTTGGCCGCTTCTGCCTGCAACAACATTTGAATAATCGTGGGTACACAGTGGGAGAAGGTGACCTTGTGGGTTACCAGCAATTTCAGCAGCGTGGCCGGCTCGTAACGCCCCGGGTAGACCTGTTTCACCCCCATCATGGTGGCCATGAACGGAATGCCCCAGGCGTGCACATGGAACATGGGCGTGATCGGCATGTAGACATCGTCTTCGTTGAAACGCCCCTGGCCCACGCCGGCCATGGTGTTACGGCCGGCAAAGGTATGCAGCACCAGCTGACGATGGGAGAAATAGACGCCCTTGGGCAGGCCGGTGGTACCGGTGGTGTAGAAGGTAGTAGCGCGGGTATTTTCATCCAGCTCGGGGAAATCGTACTGGGCCGGCGCCTTGGCCAGCAGCTCTTCATATTCACCGGCCAGTGGCAGGCTGTCGCTCCCCTTTACACCATCGTCATCGAGCAGGATGTAGGTCTTTACCGTCTCGACACGGTCTTTCAGCTCTTCCAGGATCGGCAGGAATTCGCTGTTGATCAGAATCGCATCATCTTCCGCATGGTTGATGGTGTAGAGAATCTGCTCCGGGCTCAGGCGCACGTTCACGGTGTGCAGCACCGCGCCCATCATCGGGATGGCAAAAAAGGCTTCCAGGTAACGGTTGGTGTCCCAGTCCATCACCGCCACGGTATCACCGGGCTTCACGCCCTGCGCCGCCAGCGCCCCGGCCAGACGGTGCACGCGCTCGTTAAGGTCGCGGTAGGTGAACGTGCGATCGCCATAGGTAATCGTCTGGTCCGGTGCCTTGCGCACACCGGCTTCCAGAATATGGTTGATGACCAGTGACGACTCCACCGCAGAGGCGCTGCGGGGGATGTTCAGGTGACTACTCATAACTTGCTCCGTTACCTTGTTATTCTGCCGTTCACGGGCAGGAAAAAAGCGGCACGCTCCTTCCTACCCATCAGTATGTGGGCGTTCAAGACTGACACAGACCTCCACACAGGTCATCTGCCATCAGGCCCAATAGGTTACAAAATACTACCCGTTGTAGACACCTTGTCTAGCACTGCTTTTCCGCACTTGTTTGCTGCTCTTGCGGCTCATCGTGGTGCACCAATTTATGGTGGGGATACCATCCTGTTGGCGGATCAAGGATGGGTGAGATCTTTCGGATCCAGCAGCTTTTCCAGCTCCTGCCGGGACAGGCCGGACTGTTCTTCGGCCACATCCAGCACCGCCCTGCCACTGGCAAACGCTTCCTTGGCAATCTTCGCGGCTTTTTCGTAACCGATCACCGGGTTCAGGGCAGTGACCAGAATGGGGTTCTTCCCCACGCCTTCGGCCAGACGCGCTTCATTGAACGTCATGCCCTTGATTGCCCGCTCCGCCAGATTTCTGCAGCTGTTCGCCAGCCACTCGGTCATATCCAGCAGATTACTGGCCACCAGCGGCAACATCACGTTGAGCTGGAAGTTGCCGCTCTGGGCGGCGATGGTATTGGCCTGATCCAGCCCCATCACCTGGGTCGCCACCATGGTGGCGGACTCGCAAATCACCGGATTCACCTTACCTGGCATGATCGACGAACCCGGCTGGGTGGCCGGCAACTGCACCTCACCCAGCCCATGGATCGGCCCGGAGTTCATCCAGCGCAGGTCGTTGCTGATCTTCATCAACACCACCGCCACGCCACGTAGCGCCGCCGATAACGCCAGCGGACTATCCAGCGCACTCTGCGCGACAAAGGGATGGGGCATGGCGCGAAAGGCCAGATCCGTTTCTTCTGCCAGGTGGCGGGCAAAGGTGTCGGCGAAATCCGGGTGGGCATTAATGCCGCTGCCCACCGCCGTTCCTCCCTGGGGCACCGCCAACAGGTCATCACGGGCCCGCGCCACACGCCCACAGGCATCCTGCAACTGCATGGCCCAGGTCTGCAGCTCCTGCTCCACAGTCACCGGCATGGCATCCATCAGGTGGGTGCGACCGGTTTTCACGGTCTCCCTATGCTCCCGGGCGCGCAGGCCCAGCTCGGCAATCAGTTGCTCAAGCGCCGGGATCAGGTTTTCCGTAACAGCCAGCGCGGCAGACACATGAATGGCCGTGGGAATGGTGTCGTTACTGCTCTGGCCCAGGTTTACATCGTCATTGGGGTGAATGGAGGCACCGGCTTCCTCACACAGATGCGCAATCACCTCATTGACGTTCATGTTGGTGCTGGTGCCGGAGCCGGTCTGGAAGATATCCACCGGAAACTGGTCCAGGTGATGGCCCTCCAACAGATCGTTGCAGGCACCGACAATGGCCACGGCCTTGTCGGCTGACAGCGTTTCAAGCTGCCGGTTGGTTTCCGCCGCGCACCGTTTGATGCGGACCACGGCCTGGATAAAGCGGGTTGGCAACTGACGGCCGCTGATAGGGAAGTTATCCACCGCGCGCTGGGTCTGGGCGCCCCAACGTGCGCTGGCCGGAACCGCTATGTCACCCAGAGAATCGGTTTCTATGCGCGTATCGGAATGGTGCGTGGACATGATCAGCCTCCTGCCAACAATAAAACCTGTGTTGTTTCATCATGGCATGGCGACAACGGGGATTCATTACAAGTCGGACCGCCTCAGGCCTGAAGGGATAGCACCGTATCTGCCAGGTCCCCCGCCAGTTGCTGCAATTCCTGCCTGTCGCCGGAACGCTGGGCGAACGCCCGCAATCCCATGACTTCGCACTGCAGACGGCGCGCCAATCGATCCGGCTGATGGGCTGGATCGTCGGGGTCGCGTATCTGCCCCACCGCTTTCGCCTCCGCAAAGGCCTGGCGGAAAATAGCCTCCATATCGGCCAGGCGTGTTTCGATTTTCTGCTGTAACGCCGGGGTTTCTGCTCCCGCTTCCAGTAGCCCCTTTACCAGCATGCAGGCCCGGGAAGGCGGGTTGGTGTCGCGCAGCTTGCCCAGTTCGCGCAGATACTCTGCCAGACCTTCAATGGGGGTTTGCTGGCCACGGAGGTTATCCAGGAAGTCCTTGCCCATGGTGCCGGCATACAGGTCCAGGGCCTGACTATAGAGCGATTCCTTGTTGCCAAACGCGGCATAGATGCTGCCAGGGCGCATATCCAGCGCGTGCTCGATATCTTTGAGAGAGGTGGCATGAAAGCCTTTCTCCCAGAACAGGGTCACGGCCTTCTCGAGGCAATCTTGCCGATCGTACGCCGCCATTCTGGGCATCTGTTATCTCCACCATGCAAACAATGAGGGCAGTTTAACAATTTTTGAGTATTCACTCAAAAAAGGTATTGCAGTCGCTCATACACGTGTTAGGGTGACGCTGTTCTTGAGCAATCACTCAAATAAAGACATCGCTTATCCCGGCTGATCCAAAGGAGGACACCATGACCGATTTCACCCTGCACACTGAAGAGACGGCCCCCGAAGCCAGCCAGGCGCTGTTGAAAGAATCGCAAAAAAGTTTTGGCATGATTCCCAACCTGCATGCCGTCATGGCTGAAGCCCCCGGCCTGCTGGAGGGCTACCAGAAACTGCACGCTTTATTCCTGGAAACCAGCTTTACCGACGAGGAAGTGACCGTGGTCTGGCAAACCATTAACGTGGAACATGCCTGCCACTATTGCGTCCCCGCCCATACCGGCATTGCCAAATCCATGGAAGTGGACGACCGCATCACCGACGCGCTACGCGACAAGACGCCCTTGCCCACAGATAAACTGGAAGCCCTGCGGGACTTCACGTTATCGGTGGTCCGCGATCGCGGCGAAGTGAACGATGAAGCAGTGAAGGCTTTCCTCGCCGCCGGCTTTGAAAAGCGGCATATTCTGGAAGTGATTCTGGGCCTGTCCCAGAAGGTGATGAGTAATTACACCAATCACCTGGCCAACACCCCCGTCGACAAACCGTTCAAAAAGTTTGAATGGCATGCAGATGGCGCCCCCACATCCTGAAACCGGGCTGCTCGCCCTGCTTCCACCAACCGGTGTGGAGCAGGGCTTATTCCTGAGGGAGTAAACCGATCGTGGTGCGGATGCTGCCATTGGGAATGACCAGTTGTCCCAGACGATCTGAGCCAAAATAAATATCCGATTTCACTTCCTGCCCCAAGGCGCCGCCAGGTACCGAGGCAAGCCCTTCTGTACCATCCTGCAACCGCTGCACAGCGCTACCGCCGAACACAATCTTGTTGGAAATTTCCAGTTGAGGGCTTTCTCCGTTACCGCCGTGGTTTCGTTCGTACAATTCCAGTTTGCTGTCCACAATAGCCAAGTCCCCCTCTATGTTCGCCAGCCTCAACTCAACCTCCGGCCGCCCCGGTTCAGCAATGGACCAGAACGAACCCTGACCACTCACCAAGGCACTGTCCGTGGTATCGCTCATGGAATAAAGTCTGATGGCAGCACTGTAAGCCAGAAAATTCTCCCCATCCGGTGGTGGAGATAACCGGAAATTCACCAGGCCCTCAAGATTGAGATCCACATCGGCTATCGCTACCTTGTCATCCCCCCGCGGCAGAGAAACCCCGGCCAGCTCAGCGGAAAGCTGCATCCTGACTCGAGGGGAAAGCAAGTCGATACCTCCACCGTAAGCAGCGCTGCCTACGGTTCCGGCATTCTTTATCCACAAGCGCATATCATCTGCAGCCAGAAGGAAGTTGGCATTTAACATACCGATGCCCATATTCACCGATGGGTCGGTGTCCGCAATCATGAAATGGGTACCCCGGGACCAGTTACTACCCTGCTTGCCAGCGCCATCCAGTGTCTGCGACATCAGGAGTAGATCGATAATAAATCCCTGATTTTCACTGTCTGCGGTAACATGCGACGGGCTCCCACCGGGATACATGGCAATATTGGCATCGATGTTGGCCAGGGTATAAATCAACCCCCAGTCATACGTTTCCGGCGCCATGCTATTCGAGCTGATTGTCACCTGGTTTGAATAGGCCAGCAGGTTTCCATCACGGATAGCCGCCATTAGCGCCCCACCATCCGTGCGATTAATCTGGTTGCTGTAGCTGTTGATCAATCCGGTATCAAAATCCAGCATTTTTCCGCTGCATCCCGAACCATGAGTGGCAGCCCCCCAACACAAGCCCCCAGGGCCATTTCCAGCAGTCACCACATCCAGCGTGATATTGCGGAAATCAAAACCGAGAGGAGCCCGATTACCACTGCTGTCCTGAAGATTCCTCCAATCGCCAAACTCCAGCAAAACCTGCTCTCCACCGCCCTGACCAATCTGCCAGCGCAGGTCTGTGGATTTAACCCCATCCCCCTGGTTTTTCTTGTAATTCCAGCTGACACCAAAGTTCAGGCCTTGGGTTCGTGCGGAAGTATCATAGGCACCGGCCACTTCGCTGCCATCCCAGATTCCCCCACCACGAACCTGCAACTCAGTGTCATACAGCGTGCCTTCCCAGCCAAAATTCAACATCCGCTTATCGTTGGCGGTCACTGTGGCCATGTCCTGGTCAGGGTGAAATTTGTAGAGAAGATCAAAATTCAGCAGGTAATTAACATCGCCATACAGTCGCAATCCATCATTGGTGACTCCGATGGAGGCTTCAGGCATATCCCAGACAAAATCCAGGTTATCGAACGTGAGGTTAGCGTGGTAATACCAGTTTTGCCGATAGAACCACTTGGCGTCGGTTAAAGCGAAATACAGGGAAGCAGGCTTGTTGATATCGTCCGTAAAGAACAGTCCGCGATTGATCAAACGGAAATCCACTCCCCCCACCATCGCCCATTCCCCGAATGATCGAGTCGAATCATTCAATGTCATGGAACTGAAGGAGAAACGGCTGGTATCTACATGGCTCTTGATGCTGAGCAAAGGGCCATTCGCATTGGACCCCACATCAATGTCGGTGCTGAACCAGTTTTCTTTCGTGCCCGTTTTTGTCAGCTGCAAATTATTCAAATACAACCCTTCGGACTGGCTGGCTGTGGGAGTATCAATCTGCAAGGATAATTGCTGAGCGGATATGCCAGCAGCATTCAAACTGACCGTTACCCCATCCCTTCCCTGAACAGTGGAAAGCTCTCCTTCAGTCATCGGCTCCAATGCAAAGACCAACACGGGAAGAATCGTCAGAATGAAAATTTTCGCGGCAGCTATTTTCTGACTTATTTTATTGAGCATCGCGTCCCCCTAACAAAACCTGGTAGAACCGTGACAATTCTGTTGAGGAGTCATCTCAAACTCCGGGTGCTCAATGAGATAGCCCGGCGCCCCTAAAAGATCCAGCGCATCACCGATAGACAAGGTTCCCAACTGAGCATTCTCATTCACAATATCCATCAGTTTCACGCTCGGTGCATTTAGCCACCACCCTGTATTTGCTGGAACGGAGTAAGCGCTGTTACATCTTTCTGTCGCGTAACTGGTTGTACAGGCATCAACTGCGGTGTTATAGGTACCCGCATTCTGAAACTCCTGTATTGGTGTGATCTTGCTATATCTTGGGTAAGCGATAGGCTCTCGCTGGAAAGAAAGGAAAAAATCGCCGGTATTTTCGAAAGTCAATTTATGCGCCAGACGAAGATCTGTATTCAGTTGCGCATAGGCGGAATCCAGGATTTGAGTCAAAATTCCCGAAAGACCATTCCCCTGAAGGTTCAGCTGTGCTGAGCGTAACCCCAACGTCTGCATTCTGGTACCAGCCACATCAACGAAAAGCGCGTCATTTTTTCCTGTGCCGCATGAATCAAGGTCCGTCTGCGTCCTGCCCGCACATCCCCAGGCATCAAGTGGGATAGGAATTCCCAAACAGAAATCTCCAATCACTGCACCACCGCAAATATTCGCACGGACTCGCATGGTGATGGAAAGCTCAGTACCCAGGAAACCACTGACGGTATTAATACCCGAGTGACAACCTGCAACCCCTGATCCTGTTGAAACACCGGTATCACAGCTATTCGCAAACGCCGTATTTTCCTGGTTGATCGCGCCATTCTGGGTGTATCTTCGACCGGCAACCATGGCCCCATCGGCAGACTCCCCCCCTATCTTTATCCCCGCCACTTCTCTCAACGTGGCGGTATCATCATTCTTGATAGCTATTTCCACATAGGGCCTGGTCAGCTTGAATGGACTACCTGATGCTCCAGGCTCTGTTCCATTTCTTCCCATCAAGGATGCATAGTCGATATCAATATCGCAGCCTGCAAATCCGGAAAGGTGATCGTTAATCCCCCCACAGCCAAGCTGCAGCTTGGAAATGTTCATGTTCATTTCCAGCTCACCGTTCAAGCCCATACGATAAAAATCAAAAGGCTCGGAATAGGCATTGGAACCATCAAGCTCACGGCCCGATATTTTGTCATTCAATATCAACCCCTGACCTGCCACTTGCCTGAGATCATTATCTTCCAGAGGTATCATTTCGCTGACATTGGCCATTGAGGATTGCCAAAAAGAAAGAACCAATCCCCCAATAAAAAGACAGGTACCGGCTTTATTTTTATTCATCCTAGTATCCGTACATCATCATGTTGCCATCAAAACGCAGCTGGGCAGGCCCTCCGGATCCATTAACGCCATCCGCCATTCTCAAACCGATCGCCGCACCCGGTGTTTCATTTCTCAGGTAACCTGGCACGATGATATTTCCACCGGGGTCGCTCTGATTGAACTCAGCGGCCACTTTGCCGGCATTCAGGAATATTTCTGCATCGTTATAGAAGGCGGTATTACTGCCCGGATCGGAGTGGTCATAGCTCAACTGGATTGCCGGGCGATCATCAGGGTCAAACCCCACCCCAAATCGTTCCTGGCATGCTGCATCGCAATACCCGGACGCGCTGCCCTGAGTTCGCACACCATCAACGTGGACCTCGTTGAGTTTAAAAACCCCGTAGTATTCCTTTACCACCAGCCAGGCATCGTTGATGCCATTAAATTGGAGCGCAAATCGACAATCCGGTGTGCCGGAAGCCACCAAGGCAGCGGTTGGGCAGTTATCCGGTACCACCTCTCCCGATGCATTCAGCGTCGCATTGATAAGCATTTCAAAATTCAGAGCGATCCCCTGCCTGGCCGATACACCGGATAACTCTTCATCATCGAGCAATGCCATTTGCTCCGCGCTCAAAGCAGCGGCGGGGACATTCAGGACCAGGAGGAAAAACAGAGTTTTTTTCATAGAACCTCCTAGTACTGGGCGCCGAGGCTGGTGAATTTAAAACTGTTTATCAGCAAGCCTTCCGCTCTTGAGTCCCCCAGGTTGGCTACCCCCGTTCGTATTACCGGTAATGTTTGTGTGCCTGCAGAGGCAGCATCGAAAAAGGCCTGTGGATTAACTTTGCTGGTGTTGGTGTACGCGCTACCTGCGGAGATGCTGTATCCACCGCCATATCCACAATTCAGCCCTGTGCCACCGGATGGTGTGCAGCTGTCATTTTGCTTGTAAAAGCGGCTTCCTGTTCCACGCGGGTTGTAACCATCACCGGAGCACCCCGTTCCCCCAGGGCAGTTGTATTGGCTTTGCCCGGCTCTGACATCCACCGCCGTCATGGTGTAAGCAAAGGCATCGAAGTCAGTACATCCGCTGCACTTACTGAAAAATATGCCGTCACTGGTGTCGTTAAAGGTATTTCGTTGAGCAATGATCGCCCCTGTCCCATCCGTGACTGTCATGCTGGTCGGTACCGCAGGACACCCCATTCCCTGACACGGGAACCAGTCGCCCCAGCGTGAATAGCCATGGGTCTGGAAATAGTTTTCGGGCACTGTGATCGAAGGCGTTGCGCCATAGGTATTGGCTAGTAACGCAGCGCGCGCTGTCTGATAACCGGCATCAACCGAATCAGCCACGGCCAGACTGTAATGACGGCGATAAACAGCGGGGTTATCGGGGATTTCATTGAGGGCCAGAACGAAATTACCGTTGGTAATATCGTTACCACTTGCATCCTTTGGAACATCAATCGTGAATGCCTGGTAAAAAAGGTGACCCAGCGGCAAAAAGGCGTCCACGTTCCGAAAATGCATCCCCTCGAAAGCATCGAACTGAACCGGTGTTCCCAGTGCGTCTGAATCCTTGCCGCTTACCTGATTGGCACTGAACCGAAAGTCACCTTGCAGATGGCTTTTATAGAGAAAGGCAAAATTGGGATTGCCCGCTTCCGTGGACTGGAAAAATTGCAGGACACTGCCCGCCGCATTGCCTTGAATAATCGTTTGGGTTTTCAAAAGACCGTAATCGCCGGCCGGGCCACCTTTACCGGCCTCAATCTCCCCCCAGAAAGAAAAGCGGTAGTCTTCCTGAAAGGTGGGTGCCAACAATTCCAATACGGTCTTGCTGGTTGAGGTATCTCCGCCCCAGGTGACTACGCCATTGCCTATTTGATTGGCACCACTGCCCTTTCCCGAATAGTCCATGACGCGCAGGACATAGGGATTATCGTGGGCCGCAAAATGTGCAATGGTGCCACCACGCGGACATCCCAGTCCGCCATACCCCTGGCTTGCGCAAGCATCCATGCTGCTTCCGGTTTCAGTCCAGGTGGTACCAGCACCTTTGGCCGACACATTGATGCCGTACCAGCGCAGGTCGCCACGCAGGAAGGTGCTTTCCGGGTCTGTGCCGGAACCCACCTGCTCGAAATAGCTGGTTGGCTTGGTGAGCCAGCGAAAGTCCTCCCAGACAAAGGCAAGCCCGGCGCCACTGACATTGGACATGGCTGCCTCATCCATGCGCTCAAGCGCCGCCATACCCGGCAAGGGCAGGAAGGTCAGCCATCCGAACAGAACTGCCTGCACTGCGTTGCATACAATACGCTTGCGATGATGTGCCATTCGCATCACGCGCTCTCCCGTATACTTTTTCGTTATTCTTATTTCCTATCTGCCAACATATGTTCACAGACGGTTGCTATGGTTTTACACAAAGTGGCGCGGGCGTATTGATCAAACAATGACCACATAGCAATTTTTTGTATACGGACTTTCAGGTCACTGTTTTAAATGGCTTTTTCTTATCAATGGCAAATGGACGAAAAAGTCATAAATCAAATATTCAGGCCAACCAGGGAAGTTAAACCTCAATAAAGCCCTTTAATATCAAAGCCTTGAGTAACACCCGAATAATAACTGGAAACGTAATTTGTTAGCTGAATGCAAACGGCAGGTTTCAACCTGGCTGGTGCTACGCCGGGTTGCCGTTTTTTTGAGGGGGAGGATAGGGCCGCAAGCGACGCTACCGAGGTGATCAGGCCACTTATTTGCCGATGCAGAACGAGGAGAAGATTCGCCCCAGCAGATCATCAGCGGTAAAGGTACCGGTGATTTCTTCCAGGGCTTTCTGGGCGGCGCGCAGGTCTTCGGCCAGCAGCTCACCAGCCGCATGGCCATGCAATTGCCGCTCACCACTGTCCAGGGCCGCCAACGCCTGCTCCAGCGCAGTAATATGACGACGGCGAGCGGAAAAGCGACTCTGCCCTTCGCCCTGATAGCCGGCGGCGTCTTTCAGATGACCACGCAACGCCTCCAGCCCATCACCACTGGCCGCTGAAATCACAAAAGCGCCATCGTCACGCTGACCGGCCGGCAGCCCGGACAGGTCTGCTTTATTCAGTACCACGGTGACGGGCAGTTCCAGGTTTTCCAACTGCTGCTGGCTTTGCGGGAGCAGGCTGTGGATATCATTGATATCCCCCTCGCTATCGCGGGAATCCACCATCACCAGCAAACGATCGGCCTTGCGCATTTCAGCGTAGGCACGCCGAATCCCTTCCTGTTCCACCACGTCAGCACTGTCACGCAGACCGGCGGTGTCGATCAGATTCAGGGGCATGCCGTCCAGCTGAATGGATTCGCGCAGCACGTCCCGGGTGGTGCCGGCAATATCGGTAACGATAGCCGCATCAAAACCGGCCAGGGCATTCATCAGGGACGACTTGCCGGCATTGGGTTTGCCGGCGATCACCAGGGTCATGCCTTCACGTACCAGCCGGCCCTGGTTGGCTTCATCCAGCACACGCAGGCACTGACGTCGTACCGCCGTCAGGTCGCTGGCCACCTTGCCGTCGGACAGGAAATCAATTTCCTCTTCCGGGAAGTCGATGGCCGCTTCCACATAGATGCGCAGCCCAATCAGTGCTTCGACCAGCTGGTTCACTTCATCGGAAAACACCCCCTGCAGGGAATGTAGAGCGGCACGGGCGGAGGCGCTGGTGCCGGCATCAATCAAATCGGCGATGGCTTCCGCCTGGGTCAAATCCATCTTGTCGTTGAGGAAGGCCCGCTGGGAGAATTCTCCGGCACGGGCCTGACGGGCACCGGCTGCGATACAGGCGGCTACCAGCATGTCCAGAATAACCGGGCCGCCGTGGCCCTGGAGTTCCACCACATCTTCCCCGGTAAAGGAATGCGGGGCCGGAAACGTGATGGCCAGGCCTTCGTCGAGAATTTCCCCAGCCTGATCACGAAAACGCCGAAAGTGCGCCACCCTGGGTGACAGTGATTGCTCACCAACAACAAGAGACGCAATGCTCAGGGCCTGCGGACCGGAAAGACGCACCACACCAACGCCGCCCCGGCCGGGAGCAGTGGCAATGGCAACAATGGTATCTGGGGAAGAGGTCTGCATAAGGGAATTATAGAGAGCGCCTGATGCCTCGCGCCAGACGCCGGACAGAAAAGAAAAAAGCCGATCTTTCGATCGGCTTCATTCTGTCTTGCGGCCAGCGTGGTGCGTCAGGCCTCATTCTCGATCTTGCGGGTAATGATCCACTGCTGGGCAATGGACAGGATGTTGTTGGTCAGCCAGTACAGTACCAAGCCAGCCGGGAACCACAGCATGAACACCGCAAAGATCATCGGCATCCATTTCATCACCTGCGCCTGGGTCGGGTCCGCCGGTGTCGGGTTCAGGCGGGTCTGCAGGAACATGGACGCGCCCATCAGGATCGGCAGCACAAAGTACGGGTCCATCACAGACAGGTCATTGATCCACAGGAAGAACGGCGCCTGGCGCAGCTCAACGGATTCCAGCAGCACATAGTACAGGGCGATAAACACCGGCATCTGTACCAGCATGGGCAAGCAGCCGCCCAGCGGGTTGATCTTTTCCCGCTTGAACAGATTCATGGTTTCCATCTGCTGCTTCTGCTTGTCGTTCTTGTTCTGCTCCTTGATGCGCTGCATTTCCGGCGCAACCTTGCGCATCTTGGCCATGGAACGATAGCTGGTGGCGCTGAGCTTGAAGAAGATCGCCTTGATGATGAAGGTCAGCAGGATGATTGCCACACCCCAGTTACCCACACCGCCACCGATGTCGATATCCATACCGAAGACGGACACTTCCCCGCTCTGCAGGAACACCAGCAGGGCAAAGATGGGCTGGGAGATAAACCACAACCAGCCATAGTCCACGGTCATGTTCAGGCCCGGGCTGATCGCTTCCAGGTTGTCCTGCTGCTTGGGACCGGCATAGAACTCGGCATACAGCACCGACTCTTCACCCGGCTTCACCGTGGTATTCGGAGACACGAATCGCAGCAGGTACTGGTCGCGTGATTGCAGGTACACGCTGGAGTAATGGTTTTTCTGTTTGGCGTCGGGAATCCAGGCAGACACAAAGTAATGCTGGACCATGGCAAGCCAGCCGCCTTCCACGGTCTGGTCCAGCTTGACCCCGTCTTCACTCATGTCATCAAACGTGAGCTTGTTGTAAGGCTTCTCCGGATTCCAGTACGCAGCCCCCAGGTAGGTGGGCATGGGCGCGAAGCCGGTGGTGGACAACCCGGGGTCATCGCTACCATCGCGCTTGATCTGGCCATACAGGGCACCCGTCCAGGGGCTGCTGCCGTTATTGCGGACGATATGGCTGACACGAACCAGGTAGCTGCCTTTCTCGAAGGTATAGCGCTTGATGATTTCGGCGCCATTGTCCTGGGTCAGGGTCAGATCCACATTCAGCTCGTTGCTGCCCTCGGCAAGCTGGTAACTCTGCTGGGCACTGCTCCAGTGCGGGCGACCTTTGCTGGAATCGGTGCCGTTCTTGCCTACCAGGCCACTCTGGGCCACGTAGGTGCCACTGTTGCTCTGATCCATGAACACAAAGGGCTGATCAGGGGTATCGATATGTTTGGGGTAATCGGGCAATGCCAGACGAACGATATCGCCGCCGACCGGGTTGATTTCTACCCGCAGCACATCGGTGCTGACCTCGATACGCCTGGAGGAGGTGGCGGTATCCGGAGTATCGATCTGGGGAGCGACAGGTTGATCACCGTCAGCCTGGGCGGCCGGGATGCTGTTCTCGGTTTCCGGCTGCGGCGCAGGCAAATCCGCACTGTCTGCGGATGAAGGGCTCCCTTGCTCTGCCACCTGTTCAACAGGGACAGGGGTTGCCGAGTCTGCGTGATCCCGCTGCCAGGCCTGAATCATCAGGTATGAGACAACGGCAATGCCGGTAATAACTAGGGCGCGCTGGATTTCCATAAGAGGCTTATCTGTGGCGTGAAAAACGGGCCGCAGTTTCTCAAGCTTGCCGACACTTAGCAAGCAGCTTGTCAAATAGCCGGGTGATATCGCGGGTAACCTGATCCGGATCCGGGTTCTCGATTCGGCCCCTGACCAGCAGGATTATGTCCAGACCAGCCAGTTCCTGCTGCCGGCAACGGAACTGTTCGCGTACCCGCCGCTTGATTCTGGCACGGTCTACGGCGCGTTTGGCGCGTTTACGGCCAATCACCAGGCCCAGTCGGGGCTGCGGTTGGGTATTGCGTGTTACCAGAAGCAAGTAACTGCCCAGGCCAACCTTCCATTCAGGTTGATCAAAGACGGTCTGATACTGGGAACCGGTAAGGAGGCGGTGTTGGCGGGTAAAGGCCTGTGAGATGGGCACTGTTACCTCAGCCAGGAAGGCAAGGTAAAACGGTTGGCTTATGCAGCCAACCGCTTACGGCCCTTGGCACGACGAGCGGCCAAAATTTTGCGGCCATTTTTCGTGGCCATACGAGCACGGAAACCGTGAGCACGTTTGCGCTTGAGCACGCTTGGCTGGAATGTACGTTTCATGGCGTCTTCCCCATGGATTAGACAGCGATTAGAAGGGCGGCAAGTCTAGGGAAACCGAGGGGTTGTGTCAACGCGCTTTTCAGCCTGCTCGAAAGAAGAAAAGAAAAGACTGTTAATAGATTTTATATATTTAAGTATTTATTGATTGTAGTAGTAGTTATAGGGGGAGGCGCTTTTTGTGGGTAAGCCTGAAAACCGTATTTATTTCAATTGCTTGGCGTAATGATAACTTGCGTATCATTGTGTGTAAGTGCTGGGGGTTGTGTGGGGACTAGCTGTCATTAAATGTGGGTATAAGTTGTGCCCCAGGTTATCCACCGGGTTGTACCGGTGCTGGTCAACAGGGTTATGGCCCTAGTTATCCACAGAAAGTTGTCATTAAAAAAAGCCCAGTCGCCTGTGGATAGGTGGGCTTCTGTAGGGGTAGAATGGCTGGCTCGACGGCGGTTGTGCATGAACGGTTTCTCCGCGATCCCCGCGAGCAATACATCAAGGAAATAAAGGCGGGTGTGTGTCTGAAGAGCTCTGGCAACGCTGTCTGACGCGACTCGAGGATGAGTTGCCGTCGCAGCAGTTCAACATGTGGATCCGGCCGCTTCAGGTGGCTGCATCTGCGGATGGTGCGGAGCTGACCCTGTTTGCCCCCAACCGTTTTGTGGTGGACTGGGTCCGCGACAAATACCTGGACCGTATCGGCGAGGTGTTGGGCGAGCTGCAATCAGGTCCACTGCCGCAGTTGCGCCTGGAAGTGGGCTCTACCCGCGCCAGCACGCCCGTAGCGGCGTCTTTTAATGGTTCTGCACCAGCTGCCAGCAGTGGGCCGATAACCACGCCTGCGGTGGCGCCAGCGCCCCGTCAGCCTGAATCCGATAGCAGGCCGCAGCCCACGGCGCTGGGCGGCGCCCGCAAGCATCGCAGTAACCTCAATACCGGCTTTACCTTTTCCACCTTTGTCGAGGGCAAGTCCAACCGCATGGCGGCGGCGGCTGCCCAGCAGGTTGCGGAAAACCCGGCTAGCCATGGCTATAACCCGTTGCTGTTATACGGGGGCGTTGGTCTGGGTAAGACTCACCTGATGCATGCGGTGGGCAATGAGTTGTTGCGGCGCAACCCCAATGCCAAAGTGGTCTACCTGCACAGTGAGCGTTTTGTGGCAGATATGATCTCTGCGCTGCGTAACAAGACCATCAACGAGTTCAAGCGGTTCTATCGTTCCGTGGATGCGCTGCTGATTGATGATATTCAATTCTTTGCAGGTAAAGAGCAATCCCAGGAAGAGTTCTTCCATACCTTTAACGCGTTGCTGGAAAATGGTCAGCAGATCATCCTCACCTGTGACAAGTTTCCCAAAGAGGTAGATGGGCTGGAGGAGCGCCTGAAGAGCCGGTTTGGTTGGGGCTTGTCCCAGCCCATGGAGCCGCCGGAGCTGGAAACCCGGGTGGCGATCCTGAAGAAGAAGGCGGAAGAGGCCAAGGTGGATCTGCCCAACGATGCGGCCTTCTTTATTGCCCAGCGAATCCGTTCTAATGTACGGGAGCTGGAAGGTGCGTTGCGCCGGGTGATCGCCCATGTGCGCTTTACCGGGGCGCAGATTGATATCGGCCTGATCAAGGAAGCGCTGAAAGATCTGATTGCGCTGCAGGCGCGGCAAATCAGCATCGACAATATTCAGCGCATCGTGGCCGAGTATTACAAGATCAAGATTAACGACTTGCTGTCGCCCCGGCGGACACGCTCGGTGGCGCGGCCCCGTCAGGTTGCCATGGCGTTGTCGAAAGAGCTGACAAGCCACAGCCTGCCGGAGATCGGTGAGAATTTTGGTGGCCGGGATCACACCACTGTGCTGCATGCCTGTCGCAAGGTGCTGGAGTTGCGGGAATCCAATCCGGAAATCGAAGAAGATTATCAGAATCTGTTACGGACATTGACGTCCTAATCGGGGTGGCTCTGTGGCGAGCAAACCCAATAACCAGAACGGGAAAGCGCAATGAAATTCTCAATCAATAGAGAACAACTGCTCAAGCCGCTACAGCAGGTCGCCGCCGTGGTGGAAAAGCGACAGACCCTGCCGGTGCTGTCCAACGTTTTGCTGGAAGTGGGCGACGGCCAGCTTTCCATGACCGGGACAGACCTGGAGCTGGAGCTGGTGGCGCGTCTGCCGCTGGAAGGTGAGCAGGAGCCGGGGGAGACCACCGTGCCGGCCCGCAAGCTGGTGGATATTGCCAAGAGCCTTCCGGCGGAAGCGGACATTCGCTTCGAGGTGGATGGTGAGCGCATGCTGGTTCGTTCCGGCCGCAGCCGTTTTACCCTGTCCACCCTGCCCGCCTCGGAATTCCCCAATCTGGAAGAGGATGCTGCGGGTAGCCGCCTGGAAATGAAGCCGGATGTGCTGCGTGGCCTGATCGATCGCACCGCCTTTTCCATGGCGCAGCAGGATGTGCGTTATTACCTGAACGGCATGCTGTTCGAGCTCAAGCCGGGCCGTCTGCGCGCCGTGGCCACCGATGGCCACCGCCTGGCGCTGTGTGATGCCGAGCTGGATGCGCCTGTGGAAGAAGCCTCCGTGATCCTCCCCCGCAAAGGGGTGATGGAACTGTCGCGTATTCTGGGTGACAGCGGTGAGGCAGCTCGCCTGACCATTGGCCGTAACCACGTCCGCATCGTGGTGGGTGCCATCACCTTCACGTCCAAGCTGGTGGATGGCAAGTTCCCGGAATACGACCGGGTGATTCCCAAGGAAGGCTCGCGCAAAGTGGTCGCAGACCGCGAAACCCTGCGCCAGGCACTGGCCCGGGTAGCTATCCTTTCCAACGAAAAGTACCGCGGTGTGCGGGTGCAGTTGTCAGAGGGCAGCCTGAGAATTGTGGCCAACAACCCGGAACAGGAAGAAGCGGAAGAGGAAGTGTCCGTGGATTTCAATGGCTCGCCGCTGGAAATCGGCTTTAACGTGAGCTACCTGCTGGATGTGCTGAACACCATGGGCGGCACTCAGGCAGAGCTGGAAATGGGCGACAGCAATAGCAGTGCCCTGGTCTTTGACCCAGAGAGTAAGGCTGCCGTGTATGTGGTTATGCCGATGCGCCTCTGAGCATGATGCCCCTTGCCGGGGTGGCCGCGATGGCCACCCCGCCGTTGTTGTCCCCTCTCCTTTTCCCTTGCTGTTGTTCCCCTGATGCTTAGCCGCCTTCAATTGAGCGATTTCCGTAATTACGGCAGCGCAGAGGTGGATTTGTCCCCGTCCCTGAATGTGATCCTGGGGGATAATGGCAGCGGCAAGACCAGTCTTCTTGAAGCCATTTACTTTATCGGCAGTGGCGGTCGTTCGTTTCGGGGTGGTCGTTTGTCGCGCCTGGTGCGCGATGGTGCGGAAGCCGCCACGCTGTATGCGGAGGTTTTAGCCGCTGAGGAATTGCACCGGCTTGGAGTGCGTCGCACCCCGGGTGGAATTGATGCAATCAAACTGGATGGCCAGACCCCCAAAGCGCTGAGCGAGGTGGCTGCGCTGCTGCCGGTATTGGCGCTACACCCCACGTCTGTGGAGCTGGTGTTCGGCTCCTCGCAACTGCGGCGTCGCTTTATGGACTGGGGAATGTTCCACGTGGAACATCAATTTATGCCCGTGTGGCGAGCGGGGTCGGCGGCTCTTAAGCAGCGCAATGCCCTGCTGCGCACCGGTCGTCCGAGTCAGAGAGAACTGGGCTTTTGGAATCAGCAACTGGCGCAGACTTCTGATAGAATCGAAGGGTTACGCAGAAGCTATCTGGCTGCGCTACAGCGCGGTTTGGATGAAGTCCTGGTGGTACTGGCTCCCGAGCTGAAAATACGGCTCAGGCTGCAAACAGGGCTGCAGAAGGATGAGTCCTACGGGCAAGCGCTGGATCGCCTGCAGGCGGATGATCTGCGGCGGGGATTTAGCCAGGCTGGGTTTCATCGCAGTGACATTCGTATTGAAAGCCACGGCGTTGTGGCTCGCGACCGTTTATCTCGCGGGCAGGCCAAATTGGTGGCCTATGGCATGGTGTTGGCCCAGCTTCCGTTAATTAGCCAGGCCGGGAAGGTGTGTACCTTGCTGGTGGATGATCTGGCCGCGGAGCTGGATGAAGAGCACCGCAATCAGTTGCTGGGTTATCTGGCCACAACAGGCCACCAGACATTGATCACAGCGTTGGATATGCCCCAATGGGCAGCCATCGTTAATGACAATAACGCATTACAGGCGGTTGAGAGCAAAATGTTCCACGTGGAACATGGCAAGCTGCGACCCCTCACCGAGAGCAAATAAGGAAATACCATGGCGGAGAAAAATTACGATTCATCCAGCATCAAGGTGCTGAAAGGATTGGATGCCGTACGTAAACGTCCCGGCATGTATATCGGTGATACAGATGATGGCACGGGCCTGCACCATATGGTGTTTGAGGTCGTGGATAACTCCATCGATGAAGCGCTTGCCGGGTTTTGCTCCGAGATCAAAGTGGTTATCCACCCGGACGAATCCATGTCCATCCAGGATAATGGCCGTGGTATTCCTACCGAGCTGCACGAAGAAGAAGGCGTGAGCGCTGCCGAAGTGATAATGACGGTGTTGCACGCCGGCGGTAAGTTCGACGACAACACTTACAAGGTGTCCGGTGGCCTGCACGGTGTGGGCGTGTCGGTGGTGAACGCCCTGTCGGAAGAATTGAAGCTGACGATTCGCCGTAATGGTCAGGTTCACGAGCAGATTTATCACCACGGTGTGCCCGCCAACCCCCTGGAAGTGGTGGGAACGACGGATTCCAGCGGTACCGCTGTGCATTTCCGCCCTTCCCCGGAAACCTTCAGCAATATCAAGTTCCACTACGATATCCTCGCCAAGCGGCTGCGTGAGCTGAGCTTTCTGAACTCCGGGGTGCGTATCCACCTGATGGATGAGCGCAGCGGCGATGAAGATGTGTTCGAGTATGAGGGCGGGCTGAGTGCTTTTGTCAGCTACCTGAATACCAACAAAACCGCCCTCAACCAGGTCTTCCACTTCAATTTTGAGCGGGAGGAAGACGGTATTGCGGTGGAAGTGGCCATGCAGTGGAATGATTCCTATCAGGAAAACATTTTCTGCTTTACCAACAATATTCCCCAGCGCGATGGCGGGACCCACCTGGCCGGTTTCCGGGCCGCACTGACCCGTACCCTGAACAGCTATATGGACAAGGAAGGCTTTCTCAAGAAGGAAAAAGCCAACCCGTCCGGGGATGATGCCCGGGAAGGTCTGACGGCCGTAATCTCCGTGAAAGTACCGGATCCCAAGTTTTCCAGCCAGACCAAGGACAAGCTGGTCTCCTCCGAGGTGAAAAGTGCGGTGGAGCAGACCATGGGCGATCTTTTCCAGGATTACCTGCTGGAAAACCCGGGCGAAGCGCGCAGTATTGTACAAAAAATCATCGATGCGGCCCGCGCCCGCGATGCCGCCCGTAAAGCCCGTGAAATGACGCGGCGCAAAGGGGCCCTGGATATCGCTGGCCTGCCCGGAAAGCTGGCGGACTGCCAGCAGAAAGACCCGGCGCTCTCCGAACTCTATATTGTGGAGGGTGATTCTGCGGGGGGCTCGGCCAAACAGGGTCGGGATCGCAAGAATCAGGCGATTCTGCCGCTCAAGGGCAAGATCCTGAATGTGGAGAAGGCGCGCTTCGACAAGATGCTTTCCTCCCAGGAAGTGGGCACTCTGATCACCGCGCTGGGCTGTGGCATTGGCCGCGACGAATACAATATCGACAAACTGCGTTATCACCGCATCATCATCATGACCGATGCGGACGTGGATGGTTCGCACATCCGCACCCTGCTGCTCACCTTCTTCTTCCGTCAGCTGCCGGAGCTGATTGAGCGTGGTTACATCTACATTGCCCAGCCGCCGCTCTACAAGGTGAAAAAGGGCAAGCAGGAAACCTATCTGAAAGACGATCCGGCCATGGAGGAATACCTCACTACCCTGGCGCTGGACAAAACCGGCCTGTACCCGGGTGATGATGCGCCACCGATCAGCGGTGAGCCGCTGGCCAAGTTGATCGCCGAGTACCGCGGTGTCATGAAGATTGTCGACCGTCAGTCCCGGGTCTTCCCAGAAGAAGTGCTGGAGCAGATGATCTACATGCCGTCACTCAATGAAGGCTCGCTGAAAGACGAAGCCGCCATGGCGCAGTGGTGCGAGACTCTGGGCAAGCGGGTGGATGCCATCACCGATGCGACCCAGGCGTTTACGATTACCGCCCAGCGTGATGAAGAGCGAGGCCTGTACTTGCCACGTGTGCAAGTGCTCGCTCACGGTGTACCCCGCGAATACCGTGTCACTCTGGATTTTCTGCAGTCCCCGGACTATCAGAAGATCAAGGCCTTGGGGGAAACCCTGGAAGGTCTGCTGGCAGAGGATGCCTACATCCAGCGTGGTGAGTCGCAGCGGCCTATTCGCCACTTTGCCGAAGCCCTGGACTGGCTGATGGTGCAGGCGCGTCGTGGCACCAGCTTCCAGCGTTACAAGGGGCTGGGTGAGATGAACGCGGACCAGTTGTGGGAAACCACCATGGACCCGGAAAGCCGCCGTATGCTGCAGGTAACCATCGAAGATGCCATCGCGGCAGACCAGATCTTTACCTGCCTGATGGGCGACGACGTGGACCCACGCCGCCAGTTCATCGAGTCCAATGCGCTGCAGGTATCCAATCTGGATGTTTAAAGAGACGCTGCATGCTTCATGCGGCAAGCAACACGCATAAAAAAAGCGAACCTTTGGGTTCGCTTTTTCGTGGTGCCTGTAGCGTGTAGCGTCTCTTGATTACACCAAAAAATCGTCCAGATTGGCGCCTTTGCTCAGAGCATCCTGCAACCACAGCGGGCGTTTGCCGCGGCCGGTCCAGGTGTTGCTGCTGTTGTTCGGGTCGCGGAACTTTACTTTGGCCGGACGGCGAACACCGGTTTTTTTCTTGGCGGCTTTTTTGCGTGTGGTTTTCTTCTTGTCGGCAGCATTTTTCAGCAGGTCCTGGGGATCGACACCCAGATCCTTGGCCATTTTTTCCAGTACTGCCTGGGCATTTTTCAATTCGGCCTTACGCTTTTTGTCCAGCGCAGACTCTGCCTGCTTGATCAGTTTTTCCAGCTCGTCGACAGACAGTTCGTCAAGATTGATGCTCATTAAGGTGCCCTTGTTTTAGGTCATTGAATAACGGAAAAGACTGTAATTATTTTAATGGGCATTGGCAATTAAACGCAGAGCGGAAAATAAAAAATACGGTGGCGAAGAATAATATTTCCACCGCGGTGATTATAAAATCACCGCCTGCCTGCCATTTTTGTGGATAACACGCACCGGCTGTTAACCGGGGTAATGCTCCATGATCCACTGTTGGGCTTCAGCGCTGACTTGCTTGGCTTTTTTATTGTGCGTGTCGATGGGAGGGCTGATACGCAGTGTGATCGTGCCGGGGTAACGCACCCAGGTTTTGCGGGGCCAGCAATCACCACTGTTATGGGTTAGCGCAATGACAGGCACCCCGGCCTGCGTAGCCAGCATGCTGCCACCGTGGTTGAACTTGCCATGGGTACCTGGGGCTTGTCGGGAGCCTTCCGGGAAAATCACCACCCGCAGTCCACGTTTGAGACGCTGCTTCCCCTGGGACAGCACCGATTTTAACGCTGCTTTGCCATCGCTGCGGTTAATACGAATGGGATTAAGCAGTGCCAGCCCCCAGCCAAAGAATGGTATCCACAGCAGTTCCCGTTTCAGCACCGTGGCCTGCGGGCTGATCAGTACCTGCAGGTAAAAGGTTTCCCAGCTGCTTTGATGGTTAGCCAGAATAACGCAGGGATCGTCCGTCAGATGTTCCTGCCCTTCTATCTTCACGGTGATGCGATTCAGGTGCTGGTCCAGCCACATGGCAAAACGGGTCCACAGGTTGATAAACCGGTGGCGGGCGCGAAGTGGCAGGAAGGGGCCAATCAGGACACAGAGGAAACTGTGGAAAATACCGGCAAGGTTGTACAGCACGAAAAACAGCGCGCTGCGGACCTTGATCGACAGCGACGGTGGCGCGTGCTGGGTCATGCCTAATCCTTCAAGGTGTGATCAACAAAGTCAGCCAGTGAGTCGTAAATGGCAACCGGGCCCAGGGATTCAGGCAGACCTTTTTCCAGGGTCTGGTTCCCTTTGCCGGTTCGCACCAGTACCGGTGTGCAATGGCGAGCGACTCCCGCTTCAAGATCCCTAAGGCTATCACCAATCAGGGGCGCACCGGTGACATCGCCATACTCGGTAACAATCTGGTCGATCAGGCCTGGCAGCGGCTTGCGACAATCACAGCCGTCATCGGGCCCGTGGGGGCAATAGACGATCTTGCCCAGCGCACCGCCCTGCTCCGCCACCAACTCACGCAGGCGCGCGTGCATGGCATCCAGGGTGGCCACATCATAATAGCCACGGCCAATACCGGACTGGTTGGTGGCCACGGTGACGGTATACCCCGCCTTGCTCAACCGGGCGATGGCCTCGATGCTGCCGGGGATGGGAATCCACTCGTCCACGGTCTTGATGTAGGCATCGGAATCCTCGTTGATGACCCCGTCGCGATCCAGAATGATGAGTTTGTTCATGGATGAAGATCCCTTTTTTTACCGTAGGAGCGTCGCTGGCGGCGCGATGCCAAACGTTAGGTTAGCGACGCTCCTACGGTGATATACACAAAGGCCGCTGATTAAGCGGCCTTTGATTTAGCGTGTTGCATGAAGCGTCGGGCGTGTTGCGTCTCTTATTCCTGCAACAAACTGATATCCGCCACGTTCAGGAACAGGTCACGCAGGAATGCCAGCAGCGCCAGTCGGTTATTGCGCACCGCTTCATCCTCCGCCATCACCATGACGGTATCAAAGAAGGCATCCACCGGCTCGCGCAGGTCTGCCAGCATTTCCAGCACGCTGGCATAGTCGCCAGCTTCCAGCAGTTCATAGGACTGTTCGAACGCGGCCACCACCATGTTGGTGAGCGTTTGTTCAGCCTCGTCTTCCAGCAGGGCGCCGTCAATTTCTTCCGGCGGTGCGCTGTCCAGCTTGGCGAGAATATTGGATACCCGCTTGTTGGCGGCAGCCAGCGCCTGGGCTTCTTCGCGTTGCTGGAAGGCGGCCACGGCTTTTACTCGACGGTCGAAATCCAGTGGCTTGCGACAGGCCTCGTCGATGGCCAATACCGAGAGAATCACCGGCGTGGCAATGCCCTGTTCCTGGTAGATGGCGCGATAGCGACCCTTGATAAAGTCGAAGGCGTCTTCCACCTGATTGGCATCGATGCGCTCGCCCAGTTGGGCGGCGGCCTGGTCCAGCAGTTCACGCAGGTCCAGGGCCAGTTCATTTTCAATAATGATGCGCAGCACGCCGAGGGTGGCGCGACGCAGCGCGTAGGGGTCCTTGGTACCGCTGGGTTTCTGGCCGATACCGAAGATGCCCACCAGGGTATCGATCTTGTCAGCCAGGGAAACCGCCATGCCGGTTTTGCTTTGCGGCAAGGTGTCGCCGGCAAAGCGCGGCAGGTATTGCTCATACAGGGCCTTGGCCACGTCGTCTGGCTGGCCTTCGCGCTGGGCCAGGTAGAAGCCCATGATGCCCTGCATGGTATCGAACTCGCCGACCATTTCGCTGTTCAGGTCGGCCTTGCTCAGTTCGCCGGCCAGCTTGGCGTTGTCTGCGTTACCACCGATTTGCCCGGCAAGCACGGCGGCCAGGCTGCCGATGCGTTGGCACTTGTCGGCCACGGTGCCCAGCTGTTGCTGAAATACCACATTGGCCAGCCCTTCGGCGTGCTGGGCCAGGGTGCGTTTGCAATCGTTGTCGTAGAAGAAAGCGGCATCGGCCAGCCGTGGGCGAATCACTTTCTCGTTGCCGTGGATCACCTGTTGGGGATCCTTGGACTGGATGTTGCTGATGGTAATAAAGCGCGGCATCAGCTTGCCGTCAGCATCCAGCACCGAGAAGTATTTTTGGTGCTCTTCCATGGCACTGATCAACGCTTCCTGGGGAACCCGGAGGAAATCATCATCGAAGCTGCCCATTAGCGCTTCGGGCCATTCCACCAGAGCGGTGACTTCGTTGAGCAGGTCCGGGTCGATCTGGGCGACACCGCCCGCCTTTTTGCCAGCCGCCTGGGTCTGCTCTTCGATCATGGCTTTACGGCGATCAAAGTCAGCGAGGACGTGGCCGTCTTGTTCGATGCGCTGGGCATACTCGCCGGCGGTTGCCAGGTCGATAGCGCCTGGAGCATGGAAACGGTGGCCATAGCTGGTGCGGCCGGATTGCAGATCCAGCAACTCGAAGGGAATCACCTCGTCACCAAACAGCGCCACCAGCCAGTGGGCCGGGCGCACAAACTGCACCTTGCGTTTGCCCCAGCGCATACGCTTGGGGATTGGCAGTTTCTGGATGGCCTGGGTGAAAAAGGCCGGAATCAGTTCGGCGGTGCTTTTCCCCTTCTCGGTAATCTGCGCGACCAGGCGCTCGCCCTTGCCGGTGTCCTGACGACCCAGCTGGTCCACGGTGAGGCCCAGTGAAGCGGCAAAACCCTGGGCGGCCTTGGTCGGGTTGCCGTCGCTGTCGAAGGCTGCCTGCACGGCGGGGCCCTGGCGCTCGATATCGCGATCGGCCTGTTTCTCGTCCAGGTCGCGCACCAGCAGGGCCAGACGGCGAGGGGCGGCAAAGCGTTCCACGTTACCGTGGTTGAGGCCGGCTTCATCCAGTTGGCGAACAAATTCGTCGGTGAGCGCGGTACTCAGTGATGCCAGCGCTTTCGGGGGCAGCTCTTCGGTGCCCAGTTCAATCAGCAAATCCCGGGACATTATTGCTTCCCCTTTTTCTTTTGGCCGTCTTTCTGGGCCTGCTTGGCGGCCTTGTCATCCTGCTTTTGCAGCTCTGCCATCACTTCTTCGCGAATGCTGTCATCTGCCATGGGGAAGCCCAGCGAACGGCGCTTGTCGAAATAGGCCTGGGCCACGGCTCGGGCCAGGGTGCGCACACGCAAAATAAAGCGTTGGCGTTCGGTGACCGAAATGGCTTTGCGGGCATCCAGCAGGTTAAAGGTGTGGGAGGCTTTTAGGACGTATTCGTAGGCAGGCAATGGCAGGCCGGCGTCGATCAGCTTGGTGGACTCGCCCTCGAACAAATCGAACTGCTTGAACAGCTCGTCCACATTGGCGTGTTCAAAGTTGAATGTGGACATCTCCACTTCGTTCTGCAGGAACACATCGCCATAGCTGACCTTGCCGAAGGGGCCGTCGGACCACACCAGGTCGTAGACCGAATCCACGCCCTGGATGTACATGGCCAGGCGTTCCAGGCCGTAGGTGATTTCCCCAGTGACCGGATAGCAGTCGATGCCGCCCACCTGCTGGAAATAGGTGAACTGGGTGACTTCCATGCCGTTGAGCCACACTTCCCAGCCCAGACCCCAGGCACCCAGCGTGGGCGATTCCCAGTTGTCTTCTACGAAACGGATATCGTGCACCAGCGGATCAAAGCCGAGCATGCGCAGGGAGCCGAGATACAATTCCTGGATATTGTCCGGAGACGGTTTCAGCACCACCTGGAACTGGTAATAGTGCTGCAGCCGGTTGGGGTTTTCCCCGTAGCGGCCGTCGGTGGGCCGACGGGATGGCTGCACATAGGCGCTGTTCCAGTTTTCCGGGCCGATGGCGCGCAGGAAGGTGGAGGGGTGAAAGGTGCCCGCGCCCACTTCCATATCCAGTGGCTGCACAACGACACAGCCCTGCTCCGCCCAGTATTGTTGCAGGGCCAGAATCAGGCCCTGAAAAGTCAAAATATCCGTTTGCGGTTGTTCCGCCATGGTGAATCCTGTTATTCGGTAATGGTGTTCCGGTACCCGATGGTGACAATTTATCGCGAGGGATTGCCGCGAAAGGCGCCAAGTATACCGGCCCGGCCCGGTCGGTGATACCGGTGGCGGCCCCGACCGGATACTGACAGCACGGTGTCAGTAGCTTGGCGCTAGAATGCGGATCGGGAACGGCGGAAGATAAGTGCCGCGTCAGGTTAACTACAGGGAAGGATCATGCGTCGAGCAGAGCGCCTGTTTCAGATCGTGCAGGTCATCGGGGCCAGCCAGTGGACCACCGCCCAGGCGCTGGCCGAGCGGCTGCAGGTGTCCGAACGCACCATTTACCGGGATGTGGACCATTTGTCGGCCAGCGGCGTGCCGCTGTATTCCCAGGCGGGAAAAGGCTACGCCCTGCTGGAGGGCTATCAGCTGCCGCCGTTGATGTTCAGCGTGGAAGAATGGCAGGCCCTGCTGACCGGTCTGTCCATGGCCCAGGGCTGGGCCGGTCAACGCCAGGCCGAGGCCCTGCGTGCGGTGCAGGAAAAGCTGGCCATGGCGGTGCCCAGCCATCTGCGCGCGCTGGCCTCGCCGGTGTCGGCCCCGGCCTTGCCGGAACGTCGCATGCTCGGGGCGCTTCTGGATCCGCTGCAACGGGCCATTCGCGAACGCAGCAAGGTGCGGGTGCATTATCGTGACGTTCAGGAACAGTTCAGCAAACGGGTCATCTGGCCGCTGGGGCTGTATTTCTGGGGCCACTGCTGGACGCTGGTGGGCTGGTGTGAATTGCGCAAAGCGTTTCGCCATTTCCGGGTGGACCGTATCGTGATTCTGCAGACCCTGGGGGATCGTTATCCTCATCTGCCCGGCCACACCCTGGCCGATTATGAAGCCGCCATGGATGCGCGGTGTACCAAACCACAGTCCACCGATCCACAGACCGCCGTCGAGGAGAAAACACCATCATGAACGACCGTTGCCCCTGGTGCGGGGAGGATCCGCTCTACCAGCACTACCACGACCACGAGTGGGGCGTGCCGGACCATGACGACCGGAGCCTGTTCGAGTGCCTGAATCTGGAGGGCGCCCAGGCCGGATTGAGCTGGATTACGGTGCTGCGTAAACGGGAACATTACCGGCAGGTGTTCGATGGCTTCGATGCCGAGAAGGTGGCGCGTTATGACGAGGCCAAGGTGGCCGCGTTACTGGCCGACCCGGGTATTATCCGCAACCGCCTGAAAGTGGCGGCGACCATCGGCAACGCCCAGGCGTACCTGACCCTGCGTGATGAGGGCCTGACCTTGAGTGATTTCCTCTGGGATTTTGTCGACGGCAGCCCGCAGATCAACCACTTCCGCAGCCTCAAGGAGGTACCGGCCACCACCCCGGTGGCCGAGGCCATGAGCAAGGCCCTGAAAAAACGCGGCTTCAAATTTGTCGGCCCCACCATCGTCTATGCTTTCATGCAGGCCACCGGCATGGTCAACGACCACCTGATCAGTTGCCCGCGGCACCGGGATCTCATGTAGCGGCTAAACCTGTTTCTGCGGGAGGCGGCTGCACGAGCTGTTTCGAAGCTCCTACAACTGAGGTTCATAGCTCCTGAAAAGTTGGTACACCCCTTGCTGAGGTTGTCCTCACAAGGAGAGTGTTATGAACAATCACAAGCCGATAGCCATTATTCAAACCGGACACACCTACCCGCAAATTCGCGAGCATTACGGTGATTTCGATGACTGGATTGCCCAGGGACTGGGCCTGTCATTGCCGATCATAAAGGTGGATGCCACCGATGCGCGTCCGCTGCCTGCTCCGGCATCGCTGGCGGGGGTGGTGATTACTGGCTCCCATGCCATGGTGACTGAAGCACAGCCGTGGATGCGGCAGCTGGCGCACTGGCTGTTTGCCACGCTACACAGCACCCCGCAGTTACCCGTGCTGGGTCTGTGTTTTGGCCACCAGTTGCTGGCCCAGGCTCTGGGCGGAGAGGTTGCGGATAACCCGCTGGGGATGGAAATGGGCACGGTGCCGTTACGGCTCACCCCGGCGGGGTATCAGGATCCGTTGCTGGGCGTCATGGTGGGTCACCCGTGGGCGCAAGTGGTGCATAAACAGTCAGTGCTTACTTCGCCGCCAGGCTGCACCGTGCTGGCCAGTAACGTGCATGATGCCTGTCAGGCCTTCCGCTATGGCGAGCGGGCATGGGGGGTGCAGTTCCACCCGGAATTCAGTGCCGATGTGATGCGCGCCTACCTGCAGGCCTTGAGTGGCGACAGCCTGAGCCAGCAGCAGGTGGATGCGCATCTGCAGGAGGTACGTGAATGCCACGATGCCAGCGCCATCCTCGCGCGCTTCGCCCAGCTCACCCTGGCAGAGGTGGCGTAGCGACATTGTGCGGCAGAGCGCCGCTGGCGGCACGAACCCAGGGACGAGTCACGAGGAGCGAGAAACGAAAACCTGGCTGTCCCGGCTTTCGGGTTTTGACTGTCGAAACTCGCTGCTCGCAACTCGATACTGTCGTGATCGCGCCGCCAGCGACGTTATTCGCTACGCTCACCCTATGGGCCGACCTTCGGACGTTGTTTCGCTGCGCTACGCTCCTGCCGAAAACCCTGTTTTACCCGCCCTGGGCTGAACCAAACACCGCGCCGATCAGCGCACTACCCTGCTGCATGGGGTTCTGGCGAATCAGGGTTTCCTGCTGGCCGATGCGGGTATAGAGCTGGTCCATGCTGTTGTCGATGACGTAACTTTCCAGGTCCAGATTGGGCTTGTTAGTAAGCGGTAACTTATCGTAGGCACCAAGCAATGTCTGATACTGGTCGTAGAATCCTGTCTTGCGCAGGTTCTCTTCCACAATCGGCTGGAAGCGCTGGCGCAGGCTGTTTTCGGTCTCCCCGCGGAAATACTGGGTCGCCGCCGTATCGCCCCCCTGAATGATCCCCAGGGCATCATCCACACTCATGGCATTGATGGCGTTCTTGAATACCGGTGCACCGGAGGCCACCGCCTTTTCCGCCCCGCGATTCATGGCCGTTTCCAACTGATCCACGTAACTGCCAAGGCCAAATTTACGCAACGTATCGGTCACCGGATCGGCAGCCTTGGGGAGCTTCATGTTCATGGCCCCTTCCTGGGACAGCTGGTTGGCGGCCACATCCGTTCCCTTGATCAGGGCTTCTTTAATACCGGCGGCCAGCTTTTCATCGGTGTTGTAACCGGCATTCTTGGCCATCTGATTACCCATATTGATCCAGGGCATGGCCGATTCCATGTGCTGACAGCCTGCCAGCGCCAGGCCCAGAGCAAGAGGAAGTAGTTTCTTCACGGTGTTCTCCTTGTTGTTGCCGGGCATGCTACTGCATGGGCGGGGGCGGCTAAACACTTCATTGAGTGGAAAGTTTAAAGTTCAAAGTTTAAACGCGGACAAGGCCTTATCGTCGATAAAACGATTTTCACCGCGGTTAGGGTATCAGCGGTTGCGCGGGCACGGGCTTTCAGGGCCCAATGACCTGACTCGCGCTTTTCAACTTTCAACTCACTCCTGCTTTTATGACCGACGACGATTACCGCGAACAGCACAAACAGCGCCTTGCCTACATGCCCTGGCTGTACGGGCGATTGAAGCCAAAGCACCGGGCCTGGGCGGAACCCTGGCAACAGGGGATCCAGCAACGGTTGATGGCGTTGGAGACAGTGCACCTTGGTGAAAATTGCTTTGTGGCGCCCCAGGCTGCTCTGTTCGCCGAGCCGGGTCGCGATATTATCGTGGGAGATGGCAGCCAGATCGCTGCTGATTGCGTCATTCACGGCCCTGTGCGGCTGGGTCAGCGCGTTAGCCTCAACCACCATGTAAGCCTGGAAGGGGGCGCGGCGGGTATCGACATTGGTGATGACACCCGCATTGCCGCGTATTGCACCCTCTTTGCTTTCAATCATGGCATGAATGCGGACCGGCGGGTGCGCGAGCAGCCAGTGAGTTCCCGGGGAATTCGCATTGGCTGTGACGTCTGGATCGGCGCCCGTGCGGGCATCGTTGATGGCGTTACCCTGGGGGACCATGCCGTGGTGGGCATGGGGGCGGTGGTTACCCGTGATGTGCCGCCCTGGACCATCGTTGCCGGCAACCCCGCCCGCCCGATTGGCCGTCGTCCGGGCGCCCCGCCACTGCCATCTTCTTGAACACCTTGTGTCATACCCGGTAACAGTCGCTTTATTGAACGGTGTTTAGTTGTTGTGGTTAATTGAACGCCGTTAAACAAACAATAACGACTGAGAGGAAAACCCATGGACGAGAGCGCGATTCAGCGACATTCCGGTGGCTGGCTGTTTTATGTCAAAGCCGCTTTTGGCATCAGCCTGGGCCTGATGATTCTGGGCATTGTGTGGTTGCCCACGGACCTGTGGATCAAGGGGTACCTGGTGATGGGCAGCATGTTTGTGGTGGGTTCCACCATCACCCTGGCAAAAACCCTGCGTGATGATCACGAGGCACGCCGACTGGTTAACCGGATCAGTGAAGCCAAGACCGAACGGTTGCTCAAGGAATATACGGAATAGAACGCTGGATGCCTGATGCCTGATGCCTGATGCCGGATGCCAGACAAGGCAAAACCACAGGCCCAATGAACAAAGGGAGAACGACAATGGGTACAGCCTGGAACAAACTGAAAACGGTGATGCGTGGCCAGGCCCGCGTCAGCATGGAACGGCTTGTCGACGCTAACGACATGCTGTTGCTGGATCAGCAATTATACGAAACCGAACATGCGCTACGGGATGCACGCCGCCAGCTGGCGCGCCTGAAAGCGGAACAGAAACGAAACCGTGAGCGAAGCGAACAGTTAACGCGCCAGCAAGAACACTACGAAGCGGGTGCCCGGCAGGCAATGGCCCATGAGGAAGAGGGCCTGGCACTGGACATTGGTCAGCGGTTGGCAGAATTGGAAGCACAGCAGGCTCGCCTGGAACAACAAGGGGTGTCACTGGGCCAACAGGAAAATGAATTTCAGCGCTTTATTCAACAGGCCGCAGAGCAGCTGAGAAGCTTGCGTCATGAACAGTCCATGGCCCGCACCCAGGAAGCCTTGTTCGGTCAGGCTGAGGCGCGCCAGCAACAGGGGCGGGGTTTGGCACAACGTCTGACCGACAGCCAGCAGACATTGCTACAGATTCAACAACGGCAGGAAGAATGCCGGTGGTTGTGGCAAAGTGAGATCCATTGTCGCGATCAGCCTGGCTCATTCCCGGGTGACAGCCTGGACCAGCGCATGGCAGAAGCCGGTATTGGTGACAGCCGCAGTGAGCGGGCCAAGGAGATTCTGCAACGCCTGAGCCGGGAATAAAGGCGCGTGGGCAAGAGCGGCGTTACGACATGCCTTTGCCGGGCTATCGTATTGTCGTTGCTTGCCTGGGCAGCCACTGAAACAACAACGACTATTGAGCATTAACATGGCACGCCGAAACCAACATAGCCGCGAAGAATTACAGGCCCTGGCAATCGATGCCGTGCGTGAGCTGGTCGCGGAGCATGGACTGGCCAAACTCAGTGTTCGCAAGGTGGCTGAAAAAATACGCTATACCCCGGGCATGCTCTATCACGTCTTCGCCAATCTGGATGACCTGATCCTGCACGCCAATGCGGCCACCCTCGACACCCTGTTGGCGGACATGAAGGCATCAGCGGATCTGGCCCCCTCCCGGGCCTTGCATCAGATGGCTAGCGCCTACCTGTCCCTGGCGCGCACGCAAACCGCTCTGTGGCAGATGGTCTTTATGCACCGTATGCAACATGCGGCGCCGGTGCCGCCCTGGTATCAGCAGCGCACGGCGCAATTGTTTGAGCGGGTAGAACAGCAAATGGCCCGGATGGCAGACCAGCAGTCCACCGAGGCGATCCATCTGGCAGCCCGAACCCTGTGGAGCAGTGTCCATGGTATCGCGGTACTGGCGGCAGAAAACAAACTGGAAGTGGCCGGTGATGTGGATGAGCAGGCCATGCTGGATTCGTTGCTGGAAAACTATCTGAAAAGCTGGGCGAGGGAGAGTTGAAAGTTCAAAGTTGCAACGCGAACGATGTTCTACATTACTGCAAATGTGGTGCCCGCGTTCATGGGTAATGGCGCGGGCAGAGCTTTCCAGAATCTGACAATCAGGATCGCGTTTTTTAAACTTTGAACGTTGAACTCAAACCCGAACAAAAACCAAGGGCGAAAAAATGCAGAAAGGGTTGTTTTCATTATTGGCTTCACGGCGTTTTGGGCCGTTTTTCTTTACCCAGTTTTTGGGGGCTTTCAACGACAACGTATTTCGTCAGGCGCTGATTCTGCTGATTGCTTCCGGTGTGGTTAGCACGGTCAGTGTTAACACCCTGAATAATGTCGCGCTGGCACTGTTCATTGTGCCGTTCTTTTTGTTTTCCGCACTGGCCGGGCAAGTGGCAGACAAGTACGACAAGGCCACCCTGGTGCGCAAGATCAAGATGGTGGAAGTGTTCATCATGTCTGCTGCCGCAGTGGGTTTCTTTTTTGATGGCGTCTATTTTCTGTTGGCCGTGCTGTTTTGCATGGGCCTGCAATCCACCTTTTTCGGACCGATCAAATATTCGATTATCCCCCAGCACCTGACAGACAAGGAGCTGGTATCCGGTAATGCGTTGGTAGAAATGGGCACCTTCCTGGCGATCCTGCTGGGCTCCATTTCCGGCGTGCTGCTGAAGATGGATGGCGTGGGTGATGGCGTCGTTGCCATGACAGTGGTGGGATTGGCGGTTCTGGGGTATTTGGCCGCCAGAGGCATCCCTGCCGCCCCGGCTGCGGATGCGTCAATCAAGATCAACTGGAATTTGTGGAAAGAAACCTGGCACATCGTCGGCTATGCACGGGAAGTGAAATCCGTGTGGATGTGTGTGTTGGCCATTTCCTGGTTCTGGTTCATGGGCGCGGCCTATACCACCCAGCTGAAAGTGTATGTGGATGATTACCTGTTCGGCACCGATGGTTTGTACGCCCTGCTTCTGGGTACCTTTTCCGTGGGGATTGGTTTGGGTTCATTCCTGTGTGAAAAACTCTCCGGCAAACGGGTGGAGCTGGGGCTGGTGCCGTTGGGGTCCATTGGCCTGAGCGTGTTCGGTATCGATTTGTTCTTCTCCTATGCCGGCTTGGCAGGTGTGGGGCAGGTAACGGATAACACCATCGGCATTGCCAGTTTCCTGCAGCAGGCCGGTGGCTACCGGGTGTTAATGGACCTGCTTGGTATCGGGGTGTTCGGCGGTTTCTATATCGTGCCGCTGTTTGCCTTTATCCAGCACCGGGCCAACCCCAAACACCTGTCACGGATCATCGCCGCCAACAATATTCTCAATGCCCTGCTGATGGTGTTGTCAGCGGTGGCAGGGATTGTGCTGATCGGGTTGCTGGAACTGACTGTGCCACAGTTTTTCCTGGCCCTGGCGCTGACCAATATTCTGGTGGCCTCCTACATTTACACCGTGGTGCCGGAATTCCTGATCCGCCTGCTGGTGTGGATGCTCACCCACACCATGTACCGGGTAAAACACACGGGCATGGACAATATTCCCGATGAAGGCCCCTGCATGCTGGTCTGCAACCACGTCAGTTATGTGGATGCCCTGTTGCTGGGGGGCGCCATTCGCCGCCCGGTCCGGTTTGTCATGTTTAAACCGATCTATGACATGCCATTGCTCAATTATATTTTCCGCACCGGCAAGACCATCCCGATTGATTCGAAAACCCGTAATCCGGCCATTTACGAACAGGCCTTTGTGCGTATTCGTGAAGAGCTGGCCGCCGGGGAAGTGGTGTGTATCTTCCCTGAGGGCAAGCTTACCGACGACGGTGAGGTCGATGAATTTCGCGCGGGCATAGAGAAAATTGTCAGTGACAGCCCGGTGCCGGTGATCCCCATGGCCCTGTCGGGGTTGTGGGGGAGCTTTTTCAGCCACAAGGGCGGCAAGGCCCTGACCCGTCTGCCCCGCCGTTTCTGGTCGCGTATCAAACTGGCCGTTGGCACCGGTGTGCCTCCCCAGGACGTGCAGGCCGGCGATCTGCGTGAACGGGTGCTGGCCCTGCGCGAGCGCCCCTGATTCAGCCTGGCGGGCAGGTCGGTTGCGTAAAACATACGCACAGTAACTTGCAGTCAGTTAAAAAGACCGGACACTCAATAATAAAGGGCGCTGTGTATCCTTTGCGGGTATGGATGGAACGTAAGCCAGGTGGCGCCCACAACGACAATAACAACAGGGAACGAATGTGTCTGACTCCCCCCTCTCGCCCGCTTCGCTGCGGACGCGAATCCAGCAGCTGTTGTTGCAGCTGCCTCCGGTACAACGGGCAGACGCCCGTTACCACGAGGTGGAGCAGGAGCTGCTTCACGGCTTGAAGCATCGCCTGGAATCGCTCAATGAGCCCGGTGAGCTGGAAGGCCCGCCGCACAGCCTGCACGAGCTGCTGGATGTGTCCATGGAGCAAAGTGTTTCCCAGGCCCAGGCCATGTTGTTGCAGCGCCAGCTGGAGCAGCTCACCGCGGACGAGGCACGGTTGCTGGCGGCGCTTTCTGACGGCAGTGCCTTTCCCCTGCTGACGGTACAAAGCGGTGGGCGTTTCTCCCGTGGCGAAGTGCTGCATCGTTATTCCAACGTGGGCCGGGCCGCCGGGATTCAGTGCAATGACTTTATTGCCCTGTACCTGAGCCGGTTGTTTGCCCAGGGCCTGGTGATTGCCAGCGCGTTCACCGAGTCCCTGCGCACGGATTACGAGCTGTGCGAAGGCGATAGCGGTTTCCGCTCAGCGGAAGCCGAGCTGAAAACCCACCTGCCAAAACTGTCCACCCGCCGGGAAACCCTGCGAATCAGTCCATTGGGTCGTCAGCTGTGGGCGTTGATGACCATCCCTGCGGACGTTGAGGAGTAGCCCGTGATTACCGATCTGGATTTGATTCTGGCCGACTTGCAGGCTAACTGGATACTGTATCTTTCCATGCCGTTTGTGGCGGCGGCGATTGGCTATGGCACGAAGGTGGTGGCCATCAAGATGATGTTCAAACCACTGAAGTTTGTCGGCTGGCGTCCTTTTTTTGGCTGGCAGGGCATCGTGCCCAGCAAGGCGGCCACCATGGCCAGCATTGCCTGCGATTTGATGATGGAACGGTTGCTGAAACCGGAGGACGTGTTCAACAAGCTGGATCCTCACCGGGTGGCGGAGGAAATTCGTGATCCGCTGATCCGATCAGTGGAAGACATCACCCGGGAAGTGGCGGCGGAATATCAGCCGGGCCTGTGGGAAGCGGCACCGGAATCAGTGAAACGGCTGATCATCCAGCGGATCCAGAACGAAGCGCCGCACATGGTCGAGCAGATCATGGAAGACATCAAAAGCAATATTACCCGGGTGTTTGACCTCAAGGATCTGGTGATCAATGCGTTGGTGCGCGACAAGGAACTGCTCAACCGGGTGTTTCTGGAAGCCGGCCACGTGGAGTTCAAGTTCATCCGCAATTCCGGCATCTATTTCGGTTTTGCCATCGGCATCATTCAGGCGGTGGTATGGGCCTTTACTCATAATATCTGGGTGATTCCCCTGTTCGGGTTGTTCACCGGCTGGTTCACCGACTGGCTGGCGCTGAAAATGATCTTTAACCCCAAACAGCCGGTGCGCTATCTGGGCCTGTTCGAATGGCAGGGGTTGTTCCTCAAGCGGCGCAAGCAGGTTGCTGCCCGTTACGGGGAGCTGGTCGCCAGTGAAATCGTTACCCCGGCAGCGGTGATCGAAGCCATTCTCAAGGGCCCCATGTCGGACCGTCTGTTCGGCCTGGTGCAAAAGCAGGTGCAGCGAACCCTGGATGAGCAGTCAGGGTTCGCCAAGCCGCTGGTCGTCTTTGCTGTTGGCAGCACCAAATACCAGGAAATGAAGCGCTCGGTGTCGGAAAAGGTCATGCAGCATTTGCCGGAAACCCTCAGTCACATGGAGGCGTATGCGGAAGAAGCCATGGACCTGAAAAACCTGATGGTGGAAAAAATGCAGGAACTCACCGAGGAAGAATTTGAAGGGTTACTACGCCCGGCATTCCAACAGGATGAATGGATTCTGATTACCGTGGGGGCGCTGCTGGGGTTCCTGGTCGGCGAGCTCCAGGTGCATGTGATGATCCATTTTGCTGTTCCGGTGGTCTGACGGGGCAAGACCATAAGAGCAGGTCGACATCGGGTCGGCCTGCGCTTCGATTCTTCTCCCAAACCGTGTCTAGATCCATATTGTCTGCACATTTCCCTGCCATGGTTATAGCCTTTACACGAACGTCTGCAGGCAGCCCTTGCGCCACCTAACAGGAGAGGTCCATGTCTTTGAACGATTCCCCCAAGCGTTACGGTAGCTTCACTCGGTTGCTGCACTGGAGTATGGCGCTGTTGTTGATCTGGCAGTTTCTCTCCGCGTTGGCGCATTACGGATTCGAAGACACAGCGTTTGAATCGTTTTTCTGGCCAACGCACAAACCCCTTGGCTTGATTTTGATTGTGTTGACAGTGATCCGGTTGGGGTGGGCGCTGGTGAATCTGAGTCGGCGCCCGCCTTCCATCAACCTGGCGGCTAAATTGGGGCACGCCGGACTGTATGGATTATTACTGTTGATTCCCGCCCTTGCCCTGCTGCGTCAATACGGCTCCGGCCGTGCATTTGAGCCGTTCGGGCTACCACTGATGTCAGGTTTCGACGGCGACAAGATAGCCTGGATGGTGGAACCGGGTAACCTGCTTCACGGTGTGCTGGGTTGGGTGCTGCTGGCCATGATCGTTGGCCATATCGGTATGGCCCTGCTGCACCGCAAGCAATCCGGGCAGATTAATGTGCTGCCACGCATGTGGGGAAAAGACTGAATCGGGACCCTGTGCGAGTTTTCGAAATGTAAGACATTGGCCACTACCGTTATTGAAATCGCGCCGTAAAATATGCCCTTCTAAAAATGAGACTGGGGGCATCATGATTACGGAAAAATTGAAGGGGGCAATGCCGTTAGGGCGCGTTGCGGTTGGGGTTATCAGCATTCTGGCGCTGCTTATTGTTGCCAACAAATCCATTTTCTACGCGGAACCGGGTTACGTGTATCACGTGCGTACCATCACCGGGCAGGAAAAGGTGGTGTCGGATGTGGGTTATCAGTTCTTTCTTTTCGGCCGCTGGAATTCCTGGAAACGCGCCCTGACCGTACAGGCGGTGCGGGGTGGCAGTGAAACCCTGGATTACGTGGAAGTGGAGAACTCGGAAACGTCGGCGGCTCTGCCACCGCAGAACATCATGTTCCTGGACCAGGTGGATGCCAATGCCCAGGCCACGGTGCGCTTTACCATTCCCACCGATCAGGAAAGCTTTCTGCACCTGGCCCATGAGTACCGTACGCCAGCGAATCTACTGCGCACGGCGCTGATCCCCGCGTTCAAGGAAACGCTGCAAGCCAATGCGTCATTGATGAGCGCCGAAGAGTATTACTCCGGCGGGCGTACCGAATTCAATACCGAGTTCGAAAACCAGATGATCAATGGTATCTATATTGTTCGTCGTGAAGAAATCAGCCAGAAACGCGTGGGTGAAATCAAAGGCAGTGCCAACGTGGCCATGGGCACCGAGCAACAAGACTACGGCGACGATGCCAAGGTGGTCTTCGTGGTACGCAAGATGCTCGACGATACCGGCGTGCCCCGGCGGAAGTCCCAGCGTTTTATTGATTACGGTGTCACCGTAGTGGAAGCCCGGGTGACCCAGATGGATCCCAACCAGCGCTTCGTGGAACGCATGCAGCTCAAGCAGAAAGCCTCTGCAGACCGGGCCATCGCCCGCGAGCAACGGGTGCAGGAAGAAGAACAGCGGCTGCTGGCCATTGCCCGTGGTGAGCGGGAAGTGGCTGAGCGCCAGGCGGAAGCCAAGGTAGACCAGATTCAGCGCACCACGGAAGCGGAAACCGAAAAGCAGCTGGCGATTACCAAGGCACAAAAGCTGAAGGAACAGGCGGAAATTGAAAAACAGACTGCAGAAATCAATCTGGAGAAAGCGCGGGTAGAAGCGGAGACACGTCGCACCCTGGCCGATGCAGAAGCTTACCAGAAGCGGGAAATTCTGCGCGCGGATAACGCCCTGGCCCAGAAGCTGGATGCCGAAATCCAGATTCAGAAGATCTGGGCAGAAGCCTTTGCGCAGCGCAAGGTGCCGCAGTATGTGTTTGGTGGTGGCAGCAATGGCACGCCCACAGGAGCGGATACGGAAACCAAGGCGTTTATGCAGATGTTGACGCTGGATGCGGCCAAGCGCTTGAGTTATGAACGGGACCTGAATAAGTAAGCCCGGCTTGCCGGGTTAGCGCCTTGCTAACTCGGCGTCCTTCTGGTCGTTTTGCCTGGCCGGGCGTGGATCTTTCCCCGCCCTATTCCGATTTTCGATACTGAATCACATAGCTGCGGCTGATGCGGTCGTGCAGCAGATGCCCTTTCATAAAGGCATTCACAATAAAAATCACCTTCCACAAAATACCGGTCAGGCAAAAGGCAATGATGCGCCCGACATTGTGTAATGGGTGCAGTCGCTGTAGCCGCCGACTGGTAACGCGCATGCCCAGCAATCGTTTCCCCGGTGTGGATTGCATCGGGCTGGATTCCATGATCAGCGCCATCAGCAAATAGAGTGGTACGGCCAGTATTATGGCGAGTGGTGCGCCGCTTTCGTCACTGCTGCTGCCGAAACGGTGCAGCGCCTCGACCACAAAAATAGCGCCGACCACCACCAGAAACATGTCCATGGCAAAGGCCAGCATGCGCAGCAAATAACCGCCCATGATCACCTCCTCCGGCGCCACTTGCGGGGGGTTCTTTTTCTGTGCGACCACCCCCTGGCCACCGCGAACGGCCTTGATGGCGTCCTGGTTCAGTGGCGTATCGTCGAGGATACGAAACAGTGAATCGCAGGCGTCTTCACCAAAATCCTCATTCAGCCAGCGCCGCTGCCCTTCCCAGTTGAACAGTCCGTTCAGGTAACGGACCACCGGGTACGACAGCGGCGGCTGACCGGATTGTTGCTGTTCGGCCAGCACGGCAAACAGGGCATGGCTGAGCCGGTGGTTAAAGGCATCGTCCAGTATCAGTGGTGTGCGGGTAAGAAAATGCCAGCGATCGGCTTGTTGCGCCCCCTCCGGTTGCTGCAGAAGCTCGCGGGCTTGAGCCAGCAGTGCTGCCAGCGTTTGATCCTGCTCATCGGTACCGACCACGGGCCCGCCAAGGGTATCCAGAGGGGCGGGTTCGTCGTCAATGGGAGGGGGCGGCGTGGGCGCAAGCTGTACCGACCAGCTGGCCTGTTTCAGCGTTTCGTCCGATTCCGGGTCAGTGACAAAGGTGTCGTGGCTGGGCGGCGGGGTATGGGCTGGGCCCGGCACCAGTTCCGGTTCGGACGCCGGTTCAGGCCTGGGTTCCACCGGTTCCTGGGGCGCGCGAGAGAGCGGTTCGCTGTGCCAGCCTTCCGGGGGTGACGCCGGGGCGTCTTGCGATGACTGTTGTTCGGCCCAGGCCAGTGCCTGCTTGTAAGCCTGGTGCAGTTGCTGGAAGCCCTGGGGGTTTTCGTCCGGGCGGGTCTGTTTGAGTTGTTTGGCGTAGGCGCGCTTGATTGCCCGCGCGTCGGCGGTCGGTTCAATCTGCAGGCTATCCCAGGGCGGCATCAGAACCAGTCCTCGCTCTCCAGGCTATCCAGCGCCTCTTTCACCTGTTTCTGAATGCGTGCAATGTCTGCGGGGTTCTGATCGTCGAGGACTTTTTCAAACCGCTTCATGACGTCGGCGATATACTCACGGCGATCGCCCAGGCTGGATTCGTACAGGCGCTCGCCTCGGGCAATCAGGGCGCGGTTGTCTTCGCCATCACGGGGATGAAATTTCAGGGCCGCGAGTTTTTCCCGGGCGGCTTGTTTTTGCTCGTCACTCAGGGCGCCTGGGGCGTGTTCGATCAGGTGGCTGTGGACCTGGCCGGTGGATTCCACGGTCACGTCCACTTCCAGTAAACCGTTCATGTCGTAACTGTAGCGAATATCCACCGCTTGCTCGCCTCGCTGGCCTTTGGGCACCCGCACATTCAATTCGCCAAGAAAGACATTCTTTTCCACGTAGCGGTTTTCGCCCTGGTATACCTTGATGGTCAGTTCAGTCTGGTCGTCGTAGGCAGTGCATACCTGCCGGGCAATGCTCACGGGAACCACGCAATTACGCTCGATGATGGGCATGAAATAATCGCCCAGCTTGCTGTTGTCGCGGTTGATCACCCCGGTGCCCAGGGTGTACGGACACACATCGGTCAGCACCACATCGTCCAGGGCTTCGTTGCGCATCATCAGGCCGGCCTGGATTGCCGCGCCCATGGCCACCACGGTATCCGGGTCCAGATGACAGGACGGCAGGCGGCCGAACATCTTGCCTACGGTGGAGCGGAAAATGGCCAGCCGGGTGGAGCCACCCACCAGCACCACGTCGTCGATCTTGCTCGGGTGGGTACTGGAATCGCGCAGCGCCCGCTCGATAGGGTGCTTGGCGCGCAACAGCAGCGGCGTGCTGACCTGGGTGAACCAGTCGCTGGTGACCACGTGCTCTACGGTCTTGCTGCCCAGGTCCAGTGACAGGGTCTGGTCCGCCGGGCCCAGTTTGCGCTTGGCGCCTTCCATCTGCAGGTACAGTTGTTGAAGCAGTTGAGGCTTCAGGTCATCACGACGCAGGGCATGCTCACGGAGCACGTCATCGACCATGGCATCGACGAAGTCTTCGCCGCCGAGAAAGTTGTCCCCGGCGCTGGCGTGGACTTCCATGATGCCGTCGAAGAATTCCAGCAGTGATACATCAAAGGTGCCGCCGCCCAGATCCAGAATCAGGAACAGGCCTTCCTGTTTTTCGTGCAGGCCGTAGGCAATGGCTGCCGCCGTGGGCTCGTTGATCAGGCGCTCCACTTTCAGGCCCGCCAGTTCGGCGGCCTGCTTGGTGGCGTGGCGCTGGTTGTCGTTGAAGTAGGCCGGCACGCTGATGACCGCCTCGGTGACGGCCTCGCCCAGGTAGGCCTCGGCGTCATCCTTGAGCGAGCGCAGCACCAGCGACGACAGCTCCGTGGCCGTAAAGGCCTGGCGCCCCAGTTTGATCTTGTGGTCGGTGCCCATCAGCCGTTTGAAAGCGGCCACTGTCCTGTCGCTGTGGTTGATCAAGCGTTGCCGGGCAGTACGGCCGACGATCAGCTCGCCCTGGGTGTCCAGCCCCACCACCGAGGGCGTCAGCACCTCGCCCAGCCGGTTCGGTATCAGCGTGACCCCCTCGTCCGTCCAGATGCCGCAGGCACTGTTGGTGGTCCCCAGGTCGATACCGATAATGGTCATGCGCGTTCCTTGTTGTTAGGCTGACAGCCCCGATGCAGTCGCCGTGGTTATGCTTCAAGTCAGCCGTAATTTACAGATTCCCGACAACGAGATCGACCTGCAGGCGATCCGTGCCCAGGGCAGTGGTGGCCAGAATGTGAACAAGGTCGCTTCGGCGATCCATTTACGGTTCGACATTCGCGCCTCGTCCCTGCCCGACCGTTATAAGGAAAAACTGCTGGCGTTGAGTGACCAGCGTATTACCAGCGACGGTGTCGTCGTCATCAAGGCCCAACAGTTCCGCACCCAGGAAATGAACAAGGAAAATGCCCTGGCGCGGCTGGCTCAATTGATCAAGGGTGTGACCGTGGAGCAGAAGCCCCGCAAGGCCACACGCCCGACACTGGGCAGCAAGCGCCGACGCCTGGACAGCAAGACCAAACGGGGCAAGACCAAGTCCCTGCGCGGCAAGGTGGATCCGAACTAGTGTGCATACCTGTCGTGGGGTTGATTCGCAGTACGCTGGCGTTTGTCGTCCCGCCGGTTGTGGGCATGGTGTTATTCCTGCTGAGTGCGCCGTTCGGTCGCCGCCGCGCTGCCAATCTGGGTATTGCCGTGGTCACGCGGCTGGGGTTGGGGCTGGCGGGGATTCGCTTGTCGGTTGGGGGCGATGCCAGTTTGTTGAAACAGCGCCCGGCGGTGTTCGTGATCAACCACCAGAGTGGCACCGATCCGATCATCGTGGCGTCCCTGTTGCAACGCAATATGGTCGCCATCGCCAAACACGAACTGCGTTACCACCCCTTGCTCGGTCCGCTCATGCGCATGCTGGGCACGGTCTTCGTGAAACGGGAACAGGGTATCGGCCCCCAAGTGCTGGCCCCCTTGTTGCCTGCCTTGGCAGAGGGTTATGCGGTGGCGCTTTCGCCGGAAGGCCGGCGTAGCCGTGATGGTACCCTGCAACCGTTCAAGCCAGGAGCCCTGTGGCTGGCCCAGCAGGCAGGGGTGCCATTGATTCCGGTGGTGTTGCACAACAGCGGCGATATTCTCCCGGCAAAAGGCTTGCTCATGCGCGCAGGTACGGTGCGCATAACCGTGCTTCCGGCACAGCCCGCCACACTGACACCGCATCAATTACGCCAGGTTTTTGCTGATGCGTTGGCGGTGTAGTTTTTTACGGATCAGCTTGTTGTTGTGTCTGGGCACGTCGGCGCAGGCGGCGGGGCCGGTCACCCGCACCGTGATGCCGGGGCCGGACCAGTTTGAACTCCAGGCAGTTTTGCCGGTGGAGCGAGCGGCGTTATTACCCTTGCTGGAACAACCTTGTCATGTGCGTCAGTGGATGCCAGCGGTAGAAACCCTGACCATTCTTGAGCGCCTGTCAGCTACCCGGACGCTGGTGTACATGGCGCGCCAGGCCCCTTGGCCTCTCCAGGGTCGCGATGCGGTTACACTGTTTGAGAGGCACCCTGGTAACCCAGTGGTGCTGACCATGCAGGGCAGGCCAAAGGCCTGGCCCGAGCAACCGGGGCATGTACGGGTACCGTTCACGGAAGGCAGCTGGTCCTTGCAGGCCCTGCCCGGAACGAACCGCACCCGGGTGGTGTATCGACAACGGGTGAATCCGGGTGGAGGCATTCCGCAATGGCTGGCTGACCGACTCGCCCCGGCGCAAATGGAAGCGGCGCTGGCCGCGCTGGAGAATTATGTACGCGATCCGCAACGTACTGATTGCACTGCTGCTCAGCCTGCCGCTCACGGGGCTGGCTGATACCGATTGTGAGACCGGTTTTTTTGCCCTTCAGCAGGCTCTGAAGCGTGCCGGTATCGTTGACGCCCAGGCACAGGCGCTGCCGGGTTATCCCCATCTGGGGGTGAATCGCTGGTTGGCTTTTCTGCAGCAGCATGCCGCTACCGCCGCTCAACAGCGGCAATGGATTCGCCTGGCGACGGCCAAAGCCTGGCGGGATCAGACGCTACTGGTCCAGCGGCTGCCAGAGGATAACGCTACTTTTACCCCGCAAGCAGCGCACTCGCTGCTGGAAACCTGCCTGCCGGTTCTGGCAGCGCGAACCGATTTTTCGACGTTGCCCCAGGCGCAGATCCCGGACAGTTACGTCACCTGGCTACGCGTTGCCGGGCTCTACCCGCTCACGGCCTGGCTGGCCACTGGCTCTATTAACGAATACCACCGGGAGATGACGGCCCGTTTCAGTGAGCCGGCGCCACAACCGCACCAGCAGTTTGCCCCCCCGGCCACGGAATCCGAACCGGTAGCACCGGAAACCGTGGCGACGAATCCGCTGCACATTCCTCTGCCGGATAAAGAACAATTACAGACCCTGTTCCAGCATTACGCCCCGGTGCTTGCCGTGGCAGATACCCGGCGCTGGAATGTGCCCGGCCGCGTGCAGCTGGATGATGGGGGTACTCCGCTAATCCAGGCGGATGAGCCAGTGGCGTACCGTTGGCAGAGCTGGACCCATTTTCGTGGCCAGCACCTGCTGCAGCTGAACTACCAGTTCTGGTTCAGTCAGCGTCCGAAAGACGGTTGGATGGATAGTTATGCAGGGGTTCTGGATGGGTTGATCTGGCGGGTGACTCTCAAACCCGATGGCCAGGTGTTGTTCTACGACAGCATCCACCCTTGCGGTTGTTACCATAAAATCTATCCGGTGGACCCGACCTTGGTGCCGGCAGAGATTGACGGTGACAAACCCGTGCTCTACCCCAAAAGCGTGGCCGATGCCCGAGACCAACGGTTGGCATTGTTGCTGGAACCGGATACCCATTATTTGGTGCGTGTCACCCGGGTAGACGATACGTTGCCGACCAACTCCTACTCGCTTGCCGATGCGGCTACGCTGCGTGCCCTGCCACGCCCGGATGGCGGCGTTGATAGCCTGTTCAATGACAAGGGGCTGGTGCCGATCTCGAAACGGGGGGAGCGATTTTTTCTCTGGCCTATGGGAGTGCCGTCCGCTGGTGCCATGCGCCAACCCGGCACGCACGCGGTCGCGTTCAAAGGGCGGCGCCATTTCGATGAAGCGACGCTGGCAGAGACCTTGTTTGAGTAGAGCGAGGATACGTTGATGAGAGCTTCCGCCTCTTCTGTACGAAAAATCCGTAAGAGGCAGAAGCTGAAGCGCAGCCTGTTAGAGGCCGTCTTCCGGTGACAGGGTACGTTTTGCGAGGTCGGCTTCGCTCTTTTCCTGCCATACAGGCCAGTATTTTTCGTACTTCTTCTGCACGCTGTCCTTGTTTTTCTGGTACCAGCTGATCGACTTCTCCGAGTTTTCTACCCGTTTGGTATCGGCAACCCAGCCTTCAAAGCTGGATTTTTGCAGGCTGAACTTGGTGTCTGGATCGTTCTTGATGGGCCAAAGAGAGAAGCGCGCTTTCCATGCGCCCATGCGGGGCGTGGTAATACTGTAGTAGTTCTTTCCCGCGCTTAGATCGGCTTCCATGAAGTCAGCCGCTTCGGAAACCACCATGAAAACATGGTGGCCCGGGGACGTCGTGTAAGACACCTTGGTGCCATTCTTGATGATGCCGATAAAAGTGATTTTGTCGTCGGTCACTTCGTACAGTGACGCGGCGATGGCGCTCCCAACGAAACTGGAGCGCATGAATACCACTTGTGCCTCTTCCTGGGCCGGAGGCTGGATGGTCTGCTGGCCGGAGAGCGCCATTGGGTTGGCGGCGCAGCCGGTCAGCAGCGCCAGAATCATCAGTGAGATTAAACGAAAGTGCATGGCTATCCCTTCCCTGTTACGAAGTGAGTTATATTTCTGATACATCGTCATAAAAAGCGGGAGCATTATGTCGAATAAGTATGAGAGGTTCTGTAAGCGATCGCTGATTCTAAGCACACACCCGGGATAGCAAGATCGCGACATTGACACAATGGACCCGTCTCTTTGGCGCTATTGGATTGCTCACATCGCCCTGCCCTTTGTTAAGCTTGGGGCCGCATCAATCCTTACGCATCCACCCCTGCGGAGCCATACCATGAAAGCCATTGCCACCACTGGCTGGGGCCTCAAGCCCGTCCTTTCCCTGATTGAGACAGATGAACCCGGCGGATTGAAACCGGATGACGTGCTGGTGGCGGTCCATGCGGCGTCGGTGAATCCCAAGGACTGGAAGCTGAATTACAATCTGGCGGTGGCGGCCAGCCCGGTCATGGTCAGACACCTGCCGCCGCTTTTTGGTGATGATCTGGCCGGCATCGTGGTGGACAAGGGCCGCAACGTGCGAGATTTCGAGATCGGTGATGCGGTCTACGGCATGGACATGCGCCTGCGCACCGCATCCCTCGCCGAGCTGGCCCGCATTAGCCAGCGTCGCATCGCCAAAAAACCGGAGAACCTGTCATTCGCGCAAGCCGCGGCCATGCCGTTGGCCTCCCTCACTGCGTTGCAGGGGTTGCATAAAGGGAAGGCCGAAGCCGGAAAATCCGTGCTGATTATTGGCGCGTCAGGTGGCGTCGGTAGCTTTGCAGTGCAAATAGCGAAAAATCTGGGCCTGCATGTGACCGGGGTGTGTAGTGGCCGGAATACGGACTTTGTTCGCGAGCTGGGTGCCGATGCGGTGATTGATTACACCCAGGGGGATTACCGCCAATCGGCCGGTGAATTCGATCTGGTGTTCGATGTGACATCCTATGAAACCCCGCTGACCTGCGCGGCGTTGCTGGGCAAGAAAGGCTACTTCATTTCTACCGGTGGCGATGGCAAATCCATGTTGGGCACGCCGTTCTACCGGTTGTTGGGCAAAAAAGCCGGCACAGTGGTGGTGGAATCCTATCGTCGTGATCTGGAAACCCTGAAGGCCATGGTGGAAGCCGGTACCCTGACGCCAATTATCGACAGCACTTTCACGCTGGCAGAAAGCGAAGCGGCCTATAATCGCAGTCGTTCCGGACGCTGTCGGGGGAAGGTGGTGATTGAAGTGGCCAGCGATTAAGGGGCGCTTCAGCCTCTTCCCAAACACCGTCGTTAGTCGCCCCTTGTCCCCATCAATCGCACCGCAACGCCCGTTGCGGTGTCGCCATGCTGAGAACCGAACAGACTGATCCACCGCCCTCTTTCCAAAATCAGTGTGCCCTGTGCTGTACTGCGCCCTTTTCGGGTGGTGTAGTCACCGGCGTATTCAAACCGGAAGGCATTGGCCGTGTCTGGCGCTGGCTGTACAACATAGCCCAGCAGCAACTGTTGGGAGGAGACGAAGCTCTTATCCCCCATATGAACGGCAACGGTCAGCTCGTTGGCCGCGTCCATAAAGGCCGGCAATGGGTCTGGCGAGTGCCCATCAGGGGCCACAGCCGCGCATTCACAATAACGCACTTCCAACTGCAACGGTGTGGCGGAAAGAAAGGCGTCCAGCGAGGCTGTATCGGCTTGTACAACAGCGGGTAACAGGAAGAACACTATTCGCCAAACAGAGTTCGTAATGGCTGTCATCGGGGGACTCCACCGCGTTTCGTTTGCACTCAGGTTTTCGCTGCCCGTGCCGCGTGCAACTTCTTATAGCTTTCAATCAGGCGCTGGTGTTTTTCCAGTCCGTCCAGTTGCATGTTGGTGGGGGTCAGGCCGGGAAAGCGAACGCTGCCTTCAACCGCGCCGATGACCGTTGCCAGGGTCTCTTCGCCGTACATGCGCCCCAGATTGTGACGGTAGTCGTCCAGTGACAGCTCGTCATCCAGGGTGATTTCCAGTACCGCATTCACGGCCCGGTAAAACAGGCCTCGTTCCACGGTGTTGTCGTTGAACTGCAGGAACATTTCTACCAGCTCCAGGGCGTCTTCATGACGTTGTAGCGCCAGGTAAATCAGCAGCTTCAGTTCCAGGATGGTGAGCTGCCCCCACACGGTGTTTTCGTCGAACTCGATACCGATCAGGGTGATGATGTCGGTGTAGTTATCGATCTGGCTTTCTTCCAGGCGTTCGGCCAGTTGCCCCAGTTGCTCATCGCTGAGGCGGTGCAGATTGAGAATGTCTTCGCGATAATCCAGCGCCATATTGGTGTTGTCCCAGATCAGGTCTTCCACCGGGTAGACCTCGGAAAAATCGGGAACCAGGATGCGGCACACCGGGGCACCGAGCTCTTCGTGCACGGCCACATAGGCGTCCTTTTCCAGTGTTTCAAGGATGCCGAACAGGCGCGCGCTTTCTTCCTCGGTGGTGCCTGAAAAGTCCCACTCGCAGAAATCTTCGTCCGCCTGGGCGCTGAAGAAGCGCCAGCTCACCACGCCGCTGGAGTCGATGAAGTGTTCCACGAAATTATTGGGTTCGCAGACTTCCTGGCTATTGAAGGTGGGTGGCGGTAAATCGTTCAGGCCTTCGAAGCTGCGCCCCTGCAGCAGTTCGGTAAGGCTGCGCTCCAGGGCCACTTCAAAGCTGGGGTGGGCACCAAAGGAGGCAAAAACGCCGCCGGTGCGTGGGTTCATTAGTGTTACGCACATAACCGGGAACTGTCCGCCCAGAGAGGCGTCTTTCACTAACACCGGGAAGCCTTGTTCCTCCAGGGCGGTGATGCCTTCGACAATGCCGGGGTACTTGGCCAGCACGTCCTGGGGCACATCCGGCAGGGCAATTTCTTCTTCAATAATGTGCTTCTTGACCGCGCGCTCGAAAATTTCCGACAGGCACTGGACCTTGGCTTCGGCCAGGGTGTTGCCCGCGCTCATGCCGTTACTCAGGTACAGGTTCTCAATCAGGTTGGAGGGGAAGTACACCGTCTCGCCATCAGACTGGCGCACGAACGGTAGCGCGCAGATCCCCCGGTCGGTTCGGCCGGAGTTGGTATCAATCAGGTTGGAGCCGCCCAGTTCCCCTTCCGGGTTGTAAATGCCCAGGCAGTAGTCATCCAGAATGCCCTCGGGCAGCGCGTCGTTGGGCCCCGGTTTGAACCACTTTTCGTTGGGGTAATGGACGAAGTCGCTGTTGGCGATGTCTTCGCCGAAGAACTGGTCGTTATAGAAGAAGTTGCAGTTGAGGCGCTCGATAAACTCGCCCAGCGCGGAACACAGGGCGGCTTCCTTGGTGGCGCCCTTGCCGTTGGTAAAGCACATGGGCGAGGCCGCATCACGGATATGCAGTGACCACACATGGGGCACGATGTTACGCCAGGAGGCGATCTCGATTTTCATGCCCAGCTCCGCGAGGATCGCGGTCATGTTGGCGATGGTCTGCTCCAGCGGCAGGTCCTTGCCTTCGATAAAGGTGCGGTGGGCCTCGTCCGGCTCCACCATCAGCAGGGCCTGGGCGTCTTCGGTGAGGCTGTCCACCTGTTCGATCTGGAAGTCCGGCCCGGTCTGGATCACCTTCTTCACCGTGCAGCGGTCGATGGAGCGCAGAATTCCCTGCCGGTCCTTGTCGGAAATATCTTCCGGCAGCTCCACCTGAATCTTGAAGATCTGGTTATAGCGGTCTTCCGGGTCAACGATGTTGTTCTGCGACAGGCGAATATTGTCGGTGGGGATGTCCCGGGCCTTGCAGTACACCTTCACGAAATAGGCTGCGCACATGGCGGACGATGCCAGGAAATAGTCAAACGGACTGGGTGCCGAGCCATCGCCCTTGTAGCGGATGGGCTGGTCGGTGATGACGGTGAAGTCGTCGAACTTGGCTTCCAGGCGAAGGTTGTCGAGGAAGTTGACGTTGATTTCCATGGCGGGGCTACCGGGTCGGGGGAATGACTGTGGCGGCCATTATCCAGCTTTTGGGGCCCGGCGTCTTGGCAGTCGGGGTCTGGAGCCCTGAAGAATGGCCCGGTGCAGGCGCATTGTCGATGATTGCACACAACAAGGGATGCCGCTTGAGCGGACGGAGATTAAACCTGTGCGGCGATATGCCGCATGTTGGAGCCACAGCCGCTGCCGTAGAATCCCTCGCCGTCTTGCCGCCATAACCGCTATGGCCGCAATCGGTTGCCTTGGGGGAATACCATTATGCGTCTGTCGACTCGAACATCACTGCTTGGGTGCCTGGCCCTTTTAGCACCGATCAGTGCCCTTGCTGTGGAACCCGAGGCCAATGAACTGGCACCGATTACGGTTTCCGAGCAGGAGGAACAGGGCAGCGAAGCCACAAAGGTTGAGCTTCAGCGCGAGCAGGCCCTGACGCCGGGCGGGGTCACCTTGCTGGAAGCGGAAGACCTGACCGAGCGTAACGTGGTCAGTATCGGCGATATGCTGCGTTATGTGCCGGGGATGTGGACAGGCACTGGCTCCACCGGTGACGACACCTTTATTTCCAGCCGGGGTTCCAACCTGGATGCGGTTGCCTACGATGGTAATGGCATCAAGTTGATGGTCGACGGGTTGCCGGTGACCGCTGCCGATGGCAACAACCACAACAGCTTTATTGATCCGCTGGCGGCCCGATATGCGGTGATTGCCCGTGGCGCCAACGCGCTCACGTATGGGGCCAGCACCCTGGGCGGTGCGATTAATTTCATCAGCCCCACGGCGCGCAATACCGACAATCAGATTTACCTGAGCGGCGGTAGCCACGGCACCGTACAAAGTCGCATCACGGCGGGCGGTGTTGAGGGTGATCTGGATGGCCTGGTGACGGTGGAGCAGCGCAGCTATGACGGTTTTCGCGGCCATCAGGAGCAACAGCGAGGTAGCGTTTATGCCAACACCGGCTGGCAGATCAATGACGCGGTGGAGAACCGGTTTTATTTCACCTATGTGGACAATGATCAGGAGCTTCCCGGCTCACTGACACAAGCTCAGTTTGACGATGATCCCTATCAGGCCAACCCGAATAATATCCCCGGTAACTTCCTCAAGAATGTGGAAAGCTGGCGTGTCGCCAACCGGACCCAGTGGCAGTTGAGCGACACCAGCAATCTGGTAGTGGGCTTCTCCTTTGAGGACCAGCACCTTTACCACCCCATCGTTGAAAACCCTTTCTTCAGTCTGCTTATCGATAACGACCAAACCACCTTTGGTACCAACATTCGTTATGACAAGCAGTTGGGTAACCACGATTTGCTGTTTGGCCTGAACTATGGCGAGACCCGGGTGAAGGGCGGTAATTATTCTCATACTGGCGGTATTCGTGGCGCCCTTGATGTACGGGTCGATAACAAGGCCGATAACCTGGAAATCTTCGCCATGGATCGCTGGCATTTTGCCGATCGCTGGACGCTGGTCTACGGCGCCCAGGCGGTTACCGGCACCCGCGAAGTGGATAATGTGACGGTTGCTTCAGGCACGGAACGCAATCCCAAAGATGACTATGAATCCATCAATCCGCGTGTGGGGGTGATTTATCAGGTTGCGGACCGCAGTGAGTTGTTTGTCAATGTCAGCAAGCTTTATGAAGCGCCTACCTTGTACGAACTGGAAGACGATGCGGATGCCAGCGATGAAACCCTGGATGCCATGCAGGGCGTGGTCGGGGAAATCGGTACTCGTGGTGCGGCACCCTTGGGGCAGGCCAGCGAATGGAACTGGGAAGTATCGGTTTACTATGCCCAGCTGGAAGATGAAATCCTGTCCATGGATAACCCGGCAGCAACTGGCACCAGCCTGGCCCTTAACGTGGAAGATACCATTCACGCCGGCGTGGAAGCGCTGGTCGGCGCCAGCTTTGCGTTGGGTAATGACGGCCAGCGTATTGAACCGCTGTTGAGCATGACCTACAACGATTTCACCTTCGACAACGACCCGGAGTATGGCGATAACCAACTGCCGGTGGCGCCAACCTTTTTCATCAAGGGCGAAGTCATGTATCGCCATGGCAATGGCTTCTTCGCCGGCCCCACCTTCGACATTGTCGATGATCGTTACGGTGACTTCGCCAATAACAAGGATGTGGACGGTTATGAGCTGCTGGGTTTACGCACCGGCGTTACCCGCGATAGCTGGGAAGTCTATCTGGAAGGTCGCAACCTCACCGACGAAGTGTATGCCACCAATGTGAGCGTCAGTAACGACGAAACCATTAATCCGGTCGGCATTCAGGCGGGCGAACCGCGCTCTGTTTATGCTGGCGTCCGTTTCGACTTTTGAATTAAAGAGTGTCTGACATGACCCGCACATTACCCTCTTCGTCTGCGTCCCGTCGTTTCTATGCGGCCGTATGGCGCTGGCATTTTATGATTGGCGTGCTGGTCATTCCCTTCCTGTTCCTGCTGGCGTTCAGTGGTTTGCTCATGCTGTTGAGCAAGCCACTGGATAGTGTTCTGAACGAATCGTTGTTGACAGTGAAAGTGGGCGAGAAGCCGCTGCCCGTAACCGTGTTGCTGGAGAGCGTCGAGCAGCACTATCCACAGGCGTCGGTGAAATTGTATTTGCCGCCGGAGGCGGAAGATCAGTCAGCCAAATTTTCCCTGCAGCCCCATTCGCATGCGGGCCATGGTGGCCACCATGCGCCTTCGACTTTGGTGTACCTGAACCCATACACCGGCGAGATACTGGGTGACCAGGACCCGGCGGCAAGCCTGTATTCTCGTATCAAAACATTCCATGGCTCGCTTTTTATGGGCTCGCTGGGTGATGCATTGATAGAGATTGCCTCTGGCCTGGCGGTATTGATGATCGTCTCTGGCTTGTATCTGGCGTGGCCCAAGGGCGGCGAGCGCCCTCCGGCGATGGCCAAAAAAGCAGGCCAACGGGAAGGCTGGCGCCGCTGGCATTTGAGCCTGGGTTGGTTGATCGCGTTGCCGCTGCTGTTTTTCCTGATTTCCGGGCTGGCCTGGACCAATATCTGGGGTGGCAAGATCGTACAGCCCTGGGGCTCGCTGCCCGGCACTACCTATAAAGCCCCGCAGGCCGTTGAGACGGAACAGAAAACAGAACAGTCGCCGGTGACCGTTCATGCCGCCATGAACGAGGCAGGCCTGCATCGAGTGCCCTGGGCGGTGGAGCAAACCCCCATGCCCGAGTCGGCGTCCGGGGAGGCCACCTTGCAACTGGATGAGGTGGTGGCATTGGCCGGTCATCAGGGGTTGGGGCATTTCCGGGTGCACTTCCCACAAGGCGACAGTGGTGTGTGGACGGTGTCTGCCACCACCATCGCGGGTGATATCGAAAACCCGGCCGGCGAACGTATTGTGCATCTGGACCAACACAGTGGTCAGGTGCTGCAGGACATCCGCTTTGCGGACTACCCGGTTATGGGCAAGGCCATGGCCGCGTCTATTCCCTTGCACCAGGGGGATTTGGGATTGTGGAACTGGCTACTGAATGTGCTGTTGGTGTGCCTGATCATGGCATTGATCGTCACCGGCGCGCTGCTGTGGTGGAAGCGTCAGTCACGGCGGGCGCCACCGAAGGCGGAGAGAGCACCGGCCCGTGCGGTCGGCCTGATTATGCTGGTGGTTGCCCTTGCCTTCCCGTTATCCGCCGCCGCCTTGCTCGGCATTATTTTGCTGGATGCCGTACTCTCGGCGCGTAAAACCGCCAAGGCGTAGCGCGGCGTTATTGTGCCGTTATTTTTGTTTGGAGGCCCAGATCGCCAGCTTGTGCTGAATGGCCGGCTGCGACACCTGGTCTTCCGGCAGTGGCTGGATGACCTTGTCATGGACCAGCAGGCGGTAAATATAAAGCAGCTTCTCGGACGCGGAATCGGTGGCTTCAAATTCCACCACGCCGCGCTTTTCCGCGTAGGCGACGCCCATCACTATGGCTTTCTTGACCAGTTCTTTCTCGTTCTTCAGTTTCTTCATGGGTCTCTCCGTCACTGCTGGCTCGACTTGCAGCTTGGCACAAAGCAGGCGGAGGAATAAGAGGCGGGTTACTCCAGTGATAGCAGCAGTGGTTGCGGAGTGGCAAACAAGCGCGTGGCTCATAAGGGCTGGGAGCCTGCTCGGCTCGTCAGGCAGAGGCAACTCTGGAAAGGCTCAACAAACCTGATTTTCTGTGGGAAGCGATGCTTGCATCGCGAAGGTGTCAGCACAACCGCCTTTATTCGCGATGCAAGCATCGCTTCCCACAGGGGGAGAAATTTTCAGCGTCTCCCTAGGTGCGTTCCCACACTTCGATATGGTCGCGGCGATCTACGGTGTAGCCGCGTTCGCCGGGCAAGGCTGCCGCCAGGCCCCATTCGGCAAGCGCTTTGCGGACACGGGCCTGGTCATGGGGCGAGGCCTCGGCCAGCAGGGAATCGGCCTTGCGCAGCACATAGAGCAGGTAGGGCTGAACCCCGGCTTGCACCGGTATGCCCCGGAAGCTGGATTCCACCACGCCCACGTAACGCTGGTGCGGCTTGGCCGACATCGGCTGGCCGTCTTCAGGGGCGTACTCTTGTATCAGCGCGTCCATAAAGGCGATTTTGTCGGTGAGCATGGGGAAGATTTCATCGGCAATCTGGCGCAGCAGTGGCTCCAGGGTGGCCGGAATCGCGTCGCCGGCCAGGTAGGCGTCGCCATAGCCGGGAAACTCCGGCGTATCCAGCCCCGGTGCGGTCATTCGTTCCACCCAGCGGAACACTTTCGGCGCCCGGGTTTTCATGAGGTTGGCGGGCACCGGGTCGCGGCCCAGGTGGGCAAACAGCGGACCGATCAAGCCGTAGTCACCCAGCGACGGCCGCCCGCCAAACAGGTAGGGATGTTCAGCGAAGTGGGCGTTGAGGGTGTCGAGCAGCTGCAGATAGGAGGCCTCGATTTCCGGCACCGTGTGGGCATCCACGCCCAGTTGGGGCAGGTAGGCATTCATCCGCGACATGATCTTGTCGGCCATGGTCTCACCGGCACCGGCGGCGAACTGGTCACGCAGAAAACCTTCCTGGGCGTCACGGTAACTCCAGCGGTAGTGCATGGCGTGGGGCAGCATGGCCTGGGTGCCGTAGTAGGCGATGATTACAGCGAGCACCCGCTGCAACAGCCCATCCGGGTAGGCGGAATAGCGCACGCCCTGTTGCTCAAAGTGGTCGATGATATCCAGGCTGTCCTGAACGATGTCACCCTGCGGGGTTTCCAGCACCGGGATAATGCTGCGCTGGATGATCGGCAGAATGCGGGTGTGGAAATCCGCATCGGTGGTGGGGATTTCGGTGTAGGCAATGCCCTGGGTTCGCAGGTAGCAGCGGGCGATACCGGTGTACAGCGAATGGGGAACCCCGTAGAGCCTGTGGGTGTTGTCCTGGCTGGCCATGACGCCTCCTGATCAGGGCACGGGCTGACGGTGCTGGCCCGTGCCGGGTTGTACCGGGCGCGCGGGTGTTGCCGCTGCCCGTCTGGCGAACGCCAACCGCTCAGTTTTCCAGCGTAAACAGCTTCACATCGGGGCGCCCGGCGAGCAGCCCCTTGAGGCCGCCGCCCAGGGCTTTCATGTTTTCCTGGTGGGCCACAATCGCGTCCTGGTCGGTGTACTGTTCGTAGATCAGCACGGTGTCGGCATCGTCCGCGGACTGGTGAACCAGGTAGCAATGGTTGCCTTCTTCCTTCACCACTTCGGCGGCGATCTTCTTCATCTCTGCGACCAGGGTGTCACCGTTACCCGGTGTGGCGGACATGACAGCGGTAATACCAATCATGGTTCTCTCCCGTTATCTGGCTGTGATTATGCGTGGATAAGGGATCCTCACACAGCGCCGGGGAGGCAACCATGGTCTTTCACGTCGCTGTTGCGGCCAGAAAGACCGGTGCGCGTCATGCGGGCTGCCTATTGCCGGCCTGCAAGTTGTCCGGGTCCGCAGTGAACATCACATCCAGCTCAAGATCGGGGTATTGGGGCGCCAGAACGTCCTGCAAGTGGCGACGCCAGAGGTCTGCTTGTAAGGCATCGTTGTGTTGCTCGCCCTCTTCCAACAGAACCCTGGCCTGCAGATACAGCATGCGCCCGGTCTTGCTCATCCGCAGGGACCAGCGCGTCGCCGGGAGTGCCGCCATGGCTCGGCGAAAATCGGCGTGCACCTGCTCCTGCTGTTGTTGCGAGGGGGCGGCCAGCAGTACTTCCATCAGGTTGCGATAGAGCGTTCGCAACGGCACCGGCAGCATGATCAGCACCATCACGATGACCATCAACGAATCCACATAGGGCAGCCAGTCACCCAGGTGTTCGCCAAGTAGCCACACCGCCAGGAAAGTCACCAGCACCACCAAACTGAGTATGCAGTCCATCAACCACACAAAGGCATCCACCCGTACCAGCTCGGAACCGGTTTCACGTGCAATCGTGCGCAGGCGCAGATACACGGCCAGACAGCCCGCCGTGGCCAACACCGCGTAGACCGTCGCCACCCCCGGTTGCAGCAGGCGCCCGTCACCGCTCAGGGCTGCCAGCGCAGAGGCCAGTGCCATGGTCAGCACGCCCAGAATCACCAGGCTTTGCAGTACGTTGAAGGCGGGCTCAAAGCTGGCGTAGCCCAGCTGAAAGCGGTGGTCTGCATTACGCTGCAGCAGCCGCGACACATAGACCATCAGCAGGGACATGATGAAGCTGACGAGAGAAAACACCCCGTCCAGAAAAATCGCGTCGGATTCTGCCAGGTGGGCAAACCCGAAACCCAGCGCCGCCATCAGCACGGTTCCCAATACGGATAACCACAACCCTTTTGATTCCATTGCTCGCTCCCGTTGCGTTAACGGAATAGACCCTGGAAAGAGGTAAAGGTTGCTTTGTGGCTGGCTTGGGGCGAACGGGCGACGGCTTTGTTGTTAGACGGCGGGTTAGACGGCGGAAAGTGGCTGCACCGATTTCCGCCCTGCGGTGGCTTCTGTCAGGCGACGGAGCCGAACACCTGAATGATGTTGCCCAACCGTGCGGTGAACTTGTCGCCGCTGTTGAGTGGGCCGACGCCGGCGGGGGTGCCGGTGAAGACCACATCGCCGGGCTCCAGGGTGAAGCTCTGGCTGATTTCGGCGAGCAGTTCGAAGGTGGGGAACAACATCAGGCCGGTGTGGCCGTGTTGTTTCACTTCGTCATTGATTTCCAGGGTGACGCCCAGATCCTGGCGTACGGAAATGCCGCGGGCATCAATAAAGCCGGACACCGGGGCGGCGCCGTCGAAGGCTTTGGCGCGCTCCCAGGGGTGGCCTTTTTCTTTTAGCTGGTTTTGCACTTCACGCAGGGTCAGGTCCAGGCCGATGCCGTAGGCGGCGACGCTGAAGCGGATGTGATCCAGGCGGGTTTCCTTGCGGATGCGCTTGCCGATCAGCACCACCATTTCCACTTCGTGGTGCACCGGCCCCTGCCCTTCGGGCAAGGCCAGCGGTTCGTGCAGGCTGGCCAGGGCGGTGGCGGGTTTCATGAACAGTATGGGGGAATCTGGCACTTCATTGCCCAGCTCTTTGGCGTGGTCGGCGTAGTTGCGGCCCACGCAGACCACCTTGCCCACGGGCATGTTCATGGCGGAGCCGTCGATCCAGCGATGTTGGTAACCGTTCGGGTCGATCTGGACTTCGTTGATCTCATCAAACATCGAATAGTTTCCCGGGGTTCATCACGTTGTTGGGATCGAACACGGCTTTCACCGCTTTCATGCAGGCGATTTCTTCCGGGCTGCGCGAATATTCCAGGTAGGGCTTCTTGGTCATGCCCACGCCGTGTTCGGCAGAAATGGAGCCGTTGTATTTCTCCACGATTTCGAACACCCACTTGGAGACGTTGTTGCACTTGGCGAAGAAGTCTTCCTTGGGCAGGTCCGCCGGTTTGAGAATGTTCAGGTGCATGTTGCCGTCGCCGATGTGGCCGAACCAGACGATCTCGAAATCCGGGTAGGCGTCCTGCACCACGGTGTCCACGTCTTCCACGAAGTCCGGCACGCTGGCGATGCTCACCGAGATGTCATTCTTGTAGGGTGTGTGCGGGGCGATGGATTCGGAGATGCGCTCGCGCAGCTGCCACAGCTGGTCCAGCTGCTGCAGGGATTGGCTCATGACGCCATCCAGCACCCAGCCTTCTTCCACACATTTTTCGAAGATGGCCATGGCCTGCTCGCCGATTTGCTCGGAGAGCTGTTCGAATTCCAGCAGGCAGTAGAACGGACATTCGGTGTCGAAGGGCTTGGGTACGCCGTGGGCCAGCACGTGGGCCATGGCCTTGTCGGAGAAGAATTCGAAGGCGGTCAGGTCGATGTCCTGCTGGAAGGCATGCAGGATCTTCATCACCTCGCGGAAGCCCGGGGCGCCCAGCACCAGGCAGGTCAGGTCCTTGGGCTGGCGAGTCAGCTTGACGGTGGCTTCTACCACGAAGCCCAGAGTGCCTTCGGAACCAATAAACAGGTGGCGGAAGTCGTAGCCGGTGGCGTTCTTGATCAGGCCCTTGTTTAGGTCCAGCAGTTCGCCCTTGCCGGTGACCACTTTCAGGCCGGTGATCCAGTCGCGGGTCATGCCGTAGCGAATGACCTTGATGCCGCCGGCGTTGGTGCCGATGTTGCCGCCGATCTGGCTGGAACCGGCGGAGGCGAAATCTACCGGGTAGAACAGGCCTTTCTGCTCGGCGAATTCCTGCAGTTGCTGGGTAATGACGCCGGGCTGTACGGTGACGGCGCGGTCGAACTCGTTGAAATCCAGTACCTGGTTCATGCGATCGAAGGCCACCACCAGCTCGCCGTTGGCCGCAACCGCGCCGGCGGATAGGCCGGTGCGGCCCCCGGATGGTACCAGGTGCAAACCATGCTCGTTGGCGATTTCGACGATCTGTTGCACTTCGTCGGTGGTTTCCGGCAATGCCACGGCGCAGGGGGCTGGCGCCCAGACCTTGGTCCAGTCGACCCCGTAGCGCTCGGCGCTTTCTTGGTCGGTGAGGCAGCGATTGCCAAGCAAATCAGTGAGTTGCTCCAGAGCAGCATGGGCAAGGGCAGTCATCAACGGGTCTCCTGAACGGGTCTAACCGGGGGCTTGAAACGGCTTCACGCTGACTTGAGCAGAAGTACAGCATGGGTTGCTCTCAATTTGAGCGCGCTATGTTAACATACGCGCCCATTTCACAGGCTACCGAGACAGAATCATGGCCGATACTTCTCTTGAGAAGGATAAGATCCGCGTTCTCCTGCTCGAGGGCATCCACGAAAACGCCGTGGAGAACCTGAAAGCGAACGGTTACTCCAATGTGGAGCTGCTGCCCACTGCGCTTACCGGGGATGACCTGACTGCCAAAATCAAGGATGCCCATTTTGTCGGCATTCGTTCGCGCACCCAGCTCACCGACGAGGTGTTCGAGGCGGCGGAAAAACTGATTGGCGTCGGCTGTTTCTGTATCGGTACCAACCAGGTGGACCTGAAGTCCGCTCTCAAGCGTGGTATCCCGGTCTTCAACGCGCCCTACTCCAATACCCGTTCCGTGGCGGAGCTGGTGATTGCCCACACCATCAACATGATGCGCGGGATTCCCGAGAAGAACGCCTCTGCCCACCGTGGCGGCTGGTTGAAGTCTGCCAAGGACAGCTACGAAATCCGTGGCAAGACCCTGGGGATCGTGGGTTACGGCAACATTGGTGCGCAAGTGAGCGTGCTGGCCGAATCCATGGGCATGAAGGTGAAATTCTTCGACGTGGTGCCCAAGCTGCCGCTGGGCAACGCGGAACAGGTGGGCACGCTCACCGACCTGCTGGCCCAGTCTGATGTGGTCAGCCTGCACGTGCCGGACACCGCCGACACTCGCTGGATGATCCAGGAAGAGCAGATTCGTGCGATCAAGCCCAAGGGCTACCTGATCAACTACGCCCGCGGCAAAGTCGTCGACATCGACGCGCTGGCGGCGGCCCTGAAAGACGGCCACCTGCTGGGCGCCGCCATTGATGTGTTCCCGGAAGAACCCAAAGGCAATGATGATGAGTTCATCAGCCCGCTGCGTGAATTCGATAATGTGATCCTCACCCCGCACATCGGTGGCTCCACTAAGGAAGCACAGGTGAACATCGGCACCGAGGTGTCCGAGAAGCTGATCCGTTATTCCGACAACGGCGCCACCCTGGGCGCGGTGAACTTCCCGGAAGTGGCCCTGCCGCCGCATCCGGACATGCACCGCCTGCTGCACACCCACAAGAACGTGCCCGGCGTGCTGACCCAGATCAACACCGTTTTCTCCGAGAACGGCATCAACATCTGTGGCCAGTACCTGCAAACCAACGAAGAGATTGGTTACGTGGTGATCGATGTGGATAAGGGCTACAGCCAGCTGGCGCTGGAGAAGCTGCGCACCATTGACGGCACCATCCGCACCCGGGTGCTGTTCTAGTCGAAATAGCGGGATACAAATGTTGGCATAATGTGCCAGCAGGATGTGAACTGCTCGACAAAAAGCCGGAGTCAGGCTAACTTGCCTGCTTCGGCTTTTTTCTTGGGGCGTACACTAAGATCATGAATTTCTTCAGGAAGGGATGCCTGTCTGTCGCGTTATTGGCGATGCTGAGCGGCTGTGCCACGAACTCTCTGTTCGTGTCCTACCCCAGTCAGGCAGAGAAATGGAAGGCCACATTGGGGAATGAGGCCGCCAGTTCAGGGACGACATTGAAGCTGGAGAAGGCCACCGCCGGGGGCGATGGCGTGCTCTATCTTCAAGAGCTGGGGCGGGTCACGCAGCTCAATGGCGAAGGTGAAGCCAGCCGCAATGCTTTTGCCGACGCGGTGTCCAAATACGATGCGGAAGACGCCAGCGCGAAAATCCAGGTGTCTTCCCTGGCCGCCAGCGGCACCTCTCTACTGACCAACGATAACGCCCGCCCTTATGTGGCGCCAGACTACGAGCGCATCTTCACCCGTGCCTATCAGGCCCTCAATTACTGGGCGGAAAACGATGTCACCGGCACCGCTGTGGAATTGCGCGCGGCGGCCCTGGAGCAGCGGGTCTCGGCCAACAAGCGGGAAAAGGAAATCGCCAAGGCCGAAGAAGAGGCTGAAGAGAACGAAATCGACATTGGCCAGTTCGACGGTTACTTCGACGGCATCGATGCGGTGGCCGGTGGCGTCAAGGCCAGCTTCCAGAACGCCTGGACCTTCTACCTCTCGGCTCTCTTCTGGGAAGCCCACGGCGAATACAACGATGCCCTGGTGGATTACAAGAAAGCGCTGGAGATCAATCCCGGCGTGGATATGATCAAGGAAGACGTGGAGCGGGTCTCCAACCCCCGTGCCCGGCGGGGCAGCGATGAAGGGATGGTTGCGGTGTTGTACGAGCAGGGCTTTGTGCAGCCCCGGGAAGAGTTCACCCTGCCGATCCCCACCGTGCACGGCGTGTTTTCCGTGGCCTTCCCCACCTACGCCATTGGCAGCAAGCCGCGCCCGAACAGCCTGCGGGTGCTGGACAGCGCCAGCCAGCCGCTGGGCGAAACCGTGGTGCTGGCGGACGTGGGTGGCCTGGCCGCCAAGGACCTGAAAGAGCGTATGCCCGGCATGCTGGTGCGCCAGACCCTGCGGGCCACCGCCAAATACAACATGCAAAAGCAGGCCAACGACAACTTTGGTCTGCTAGGCTCATTGAGTACGCAGATCTATAATCTGGTCAGTGAGCAGGCCGATCGACGTAGCTGGCTGAGCCTGCCGGCTTATGCCCAGGCGACCCGTTTTCATCTGCCCCAGGGCGAGCATGCATTGGTGCTCAGTACCCCGGCAGGCAACAGAACGCTGACGGTGCCGGTGGTACGCCGGGGCCTCACCGTGATTCATGCAGTGGCTGTACATGGCCAATTGATTACTCGCGTATTACCCGTTCAGGAGGGACCCTTATGACATTCTTACGCCCGATGTTGGCGATACTGGTCGCGCTGATGCTGGCCGCATGTTCCGCCAGCAATAAAGGCCAGATGGAAGTCACCGAAGACGGCGAAGTCGTCACCAAGGTGTATTCCAACAACAGCCTGCTTTCCAGCCGCATTTCCGTGGAAGACCTGCGCCAGAAGCGCGCCGGTGACCTGCTTCAGGTTCAGGCCGTGCTGGAGAATGACTGGAAATTTCAGCTCGACTTCCAATACAAGTTCAAATGGTTTGATGCTGACGGTTTCGAACTGGAGCCGGAAGCCCAGCCCTGGCGGCAGGTGGTCATGGCCGGTCGCAGCCAGAACAGTGTGCAGGGGGTCTCCCCCAACCCGTCCGCCGTGCGCTTCGAAATCTGGGTGCAGGAATAACTGTCAGCCCAGCTGACGTAACAAGGAACAAGGAGAAACAAGAATGGTACGTGTATTTTCAATGATGATGCTCGGCGCGGCACTGGTGCTGTCTGGCTGTTCCACCGTGGATTATGGCGATGCCCAGGGCCGCGAAACCGTCAATACCGATTTCGGTTCCACCGACCTGCAGATGATTGCCAGCAAGATGGTCGATGACATGCTGGTCTTCCCGCCCATCGTGCAGATGACCCAGAGCCGTCGTCCGGTGGTGTTTGTGGATCGCATCAAGAACAAGACCACCGAGCACGTGGACACCGAATCCATCACCGACACCATCCAGTCCAAGCTGATCAACTCCGGCAAGTTCCGCTTCGCGGACATGACGGTCGTAGAGCGCGTGCGCGAACAGCTGGATTACCAGAGTGAATCCGGCCTGGTGGATCAGAGCACCGCTGCGGCCATGGGTCGTCAGATCGGCGCCGAGTTCATGATGTACGGCAACTTCTCCTCCATCGTGAAGCGCGATGGCAGCACCAAGGACGTGTACTACAAGTTCACCCTGAAGCTGCTCAACATCCAGACCGGCATCATCGAGTGGGCTAACGAGAAAGAAATTCGCAAGACCAAGTCCAAGAGCCTGTTCGGCCTGTAAAAGAGACGCTGCACGCAACACGCAGCATGCCCGCACGCGAACATGATGCATGGTGTTGCATGCGGGCACGACGGGAAACGTTTCGAGGTGTGAGTGACGAGTTTCGAAGGGCAAAATCCCGAGCCTCTTGTTGTTGAGGTTATCGCAACTCGAAACTCGCCACTCGCAACCGGCTTGGGTCTCACGGCCTATGCCGTTCCTGTGGTGATAACCTGACATTCAGAGTGTTGCCCAGGTAAAACAAGGAGGTCACATGTACAAACGACTATTTGCCCCGCTGATGATGGCGCTGATGTTGCTGTCATCGTTCAGTCATGCGATGACGGAAACCGTTTCCGTGTCCGCACGGGGTTACGGCGATAACCCGGAGCAGGCCATGACCAATGCCCTGGTCGCCGCCGTGCGCCAGGGGGGCGGTGTCACCCTGGCGGTGGACCCCAACTTCCGCACCAATGTGTATGAATGGGTGATCCAGTCCCAGGGTGACGTCTCTACATGGATGGGCAAGGAAACGTCCGTGCCGGAGCCGCAGTTGCCGACGCTGGGCAACATCAAGACCTATGAAGTCCAGTCTGTGAAGCAGGTGGATGACGGCATGTGGCAGGCGGAGGTGCAGGCAGAAATCCTGCGTCCCAAGTCCATCGGCCCGGACCGTTCCCACCTGCCCGGTATTGCCATCGCTACCTTCGATACCCGCGCCGCAAGCTATGATCTTGGTGACGTAAAAGTCCCGGCTTCGCAAGTGCAGCGTGATCTGAGCGAAAACCTGTCCATGGCCTTCACCCAGTCCGGGCGTTTCCGGGTGCTGGATCGTTCTTATTTGGCCGATATTGAAAAAGAGCTGCAGACAGTTTCCGAAGGCAGTGTGGCGCCGGAAGAAATGGCCCGTCTCGGTCAGCGTAAAGGCGCGGATCTGCTGCTGGTGGGTACCATCGAAGATTTCCAGATTGGTGACAGTGATCGGGAGTTCTACGGCGCCAAGATGGGCGGGTACGAGCCCTACGTCCGCGTACGGTATCGCCTGATCGACACCACCACCACGGAAATCCTGTGGAGCGATCTTTACGAGTGGGACAAGTCGGAAGCCACTATCCGAGCCCTGGCCCGCGAGCAGAAAATTGATGACCGCAACCATCCGGAACGTCTGGCTGACATTCTCTATCCCGAGATTGCCCGCGCCATCGCCGGTGATGCCACCGACGTGCTCTACCCGGTGCAGGTGATCAAGGTTGACGGCGAGACCGTGTTCCTTAGCCAGGGCCAGGGTCGTCTGGAAAAAGACGGCATCATGAAGGTGTATCGCCCTGCCGGGGAAATGAAAGACCCGGATACCGGCATGACCATCAAGCTGGAAGGCGAAGCGCTGGCGACCCTCAAGGTCAGCGACGTGCGTACCGACTATGGCATTGCCCGTGTGGAAGGCGAAGCCAGTGCCCTGCAGGTGGGTGACCGCGTCCGCCCGGACAAGCAGGCCCAAAACGCGTCGGCGCAACCCGCCGGCCAGGCCGCCACCCCGGGATCCTCGGAAGCCCCCCTCAAGTGGTAAACCCAAACCCCCGCAACGCGGGGGTTTTTGTTTCAGGTGAAGCGCTCCCGGCGCGGTCCGGTAGGAGCACCTCTCGAGGTGCGAACAAAGGCCTTTACGTTACTGCACAGGGTTTTGCGACATTCATATGCTGCGGTTCGTACCTCGAGAGGTGCTCCTACAGGAAAATCAGACATTGCTTATATTGTGTTGTGATGGGGCAGGTAAGCATGCCTGTCATGACAGCTATCTATCACGGGTCGCGACTGCGTCAGGGGCGATTTTCAGAGCAGGGTCGGGTTTACCATGTCACCACGGTGACCAAGGGTCGTTACCCCTATTTTTCCGACAGTCACCTGGCCAGTTTGGTATGCCGGACGCTGCTCTGGAGTGATCAGTCAGGCTCGACAACGTCTCTTTGCTATGTGCTGATGCCGGACCATTTGCATTGGTTGTTCCAGCTTGGGGAAGGCCAAGTGCTACCCGGGGTGATGCTACGGGTGAAAGGCCGAAGTGGGCGGCTTTGTGGCGCGTCTCTCTGGCAGCGGGGTTACCATGATCATGCGGTTCGCAAAGAAGAAAATATTCGGGAGATTGCGCGGTATATCGTCGCAAATCCTTTGCGGGCTGGCCTTGTGCGTTCGCTAAAAGATTACCCGTACTGGAACGCCGTCTGGTTATAACTCCCTGTAGGAGCACTTCTGGAGGTGCGAACCGCGCGCCAGCGCGAAAATCGTCCCCAGGACGATCAAGAATAACAGCACCCACAGGTTTGAGAACGCACAGTCGGGTAACGGATACGTTGTCGCTTCGCTTCGCGAGGTTCGCGCTTCAAGAGGCGTATTCGTTGCACTCACCCGTTGGGCCGCACTAGGTGCGTTACCCCGCTTCGCTACGTTCCTGCAGAGGCTTCGGGTATGGAGCCGATCAGGTTGCAGACGTGGCCGCCAGGGCCGCTTCCTGCTTGCGTCGTTTGCTGGCCACCCTTGCCTTGCGTTTCTTCCACCAGATCACCAGGCCGGTGATCGACAGCATGGCCACGGCGATGCCCATGATCGACACGATGATGCGGCCCGGCAGGCCGGCGATACGGCCGGAGTGCAGGGGGAACTGCAGCTGGTTGAAGACGTCGGCGGCGGTGCCTTCCCAGGGCACTTCGTCACCGATCAAGTCCGCGCTCTTGCCATCATAGTAGAGGCTTTTCACTTTCATGCCGCCGCTGTCGTGGTCTTCACCCGGGTAGTAAAAACGCACGCCGAAGACTGCGAAATTGTCGCTGTAAAAGGTATCGCCGATGGGCTCTTCCCAGCCGCGGTTGTCCGCTTCGATCCGGGCTTTTGCAAATAATTCGGGCCAGCCTACCTGGGGTTCTACCGGATTATGCAAGGCGGTGGGTGTGCGTGTTTCAAACGGCCCGGGGGTGGTCTCTGACACCATGGACATGACCGGGTAAAAAATTTCCCGGTACAGGTTCAGGGAGAAAGAGGTAAAGGCCAGCATCAGCAGCAGCCCGAATACCCACAGCCCCACGGCCCGGTGCAGGTCGAAATTCAATTTGTAGGCGCCCGCGCCACGGCGGATCATCCAGGCGGGCTTCCAGCGTTGCAGCCAGCCTTTGCCGGCGGGTTTTTGTACGCGGCGTTTGCGCGGCAGGGTCAGTGCCATGGCGATAAAGGTATCGAACAGCCAGACCATGGCGGCGGCACCCATCAACCAGACGCCCCAGCGGTCGATGCCCTTCCATTCCGGCAGGTGCAGGGTGAAGTGCAGTTTGTAGAGGAACGACATCAGGTGTTCCGGGTGCAGGGAGATTTTCCCCCACTCGCGCTTGCCGACAATCTCGCCGGTGACCGGGTCCACGAAGGCGTGATCGTAACCCAGTTCATAACGCTGCCCGGTTTCCGGGTTTTCCCGGGCGTCCACCCAGATTTCCGCATTATGGCCGGGCTCGGCTTCCAGGCCAAAGAAGCTGGCACGCACCCGGGGGTCGGCGTCTTCCACATGGCGAACCAGCTCCAGCATGGGTAGCGGTTCGCCCTGGCTCTGGCTTTTAAACAGATGCGGGTTGAGCCATTCGTCCAGCTCGTGGTCCCAGGAAATCAGTGCCCCGGTCAGGCCGGCAATAATCAGGAAGACGGCAATGAAAAGACCGAACCAGCGATGAAGCAGAACCAGAAATGCGCGCATGGGAAATCCAACCGGGGCTGACAATGCGGCGCAGCCTAGCACAAAAAGGAATCATTCTCATTACTGAGGTGGGAGGATCAGACGCCCGGTTGGCGAGGGGCCCATCGCGGGTAGGGGATGCCGGCCAGGCGGTTGATCACGAAGGCCTGGCCGACCAGCAGGGCCACTGCGCTGAGCAACACCGGCAGCTGCTGCAGTTCGTGCATCAACCCCAGTGACACGATCAGCGCGGTGGCGCCAGCAGGCGGGTGGGCAACCCGGAACAGAATCATCAGTGCGCTGGTGAGCCCCAGCGACAGGCCGGCGGCGGCCACCCGTGACCATTCAACGCCGGTGATAAAGGCGGCCGGGGCATCGTGCAGGCCGCATAACCACAGTGATGCCCACCCACACAGGGCGCCAATCAGATGGCCGCTGAGTACATTGCGGGGGGAAGCCGCTTCCGCCAGGGGCAGGTGGAACAGCAGGAAGGCCGTCGCACCCAGTGAGGGGAAGATAAACGCCTGCTGGGTCACCAGCGCCACACTGGCGATCAGCGCAATGCTGAGGCCACCGTTGACCAGGTTGAACAGCGCCAGCACTACGCGGGGATTAAAGCGCTCACTCATGGTTTCCAGATGCAGCTGCCGCAAGAGGCCACCGACCAGTTGCTGGCGGAGCTGATCACTTTCCTTACTCATGGTGTGCACTAATCCGGGGCAGAAAAAGAGCGCGCATACTAAGGCCTTGCGGCTCTTTGGGCAATTATGGTGCGTTCTGCATTCTCTGCGGAGGCTGAGGATGGTCGTCAGGCAGCCTGTGGCCGCTTTTTAACAACGCGAGCCAGGCAAATCCGCTAGCATGAGCCAAGACAAAAAAGGAGATCGGAGTGGACGGATTTTTCTCGCAGGCGCTGGTGTTGCTGGGGGCGACACTGGTGCTGTTGCCGTTGTTTCAGCGGTTGGGGCTGGGCAGCATCCTGGGCTATCTGGCGGCTGGTATCGCAGTAGGGCCGCTGGGGTTTGGCCTGGTCAGTGGCGGTAACGATGTGCTGCACTTTGCCGAGTTGGGTGTGGTGCTGATGCTGTTTCTGGTGGGGCTGGAACTGGCCCCCCAGCAGTTGTGGGCGCAGCGTCGTCGACTGGTGGGACTGGGTGCCAGCCAGATGGTCTTCAGCGCGTTGTTGCTGGCAGGTGGGTTTTGGCTGGTGGGTTTCAGCACCAACCAGAGCCTGGCCATCGGCGCGACGCTGGCGCTGTCGTCCACAGCTTTTGTGGTGCAGATGCTGGTAGAGAACAACCAGCTGGGCACCCCGCAGGGCCGCTCCGCGTTTTCCATTTTGCTGTTTCAGGATCTGGCGGTGATTCCCATCCTGCTGCTGTTGCCGGTGCTCGCTGGCGCCCAGGCCGGGGAGGACAGCCCGCAATTGCTGGCGGGCCTGGCGGCGCTGGTGGCCATGGTGTTGGCGGGCAAGTATGCGCTGAACCCCTGGCTGGGCTGGCTGGCCAAGCTGCGTAACCGGGAGTTGATGACCGCCAGTGCACTGATGCTGGTGCTGGGTTCTGCGGCGCTGATGGAGCACCTGGGCCTGTCCATGGGCCTGGGTGCGTTTGTTGCGGGTGTGCTGCTGGCCAACTCGCCCTATCGGGAGCAATTGGAAACCGACATTCAGCCCTTCAAGGGCCTGCTGCTGGGGCTGTTTTTCCTGGCGATCGGCATGACCATGGACCTGCGTTTGCTGCTGGACCACCCGGGTAACATCGCCCTCTTCCTGGTGATGCTACTGGGCCTGAAGGCGCTGGTGCTGATAGTGATCAGCCGCCTGCGCGGTGGCGAGTGGCGCAGTACCTTCATGTTCGGCATTTTGCTCAGCCAGGGCGGGGAGTTCGCCTTTGTGCTGCTGACCCAGGCGCAAACATTGAACCTGCTCGATCCGGCCATCGCCGGGCAGCTCAATCTGGTGGTGGCATTGTCCATGGCGTGCACGCCGTTATTGCTGAAGCTAATGGCGATGCTGTGGCCCAAGGCGAGTAGCAAGGGGTCACGCAAGGACCTGGAAGAAGAAAGCATGCCTGCGCACCATCCCCAGGTGGTGATTGCCGGGCTCGGCCGCTTCGGGCAGATCACCGCGCGGATTCTGGTAGGCCGCCAGATTCCTTTCACCGCACTGGATTCCGACCCGGACGAAATTGATATGCTGCGGCGCTACGGCAACGAAGTGTACTTCGGCGATGTAACCCGGCTCGATCTATTGCACAACGCGGGCCTGGAGCATGCCAAGGTGCTGGTGCTGGCGGTGGATGATGTGGACGCCTCCCTGAAAGCCGCAGAACTGGTACGCCACCACTTTCCCAGCGTCACCATCGTGGCTCGCGCCCGCGATCGCTATCACGCGTACAAGCTGCATGCCCTGGGCGTGGATCAAGTGATTCGGGAAAGCTTTGAATCAGCCCTGCTCAGTGCCCGCCTGACGCTGATGCAGTTGGGCGTTCCCGAATCCACCGCCATTGATCTGGTACGCAGCTTCCGGGATCTGGATGAGCGCCTGTTGCTGGAGCAGATTGAGCATCGTGCCGATGTGGACATGCTGGTGGAAACCAATGCCAAAGGTCGGGCGGAGCTGCAGTCGTTGCTGTCGGAGGGAAAGTCATAGCGGTGTTGCGATAAGCCCCGTTTCGGGGGGCGCCGGAGATGCCCCGGCCAGTGCAGGTCGGATTGCGCCTTTCAGGCTAATCCGACCTGCCCGTACACGGAACGATTACAGCTTCAGCTTGTTCAGCCCACGGCTGATGGCCTGGCCCAGGCCGGCTTTGATGATCGGGCCGATCAGGGGCAGCTTGCCTTCAAATTCGATGGTGTAGTCCAGCTGGCTGCCGCCATTGGCCGCTTCGGAAAAGCGCATGATGCCTTTATGGTGCTTCAGCGGGCTGCCCTTGGTGATGGTGTATTCAATGCGCTCGTTGGGAACCACCTTGGTGACGGTTTCTTCGAACGGTGGCGCCACCAGAATCTGCATTTTCCGGGTAGAGCCCACACCGTTGGGGCTGTCCTGTCCGTCCTTGATGCGCTTGATCTTGGCCGGGGCAAAAATCAGCTCCAGGTTTTCGTGCACACTGAGAAAGTCGAACAGCTTGTCCACGGAGAACGGAAAAGTCTTGGAAATGTCGATGCGTTGCATGGCGGTTGCTCCCACTTCTGCCCGGCAGGCCGCCGGAAACGTTTCATACTACCTAATGCGGTAGTAAACAGGGTGTCGATTCTGCCTGTTGGCTGTCCACCCGCAAGGTTAATTTGGGCCATAGCGCTGCCAGTGGCGGCTATGCTCCCCCAGAGCGTGTGCTATCAGAACCCTTCAGCCAACCAGGCGGTGATCATTGCTGCGCTGTCCTCGCGGCAGTCGCTGGCGTTCTGCCCGGCCCACAATGGCGAACAGTCCCCGCTGCCCTGCGCTTCTGCGGCGGCACGCAGTGGCCCGATAGCGTTGCCCGCCAGCGGGAATGCCGGTGCGGTGTCCGGGAAGCAGCCCAGCTCGCGCATCAGCCGATTGACTATGCCCCGGGCGGGGCGCCCGGAAAAAGCCGTGGTTAATGCGGTGTGTCGGGCCCGGTCGCTGTTCAGCCATTCTCGATGCACGGGTTTGGTGGTGGCTTCCGGACACAACAAGTAGGCCGTGCCCACTTGCACGGCGGTTGCGCCTAACGCCATGGCGGCCCGCACGCCGGCCGGGCTGGCAATGCCGCCGGCGGCGATCACCGGAATGGAGACGGCATCGGCGACCTGCGGCAACAGACTAAAGGTGCCCTGCTGGCGACTCAGGTCATCGCTGAGAAAATGGCCCCGGTGCCCACCCGCTTCCAGCCCTTGGGCAATCACCGCATCGGCGCCTTGTGCCTGGAGCCAGAGTGCCTCTTCAACCGTGGTGGCACTGGACAGTACGGTGGCCCCGGTGGCTTTTACCCGATCCAGCAGGCTGGCCTCCGGCAAGCCGTAATGAAAGCTCACCACCGCAGGCTGGAATTGTGCCAGCACTGCCGCGCAATCGGCATCAAACGGCTTGCGTGATGGGCCTTCGGGAATCGCTGATGGATCGGCGCCGAACTCGTCATAGTAAGGGCGGAGGGTTTCTACCCAGCGTTGTTCGCCTTCCGGGTTGGGCGCCGGGGAATCGTGGCAGAAAAAATTCACGTTCCAGGGGCTGTTGGTGGCGGCACTCAGTTGCGCCAGTTGCTGCTCCAGGCCGGCGGCATCGAGCATGCCGGCCGGCACAGAGCCCAAACCACCCGCCGCACAGACGGCAGCTGCCAGACGCCAGTCCTGCACCCCGGCCATGGGTGCCTGGATTAGTGGCAGAGCAGTGTTGAACAGCGGTCGCATAGGCGGTTCCTCGTCAGGCTGGAAAGAGGGTCAGCGAATCACACGATCCAGGATGAATTCGGCCCGGATCTGGACCGGGGCTCGGGGCACCTCCATTAGCGTATAGCCAAAATGCCGATAGGCCGTTTGCATGATCTCGAAGGTGGCGACGGCTTCAGCAAACGATTGTTTGCGTTCCTTGTCGTTGGTAAAGATAGCCTCCCAGGGAGGGAAGAGGAAGACGGGGTCATGGTATCGGTGCGCTTCGCAGGCTTTAACCAGAGAGGAGGGAACCGCCAGACCTTCAAGGCGCGAGTAGCCATAGATATCGACCAGGCCCCGATCAAAAAAGACCGTCCCCTTATGGTCCGCAACGCGGGCATGGTTGGCCTGCTCGGCTGACAGCATCCGGTCACGAAAAGCGATTTTGTCTTGCCAGGGAACGGCCTTTCCGGCCTGCTCAACCTGGGATTGAATCACCTGACGGCCGACTTCTTGGCAACAGTGAAAACCAAGGTGGGCAATATGCTCGATAACCGCTGTCTTGCCGGCGCCTGGCCCACCGGTCAGCACGATGGGTGTTGTCATTTGCCGGTACCTGAGGTGCTTGCATGGCTGTCAGATGCGAGCAGTGAGTAGAGCGCCTGGTCCACAAACCGGCCATAAAGCCTTTCCGATTGCCTGAGCGTGCCTTCATGGATAAAGCCCAATCGTTCCGGCAGAGCCCGGCTTTGCCGGTTGTTTACGGCACAGCGAATCTCGATCCGGTTAAGGTCACATTCCGTGAAACCGATAGTAATGAGTTGTCGGACGGCGGTTGTCGCAATGCCTTGGCCGGTGTGGTCCTGCCCGAGCCAGTAACCGATGGATCCGGTGCCGTGCGGCTTGTTAATGCTGTGGAACCCGGTAACGCCACATAAGTCCCCTGCATGAATAATGGCAAAAGTGGGGGCGCTATTGGATGCGGCCATTCTTTCTGCGCTTTCAATAAAGTGCCGGGTGTCATCGACGGTGCGTACCTGATCCAGCCAGGGCAGCCACTCGCGCAGGAAGCGGCGATTGCAATCAGTGAGTGCAAACAACGCGGGCGCAAGGCCTTGATTGAGTGGTTGTAGTGTGACGTCGGGTTGCACGCGGCTATCCGTCCGATGGCAGGCGTTTTGCCGTGCCGGGGGTGAGTTAACGTTTGCCTTCCACCCTGCTGATGGTGCCCTGGGCAACAGCGACGAGCCGTTCTTCGCCGTTATTCAGGGCGATCACTTCACACTGGCAGACAGCCTGTTTTTGGCCACTGGAAAGCACTGTGGCACGGGCCGTTAGCCGCTCCCCCAGCGCCGGGCGCAGATAGTTGATCTTGTATTCGGAGGTAACCGAGTCCCCCAGTACGGAGCCGCCGGCATAGGTGAGCGCATTGTCGGCGAGATAGCTGACAACACCGCCGTGGACAAAGCCGTGTTGTTGCTTCAGTTCATCGCGCACAGCCAGTGTCAGCACGGCCTTGCCGGGTTCAAAGGCCTCGAGTTCGGTGCCCAGCAGCGCGCTGAATGGCTGGCTGGCAAGAACCTGTTTGCCGAACTGGAAAAGCTCACTCATGACAGGGCTCCGGTTTTAATCAGGCGTATGAAAGCCGGTGGTTACTCGGCGTGCGGCTGGGGTGAGCGCACTTCGGCACTGCCAATACCACGGGGGTCGCTGGCGGCGGTGACTTCGCCGCTGTTCTTGCCACTGCCCTTGCGCCACAGGATGGCCTGCATGTTGCCGTAGTTGCGGCCGGTGGAAACGACCTTGTGGCCCATCAGCATCAATTCCTTGGCGGCCTGGCTGCCGACGAATTCCGGCTCTGCCTGGACTTCGTCAGGCAGAAACTGATGGTGGAATCGCACGCGACTGACCCAGTCTTCGACGGGTTTATCGTTGGCGGCTTCAATGACACCCAGCATCACCATGGAGATGATGCGGCTGCCGCCGGGGGTGCCGAGAATGGCGACCCGGTCGTCGAACTCCACGAAGGTGGGGGTCATGGAAGAAAGCGGGCGCTTGCCGGGGGCAATGGCGTTGGCCTGGCTGCCGACCAGGCCGTAGGCGTTGGGGCTGCCGGGTTTGGCGGAGAAGTCGTCCATTTCGTTGTTGAGCAGCACTCCGGTGCCGGGGGCCACAAAGCCGCTACCGAACGGCAGGTTAATACTCAGGGTGGCGGCGACCCGGTTGCCGTCTTTATCCAGTACCGAGAAATGGGTGGTGTGAAAACCCTCCTCCACGCCGATGGGCTCGCCCAGGCTGCTGCTGGGGGTGGCCTTGTCCAGGGTGATGCTGCTGGCGCGCTGTTTGGCGTAGTCGGTACTCAACAGCTTATCCACAGGCATATCCACAAAGTCCGGGTCGCCCAGATAGCGTGCCCGGTCCTGGTAGGCGCGGCGCATGGCTTCGATGGCCAGGTGCGGGGTCATGTCGCCGGTGTCACCGGCGTTGAACTGGCTGAGGATGTTCAGTGCTTCGCCCATGACGATGCCGCCGGAGGACGGCGGCGGTGCGGAGATGACCCGCCCCTCGCGGAACGGGCTGACGGTGGGTGTGCGTTCCACCACGGTGTAGTCAGCCAGATCGTCCAGGGTCCAGATGCCACCGGCCTGCTGCACGCCGTCTACCAGCTGTTTGGCCACTTCGCCCTGATAGAACCCTGCGTTGCCCTGTTCAGCGATGGCAGTGAGTACCCGGGCCAGATCCGGTTGCTGGATCAGGTGATTATTGGGGGGCACCTTGCCGTTGTGCAGGAAAATGGCGGCGGCTTCCGGGAAACGGTTGAGCACGTCTTCGCGGTAACCGGCGAGCTTGCGGTAATGCTCTTCTACGCGGAAGCCTTTCTCGGCCAGTGCAATGGCCGGGGCCAGGGTGGCAGTGAGGGGTAATTTGCCGTAGTTGTCCGCAAGGTGGGCGAAGGCGGCAGCCTGGCCGGGAATGCCGGCGGCGCTGGGGCCGTTCACCGCCCAGTCGCGCATTACCTTGCCATCCTTGTCCTGATACATGGTGGCCGTGGCGGCGCCGGGGGCGGTTTCACGGGCGTCTACAAAGGTCTGCAAGCCATCCTGTTCCCGGTGCAGCAGCCAGAAGCCGCCCCCGCCCATACCGGCAGAATAGGGTTCGACTACCGCCAGGGCAGCCGCCACGGCCACGGCCGCATCGAAGGCATTACCGCCCTGCTCGAGAATGTTGAGCCCGGCTTCTGTAGCCAGAGGGTGGGCGCTGGCCACCGCGTTCTTGCCCGGCCCGGCCGCCTGGGCGGTAACGGTGATCAGCAGCAGTAACGGGATCAGGGTGCGCATCGGGTGTCCTCCTTGAGAACCGGTGGGTGTGGAGCGGTGTCCGGCTTTGTTGTTATGGCTGAGTTGAAAGTTAAAAGTTTAAAGTTGAAACGCGGACAGGGCTCGATTTCTGCCTGGTCGTGCCCGCGCACACTGGTAATGGCGCGGGTATAGCCGTTCAGAACCCAATCACCTGGCGCGCGCTTTTTAACTTTCAACTTTGAACTCTTATTTCTGCCGCGCCTTGCGTTTCTCTTCCAGGGCTTCGGCGACCAGGGGTGGCACAAAGTTATTCACATCCCCGTCCAGCAGCGCGATTTCGCGGATCAGGGAGCTGGAAATAAAGGACAGGTGTTCCGCGGGGGTCAGGAATACCGTCTCCAGCTCTGGCGCCAGCTGGCGGTTCATGTTGGCCAGCTGGAACTCGTACTCAAAGTCACTGACCGCGCGCAGGCCCCGCAACAGAATGTTGCCGCCCTCCTCCCGGCAAAAATGGGCCAGCAGCTTGGAAAAGCCGGTGACCTTCACATTCGGCAGGTGCGATAGCACGCGCCGGGTCAGATCCACGCGCTCTTCCAGCGTAAACAGGGGGCCCTTCTTCTCGCTGGCGGCGATGCCTACCACGACCTCATCAAACATTTTGGCGGCCCGTTCCACCAGGTCCAGGTGGCCGTTGGTAATCGGGTCGAAGGTGCCGGGATAAATTACGCGGTTGGTCATGCTTGGCTCGCTCTGTCGCGGTAGAAACCGTACCCGGGAGCACCCCGGATACCCACTGTGCCGCAAGCATACCCGATGCGTTGGCAGAGTTGCAGGTATGGCGGACCTGGGTTTGAAACCGGTTAGAAGGACGTTGGAGCCCGCTAATGGGGGCAGGATTGCAGAAATGGGCCACCCAAATGTAAGCATTTGCTTACATAAAGTGAGGGGAAATGCGCAATCTCTGGTGCTTGATTTTCGTGGAAATCAGCGCTCAGCAATTAATTTTATATATTCATCCTCTCTAATCGCCCGCTTGTCGTCATCCGTTTGCCGGTTGAAAAGCCTCAGGACTAGTTTGGGACTCAAGTCACATAAAGTATTAACCGGGTGCAGCACCGGAAGCCGCCGGTCCCAGGGAAGGTCTCCTTGTCTGGGATGTTCAGGGATAGATGCCGATTTCATGGATTGTGGAAACGATGAGAAAGCAACGGCTGGGCTTTGTAGGATTGGGGGATGACACGGCAAGCGCCTGCTTGTCCATGTTGAAGATCATGGATGGCCGGTCTGAAGTAGATTGGAGCCACAGTGATCCCGACAGCGCAGATGTGCTGATGATTTCCTGCGATCAAACGGATGAAACGCAACGCTGGGAGCGCAGCGACAAGCCGCGCATTGTCGTATACCACGGTAATCAGCAAAAACCGGCGTCGCCGTTTATTCTGCAGCACCCTTTCCGGGTCATGCAGTTGTTATCCGTGCTCGACGAAGTTGCGGACACCTTGTCGTCCGGGGGGGCGTCACCGTCCCACTCCCCTGCCCAGGTGGCTGCGCCCTCTACCGCTGTATCCAATAATGTCTCCCCTTTCTGGTTATCCCTGCATGAGGCGGTTAACGGAAACGTGCCTGACCCGGCGGGGCTGTTGGTGTCGTCGTCGTCCCATGGCGTGCTGTATTTCAAGCCGGCGTCCCAACGTTTTTATGCCAGCAAGGCGCTGTTCCGCCAGTTGGCTGCAGGCTCCGTAGAGTTAGGCCCACTGACACCTACCAAAGAGGCGTTACCGGAAGAGATGGTGGCTTGCCCGCTGTTTTCATTGTGCTGGATGGTGTCACGTTACGGCGCAACGCATCTGGCGCCCTGGATGAATCCTGAAGGGGCGTTCCATCTTAAACGCTGGCCCAGTTTTGGCACCCTGGAAAAGAGCCGCACGCATTTGTCTCTGTGTGCCTTGATGACCAAGCGCCCCCTGACCCGTGAGCAACTTCAGCAAGTTTCACACTGCAGTGAGGAAGAGCTGGACCGGTTCATCAATGCGTGTGAAATGAGTGACCTGATGGTGTTCGAGGAAGCCGTCCAGGTGCCGTTGCCGGAGGCCGCTGCCGAGGAAGGAAAAGGACGCTTTGGTGGTTTGATCAAAGGCTTGCGCAGTCGATTGGGGTTGAGTGCTTAGCAATGACAAATGACGAATTCAAAATTCTTTTTACCGGCCCCATGGGGGCAGGGAAAACCACGGCAATTACTGCGTTAAGTGACCAGGAATGTGTGTCCACGGATGTGGTGAATACCGATATTGATCAGTGCGACAAGGAAATGACCACGGCAGCGCTGGACTATGGGTACATCGATATTCCCGGTGGGGGCGGTGTGCGCCTTTATGGCACACCGGGGCAGGAGCGCTTCCGGTTTATGTGGCCGATTCTTGCCAATAATGCTGCTGGCGTGATCGTGCTGCTAAATGGCGAACATCCTGATCTGGATGCGCATTTGTCTGTGTTTGTCGATGCATTCTGGGAACAGGGTGCCATGCCCATGGTTATCGGCGTAGGCCGCCTGGCCAGCGAGGATTTTGAAATTATCGAGCGGATCACTGACACCTTGTTGGAGCGTCATATTTCACCGCCCATTTTTTCTGTGGATGTCCGAGAAAAAGACGATGTTCTGTTACTGGTCGAGGCGTTGCTCTGCCAGATTGAAGTTAACGAAATGGGAATGATGCAAGCATGAAAGTCGCCTCTCCGCTTGGAAAAACTGAAACGGCGGTTGCCCAGAAAGAACTGGAAAACTTTCAGGAAAATACCAAAGGTGTTACCTCCGCCGTATTGCTCAGTACGGATGGTTTTGAAGTGGCCTCGTTGCAGGTGAACAAGGACAGCGCAAGCCGGCTTGCGGCCATGGGCAGTTCGTTGGCGGCGATAAGCTCTGCCATTGCCAAGGAAGCCGGCATTTCTGAATGCAGCCGGTTGATCGTCGAATCCGATGAAGGTGTGGTTGCGGTCATGAAGGTTCCGAATCTAAAACCACCACTGGCGCTTGCCGTGGTGGCTAACGATGCCTCTCTGTTGGGGCAGCTTCTCTGGGGGGCCAAGAACTGTTGTGCCGCTCTTGAGGAAAAACTAAAAAAGTAAATTTATAACCCGTTAAAAAAATCGGGATAACATAAGTGTTGAAGGAGTTTCACCATGGCGAATGTCAAAGAAAGTATGGATGTATTGCTGCAGTCTGACGGTGCCATGTGTACCGCTATTGTTGATGCCAACAGTGGCATGGTTCTGGGGCAGGCGGGTACAGGTCTGGATCTGGAACTGGCAGCGGCGGGTAACACGGAAGTGGTTCGTGCCAAACTGAAAACCATGAAGTCCCTGGGGCTGAATGACAAGATTGAGGATATCCTGATTACTCTGGGTAGCCAGTATCATATTATTCGTCCGGTATCCTCGAAAGAGGGCCTGTTTATCTATCTGGTGCTGGACAAGAGCAAGTCGAATCTGGCGCTGGCCCGTCGTAACTGTCAGGAAGTGGAATCCACGCTGTCGTTGTAATCTGCTTTCACCCCGCCATGCCGATCGGGTGGCGGGGGTTTTTCTGCTCTTCCTTTTTTATTCCTGATCTTTCTTTTTAATTTCTTTCTTCCTCGACAGTTTTACTGTGCCTGTCCGTTGGCGTGCTGCAGGGTCTGCTGCTGATGGTATCGTCGGGCACTCATTTCTATGACTTTTTTGATGCTCGGTCCGCTGGCCTGGTGTTGTTGGAGAAAGCGCTCGGTTATGGCCGTGTCGAAACGCGTGGGTTGAATGAAATGGAGCGCTTCCGGGTAAGTGTTCATCAATCCCGGCAGGCCGGGTATGCGTAACAGTGCGGCGAGTACGGGCATGGGAATATAGCCGCGGGGTGCGCGCTTGCCCATGTGGGAAGCCGCTTGCGCCAGCATGGGCTGAAGGTTGGGTGTCTGCCCGTCCAGGGCCAGCAGTTTTTCAGGTACCACGCCGGCAGTGGCGGCCAGGCGGATGATGTCTGCCAGATGGTCCACCGCCACCAGGGGAAGCCAGTGTGCCGGGGTCCCGGGTACCAATGCCAGGCGGCCGCGGGCCAGGTTGTCGAGCAGGCTGTATAGCGGTTGGCTGCCATCCAGCTCGCCGGTATGGCTATTGCCGGCAACGGTGGCGGGCTGGACTTCCACAAAATCGAGTGCGTGTTGTTTGGCAAAGGCACGGGCGCGAATGGCCGCTTCCAGTTTACTGGCCTCATAACCTCCGGCCCGTCGGTAAACCTTTGCCCATTCGGTGTGTGATGGGATGGCGGGATCAATGCCAAGCCGATTCAGGTGCGCGTGATTTTCCAGCATAAAACCGCTGATAAACACCAAACGGCATTGCTGGCGGCGGGCCAGCTCGGCTACGGCCAGGCTGCCCGTTACGTTGGTGTGGCGGGCGGTTTCGGTATCGAGCCGCCAGGCGAAACGGGCGCCGAGGTGGATGATGGCATCGAGTTTGGGGAGCGCGGTGGTCAGGCCCAGTTCCGGTTGGTCCAGATCGCCGCTGATCGCCTGGAGCAAATGGCCTTGCCCGCCGAGGCTGTCCACCTGCTGGCGCAGGCTGTCGAGTTGAACCTGGGGTTGTCGCAGCATGGCGACCACGGCGTGGTTATGGCGGGTCAGGCTGGCGCAGACGTGGCGACCGATGAAGCCGGTGGCCCCGGTGATAAAGAAAGTCATGATGATGTCCTTTTCCTGTTTTCACGGAGGTGCGGAGAAAGCTCACGACTACGCTAAGGTGTAGAGTATGCTCTAAGGTCAACAGGGAATAAGTGAGCCTCCTATGCGCATTGCAGAACTGGAACAGCGGACAGGTGTGAGCCGCCATACCTTGCGGTATTACGAGAAAGAGGGGTTGCTGCTGGAGGTCGGCAGGCGAGGCAATAACTACCGGGAGTATTCGGAGAAAGCGGTGCAGCGGGTAGGCATGGTGCGCCAGCTGAAGGCGCTTGGCTTTTCGCTCAAGGAGATCCGCGAGGTGCTGGACGCCCTGCGCAGTGACAGTATCGATTGTGATCAGGGCGCGGCGTTGATGGCCGAGAAAAAAGCCGCGGTGGATCGCAAGATCACGGAACTGAAGGCGGTTAGCCGGATGTTGGGTGAGGAGCAGAAACGCTTGCTTGCCAGTGCCGAGGCGCAGCGGCGGAGCCAGGCCTGCGCAGGGTAAATGTATCGCGCCAGAAGGTTTACTGCTTGTGGGGAAATCGATACTTCTCGTCAATTCTGGTGGTTTTGGTTAGCGTCCTGGTCGGACAAGTGCGGTTTTTTACTGGTGCAGGGACGGCGCGGCCATTAGCGTGATTGCCCATCTGTTTCATCACCTGTGAGGAATGCCCATGAATCGCGCAACGCAAGCCAATCCTTCTGTTCAGGCTGTACCGGGCCTGTCTTTCAGTGCGGCAAAGGCACAGGGGCAAGCGACCGGGGATGAGGCACTGGCCATTTTTGATGCGTTGGAACCGGTAGCCCCGGATTTCATGATCGGTGCCTGGAAAGGCGAAGGGTTTGAAACCGGCCACCCGATGGATGGGGTGCTGGAGCGTTGCCATTGGCACGGCAAGCGTTTCGAGAGCGAAGAGCATGTGCACCCGCTGGTGTTTCGCAAGGTCTCCGGCAAGCTCACCTCGGTGAAGCCGTTACTGACCATGCCCGGGCTGGGGTTGCTGGATCAGATGCCGTTCCTGAATTCGGCGTTTGTGGGCAAGGTGTTCCAGTGGATCTTGCCGTTGCTATCCGGGCGCAAGTCCGCCGCGCGTCTGCGCACCACCACCTACCGGGGGGTGGCCACGGCGACCATGATGTACGACAACCTGCCGATCAACGATGTGTTCCGCAAGGTGGATGACAATACCGTGCTCGGCATCATGGACTTGAAAGGCATGAAGCAGCCGTTTTTCTTTGTGCTGCGTCGCGACGATAACTGAGCCTTTCTGCCAGAATGCCCCCTGAGTAATTTACATGCTGGAGGGGAGAGACCATCTTGGCCGAGTGGGCACCGCAATACAGCAAGGCGGAGCGTATTGTCCTGTTACTGTGTCACGCTGGCTGGGCGGTACCGCTTTTTCTGCTGACTGAATTTTTCTTTTTCCCCTGGTTCGAGCGCTATGTGGAAACGGCGCACTGTCACCGTTACGGCGCTTTCAATGGCCTGGAACTGGTTTTTTACGGCCTTTTTATTGGCTTGCCCCTGGGGCTGGCGCTTGTGATGCTGGCCTTGGAAGGGTGGCGCAGTGTTCAGGTGCTGCGCCTGGGCCAGTCGCCCTTGCCCAACGAAAAAGTGTTTCGCCCTGCCCGCTATGTGTATGGCCACCGTGCTCGCATCAAACCACTGATCTTTTTTCTGCTGGTGCTGTTCTCGATGGGGATGGCGGTGCAGGGATTTTTCTGGGCCGGTGCCATGATCCGTGATCTGTCACCTGACCTGAGCCTGTGCCTGATGAATACTGTGGCCGGTTAATCAATCCATCAGGGGGAGGGTTATGTCGGCGGGAATGATCGCGTTGCTAAGCGTGGGTATCGGTGTGCTGCCAATGCTGCTGAATCTTTCCGCATCCGCCTTCGCTTCTTTCAAGGGCGTGCGGCTGGATGCCGGAGAAGCCGAAACCTGTATCGTGCTGGGCAGGGATATCAGCTCTCTGCTCTACACACTGTTCATGTGCTACTGGCTGATGTTTCTGACCCTGCCTGTGATGGTGGGCGGATTGGTCTGGGCGGCCATCAGGGCCGTTCAGTAACCACTGTCCTCTGCGTCGCCGCTAAGGCGTTCGCGCCGTTCCTGTTCTTCTTCGAAGGCGGCCTTGATCTCTGCCAGCACATCATCCACATCGGCAATGTGCTCGTCGTCGTCCACCTGGCCGGTCAGTTCGCTGTCCGGTGTCAGCTCCCCGCTTTCATACAGGGCCCAGATTTCCTGGCCGTAGCGGCTGCCGCGCAGTGACGGTGCGTATTGGCCGTAATAGCGGGTCATGTTGTCCACATCCCGGTAGAGCATGGCTTCGGCGTTGTTGTTGGCGGCTGCATCCACGGCCTGGGGGAGGTCGATGATGACCGGGCCGTAGTCGTCCACCAGCACATTGAATTCCGACAGATCACCGTGAACCACGCCGGCGCAGAGCATGCGCACGACGTACTGCATCATCAGGGCATGGTCTTCCTCGGCTTGCTCGGCGGACATGACCACCTCGCTTAGCCGGGGAGCCACATCGCCTTCGTCGTCGGTGACCAGTTCCATCAACAGCACGCCTTCGAGCATGTCGTAGGGCTTGGGCACGCGCACCCCGGCGCTGGCAAGCAGGCGCAGGGCATCCACTTCCGCGCTCTGCCAGATTTGCTCCTGCTGTTCGCGGCCAAATTTGGAGCCCTTTTCCATGGCCCGGCTGCGGCGGCTGTTACGCACCTTGCGCCCTTCCCGATACTGGGCGGCTTTCTTGAAGTTGCGCTTGGCGGCTTCCTTGTAGACTTTCGCGCAGCGGATCTCCTGGCCACAGCGGACCACGAAAATATCGGCTTCCTTGCCACTCATCAGACGGCTGATGACCTCATCGACGAGACCGTCATCGACCAGGGGCTGTAAACGTTGCGGGGTTTTCATGCCGCACTTATACCTTATTTGGCGCACGGCTTCGCCTGCTTCCTGCGGTTTTCGGCGAGGATGGGCAGAGAAAGTCGGGTGTGGCGGTAAGGGGAATGATGAAAAGCCCTGCTGCGCGAGGGTGGCGCAGCAGGGTGTCAGGGGGTGCTCAGGCTTTCAGCTTGTCGGCCAGAGCCGAGGCATTGCGTGCACTGAGACCGTATATGGACAACTGCGGGTTGGCCCCGATGCTGGTGGGGAACACCGAGCCGTCGATGATGTAGAGGCCGTTCAGGTGTTTGTAGCTACCGTCGCTGTTGACGGTACAGCGGCTCTCATCGGCTCCCATGGTCAGGCCGCCCATGACGTGGGCGCTGCCCAGGCCGGTGATGACCGGGGCATAGTCCAGTTGTGCAACACCTTCGCGGGCCGCCTTCCAGCTTTTGTAGTACCCGGCATCAGCGTGGCTGGGGCGAACCTCTTTGGCGCCGGCCGCAAACTGCATTTCCAGCATGGTCAGGTGGGCCCGTTTGGTGCCATCCAGCAGGTACTCGTTAACCGGGTAATCCAGCAGTGGTTCGCCGTTATCGCGCAATTCCACGGTGCCGCCCTGGTTATCATCGTGGAAGCCGTCGCGGATCATGGCGATGGACGCGGCCAGGTTGGGCAGACGTTCGATTTCATCGCGGGCCCGTTTGCCAAACCCGCCCATCAGCGCACCGGACAGGCCCGGGTGCATGGGCATCATTTCCATCTTGTAACCTGCCGGTCCGTTGACGCCGTGCTTGAAGTTGAATTCGTCGGAATACACGGATTGCGGCGCGCCATAATACGGGGCGATTTCCTTGTCGTAGATGCCGAACGCAAAACTGGTGGGATGCAGGAAGGTGCGTTTGCCGACCAGGCCATTGGGGTCCGGGGCATCGGAGCGCATCAGCAGTGCGGGGCTCTGGATACCGCCGCCCGCCGCGATCACGGTTTTTGCCTTGAGGGTGACGGTGGCGCCGGTGGGGACTTTGTCGTCGTTCAGGGGGCGCACCCGTACGCCGGTGACGGTGTCACCGTCGATGATCAGGGTGTCGGCCTGGGCGCTGTGAATCAGCGTGGAGCCATGATCCAGTGCGCCGGGAATGGTGGTGACCAGCATGGATTGTTTGGCGTTGGTGGGGCAGCCCATGCCGCAATAACCGATGTTCCAGCAGCCGCTCACGTTGCGGGGGATCAATGCGGAGTGCCAGCCCTTGCTGTCGCAGCCACGCTTCATCACGTCGTTGTTGGCGTTGGGGGGGATGGCCCACTTTTCTACCTTGAGTCGGGTTTCCATCTGCTGGAACCACGGGTCCATTTGCGCCCGGCTGAGGCCCTGCACGCCGAATTCATCGTGCCAGTATTGCAGGGTTTCGTGGGGGGTGCGGAAACAGCTGGTCCAGTTGATCACGGTGGTGCCGCCCACGGTGCGACCTTGCAGCACGGTCATGCCGGCGTCTTTGGTCGCACGCAGGGCGCCTTCCTGGTACAGGTCGCGATAGGCGGCGCCTTCATCCAGTTTGAAATCGTCGGAGCTTTTCAGTTTGCCGGCTTCAACCAGAATGACCTTGAGGCCACGCTGGCTGAGGATTTCCGCACTGACGCCGCCGCCAGCGCCGGTGCCCACGATGATCACATCGGCTTCCAGGGTACGGTTGTCGGTGATGGTGCGACCGTCGAGCACGTCCCAGCCGTTGGCCGGGTCTTTCCACGGATCTTTCACATTGATGGTGAGAGTAGTCAGGTCCTGCATGGCGTTATCCTTTTTCTTTGGCTAGCAGTAACACGCGATAACGGCCAAAAGTGGTGCGGGCCGAAAGCGGCGCGTGTCAGGCAACGATTTTCCGGGGTGGGCCGGGATAGCCGGTGGTACGGGCGCCGGTGGGTTTGACATACCAGGCCATATAGGTCGGCTGGGTCAGGCCCTTGAAGGCCATGCGGGACAGGCTCCGTTCGCTGGCAGACCAGTTCGCCAGGGTTTGCTGGAGCTCGTCGTCGCTCTGGTCAGCAAAGCTGGCCCAGCTGCCGGTGATATACCAGCGGGCGGCGCCCAGTTGCATCAGATCCAGTACCTGAAACAGCGCACCCCGAGTGCCGGGCATGCCGCCGTCGAGCAGGTCGTCGAAGGCTTTCATGCCGTCTTCGGCAGTGGCGCCCGCATCGCTGAGGGCAGAGCCGAGCACGGCGCCCACCAGCGGGGTCAGCAGGTCCACGTCTTGCTGTCGGAAGTGTTTATAGCCGGTTGCCGGGCCGTCATTGCTGGAGCAACCGGTGAGCAGGGCCAACCCGGAACCGGTGGCCAGTACTGCACTGCCGGCGGCGCTCAGCTTGAGAAAGCCGCGGCGATTAATTCCCTGATCCATAGCGCACTCTTCTTATTCGTTAGTCGTTATCTGCAGGAGCGTCGCTGGTGGAGCGATTGCATGCGCTGGGATATGGCGCTGCCAGCGACGCTACTGCAAAGGCAGGTCAGGACCCGCCAGCGTTTTTATTTCAGCATGTATTTATCGATGAACTTGTGCATGCCCCGGCCGTAAGGCGGCAGGATAAACTTGGTGGCGTTGAACTTGCCCTTTTTGTAGATCCCTTTGGCCTTGGAGAAGGTCTTGAAACCTTCCGGACCATGGTAAGCGCCCATGCCGGACGGGCCGATACCGCCGAACGGAATGTCATCCACGCCCACGTGGGAGATGGTGTCGTTCAGGCAGACACCACCGGAGTGAGTGCTTTTGAGCACCTTGTCGCCGTTGGCCTGGTTCCAGTCGAAGTAGTACAGGGCCAGCGGACGGGGGCGCTCGTTCACGTAATCGATGGCGTCGTCCAAGGTCTTGTAAGGCACCACGATCATCAGCGGGCCGAAGATCTCGTCGTGGCTGATCTGCATATCGTCGGTGGCGTTGAGCACCATGGTATGGGGCAGTTTCTGGCTGCCGCTGAAGTCTTCATTGGCCGGGTTGATCTCAATCACCTCGGCGCCCTTCTCACGGGCTTCGGTGACGTAGCCTTGCAGTCGTTTGAGCTGGCGCTCGTTAACAATGGCCGTGTAATCGGGGTTGTTGACCATGGTGGGATAAGACTGCTTCACCTGGGCGGTCCAGGCGTCCACGAATTCCTGCACGCGATTTTCCGGGCAGAGGATGTAGTCAGGGGCTACACAGGTCTGGCCGGAGTTCATGCACTTGCCGAAGGCAATCCGTTCGGCCACGTCCTTCATGGGGAAGTCCTGGCCGATGATGCAGGGGCTCTTGCCGCCCAGCTCCAGGGTGACCGGAGTCAGGTTGTTGGCCGCAGCGCGCATGATGTGTTTGCCCACGGCGGTTGAGCCGGTGAACAGCAGATGGTCAAAGGGCAGTTCGGAGAAGGCCTGGGCCACGTCCACTTCCCCATTGACCACGGCGAGTTGCTCTTCCGGGAAAGCGGCGCTGACCAGCTTTTCCAGCAAGGCGCCGGTGCGCGGGGTGGCTTCGCTCATCTTGACCATGACCCGGTTGCCAGCGGCCAGCGCGGTGAGCACGGGCACGATGGCCAGCTGGATGGGGTAATTCCACGGCACGATAATGCCCACTACGCCCAGTGGCTGGTATTCCACCCAGGTTTTTCCGGGCCAGCTCAGGGCGCTGACGCTGCGTTTTTCCGGCTTCATCCACTTGCGCAGCTTCTTGCTGTTGTACTTCAGCGCTTCCACGCTGAGCATAATTTCTGCCAGCTTGGTTTCGTCTGCCGCGCGGTTGGAAAAATCGTTACTGACCGCTTCGACCCAGGCGTCGATGTTATCCAGCAGCATCGGTTTGATAGGGTTCATCAGCGCGATGCGTTGCTCGGCACTGGGATAAGGGTGTTGGCGGAATGCGGCCTTTTGGGCATCAAAGATGCGATGCATGCGCTCAATTGCGGTGGTGTTGCCTTGCAGTTCTTTTACTTCGGCGACCATGGTCCTCGCCTCCCGAGTTCAATCGTTATGTATGATGGAATGATTAAAAATTCACCTTGAGTCTGATTTTTAGAGTAATTACTCTAAGAGTCAACATCGTGTATCGAAAAGACCACATTTGGCCCCTTATGACCAGCACCAAAGATCGCATTCTGGAAACCAGCCTCTCCCTGTTCAACCGCCAGGGGGAACGCAACGTGACGACCAATCACATTGCGGATGCCCTGGGAATCAGCCCGGGCAACCTGTATTACCACTTCCGCAACAAGGGCACGATTGTGGCGGCTCTGTTCGACCGCTATCAGCTCCAGCTCCTGGCTCTGCTGGAAGCGCCACAGGGGCCGTTAAGCTGGCAAGTGAAGGTGCATTATTTCGAGGGGTTGCTGGCGTCCATGTGGCAGTACCGGTTTTTCCACCGGGATCTGTCTCACTTTCTGCACGCGGATCCGGCACTGGCGGCCCGCTATCAGCAGTTTGTGGAAACGGTGCTGGTGCGCGGGACGGTGATTTACGAGGAGTTACGCAGCAGCGGGATTCTGGCGCTGGACGATGAGCAGCTACAGGGCTTGATGGTCAATACCTGGGTACTGATGTCTTCGTGGGCGGCCCTGATACATGGCCTGCGCCCGGACGCGGCGGCAGATGAAGGCCTGGATGAGCGCCTGATGCGCCATGGCGTCTATCAGATCATCTGCCTGGAGGAGCCCTTCCTGAAAGGGGAGGCCCGGGAGCATCTGGCGGAAATGAAGGCGCGCTACCGGGCGGCGGACAACACCAGCGAATTGTTGCTGGGCCATGTGCCCGGGCTGGACAGAACCGGCAGCGAATAGCTGTCCTTCCCCGCTGCTACTTAAAAAACGGTTTTACCACAGAGGGCACAGAGAACACCGAGGAGTATTTTTGTCTCTCAGCCCCCTGTGGTGAAGACGCAGGGTCTCGCCCTTTTCTCGATATATCCCACCAACCCCTTTCAAACGCAGGCGTTGATAACCGATGGCTGCTTGCCTCTATGGAGCGGTCTGCACGCTGCTTGTCCTTGGGCTGGATCCTACTCTCAATAATTCTGTCTTTATGATCAGTGTTATTGGGTCAGGGAAAAGAAGAGGTCAACATATTAAATCATGCGTAAACAGACCGGTTTGTAACTGACTGACTTTTCTGCTTTTATCTTTCGATATGCAAAATTGTATTTGGTGATATGAAGCCGGCGCGTTCATTGGATATTCGAGTCGGCTTTCTAATAACTGTTATGTAGTGAGGGAAATGAGGCCCATATGAGGTGTCGATCCTGTGGGAGAATAATACTTCGTGCTGAACTCATGAGGGACTGGATGAGTTCTTGATCGGAGGAAGAAGTGCAATCGCTATTGGCCTGATATTGGTCTTAACGTTAAGTCAATACAATCGCTGGCTGGCAGTTTTAGCAGGTTTTTCTGTGGCTATTTTCTACATCCTCATTTTTTATCCAAAGGAAAAGGATAAAACGCTCTGTGGAGGCTGTAATCAAATCAATCGTGAATAAATACATAACAAGGTGCTGCTGCCGACAAGCGGCAGAGCGCAGCGTTATGTGTAAGCAGTAATGGAAGATCAGAAAGAATCCATAGAATTGTTTAAGGGAATTCAACCCCCGCATTTGGCATTCTATAGTCAAGCTATTAGGTTTAACTTGGAATCCGCAATTTATTCTGTCGAATTTGTTGTGAATGCTTTAGATGAAGCTGATACCGAAGAAAAGCTTGTTGGTGCTACAGATGCAATTCTTGATGCTATACAAAATATGCTTGTTCATACGGCAAACTTGGCCAAATATTTTTGGGAAACAAACAAGGGACTGCATAAGATCCATAGAAAAAGGGCGCAGAATCTCAGAAAAATCTTCAATGTTTCGGATACTAGTGCCATCAAGGATAAGGGTCTAAGGAATCACCTTGAGCATCTGGATGAAAATTTAGACAAATATCTCTGGTCAAAGCCTATCGTAGGCAATATTTACCCAGCTTATGTCGGGCCGGAAATGTCTAGGGATGCTGTTCCATATCATTTTTTCAGGGCATTCTTCACAGATTCAGGTACATTTGAGTCTCTAGGCTTAAGGTTTGAAATTCAGCCCATAGTTGATGAACTTTACGAGCTGTATAGAGGAAGCTTCGGCGAGTCAAACATATAACAAGTCAATTAACTTCGCGCCTTCGGCGCCGGACGCAGCAAGGCTGCGCCGGTTATTGAGGCGTTAGCTTTAGGAGGTGGTCGTGGCTGTAGACGTCACAGAAGCAGCGACATTAGCCGCTTGGTTGGACCCTAAAATCGTTGTGCCAGCTATAGGCGTTGTCCTCGCTTTGGTGATTGTCCCAATCTTGCTGCACATCCTTAAGGCAAAAAGAGAGCGAGAAGACAAAATTTTGGAAATTCGGACAAAAGTGTATTCTGAGTATTTCCGCAAATTCGAAGAGGCAGCAAAGGGCGTTGGCGTTGATTATGAACAGTTCTCACAAGTAACTTTGCGGAACGCGTTTAAAGAGTTGCTGGAGGCTGGGGATTCACCTGATGCAATTATCAAGTTCCAAGATGAGGTTGGGCGATTTCCGCACCAGATTCAGGAATCCCATAGGAAGGCAACCGAAGAAATTACAACGCTCAAAATTCTCGGCTCAGAAAGGCTTTTCCACCTTACATCTGAGTTTGAACAGCTCAATCAAGAGATTCTTGAGATGTCCTCCAAGTGGCTAGGCGAGATGCAGGTGGCATTGGAGGCGCCCGGTTTCGAAGCACCGATTGCCAAAGAAATGAAAGTGCTCGGCGAAAGAGTGAAAAGTCTCAAAGATGAAATAATCAACCAGATGAGAGCTGAGCTTAAGATTGGTAATTAAGCTAACAAGCGACTGTGATCCCAAATCAACACTTTAGCCGGCTTTATTTCATGTCATCTGCCATGGTTTTTGATCGCGGATCATGGCGTTTAAAATCGTCATCATCTTTCGCATGCAGTCAGAGGGGCTCGGAGTCAGACCTCACATTTCACTGACCTCCATGGCATTCTGTCATGCCCCCATGTTGTTGGCCTTGCCCCCCTCTCTTTGCCGAAAACCTTCCCTGTCAGCGAAACCCGAACCCCTGCACAAACGCCAGTAGTCGTTGTTCCAGCCAATAGCGCTGGCTTTTGTCTCCCACAAAGCCCACGTGGCCGCCGTACTCGCTCACCTCCAGCGTCACTGCCGGGCCCAGTTCTTCCTGGCGCGGTAGCGTCTCCGGGGTCATGAAGGGGTCGTCGCGGTTTTGCAGCATCAAGGTTGGGGTACGGATCTGCAGCAGCTTGGGGCCGGCGGAGCATTGCGCGTAGTAGTGGTAGGCGCTGCGGAAACCGTACAGCGGCGCGATGATCTGGTCGTCGTAGCGCCAGAACGAGCGGATGCCGTTCATGTTCAGGCGGTGCAGCCGTTTGGCTTCCGGGGGGTTCACCTTGTCCAGGTGGGTTTTCTGAACGGCAAAATTGCCCAGCAAGGTTTTCAGCAGGTGCTGGCGGTACAGTTTCGACAGGCCCTGATCCAGCCGGTTGGCGCAGATGTCCAGCCGTAAGGGGGAGCAGACTGTGGCCACGGCACTCAGGTCGCCATTGTCCCGGTGGGCCAACCAGTTCAGCAGGCGGCTACCACCGAGCGAAACGCCAATGGCAATGCGATGCCCGGTGGGATTCTCATGGAACACATGCTTGATGACCGCATCCACATCGTCCACTTCCCCGGCGTGGTAGCACAGGGCGGTGTCGTTGGGTTTCTTGGCGCCCCGGCTGTTGATGGCCACGGAACGAATGCCCGCCTCGGCCAGCACCTTCTGCATGCCGCGCATGTAATGGGAGTCGCTGCAGCCGGATAGCCCATGCAGTAACAGCACGGTGAGCTGCCCCGGGCGACTTTCCGGCCCGGCCCAGTCCAGCAGTAAATAGTCACCGTCTTTCAGGTTCAGCCGCTCGCTGCGCCGTGTCACTTCGGGCAGGCTGCGGCCCATGGGCCCCCACAGGGTCTGCAGGTGCGGGTTGCGTAACCACACGGGGGGTTGGAACGGGGAGGCAACGATTTCGCCCATGGGGATCTTCCCGATCAAAATGACAGTGGATATGCCGGAGCCGCATAGGGTAGCGGCTGACCGGCACAATTGGCAGTCAGTTCAACAGGGAAACGGGCAATTTTTCCGTACAGTCGGACACCATTGTCCGAATCAACGCGCTGGCGTGGCGATGTTGCAGCAAAGGTGTTGCCTGGCTGGCCCACAGGGCCAGTAGTTCCGGGTCGCCCTGTTGTTGGGCGGCCTGTTTCAGGGGCTGTGTCAGCCAGGTTTGCAGTGGATAGCCGGGGATGTCCTGTTGCCCGGCCATTTCTTCCATGAAGCGATTGCGGATCCCCCGTGCCAGGCGACCGCTGAAGGCCCGGGTCAGGCCGGTATGTTGTGCCCGCTCGCTGAACAGCGCGTCGCGGTGCAGGTCGGAGGCGTTGGATTCCTCGCAGCCCAGGAAGGCGGTCCCCACCTGCACGGCATCCGCGCCCAGCATCAGGGCGGCAGCCATGCCTCGGCCATCGGCGATGCCGCCGGCGGCGATCACTGGCAGGCGGACCGCGTCACGAACCTGGGGAGTCAGGGCGAAGCTGCCATTCAGGGAGCGTTCCGGCTGGTCGAGAAACGACACTCGGTGGCCGCCGGCTTCAAAGCCGGTGGCGACAATGGCATCCACCCCCGCCAGCTCCAGGGCCCGGGCTTCGGCCACGGTGGTGGCCGTGCCCAGGGTGCGGATACCCCGTTGCCGGCAAGCGCTGAGGATGGCCGGCTCGGGAATGCCGTAGACAAAGCTGAATACCGCCGGGCGGGCTTCCAGAATCGCTTCCACCTGCGCGCCATAGTCCGGCCAGTAATCCGCATCGGGAAATGTCGGTGGGGCCAGGCCCAGTTCGCGGTAGTACGGCGCCAGCAAGTCGGTGCCGTGTTGCACATCGGCGGGGGGCGCCGGGTCGTGGGGAGGAATCCACAGGTTCAGGGCGAAGGGGCGATCGGTGCGCTGACGGATGGCTGCGGCTGTCTCCATAATGGTTTCCGGTGCCAGGTGATGGGCCCCAAAGGAACCCAGCCCCCCTGCCTCACTGACGGTGGCGGCCAGGGTCACCGATGACAGGCCGCCGCCAAATGGCCCCTGGATCAGCGGGATGTCGAGATTCAGCAGTCGGGTGATGCGGTTGGCTTTCCACATGTTGGGCTCCTTCACAGCAGGCCTTCGGCTTTCAGGGCCTGATGGATGCTGTCGCGCTGCATCAGGGTTTGCCGGTATGTCTGCAGGCGTTCGGGCAAGGTAATGCCGGCGACGTCCGCCCAGCCGCTAACGGTGAACAGATAGGCATCCGCCAGGGTGAAGGTGTCGCCGGTGAGAAAGTCGCGTTGCGCCAGTTGCTGTGCGACCCAGCCCAGCGCTTTACCCAGGGTGTCGCGCATCAGTGTCCGGCTGGCGTCCGGGTAGCCGGGTTTGAAGAAGGGGGCAAAGTTCTTGTGCAGCTCCGTGGCGATGAAGTTCTGCCATTCGTGCACCCGGAAGCGCTCCAGGCTGCCGGCGGCGGGTAGCAGGTCACGGCGTTGGAAGTGGTCTGCCAGGTACTGGCAGATGGCCGGTCCTTCGCTGAGCCGGGTGCCGTCATCCAGTATCAGCAGGGGCACCCGTCCGTGGGTAGACAGGGAGAAAAAGTCCTGTTCTCCCGTGCGGTGGGTGGCCAGGTCTACCGTGGCCAGGGAAAAGTCAGCGGCCAGTTCCCGCAGGATGATGTGAACCGCCAGGGAGCAGGCGCCGGGGGTGTAGTAAAGTTGCATGGTGGTGATTCCTGTTAGCCGTCATGGGAACCACAGCGTATTTTCTTGTCCTATGATCAATAAATGGCGTTAATGGCACATCAGTTATTACATGGTGTAATGAATGGCGCGTTATTTCGGCAATGTGGAACTGGGTGGCATCGAGCTGTTCTGCCTGGCTGCGGAACAGGGCAGTTTTACCGGGGCCGCCCAGGCGGCCGGTATTTCACCGGCGGCGGTGAGCCGGGCCATGGCGCGGCTGGAGGCCCGGCTGGGCGTGCGGTTGTTTGTCCGTACCACCCGTTCACTGCGGCTCACCGACGGCGGACAGACCTACCTGCTGCATTGCCGGGAGGCGCTGGGGCGCTTGCAGGAGGTGGAGCGGGAGCTGACCGGTGCCCAGCAGCAGCCGGCTGGCACCATCCGCCTGAGTGTGCCGACGACCTATGGTCATGCCCGGATCCTTCCTTTGCTGCCGGCCTTTCAGCGGCGTTACCCCCAGGTGCGGTTTGATATCCATGTGGGAAACCGCAACGTGGACCTGGTCACCGAGGGCTATGATCTGGTGGTGCGCGCCCGGCCGCCGGTGGACAGTGGCCTGGTGGCCCGTCCTCTGGAGCAGGCCGAGCTGGTGGTGGTGGCATCGCCGGACTATCTGGTTGCACGGGGGGAGCCGCAAGTCCTGAGTGACCTGGACAGCCACCAGTGCATCCAGTTTCTGCTGCCCAGCACCGGCCGCCATGTGGCCTGGCCGTTTATGGAAAACGGCCAGGAAACCGCTATGCTCACCCGCGGGGATTATCAGTGCCAGGAGGATGTCAGTGCCGGCATTCAACTGGCCCGTGCCGGCGCCGGCCTGTACCAGACCTACCGGTTTATGGTGGAGGCGCCGCTGGCGCGGGGCGAGTTGCGCGAAGTACTGGTGCCCTATGCCGGTTGTGCCCGGCCGTTTTCCCTGTTGTACGCCAGGGACCGGCTGCTTTCCCGGCCAGTCCGTCTGTTTATCGATTACCTGCTGGAGGCTGTGCCACAGGTAAACCATTAACCGTTGCCAAGAGACATTATGCGCCGCTTTTTTGACGATCAGGAATTTCACTCCGGCCTTGCCGCCGAGCTGGGTGCCAGCGCCAGTCACCACATTGGCAAGGTGTTGCGCATGGCGGTGGGCGATGAACTGGTGGTGTTCAACGGTCGTGGCGGTGAATGGTTGGCGAGTATCGCTGCCATCAGCAAGAAAGCCGTCACCATCGAACCGCAGGGGTTCACTGATGAAGACCGCACTGCCCCGCTGGCGGTGACGGTGGCGCTGCCGATGATCAAGGGCGAGCGCATGGATTATGCGATCCAGAAAGCCACCGAGCTGGGTGCCGGGGAGTTGGTGATTCTCGACACCGAACGCTGCGAAGTGCGCCTCAAGGGTGAGCGCCAGGACAAGAAGCTGGCCCATTGGCAGCAGGTGGCGATTAGTGCGTGCGAGCAGTGCGGGATGAACCGGGTGCCTGCCGTGCGTGGCGTGTTGAGCCTGCGTGACTGGCTGGCGTCGGACCTTCCCGCCCTGAAGTTGATTGCCCACCCGGGTGAAAAGCCCTTCTCTCCGGCTGCCTTGCAGGCACAATCCGAACTGGCATTGCTGACGGGGCCGGAAGGCGGGTTTTCCGATGACGAGCTGCAGCGCGCGGCGGATGCCGGCTTTACTCCTTTCGCCCTGGGCAACCGGGTGTTGCGGGCGGAAACCGCCCCGGTGGCGCTATTGGCGGCGCTGTGGGCGTGGTGGGGATAATGACATTGCAGCAAGGAAAACTGATTCAGTGGGATGATGCCAAGGGTTATGGCTTTATTGTCCCTTGTGATGGTGGTGACAGGGTATTTGTTCATATCAGTGCTTTTGTAGCTAGGCGAGCCAGGCCCTCAATAGGGGACAAGGTCCGATACCGCGCTAGGAGAGACAGAAATAAGGGGCTACGAGCTGAAGAAGTGCTTGGTCCTCGGCAATGCCAAGACAGAATCCCGGTAGGGGTGTTGGTTGCAATGGTTGCGGCGGCTGTGTTCTTGGGCGGGGTTCTATGGTTGAGTCGGGATTATGTGTTTTCGCCTTTTTTGGTAGCGGCATTGGTGGCGCTCAGTATTATCACGCTGTTGTTCTATGGCTGGGATAAACGGGCAGCAGTAAAATCGAAACCGCGGACGCGGGAGGACACCCTTCATCTACTGGCGCTGACGGGAGGTTGGCCGGGGGCGTTGATCGCCCGACCATTGTTTCGCCACAAGACGCGAAAACAGCCGTTCACGGGCATATTTTGGGCCACAGCTATTTGCAATGCCGCAGCGGTATTGTTTTTCTTGGTGGGGGAGCAAGCCGCTCCGTTTCGTGATTGGCTGGATATTGAAGCCATGCAGTGGCGGATTCTTATGCAGCCATTTATCCCTCTTCGTTGATGCCGTTTATGGCCATCGGTATAAGTGCAGTGGCAGACTTGTTTTTGTCTATTGTTAGTGCAGCAGACGTAGCAGGAAGAGCGCCAATGCTGTTAGCCAGTCCGATTGTTGCCCCGCTGGTCTTCACCCTTAATACGTTCTCTGTGGAATGTTAATGACTGTGACTCGTAGCCTGTGGTTAACAGCATTAGCCATGGTGGCCTTTGCGGCCAATTCGGTGCTGTGCCGTCTCGCCCTGCGCGAAGGCGCGATAGATGCCGCCAGCTTTACGGCGGTGCGGCTGGTGTCCGGTGCAGTGGCGCTGGGATTGATCCTGTTGCTGCGGGATCGCAGTGTGAAAGCCATGGCTACGCATGGCAATCAGGGGTCGGCGTTGGCGTTGTTTGTCTACGCTGCCGGGTTCTCGCTGGCCTACGTTGAGCTTGCCACGGGCACTGGCGCCTTGCTGCTGTTTGGCGCAGTGCAGGCCACCATGATCGGTATCGGTTTGTATCGTGGTGAGCGATTGGCGCCGCTGCAGTGGTTGGGGCTGATGTTGGCCTTGGCGGGTCTGGTCGCGCTGATGTTGCCCGGCGCCACGGCACCGCCCCTGGCCGCCGCCGCCTTGATGCTGGTGGCGGGGGCCGCCTGGGGGGTGTACTCCCTGCGCGGTAAGGGCGCGGCCGATGCGACGGCGGTAACCGCCGGGAATTTCTTGCGGGCGTTGATCTGGCTACTGCCACTGGCGCTATTTGCCTGGCCGGCACAATGGCCCCAGGGGGCCGGGCTGGTGTATGCGGTATTGTCCGGTGCCCTGGCGTCGGGAGCCGGTTATGCCATCTGGTACCTGGCGCTGCGTGGGCTGGCCAGCTCCACGGCGGCCACGGTGCAGCTGAGTGTGCCGGTGCTGGCGGCCCTGGCTGGGGTGCTATGGCTGGACGAGGCCTTCACCCTGCGTTTGCTGCTGGCATCGGCGGCGATTCTGGGCGGCATTGCGTTAGTGATTCGGCGCGGCGCGTCCCGCTGAGCGGCATGGTCGAGAGGGATTGATGGCATTCGATGGTGAGCTGGCCCAGCGCGTACGGGAGCAATGGCTGCAGGTGGCCGGCACGCTGCCAGATGAAAAACGCATGTTCGGCGGCTTGTGCTTCATGCTCGCCGGCAACATGTGTTGCGGTATTCTTGGCGAGCGGTTGTTGGCCCGGGTTGGGCCGCAGGCTTATGACGCCTTGTTGCTGGAGCCGGGGGCCAGCGAAATGGGTTTCACCGGTCGGCCCATGAAGGGCATGATCATGGTGGATGATGCGGTGCTGTCGGACGATGAGGTGCTGCAACGCTGGCTTTCCGCGTGCTTTGAATTCGTGCGTCTTCTTCCCGCCAAATAATGGACAAGAACAGTCATGCTGCAAATCGGAATTGTAATCTTCGATGAGGCCGAGGTGCTGGACTTTGCGGGCCCCTATGAGGTGTTTGCCACCGCGGCCCGGTTATGTGACGCCCCGCCCTGGCGTGTCTCGTTAATCAGCGAAAAAACGGCGGTAATGGCCCGGGGTGGTTTTCCTGTGCAAAGTCACTTCACCCTGGCGAACCACCCGCCTTTGGATGTGCTGCTGGTCAGCGGTGGGGTGCATACCGAAGCCATGAGCAGTGCTGCCCTGCTTGCCGCTATTCGCCGGGCCGGCGAACAGGCCCGCTGGGTGACATCGGTCTGTACGGGCGCGTTTCTGCTGGCCAAAGCCGGGCTGCTGACCGATGAAAAAGTGACAACCCACTGGGAAGACATTACTGAGCTGCGTGCGTGTTTTCCGGGGCTTGACGTTCAGAGTGGGGTCCGCTGGGTTGAGGATGGCAATCGGCTAACCTCTGCCGGTATTTCAGCGGGTATCGATATGAGCCTGCATCTGGTGGAACGGTTGCACAGCCGCGAATTGGCCGTGCGCACCGCCCGGCAGATGGATTATGCCTGGCAGGTGTCGCCCTCTGGTTTCTGACACTCGCTATATCACTGGCGCGAAATAAGCAGGGTTTCTTGCAAGAAAAAGTAATTCCGGATTACTTTTTCTTCTTTTTTTTGTCTTTTTTCGATTTGGAATTTTTGCCTTTCTTGCTGTCTTTTTTCTTTCCTTTTTTTTCTGTTTTTTTGTTCTTTTTCTTTTCAGTATTCTTGCTTCCCTTGTTCGATTTTTCTTTTTTGTAGGATTTTTTCTTGGGTTCTTTTTCTTTGGTTTTTGGGGTGTTGGTTGCGCTATCTTTTGTCGGTTTCAGTTTTGTAAAAACATCCAGGCCTACCAGCCGGAAGCGGCGCAGGCAGTAACGCACCTGGCCAATGCTGAGGCCGGAATCGGCGGCGGCTTGCTGCTGCGTTGCCCCGTTGTTGAGAGCCAGCAGCGCTTTGGCGCGCGGGCCGTTGGGTGCAGGGCTGTGTTCGTGAGATTGACAGGCTTTTTTCTGTGCCGCGGTAAGCAAGGTGGTCATCAAGTCATCCCCGTATGGTGAGTTCGGCGTTATGCCAAACTCAAACCATAAGGGAGAGTCAGGAGGGAATGCAAAAAGGAATTTTTGCTGTCAAAAAAGTGAAATAAAAAAATAATCAGGATTGCTGCTTCTCCATCATGTTGGCTTGCAGGATTTCAATCCAGTAACCGTCCGGGTCCTTGATAAAGGCAAGGCCTTTCATTTTTCCGTCATCAGGACGTTTGATGAAGTCCACGCCGAGTTTTTCGAAGCGCTCCGCCGCTGCGTAAACGTCGGGAACGGTAATGCCGATATGGCCAAAGCCCTGGGGTTCGGCATTGCCATCGTGGTAGGAAAAAGCGGGGTCATCTTCAGTGCCCCAGTTGTGGGTCAGCTCCAGCATGGCCTCGCGGCCGAAGGTAAAGGTCAGTCGTTTGGCATCGTTGCCAGGTACGTCACCGGCTTCCTCTTCGCTCAGATAACCGAGGAAATAGAGGCTGAATTTCATCTCGGGGAAATCCAGCTTGCGCACCAGTCGCATGCCCAGCACCCGGGTGTAGAAGTCCAGGCTTTGTTTCGGATCTTTGATCCGCAACATGGTCTGGTTGAACAGGTACTCATGGGTGACCTCATCCGGGTGTTCGAACAGGCCTTCCGCTTTTTCAAAATGACGGGACATGGGGGCTCCAGATCAGTCAGTGCATAGGGTGCTACAGACTATCGGGACGGCGGGGAGGGAATGCAACCCGGTAGCGGGTGAAAGTGCGACCGCAATCGTTTGAAAGCATGGGGTAGGTGCAAGGCGTGCTGCAAGAATGTGTCCCGCGCGACGTTTGGTGATGAACCTGAAAAAAGGGGCGCTGAGTGCGCCCCTTTCGGATAGCTTACGGGCTGACCTTCTTGATGACCGGAGGTTTCCAGGTGCCATCGAGAATGGCTTGTTTGCCCCAATAGGCTCGGATGTAGAGAGAGAAGGTGCCTTTCGGTGCTGGCAGCCAGTTACTTAGCTTGTCCTCTGATGGCTTGTTGTGCCCGGCGTACAAGGTAAGGGAGCCGTCATCGTTACGCTTCAGGTCCTTGTTCTTGGTGCCCAGAGAGTAACGCTGAAGATCATTGGGATAGAACAAATGTTTATCGTTGTACAGCGTCAGCGACCAGAAGCCCTTCACCGGCGGGGTTTCTCCCTTGGCAAAAGTAATGCTGTAGAGATTATCCCCGGTTAGCTGTTGGTTATTGCCGTCGTTGTCTGTATAGAAATACTGGGTTTCGTTGGGGCGGTTATCAAACATGTTGGAGCGGGCGGTGCCGGTGCGCATGGTGTAATCCACGCCCCACTCTGCATTGTTGACGGAACGGTTCCAGCCATTGCCGGCAGGCTTGCCGTTGTTTTCCCATTTGAAAAAGTCGGCAATCACCGTCTTTTCCGTTTCGATGGCAACGTCGAGAATGGCTTGTTTGATGTCAGGATCGCGCTCGGCGGCGGCAAGCAGTGCACGAACATTGGCGTAAATGGCTTCCTCGCCTGGCAAGGGTGGCACCTGATCCAGTACGGCGGGCAATTGCTCGAAGAATTTTTCCGGCACCACCCACTTGGTCTCTCCATCGCTTTGGGGGGCCGGGAAAGAGGGAAGTTGCGACCAGTCTACGGTTTTCATTTCCCCATCGAACTCTGACAGTGGGTAGGCATTGATTTGGCGAATCACCGGTTGAATGGCTTTCTTGTCTTCTTCTGTGGAATCCATGAACGCCCGGGGAATCATGTTGGCCAGCTCCGTCGAGGAATGGATCACATCATTGATCCCTTCGGGAACCTCTCCTTCCCAGTCCGGGCCTACCAACAGGTAAAAGCCGGGTTTGGTGCCGTAGGGGGTGCCAAGTTCGCCTACCTGATCGGTGCGCTGGTCATAAATTGCGTAGACCCAGAAACGGTCGCCAAAATCCGGCACCTGTATGACAACGGGTTGCTCGTTCAGTGAGAAGAAACCCAGCCCATAAACCACATCCTGATTGGGGCAGGTGACAAAGGTTTCTGCCGGATCAATGTAGTCACTGAGCATGGCAATGTGCCCCTGCGGGGCCACCGGTACGATGCCGTTGAGTAACCCGGGTTTGGGTGCCTGGGTAATGCCCGCGCGTCGATTCGCCTGGTTGACCATGGGCCAGGCCCAGACATAGGCCTGAGCGGCAACCACCCTGGCGTAAGACTCTGACATGGATGCCCCTTCTTCGGGCTGGTTCAGGTCTTCAAATGAGCGAGAAAGGGTTTCACTGTCAGGAGCTGTGGTGACTGCTGCGGGGGTGTTTTCGGGAGGCGCTGTGTTGGTCGGTGCGGATTCTTCAGAGCTGTCGTTGTTGCAGCCGACAAGGGCAACAGCCCCAAGCAGACCAGCGGCTAGGAGTCCGGGTTTCATAATACTCTCCGTGTCAGAATTCCTGTCCTTATGAAATCTATAGCAGAGGCCGGTTAATTACCATGGGCCAGATAACAGGCTTTTCTATTTATACGGGTTAACCAAGGAAGGGGGAACAGGGCGAGGTTTGCGGGGCGCTAGCAGGGGAAGAAGAGTTCGAAGAAGGGAATAATCCTGCGAGCGATCGCATGACGATCGCTCGCAGGGTCGGGAATCAAGCCGGGGTCTTTTCCACGGTCTTGAGGACTTTTTGCAGGCTGGCGACGGTGCCACCAATATCGCTGAGGCCCTGGGGCAGCAGCATGGTGGTGGATTCCTTGGCCACTTTCTCGAAGGCGGTAACGTATTGCTCTGCGATGCGCAGGCTGACCGCTTCCTGGCCGCCGTCTTCTTTCACGGCCGCAGCAACCTGGCGCAGACCTTCACCGGTGGCGGTGGCGATCAGCTCGATTTGCTGGGCGCGCCCTTCCGCTTCGTTGATCTGCTTCATTTTTTCACCTTCAGAGATGTTGATCATCTCCTGCTTTTCACCTTCGGAGCGGTTGATCGCCGCTTGGCGGTCACCCTCGGAACGGTTAATGGCGGCCTGGCGCTCACCTTCGGATTCAGCAACCACCGCGCGACGTTCCCGCTCGGCGCGGACCTGTTTCTCCATGGCATCCTTGATGGATACGGGCAGGTTGATGTCGGCCACTTCGTAACGCAGGACTTTCACGCCCCAGGGCTGGGCCGCTTCATCCACTGCCTTGACCACTTCCATATTGATTTCGCCGCGTTCCTCGAAAGTCTTGTCCAGATCGATTTTACCGATCACGGAACGCAGGGTGGTCTGGGCCAGTTGCTGGGCAGCCATGACATAGTCATCCACACCGTAACTGGCGGACTTGGGATCAATTACCTGCAGGTACATGACGCCGTCGATGGAGACTTCGATGTTGTCCTTGGTGATACAGCTCTGGCGTGGCACGTCACGGACGATTTCCTTCTGGGAATGCTTGTAGGCAACCCGGTCGATAAAGGGCATCAGAAAGTGGAGGCCCGCCTCCAGGGATGTCTGGTACTTGCCCAGCCGTTCCACCACATACACCTGCCGCTGCGGCACGATGCGAATCACCATGAAGAGCAGAATGACAACGCCGAGGGCGATGAGAGCGGAAATAATTAAACCTGCCATGGATAGGGTTCCTTGTTATTGCTAGCGAGTTGAGATGAAAACGGGTTGGCGATAGGGGTCATTCAGCCGGTGGCGTCTGCGGCCCTGGCGCCCAGGGCTCTACGGTGAGCCAGAGACCGTCATGCTGGGTGATGCGCACCATGTCGCCGGGATGCAGGGGCTGGGCGCATTGTGCCTGCCAGCGAGCGCCGCGATAGTTGACGGTGCCGGTACCTTTGGCGAAGGCTTCAGCCACGGTGGCGCGGCCACCGACCAGGCCGGCACTGTCTGCCTCACCTTCACCACGGGGTCGCTCATTGCCCATCAGCTTGTCGTTGAGCACGCGGCGGACGAACACCAGCAATAACAGGCTGGTGGCGGCAAAAATGGTGAGCTCCCAGGTCGTGTCATCCAGCAGCCCGAGAAACTTGAGGCTGCCTACCAGCAAAGCGGCGATCCCGAAGAAGATCACCACCAGCCCGGACACGGCAAATTCGGCAATCACAAAGGCGAGCCCGGCGATAATCCAGTAACTGTACTCCGGCAGATCCATTCCTGTGCCCCTGTAGCGTGTGCATTATTTTGATGGACTAAGATAGCACGTTGGTGACAGGTTAAGGAGCCTCTGAATAACTCCTTGCATGCTCAGTCTTTCAGGCTGGCTCGCCCCCTCGGCCAAGGTAAAGAGGGGCGCGATTTTGATGGCATGCTGGTTGCCTGTCGAAAAAGCGCAACAACGAGTGCGGGCCAGCCTGGAAGACCCGGAGGGCGTGGTCTGAAGGGTACATCTGCTGCGCTTTGTCGCTAGGAAAGGGAGCCACCCTGACCGTTGCGACAAAACACAACAGCTGCACCCTTCAGGTCACGCTGAGTACGCAAGGAGTTATTCAGAGGCTCCTTGGTCGGTAGGAAATGGCTGAAAATGAGAGAGACGAGTTGAAAGTTCAAAGTTGAAAGTTACAAAGCGCGAGAGGGCCATTCAGCAACCGTTGAAAGTTGTCGCCGCGGCTCAACACCGTGCGCTATTCAACACCTAATGTCTTGGGCCTCGTTCTACTTTGCGGCGCGGCGAAGATGTCTGCCGGGTGTCCCCAGAACCTGCCCGCGCTTTTCAACTTTAAACTTTCACCTTTCAACTGGTTAGTGCTGATGCCCGCCAACCCCATGGGCATGCTTGTGGGCTTTTTCGTCGTCGGTGGCATCACGGATATCGGTAATTTCCACCACAAAACGCAGGGCCTTGCCGGCGAGTGGATGGTTGGCGTCCACGTCTACGGTTTTCAGGCCCACTTTCAGGATGGTGAGCATGCGCGGGCCTTCATCGGTGGACACGGTGACCACTTTGCCGGGTTCCAGTTTGCCTGCGTGTTTCAGGTATTTGCGGGAAATGCGCTGGAACAGCTCGTTGTTGTATTCGCCGTAGGCGTCTTCCGGGCTGATGGTGACATCCACTTCGTCACCGGTGTTCTTGCCTTCCAGGGCCGCTTCCAGCCCCTTGATGATGTTGTTGTAGCCGTGCAGGTAGGCCATGGGCTCGCCGGTTTCCCGGGAGCTTTCAATTTCACTGCCGTCATCGGCGTTGAACAGGCTGTATTGCAAGGTGACCACCTTGCCGTTTTCGATAGTCATGCGCGCCACTCCAGGGGCTGAAAATAGGGGGAGCCGGATGCGAGCCCGGGGTGGCAGCATTGTGCCGCCGCCCTGAGCCGCAGGCAATTAGGCTTGTTGCTTGCGCAACAGTTCGCCGGCCAGTGCCGGGCCGGTCCACAGGCTGGGCAACAAAACCAGTGAAACCGGCACCGCAGTGACCACAATGAACTTCTGCAAGGCGTCAATGCCGCCATCACCGATGCTGATCAAAATGGCGGCGCTGGCGCCCATCATGATGCCCCAGAATACCCGTATGGCGGAGGGGGGCTCTTCTGTGCCGGTCATCACCACGGACACGCTATAGGTCATGGAGTCGCCGGTGGTGGCCACGAAGATGGTGGTCAGCACCAGAAACAGGCCGGACAACAAGGTGCCCCAGGGCAGGGCCTGGGTAGTGGCCAGCAAGGCGGCGGGCAGATTAAAGCCTTCGAACGGTTGGGAAATAATACCGGGCTGGGCAATTTCCAGGGAGATGCCGGTGCCGCCGACAATAGTGAACCAGAAGCAGGTGACGAGAGGGGCCACCAGGGCCACGACGCCGACCAGCTGTCGCAGGGTGCGACCGCGGGAAATGCGTGCCACAAACAGTGCCATCAAGGGGCCATAGCCGATAAACCAGCCCCAGAAGAACACGGTCCACCAGTCCAGCCAGCCAGGGTCACCACGGAAGGTGGCCATGGGGAAAAACTCACCCAGGTAGGTGCCAAGGCCCTGCACGAAACCGTCGATAATGAACGCGGTCGGGCCGGCGATCAGGATAAAGGCCATCAGTGCAATGGCGAGCAATACGTTAAAGCGGCTGAGTATCTGGATGCCCCGGTTTACGCCGGTAATGGCGCTGATGGTGTAGATACAAACCAGCCCGAGGATGACCGCTAGCTGGGTGCGGAAGGTGTCGGCGATACCGAATAGATCATTGAGCCCGAAGCTGACTTGCAGGCCAAGAAAGCCGATGGGCCCCACCGTGCCAGCGACGACCGCCAGTACACAGCAGGCATCGACAATTGCCCCGCCGGCGCCGTGGATAATGCGGTCACCGAATACCGGATACAGCAGGGTCCGGGGCTTTAGCGGCAAGCCCTTTTCATAGTGCAGTACCATCAGGGTGACACTGGTCAGGCAACCGAGAATGGCCCAGGCCAGAAAGCCCCAGTGCATGAAGCTTTGCGCCAGCGCATTGGTGCCCTGCTCCATGGGCGTGTTGCCTTCCCCAAACAACGGCGGCGCCGAGATGAAATGGGCAATGGGCTCCGCTGCCGCCCAGAACACGCCACCACCGGCGAGCAGGGTACACATAATGATCGACACCCACTTGAAGGTGGACAGCTCCGGTTTGTCCATCCCTCCCAGGCGAACGTTACCGGTGCGGCTGATGGCCAAGTACAGGGAGACGAAAAAGGTGGCCAGCATAAGCAGCTGCCAATAGGCACCAAACAACTTGGTGGACCAGGCAAAGCTGGTTTGTACCCAGGCGGCGGTTTGCTCAATATCCCAGAGGGACAGGCCCACAAACAGCAGGATCAGGCCGCCGCTGAGAATAAAGACCGGCACATCCACGGCCTGAAAGGTACGAGACAAGAAAGACATTGCGGTCTCCTGTGAGACGCGACCGGGGCGCAGGCGATGCTGCGGCGAACAAGGAGACCAGAACGGAAAACCCGGTAACTGCGGCCAGGACCTTGGGTCACAGGTGAATGAGCGCGTTGCGTAAACGCATGAAACAATGGCGTTATTCTACACCACCCGAGCGCTGGCCGGCAGCGGGGTTCACTGCTTCGCGTCGGGATGCAGGCCCAGCGCTTTGCGATCTGTACCCTTGCGAATTTCACTCAGCAGGCGGTTGGATTGGCGGTACCAGTTACGGCGGCCGCGGGGGCTCCATTTGAAGCGCTTGTAGGTCCACTGGTACTGGCTCAGGTTGCGGTCAATGCAGCGTTGCAGCCCGCTGTTCATGGCGGTGAGGATTTCGGCGGTGTCGTTGGCCTGCTCGATGGCCGGGGCCTCTTCGAAGTGCAGGTGGATATCTTTCACTCCGCCTTCGCCGCGAATGCAGGAAACGATAAACACATGGGGGCGGTAACGCTGGACCAGTTTGTCGATCAGCGCCGGGGTGGGCACGTCATAGCCAAAGAAAGGCACAGAGGGATTACTGCGGTTGCCCGGATTATGGTCGGAGAGAATACCCAGAGTGCCACCGGCTTTCATGGCCGCCAGCGCTTGTTTGACGCCCTGGCTGTTGGTGGGGATAAGCACGGAGCCGGTGCGTTCGCGGGCCGCCTTGACCATGGCATCCATCAGCGTGGCCGGGTGAGGCTGGTACATGATCAGGGTCTTGTCCCGGCTGCCCTTGTCGCCCACATACAGGTTGCTGATTTCCCAGCTGCCCTGGTGCAGTGACAGCATCAACACCGGCCGTTCGCTGGCGCAGGCATCGAGAAAGGCCTGCTCGCCATGGATATGGGTGACCCGTGACAGGGTTTCCTCCACGGGCCGGTGCCAGACGTGGCTGAATTCGGTGAGCGTGCGGCCCAGTTCGCGCAAGCTCTGGCGGCCGATTTTTTTGGCTTGTGCATAGGTCATGTGCGGGTGCGTGGCCAGCAGGTTGATCAGCACCACCCGGTAGGCGCTGGCATAGCGCAGGGGTACCAGGGTCACCAGGGTAGCAACGGCGGCACCGAATCCGGTGACCAGTGGCAAGGGAAGCCAGGCAAGAAGGCGAACCACCATCCAGAGACGGCGGCCGGGGTATTGTTTATTCATGTGTCAGTTCAATGGTCAGGGTTTCGCCATGCTGCGGAACCCGAAAATGTGCGTGTTCAATGTGTTGTTCTGTCAGGGCCCGAGCCAGCGCTTTGGGCGGCGCATCCATGGGCTCGTCAGTGAGCACGAAGGTGCCCCAGTGCATGGCCAGGGACTGGCGCGCCTGAATATCCTGATGGATTTTAACCGCTTCTGCCGGGTTGATGTGCACCGGTGACATGAACCAGCGCGGCTCATAGGCCCCAATGGGCAATAATGCCAGATCTACCGGCCCGAATACTTGTCCAATTTCGTTAAACAGCGGTGCATACCCGGTATCACCGGCAAAATAGAGGCTGAAGTCCGGAAAGTTCAGGCGCCAGCTGCACCACAGGGTCTGGTTGTGATCGTTGGCACCGCGCCCGCTGAAATGTTGGGCGGGCAAACAGAAAGCTTCCACCTGGCCGTGGTAGTCGCTCTGCCACCAGCCCAGCTCGATGATCCGCTCTACACCCAGCTTGCGCAGCCAGGTGGCGATACCCTGGGGCACAAACCAGAGAATGTCGCGCCCGAAGCGGGCCTGTAATTGCTTTACCGAGGCCTTGTCCAGGTGGTCGTAGTGGTTATGGGATATCAGCACCGCATTGATGTCGGGCAGTTGCTCGATGGTCAGTGCTGGCGGCACCGCCCGTTTCGGGCCGGCGAAGGTGAACGGGGAGCAACGGTCGGAAAACACCGGATCAGTGAGCAGGTTCCAGCCACGGTGCTGGAACAGGTAGGTGGCATGGCCGATCCAGGTAATCTGCGGGTGATTGCCTGGCTGGGCCAGCTGTTCCGGGTCCGGAGTGTGTAGCGGAAAGGACTGATGGTCGGGAAAACGTCCGCGCGATTGCCACTGCCAGCGCAGGAAGGAACCGAGCCCGTGGTGCGCAGTGGCATACCGGTTACGGAAAGCGTGCTTGCGGCGCTGGCTGGCGGGTTCTTCGGCGGCCAGCGCCGCCAGTCGCTCACGGTCGATCATGCCGGTTTCTGTAGTCCCGCCACAGCACCTTCAATGGCGTCCAGATCCGGGATTACCGCCAGATCGCCACCGACCTGAATATACATGGCCTCCGCCGGGCCGGTGTCCACCGGCTCTTCCACCGGGTCGTCCTTGGCCACTTTCATCAGGCGGGGAATCCCCTGCACGATGACGGCATAAAAAGGCGCCTTGCTGGCTACTGTGTTGAGCACGGCAATCCGGGCATCCTGGCCGATGGTGACCTGGCCGGATTCGTTGAGTTTTTCGAATGACAGCAGCGGGATCTGCTGGTCACGCCAGCTCAGCCAGCCCAGCAGCCATTCCGGACCATGGCCCGGGCGATCCGGCTGGCGCAACGGAATCACCTCGGCCACCACAATATTGGGCACCATCCAGGGGCGTCCCTGCATGGGGATCAGCAGGCTGGAAATATCGGAGGGCAACTGCGCCATAGTGCTGTTCCTTTTCTTGTCATCGCGTATGTCGTCGCGGGCCGGCTGGTGGCCAAGCGCGTGTTGTACTGTTGGTGCTACCGTTCTGTGGTTAAGGGTGCTGTTATTGCGGCAGCGGCGCCTGCGTCAGCTCCCTTCTTACCCGTTCCACCAGCTGCAGTGCAAGCTGTTCGGGGGAACCGCTGAAGCTGACGCAGCCGGTCTCGCGCACGGAATCCGGCTGGCTGCTGACCGCGCAGGTGTCTGCGCTTTGCGCCCACACCGGGCAACCAGTGGCTGCAAGGCGCGGCGCGGCGATGGCGCCGTCGTTGCCCATGCCCGAGAACAGAATGGCGCCGCAGGCGTTGCCAAAGCCGTCCCCCACATGCTGGATAACCTGGTCGATGGAGGGGGCATAGGGGCCTTCCCAGGTCTCGCCAGTGGACTGGATGCGGCCGTCATGGCGGAAGCGCACGGCGTACTCTACCGGCACAATGGCCAGTTCGCCGTGTCGCAAGGCTTCCCCGTCCACACCGATTTTGCACTGGATCGGGTTATCCCGGCCCAGCACCCCGCACAGGGTATCCAGGAAACTGCCGTCAATGTGCTGGGCCAGCACAAACGCCACGGGTAAATTGGCGGGCAGGCAGTCGAGAAACAGTTTTACCGCGGCCGGCCCGCCCAGGCTGGCGCCCAGTACCCACACCTGGCGGGGGCGATCGCCGGGGCGGATGGCCTGGAACTCCCGTGGCTGGGGAATGCGGATCCGGGGTGGTGGTGCGGGGATCACGTCCAGCCGCTCTTCCGCCGCCGGCTTGCCGATAAAACTCACCAGCTTGGTGACCAGGCGCCGCTCCCATTTGGGGTAGCGAGCATCCGTGCGCGCCGGGGCCTGGCCGTCACAAAACAGAATCGGTACCTCGGCGCGCTCCAGCAGGTCGTCGAGGAAGTGCTGCCAGCGATCTTCGCTGGACAGATCCACCACCCACAGGTCCAGCGCGTCTGCGGCCAGCCAGCGGTCCTCCAGGGCTTCCGGTTCGGTACTGACCAGCACCTGGTAGCCCTGGCCCTTCACCGCACTGGACAGCAGGTGCCCCTGCAATGTGCTGTCGGCGATGACGCCGACGCGGCCGGGCGCGGTCATCCGTTATCCGTTTCCTGCAGTTCGCCCAGCAGTTCGCGAATGGTGGACAGCAATTCGTTCTCCTGGAACGGTTTGCCCATGTAACAGTTCACGCCAATATCGAAGGCCCGCTCGCGGTGTTTCTCACCGGTTCGGGAGGTGATCATGATGATCGGCACATCCTGCAGGCGACTGTCGTGGCGTACGTGGGTGGCCACTTCAAAACCGTCCATGCGGGGCATTTCGATATCCAGCAGCATCACATCCGGGCGAATATCTTCCAGCTTGGCGATGGCGTCGATGCCATCTTTGGCGGTGACCACTTCGTAGCCATTACGCTCCAGCAGGCGGGTGGTGACCTTGCGCACGGTAACCGAGTCATCGGTGACCATGACCAGCGGCGTGTCACGCTGCGGCTGGAGCTCTTCTTCCGGTTCCTGGGGCAGTGTCGGTACGGTCTCGCCGGCTGCCAGGGCGGTGGTCTGCACGTGAGCGGCACGGATCAGGGAATGGATATCCAGAATGATCACCACCGAGCCATCCCCGAGGATGGTGGCGCCGCTGATGCCAGCTACGGTGGCCAGCTGTGGGCCCACCGCTTTCACGACCACTTCCCGGGAACCCACCAGGTCGTCCACGACGATGGCGACGGTGTGCTCGGTGCTGCGAATCAGCAGTACCGGCATGGGGGTGGTCTGGTTCTCCAGGTGCGGGACCCGGTTGCCGTGGACAAAGTGGCCCAGGTACTGCAGTTCGTAATCCTGGCCCACATAGGTGTAAACCGGGTTCTCTTCTTCGAAATAGTGCTGCAGTTCGAACGGGCTGATCCGCACGATACCTTCGATCTGGTTCAACGGAATCGCGTAGGAGTCTTCCGCCGCTTTCACCATCAGGGCGCGGTTCATGGCCAGGGTAAATGGCAGGCGGATGATAAAGCGGGTGCCCTGCCCTTTACGGGAGTCGATGGTGACCGAGCCGCCCATCTGCTTGATTTCACTGGCGACCACGTCCATGCCCACGCCGCGCCCGGAAATCTGGGTCACGGCGGCGGCCGTGGAGAAGCCGGCGTGGAAGATGAACTGCTGAATTTCCTGCTCGGAAAGTTGCGCGTCGGCGGCGATCAGGCCTCGCTCGATGGCTTTTTGGCGCACCGCATCGGTATCAATGCCCTTGCCGTCGTCGGACAGGGTGATTACCACCTCGCCCCCTTCACGACCCAGCTCCAGGTTGATGCGCCCGGTGCCGTCCTTGCCGGCAGACTGGCGGCCTTCACTGGTTTCGATACCGTGGTCCACGGCATTACGCAGCATATGTTCCAGCGGGGCGACCACACGTTCCATCAGGGAACGGTCCAGTTCGCCTTCCGGGTTGAGTACATCGAAGTCCACGCGCTTGTCCACTTCGCCGGAAATCTGCCGGACGATACGGCGCAGACGTGGCACCAGGCGGCTGAAGGGCACCATGCGGGTGCGCATCAGTTTTTCCTGCAGCTCGGTGTTGATCCGTGCCTGCTGCAGCAGCAGGGTTTCGGTGTCCTTGTTGCGGTCCAGCAGGGTGTTCTTCAAATCCAGCAAGTCAGAGGCGGACTCGGACAGCTGTTTGGTGATCTGGTGCAGCTCGGAGTACTGGTCCATTTCCAGCGGATCGAAGTCCTCGTCGTACTCGCCGAGATCCACGCCCTTCTGGTAGTTGGACATGATCTGCGCTTCGGTTTCCGAATCCAGCCGGCGTAGCTGTTCGTAAAGGCGCTGTACCGTGTTGCCCATTTCTTCCACGTTGAAGGCGAACTCGGTGATGCCCTGCTCGACCCGGCCACGGTTGATGGAGGTCTCCCCCGCCAGGTTGACCAGGGCCTCCAGCACATCTGCGCCAACCCGTACCATTTCCTGCGGTTGCGCCTGATTCTGGCGCTGGCGCCGGTCGTCTTTCTGCGGCTGCTGTGGCGCGGGCTGTTTGTCGGTGGCTGCCGGCAAGGTGTTGGCCGGCGCCGCGGCATCCGGGGTCTCGGCGACCGGTGCGCTGGTTTGTGCGGCCGCCGCGACGGACTCCATGCCCCGATTGATCTGGTCGTGCCAATCCAGCATGGGCTGGAAGTCGCTCTGGGCGGGCGTCTGGCGACGGCTTTCCAGTTCCAGCAAATAGGTTTCGAAATCGTGGCTGATGTCGCCCAGCTGTTTGAGGCCGGCCAGTCGTGCGCCCCCTTTCAGGGTGTGCAGCGCCCGTTTCAGATCGTCGATAAAGTCGGTGCTTTCCGGGTGATCTTTCCAGGAGGTCAGGCAGGCATCGATGATGTCCGACAGTTCTTCGGATTCTTCCAGGAAAATTTCCAGGATTTCCGGGTCGCTGTCTGCCTGCCAGGCGTCATCGGCGGCGGTGCTGGCCGGCGTGGGTGCCTCGCTGGCTGCTGTTGCTGGCGGCGGGCTGGCCGCCATGGCGGGCAGGGTAAAGCCCGCCGGGTCGGCTGCGTAGCCATGGATGGCGGTGATCAGCACCTCGCCACCGGGCAACGGCCGGTTGGCTTTCAGGGCTTCCACCATTTCCGCCAGCTGGTCGTGGCAGCGGTGGAGCAGGTCAAACAAGGTGGGTTCGATGGCCAGCTGACTTTGCGCCAGGCCCTCATAAAGGGTTTCCAGCTCGTGGCCCAGGTCGCCCAGCTCCGGCACTTCCGCCATGCGTGCGCCACCCTTGAGGGTGTGCAGATCCCGTTGCAGGGATTGCAGCTCAATCAGGTTGTCTTGCTGGCTGATCCACAGTTCCAGGCTGTTGCCGGCGGATTCGAGAATTTCGTCCGCTTCTTCCAGGAAGATTTCTACCAGTTCCGGGTCGCGCTCCGGTTGAGGGGGCGCCTCGGTGGGCTCGGGCGCGTCCTCAACCGCAACGGGCGCGGGGGCGTCAGTAGCGTTGGCGGCGGGCATCACCGGGCTATCGGCAGATTCACTCTCCCCGGTATTCGAGAACGGTGGAGTGCTGTCGTCGTCCGGGGCCGAGGGGGTAACTGCCCCCGGGGCCTCGCCACGGATGAAGGCCTGAATGGCCGCCACCAGGGCCGGCGCATCCGCCGGGGCGATATTGGCCTGCAGGTTTTCGATCATCACCGCCAGGCTGTCATGGCACTGATGCAGCAGCTGGAACAGGGCAGCATCAGACTCCAGCTGGCCGGCGTTGTAGCCTTCGTACAGGTTTTCCAGTTCGTGGGCCAGGTCGCCGACCGGGGCAACACCGGCCATGCGGGCTCCGCCCTTGAGCGTGTGCAGGTCTCGCTGCAGGCTGCTCACGTTACTGCTGTCGCCGGCTTCCCACTGGTCGAGAATGTGGCTGGCAGATTCGAGAATTTCCTCGGCTTCTTCCAGGAACAGTTCCACCAGCTCCGGGTCCAGGTGCGCTTCGTAGCGGCTGCTGTCCGGGGTCTCTGCGGAGAGCTCGCTAACCGGGGCCGCGTTGCTTTGCGGGGTGTCGCTGCTGTCGGTGGGCAGGCCGCCGTCCGGGCCGCCATCGGGTCCGTCGCCTTCGGCCAGCTCACGCAGGGCATCCACCAGTCCCAGTTCCGGGCGGACGGTCTGGCCGGCGGCCAGGCAGTCCATCATGTTCATCAGCGCGTCCTGGCCTTCGCCCGCCAGGGCGAACAAGCGCTCGCTGTAGGCCAGGCGCCCGCCTTCCACCGCGCTGTAGCAGCCCGCCAGAGCCGCGGCCAGATCGTGAATCTCGTTGAGGCCGGCGGTGGTGGCGCTGTTGGACAGCAGTTCCAGTTCGTCGCGCAGCCGCACCAGTTCATCGGTGTGCTCGGGGTGCTGTGCCCACTGGCTGAGCAGCTGCTCAGCATCCACGATCAGGTCCATGCCTTCGGACAGGAACACGGACAGAATGTGCGGATCCGGGCCGGGGCTGTCGCTGCCCTGCAGTTGATCGCGTTGCTGATTCAGCGACTGGATCAGGGCGTCGGCGCCGGGCAGATGGGCCGGCGGGGTCGGGTCCAGTTGATCCAGGCTGGTGAGAATCAGATCGTGGCTCTGGGCCAGCAGGTCAACCTGTTGCTGGTTGGCGCGGCGGTTGCTGCTGATCAGGTCCCGGGCCAGCTTTTCGGCTGGCTCGGCCACTTCGGCCACGGCTTCGATTTCTGCCATGCGCGCGCTGCCCTTGAGGGTGTGCAGGGCGCGGTGCACGCTGTCATCCACCGGGTGCTCGGACAGGTCGGTGTCATTGCCGGCCAGCCATTGGGCAATCAATGCCAGGTTGCGGCGGGCTTCGCTGGAAAAGATTTCCAGCAGGACGGTGTCCGGGCCTTCGTCGCTATTATTGCCATCCCCGGGCGCATCATCTCCGGGCGCGCCGTCGCTCATGTCCGGAATGTCGGACAGGCTCTCGGCAGCCGCAGCACTGCTGTGGGCGGGGGCCTGGGCGTCGTAGTCCGGTTCCTGCTCTGGCAGGTCCAGAGTGAGGCTTTCGTCGATCTCGGTAAGGTCGTTGTCCACCGGCAGCACGTGGATGTCATCGCTGCTGTCGTCAGTGTCCCAGGGGGTGAGGGTATCTTCACTGGCGGCGGCATCAAAGGCGGCCAGATCCTCGGCGGACAGGGTATGCTCGCTGGATGGGGCGTCGGCGTTTTCAGCGGACGGCAGCTCGGTGAGTTCCAGGGTGCTGTCGGGCTCGCTGTGCGCATCGGCTTCCAGGACGAGGGTGTCCGGGGCGTCCGGGCTGACATCAGCGATAGTGTCTGTGGCGGTGTCGTCGATGGCGTCGGTGGTGCTGTCGTCGGCAACGATCACGGGCACCTGATCGATCTGGCCACCGGCGGCCAGGGTGTCGGCGGCATCGGCCAGCGGCTGCACGTCAAACGGGTCCGGTTGGCGCAGGGTAAAGGCATTGACCAGGGCGGGTACGCGATTGCGAACTTCCTGGACCAGGGCGATCAACACGGCAGTGGGCACAATGGTGCGGTCGATAACCCGGTTCAGCATGTTTTCTACGGACCAGCCCAGTTCCCCCACGGTGCTGGCACCGACCATGCGGCCGGACCCTTTCAGGGTGTGGAAGGCGCGGCGGAATTCCACCAGGGACTCTTCGTCACTGGTGTTGGCGGCCCAGCGCGGGAAGTATTCATCCAGGGCGTCCAGTACTTCGCCCACTTCTTCCTGGAAGATCTCGATGATTTCGTCATCGATCAGGTCGTCGTCATCGTCGTTATGGGTGTCGGCGTCTGATGCTTCCGGTGCGTGCGTTTCGGGCTCTGCCGGGGCGGTGATTTCCAGGGTGGGATCGAGCAGTTCGTCATCGTCGCTGCTGTCGAAATCCGGGCCCTCGTCGTCGCTCTCCAGCGGCTGTAGTTCCAGCGTGGCGTCCTGGTCCTGCGCGGTGGTGTCGGTTTCGTCGTCGAGCTGCCCGTTGGCAGAGAACCCGGACCAGGCATCCACGTCGTGCTCCGCCACGGCACTGTCGGCAGAGTCGTGGCTCTCTGCTGGGCTGTCCAGTCCCGTTTGTTCCAGCTCAATGCGTTCTACATCGATATCGTTGTCGGCAAAGTCCTGCTCTTCTTCCAGCGGATAGCCGAGCGCTTCCACACTGGCGCGGGCCAGCTGCAGGATATCGTCGGTGGTGGCCGGGTCGTCGCTGAGGCGCTCCAGGTAGTATTCCACCGAGGTGATGGCGTCAGCGAGGGTGTCCATGCTGCGCCAGTCCGGCTTGGGCTGGTCCGCTTGCAGCAGCTTTTCTTCGATGAACTGCACACATTGGCGCAAAATCAGGGCCGGTTTGCCCAGCTGGATCACGTCCAGGCCACCGCGCACGGCGTTCAGGCGTTCGGGCACCACTTGTAGCGGATCGGCATTCCACTGTGACGCAATGAATTCCACGATGCCGTCTTTGGCTTCTTCCAGCCCGGCCCGGCATTCGCGCAGCACGGCGTCCATGGCCTGGCCCACATGGCTGGGCATGTCGTCGCCCTGGCCGTTGTAGCTGGCACTGCGGCGGTCGCCACTGATGCCGGCCAGGGTGGCTTCCACGTAGAGCAGGGCCCCGGCGATGTCCATCAGGCTTTCGCGCTCGGCAGGCGCCTTGCCGGCGACGATATCCTCCATGGCATGCAGTTGCTCTTCCACCAGCGTGCGAGGCTGGCCCAGGCCGAGTACGGCCACGGTGTCGGCCACCTGCTTCAGGGTGAGCGTGAGTGGCTGCAGCTTGCTGGTATCGGTGTCGCCGCTGTGCACGAAGCTTTCCAGCGCGTCTTTTACTGTGGTGAGCTCTTCGGAAAGCGCCTGCACCACGGAGTTCATGGCCTGGGCATCCGGGCCGGTCATCCGCTGGCGTTCTTCATTGACCAGATCATCGGACGGCAGCGCTTCATCCAGCCGGAAACGGGCTTTTACATCGCGGATGCGCGGGCTGTCCACGTCGGCCTTGGCCACGTAGTAAAGCAGGTTCTTGATCAGTTCGGTGGGGGCTGGCCGGTTCAGGCTGGCAGCCCCTTCCACCGCCAGCTCGCGCAGGTTGCGGTCCACGTGCCCAAGCATCAGCTTGACGGAGGTGCCGAGAATAATGGCGTCTTCTGAGAGGCCTTCCACCAGCGCATTGCTGATCGACCACAGCGGTGCACGGGGTGCGTCGCCGGTGACCTGTTCCAGTTTGGTGAACACCTTGGCCATGTAGCCCAGGTTTTCGCCCATGTTGTCGTTGCGCAGTACCCCGAGCAGGGCAATCTGGAACATCTGGCGGATTTTTTTCGCCAGCAGGATAAAGCGTGGATCGTTGAGCAGGTCGTCAGGAATCTGGCCCTGGCCGGTTGCTTCGCTGAGATCCGGTTTGAACAGGGAGGTTTCCGACAACAGGGATTCGCCGCGGGCGGCGCGCAGGTCATTGAGCAGTGGCAGCAGCACCACCGGCAGATCTCGGCGGTTGCTGGCGACCCGGTCCAGGTACGGCGGCAGCTGCAGGATCGCCCGCATCAGGGTTTCCTGGCTGTCAGTCACATTGCCTACATTGCCGTCGAGCAGTGCCTGCGCCAGTTTTTCCATTTCTTCGGCGAGCAGTGCCGCACCGTAGAACTCCACCATCTGCAAGGTGCCGTACACCTGATGCAGGTGGGTCTGGCAGAAACGCATGCGAGTGGCGTCGTCCGGGTTGTCCACGAACGATTCCAGTGCCTGTTGCGCCTGGTTCAGGGTTTCCTGGATTTCCCCGCGAACCCAGTCCAGAGCCAGATAGTCGTGACGGTCACTCATGACGTCTCCTGTCATACATAAACCCGCCTTCTTTGGTGGGCAGGTTTTAATAGGGCCTGTTAACACTACCGAAATGGCACCTGCTGAATGCATTTTTTCGTCCAGTAGTGTCAGCCGATGTGCTGTGTAGTTAGTCTACATAAACAGCAGATGGCGCTGCTGGGCGGAAAAAGGGATCAGCCCTTCGGGTTGAGCCCCAAACCCCGCCACTCGTTGTTATTCGTCACTCATTTAGAGAAACCAAACATCGCTCCTCATGCCTAGATTGGCGGATTTTGGGGCTCAACAGGTACCATTTCGGTAGCGTTAACAGGCCCCAATGCGCAACACGTAACATGCAGCAGGCCCCGAGCCGGTGGTTGCTGATGGGTGCTACCCCAAGCCTTTTCTTTTTCGCGTGCCGCATGTTGCGTGCCGCGTGTTGCGTTATGTCTTTCTGCGTTTCTATCGACAGCGCCGGAATGCCAGCGTATCGGCAAAGTGAATCCGTTCCAGATCCGGATGTTGCCAATCAGTCACTTCCCCGGGCCCGAGTATCAGGATGCCTCCTGGTGCGAGCCGTTCCGCCAGCCGGTTCACGATCTGGCGTTTCCGCCAGCGGCGGAAGTAAATCAGCATGTTCTGACAAAAAATCAGATCCATGTTGTTCATTGGTGCGGTGCTGAGATCCAGCACATTAAGCCGCGCGAAGCAGATGCGTTCGCGAAGTGCCCCGGTGATGGTCACGGTTTGCCCGTTTCCGGTGGGCTCGAAATACTTGTCCCGCAACAGCGGATCGACCTGCAATACCCGGCGTGCGGCATATTCGCCTTTGCGGGCCTTGGCCAGGGTGGGCAGGCTGATGTCGGTGGCGGTGATGCCGTAGAACCGTTTCTGCTCGCTGGCGGAAAACTGCTCGTTGATCATCATGGCGAGGGAATAGGCTTCCTCACCGGTGGAGCACCCCACGCTCCACACGTCCAGGCTGGCGCTCGCCGGCTGTTCGGCCATGAAGCGCTGAGTAAATTCTTCCACCAGCGCGTAGGAACCGGGATGCCGGAAGAAACTGGTTTCCTGGACGGTCAGACGGTCCACCAGCACGGACCATTCCATGGCCCGTGACTGGGTGGAACCCACCATCAGGTGTTCGTAATAGGTGTCGTAGTCCTCGATGCCCAGCTCGCGCATGCGAATGTTCAAGCTGGTTTCGAGGAAGGTCTTGCGCTCGTTGGACAGCGACATGCCGGTGCGGTCTTCCAGCAGCGCCTGCCATAGCTGGAACTGCTCCGCATCCATGGCGGGCGTGCTTTTGATCGACCAGCGATCTGTCACTGCAGCACCCATGGCATGTCTCCCGAGACCGGCTCAGGCCGGATCAGGAGTGCTCCGGCAGGCGGAAGCCGGCAACGGAGTTACGCATTTCCTGGGCCATCTCGGCCAGGTTACCAATGGACCGTGCTGTTGCGGTGGTACCGGCAGAGGTCTGTGAGGTGATTTCCTGGATCACGTTCATGGTGTTGGAAATGTGACCCGCGGAGGCCGCCTGCTGGCGTGCCGCGTTGGAAATGTTCTGGATCAGGTCCGCCAGGGTTTTCGATACGTTCTCAATTTCTTCCAGTGCCACACCCGCATCCTGTGCCAGGCGTGCCCCTTTCACTACCTCGGCAGTGGTGGCCTCCATGGAGATAACCGCTTCGTTGGTATCGGTCTGAATCGTTTTAACCAGGGTTTCAATCTGCTTGGTTGCCGCCGCGGAACGTTCCGCCAGGCGTTGTACTTCATCCGCAACCACCGCGAAGCCCCGGCCGGCTTCGCCGGCCATGGACGCCTGAATGGCGGCGTTCAATGCGAGGATGTTGGTCTGGTCGGCGATGTCGTTAATCAGGGATACGATGTCACCAATTTCCTGGGAGGATTCACCCAGACGCTTGATCCGTTTGGAGGTTTCCTGGATCTGTTCGCGGATGGTGTCCATGCCGTGGATGGTGGCCTGTACCACTTCGGCGCCCTTGTTGGCGATGGCTACCGCCCGTTCCGCTACCGCTGCCGATTCGGCGGCGTTGGCGGATACCTGGTCAATGGACACCGCCATTTCGTTTACAGCGGCGGAGGCGCCGGCAATTTCCTGGGCCTGGTGCTCGGACGCTTCGGCCAGATGCATCGCCGTGGACTGGGTCTCCTGGGCCGCCGAGGCCACCTGTACCGCGGAGTTGTTGATCGTCTGTACCAGGCTGCGCAGCTGGTCAATGGAGTAGTTGATGGAGTCAGCGATGGCACCGGTGAAGTCCTCGGTTACCGTTGCCTGTACGGTCAGGTCACCGTCAGCCAGGTCGCCCAGTTCATCAAGCAGACGCAGAATCGCCGCCTGGTTACGCTGGTTCTCACTTTCCAGTTCGTCTTTCAGCTTCGCCGCCTGGCGGTTCCGCTGGGCCATGATGATAAAGAAGAACAACACGGCCAGACCGGCGCAAACGCCACCCAGCCATACCGAGGGGAACAGCCCGCTGGTGCTGTCTTCGAACTGGTTGTTCAGGTTGGTGGATTCCTGCAGCAGGTCCTGGGAGCGACGGAAGATGGTGTCGGCCGCGTTACGTACCTGGAACAGCTCGGGGGCGGTTTCCAGAATCTCATCTACGGACTGGTTTACGAATTCGTCGAACAGGTCAGCAATTTCGGCCAGGTAGTCCAGGGCATCGGGGTCATTCACCTGGTCAATACCCATGGCGGCGTCGCCTTCGATCATGCCGTTCATAACACGACCGAACAGGCTGGCATCACGGCCGAAGGAGTCTGCCGCGATCACCGCGCCGTCGCCGCCTTCCAGTACCTTGGCGATGGACCGTACGATGCGCTCAGCCAGCCAGGATTGGCGCTGCGCAAAGGCGATCTGTTCCGGTTCCGCATCGGTGGCCACCAGAATTTCCACGACGCCTTCGTATTCAGCCTGCAGGGAAGGAATGGTCTGGGCCAGAGTGTCTGCCACTTCGTGCAGATCCAGTACCGTGTCTTCCCCTTTCAGGATCACGCCGGCGTTGGCGTTCACTTCATCCCACAGGGTTTGCAGGCGCGCCATGGCTTGCGGGTCGCTGACCGGCTCGTCCTTGACGTTGTCCCAGGCGGACTGGAAGCTTTTCTGGGATTTATCCAGCAGTTCGAAGGCGTCGGCGTTACCGGCGGCCGCTTCCAGGGCGTTTTTGGCGATCTGCTGGGAAATTACCCGCATTTCGGAGGCGCGGGTAATGTTTTCCTGCGCCCGGTTTGCCGTGGTGGCGGACAGCAGGAAGTTGGCCAGTGCCAGTACGATAAAAATGGCAAGGCCCACATAAAGGGCAATATTCAGCGTGCCGCCGCCTGAGCCCCCCCGCAGTTTTTCGAACAATGCTCCCGAATTGAACTTCATAGTCTGGCTCCTGGCCTGGCGTTCACTCTTCTTATATTCCCCGAGTTGTTCTATGCGGTTAGCCGGTACGGGCTACCTGCATAAAACGCGGGTCCTCTGCCAGCCGGGTGAGGCTGAACACGGACCAATACTCCCCTTCCCGTCGGTAGGCTCCGCGCACAAAGTTCGTGACGCTGGTGTCGCTGACCGGCAGTGATTCCACAAATTCATCAATGGGAAAATGTTGCATCCCCAGTACCTCGTCCACGGCCATGCCGGTGTAGAGGTCGTCCTGGTCCAGCACCAGCAGCCGGCGGCGCTTTTCCTGAACCGGTGAACTCTTTTCCAGAAAGCCGCTGAGATCCATGACGGTCATCAGGCGGCCCCGGACGTTGGCTACCCCTTTCATCCAGCTGCGTGCGCCGGGAATGCGGGTGTAGGCCGGCACCGAGAGGATTTCGGAAACCTCATCCAGCGGTGCCACGTATTTCTTGCCGTCGAGCACAAACCCCACGCCACTCCAGTAGCTGACCGCATCCTGCTGCATGGGCAGATCTTTGGCCTGCTCCCGGCAGCGCTGATTGTATTCAGCGAGTTTGATGTAGGCGGCGGAGGCGTTGCTGCTCATGGGCGGCTCCTTCAGGCGTCGGCCAGCATGCGGTCGACGGTTTGCAGGAGCACGTCTTCGTCCACCGGCTTGGTCAGGTAATCCCGGGCGCCCTGGCGTTTGCCCCAGACGCGGTCGGTTTCCTGATCCTTGGTGGTGACGATAACGATCGGAATATGGGCGGTGTCCGCCCCTTTGGTGAGCTGGCGGGTGGCCTGGAAGCCATTCAGGCCAGGCATCACCACATCCATCAGAACCAGCTCGGGAAGCTCGGAACGGGCCGTGGCAACGCCATCGGCTCCATTGGCGGCCTCGATTACCTCGTGGCCATGTTTTTCCAGAATCTCGCGCAACTTGTATGTCTCGGTGGGCGAGTCATCCACAATCAGAATACGTGCCATCTTACCCTCTTCAGGTTCAGCGGCGATGCCGCTTAACCGTTGATATGCTGACGAATCGCACCCAATAGCTCGTCCTTGGAGAACGGCTTGGTCAGGTACTCATCGGAACCGACAATGCGCCCCTTGGCCTTGTCAAACAGGCCATCCTTGGACGACAGCATGATCACCGGGGTTGCCTTGAAAGCGCTGTTATTCTTGATCAGCGCGCAGGTCTGATAGCCATCGAGACGCGGCATCATGATATCGACGAAAATGATATTGGGCTTGCTGTCGGCGATTTTGGCCAAGGCATCGAAGCCATCGGTGGCCGTGATTACTTCACAACCCGCTTTCTTCAACAAGGTTTCGGCGGTACGACGAATCGTCTTGGAATCGTCGATTACCATCACCTTGAGGTCTTGGAAATTGTCAGTCATGGAAACTGCCTTTAACCGTGAACCGTAATTGGCCGCAACTTATTGTAATTTTTGGCCTTTCTAGTAATTCGCTGGGCGGGGCCTGTGGCGGTGTCAGCCCAAGCGAAGTTTTTAACACAGATTCTACAATCAATCTATAAGACCCTATGAAACTTGAGAAAATGTCCCTCAGACGGGACGCTGAATAAGCTTCTCCGCGCATAGCGAACCTGCCTGTGCGCTGCTAACATTGCCTCGGCCATTGTTGGTATACGCAGCAATGCCCGTACCAATCCCCGCGCGCAGCCGTCAGGCTGCCCGCGCCCTGTAGAACGGAGACTTCATGAGCCTGCGTGTTGGTGTGGTGATGGACCCCATCGCCAAAATCAAACCCTGGAAAGACAGCACCTTTGCCATGCTGCTGGAAGCGCAGCGGCGCGGCTGGTCCCTGCTCTACATGGAGCCCGGAGACCTTTATGTCCGCGATGGTCGCACCTTTGCCACTACCCGGGCACTGTCTGTCACCGACAATAACGACGATTGGTACCGTCTGGCCGACGCCGTGAATCACGACCTGGCCGATCTGGACATTATCCTGATGCGCCAGGACCCGCCCTTTAATGCGGAATACATCTACGCGACCTATCTGCTCGAGAAAGTGGAGCGTGAAGGGGTGCTGGTGGTGAACCGCCCGGGCAGCGTGCGCGACAGCAATGAAAAGCTGTTCGCCACCGACTTCCCGCAGTGCTGCGCGCCGACTCTGGTATCCAGTCAGTCCACACTGCTGCGCAACTTTGTACAGGAGTTTGGTGACACCGTGATGAAGCCGCTGGACGGCATGGGCGGCAGCAATATTTTCCGGGTGCGCAAGGATAGCCCGAACATCTCGGTGGTGATCGAGGTGCTCACCCAGCACGGCAAGACGCCGATCATGGCCCAGCGCTTTGTGCCGGAGATCACCGAAGGCGACAAGCGCATTTTGATGATCAACGGCGAGCCGGTGCCCTATGCGCTGGCGCGCATTCCCAAGGAAGGCGAGCTGCGCGGCAATCTGGCGGCGGGTGGTACCGGCCAGGGCCGGGAGCTGAGTGATCGGGACCGCTGGATCTGCGAGCAGGTGGGGCCGACCCTGAAACGCAAGGGGCTGTATTTTGTCGGGCTGGATGTGATCGGCGATTATCTCACCGAAATCAACGTGACCAGCCCTACCTGTATCCGCGAACTGGATGCGATTTTTGACATCAACATCGCCGGGCAGCTGTTTGATACCCTGCTGGAGTTGCGGCCGTCGTCATAGACCCGGCCGCCACTGCGGGGCACACTGGCCGACCTTCTGTTGCGGCGGACGCTGTCCGCCATGGCTGAATTCAATGGCTGACTGAGGCCGCTTAAAAGTAGTAGCGAAAACAATAACATGGCATCAAATCCGGCATCTGTTACCGCCTCCGACCGTCTCACCTTCACCGTTTTTCTGGCGGTGGCGTTCCATGGCATCCTGATTTTCGGGGTGAGCTTTGCGCCGGAGTTGCAGCGTGCGGCCCCGCATACCCTGGAAGTTACCCTGGCCCAGCATCGCAGCGACAGCGAGCCGGAAGAAGCGGACTTCATTGCCCAGAGTAATCAGGAAGGCTCCGGTGATCAGGCTGACAAGCAGGAGCTCACCACCACGGAACAGGCAGATTTTGCCGACAGTAAACTGGAAAACGTGCAGCTCAAGGAAAAAACCACCCGCGAGCGCCGGGAGCGGGTCAGCCAGCAACTGGTAATCACCACCGCCCGTGACAGTGAGCACAAGGTTAACGCTGACCAGAAAGAAAAGACCGAACCCAAACCCCTGAAAGTGGCCAAGCAGGAAAACCTGCAGGACCTGAGCCAGCAGATCGCCAGCCTGCAGGCGCGTCTGGACGAACAAAAGCAAGCCTATGCCAAGCGCCCGCGGGTACGGCGCCTCACCTCTGTGTCCGCCAAGGCGCACTTCGAAGCGGTCTACATCGATGGCTTTCGTCGCAAGGTGGAAGACATGGGTACCCGCAACTTCCCCGCCCGGGCCCTGAACAGCAATACCTATGGTTCTGTGCGCCTGATGGTAGCGATACAGAAAAACGGCTCACTGCAAGAAGTGCGGCTGCTAAAGTCTTCCGGCCATAAGTTCCTTGATCAGGCCGCTATCCAGAGTGTGCGTCTGGCGGCTCCGTTCGATGCGTTTACAGCGGAAATGCGCCGGAACATGGACGTGCTTGAAATTATCCGCACCTGGAAGTTCGACAGGAACAAGCAAGTATCGTCCCGGTAGCGTGCAGGCATAATGCCTGCCCAAGCCCTTCCCTTCTCCATCCGGTCTGCGTGCCACCAATGAGTATCGCGCTGGCGGCGTCAATTTTCCTGCTTCACGATTGAAGATGGAGGGGGTTGGCGTGCCAGTTATTATGGCGTTAGTGCGGTAAGAAAGTGTTCGGCAGCTGCCCTGAACGAAACATCACAAAGGCGAATATAAATCATCAGTGGGCAGCTTCGAGTCAGAGGGATTGCCGGCGTTTTTCCAATGATAGAAGCAGACTATATGGTTGATGATGTTATACAGTTTGCCGAGAGCGAAGCAGGTATGCTGTATTAAAGGTCTGTGCGACGGGCATGTTTTAACATGCAGCGAAGAGGCGTCAGGTATGCAATGTGATGCTCTCCTGGCAGCCTTGCTGGCCATCGTGCGCGTGGGAAGATGAATTATCCAGGCTTTCCTTGGCAAGATAGATACCTTAACCGTGCTTTAAGCGATACCTATGGCAAGAAAAAAGAGCTTCAATAAAGACGATGTTCTGGAGCGTGCAATGAACCTGTTCTGGAAGCAGGGGTTTCACGCCACCAGCATGCAAGATCTTGTTCAGAACGTCGGGCTGAGCCGCTCTAGTCTTTATGAGTCGTTTGGTAGCAAACAGGGGCTTTTTGACCAGGCTCTGGGTAATTACTGCCGCACTAACAGGGAGGGAGTTAAGGCCCTGTTGAGTAATGAGAAAAGCGTCAAGTCAGGAATAAGAAACCTGCTTGAGTCATCTATCCACTGCACAATTAGTGATGCAGACAAGAAAGGCTGTTTTGTGGTCAATTCAACCACAGAGCTTGTGCCGGGGGATGACGAAATGCTGAAGGCGCTTTCAAAAAATAGAGCGTCTTTTGAGAAAGTGTTTTTCGAATTTCTGCAGAAAGGTCAGGCGACAGGTGAAATACCGCCGAATAAAGACATAAAAACACTGTCGGGTTTGATATATACCGTTTTTTCAGGGCTCAATGTGATTGCCAAGCTGGAGAAAAGCCCGAAAAAGTTGATGGCCCAGATTGATCAAATTGTTGGCTTGCTGGATTGATGTCCGTTGCCTGAGTCGACAAATTCGCCTGGGCCTCCCGGTGGGGATAGTAAGAAAGCGAAGCCATTTTGTTGGGTTTCCCGCACGAAATTTCCAGAACCGTCTGTTCAAAGAAACTCTGCATGACGCATGCGCCATTGCATCAATGATGCGGTCTAGATAGCGCCGATCCCCGTTTTTCTCTTTCCTCTCTCGCCAGAATACGCCACATCCCTGTTCTTTTTGATCCTTAATGTAAATGCAAGAGCTATGCATGTGGGAGTGGCCATGCATAGCGTTTTCTCAATGAGAGCTAACAGTCTGACGAATTTTCTAGCCGGCCAGAATCGGATTGATATTGGCGCCGCCGTCAATGTTGAATTCAGCGCCGGTGACAAAGGCCGCGTCGTCAGAAGCCAGATAGGAAACCAGGCTGGCTATCTCGTCGGGCTGCGCAAAGCGCTTGAGGGGAATGTTCGCCTGGAGTGCCTGGGCAAAGCCGCCAAGCTCTTCCTGTGACATGCCTGTCTTTCCGAAAATCGGGGTTTCAGTCGGGCCAGGATTGACAGCATTGACACGGATTTTTCTGGGTGCAAGCTCTGTGGCTGCTGTTCGAGTGTAAGCATTGAGTGCTGCTTTTGAAGCAGCATAAACAGCGGTCATGGGCATCCCTGTATAGGCATTGATCGATGACAAATTAATGATTGATGCCCCTTCATTGAGAACGGGAAGGAGCTTCTCAATGGTGAAGATGGCGCCTTTAAAGTTAATCCCCATTTGTTGGTCAAACATTTCTTCCGAAATCTGACCTATTGGTGCCGGTGCGAAGATGCCGGCATTAACAAACAGAATGTCGATCGTGCCAAACTCCCTCTTGACTTGATCGACCAGATTATCGATCTGGGACAGGTCCTGAACGTCAGCAACAGCACCGATAACAGAGAGGGACTCAGCAGCGGAAGACACCTTGTCAGCTGACCGGCCGGTGATCATTACTTGCGCGCCGAGTTCAGCAAACTTTTTGGCAGTGGCAAAGCCAATACCGCTGTTGCCGCCCGTAATGACAGCCTTCTTTCCTTTCAGGTCATTCATCCTTTTTCCTTGGTTTGTGTATTTAATGCAGATCATTTCCTTTATTCGGGAATGATCGTTCCTGAAAGTATCATGACGTTATTTGGCGGGTCAAACAGGGCCTGTTTAGTGTTTAAACGAATACAGGGAAAGTGCGAATAGGATCCCATTAATGATCACAGAAGGTGCAAATCGTGGGCATTCAGGTAATAGTTGCGCTGGCCTCGGAGTGCTTTCGGCGGTGTCTGTTTCTGAATCTTCTTCAGATTTTTCCTTTGGCACGAGTGTGCCTTTTGTTGAGAAAGAAAGGTTGTCCGGCCAGATAGAGTGCCCAGGAAAGGGCACAAAACTTCAGGTAGCACAGGGATGGTGCAAGAAAATCTACGGGTGCTCATATATTTAAATTCTCTGTTGCAAAAGAAATTTTGCTTATGTAGTTTGTTGCCCAATACTGGAATGATCGTTCTTTTTTGTTTCTGGTTGGACTCCTAAAGGAACTAGGATAATGAAAATTGGTATTGTGGGGGCCGGTGTAGGAGGGCTGACGCTGGCGTTGTCTCTGATAGATAAGGGCTACAGAGATATACAGATCTACGAAGCGGCAGAAGAGATAAGCGATCTCGGTGTAGGCATTAATATTCTTCCTCATGCCATGCAGGTTATGAGCGGGCTTGGTTTACTGGCCCCGCTTGTGGCGGCCAGCGTGGAAACCGGTACCCTGAGTTATTACACCCAATGGGGGCAGTTGATCCTTTCAGATGAGAGAGGGATAAACGCAGGCTACCGTTGGCCTCAGATATCCATCCATAGATCCCAATTAATACAGATACTGCACGCGGCCGTAGTCGAGCGATTAGGTATAGATAGAATCAAGACAGGCCGCCGTTGTACGGGGTTTTCGTCCACCCCAGGGGCGCCGGCCCAGGCCTACTTTGAGAATGGCCAGGAAGAATTTGATTTACTGATTGGCTGTGATGGGATTCATTCTGCAATCAGAAAAGGGATGTATCCCAATGAAGGTGATCCCAAATGGGACGGGATTACAATGTGGCGGGCGGTGTCCTATATGCCGGCCAGTACGATCTTTGAATCCATGATAATTGCCGGGAAATCCGAGCACAGAATGGTTATGTACCCCATCGAGAAGGGAGGGGATGGCCGTTATCTGGTGAACTGGGTTGCTAAATACAAGACCGCTTCAGCACAGGAAATGCCGCGCCAGGACTGGATACACAAGGCTGAAGATGGCGAGATACCAGAAGATTTCCGAAAGTTTGATTTTCTGATGGCATCTGAGCTGATCGCTAATGCCGAAGTGATATACAAATACCCTCAGGTAGATCGTGACCCCCTTCCGTCCTGGAATCTGAATAACGTCACCTTGCTTGGTGATGCCGCTCATCCAATGTACCCCTCTGGCTCCAATGGTGCGTCGCAAGCGATTCTGGATGCTGAATCGTTGTCGCAGTCACTCATGAGTGAGCCCGGTATCGGCTTGGCGCTTGATCGGTACGATCAAGAGAGAAGGCCAGCGACATCTGAAATCGTCATGAAAAACCGACGGGCAGGGCCCGAGCGATGTATTGATCTTGTTGAGCAAAGAGCTCCACTTGGTTTTGATCACATTGATGATGTCATCGCTCATGAGGAGCTGCAGTTCATTCTTAAAGATTACAAGAAAGTCGCGGGGTTTGATCGTGAAAGTCTGGACAAGGTCGAGAGAAAAGCAGCGACCTTGATGGGTGCCAAGTAAAAATAAAGAAAAGAGAAGGGATGTCAGGAGCGGACAATGGATGCCGATAAGGAAGGAAGTAAGGAAGGAAGTGGTTATAGCCACTATCGTTCAAGTCTTGAGTGTGGTGGCCAGGAAACTGCTAATGCGGACTATTACCCTGATAAGCTGTTGATCAATAAAAACATTAACAAAAACAAATTAAGCCACCTTCAGAAAATACTGTTGATGACTGATGGCACGGTGACAGAACTTCTCGAACATCTTTCTCGCGAGCCGATTGTAATCGAGAAATTATATCAGGCGATTATCAATAACCATGATGAGGTTCCCTCATCACATGCTCCCGGTGTATTCCAGAGTGAAGGCCCTGTATTGATAAGAAAAATAATTCTTAAAGGGAAGCATACGGATAAGAACTATATATATGCTGAGTCAACAATACTCATTGATAGGCTTCCTGAATGTTTTCGTAATGAATTAATTGATTCAAAAACACCAATTGGAAAGCTTTGGTCAAAGCATAAGCTTGAAACATATAAAACAGACTTTTCCGCAGAAAGTGAAAATTCCAACGTTGAGATATCTGGGTACCTTTCGGTTCCAGTCGACAGTGAATTGTTGTCCCGAACATATAGTGTTTATTCCTGCGGTGAAAAATCAATGATCATCACCGAGAAGTTCTCTTCGTCTCTTTTTGTTAGTTAGTTATCGACTGCTGCCGGCTAGGCGGTTTGTGTTCATTATGGGAAGAATGAATATGGAATCTTCAGACAATATCTATGAGTGTATTGTTGTTGGTGCTGGCCCTGGTGGCATCGTTGCCACGAAAGAGTTGTTGGAGAACGGATTCGACAACGTGCTCTGCCTGGAACAGTCCGGTGGCATTGGTGGGGTTTTCGCAAAAGGGTATGACAATCTTGAACTAACGTCTTCGGCAACCTTCAGTATGTTCTCTGATTTTCTTAACAAGCCAGGAGAAGAAAACCATTTCTGGTCAAAAGAAGAGGCCGTGTCTTACTGGAAACGATATGCGGACCGATTTGATGTAACTCAAAAAATACTCTTTGACACCAAAGTGACCAAGGTAAGCCGCAAGGATGAGGGGGAATGGGTTCTGGAAACTAACTCCCAGGCGTTCCTGGCCAAAAGGATTGTGCTGGCGACCGGAAACAATAGCGCTGAAAGTTATCCTCGTTGGGCTGAAAAATTAACTGATATCGATTATTCGCATTCAAAAAAATATAAAAACGCAAGTCAGTATGCCGGGAAAAGGGTCCTGGTGGTCGGGGGCGGGGAGTCAGCTTCAGATATTGCTCTAGAGATTTCTCAGGTTGCTGATCAGTGCTGGATAAGCTTAAGGGAAAGTGCCGGCTGGGTCGTGCCCCGAAAACGTGGAAAGTATGCCACTGATATTTCAACGCACAGAGGTGTATGGGATCTTCCTCGTCACTATGGGGCTTATTTTACTCGGCGTTCAATTGAAATTGAAAAATCAAAGAATGACCCTCTTTTCGATGCTGTTGCGATGCTCAATAGCCGTATTCCCGACCCAAAAGGAATATGGAGTACTTATGGAACAAAGACCATAGCGCTCGCGGAGGCGATAGCTCATTACAACTGTAAAGTTGTTGAGGAAGTCACGGAGGTTGAAGAAGGCGGTAAACATCTGGTTTGTGCTGATGGAATGAGACTGGAAGATATTGATGCTGTTGTCTTTTCGACAGGCTATAAAAACATCACCAATTTCATGCCTGAAGAATACCGTCAGTGCGACCCCAGGCATCTTTACAAGCATATGATCCATCAAGATATGGGTGAGTCACTGTGCTGGATCGGCGTCGCCAGGCCTGGCTTTGGAAGCCAGTTTCCAATAATGGAGATGCAGGCGCGGTATTTTGCGCTGCTTTGTGCGGGTCGGTTGAAGCTGCCTGACGAAGCGGCTATGACGGAATCAATAAAGCAGGACTATGAGGACAATATAGGACAGTTTGGCAAAAACGCAAAACGGATCCGGAGCCTGGTGGATTACTTCAGGTACATGGATGGCCTTGCCGACATCATCGGCTGCAAGCCACCGTTAAAGGAATATTTTAGGCGCCACCCGCTTATCTGGCTAACTATTATGTATGGCCCGACTCAGGCTACCCAGTATCGATTAGTCGGCCCAGGAAGCAAGAAAAGGGAGGCACACAAAATTATAAAGCAGTTGCCAGTGAGTAAGTTCAACAATGTGGTAAAGATTGGCTTCAGGATGCGTTTGGCCCATGCGCTGGACTCGATTAACGGTTTTGCTCAACAGAAGCTTCTGTGATGAATATTCGAGTCGCTGACATAAGGAAAAGTGTCCTTATTATTCCCAATATTGGGAATTTGACAGTAATGCGTATCGTTTTTTATATGCTTAGCTGTGTCATTCTTTTTAGTCTTGGTGAGTCCATGCTGAGCCAACAGCCAGCAGATGAATCCTTCATGACTGGTCGTGCTTTATTGTTCTTCTTAATGGGCATTGTCGGTGCGACCATTGCCAGCTCTACAGGTGCTGGAGGTGGAATTGTCTTTCTGCCGATATTTATCAGCCAAGGTTTTTCCCCGCTTGAATCGTTGTCCACAAGCATTGCGATACAGTGTTTTGGCATGAGCTCTGGCGCCTTGGCATGGGTTCAGTATCAGAATAGTGAAAAGGTAGATTTTCCTAATCAGTGGAAAGGGTTTTATCCAGTTCTTCTGGTCGCTTTACTCTCATCTTGTGCGGGTATTCTTCTGACGCTGCGTCTATTGCCCGATCCATATATAGACATAGAACTCCTTTTCTCCGTTTTTTCTTTGTTTGTCGGTTCATACATTCTGGCAAGAACACTAAAAGTTACTGTTGAATTGAAAGGAAGGGAAAACGCGCTTTCAAGATTGGAGCTGATGGGGCTTGTTCTGGTTAGCTTTTTCGGTGGCGTGATTACAGCATGGATATCAGTGGGTGTCGGGGAGTTGCTGCTGATTTTCCTCATCATTATTGGTGTGCGTCTTAATGTGGCCGTCGCCGTGGCGGTATGTGTAAGTGCGGTTAGCGTTCTTGCGGCAGTTCCCTACTTTATTTCTAAGCAAGCGATCAGTCTCGATGTCCTGGTTTTCGCTGCTCCAGGCGCGTTGATAGGGGGCTTTCTCGCTCGGCATCTGGCGGTGTGGCTCGGAGCACACAAGCTAAAGATCGCCGCTTCCGGATGGATAATATTGAGTTCATTACCATACTTAACGTTTCACCTTATAGATTAGATCTTGATCGTCTCAATGTCTGGGCTTTTAACTAACAGGGGTTTGCAATGGAAATGCGCAGCAAAGTAAGCATAGGGATAATGGTAATCGGGATGGCGTGGATGCCGTTAGACCTCAAGGCCCATGACTTTTCAAGCCAGCGAGTGGATGCTTCCGGTCAGCTTAAGCAGGACTGGTACTGGCAAAAAAACAAAGGACGCGGTCGAGGCCGAGGTCACGGACATGGTCATGGTCACGGCGGAGGTGGGGATGGCAGTGAAAATCATGAGCCTGATATCACTGTGACGTATACCCCCGCAGATGCGCTTGATAACGATTTTGTCACGGAAAGCGGTGAGCTTATCCAGGATATTATCCCGGACCGGGAGATAGCTCGTCTTCATGCGGCCAGTGAGTATCAGACTATTCCGCTGGAGCGGCATCTTTTGCCCGCCTACTACTATTTACCCGCCATGAACACGGTTGAAGATTACGTCACAACTGAGGATGAATTCGTCAACATTAACCCGGCTCCTGGTGAATGGGTGCGAATAATGGAAGGCAAGCGTCACGGCTTCCAGTCAACCACAGTGGGCATTACCTATACCCAGCAAGGTGGCGGCGCGCCACTGCATACACATGAAAGTGAAGAAACCCATGTTCTCAAAGAAAATGGGAAAGTCAGATACCAATTGGGTAATGAGGTCTTTGAAGTTGAAGGGCCCTACGTGATTAATATCCCGCCCATGGTTCCTCATGCCTTCATGAACCTTAAAGAAGAGCCCATCGAGCTGGTTGTCTTTTTCCCCTATAACAAATGGGAAGCTGATTTTGTGCAGCATGACGATGCAATGAACTTCTTTACGTTACCCTGATTATCCAGCCTCTCTCCCATTGGTTTATGTGAGGGAAGCGTCAGAATAAATGTCTCTTAATAGCGGATGGTAATGGCTGTTATGGCCTTGCTTTGCCATTTTTATGCCTTGGCAGGGTACCCGCGAAACTTGAAAACAAGGAAGTGAATCCTGATGAGCACACTGCTTATGGATTGTAGTGCCAGAAACGAGTTGTCGATAAGCAGGGAGCTGACTCGTTATCTTGCTGAAGGTCTGGGTGAATCGATTACTGATCGTGATTTAGGGAATACCTCCTTTCCTTCTCTTTCTGGGCAAGACCTGATTGATCTGCATAACGCGAAGCGTATTGATCGGCCTAGTCTGGTCAGGCATCACTTTTTTGCAGATCAGTTTATCGATGAGCTCCGTAGCGCCACTTCGCTTGTGGTGGGGGTGCCAATCTATAACTTTACGGTTCCTGCTGTTTTGAAACAGTGGGTCGACTATGTGCTCCAGCCAGGTGTGACATTCAAGTACGAGTCGGGGGGTGCGGTTGGGCTTTGTGACAATCTCCGTAATGTCTACATTGTGACCTCTTCGGGGGGCACTCCGGTAGGTGGAGAAAAAGACTTTGCAAGCTCTTACTTCAGCTTTGTTTGCAAATTTATCGGCGCTAGAAACATCGAGCTTATTGATGCAGGCGGATCAAAGAGGGAGCGAGAGCAAATTGTTGTTCAGGCAAGATCCCGAATTGATCAAATTCTGTCGAATCAGCGGCTTGTCGCCATCAAGTAATCAGGCTTTTCAGCCTTGGTATTAACCGTAATGAATAAACGGGAATTATTATGAAAGTCTGTGTTATTGGTGCTGGCCCTTCCGGGTTAACGACAATCAAACAATTGCTTGATGAAAGCCATGATGTCACTTGCTTTGATGCCAACGAAAGTGTCGGTGGCATATGGTATCGAGGTGGTGATGATGGGCAGCAGATGAAGGCCTATGACAACATGATGCTTACTGTTTCTATGAAAATGATGTCTTTTTCTGATTTTATTTTCAAAGACGGCAGGAAGTTTACGGATCATAAAGGGTATCTCTGTTACCTTGAAGAGTACTCTGATAAGTTTGGCCTAGCCAGACACATACAATTCAACAGTCTCGTCAAGGAAGTGATCCGAGAAAGTGATGGCTCCTGGATAGTAAAGGTAAAGGTGGGGGATAAAAGAGTGTCGTCCCACCGCTTTGAGGCTGTTGCAATTTGCAGCGGACCGTTTAAGACGGCCAATACTGAAATTAGTGAAATTGATGGCTTCACTGGCGAGGTTATCCACTCCAAGTCTTATCGGAATGGTAAAGACTTTGAGGGTAAGAAAGTTTTGGCGATCGGCCTGGCTGAGTCGGGTGCGGATATGCTTAGAGAAGTTTCCAATGTTGCCCAGAAATGCGTGGTTTCGATCAGGTCCCATACTTTTCTTATTCCCCGTCTTATCTACGGGAAGTATTCGACGGACACGTTAACCACCCGGTCTCATCATTATGAAATGTGGAACAGGGCTTCGAAAATAAAATTCCAGATGAAATCCTACAGCCAGGATAGTTGGGCCCTCAGGAATATTTTTCTGGGGGTTGCGAATGCCTATGGTCTGGCCTCGATCCCGGCTAACTTTCTTTACAGAAAGATAATGGGTGATAAAAAAAATAATGATCCTGGAAAGAATGATATGGGCCAGGATAGCGACCCATCAAAAATTGACTATGATACAAAAAATGAAAAAGAGGTGGTGGATTTCATTAACAAATGGAATAAAAAATCCCATCATGACAAAGGGAATTGGTCTCAAAAGATCATTTTCTCAAAGAATGTAAGTTTTGTCCCTAATATCCTTAACAACAAGCTTGTTGTTAAGGATTGTGGCATTGGAAGGGTTGAGGGAAATACGATTTACTTTAATGATTCAACTTCGGAAGAAGTTGACAAGATTCTGTTGTGTACGGGGTTCAAGAAAGATTTTTCGTTGCTGAGCAATGTGGAGATTAAAGACAATAACGTTCGAAATCTCTACAAGCATGCTTTTCATCCGGATCATAATGGGCGCCTGGCCATGATCGGCTTTGTTCGTCCTATTAGTGGCGGCATTCCAATTTGCTCAGAAATGCAGGCGCGCTATTTTGCCCTTTTATGTAGTAATAAGATCAATCTCCCCGAAGACGTTGGCGATCGAATTGAAAGAGAGAAGGATTGGGAAGAGCAGTGGATGTGCCTCAGTCCGAATCATACTGAATCAATGCCTTCTCAGATCATGTTTCTGGACTCTATTGCAAAAGAAATTGGTTGCCACTACCCGTTTCATAAACTGATCACCAAGCCTCGGCTACTAGTAAGGTTATGGTTTTATTCCTTTAACCAGTCTTGCTACCGAATGACCGGCCCTCATCATCATTATGATGAGGCGGTTGAAGATATTATGACTGAGGAAGTTCCTCTTCATGACTACGGGTTTATGCTGACGATGATAGCGCTGTCTTTCATGCCATCATTTGTACACCCCAGAAATCTCGATTTCCAATACGGTGTAAAGAACTGACATCAGTGCATGGATGCTTAAGGATATTGAAAATGGAACTCAGTAATACGGACAATTTGAATATTGAATCCCAGTTCATGCTGGTCAACCCTGAACAACTCAAAAAATCTATGCCGGTGTCTGAGTTGGGTGCAAAAACGGTTGGCGATAGTCGCCGTGTTATCAATAACATTCTTGAAAAAAAGGATCATCGCCTCATTGCTATTGTTGGTCCTTGCTCTATCCATGATGTGGAATCGGCACTTGAGTATGCAAAAAACTTAAAGGCGCTCTCCGAGAATCTTTCCGACACGCTCTATATTGTTATGCGGGTTTATTTCGAGAAGCCCCGAACTACGGTGGGGTGGAAAGGGCTTATCAATGACCCTCACCTGGATAACAGTTTCAGGATAGAAGAAGGGTTGCAGATCGCGAGAAAACTCCTAATGGAGATTACTTCAATGGGGGTTCCTGTGGCTACAGAAGCTCTCGATCCGGTAGCTCCACAGTACCTGTCTGATTTGATCAGCTGGTATGCCATTGGTGCGCGAACCACCGAATCCCAGACCCATCGGGAAATGGCCAGTGGTCTCTCGTCGCCGGTGGGGTTCAAGAATGCCACTGACGGTAGTTTGATGGTGGCGGTTAATGCGCTGAAGTCTTCTACGCATCCTCATCGCTTTCTTGGCATCAATGGTCAGGGTCAGGTGGCGGTTATCAAAACCAAAGGCAATGATTATTCACATATCGTGCTGCGTGGTGGTGATGGTGGGCCAAATTACGACAGGCAGAGTGTCGGGAAGTGTGAGGCTGTATTAGCGGATGCCGGGTTGGAGCCCACCATTATGGTGGATTGCAGTCACGCCAATTCAGGGAAGGATCCCACGCGCCAGCCCTTGGTGATGAGTGATATTGCCTCCCAGATTCAGCAAGGTAATCGCTCTGTCGTTGGCTTCATGATGGAAAGCCATCTTAACTTTGGCAATCAAAGCCTCGACGTTAAAGGCAAGGAAGAGCTTCGCCACGGGGTTTCTATAACGGACTCTTGCCTTGACTGGTCAAGCACGGAGAGCTGCCTGATCAATTTAGCCAATGATATTCGGGTGGCATTGAGGGCCCGCTGCCAGTCGGAGCTTGAGCCCGCCTGAAAGGTGGGGGCGGATCAGCGATAGCTCCGGACTTTGCGAGTCGGGCTTGATCCGAGGGAAGGCGGATCTGGCCGGGCTGGGTCTTCCAGCGCTTGCCCTCCCCTGCTTCTGTACGAAATTCCCCCAGGTTGCCCCTCTCGGCGCTCCTTGAGCTTGCAGCGCTCCTTCCCTCCCCGGATACTGTCCCCATGGAAAACACACCCTTGAAGCACCAGTTGCTGGTGGCCATGCCACAAATGGCTGACCCGGACTTTGAACATTCCGTTACCTATATCGTTGAGCACAGCAGCGAGGGCGCCATGGGGCTGACCCTCAACCGCCCGGTGCAGATCAGCCTGGGTGATATCCTCAGCGACATGGATATTGAAATCGAAGTGCCGCCCTCCGAGCGGCATCGCGTGGTGGCCGGTGGGCCGGTCCAGCAGGAAGCCGGCTTTGTGCTGCACAGCGCCGCCACCCGCTGGCACGCTAGCACTGTCCTCAGTGATGGCCTGATCCTGACCACCAGCCGTGACATTCTCGAAGCCATTGCCATTGGTGAAGGCCCGGAGCAGTCCCTGATTTGTCTGGGCTATGCGGGTTGGGATGCGGGGCAGCTGGAGCAGGAGCTGGTGGATAACGCCTGGCTCAGCACCCCCGCCAGCCGCGAGCTGGTCCTCGACACCCCCTTCGAACAAACCTGGCACGCCGCCGCCGCGCGCATTGGCGTTGATATGAGTTTGATTGCCACCCAGGCGGGGCACAGCTGAAAGGCAATTAATAATGAATAGTTAATAATTAATAGCGGCGCGGTTGAAGTCCTTGTTATTGCAAGGTTACAAGCCGCGGTCGCAACACCCGGCGCGGCCACGAACCTTGAAAAATCAAAGCAACGAGATCGCGCAACTATTAACTATTCATTATTAACTATTCATTGCCCCTATGATTCTTGCCTTCGATTACGGTACACAAAAAATCGGTGTGGCCAGTGGCAATATGCTGCTGGGTACCGCCACGCCATTGAAAGCCCTGCCGTGCAAAAACACCCAGCCCAACTGGGATGACATTGCCGCGCTGTTAAAAGAGTGGGAGCCGGAGGCGTTGGTCGTTGGGTTGCCACTGAACATGGATGGCAGTGATAGCGAGTCCTCAGCACGGGCACGTAAATTTGCCAATCGTCTGCATGGGCGCTTCGGGAAAAAAGTGTGGCTGGTGGATGAGCGTTTGAGCACCCGCGAAGCCCGCGAACGCACCGGTATCCAGAAAACCGATAGCCGGGTGGATTCCATGGCGGCGGTGATTATTGCGGAAGGTTTTTTTGCCGGGGACGCCGAGGCCATTGGCTAATGGGTGGCAAAAGGTAGGTCAGGTTCACCCAGCGGGCACAAAGAGCCGTAGGCGTAACCTGACATCCTGTGTTCTTTTTGCGTAAAGGTGTGGAAGCCGGATTACGCCTTTCAGGCTCTCTGTGCCCTTGGGTGAATCCGACCTCCCTAAACCAGCAAAGCTTACTGCCTGATCCCTTCCACAGAAATAATAATGTCCACGGTTTCTGAGGCTGGACCCAAATCCTTGGTGATGCCGAAGTCGGACAGCGTCAGTGTGGTGGAGGCTTCCAGGCCCATGCGGTAGCCGCCCCACGGGTCATCGCCGTAACCGATCAGTTTGGCATCCAGGGTTACCGGTTTAGTCACGCCATGCAGGGTGAAATCGCCGGTGATTTTTGCGGTTTTCTCGCCAGTTTTTTCTATGTTGGTGCTCTTGAAGGTGGCCGTTGGGTATTCGTCCACGTCCAGGAAATCATCACCGCGCAGGTGTTTGTCACGTTCAGCGTGGTTGGAGTCTACGCTGGCGGTCTGGATGGTGGCGTTTACCTGGCTGTTCTCCGGGTTTTCTGCATCGACGGTGAAATCGCCAGTGAAATCATTGAATTGACCATACAGCCAGCTGTAACCCAGGTGGGAAATCTTGAACATGACAAACTGGTGGGTGCCTTTGGTGTCGAACTTGTAGGTGCCACCGGGCTGGTCGGCGAACGCCATGCTGCTGAGCAGCAGCGCCAGGGCGGGGATCGTGACTTTTTTCAATAACGTCAACATAAGCATCAAACTCCGTTTCAGGTGATTAAGATAGGTTGTGAGTGTTGTTTGGGGTGTGCGTTGTGGGTCGTGGCGCCAGGCCGAGAATGCGTCGCAAGGTGTCGTCGCGATCAAAAAGATGATGTTTGACGGCGGCCAGCGCGTGCAGGCCTGCCAAACCGATCACGGCCCAGGTGGCCCAGTAATGAATCAGCCCGGCGGTGTCTTCCAGGCCGGTCTGGTGGCCGCTCACCGAGGGAACGGCGAACCAGTTGAACACATCCACGGAAGAGCCATCGGCACTGCTGATCAGGTAGCCGCTGATCATGGCTACAAATAGCAGCAGGTACAGCGCCCAGTGAGTGAGATGCGCGCTGATCTTTTCCCAGGGTTTGTGGGTGGGCAGCGGTGCAGGCGGCGGTGAAATAAAGCGCCAGGCCAGGCGCAGCAGCATGGCGATAAACAGCAGGATGCCAATGCTGCGATGCAGGTCCGGGCCTTTGCGATACCAAGGGTCGTAATATCCCAGGTCCACCATATAAAAGCCCAACGCGAACAGGCCGATCACCGCCAATGCCACCAGCCAGTGGAATAACAGGGCAATAGCGCCAAAGCGTTGCGGGTCGTTGCGCAGTTTCATGATGGTTCCCTTCCGGTGTTGCTGCCCGTGTTGCCGGGCGATCCCTTCTTGTTCAGAGTCCGCACAGTGCGTCAGGTTCCGGCCTATACAAAACTTACAGGCGTTATGCGTAGGCGACTAGCTTGTCGGTATTTCAGGCCGGGACACAGCGCAAAAAACTGAACGGTTTGATCAGTTGTTCCGTTGATTGCCTCAGCGCCCCGGCCTTCTGCTACTCTTACGCTTTATGGATATGCCTTATGGATTGTGGGAGAGCGGCCTTGAGCTGGGATGAGCAACAATTGCAGACGCATCTGGATGCCATGGCGGCGGCCATCAATGAGCGCTTTGCGGACAAGTCGCCACTGCTGGTGGGGATTGAATCCGGGGGCGCCTGGGTGGCACAGGTGCTCAACGACCGTTTGCCCACGGCGTTACCGCTGGGCTCGCTGAATCCGGCGTTCTACCGGGATGACTTCGACACCCGTGGACTCAAGCCCACGGTGACGCCGTCCAAGCTGCCATTTGATGTGGATGGCCAGCATATTTTGTTGGTGGATGATGTGCTGATGACCGGGCGCACCATCCGTGCGGCCATGAACGAGTTGTTCGATTTTGGTCGCCCGGCGTCTATCTCCCTGGTGGTGCTGTTCGACATTGGCCACCGACAATTGCCAATTCGTGCCGATATTTGTGGGGAAACTTTGGCATTGCCACCCCATCAGCGGGTAGAATTACGCGGGCCCTCACCGTTGATTGCCGAGATTCGCAATCTGGTGGTTGAGGACGATACAGAGACAAGGTCATAAGAATGACGCCGACGCTTGCGCCTTCCTCCCGAGTACAACTTACCGACGACGGTAAGCTTCGCCATTTTCTCACCACTGAGCACCTCCCCCGTTCCCTGCTGGAAGATATTCTCGATACGGCGGCAAGCTTCGTGGATGTGGGCGGCCGGGCCATCAAGAAAGTCCCCTTGCTGCGCGGCAAGACCGTGGTGAACCTGTTTTTCGAATCCAGCACCCGTACCCGCAGCACCTTTGAGCTGGCGGCCCAGCGGCTCAGCGCTGACGTGCTTAACCTGGATATCGCCAAGTCCGCCACCAGCAAGGGCGAAACCCTGCTCGATACCCTGCGCAACCTGGAAGCCATGGCGGCGGACATGTTCGTGGTGCGCCACCAGGATTCCGGGGCGCCGTTTTTCATTGCCAACGAAGTAACGCCCAACGTGGCGGTGATCAATGCCGGTGACGGGCGCCATGCCCACCCCACCCAGGCCATGCTCGACATGTATACCATCCGCCACTACAAGGGCGGGTTCGCCGGGCTGAAAGTGGCCATCGTCGGCGATATCCTGCATTCCCGGGTGGCCCGCTCCCAGGTTCACGCACTGAATATTCTCGGTGCCGAGGAAGTTCGCTTGATCGGCCCCAAAACACTGCTGCCGGTGGATGCGGAAGCGTTGGGTGCTACGGTGTTCACGGACATGGCCCAGGGCCTGAAAGACGTGGATGTGGTGATCATGCTGCGCCTGCAGAAAGAGCGCATGGATTCCGCCCTGCTGCCCAGCGAAGGCGAGTTCTTTCGCCTGTATGGCTTGAACAACGACAAGCTTCATTTCGCCAAGGATGACGCCATCGTCATGCACCCCGGCCCCATCAATCGGGGCGTGGAAATTGCCTCTGAAGTGGCGGATGGCCCCCGTTCGGTGATTCTCAACCAGGTGACCTTCGGCATCGCCGTGCGCATGGCCGTCATGTCCATGGCTATCAGCGGCCAGGATAGCGACAGCAATGCTCTGGCCGCCTCCACAGAAAGCATGGAAGGAGCAGGAGGTGCCCGTGGCCAGCGCTAACCGTAACCGCGCCCATATCCTGATCCGCAAGGGCCGGGTTATCGACCCGGCCAGTGGCCGTGATGATGTGGCTGACCTGCTGATTGAAAACGGCCGCCTGACGCGCATCGGCGCCAGCTTGGACGCACCGGGGGCCGATATTGTGGAGGCCGACGGCCATTGGGTGTTGCCTGGCCTGGTGGATGCCTGTGTGCACCTGTCACTGCCCGGTAGCGGCCGCACCGGCGATATCGCCAGTGAAACCCGCGCCGCTGCGGCCGGGGGCATCACCCACTTGGCGGCCCAGCCTGACTGTGGCCCGGTGGATTCCACCGCGGTGGTGCGGTTGATCCGTGAGCAGGCCGGCCAGGCCGGCTTTGCCCGTATCATGCCGATCGCCGCCATGACCCAGGGATTACTGGGCGAGCAGCTGGCGGAGATGTCTACCCTAGCCCGGGCCGGTTGTATTGCGGTGGGTAATGCCGGCGGCAAGGTGGCCAACGCGCTGGTGCTAAAACGCAGCCTGGAATACGCCGCCACCTTTGATCTGCCGGTCATGTTCCGCCCGCAGGATTCGGCGCTCAGCGCCGGGGGCTGTGCCCACGAAGGGCCGGTGGCGACCCGCCTCGGTTTGCCCGGTATTCCCGCCGTGGCAGAAAGTGTCGACCTGTCCCGCGACCTGCTGCTGGTGGAGGCCACCGGGGTGCGGGCGCACTTCCAGCAGATTTCCAGTCGCGATTCCCTGCGCCTGCTGCGCGCCGCCAAACGGCGCGGCCTGCCAGTGACGGCGGACGTGAGCATCCAGCACCTGCTGCTGGACGAGTCGGCGCTGGAAGGTTTCAACAGCCACTGCCATGTGATTCCGCCCCTGCGCAGCGCCGCCGATCGTGAGGCCCTGCTGGAAGCCGTGGCCGATGGCACCATCGACGCTATCTGTTCCCAGCACACCCCCATTGGTTCTTCCAGCAAGGCGGCGCCGTTCCCGGCCACCAAGCCGGGCATGGCTGGTCTGGATGTGCTGCTCTCGCTGGTCTTGCAACTGGTCAGTGAGGGCAAGCTGGAGTTGTCGCGCGCACTGGATGCGGTTACCGCAGCCCCGGCCCGTTGCCTGGGAATCCAGGCTGGCCAGCTGGAAACCGGTCGCCCTGCCAGCCTCTGTGTGCTGGACCCGGCAGGCGTCAAGGACCTCCGCGAAGACTGGCTGTCCGCTGGCAACAACTCCCCCTGGCGTCATGCCCAGCTCAAGGGCAGCGTGAAACTGACGGTGTGCCAGGGCAAGGTGAGCTGGCTAAGCGATTAGGCAATGAATAGTTAAGAATGAATAATGAATAGCGACGCGAAACCGCGTTATTTGTCTCCAGACGCAAGAAGCCGCGCCCAGACCTTGGGCGCGGTTTCTTGCGTCTGGGAAACAACAAAATCAGGTCTAAAGTTATTCATTATTAACTATTAACTATTAATTATTCATTGATCTGAAACACCTCCACCCGCAACGCCTCCTCCCCAACGACCCCCGGCGCCACGCGCCAGCGCCCTTCCCTGTCCTGGAAAATCAGGGCCGGCGTGCCTTGCAGGCCCAGCCCGATCATCAGCCCGGTGTTGCTCTGGATCTGGTTGCGAATGGCATCGGGTACCCGTTCCAGTGGGCGAATGCCGCCGTCATCGTAGTGCGCCTCGTGCTCCGCCAGGGCGGCGGCCGGGTCCGGGGCGGCCAGTATCGCGCCACCTTGGGTGAAGCTGCGTTTGGGATTGATCAGCCCGACGATAATGTGGCGTACCTGCAGCACGTTGTCCTCGTCTTCGATCATTGGCTGCATGTTTTCCCACAATCTGGCGCAGTAGGGGCAGGCCATATCCGTGAACACATAAGCCACCCGTTGCGGCTGCTGTGCGCCTTCCGCTACCCAGGTGCTGGCGTCCAGCTTGGCCAGCAGGCTGTCCATGGAGGGGCCGTCGTCGGCCTGGCCGATCAGGGGCATCAGCAGGGTGAGTAGCAAGGCAGCAGGTTTGATCATGGAGTGTCTCCCGGGAGATGTTGGCTGAGGAAGTGATGCAGGCTGGCGTCGGACAGGGGGCCAAAATGGCGCCCTACTTCCTGGCCCTGCTGATCGAACAAAAGGGTTAGCGGCAGGCCACGATTGCCCGCATAGCGACCCAGATCCGCATGCGGATCCAGTAACAGGTGCTCAAAGTGCAGCTGCCCTTCGGTGAGGTACTGGCGGACCTGATTGGGATTCTCCCCCTGATTGGCAAGAATAAAGCGAACGCCGGGATAGCGCTGCTGCCCGGCTTCAAGCACGGGCATTTCCCGCCGGCACGGCGGGCACCAGGTGGCCCACAGGTTCACCAGCGTTACCCCGCTGGATGCGGCATCCAGTGTGGTGGTCTCTCCTTGCAGGTTATACAGGGTGACCTCCGGTAGCGTGCTGGGCGTTGGCGACAAGGCTTCCAGTGCGGCAAACGTCAACGTCATGCTGAGCAGTGCTGCGGCACTGGCAGACACCAGCGCGGCGCGAACACGGGGCTGCCGGTACAGGCTGACGGCCAGCACCGGCAGCGCCAGTAAGGCCCCGGGCCACCACCAGCCCCCGTCACGGATATCCAGCATGGCCAGCCAGGATTCATATTGGCTGTGATAGCGCAATAAGAACGCCAGACGGGCGCCGAGCACGGCAGTGATGGCGATCCGCCAGAGCGTTGCTTCGATGTGTTGCCCACGCCGTTGCCACCACAGGCTGGTCAGGGTGGCGGCGAGAAACCCGATCAGGACCACGAAGGTGCCTGCCGGCAGCGCGAGGGGGCCAATAATGACAGCGTCCACGGTATCTCCAGTCAGGGAAGCGCCAGTGTGCCCCGGCCGCATTAACCGTGGGTTAACCGGTGGCACCGACACTGGGCTGCAACTTGCGCAGCCTAACCGGGTCAGAGCCACATGCATATTTTATTGATCGAAGATGACGCCTTGCTGGGTGATGGTATTCAGGCCGGGCTGCAGGCCATGGGGTTTACCGTGGCCTGGGTGACGCGTGCGCGGGAAGGGCTGGCTGCCTGGAAAAGCGTGGAGTTCGATGCGCTGGTGCTGGATCTGGGGCTGCCTGACCAGGATGGGGGCCAGGCCCTTTGCCAGTGGCGCGAGGCCGGGCTCACTGCGCCGGTATTGATCCTCACTGCCCGGGACGCGGTACAGGACCGCATTGATGGCTTGCAGCGCGGTGCCGATGATTACCTGGTCAAGCCGTTTGATCTGGGCGAACTGGCGGCGCGTTTGCAGGCACTGCTGCGCCGTAGTCGCGGCCAGGCGAGTCCGTTGATTGAACATGGCCGGGTGCGGGTGGACCCGTTTCGCCAGCAGGTCTGGCTGGCGGATCAGGAGGTGGAATTGCAACGGCGGGAGATGGCGTTGTTGCTTGCCTTGTTGCAAAGCCGGGGTCGGCTGCTCACGGCGGACCAGTTGGCCGACCGTGTCTATGGCTGGGTGGATGGCGTGGAGAGCAATGCGCTGGCGGTGCATATCCATAACCTGCGCCGCAAGCTGGGCAGCGGCATTGTGGAAACCGTGCGCGGTGGCGGGTATCGCCTGGGGGCGCCGTCGTGATGGCGCGCTCGCTGCGCTCCCGGGTGTTGTGGCTGGTGGCGTTCAGTTTGCTGAGCGTCTGGCTGCTGCTGGCACTGTGGTTACACAATACCGTCAAGCAGCATCTGGGCACGGCGCTGGACCAGCGTCTGGCGGCGTCGGCACGGATGGTGGCCTCCATGGCCAATGCCAGTGCACCGGCGTTATCTGCCAAGCCGGAGCTGCAGGCGGTGGTAAATAGCGGGCTGTTTTGCCAGGTGATGAACTTGCGTGGCGAGATTCTGGCGCGCTCCGGCGGCGCGCCGTCCGCCCACCTTGCCAGCAGCCAGGACGGCTTTACAGAGCGCTCCCTGGCGGGGGAGCGCTGGCGTGTTTATACCGTCAGCCAGGGGCAGGTACGGGTTGCCACCGCCGAACCCATGGCGGTGCGTGAATCGTTGCTGGCGACTCTGGCCTGGGCATTGCTGGTGGGATTGTTGCTGGCCCTGCTGGGGGCGTGGTTGGCGGTGCGCTGGGCCGTGAGCCGCGGCCTGGCGCCGCTGGACGCGGTGCGCAAGGAGTTTGAGTCGCGCCCGGTGCAGGCGGCGTCAGCGACACCCAGCGCGGCCGGGATCACGGAGTTGGTGCCCCTGGTGGCGGCACTGGACCGCTGGGCTGATCAGGCACGGCAAGCGTTGTTGCGCGAGCGGCGCCTGACCGACGATCTGGCCCACGAACTGCGTACGCCACTGGCTGCCCTGAAAACCCAGTTGCAGGTGGCCCGCTTGAAGTTGCCCCCGGATGCACCGGCTATGGCGGCACTGGCAGCGGCGGAAAACGCCAGCTCGCGAATGGCAGATAACCTGCAGCAGCTGTTGGCGCTGGCCCGCCTGGATGGGGTGCCGCAGAGTTGTCCGCGCCCGGTGCAGGAAGTTATCGATGACAGTCTGGCCCAGCTCGCCGGGCATCCGCAGCGTGCGGCAGTGCAGCGGGATGACGTGACGTGTGCGGGAATGGAGTTGGCGTCCCCTTCCCTGGCCAGCCTGGCATTACGCAACCTGCTGGAGAACGCGTTGCGCTATACGCCGCCGGGCGAGCCAGTGTGGATTCGGGTGGTGGCGGATGCGTCGGGCCTGCACATCCATGTGGAAGATCAGGGGCCGGGGATCACGGCCAATGCGGAGGCCTTGTGCACGCGTGGGCACCGGGGTGATCGGGGGCAAACCGGACTGGGGCTGGCTATTGTTGCCTCGGTGATGGCCCGCAGTGGCGGTCAACTGGCGCTGGAAAACCGTGCCGGCGCCGGGCTCCGCGCAACCTTGAGCTGGCCGCTTACGGGTAGCGCTTGAACATGTCCTCGACGGCTTTTTCGATATGCGCACTGCGGCGCTCGGTGCTCATGTCGTCGTGGAGCTCGTCGCGGCTGGTGGCCTGCCAGACCACATCCTTACTTTGCTGATCGATCAGTTGCACCACCAGTTTGTATTCCTCGGTGATTTCACCCTCGGTGGGAGTGCTGGCGCCCAGGCCAATGTTGTTGCGGGTAAAGCCGAAACCGAACTGTAAGGTGGAACCATCGAAACGCTGCTCGCGTTTGAAGAAATGTTTCACCTGCACATCGGCCTGGGCAGCGGCGGCCGCCGTCAGGCCCTTGGCGGCCAGCGCTTTCTTCAGGGCAGCCTGGGTGCGTTGGTCATCCAGTTCGCGGGGTTTGTCCTCGTCCTGGGGCACAAAGGCGTAGGTGCGGTATTGCTGCAGATCGGCGCCGGACTGGCTGTCGATCACCACCGGGCTGACACAGGCGCTGAGCAGCAGCGTAGCGGCGAACACCCATAATGCCTGAATCGGTAATCCTTGCATGGCAGTCTCCTGACGTTGAGCTGGTACTCTCATTCTACGCCTTGTGCGTCATGTCCGGGTGAGGGCCGCCGGCGAGTGGCTGGCCCGGCTTTAAACCGTCACCCCTGGACAGGATAAGGCAGCCGCATCGCGAATCCGTTCCCCGAGATAACGCGCGGCCTGGCCGGCATACTGGCCATCGGCATAAATCAGGTACAGGTCCACCATACGCTCCACCCCTTCATCCAGGGCCAGTATCTTCAGCGCCCCGGTCTCCAGGCCATCACCGATTTCCGCTTCCGGCACCCAGGCAAAGCCCAGTCCACGGCGGATCGCCGCGATGCGGGTGGTGGCATGGGAGACGGTCCAGCGCTGTTCGGCGCCCAGCCAGCCGGAATCAATGCGGCGGCTGCCGGAATCGCGGATCACGATCTGGCGGTGCTGGCGCAGGTCTTCGTGGGTCAGGTGGTCGGCCTGGGCCAGCGGGTGGTCGGCGGCGGCCACCGCCAGAAAGCGCACCCGCATCAGCGGGTCGCCAAAAAAACCGGGCGGGACGCGCCCGCCCACCACCACATCCGCTTCCTTGCGCAACAAGGCTTCATCGGAGCCGGAGAGGATGGTTTCGCTGTATTCCACCCGGGTCAGCGGGCTGTGCTGGGCGAAGGCATCCAGCGCGGAGAGCATGCAGTGCTGCGGAAACAGGCCGTCCGCGGCCACCCGCACCAGCGGTTCCCAGCCCTGACTGAGCTGGATGGCGGCACTTTCGATGCGGCTGGCCTCTTCCACCAGCACCTTGGCCTGGCGGTACAGCATTTGCCCGGTTTCGGTGAGTTTGGCGCGACGCCCTTCCAGGGTGAAGGCGCGCACCCCCAGCTCGGTTTCGATTTTCTGCACGGCGTAACTGATCGCCGACTGGCTCTTGTCCAGCGCTTCGGCGGCGCTGGCGTAGCCGCCCTCATCCACCACCGCGAGCAGGGCGTGCCATTGATCCAGCGTGATTTTGGCTGACATATCGAAATTCCTGAGCTAAATGTGCAGTTTTATCCCGTTTTATATCTTATTTACTGAAACCACAATAGCCCCATCGAAACAATCCCGTCGGCGCATGGGCGCCGACCGCATCATGCAAAGACAGAAAAAGGAGTTGGGGTCATGAATATTCTGGTCATCAAAAGCAGTGTTTTCGGCGATAACGGCAATTCTTCCTCGCTGGTCAACAGCCAGTTGGCGGCGCTGCAAGCGCAACACCCGGATGCCACCGTGGTAGTCCGTGATCTTTCCACAGACCCGATTCCACACCTGGACGGGGAGCGCGTAGGGGCCTTCTTTACGCCGGCAGACCAGCGTAGTGACGATCAACAGGCGGTGGACGCGTTTTCCATGGCGCTGATCGACGAGCTGAAAACGGCAGATCACATTGTGCTGGGCCTGCCCATGTACAACTTTGGTATTCCCAGCCAGTTGAAGAGCTGGATCGATCATGTGGCCCGGGCGGGCATTACCTTCCGCTATACCGAAAATGGCCCGCAGGGTTTGCTGGACGACAAACCCGTGACGGTGCTGGCGGCCCGGGGCGGTCTGTATGCCGGCACCGAAAACGATACGGTGACCCCGTATATCAAATTGTTCTTTGGTTTTATTGGCATGACCGATGTGAACTTCGTTTATGCGGAGGGGCTGAACATGGGTGACGAGACTAAAGAGAAAGCCATGAGCGAAGCACAGGCGGCGCTGGCGGGTTAACACTTTGGTGATAATAAGCGGGTAGCGCGTTGCGAGTTTCGAAAATCAGGACAAGGTTTTGTCTTTCGTTTCTCGTCACTCGCTCCTCGACAGTCAAGGTAAGGAGACAATGATGGGACTGTTGGTTGACGGGAAATGGCAAGACAAGTGGTACGACACGAAAAGTACCGGCGGGCGATTCAAGCGCTCGGAAAGTCAGTTTCGCCACTGGGTAACGGCCGATGGCAGTGCCGGGCCCACGGGTGACAGTGGCTTCGCGGCTGAGAGCGGGCGTTATCACTTGTATGTGTCCTATGCATGCCCCTGGGCCCATCGCGCCCTGGTCATGCGTGCCCTGAAAGGGTTGCAGGATCACATCGGTGTATCCGTGGTGCATCCGCACATGCTGGAGAGTGGCTGGGAACTGGATGACGGGTTTGCAGGTGCCACTGGCGATGCGCTTTACGGTTTCAGCAAGTTGTACGAGTTGTACCTGAAAGCGGACAGTCACTACACCGGCCGCGTGACCGTTCCGGTGCTTTGGGACACGCAACGGGAAACCATTGTCAGTAATGAGTCTGCAGACATCATTCGCATGCTCAACACCAGCTTCGATGCTCTGGGTGCCACGCCGGGAAATTATTACCCGCAAGCGCTCCGGGCGGACATTGATGCCATCAATGAGCGGGTGTATCACGACGTGAATAACGGCGTGTACAAGAGCGGTTTTGCCACCAGTCAGGAGGCGTATGACGAAGCGGTGATGACCCTGTTCGAGCGTCTTGAGGAATTGGAACAGCGCCTGGGCGAAAGCCGCTACCTGGTCGGCAACACCCTGACCGAAGCGGACATTCGTCTGTGGACTACCCTGGTGCGCTTTGACCCGGTTTACGTCACGCATTTCAAGTGTGACCGCAAGCGCATCAGTGATTACCCGAATCTGCAGGGGTTTTTGCAAGAGCTGTATCAGCTGCCCGGTGTGGCCGAAACAGTGAACATGGCGCATATCCGCCATCACTATTTTTGCAGTCACCCGACGGTGAATCCCCACGGGATTATCTCTATCGGGCCACAGCTGGACTGGACCTCACCCCACGGCCGCGAACGTCTGGGCGAAAGAAAAATCAGTGGCTAGCTATGAGCGGCTAGCGGCGAGAAAAACCAACTCGGTTTTCTTTTCAACTGGCAGCTAGTAGCTCGAAGCTCGCAGCTGCTTTCACAGGAGGCCCCCATGAAACGCACAATTCTCAACACAATTCGGGCAATGGATACATCCGACGGTGCCGGTGTCCGGCTGAAGCGGGCACTGGGGTCGACGCCTGCCGTACGCCTGGACCCGTTCCTGATGCTGGATGCGTTTTCTTCCGACAATCCAGAGGATTACATCGCCGGTTTTCCGCCGCATCCGCATCGCGGTTTTGAAACTGTGACCTATCTGGTGGAAGGCCACATGCGTCACCGGGATCACCTGGGCAATGAAGGCGATCTTAAACAGGGTGGCGTGCAATGGATGACGGCCGGACGTGGCATTATTCATGAAGAAATGCCGCAACAGAAAGACGGCTTGCTGCGCGGTTTTCAATTGTGGATTAACCTGCCGGCGGCGGAAAAAATGCAACCTGCAGGGTATCGGGATGTTGCCGACCATGAGATGCCGCGGCTGGATCTGGCCAGTGGTGGGCAGGTGAAAGCCATCGCCGGTGAAGTGACCATCGCTGGACAGTCGCTGAGCGCGCCGCTGAAAGGGGGCAAAACTGACCCCTTGTATCTGGACGTGATCCTGCGTCCGGATGAAACCCTGACGGTGCCTGTTTTATCCGGCCATAACGCCTTCATGTATCTGTTCGAGGGCCGTGTCAGTGTGGCGGAGGCGACGCTGGAAACGGATCACCTGGCCACCTTCACCGATGGCGACAGGGTTACCCTGGTTGCGGGAAACAAAGGTGCGCGCTTGTTGTTGCTGGCGGGCAAGCCACTGGGGGAGCCCATTGCCCAGTACGGCCCTTTTGTGATGAATACCCAGGATGAAATTAACCAGGCCCTGCGGGATTATCGCGATGGCACGCTGACGGCGGAAGCGTCGCGGCTATAGCGCTCGCTAGTCGCCTCGCCAATGGGGCGGTAGATCGGGATACCAGGTGGAGCCGGCCATTCGAAAGATGCGAATGAGCGCGGCTTCCGCCTGCTCCAGCCGTTTGGCGGGGACCAGCAGGTCCACGCTGTTGCGGGTGCCACCGTTGTAACCGGTATCACTGGCGGCGGTAGCGCCAGGCATGAAGGTCAGGCTTTGAATCGCACCGGGCCGGGTGTGCAAAAGAAGATGCCCGCGCCCTCCTTCCAGCGTTACCCCTTCAATTTGTTCCACATCCTGGCGATGAAACCGGAATGCCATGCCAAAGCGGCTCTGGCTGCTGCCACGAAACAGCGTAATGTGTTGTTGCTGATCAAGGCTCAGGTGCTGGATTTGTTGGGATTCACTTTTTTTGTCGCTTAGCCCGAGAATCAACAAGCCATTGAGAATAGCCAGCTGCTGGTAAAGCGCGGGGCCAGGAATGAAAGGCGGGCTGGAGTGAAGAGAATCAGCGGACATCGCGGGTCGGTGTGAGTGAATGGTCCACAAAGGATAAAGCGGTGGCGGTATAAGTGCGTCACCCATATGGGGGATAAATGCGTATTGCCTGTTGCTCGCACGTGGGAGAAGCTGGAAAAACTCGTCGGCCGGGTATATTAACCGGGTGACAGGTGGCCGATGCCGGTCGCTTATTGAGAAGGACTCACACAGAACGATCCACACAAGGAGTGACAGCATGAAGGTTCTGGCAATGGCAGGCAGTCTCAGGGAGCAATCCTATAACCGGGGTCTGGTGCGCGCCGCTCAGGCACTGGCTCCATCCGGCATGACCCTGACCATCGGGGACATCGCCCCGCTGCCGCTGTACAACGGTGATGATGACGGGGATAACCGGCCCGCGGCGGTGATGGCGCTGGCCGAGCAGGTGGCTCAGGCGGACGCCTTGTTGTTTGCCACCCCCGAATACAATTACTCGATTCCCGGCGTGTTAAAGAACGCCATCGATTGGTTGTCGCGTGTGCCGGGTGATATTTTTACGGGTAAGCCTGCGGCCATTATGGGTGCTTCCATGGGCGGCATGGGCACCAGTCGCAGCCAGTATCACTTGCGCCAGGTGCTGGTGTTTCTGGACATGCACCCACTGAACAAACCGGAAGTGTTTGTGTCGGCGGCTCACAAGAAATGCGATGAGAACGGCGATTTGGTGGATGAGAAAACCCGGGAGATGGTGGCCGGTCAACTGGTTGCACTGCAGGCGTGGCACCAGCGTTTGTCGTAACGCAGTCAATCTGCAAAAGCGGTGATGCACGGCATTATGAATGCAAGCCGGGTATGGCAGTGCCATACCCGGCCTGTTTCCTTTTACTATTCTTTATCAAGAATTCTGAATTGTTTGTCAGATCTTCGGGCCGCGGCCTTTCACCGCATTGGCGACCAAGCTGATGACCAGCAAGACCAGAAAAATAAAGAAAATCACTTTGGCAATGGAGGCCGCGCCGGAGGCGATGCCGCCAAAGCCGAGTACGCCGGCAATAATGGCCACGATAAGAAATGTCAGAGCCCATCCAAGCATAATAGTTACCTCATCCATGGTTGGTGTGTGATTACACTTTCCATTTCACCGTAACGTACTCTGGTTGATGCTGGCCCGGAACGACTCGACTATTTGACCTTCTTTCACATTGTGCTTGTTACAGCTGGGATTGCCGGTCCAGCCATTTATCCACCCGGGGCGGGGAAAACGCCTGAAAATGCTCCAGCAGCGTGGCCGGGTCCGTGTGGACTTGCAAAAGTTGGTGGTGCTCCGTTTTCAGGAAGCCTTCTGCCACGCTGTGTTGCAGGAAATTCTGAAGAGAATCGTAATAGTGATTCACGTTTAGCAGCGCGCAGGGTTTTTGGTGAAAGCCCAGCTGGGCCCAGGTAAGAATTTCAAAAATTTCCTCAAGCGTGCCCATGCCGCCAGGCAGGGCAATAAAGCCGTCGGACTGATCCGCCATGGCGGCTTTGCGCTCGTGCATGGAATCGACCACTTGCAGTTCGGTCAGGTGATCATTGCCGATCTCGCGACGCATCAAGGCCTGCGGAATAATGCCGATTACCTCGCCGCCCTGGCGCATGACTGCGTTGGCAATGGCACCCATCACGCCGACGCTGGCACCGCCATAAACCAGCCCGATGTTGCGGCGGACCAATGCCTCGGCCAGTGCTTCGGCCGCCTGAATGTAGACCGGATTATTGCCGGGGCTGGAACCACAATAGACGCAGATTCTTTTCATCGACATTTCCTAATGCACTGTGCTGTAGGTCCCCTGTTAAAGAGCAAATTTTTACTCGCTGACGGTTGGGGATAGACGCCACTGTGGAGCCACCGCTCCAACAGGACAAGATAAGGTCGGCTTTTCTGTAGGAGCGTCGCTGGCGGCGCGATCATCAACGTCTGGAATCGCGCCGCCAGCGACGCTCCTACGCTATATATCTAAGCTGTCACGGTGGGCGCGCTCAGCCCGCCACCGCTGTAGGCTTGCTTACCAGCCGGTCCGCCGGGAAATGGCAGGTGAAGGTGCTGCCCTTGCTAAGCTCGCTGGTGATTTCCAGGCGGCCGTTATGGCGGATCATCACGTGTTTGACGATGGCCAGCCCCAAACCGGTGCCGCCGGTTTGGGTGACGCGGCTGTTGTCCGGTCGATAAAAACGTTCGGTCAGCCGGGGGATATGGGCCGGGTCGATACCGATGCCGTCGTCGGTGACGGACAGGTGCGCGCCGTGGGCATCCTGCCACCAGCGGATGTGGATGGTGCCTTCGGCCGGAGTGTACTTCACCGCGTTGGTAATCAGGTTGCCGAAGGCGCTTTCCAGTTCGGCGGGGTTGGCGATCAGCCGGGCGTCCAGGGGGACATCCAGTTCAATCCGGTGGTGTTTGTCGCTGCTGATGGCCAGCGCATTGTCTTTCATGCGGTTAAGCATGCCGTGTACCGGTACGGCTTGCCGCACGCTGTCGGCTTCGGTGCCTTCCAGTCGGGCCAGCAGCAACAGGTCGGCGACCAGGGCTTCCATGCGGTTGGACTGGTTGTCCATCTGCACCAGCGCCCGGCGCAGGCGTGCCTGCTCATCGGGGATGGTATCGAGCAGGGTTTCCAGGTAGCCCTTGAGCACGGTGAGCGGGGTTTTCAGCTCATGGCTGACGTTGGCGACGAAGTCTTTGCGCATCTGCTCCAGGTGGTGCAGGCGGGTCACGTCACGGGCGATCAAGAGTTGTTCGCCGACACCAAACTCGGTGACGCGGAACTGGAGGATGCGGTTGTCGTCCACCGGCGAGGGAATTTCCAGCGCTTCGTCAAACTCGCTCTTGGTCAGGTACTCGGTGAAGCGGGGGTGGCGAATCAGGTTGGTAAGCGGTTGCCCCAGATCCTGGCCGGCATTGAACCCCATGGCGCGTTCCGCAGCATGGTTCCAGTATTCCAGGTAACCGTGTTGGTCGATCAGGATGACCACGTCGTCCAGGGCATTCACCGATTGCTGGGCACGATGAATAATGCCCTGCAGGTTTTCCTGGGCGCGGCGTTCCTTCTGGAATAAATGCTCAAGGCGGGTATAAAACTCGCCCCACAGGCCGATGCTGTCCGGGGGTTCGGTGTGATCATCGCGAACCAGCCAGCTGTACAGGGCGAACAGTTGGCGGGTGCTCCAGAAAATATACCCCACCAGCCCTGCCAGCAGCGGCCAGATGTGCCCTACCGCCAGAGCGGCAAGGGCGGCCAGAAAAATCAGGCCGGCAATGCGATTTACTTCCTTGGCCAGGCTGGCTTTCATGCGTCAGTCACCGCGATTCGTTACCGGGTTCGCAGGTTGCCGGGCGAGGGCCCGACAATGGGCCTCCAGTATAGGCAGCTGCGTGGCTGCTGTCTCAGCCGGCTTTTGCGGATTTTACTGAAAAGCGGTAGCCGGTGCCGCGTACGGTCTGGATAAAGCGGTCATAGTCGAACGGCGCCAGGGCTTTACGCAGCCGGCGGATGTGCACGTCGATGGTGCGGTCTTCCACGTACACGTTGGCGCCCCACACCTGGTCCAGCAGTTGGGTACGGGAATAGGCGCGCTCCTGGTGACTCATGAAGAACTCGAGTAACCGGTATTCGGTGGGGCCCATGTCCACGGGGTAATCGTCCGCGCTGATGCGGTGGCTGACCGGGTCCAGACACAACCCTTCCACTTCAATGGCCTTTTCCGCTGCCACACTGGACGCGCGACGCAGCACCGCCTTGATGCGAGAGATAAGTTCGCGGGTGGAGAAGGGCTTGGTGATGTAATCATCGGCCCCCACGTCCAGCCCCTGAATCTTGTTATCTTCCTCGCTTTTTGCGGTGAGCATGATGATTGGCACCTCGTTGGTGGTTTCATCACGCTTCAGGCGGCGAGCCAGTTCGATGCCGGTGACGGATGGCAGCATCCAGTCCAGAAGCACCAGATCCGGGCGTTCATCCACGATGATTTCATGGCCGCGCTGGGCGTTTTCTGCTTCCAGCACATCGAAATCAGCCAGCTCAAGGGCGACGGCAACCATCTCACGGATGGCGGGCTCGTCATCAACAATCAAAATGCGGTTACGGGACATGGCTTACCTTCCTTGCCTGTCATGGGCGCGCATGCGCTACCCGGAATGTTGCCCTATTAGATTGCCTTTTTATGACATCCGTATGACAGATAGAGACGCAGCATGCAACAAGCAACATGCGACAACGCGGATCTGGGTTTGTACGAAAGGGCAGAAATGTGGAGGGCTGCGAGCCATGGAAGGCGGTTTCTACGGTGTCCGGCATGGCTCGGCCGAAGGCCGCAGATGAAACGCCTCGGCGCGAAGTGATGCGGTTTCCCGTTCCCTGCAGGGGTAATTCGTGTTGTTGCGTGTCGCGTGCAGCGTGTTGCGTCTCTTAAAAATACTGAAAATACAGGCCGATAAACACGCAGGCCCCGGCCCAGTGGTTGTTCAGGAAGGCGTGGAAGCTGGGCCAGCGTTCGCGGTAGCGGATCAGGCTGTGCTGGTAGGCAAAGCTCAGGGCCATGCCGACCAGCCCGGCGTACCAGGGCCAGCTGAAGCCCAGCCGCTGGCCGACCATGATCAGTGCCAGCAGGGTGAGCGCCTGCAGCAGGCCGATCATCAAACGGTCCGCATCGCCGAACAGGATGGCGGTGCTCTTGATGCCCAGCTTCAGGTCGTCTTCACGGTCGCACATGGCGTATTCGGTGTCGTAGGCTACGGTCCACAGCACATTGGCTACGTACAGCAGCCAGGCGATTTCCGGCACCTCGCCGGTTTCAGCGGCAAAGGCCATGGGGATCGCCCAGCTAAAGGCCGCGCCCAGGAACAGCTGGGGCATAAAGGTGAAGCGCTTGGTGAAGGGGTACAGCACGGCGAGGCCCAGCCCGCCGAAGGAGAGCCAGAACGTCAATTCGTTGAGAAACAGCACCAGCCCAAAGGCCAGCAGCCCCAGCCCACAGAACAGCGCCAGCGCCTGCTTGGCGCTCAGTGCGCCGGTGGCCAGCGGGCGCCCCTGGGTGCGTTCCACATCGCCATCGAAATCCCGGTCGGCAAAATCGTTAATCACGCAGCCCGCCGCCCGCATGATCACCACACCCAGGAAGAACACCACAATCACGGTCAGGCTGGGGGTGCCGGCCCCGGCAATCCACACGGCCCACAGGGTGGGCCAGAGCAACAACAGCGTGCCGATGGGGCGATCCAGGCGCATCAGTTGAATATAGGGCCACAGGGCGGGGTAACGTTGTTCAACAAAGGCAAACATGGGACATCCGGTTGTCGGGGGGGCGAGGGTAAGTTTCAAGTTGAAAGTGAAAAGTTTCAAGGCGCGAATCGCGGTTGTTGCCAACCGTTTTGCAGTCACGCACCGGTGCTTGGTATCCCTCTCCTGTAGGAGCACCACTTGAGGTGCGAACCGCGTGTGAACGCGGCATCGGCCGAAGGCCGATCAGGAATGTCAGGGCTCGACAGCTCTTTCGGGAAAGGGATGGGAGTGGTTGCGACGCCATTATCCTCGCTGGCGCTCGGTTCGCACCTCAAGTGGTGCTCCTACAGGGGGATTTAGACGTGCAGTTGCCTGGAGTTTGCGCCTTGCAGCCCCTCTGCCTCCACCTTCTCCCACAACGCCGGCAGAAAATACTCGGCCACCAGCAGGGGGGCGCCGCGTTTGATAAAGCGCGACTGCCGGCCCCAGCACACCGGGTGATTCTGGCCCGGTGAGGCCAGCCGTGCCCACACCTGATCCCGTTGGCATACCGGGCGGTTGTATAGCTCCAGGCCCAGAGAGCGGCTGCCCATGTGGCCGAGGGAACGGTTGGCGCCGGCCAGGCTGGTCAGTGGCAGCACGCTGCGGGCCGCCACCACCGGGGTGCCGTCCAGGTGCAGGGTGACTTCGCGGATCAATGCGGCGCGGCGCACGGGCAGCGCCAGCAGCTGCCGTTCGTCGGCCCGCGGAAAGGCGATGGTATGCAGGCCGGGCACCACACTGAAGTGGCCGTGACGCTTGAGACGCCGGGTCAGGGAGTCCGGGTCGGCCATCCAGTCACGAATAACCGGGGGCAGCACCAGCTGTTCCAGCGGGCGCCAAAGGCTGTCAGGATGCAGGGCGGCAGGCAGCATGGCTCTCTCAGGATATCGCGTACTTTCGCGGGCGGCAGGACTATGGCCCATGTCCTGCGACAGAGCAAGCGGTCGCCAAATGCCCCGGGGGGCAAGAGAAATGGCGCCCTCGCGTCCTAATATGACAGTGCCCGCTGTCATTGATTTTTGCGCCGCACGCCGATAGGTTAACGCCCCCCGAGATACACCCTGTATGTAGCGTAGTGAGCAAGTGCTCACTTTTACCGATGAGGTTCACGATGAAGAAGTGGGAATGTGTAGTGTGCGGTTTCATCTATGACGAAGCCGAAGGTCTGCCCGACGAGGGTATCGAACCGGGTACCGCCTGGGACGACGTGCCGGAAGATTGGGTTTGCCCCGATTGCGGCGTGGGCAAGGAAGACTTCGAGATGGTGGAAATCTAGGCCACTGCGTCAGTCACATCGCCCGTCCATTAATCGTTAAGGATTGCTCATGCACCCTATTGTCATCATCGGTACCGGCCTGGCCGGCTTCAACACCGTCAAGGAATTCCGCAAGCTGGACAAGGAAACGCCTATCGTCATGCTCACCGCTGACGACGGCCGCAACTACTCCAAGCCCATGCTGTCTGCCGGTTTCACCAAGGAAAAAACCGCCGATGACCTGTGCATGGCCACCCCGGAAAAAGTGGCCGAGCAATTCAATGTAGACGTGCGCACCGGCGTGCATGTGGCCGGCATTGATGCCGCCAACAAGCGCGTGCTGCTGCCCGATGACCACCTGGACTACAGCAAGCTGGTACTGGCACTGGGCGCCGACACCTGGACCCCGCCGCTGGAAGGCGACGCGGTGGGTGAGGTGTTCTCGGTCAATGATTTGATGGACTACGGCAAATTCCGCGCGGCGGTGGACGGCAAGAAAACCGTGACCATCCTCGGTGGCGGCCTGATCGGCTGTGAATTCGCCAATGACCTGTCCAACGGTGGTTTCCAGGTATCCCTGGTCGAGCCCATGGGGCGCTGCCTGCCGTTGCTGTTGCCGGAACAGGCCTCCGAAGCCGTGGGCCGTGGCCTGGCGGATCTGGGGGTGCAGTTCCATTTTGGCCCGCTGGCCAAGGCGGTACACCACGGCGATAACGGTCAACTGGTCACCGAGCTGTCCGACGGCAGCAAACTGGAATCCGACGTGGTGCTTTCGGCCATTGGCCTGCGCCCGCGTATCAGCATGGCCAAGGAAGCCGGCCTGGACACCAATCGCGGCATCCTGACCGACAAGACCCTGCGTACCAGTGCGGACGACATTTATGCGCTGGGTGACTGCGCGGAAGTGCAGGGCCATGTGCTGCCCTACGTCCTGCCGCTGATGGCCTCTGCCCGTGCCCTGGCGAAAACCCTGGCCGGCGATACCACCGAAGTCAGCTACGGCGTCATGCCGGTGACCATCAAGACCCCGGCGTGCCCGGTGGTGGTCTGCCCTGCTGCGGAAGGCAGCGAAGGCGACTGGGAAGTGCAAGCGGATGGCAATACCGTGCAGGCACTGTTCCGCGGCAAGGACGGCAGCCTGCTGGGTTATGCCCTTACCGGTGAAGCGGTGAAAGAGAAAATGAAACTCAACAAGGAACTGCCGGCAGTCATGCCGTAGGGACGCAACACGCTTCACGCATCACACCGGTGGTGTGTGTAGCATGTGGCGTGTTGCTGATTTGATTAAGGACGGTCCATGAAATTTTCACTGGTATTGCTGGTGCTTGGTTGGCGGCTGCGCTGGCTGGCGTCGCGAAACGCTGGCTTCCAAAAGCAACTGGAGAACCGCAATGTGGTGATGCAGTGGCGGACGTTTGCGGGCAAGCCGGCGCGCAGTTTTCATTTCATGCCGGGCAAGGTGGTATCCAAAGCCGGCATTCACAGTGAGCCTACGGTAACCCTGAACTTCAAGGACGCTGGTTACGCGTTCCGCACCCTGCAGGTGGCGGGCAAGAACCAGATGGCCTTTATGGAAGGCATGCAGGCCGGTGATATCAAGATCGAAGGCGACCCGGGCCAGCTTATGTGGTTCATGACCTTGATGAAATTCATCATGCCCGGTGGCAAGAAATAACCATGAAGCATCTGTTGTCTGGCCTTGCGTTGCTGGCGGTGGCTGCTGTGGCCCAGGCAGGGGACGCGCTTTCCCTGCCACCGCTGGATACTTATGGTTTTGTCTCCGGTCGGGCTGCGACCGAGGCGGATGTCAGTGCGGGCGATGCGGTGTTCCTGTTCAAGGAAGATGGTTTGATTATTGGCCAGCCACTGGATATTCAGGTCCCCCAGTATGCGGTATTCCGCGGCAGCAACGAGGCTGCCTCGGGCTACGTGATCATCGTCCAGGCCGAGCAGGCCGCCGGCGTCCCGGTTGTGGCCGCCCGGTTCTTCAGTGATGGCAAGGTGGTAACCGGTACACCGGAAGAATTCACTCTCCTGGGTGACATGGGGCAGCCGCTGGAACAGTAGTGCCGAAGGTGGCTGAACGGGCTATCTTTTTCGGTGTGGAGATTCGATCCACGCAAGCTTTTCCTCCCCCTGATATAGCATCAGCCCCGTAGTCGGGTTTACCCAAGGGCACAGAGAGCCTGAAAGGCGTAACCCGACAATCCTTCTCCCTTCATCGGGCGCGCGTCAGGCCTTGGCCTGAACCGGGAACCCCAGTAGTCTGTAAGCGCTTTCCAATCCATTCGCCTCAAGGACTGTGTATGTTGATGGCTCAACGTGTTTTTGCGTTCTGTGCGGTACTGCTGCTGGCGGCCTGCGCCACTACCACCGAAACCAATTCCACCTGGCAAACCAAAACCGGTGAAGCACGGCCGAGCTTTGCCCATCTGTATGTGCTGGTGCTGTCAGAAAATGCAGTGGCCTCTGCGGCGGTGGAACAGCAAGTGAAGAAGAGCCTCGCCAAGCGCAAGGTGGACGCCACGCTGGCCAGCGCCACCCTGCCCGCAGCCAACCAGCAGGCGGCGGATTTCCGCAGCAAGGTGGAGCAGGCAGTAAAAGAGAGCGGCTCCGATGGCGTCATGGTGATCACCCTGCTGAAAAGCCAGGAGCGTGACGAATACATGCCGCCCACGGTGGACTACCTGCCCATGGCGTCGGCGCCCATGTACCTGGGTTACGGCCCCTATGTGGGTTACAGCTACAGCGCGGTATATCAGCCCGGCTACTACCAGAATGCCACTGACTACTACCTGCAGACCCAGCTTTATAACGCCGAGACGGAAAAGCCGGTGTGGCAGGCCCAGTCCCGCAGCATGAACCCCTATAACCTGAAAAGCGGTGCGGAAGGCTATGCCAAGAGCGTGGTAGGCAAGCTTGACCGTGATGGTGCCCTGAAGCGTTAGGGTATCGCGTTAACCGGTATGCCCGGGTGCTGTGGTGCGACGCCACAGCACCCACCCCATCAAGATGCCCCGCCCGGCCATAAAGCCGTTCATGGTCAGCCACAGGCCATGGTTATCCCAGCCCCGTGTCAGTGCCCACAGCGCAAAGAACAGCCCCATTGCGACCAACATGGTGTTGCGCATGGCGGCTCCCCAGGTGGCGCCCACGAAAATGCCATCCAGCCAGAAACCGGCACTGGCGGTGAGTGGCAATAGCAGCATCCAGGGGAGATAGGCCACCGCCGCATCGCGGATCGATGGCAGGTCGGTGAGCAAGTGAATCAACGGCACGCCTCCCAGAGCAAAAACCAGCATCGCCAACGCCGCGCAGCCCACGGTCCAGCGGCCGGTGGCGCGCACTGCGGCCAGGAAGGCTGCGCGATCGCGTTGCCCGTGGGCCTCGCCGACCAGTGCCTCGGCGGCATTGGCAAAGCCATCCAGCAGGTTGCTGAGCAACAACAAGAAAGTAATCAATACCGCATTGGCCGCCAGCGTCGCATCGCCGAGTCGGGCCCCCTGGGCGGTGAAGAAAAAGAAGCAGGTGAGCAGCGCCAGGCTGCGGATAAAAATATCCCGATTCACCGCCATCAACGCCAGAATCGCCGACGGCTGCCACAGGGTTTCCTGGTTGGCAGGTGGGCGCAGGGCGGCGCGCAGCCAGAACAGCCCGCCGGCCAGGCCCACATATTCCGCACAGGCGCTGGCGATGGCCACGCCGCGCACATCCAGGTGCCAGACCTGCACCAGCAGCACATCGAGTAACGCGTTGGTGCTGTGCATCAGCACGGTCATTTTCAGGGGAACGCGGGTGTTATGGGTGCCGATGGCGAAGCCGATCAGGGCGAAGTTGGCCAGCGCGGCGGGGGCGCCAAGAATGCGGATATTGATGTAATCCTGCGCCAGGTGTTGCACCGCGTCACTGCCACCCAGTAACCACAGGCCGGTATCACGCAGCAGCGGCGACATGAGAATCAACCCGAGCCCGAGCAACGCGGACAGCAACAAGCCACGCAGTAACACCACCCGGGTGTCCCGTTCCCCGCCCCGCGCCTGCGAGGCAAACCCGGTGGTGCCCATGCGCAGGAAATTGAACGAGAAATACAGGAACATGAAAAAGTTGCTGCCCAGCGCCACGGCGGCCAGATAGCGGGGATGCTCCAGGTGCCCCACCACTGCCGTATCCACCAGCCCCAGCAGCGGTGCCGTCAGGTTCGACAGCAACAACGGCCAGGCCAGCATCCAGATGCGTTGGTTCAGCGATGTCATCAGATAGACTACGCCTATTCGTAGGAGCGTCGCTGGCGGCGCGATAACCCAGGTTGCGAGGCACGAGGAACGAGAAGCGAAAACCTGACTTGTCCGGCTTTCAGGTTTCGATTTTCGAAACTCGCTTCTCGCAACTCGAGACGGTATTTATCGTATCGAGCCGCCAGCGACGCTCCTGCCACTGGGGGCGTCACGTCCGGCGCAGCAACGTCAGCACAAACAAACTGCTGGCGGCCACCACGATAGACGGCCCCACCGGGGTATTGGCGAACCAGCTCACCGCCAGCCCGGCCAGCACCGACGCGGTACCCAACACGCTGGCCACTGCAGCCATCTGCGCCGGGGTATGGGTCAGCCGGCGGGCGCTGGCAGCAGGAATCACCAGCAGCGAGGTAATCAGCAGCACGCCCACGGTACGAATAGCGCCAGCAATCAGCAGGGCCAGCAACAGCATCAGCAGTAACCGGGTGCGTTGCACCGCGATGCCTTCCACCTGGGCCAGCTCTTCGTTGACGGTAATGCTGAGCAGCGCCCGCCATTGCCACAGCATCAGCAGCAAGATGACGATGGCGCCCACCCACAGGCCGATCACATCCTGCCAACCCACGGCCAGCAGGTCCCCGAACAGATAGGCGAACAGGTCCACCTGAATGCCGGTTTGCAGGCTGATGGCAATCACCCCCAACGCCAGGGTGGTGTGGGCGACAATGCCGAGCAGGGTGTCGCCGGCCAGCTGCCGTTGCCGTTGCAGGCCACTGAGTGCAGCGGCAAGCCCCAGGCAGACGGCCACCACCGCCACGTACAGGCTGATATCCAGGGCCAGCCCCAACGCCGCGCCCAGCAACGCGCCGTGGGCCAGGGTGTCGCCGAAAAAGGCCATGCGCCGCCACACCACAAAGGCGCCCATGGGGCCGGAGACCAGGGCCACGGCGAGCCCGGCCAGCAGCGGGGGCAATAACAGTTCAATCATGGTTGCAGGGCCCGTCGTGGTCGTGGTGATGGCTGTGTGCGTGAGAATGGGTGGCGTTGCCGTGCAAATCATGGTCGTGATCATGATCGTGGGTATACAGCGCCAGGTTCGGGGTGCCGGCGCCGGGGCCGAACAGCTCGTGGTAGGCCGGGTCCCGGCTCACCGATTCCGGGCTGCCGGAGCAGCACACGTGGCGCTGCAGGCAGATCACCTCATCGGTGGCGGCCATGACCAGGTGCAGGTCGTGGGAGATCAGCAGAATGGCGCAGCCGAGTTCGTCGCGCACGGTCTTGAGCAGGCCATAGAGGGCATTTTGCCCGGCCACGTCCACGCCTTGGGCGGGTTCGTCCAGCACCAGCAGGTCTGGTTTGCGCAACAAGGCCCGGGCCAGTAGTACCCGCTGCATCTCGCCGCCGGACAACTGCTGCACACCGCGCCGGCGCAGATGTGCTACCCCGGCCCGCTCCAGCGCGGCCCGCCGGGAGGCCGTGGGCCCCGGTGCGGCCAGCCACAAAAAGCGATCCACGGTGAGCGGCAGGCTGTCGTCAATCTTGATGTGCTGGGGCATGTAGCCCACCCGCAGGCCCTTGCGGCGGCTGACGGTGCCGCCGCTGCCGTTATCCGGTTGCACCAGCCCCAGCACCAGCCGCGCGAGGGTGCTCTTGCCGGCCCCGTTGGGACCGATCAGCGTGGTAATGCGGCCGGGGGCCAGGGTCAGGCTGACGTCAGACAGCACGGCATTGCCGCCGAGGGTGACAGACACCGACTGCACAGTGACCAGAGGTTCTGACATAAGAAAGGGCCCGAAGTACAAAGGCGCAATGATATACTGCCGCTCTTTCGCCTGCACGAAGCAGGCTTGCTGTAGGGGCGCCGCCAGCGACGCGATAAACCCAGTAACGAGTAACGAGTGACGAGAAGCGAAAATCATCGGGCTTTCCCCCCGTTTGAGGTTTGCCTTTCGAAACTCGCTTCTCGCAACTCGATACTGCATCTATCGTATCGCGCCGCCAGCGACGCTCCTGCAGGGTGCTATTTGAGGAAGTGATGCGCAGTTTGTGGTTGGTAATGTTGATGGTGCTCAGTGCTCAGGCAATGAGTCAGACGGTGGTGGCCAGTGTGGAGCCGCTGGCCAAGGTGCTGCGCAGCCTTTATGACGATAGCGTCACGGTAACGACCTTGCTGCAGGCCAACCAGAATCCGCATCAGCTGGCGCTCTCCCCAAGGCAGGCGCTGGCCGTTCAGCAGGCCGATCTGATGGTGTGGCTGGGGGCCGGGGTGGAGGCGCCGCTGGCACCACTGGTGGCCCGTCGCCAGGGGCCATCGGTGGCCCTGTTGGGATTGGAGGGGGTGCACCGGCGCACTGGCGGGCACGACCATCACGACGACCATGATCATGATCCGCGCACCAGCCATGACGCTACCACCGACCCACACCTGTGGTTGTCCGTGGACAATATGGCGCTACTGGCGGGCGCGGTGGGCCAACGTTTTCCGGCGGGGTTGCAGCCGGGCCAGCCGCAGCAGTGGCAGCAGGCGGCCGCGGATCAGTTGCAGGCGGAGCGCGAGCGGTTGACGCCGCTGGCCCAGGTGCCCTGGCTGAGCTATCACCAACCCTGGGGCTACCTGAGCGAGAGCCTGGGGCTGGCGGAGCCGTTGGTGGTGTCGGAACAGCTGGATGCGGGGCCGGGCAGCCGGCGTTTTGTCACTCTGGCAGGGCAGGTGCGTGATCAGCAGGTGCGTTGCGCGGTGCAGGAACCGGAGGCGCGGGCCGGCTTGCTCAAGCGTTTGTGCCCGGACTGTTATGTCCAGCCGCAGGATCCGCTGGGCCGTGATTCGTCACAACAGGAATACCTGCCCTGGTTGGCGGAGCTCAGCGCCGGTTTCGCCCAGTGCCTGCGCGCGGCACGCGGCTGAATGCCCGTTTTCTGAGCGGCACGCGGTTGCCGCATGGGGTGGGGCCGGCTTACAGGTCGCGTATCGGGATCAGGTTCGGCGGAGCGGGCGGCGGGGTATTCTCTGGCACCGTTGCCGGGCGCACGGTTTCGGCCTGCCGCTGGCGCATTTCCTGCTGTTCGTTTTCCAGATAGCGCGCTTCTGCACTCAGGGCATTGAGCCCCCGGTTCTCGTCGCTGGTATCCAGCTCCACCGGTGATTGCAGGTACAGGGAATCCATCTCCTCGCCATCCATGGGGTGGGCGGGGCCTTTTTCCCGGGTTTGCGGGGCCGCATCGTCCGGCGGGGCGGTGTCCGGCAGTTGCTCGGCCGCCCAGGCAAGGCCCGGGGCCAGAATCAGTGTTTTTAGTATTGTTTTCATGGTTCTGATCATAGCGCTCTCGAGCGAAAGGGGGAATCGGTTCGCACTTTTACCGCCCTGTTGAGTGTCAAGGCGGGTCAATACGCGGGTGACAGGGTGTAGAGCCATTGAGGCAACCTCCGAAACGGGTATGCTGATGCGCTTGATCTAAAAAGGCGGTAAGACCTGCATGGCGCAACACGACGCACAACCATTGGCGATGGCCTGCTGGGATATATCCTGGCTGCTGCAGCGCGATATTCGCGATGGCGCCTATGCTTCGTTGGAGCGCGTGCTGGATGAGACCGAGCGGCGCGGCTTTAACACCCTGCGCCTGGACCCCTGCCCCCACCTGATCGCCACCCCGGAAAACGGTATCCACATGGACCGCTGCGAGCTGATGCCCCAGGGCGCGCCGGCGGTGGAAGTGAAAATCCGTCATCAGCTTCAGCAGCTACTGCAGTCGGCTCACGAGCGTGGCTTCAAGGTCTGGTTCAGCAGCCGTTTTATCAACGACAGCCGCGCGCGCCGTTCCTTTGTGCGTCGCCCGGAAGATTTTGTCGCGGTGTGGAGTGAAACCCTGTCGCTGGTGGAGCAGTGGGGGTATCTGGGGGACGTGGCAGGGCTGGACTTCTGCTATCAGTTTCCGTCGCTGCCTCACGCCCACGGGGTTGCCCGGCGCGTGTTCAGGCGCTCCCCGGAACGGTCACTGCCGTCGCACTGGTCCGCTACGGCCAGCGAACGTCTGGAAGAATATCTGCGCGATATTCCGCGCGCCTTGCACGCCCTGTTTCCGTCTGTGCCCGTGGGGCTGAGTACCACGGCGGCGCTCAGTGAGCAGCTGCGGCAGCTGGATACCAGTGAGCTGGATTTCCTTGATTTCAGTTTGTGGCTGGATGATGACCCCCGCTACCGGCTGGCCAGCGGTGAGGCCATGCCGGCTGCCGGCCTGCTGGGCAAGCTGGCCAATCCCATGAAGCAGTTGTTGCTGGACGCCGGCGGCATGCATTGGCAGCGGCGGCTGGAAGACCAGTTGCAGCGGCGCATGGCATTCACCCGACTGCGTCGCTTGCAGCCGGTGATCAGCGAAGGCTTTGTGCGCCAGCCACAGGATTTGCGCAAGCTGCCCACGGGGTGGGCGGACTTGCATGAAATGATGGTGGTGAATGCCCTGACCCAGGGCGTGGAAGCGCTGACGCCCACCTCGCTGGCGTGCCCCAGTTACCCCTGGTTATGGCAGGAAGAGGAATACCTGGCGCACCTGAATCACCTGATTCTGTCTGGCTCATCATAGCCGGACGCTACCCCGCCCCCAAGCTACAGCGCAGGAAGACTCTGTGCCTTGTCATTACGACAAAGAGCGCGCCCATCGTGTTTGGACGCGGCGCCGAACGTTGCAGGTCTGGGCGGCAGTGGTTCGTGTTGTAGCTTGGGGCGTGTAGCGTGCGGCGTCTCTCTTTCTACACCGTTAACGCCTTCAGCCGCTGCCGATAAATCCGCGCAAACTCCTCCGGGTCCTTGCTGCCCTGCCCTTCACTGTGGTCGGACACCGGGCCGGCCAGGCGCGATAACCAGAATCGCAGCGCGGCCACTGCCAGCGCTTCGCACAGGCGGCTGTGGTCCACGCTGCGGCCCTGTTCCCGGTAGGCAGACAGCAACGCCTGTTCCCGCTCGGGTTCGATCTGCCCATGGGCGTCCACACACCAGTCGTTGAGGGCCACGGCCAGGTCGTATTCCGGGTGATCCAGGCAGGCGTTGTAGAAATCCAGCAGGGCGCTGATCTGCCCGTCTTCCCATAACAGATTGTCGCGAAACAGGTCGCCGTGGATCAGGGTGCTGCCGGCGGGCTGGGCCAGCCAGTCATGCAGCAGGGCGGCGGCGGTGTCGCGCTCGGCTTCGGGGAGCCTGCGCAGGTGGTCAGAGAAGTCACGTAGACGCTCACGTTCGCTGGTCAATGGCTGCAGCGAGCTTGTGTCGCTGGCGTGCAGCCGGGCCAGCAAGGTGCCCACCTGTCGGCAGCGATCCGCATCCACAGCAAAATCGTGCTGGCCGGGCAATCGGGGCATCAGCACCGCGGGTTTGTCTGCCACGGTAATCTGGTCCTTGCCGTCGGCATCCGGCAGCGGCGCGGGGACCGGCAGGTGCTGTTCCGCCAGATGTTCCAGCAGGGTCAGGTACGGCGCCAGGGCCGTCGGGTCCAGGGATTCGAACACGGTGAGTACCAGCGGGCTGGGCTGACCATGGCGATCTCGGGCCTCGATCAGGAAGGTGCTGTTCTCGATGCCGTGGCTGGCGGCGTGATAATCACGCAGCTGGAAACCGAACGGCGTCAGCACGTCTGCCAACTGGGCGTGGCTGAGCGGGGTGTACACCGACATCACAATCCTCTTGCTTGATGAAAAAAGGCCGCAGATGACCAGACTCTGCACGCGGGCAATGGTATAACAGGCCGTCGATGCGCATCAGCAAAGCGCATAATCCCAACAATAACAAAAAGGACGACAGGCAATGCGTTACTGGATGCTTTTCGGGTTGTTGTTCAGTCCCGCTCTGTGGGCGGACCCGGTAGCCCACTATCAGGATCAGCGTTCCGCCTATGTGGCCGGTAACCTGATGCACCTCAATCTCGATTATGACAGCCGGGAGGTAACGCCCTCCGGGGTTGGCCTGCGTCTGGGTGGCATGGTCAATCCCTACTGGGGGGTGGAGCTGCGCGCGGCCACCGGGCCGTCGCCGGACACCTACCGGCCGGAAAACAGCCGCACCAAGGTTGATTATACCGTAGACCACGTCGGCGCACTGCTGGCCACCGGGCGTTTCCCGTTCAAGTCACCGGTGGCCCTGCCCTATGTAGAGAACCTGTTTGTGCAGGGTTTTGCCGGCATTGCAGATGTGAAGGTGAAAACCGTTACGCGCAAATGCAATGCGCGGGGCTGCCGGGACGATACCGCCCGCAATGACGACACCAGCCTGGCCTTTGGTGCGGGCATTGGCCTGCGCACGGAATTCAATCTGGGGCTGACCCTGGAATACATGCAATACATCGATGAAGAGTACCTGACCGTCACCGGCATCGAAGGTGGCCTGGAATGGTATTTTTGATAACGCGGCATGCTTCACGCTGCACGCAACACGGGTAAAAGAACGCCACGTGAAACGGGAAAGCCCTGAGCGCCAGATGTGGCTGCGGGTTTCCCGGTTTAGCGTGCCGCGTGGTGCATGCCGCCTGTGGCGGCCTTTTAAGGAGAACTCATGAATCCTGCTGTTTTTGAGCGGGCGACCGTACGCGCCCTGATGACGTTGCCCGGCCCGGTGCTGGCGCGTTTTGCTGCCGGACTGGAAACCCACAGTCGTTCGCATCTGGATGCGCGGCTGCGTTTTCTGCTGGCACTCAGCAGCGCCAAGCCAACGCTGGATTCAGGCACGGTTGAGCAGGCCCGGCGAACCTACCGGGAGATGATCGCGCTGCTGGATGTGGCGCCGATTCGTCTCCCCGTGGTGGTGGATCACCAGGTCACGGTGGACGACGGCAGCCAGATTTTGGTGCGTCGTTACCGCCCGGCCAATGCGCCGCGAGTGGCTCCCGCCATTCTGTTTTTTCACGGTGGCGGTTTTACCGTGGGCGGCGTGGAAGAGTACGACCGGCTGTGCCGCTATATTGCTGATCGCACCAATGCGGTGGTGCTCAGTGTGGATTACCGGTTGGCCCCGGAGCATCCTGCGCCCACCGGCATGGATGATTCGTTTGCCGCCTGGCGCTGGTTGCTGGATAACACCGCTCAACTGGGCCTGGATCCGCAGCGGTTGGCGGTGATGGGCGATAGTGCTGGCGGTTGCATGAGTGCGGTGGTGTCACAACAGGCCAAGCTGGCAGGCCTGCCGCCGCCGGCGTTGCAGGTGTTGATCTACCCCACCACGGACGGTGCCCTGGCCCACCCTTCCGTGCAGACGCTGGGGCAGGGCTTCGGGCTGGATCTGGCCTTGCTGCACTGGTTCCGTGACCACTTTATTCAGGACCCGGCACTGATCGAAGACTATCGTATCTCACCCCTGCGCAACCCGGATCTGGCCGGTCAGCCCCCGGCAATTGTGATTACCGCGACGGATCCGTTGCGGGATGAAGGCCTGGAGTACGCCGAAAAACTGCGTGCGGCGGGGAGCACCGTGACCTCACTGGATTACCCGGAACTGGTGCATGGATTTATTTCCATGGGCGGGGTGATTCCGGCAGCCCGCAAGGCGTTGAATGATATTTGTGATGCCACCGCTCAGCGGTTGTAGATCAGCGGCAAGCTTCAAGTCGCGCCCGGTGCTTTGGGCGCGACTTCTGTGCATGCAAGACTGCAAGGGCTGATTCGCGTTGTAGCTTGAAGCTTGTTGCTTGCAGCGGGTCTTTAAAACTCCCCCACAAACTGGTTATAAAACTGCCGCGCGGTGCGGCCGGAGCGCACGCCCTTCTCCATGGAAAAGCGCCGGGCCCGCACGTGCAGTTGCTCCCGGTCTTCCACTGCGCCGAACAGGTGGTCGACGATCTCGAAATACTGCGCCTCATTGATCGGATAAAAACTCAGCCCCAGGCCAAACCGGTCTGACAGCGAAATTTTCTCCTCCACCACATCGCCGTGATGCAGCTCCCGGTTTACCACCTGGGTCTGCTCGTTATCTTTCATGTATTCGGGGAGCAGATGGCGGCGGTTGCTGGTGGCGTAGATGCGCACGTTCTCCGGCGGCAATTCCAGTGACCCTTCCAGCACGCTCTTCAAATGCTTGTACTGGTTTTCGCCATCTTCGAAGGACAGGTCATCACAGTAAATGATGAAGCGCTGACTGCGATCGCGAATATCGTCAACGATATCCGGCAGATCGTGCAGGTCATCCTTGTCCACCTCGATCACGCGCAGTCCGCGCGCGGAATATTCATTGAGCAAGGCTTTGACGATGGAAGACTTGCCGGTGCCGCGGCTGCCCCACAGCAACACATGATTGCAGGGCTGGCCGGCCAGAAAACGTTCCGTGTTCTGCACCAGTTTGGCTTTCTGGGTATCGATGCCGAGCAGGTCATGCAGGCGTACCGGGTCCGGGTGAGGAACAGGGCGCAGCGTTTGTGAACGGCCACGCCAGATGGCCGCCGGCGTGTGGCGCCAGTCGATGGGTCGATGGGGGGAGTGCATGGAAAGCCTCGCGGACAACGGAAAAATAATGGCTGCCAAAGTTTAACGCACCCCATGGGCAAACGCAGGCTGCGTTCGTAGCGAACTTTATCTATGCTTGGGTCTCAGAGATATCCTCAGGGAACCTCTGAATAACTCATTGCGTACTCAGTCTTTCAGGCTGGTTCGCAATCTAGGCGCGCTTTTGAAGGTGTATGTCCATCCATCGAAAAAGCGCAACAACGAGTGCGGGCCAGCCTGGAAGACCCGGAGGGCGCGGCCTGAAGTGCACATCTGCTGCGCCTTGCCTCGCGGAAAGGGAGCCACCCTGACCATCGAGACAAGACACAACAGCTGCACGCTTCAGGCCACGCTGAGCATGCACGGAGTTATTCAGAGGTTCCCTCAGTAATGCGCATTCACGCGTGCGCTGATGCACGCGGTACACGCGCCGACACACGCGACAAGGAGAGCAATATGAAAGCTGCCGTTCTGGCTGCAACGGGTCTGGCCCTGGTATTGGCGGGCTGTAGTTCCTCGTACGACAACGATTACCCCATGGGCCTGCCGAACGACACGCTCACCTGCCCGGATGATCCGCCCGATGTGTGCACCATGGATTACCGTCCGGTGTTTGGTTACGACCAGCAGGGCGGCATTCTGGGTGAGTTCTCCAACGCCTGTGGGGCCTGCGCCACCGATGGCGTGAAATATACCTCGGAAAAGAACGACCCGAATATGCCGGGCCCGGTGCCCGAGACGCCGGCAGCACCTGCGGATGAAGCGGCTCCCGCCGCGCCGTCCCGTTATTGATCTGCCCTGACCCGAGGCCGCTTTGGCGAACGCGTTAACCCTGCTGCTGGATTTTGACGACCAGTATCGCCGCGATGTGGATCAGAACCACGCGTTCCTGCATCGCCGTGATCGGCGTTTTGCCCAGCAGCAACAGGAACAGCGGCAGCCGCTCACTGTGCCCGCCTGGCTGGCATCCCTGCATGCGCTCAACGGCCAGCGCCAGGTGGACAGCGGCCGCGATCCGCGCCTGCGTGGCTGGCGTCAGGCGCGCTGGGTATTTGCTGGCCTGGGAGCCGTGCTGGGCGTGGTCTTCATGCTGGGCCTGCTTTATTACGATGGTGGCCAGCAGATCAACGTGACCTTGCTGGTGGCGCTGGTGGGTCTGCAAGGGCTGCTGGCGTTATTCACCAGCGTGCAGGCCTGGCTGGGCTGGCAGCCCTGGCGCACCCTGCTGGGCCGTTGGCGTGGAAATGACGATGCGTTGGCATCGTTGCGCCCGGTGCTATCCGCCCGGGTGGCGCACACCGGCGGTTTGATGTTTGCCCTCACCGGGTTGCTGACCTTGCTGTTGCTGGTGGCGGTGCAGGATCTGGCGTTTGGCTGGAGTACTACCTTGCAGGCGTCCGCCGTCGGTTATCACCAGTGGATCAGTGCGCTGGCGCTGCCCTGGCAGTCCCTGTGGCCGGACGCGGTACCGTCGCTGGCGTTGGTGGAGGCCTCCCAGTTTTACCGGCTACAGCAGGACAGTGGCGTGGCCAACCCGGCCCTGCTGGGGACCTGGTGGCCGTTCGTGTTGATGCTGTGGCTGGTGTATGTGCTGCTGCCCCGCTGTGTGTTGCTGATGCTGGCGGCGCTGCAATTACGCTGGCAAAGCCACCGTGCCCTGCGCGCCCACCCGGGCTGGCAGCCGCTCCATTACCGCTTCGATACGCCCTGGGTGGACACCCGAGGCGACGATGAGGGGCAGGCAGCCCCGGCCCCGGCCCACACCGCCCTGTCGCCACTCCCTGCCAGCACCACCCTGATCCACTGGGCCGGCGCGGGCCTGCAGTCTGCATCACTCGGTGCCGCCCTGTCGGTGGACCCGGCGCCGTTGCAGTTGCGTGCTGGTGGCAATAGCAGTCTGGATGAGGATGCCCGGGTGTTGGCACAGGCGGCGGAATCCGGGCAGCCGGTGATTGTGGTGGCCCGGGGCTGGGAACCGCCCACCGGTGAGCTGAGCGACTTTATTTTTGATGCCCGCGAACAGGGCGTGACGGCGCTGCTGGCGCTGGTGCCATTGGCTGATGAAGGTGGCGAGGCGTTGGCCGACGCGGGATTGCTCGCCCAGTGGCAACGCTTTGTGGACCGCCAGCGCGACAGCCAGTTATTGCTGTGTGCCCCGGTTGCGGCAGAGAAGGAGCAGGAAGCCTGATGCACGAACCCGACAGCCCCACTCCCGCGCCTTCCGTGGATCTGCCGCGCTTTGCCGTGGTGGGCCATCCCAACAAGGGCAAGTCCAGCGTGGTGGCGACGCTCGCCCAGAACGACAGCATCGCCATCGCCATGGAGCCCGGCACCACCCGCGACAGCCACCGTTACCCCATGAAAGTGGATGAGGTGACGCTCTATGAGCTGATCGACACCCCCGGCTTTCAACGCCCGCGCAAAGTGCTGGCCTGGTTACAGGGCCACAGCCTGTCCGCCTCAGACCGGCCGGAGACAGTGGCCGCTTTCGTGACCCAGCACCGTGATGACCCGCGTTACCACGACGAGTGTGAATTGTTGCGGCCCATCGTGGAGGGCGCCGGGATCATCTATGTGGTGGATGGCTCAGTGCCCTATAACCGCGAGCATGAAGCGGAAATGAACATCCTGCGCTGGACCGGCCGGCCCAGCCTGGCGCTGATCAACCAGATCGGCCCGGACGACCACAGCGCCGCCTGGGAGGCCGCGCTGGGCCAGTATTTCCAGATCGTGCGGCGCTTCGATGCGGTGCGCGCCCCGTTTGAAAAACACCTGGACCTGTTACGCAGTTTTGGCCAGCTGGCGCCCCACTGGCGGGAACCGCTGGATGCCGCGCTGGAGTATCTGCAGGCCCTCAAGTTCGGCCGCGACAGTCAGGCCCTGGAGCGCATCGCCGATGCCTTGATCGACATGCTCGGCCATCAGGAAACCGCACGGCTGAGTGAGTTCGAAGACGCCAGCCCCCTGTTGCCCAAGCTGCAACAGCGCTGGCAGAACTGGCAGCGTGAGCGCGAACAACGGCTGCGGGTGGCGGTGGAAGACCTGTACCAGCATCGCCGCCTGCAGCGTCAGGAAGAGGCGTTGGTGACCCCGGAAGGCGGTGACCTGTTCAGTGAGCGCACCCGCCAGCTATGGGGCATCAGCAAGACCCAGCTGGCCGCCGCCGGTTTTGGCGCCGGCGCCGTGGGCGGTGCCGGCATTGATGCGGTGGCGCTGGGGCATTCGTTGGGTGCCGGGGCACTGATTGGCGGGCTGCTGGGTGCTGCCGGCAGCTACTACTACAGCGACAAGCTCACCAAACTGAAATTCGGCCCGCTCAGTGGCGGCTTTCGCGAGGCGGTTTACGGCCCCCTGCGGGACCCGCAGTTTGCCTATGTGGTGCTGGGCCGGGCCCTGCTGCATTGGTATCAGGTCAGCCAGCGCAACCACGCCGGCCGCGATGTGCTGGTGGTTACCGGGGCGCAGGACCACTGGCTGGCACAGATGGAGCGCAGCCATCGCAATGGCCTGCAAAAAAGCCTGCAGGCCCTCGCCAGCCGCCGTTTTGATCCCAGCAAACGTCAGCGGTTGATCGAGCAACTGGAGCTGGCCCAGCAGGCGTTCGCCCAGTGGCAGCTACGGCCTTTTCAGGAATCCGGCGAAGCGTCCCCCAATTAAGCTATTAATATCAGTGACATAGGGGTGATCCCCAAGCGGTGATAACTCGGTGACAACCGAATAGTTCATTTGTGTACTATTTCGTTGTATACTTTATGAATCATGTTCATAAAGATTCAGGAGGGCTGTGTGAGCCGCTTCGACGCCACCGAAAACCGCATCAACCTGACCCACCAGCGCTTCCCCGGCTACCCCCGGGAACCGGCCATGCTGGTGCGGCTGGTAAAAGCCATCTCCCAGCACGTCCACGACACCGCCAACCTGGTGCTGCGCCAGTACGGGCTCAATCACACGGACTACAACGTGCTGATGATGCTGTATGGCTGCCAGCAGGAGGGCATGACCGTCACCCAGCTGCGTGATGCGGCGGCAGAGAAGTCGGCCAACGTGACCCGGGTGTGCAATATTCTCTACGACCGGGGCTGGATGGCCCGCTTTGCCGATCCCCAGGACCGGCGCCGCGTGCTGGTGTCCCTGACCCCGGAAGGGGAGGCGCTGGTGGAGCAGTTTCTGCCATCCATGTCGTCCTTGCTGAATCAGTACGGGGCCGCCTTCGATGCCCGGGAAAGCGCCCAGCTGGAAAGCCTGTTAAAGCGGTTGCTGGGGGTGGCCGAGCAGATCGAGCGCGAGCTGTGAGCGCGCCAGCATGAATGCCCGGCAGGAGACCGCCTCGCCCCGGCCATGGCTGATGGGCCAGTTGCGCGAAACCGCACTGGACTGGCTCTACGTGGGCAAGGCGCTGCTGGCCATTTTTATCGGTGGCTGGCTGGCCATGCGCATGGACCTGCAGCAGCCAGCGACCACCATGATGACGGTGGCGCTGGTGATGCACCCGGCCAGTGGCATGGTGCTGGCGAAAAGTTTCTACCGGGCCATGGGCACACTGGTGGGCTGTGGCGTGGCTATCGCGCTGGTGGGCCTGTTCCCGCAGCAGCGTGAACTGTTGCTGGTGGGCATGGCCCTGTGGATTGGTCTGTGCGCCGCCGGGGCGTCCCTGTATCGCAACTTCATGTCCTACGGTTTTGTGCTGTCTGGCTACACCGTGGCCATCGTGGTGCTGCCGGTGGTGCAGCATCCGCTGGGGCTGTTTGATTCGGCGGTGATGCGGGTCAGCGAAGTGATGCTGGGCATTCTGGTGGCAGGGTTGGTGGGGGATGTGCTGTTTCCCCAGCGGCTGCGCATGACCCTGCGCCAGCAATTGGCCGATCAATACAGCGGTTTTCTGGCGTTTGTGCGCGGCAGCCTGGGCGGCGTGCTGGCCCGTGAGGCGCTGGAAGAGGCCCACATGCGGTTTGTCGGCGAGACCATTCAGGTGGAAAGCCTGCGCAGCTCCGTGGTGTTCGAGGATGCCGGGGTGCGGGCGCACAGCCCACGCCTGCGCCAGCTTAATCAGCACTTTATGGAAGTCTCCACCAGTTACCAGACCCTGCATCACCTGATGAACCGCATGCATGCGCCCCATCACCGGGACACCCGCGATCGCTTGAGGCAATTGTGCGTGTTTACCGCCACCGCGCTGCAAGGGGATTGTCAGCCCAGCCCGGAGGCTGCGGCGCGGCTGTCGCTGGCGTTGCAACAGACCGAGCGGGTATTGCCCGGCAAGATCCGTGAGCAGCGCCAGGGGCTGACCTCACGTCGGGAATTACTGGATTTCGATACCGGCGCCGAACTGCTGGGCCGTTGTCTGCAGGAATTACGGGCCTATGTGCAGGCCTATGCGGTGTTGCGTCGCCCCGGTGTGGCCACGGCGGCGGAGAAAGAGGTGGTGTTTCAGCATGGTAATGACCGCCTGGGCGCGCTGGTGAGCGGGGTGCGGGCCACGGTGACCATGCTGGTGATGGGCAGCTTCTGGATTCTGTCCGGCTGGGTGCATGGGGGCAGCGCCATGATGCTGGCCACGATCTTCACCGGCCTGTTTGCCAGCGCGCCGAACCCGTCGGCGGTGGTGCGCCAGATTACCCTGGGCTTTGCCACTGGCATGCCGCTGGCGTTCCTTTGTCAGTTCCTGGTGCTCACCCACATGGACGGTTTCGGGTTGATGGTGGCCGGCACCGTGCCGTTTCTGCTCACCGGGCTGTACCTCACCACCCGGCCGACGCTGGCCGGCTATGGCACCGGTTATGTGCTCAGTTTTATCTACCTGCTGAATCTGCACAGCCCGATGACGTTTGACCCGGTGTATGTGGCCAACGAGGCGATCAGCCAGATTGGCGGGGTGCTGGCGGTAGCTGTGGCCTTCAGCCTGTTCGGCAATGCCTCCAGCAATGGCTGGTTGCGACATCGGTTGTTGCGCCAGCTGCGGTATCAGGTGGCCCGTGCCTGCGAGGCGCCGCTGAACGGGTTACGCCATCGCCTGGAAAGCGCCACTCGGGATCTGTTCATGCAGATCATGGTACATGCCGGGCCGCGCGCCCGTGACTGGTTGCCCTGGGCGTTGTCGGTGCATGAAACCGGCCGGGCGGTGGTGGAGTTACGGCGCCGCTATATCGCCCTGCCGCTGGCCGAACAGGCGGCTGTTGCTGCGGTGCTGGAGGCCTTCGCTCGCCTCTATCGCGGTGATGCGGGCAAGCAGGACGTTGCTCACCAGAGTGCATTGCTGGCGCTGGATACGGCCATGGTCACGGTGACGGACCGCCCTGCCCTGCGCCAGCTGCACTTGCTGCGTCTGGCCTTGCTGGATAACGGCTCGGTGCTGGTGGCGACGCCGACGCCCAATTTCCATTCGCATCAGGAGGAGGTGCCCCATGCCCCGTGAAATCGCCGTGCTGGATGCCTTGGTGCCCAGCCTGTTGCTGGTGTTCGTCTTTAGCTTGTTGCTGCAGTGGGCGGTGGACTGGGTGGGCGGCCGCTATGGCTTGTACCGCTATGTCTGGCACCCGCCGTTGTTCCGGGTGGCGGTATTTTTCTGCTGTTTCGGTGGCCTCGGGCTGCTGGCCATGCAGTGAGGAAAGTAAGGACGGAGGAGAGAAAACCATGAAAACCCAATCCCTGATTCGGGCCTCGGTCACCCTGTTTATGGTGGCGCTGGCCGCCTTGCTGGCCTGGGCCCTGTGGCAGCACTACATGTATTCCCCCTGGACCCGGGATGGCCGGGTGCGGGCGCGGGTGGTGCAGGTGGCGCCGGATGTGTCCGGGCTGGTCACCGAGGTGGCCGTGGCTGACAACCAGACCGTGCAGCAGGGCGATCTGTTGTTCGTGATCGACCGCAGCCGTTACCAGAATGCCCTGCGGCAGGCGGAAGCGGACCAGCGCGCCGCCGAAGCGGCAGCCCGTGCGGCCGGGGCGGATATCCGTGCTGCCCAGGCCAGCGCGGCCAAGGCACGGGCCGAGTTTGCCATGCGCCAGGCGGAGTCCCGGCGCCGGGATCGTATCGCTGAAGCGGTGTCCCGGGAGGTGCGCGATAACGCCCACAGTAACGCCGATGCGGCCCAGGCCCAGCTACAGGCAGCCCAGGCCAGCCATCAACGGGCCACCGCCAGCCAGCAGCAATTACTGGCGCGCTTGCAGCAGGCCAATGCGGCCCTGGCGCTGGCGCAGCTGAACCTGGAGCGCACCCAAGTACGCGCCCCGGTGGACGGTTACGTCACCAACCTGGAACTGTATCCGGGCGATTATGCCCACGCCGGGCAGGCGCGCATGGCATTGATCGATCGCCATGATTTCTGGGTGTACGGCTACTTCGAGGAAACCAAGCTGCCCAATGTGCATGTGGGCGATGCGGTGCAGGTGCGCCTGCTCAGCGGTATCCGCGCCCGGGGCACGGTGGACAGCATTGCCCACGGTATTGCCGACCGGGATAACCCCACCGGCGCCAACCTGCTGGCAGACGTGAATCCCACCTTTAACTGGGTGCGCCTGGCCCAGCGGGTGCCGGTGCGGGTGTCGATTGATGCAGACAGCCTGCCCGAGGGCACCGTGCTGGCGGCGGGAATGACCGCCACCCTGACGCTGAATCCGTCCTGAAGCGGGCGTCAGTGGCAGGAGAAAACCGGGCGGGGGCAGATAATTGCACGCCGCTTAACCGGAAAAATCAGCCTGGCAGCGGGTAACTGAAGGTCGTTCATTGCGTCAAGGTTGCGTGAAGGCGAACATGAAACGACCGTACGAGGACGAGTCATGTTACCCGAAGAAATCAAACACAAGCTGGCCACCCTGTCCCGCCCGGGGTGGCGTCCCCGAGTTGGCCCGGCCGTGCCGGGCGCACGGTCCAAGTTTGGCGGCTCGCCATTGCTGAAGGCGGACGAATCCTGGCCCTGCTGTGGCCACTGTCATCAGCCCATGCAGTTGTTTGTGCAACTCGACTCCCAGGACGTGCCGGTGGATGCCCGCACGGGGTTCGGCGACGGGGTGTTGCAGGTGTTTTACTGCACCAACGGAGAAGAAGACTGTGAAGTGCTGGGGCATGCGCACCTGCCCTTCTCTGATGCCAGCCTGGTACGGATGATTCCCCGTCAGCAGGCCGATGGTTTTGATGCCCTGCCGGTGGGCATACCGGATGCGTTTGTCGAGCAGGCGCTGACCGGCTGGCAGTGCATGGTGGATTTTCCTGATCGTCAGGAAACGGTGGCCATCAATGAGGATGTGCCGGATGGCATGGTCGCCCTGCTCCAGGCCCACCGCCCTGCCCCGCATGCGGGCGATAAATTTCTGGGCTGGCCTCACTGGGTGAAGGACGTGGACTACCCGCCCTGTTCCTGTTGCAACAAACCAATGAAATTTATTTTTCAGATTGATTCCACCGACACCCTGCCATTTTGGTTTGGAAACAGCGGTTGTGCCTATGTTTTCCAGTGTGAAAGCAATCCGCAGGTGTTAACCATGAGCTGGGACAGCCGGCCCTGAAAATTTAAAAATAGTTTCCCTTTTTATCAATTTTTTCCTCTCTCCTGGCGGTATTGCTGCGGCGAAACGCGCATCACTTTCTTGAACAGCCGGGAAAAATAATACGGATCGTCGTACCCCAGTTGCAGCGCGATGGCGGCCACGCTGTGCTCGCTGATATCCAGCAGGTAGCAGGCATGACTGACCTTGATACGCTGGAATGCCTGCATGGGGGTTTGTCCGGTCTGGCGTTTATATTCCCGAATAAAATGGTAGCGGGACAAATCGCTGGTGGCGGCGATCAGCGCATCCAGGCTGAGGCGCCGGGCGATGGCCGTTTGCAGGTAACTGTTTACCCGATTCACATCCAGGGTGGCATGGCGTACCTGGTGCTGGCGGCGCATCAGGGCTGCGTAGGCGAGCAGGCTGCGTAGCAGATTGGCCGCATACATCAGGTGTTCCGGCTGGGTGTTGGTGGCCGCGGCCATCAGGGTCTGAAAATCCTCCGCCAGCCGTGAGTGCACCCCCACATTGACCTTGCGGATACCGCTTTGTGGTTGCCCGGCAATTTCGTCGAAATACGCCTGTACCTCATGCCCGCCCAGGTGCACCCAGTAAATACTCCAGGGCTGCTGAGGGTTTGCCTGATAGTGATGGGCCAGCCCGGCGGGAAACAGCAATAGCTCACCGGCTTCCACCGGTTGGCTTTGGCCCTCGTACGTCACTGTCCCGGCCCCGGCCACACAGTAGATCAGCAGATCATCGGCGGGTTGCTGGCGTGCCATGCGATGACCATGAGCCTGGGGATAAAATCCCACCCCATGGGGCATGCAGCCTGCGCAAAGTGGGTGCTGGCTGACACTGGACAGTACCGCAGGCGGGATCACGGTACGCTGCCCGCTGGCGGGCAGCGGCCAGCGTGACGTTTCTGCTGTTTGGCGTTGTTCGCTCATCATAAACAGCAATATAGTCCATCTGACGATAAAAGTGGCTATCTGCATGGCAGATAGGCTGTGCTACAACAGGGTACGCAGACACGCTCCACGCTGGCACACCCAGCCCGGAGCCAGAAAAAGGATGGAGAACCCGATGGCCCACCAATTACCCTTGCTGATTAATGGCGAATTTGTTGCCAGCCAGACTGACCAGTGGATTGCGGTAACCAACCCGGCCACCCAGGAAACCCTGTGCGAAGCCCCGGCGGCTACCGCTGGAGAAATGGAGCAGGCCATTGCGGCGGGCAAGGCCGCGTTCCAGACCTGGAAAGAAGTGCCGGTGTCCGAACGCGCCCGCTTGATGCTGCGCTATCAGGCGCTGCTGAAAGAGCATCACGACGAGATCGCCGAAATCCTCAGCCAGGAAACCGGCAAGACCTTCGAGGACGCCAAGGGGGATGTGTGGCGTGGCATTGAAGTGGCCGAGCAGGCCGCCAATATCGCCTCGCTGATGATGGGCGAAACCGTGGAAAACGTGGCCCGCAGCATCGACACCCATTCCTGGACCCAGCCGTTGGGCGTGTGTGCGGGGATCACCCCGTTCAACTTCCCGGCCATGATTCCCCTGTGGATGTTCCCGCTGGCCATCGCCGCGGGTAACACCTTTGTGCTCAAGCCTTCCGAGCAGGACCCGATGACCCCCAACCGTCTGGCGGAGCTGTTCCAGGAAGCTGGCGCGGCGCCGGGCCTGTTGCAGGTGGTGCACGGCGGCAAGGAGCAGGTGGATACCCTGCTGTCGCACCCGGACATCAAGGCGGTGTCGTTCGTGGGCTCGGTGCCGGTGGGGCAGCACGTGTACCGCACTGCCACCGACAATATGAAGCGCGCGCAGTGCTTTGCCGGCGCCAAGAACCACATGGTGATCATGCCCGATGCCAATAAGGAGCAGGTGGTCAGCAGCCTGGTGGGGTCGTCCTGCGGGGCGGCAGGGCAGCGTTGCATGGCCATCAGCGTGGCGGTGTTTGTCGGCGATTCCAAAGCCTGGATCGACGAGCTGGCCAGCCAGTTTGCCCAGATTCGCCCCGGCGCCTGGAACGACCCGGAGGCCGCGTACGGCCCGCAGATCAGCCCGGCGGCCAAGCAGCGAGTGTTGAAAATGATCGAACAGGGCAAGCAGGAGGGGGCGACCTGTTTGCTGGATGGGTCTGACTGTACCGTGGAAGGATTGCCGGACGGCAACTGGGTCGGGCCGACGCTGTTCACTGATGTGACCGCGGAGATGTCCATCTATCGGGAAGAAATTTTCGGCCCGGTGTTGTGCTGCGTCTGCGTGGACTCGCTGGATGAGGCCCTCGAGCTGGTCAACAACAGCCCTTACGGCAACGGTACCTCCATCTTCACTGCCAATGGCGCCGCCGCGCGGAAATACCAGCACGAAGTGGAAGTCGGGCAGGTGGGAATCAATGTGCCGATCCCGGTGCCGCTGCCGTTCTTCAGCTTCACCGGCTGGAAAGGATCGTTCTACGGTGATCAGCACGCTTACGGCAAGCAGGGTGTGCGTTTCTATACGGAAACCAAGACCGTCACCAGCCGCTGGTTCGATTCTGATATTCCGGCGGCAGCAGGGCCGAATATGAGCATTAATTTGAAGTGACGGAGTTTTCCGTAGGAGCGTCGCTTGCGGCGCGATTCCAGCGTCAGGTTATCGCGCCGCCAGCGACTTTATTCGCTGCGCTCCTTCGGCAGGGTCTTGAATGATTAAACGGTCTTGAAAGGATCAATGCGTGGACTTTTCTTTCACTGAAGAACAACAGGCATTCCGGGAAACGGCACGGCAGTTTTCTGAAAAAGCGCTGGCGCCTTTCGCCGCAGAATGGGATGCCAATAGCCTTTTTCCAAAAGACGCCATTCGCGAAGCCGGGGCGTTGGGATTCTGCTCCCTGTACTGCGATGAAAAACACGGCGGCATGGGATTGAGTCGGCTGGATGCGGCGTTGATATTTGAGCAGCTTTCCCAGGGCTGCACCTCCACCACCGCCTTCATCACCATCCACAATATGGCCACCTGGATGCTCACCCGTTTCGGTAACGACACCACCCGAGCACGTTGGGCCGACGTGTTAATGAGTGGTGAAAAGCTGGCGTCCTATTGCCTTACCGAACCGGGTGCCGGTTCCGATGCCGCATCGTTAAGCACCACCGCAAAAAAAGACGGCGATGATTATGTGCTGAATGGCGCCAAGGCGTTTATTTCCGGCGCGGGCGATACCGATGTGTTGGTGTTGATGGCACGTACCGGCGGACCTGGTGCAGGGGGCATTTCCTGCTTTGCCGTGCCGGCGGATACGCCGGGCATCAGCTATGGCCGTAACGAAGCCAAGATGGGCTGGAAAAGCCAGCCTACCCGGGCGGTGATTCTCGAAGACGCCCGCATTCCTGCGGACTGCCTGATCGGTGAAGAAGGGCAGGGCTTCCGTATCGCCATGGCCGGCCTGGATGGTGGTCGTATCAATATCGCCAGCTGCTCTCTGGGGGCGGCCCAGGCGGCCCTGCACCAGGCGCAGCAATACGTGCAGGAACGCAAACAGTTTGGTCAGGCCATTGGCGATTTCCAGACCGTGCAATTTACGCTGGCCGACATGGCCACGGAATTAGTGGCGGCGCAGCAAATGGTCCGTCTGGCGGCCTGGAAACTGGATCAGAATCACAGCGATAAAAGCATGTTGTGCGCCATGGCAAAACGCCTGGCAACGGACTTGTGTTTCAACGTCTGCAACCAGGCGCTGCAACTGCATGGTGGCTACGGCTATATCAGTGAGTATCCGCTGGAGCGTTATGTACGCGATGCGCGGGTGCACCAGATTCTGGAAGGCACCAATGAAATCATGCGTGTGATCATCGCGCGCAATGTGCTGAAAGATTTATCTTTTTTATAAGAGACGCAAAAAGCAACATGCTGGCACGCGTGCATCCATGGTGCCTGAAGCGTGGTGCGATAATGACAAGGAGTGCGCTATGAAAATCGGATTCTTCGGTGTCGGTCATATGGGTGGGCCCATGGCCGCCAATCTGGTCAAGGCCGGCCATGAGGTGGTGGCGTTTGACCTGATGCCCGCCTTGCTGGAAACCGTCGTTCAGGAAGGTGCGAGGGCGGCGAGTAGTGCGGTTGATGCTGTCGCCGGCGTTGACGTGGTTGTCAGCATGCTGCCGTCAGCGGGTGCGGTTCGTGGTCTGTACCTGGGCGGCCAAGATAAGGTGGACGGGGGTGTGCTGTCGCACATTGATAAAAGCGCCCTGATTATCGACTGCTCCACCATTGATGCCGACACCGCCCGTGACGTGGCCGCCATTGCCAGGGAGCAGGGCAGGGTAATGATCGATGCGCCGGTGTCAGGCGGTGTCGGCGGTGCCAAGGCCGGTACGCTCACTTTTATCTGTGGTGGCCCGGAAGATGCCATCGATCGTGCCCGCCCGGTGTTGGAATGCATGGGCGCCCAGGTGTTTCGTGCCGGGGATAATGGCGCCGGGCAGTTGGCAAAAATCTGCAATAACATGTTGCTGGCCATCCACATGATTGGCACCGCCGAAGCCCTGCAAATGGGCGCCGACCACGGCCTGGACCCCGCCGTTCTTTCTGACATCATGAAAGCCAGCTCCGGCGACAACTGGTCACTGGACAAGTACAACCCCTGGCCGGGTGTGATGGAAAACGTACCGTCATCCAAAGACTACGAAGGCGGCTTTGCGGTGAAGTTAATGAACAAAGATCTGGGGCTGGCGCTGCAGGCAGGCCTCAGCACCCAGTCCGCTACGCCCATGGGGAATCTGGCGAAGTCCCTCTATGCCGCTCACGGCAACCACGGGTACGCAGAGAAAGATTTCTCCAGTATTCAGCGGTTTTTTCGCCACAAAGAAAGAAAAGAAAGCAATTGATAATTAATAGTTAATAACGAAAGCAAAAAGGCCGCGCCATAGACTGTGGACGCGGCCTTTTGTTTTCAGTTGCCGAAGGTTTTGTCGCGAATTAATTATCTTCCGCTTGCCAAAGCCTATCCGGTTCATGGCCGAGAAATCGTGGCCGACGTTTGTTCGCCGCATAGGGTTCGCCACAGGCGTTGTCCCGGCGATTAAAAACAAAGAACACATTGCTGCGTGGGTCCGGTGACATATTGGCGTTGGAGCCGTGCAGGGTGTTGCAGTCAAATAGCAGCAGGCTGCCCGCCGGGCCGGTGGGGGCCTCGATACCGTAGCGGTCTATCATTTTCGTCAGCGTGTGTTCTGAAGGCACACCGATCTGTTGGGTCTTCAGTGACTGCTTGTGATGTTCCTCCGGTGTTGGGCCCACACAGGGGATAAAGTGTTTGTGGGAGCCGGGGATCAGCATCAGGGGGCCGTTGAACAGGTGATTGTCCGTCAGAATGATGGAGGCGCTTACCGCATGCATGGCCGGCATGCCGTCTTCCGCATGCCAGGTTTCAAAATCTGAGTGCCAGTTGAATCCCTTGCCCTTGAATCCAGGCTTGTAGTTGATGCGCGACTGGTGCACATAGTGGCCACCGCCGAGAATCTGCTCTACACGTTGAGTCAGGCGCGGATCGCGGGCCAGGTGCTGGAATGCCCGGTGCAGAAAGTGCACGGCAAACACGGACCGGATCTCCTGACTGTTCGGCTCGGTGATCGTGAAAGGCTGGCCTCGGTAGTCATCCCGGTTGAGCAGCTCGCTCATTGCCCCGGTCAGCGTGGCTACCTCATCAGCCGGCAGAAAGCCGGGCTCGAACAGAAAGCCGTTTTCCTCAAAGCGATCAAGCTGCTGTTCAGTCAACGGGCCGGGCAGATGGCGGCCTTTTACCGTGTGCTCCCGGCGCTCGCGCCAGGGTTGTTCCGGGTGCTGGTGCAACCGGGTGGGGTAGGGGTCGGCCGAAATCGGGGCCGGGCAAGTCAGGTTCTGCGCTGACATCAAACCACCTCCGTAATCTGGTGCAGAAATCAGAAACAGCCTTGCGATGAGGCTTCCTGGTTGTCTCCGTGGGTAACACATCCCCGCACGGCCGGGGCAGAAAAAGGCGCCACACAGGGCGGAGGCAGGGAGCCTGCCTGTGCGCACGCCCCGGCTAAAGCAGGGCCGGGTGCGTGAGACTAAGGGCTATAACGAGAGTTTCAACCCCGCGAGGGGCTGGATGCTTGTGAAAAGCGATGCCTGAAGCCGTGCAGTATGCACAAAGACGCCAGCCCCTCGCGCTTGCGCAGTGGGGTGCCGGTGACGGGATTATTCTTTCTGAGGCGAATTACCCCTCAGGGATGTCGGGCTCCACCAGTCTGGCCAGTTGCGCCAGTGATTCCTGCCAACCCAGGTAACACATGGCTTCCGGAATCACCGCAGGGATATCTTCCTGGGTAATGCGAAGTTCCGTGCCGCAGGGTGCTTCGTTGAGGGTAATGGTTACGCGCATTTCCCCGGGCAGTTCGTCGCTGTCAAAACGGTCCGTGTGGCACAGGCGTTTGCCGGGTTCCAGCTCCAGGTATTTCACCGTGAAGGAATGTGATTCACCGGTACTGAAATTGGTGAACGACATCCGATATCCACCCCCAACGCTGGCGTCTATTTCATGCACGGTTCCCGTGAAGCCGTAGGGCGGCAGCCAGTATTCCAGTGCCTGTTTGTCAATGAATGCCTTGTACACCCGATCAGTGGGTGCCCGCAGTACTCGGTGTAGTGTGACGGTCCCCGTTGCTTCTGCCATGTCGGTCTCCTTAATCGTATTAACGGACGTGTTGTTACTGACCAGTCGAACTGGCATGGCGAAAATCGACAAGGTAGCCTGAAAAAATGTAAGTGCGTTATCGGGGCAATAAAAACCGGAGTGACGCCTTTGGACCTCTCTGTGCCATTGGGAAAACGTGAGCACCGGGAACAGAAAAATGAGCATCTTGTGTTGGTCGTATTAGGCGCAGCCGTAATCCGACACTCCTGTAATGGGAAATATAGGCGAGCCTGAACGTTCAGGAAAGAATCTGGAGGAATGGAATAAAGCATTGGGGGCAAGTCTCGAGCCGTGTGCAAGTGATCATGCGCACGCACGGGGTAAGACCTGACTCCAAGGTTCCTTCAAGCGTGCTCGTGACTAGTAGTCATCGTGCATGCGCCACCATCGATAGGGCGCGCTTTGTGGCCAGCCAGCGGGCGAGTCTTCCCACTGTTCCTGGCGACCGTACGGAGTGATATCCAACAGACGGAAATGGGTATCGAACAGCTCGCCACCACGATTGCTACTGAAGTAGGTGCGGTAGACCTGGTTGTCGTCGTCGCGGATAAACACGTTGATCGCAAACCCCTTGCCGGCGCCGAACGCATCCGCGAAATGCCGCTGGTGATCGGTATACCAGGGGGCTTGCCAGTGCATACGCTTTTGCAGGGCCAGAATCTCCTGTTGCGGCGCCGGCGAGGTGAACACGAACGTCGTATCCCTGGCGTTAACGTGGGCAAGATTATGGCCAATGTTGTCCATCACCATGGAGCACCCCTCGCAGGGAGTGGCGCCGGGCTCCAGCATGGCGCAATAGACAATCAATTGCCGACGCCCCGCAAACAGATCCACCAGCCCTACCTCTCCCTGCGGCCCCGTGAAGGTGTAGTTCTCTTCCACGGGCACCATCGGTAACCGGCGGCGTTCGGCAGCCAGTTCGTCCTGCATTCGGGTCAATGCCTTCTCCCTGGCAAGCAGGGCTTGTAGAGAGGTTTCCCACTCCTTGTGGGAGGTGATTTTCGGCAGCGCCGTCTTATCCGAGGTCATGAGCATGGCTCCTTTTTTCAGGGTGATTGACTTCATGATCGAATGGGCTTGGCTGATTTCGACACGGCTGTGACTCTGTCAGTGTATGTCGCTGGGGTTGTCAGTCAAAAGATGGAAGCTCTGGGGAAGGCGGAAGCATTGGGGTCAAAATCTGACTCCAAGGTTCCCAGACTGTCGATTATGCCCGAGACACATAAAACACTATAATCACTGGCTAATTTGCATCTACTCTAATTGTTAACTCTCCGCCTCAGGCCTGTAATTGTGAGCACCCGCCAGCGAAGCAAGAAAAGCCAGTCCAAACCGGTTCGCAAAGGTCTGCACCCGAGAAGCCTGCATAACCAGGGCTATGATTTTCCTGCTCTGGTAACCAGTTACCCGGCGTTGGCCTCCCATGTGAAGCCGAACCCTTACGGCAATCTTTCCATCGATTTCTCAAATCCGCTGGCAGTCAAAACCCTGAACGCCGCCTTGCTAAACCGACACTACAACATTGCCGGTTGGGATATTCCGGACGGCGCACTTTGCCCTCCCATCCCGGGCAGGGCGGACTATATCCATTACATTGCGGACCTTGTCGGGCCAGAAAATCCCGACATCAAGCTGCTTGATATCGGCACGGGCGCAAACGGCATCTACCCGCTACTGGCCTGTCAGATTTATGGCTGGCAATGTGTCGGCAGTGACATAAACCCCCAGTCACTTGCGAATGTAGATGCGATTCTCGCCAGCAATCCCAAGCTAAAAGAGCGTTTTTCTCTACGCACGCAAAACGACAAGAATCATATTTTTGAAGGCATTATCCAGCCGGGAGAGAGGTTTGATGTCAGCGTATGCAACCCGCCTTTCCATGCCTCGCAAGATGAAGCACTGAAAAGTAGTCAACGCAAAGTCTCGAACCTGGCGCGCAATCGCGGTGAGGCAAAGACGAAAACAAAGGCACCGAATCTGAATTTTGGCGGGCAGGGCGCTGAGCTTTGGTGCAAGGGCGGCGAGCTGTTGTTTCTCAAGAGAATGGTCAGAGAAAGTCAGGCGTATTCCTCGCAATGCCACTGGTTTACCAGCCTGGTATCAAAAGCCGACAATGTCAGGCCGTTGAAAAAATTGATGCTCAAGGTCGGCGCCGTTGAGGTGCGGGAAATTGAAATGAAGCAGGGGAACAAAGTTGCCCGGGTGCTGGCCTGGGCATTTTTCGAGTAGATGAGGCGGAAATAGGGAGATTTGGGATCACAGTCGCTTGTTAGACGGTTTAGATTTCGAATCCTCATACCCTTCTTTTTTGATTGCGCGCAACTGGGTCATAACTGTCTCTCCATAAGGGGTAAGTCCCCAGTAATTCTGTTTGTCTTTGACGCTACGATTTTTTACGCTCTTCATCATAAGCCTCAAAGCTAATAATTGAACTTTAATTGTATTGAAGTCATCCATGTTGATGCTAAAGTCTTTAAGAGCATAACCTTTAAGGTCTTCACCCTTCGTTAATTCATCAATATTGACTGCGCGTATTTGTCGGTTTATTTCAATAATTAAATCTTTATCTGTGGCCTCATCAATCATAAGGGGGCTTATGGCGGAAAAAATATCCCACCATGTCATTGAAAATGACGCGCTATAGACTTTATCAGCCCTCCACGACCCTGGTGAGAAAGCGCCAAAAGTATATTGAATATCAAACTTTTCGTCCGCTTGTGCTAGATGCTCTGTATCTTTAGGGGCTGATGTTCTTATTTTTTCTATCTCTTTTTGTAGAGCGTCAATGTGCTTTCGCAAATCAAGTATTTCTTCAGTTGATTCTTTGGTTGGGAGATTATCTGCTTTTACCCAGCCTACCGCGGGATTGGTTTTTATCAGTTTAATAAGACTTCTACTAACAACTGATCCAAGGTCTGATGCGGTCGTCCAGTATCTAACTAATTTTTCTTGCGTTAAATCACGAAATTCTTCTAATCTTTTTATTTGCTGGGGATCTTTTTCGGAATTCTCTACTGCAAGTTTTCCTGGCTCTTTGTGCAAAAAAGCAATAACCGGCTTGCCTTTTTCTATAGCGTATTCATATTCCATCTGTGTGTAGCTTTTTCCGCTTGGCCCTATAGACCCGTATCGGCCTCCTATAATTACGATATAATAATCGCAATCATCAATGACTCTTTTAATCAAAGTCCATTGATCGTCATTCGCTGCTGGAAATAATTCCATGCCGGCCGGAATGCAATCCAACTCAAGAAGTGCTTGCATGACTTCTTGTCTAGGTTCGTGCAAGTCGTTAAAAGTAGAACTTATAAATACTTGATATCGTTTTTCCATTTCTTAGTCTTCCGTCTAACGCTCGCATAATAGGCGCGAGCTTGCGAGCATCCTAATTTATGCGTTTGTTATGTCTAAACGGTAAGAATCAATCAATGCTAGCCCCAAGTAACTCACGTAGATATTCATCTTCAAGAACAACCCATCTTATAAATGCTGAAAATTCTTGATTTCTGGACATTAGTACTTGCAACCGCTCAAGTGATTCATCTTTCCTTGTTTGCGGAAGCTCATCATCTAAATATTCATTCACGAGCTCTAAAAATCGATTATACTTATGAAAGACTTTCTTCCTTAGATATTTTCCTGTTATCTTTTTGTTAATAGTTTTTTCTGTGTTAAAGATTTCATCTAGCAGCGCAGCTGTTTCGATAGTTTTTTCATCAGTGAATATTGCCTCTATTATGATTTTGCTTTGATAAGGTGTGTGAGGAGGCAAATGTTTTATCGATCTAAAAACATCCACGTTATCATTGGTGCAATCTAATAAGTTATTATATTTTGCCAGTTTTATATTGTTGCATCGGACGCAAACATAAAATAGGTTATTCCAATCAAACTTCTTATCCAAATTACCTTGATGAGCATCAAAATGCTCTACATTAATTGAAGTGGGATCTTTTATTTCACAGAGATAGCACTTGTCGTAGAAAATCTCCCTGAGTTTATTTAGTACGTCTTCTTCAGAGTAGCTTCTCCTTGCGGCCAATGATTCTGGGGCGTCAGCGGGCCTAGTCACATTGAACATCTATTCCCCTACCCCATTCTTAATCTTATTTATCTTTAGTTTTGCACTATTAAGATAGAATCTAGATTCTTCGTCCAAAATATCTTGATTACTTTCTAGTTTATTAATCAAGGTTTCCAATTCTCCGGGACTCGTATTTTCATCTTCAATTTTTTTTGCTATTTCCCGGATTTTATTCTGAAGAATATCAGAAGCTGAACTCACTCCAAACAATCCTTCTAGAACAGATTCATAGGAATACGAAGAAAGATCCCCAACTTGCTCCCTCCTACTAATGTCATATATTTCGGCATTACTTACGGATGTTAGAACAAATGGAGAATGGGTCGTGACTATATACTGAATTCCAGGGAATGATTCAGATAGAAAAGGCAATATTTTCCGTTGTAGTGTTACGTGTAGGTGAGCATCTATCTCGTCGATAATGGCAACACCACACAGCTTTGAGGGACTGACCTTTAAATATTCAGAACGCATCAAAAGCTTTGAGAGTACGCTAAAAATCGACGAATACCCTGAAGAGAGATTCTGAAAGGTATAAGGTTCCTTACCGTCTTGCTTAATATAAAACTTAAAATTATCCGCATCAAAGTTTAGATGGACAGACTGATCTTCCATTAAAAACTTTAGATTGTCATCAAAATCAGATAGCCACTTTGTTATATCTTGCTCTAATTCCTCATTTCTATGCTCAGTAATGGAGAATGATCGGCGGGTATATAAGTTAACCAGATGCTGTTCAAGCTGGTTTCCGATTTGAGCACCAGACCTTTGGTTGTTTAAGTCACCTTTATTATAGTTTGTTCCCGATGCACTTCGGGCATCCTGAATTTGAGACTGCCTGACAGCTGGGAATAATTCAATGACCCCCAATTCACTGTCTACCATTCGAGAAAACTCAAGGTGGTCGTTAATTGTAATATTAGGATTGCTGGTTACACTATCAATCTCACGATCTAAACGTTCAATTTGTTGTTTTGCTTGTTGATATTTAGAAGAACCTTCCTGAGCATTATATCGCTGCCCAATCCAATGCAGTTTTTGTTTCTCCCACCCCTTAAGCTCATCCAATTTCTTAGAGCGTACAATATCAATAAGTTTTTTATAAATACTGTCTACTAAAGAGGTTTTACCTGATCCATTTGAACCCGTAAGAATAAGATTTTTTCCATGCAGTTCAATATCTATTTGATCATCTGTATACGGAACGGTAGTCGATATTTTTTCAATAAATTTTTTCAATATCTACCTCTTTAAACATGCCTTTGCAGGATTTGAGACATAACGCCGCCTACACGCGCAGCTTTGTAGTGGAGGCGAAGCCGCAACGTAAAAGCTGTCGCTGTGCTTGGCCTTGTTAGGCGAATTACTTGGTGAACTGCACATCTGCTAACTCACCTGTCAGTACGTTTACCTGGCATAGGTACCCAGCGAAGTTGTTTGCCGCGATACAGCCTTTTATGGAGCTAACCGTGCGATTGATGTTGGTATAGTCGTCGTTGTTTTGATTGGTTGGATTGCCAGCAACCCAAAGCTCTTTGCCAGCTTCATCAATACACACCAAATTTCTTGCTGGCGCATCAATCGGAAGTTCCATGTAGTCATAGATTACAAAGATTCTTCCGCCTGACGCTTCAGCATCAAGTATCGTGTAAGGCAATGATATCTTTGCCTTCTCGATGCTTAATTCTTTACCGCTAAACTCGATCATCTTGTGCGCCTAACAGCGTATTAATTAGAGCGTTCCCTATAACCCGGTTACTTATAATTCTGAAACTTTCCCCTAGCGCCTTATCAAAAAATCCTGAAATAACAATGCAGTAGCAGGCAATGGCAAATGTCTTACATGGAGTTCAAAGGAATGTTTCTTTGAGCTCTTGAGTGGGCATTCCAGACACAATACAAACAAAGTGCTTGATAATCATGAGCTTGTAAAGTCAGGTGTTGCCGAGCCACGTCCTTTCCGCTGAAAACAAAAAAGCCCGCACAAGGCGGGCTTCATGTTGGTAAGTGTTTGCTTATCAGGCAGCTTGCGGTTTCTCGTGCATCCGGTTAGCCCGACGGAAGGTGCCCAGATCATTGAACCGCACCCCATTCTCCTTCAACACCACATGGGCCCGCTTGGCGATCATCTGCCATACGTAGGAAGGGCCGCGGAGTTTTCACGCCTTGCCGGTGCGTTCACGGTGGGGGCAGCCCGGCCAGCAACAGGGGCGGCGTTTGCCGGCGGTGAGATTTTCCTGGGCACGGGTAATGCGGCCCCGTCGGGTGTCGGCTTTCTTGGCGTCTTCTATCCAGCAGATCCATTCGTTGCGCGCCAGTGGGGTGATGTCCTCCCACTGGGTGAGCATGGCTGGATCGGCTTGCAGGGTTTGCCGCAAGTCGTCGGGCAAGGCGTGGACGACGCCACCGCTGATGGTGCTGTTTTTCATGATGGCCTCCTCCCTGTTGCCGCCACGGTTACCCGGTTTGCTGGTTGTGGTTGGTTCTACGTCTACATATTTTCAGACGTTGGCATAATTGTGCAGATGATGCTCTGAAAAATCCCACAGTTTTTTTGCGACGTTTGTATTGCCTGCTTCTGCTGAAGACCGTGCGGCCCGGCAATGAGAAAAATAGCCGCCCGCGATGTCTTCAGCATTGTGATGAGTGGCACACATGACGCTGGTGGCGGCACCTTGATGCGGTGTTTTGGTAAGGGGGCTGACCAGTGTGAAGAGCGCCTGGGTCAGCCAGGATTCACGGCCGAATCCGGTGGTGACCAGCGCGCCGGGGTGTACGGCGCAGGCGGTGAGGCCCTGGCTGCCATAGCGCTGCTGGAGTTCCAGTGACATCAGTGCGTTGCACAGCTTGGCCTGGCCATAGGCATTAAAGGCGGTTATGCGGTTTTGTTTTTTGGCCACAAGCAGGTTGTCGAAGTTCAGCCGCAAGGGATACCGGTGTGATTCGCTGGAGACCATGACGATACGAGGGGCTGGCGCCTTGAGGATGGTGTCGAGCAACCCTTTGGTAAGCATGAAATGGCCCAGGTGGCAGACGGCCACGGTTCGCTCGATTCCCTGATCGGTTAGCAGGTATTTGGTCGACATGGAGCCGGCATTGCAGATGAGTATGTCCAGTTGAGGAATGTGCTCACGTTGGGCAATATCATCCAGACAGGCTTGGATGCTGGCTGGATCAGCAAGGTCCAGAGAGACCAGTTCAACCTGGGCATCGGGGTGGTGGCGGCGAATGCTGGAAATGGCATCTTCGCCAAGGGTTGGATTTCGGCAGGCCAGGATAACAAGCGCCCCGGCTGCAGCCAGAGAGCGGGCGGTTTCATAGCCAATGCCGCCATTGGCGCCGGTCACCATGGCGATTTTCCCTGACAGGTTCTTTCCTTCCAGCACTTGGTCGGCAGTGCTGTTGCGATTGAATGTGGATGACAGCGTCATGATGATCCTTTCCCGTATTCTGTTGGCCGGTGTGTGTGCAAGGCGTGTCTGGTTGCTTGTGTATCAGCGTTGATCAAGCCGGATGAACGGCTGTACCTGCTCCAGTTCAAAGGCCAGCTCCAGCAAAGTGCGTTCCTCGCCGTGGCGGCCGTTGAGCTGGACGCCGATGGGCAGGCCGTTGTCGGCCTGGCCCAGCGGCAGGGACAGGCCCGGGCTGCCGGAGGCGTTGTTGGCCGGGGTGAAGGTGGTGTAGCGCAGCAGGCGTTCCAGCTGGGTGTCGAAGTCCACATCTGCGCCCAGATAGCCCAGTTCCGGCGTGGTGTGGGCGAGCACCGGGGTGAGCACCACGTCGTACTGGTTAAATACTTCTGCGTAGCGGGCCTGGCTCTGGCGAAGCTGGCGCAGCATGCCGGGGGTTTTCAGGAAGCGTTGACGGTAATAGCGGGCCAGACCCTGTGAAAGCGGGTCCAGCTGCTGGCCATCGAACCCCTGGGGGAAAAGGGCGCGGCCGAATTTACTGACGAAGAAAGCGAGCATGGCCCAGTAAAGCAGGAAGTCGTCCACAAACCGTTGGGGCAAGTCGATGTGGGCGACGTCCACATGGTGGCCCAGAGCGGACAGCTGTTTGGCGGTGGCTTCCACGGCGGCACGGGTTTGCGGGCAAGTGGGGTCGCCGGCGATGGAGTCCACCATCAGGCCGATGCGTAGCCGCTGTTTGCCGGGGCCGGTGACGTGCCCGACAGCGGGTAGCTTGCTGTTGCGATAGTACTTTTCGGCTTCGGCGAAGAAGTTGGCGGTGTCGCGCACGGTGCGGGTGAGCACGCCATCGCTGATGATATTGACCGGCAAGGCTTTGGCGGCTTCCTGGGTGACCAGGCGTCCACGGGTGCTTTTCAGGCCCACCAGGCCGCAGACCGCTGCGGGGATGCGAATGGAGCCGCCGCCGTCGTTGCCGTGGGCAATGGGCACGGCGCCTGCGGCCACCAGTGCGGCGCTGCCGCCGGAGGAGCCGCCGGCGGAGTGGTTCAGGTGCCAGGGGTTGCGGGTGGCCGGGGCGTGAGCCATCTCGGTGGAGGCGGTAAAGCCGAAGGCGGGCAGGGTGGTCTTGCCCAACAGGTTAAAACCCTGAGCCAGATACTGCTTCGCCAGTACGCTGGTTTTCTTCATGGGTTTGCCGCCCACGGCGGCACTGCCATGGCCGGTGGGCAGGCCGCGCAGGTCGATATTGTCCTTGATCAAGCTGGGAACGCCGGCAAAAAAGCCCTCAAAATGCTTGTTGTTTGCCCGTTCTCGCGCTTCTACATAGGTGTCCAGCACCAGCCCGTTGAGGGTGGGATTGACCCGCTGCAAGCGGGCGATGGCGGCCTCGGTGGCGTCGGTTGTGCTGATGTCGCCGCGCTGCAGGCGTTCTGCCAGGGCGGTGGCATCATCGGTGCCCAGGGCGTCATCGATAAAGGCGTGAAGCGTGTGCTGTGTCATGGTCTCTCACGGGCAGGTTGTTATTTTGCACGAATGTACCAACTTGGCGCGAGCCAGGCAGGGGCGGATCGGGCCAATCGGGTTGGCGGCAGAGGCTTTCAGGGGCGGGCCCGTTCCACGCGCTTGTGCTGGGCCAGCAAGTGGCGGGCCAGGGTGGTCAGTTCGGCAATGCTGCCGACCACGGCATCCGGGCGGTGGGGGTGTTTGACCGTGTGCGGGAAAATCTTGTCCAGCCAGGCCTGATCCCAGCCCGCGCCATTGTAGAAAATGGAGGTGACGCCGGCTTCCTTGGCGGCAATCACGTCGGTGGTGCTGTCGCCCACGTACCAGCAGCTTTCGGCGGGAGGCCTGTTGAGAATCTCCATGGCCTTCAACAGCATCTGTGGTGAGGGTTTGCGTTTTTCCACATCGCTGCCGCATACCACGACATCGAACAGGTCTTCCCAGCCGGTGCCGTCTACCAGCGCCAGTTCATGTTCCAGAAATTCCCGTTTACGGTTGGAGATCAGCCCGGTTTTCACGCCCAGCTCACGCAGGTGTTCCAGTTGCGGTCGAATGTCCGGTTCCAGTGGATGCACCTCGGCCACGTATTTCCGGTAGGCCTGATCAAACGCCTGGTGGGCGCGCCCTTTGGCGTCCTGATCACTGCCGAACAGCACTTCGAAAATGTCGGTGCGGGAAATCTTCCGTTGAGACACGATTTTGGGGTGCAGACGATGATGATCTTTCACATAAATCAGCAGCTTGGCGTCTTCAATGGTTTTGGATTCATCCGGGTCCAGCAGCCGGTCCCACAGGTCGAGATTTTCTAGTTGGGGAAGGATGTCATCCACGGCGTGATACATGGCGTCATGGGTATCCACCAGGGTGGCGTGCCAGTCGATCAGAATGACATCGGGGCGCGCATGGGGCAGTTGAAGGATGCTCATGATGACTTGGCCCGTGGGTTGTCAGTGATGGTTATACCCTTGTCATATTAGGGTGTTGCCATTTTGTTCAGCCTAACCACAAGTATAGACAACCGCGTGTGTTTTTTAAGGCTCTGTAAGGCGTGTCACCATTTTGAAAAGCTTTGGGTGGGACTATCGTGACACTCTGTAAAAATTGTGCTTCTATCGGAGGCGGATCACTGGTTTAACGTTGCAGCTCGGGGTGCTCAACAGTTCTGCCCGGGAATGGCGGCGATTAACAAAACAATGAACAGGGATGATGATCATGGGTACTCTCGCTTCCAGGCGCACCCTCGGTACAGCGCTTCTTCTTGCTCCTCTCACTTGCTTGGCGGATTCCTCTTTCGAAGTTTACGGCTTCGGGATGGTGGATTATGTACAGGCGTTTGATCGACCCAATCCGGATTGGGAGGCCTCGTTACGCCCCAGTCGAATTATTACAGATCCAACAGTAGAAGTTGGAAGTGATGGCCAGGCCACGCTCAGCGTTCGCCAGAGCCGCCTGGGTGTAAATGCCAGCACCATGGCCGGTGACAGTGAGCTGACCACCAAATTCGAATTCGATATGTATGGCGTCGGCCCGGATGAAGGGCAGACGACGATTCGTCTGCGTCATGCCTACGGCGAATGGAAATCCATTCTTGCCGGGCAAACCAACAGTGTCTTCATGGACGGGGATGTGTTCCCTAACGTGATCGACTACTGGGGCCCGTCCGGCATGGTGTTCCTGCGTAATCCGCAGATCCGCTGGACGCCGGTGCAGGGCGATCAAACCGTGGCGGTGGCCATTGAGACTCCGGGTAGTGGCGTTAACAACCCCAATACTTACCCTGAGGCGGGAGATAACGAGTACCCTGATTTGACTGCACATTTCCGCCAGACCGGTGACTGGGGTCACTTCCAGGTGGCCGGCATTCTGCGTCAGGTGGGTTATGACACCCCCGCGCCTTCGGCTGCAGGAACTGATGGTAAGCCAGAGGATAGCGAACTGGGCTGGGGCGTAAATCTGACAAGCACGATTAACCTTCTCGAGAACGACCGCCTGATTCTTGGTGTCGTGCACGGTGAAGGTATTGCCAACTACATGAACGATGGCGGGGATGACATGGGTCCTGATGGGCCGATTGCAGATCCTGACTATCAGGTCCTGCCGCTAACCGGTCTTATTGGCTACTACGAGCATGCTTGGAGTGACGCTTATTCAACGGCTGTGGGTTATAGCTCTACAGAAGTAGATAACTCGGATTTCCAAGACGCGGATGCTTTCAAGAAAGGCGAATACGCCTCCATTAACTTGCTTCACACTCCCAATGACAAGGTCATGATGGGTATGGAGTACTTATTCGGCAAACGTACCGCCAATGGTGGCGATACCGGCTACGACCGCCGTGTCCAGTTCAGCGTCAAATACAGCTTTTCCAGTGGCAATCTGCTTTAAGTGGAAGCCGGAATCTCTCAGAGGGAGCATGAGTAATGCAATATTCACGTAAGTTCTTCAGCCTGTTTTTTGCCGGTATGCTGGCGGTGGCAAGCGCCAGCTGCTCGGCAGAAAACGAGGCGCCAGCGGCGTCTCCGGTGGACAGCAAGCTCACCGAAAAGAACATCAATGCCGAATTGAAAAAGGCCTACGACAAGTACAAGGGCCTGAAGGAAGGCGCCAACGCGGATTACATCCCGGCGCTGGACAAGGTGGATTCCAACATCTTCGGTATCGTGTTGGTGACGGTGGACGGCAAAGTCTACACCGTGGGTGATATCGAATCGGAAGTGTCCATTCAGTCCATCTCCAAGGTCTTCACCATGGCCAAGGTGACAGAGGAAAAAGGCATTGATGCCCTGCCCAAGAATGTGGGCGTAGACGCCACCGGGCAGGTATTCAATTCCATCTATGCCATCGAGCAGAACCAGGGCCATGAAATGAACCCGTTGGTGAATGCCGGTGCGATTACCACCACCAGCATGGTGCAGGGCAAGAGCTACAACGAAATCTGGAACAAGATCCTCGGTTATTACAGTGATTTTGCCGGTCGGGATCTGACCGTGCTGGAAGATATCTACAAGTCGGAAGCTGCTACCAACCAGCGTAACCAGGCGATTGCTCACCTGATGTATGCCTACGGCCATATCGAAGGCGACCCGCTGCAGGCCACCGATATTTATACCCGCCAGTGCTCTGTGGGTGTCAACACGAAGGATCTGGGGATGATGGCAGCCACTCTGGCCAATGCAGGCACCAACCCGGTTACCGGTAAGTCGCTGGTCAACCCGGAAGACATGCCGGAAATTCTGGCGGTGATGGCGACGGCCGGGCTGTATGACGATGCGGGCAAGTGGTTGTACAAAACCGGTCTGCCTGCCAAGAGTGGTGTGGGCGGTGGTATTATTGCCGTTTCCCCGGGCAAGTTCGGCATCGCGGCTATTTCCCCGCCGCTGGATGCGGCCGGTAACAGCGTACGTGCCCAGAAAGCCATTGCTGATATCTCCGCAGCGCTGGGGGGCAACCCGTACGAAGCCGCACCTTATGGTAAGTAATGAAAAAAGTCGTTGTTAATGGCTGGCCGGTAATGGCCGGCCAACCTTTCTCGTCTGACAGTGCTTCCTGCCAGACAACCAAGCAGGCAGCCTTCTGGGCTGCCTGTTTGGTTGTCGGCACCTTTCCTGCCGTTGCCTTTGCTGCGGACCAAACCTTTGACACGGCCAGTACCCCGCCGGAGATCTGGCAACCGCCCAGCTTTGATGTGCAGCAATGGGACTGGATTCAGCTGGATACTGGTGAGTGGGTGAAGGGCCGTATAAAGGTCTTGCATGAAGAGTCGGTGGAAATCGACAGTGATCATTTCGATCTGATTTCGATTGACTGGGAAGACGTGGCCTATATCCGCACGGGGCGCGTCATGTCGGTGCTGCTGGATGGCGGTGAAGTGATCCTGGGGCGTTTAACCACGGAGCGGGGCAAGCTGCTGGTGGGCGGTGAACCGGTTGAGTTTCCGCAGGTCGTGGGTATTGCCTCGGCTTCACCCAGAGAGTTTGATTTGTGGGCCGCAGATGTTTCGGTGGGCCTGAATTTCCGCAGTGGTAACGTGGAACAGAAAGACCTGAACACCAAGGTTTCACTGAAACGCCGCACGGTAAAGAATAATACCAAGATGAGTTATACCGGTAACTATTCGGAATCGGAGTCCGAGCAGCTGGCCAATAACCACACGGCGAGCCTGAGTCATGATTATCGGATCAGCCATAAGTGGTTTTTCAGGCCGATTCAGGCGGAATATTACCGTGATCCGTTCCAGAACCGTGAAGCAGAATGGACGGTAGGTTTTGGTGCGGGGTACCAGATTTTTGATACGCCGAAGCTGGACTGGACGGTCTCGGCCGGTCCCGGTTATCAGCGTACCGAGTACGTGGACGTGGCGCCCGGCGAAGACCGTACCGTGTCTACGCCTGCATTGCTGTTGGGCACTTATTACGATCAGGATATTACCGACAATATCGATTTCCAGATTGATTACCAGGTGACCCTGACGGAAGAGGACGCGGGCCGTGCCAAGCATGACTTCTATATGGCGCTGGACGTGGATCTGACCAGCCGTCTGGACCTGAGGCTGGCGGGTACCTGGAAGCGGATTGAAAGCCCGCAACCAGACAGCGACGGCATTACCCCGGAAAAAGACGACTTTACCGCTACCCTGGGGCTTGCCCTGGAGATATAAGTGGTGAGGTGACGGTGCGCGACGCCGAATGCCTGGCGTCTTCTCCGTTCATTCAAAACCGCAAAATAGAGAGAGTGTTGTCTGTGCCAGGCTGCCTGCAGCCAGGCTGGCTACAGGCATCCTTTGTACCGGTAAAATCAAAGCTGGCCCAGCACCGTGTCGGCGCTGCTTTTGTCCACGCCTTTGGCGTCCACACCGATGTATTCCACTACGCCACCGTTGGCGATCAGGGCGAAACGCTTGCTGCGCATCCCCATGCCGCCACCGGTGGCGTCCAGTTCCAGCCCCAGCGCCTTGGCAAACTCGGCATTGCCGTCTGCCAGCATGGTCAGGCGCTCGGCGTTCTGGTCTTTCTGCCAGGCATCCAGCACGAAAGCGTCGTTAACGGCCATGCAGGCAATGGCATCCACCTTGTCCAGCAGGGCGTCGGCATTCACGACAAAGCCGGGCATGTGGGTGTTGGAGCAGCCGGGCGTGAAGGCGCCGGGTACGGCAAACAGCACCACCTTGCGACCTTTGAAAAATTCCCCGGTGTTGAGGTCTTCCGGGCCGTCTGGGCCGTTGGTTTTCAGGGTGATGGAGGGAAGGGTATCGCCAACTGCAATGCTCATGATTCGCGTCCTTGGCTTGAGAATGGACACTCACTGTAGCAAAGAGACACGGACAAAAAAGGGTGTTTACGGACAGAGAGGCAAACCACCGCCACAGGGGCCTGTGAATGTGGCTTGTCCGCTGGTGTTGAATGCGAAACAGGTTCAGGGTAACTATCTGTTGAAACAGGCAAAAGGAGAAAGTTGTGGGGCAGACAATAGTCATTACCGGAGCGAATCGCGGAATCGGCCTTGCCATGGCGCAGGCGTGGTGTGCCAGAGGAGATACCGTGCTGGCCACTTGCCGCCAGCCCTCTGCAGCGCTGTTGGAAAGCGGCGCCAAAGTGATCGATGGCGTGGATGTGAGCACCGCGGACGGGGTGATGAACCTGCAGAATGCGCTGGGCGAGACCCGGGTAGATGTGCTCTATAACAACGCCGGCATCATGTGCAGTGAAACGGTGGACGCCATGGATTTTGACGCCATGCGCGACCAGTTTGAGGTCAATACGCTGGGGCCGCTGCGGGTCACCACGGCCTTGCTGGGCAACCTGCATGCGGGCAGCAAGGTGGGCCTGATGACCTCGCGAATGGGGTCCATGGCGGATAATACCTCCGGCGCCAAATACGGCTATCGGGCCAGCAAGGCCGCCCTGAATGCGGTTGGTAAGTCCCTGGCGGTGGATTTGGCGGCGCGCAGCATTGCGGTGGCGATTCTGCACCCGGGCTGGGTGCAGACTGACATGACCCGGCAGAGCGGTAATCTGACGGTGGAAGAAGCGGCCAGCGATCTGATTGCGCGGATGGACGCCCTGACCCTGGAAAACAGCGGGACCTTTTGGCACTCCGATGGCAGCGTGCTGCCCTGGTGATGGGGTTGCGTTCCCTGAATACAGAAGAGGGGTCCACCGAATGCTGATGGAGAACAACTCATGACGCACGCTGTGCGCTTTCAACATCCACGCTACACCATTCGCCGCAAGTTCTTCCGGTTCTTCGGTGATGCGTTCCATCTTTATACGGATGATGGGGAACTGGCGCTTTACTCCAACATGAAGCGTTTCCGCATCCGCGAAGACATCCGGCTTTACGCGGACGAAAGTCAGAACCAGGAGTTGCTGCGAATTTCCACTCGCAGCATTTTCGATTTCGCTGGCGCCTATGACGTACACGATTCGCAAAACGATGAGCATGTGGGGACGCTGCGGCGGTCGGGCTTCAAGTCGTCGTTCCTGCGCGATCACTGGACCTTTCTGGATAGTGGTGGCCAGGAAATCGGTACCCTGCAGGAAGACTCCATGCTCAAGGCACTGGTGCGCCGCTATATCGAAGCGTTGGCTTTTTTCTTTCCGCAGCACTACTACGCCACCGTGGGGGAGAGCCCCGTAGCCGAGTATCGCCAGCGCTTCAATCCCTTCATTCTGAAGCTGGATGTGGATTTCAGTGCCGATCGTGAGGGCCGGCTGGACAAGCGCTTGGGGATTGCTGCCGGGGTGTTGATGTCTGCCATCGAAGGCCGGCAGGAGTGACACGACAGGGGGCTGCCTGCCCTTTGCCGAAGCCTCGGGGCTAAGACGAAAAAAACCGGACAGGGCTACCTGTCCGGGAAGGTTTGTTGTCGTTGGCAGGATCAGCGGCGGCGACGCAACCCGCCGCCGATCAGCAGGATAAGGAAGGGCAGCAGCGCTCCGATACCGAAGGCGCCACCGCCTCCACCACCACCGCTGCTATAGGACGGCCGGTTGCTGGTGTACATGGGCTGGGCGGTGTCCGCACGGTTGCTGGTGGGGGCGTTAGCCTGACGCTGGGCCTTGGCCAGTTTTTCGATTTCCCGGCGTTTGGCGTTGCGGCGGTCGATACCGTATTCGGCGAACACTTCGTCGCGCAACACCACCATGGAGGTGTAGTTGGTGACCAGGCCGTATTCCAGGCCCAGATCCACGATGCCCTGTTGCAGGTCCTTTTCCTCCCCGAAATAATTAATCTCCTGCTGCATGTCCTGGATGGTGGCATAGGCCCACAGGCGTTCCAGCTCCGGGTTGTCACCGCCCTGGGCGGGGAAATTGAAGCGGGTTTTGTACTGCTTGTCCTGGCCCGCCACGTTGGCACGCAGGGTGACTTTTGCCGGGCCGTCGCCCCAGTAATGGCCGAGCAGCACGATTTGACGGCCGTGGTAAATGCTGCCGATGCGCTGGGGCTGGAGATCTGCGGTACGTACCCCGTCGATATCGATTTCAACGTCATTCATGGCCTGGTGGGTGAGCTTGGCAGTGGCGTTGAGAATCTGCCCGGCGATGTCATCGCTGTTGGAGACACTGATGGCAAAGCCGTTGCTGGCATTGGTCATGGCGGTAAGCATGGGCCGGTTGGCGCTGTTACCCATGACAAAAGTGAACAGACGAACGTCGTGGTTTTCCAGCAAGTCGATAAAATCTTTTTGCTGGGTTTTGCCCACGTTGGCCACACCGTCGGTGACCAGCACGATGCCGGTGGGGCGGTCTGCGTCCAGTGGGTTCAGGGCCAGGCTCAGGCCGCCGAACAGGTTGGTACCTCCCCGCGACTGGAGCTGCATGACCTTTTCCGTGTACTGGCGAATATTGTTTGGGGTGGCGTCTACAAAGCCACTGGTGAGTTCTTCGGCGCGGTCATCGAACAGCACGATACGGAAGCGATCGCCGCCGCGCAGTTTGCCCAGTGCCTGGCTGACGCCGTCGCCCAGGGTGGCCAGTTTGGCGCTCATGGAGCCGGAAATATCCAGTACGAACACCCAGTCGCTACCGGTGGTGATCGGGGGCAGATCATCACCGGGAGTGATGCTGAGCATGAAGGTGCCACGGTCCTTGCCCGGTGCCTTGTAGGCCACCAGATCCACGCTGCCGGGCAGGTCCTGCTGGTGACGCCAATAGACCACGATGTCCTGGTCCAGAGTGAAGGCATTGGCCGGTTGGCCGTTGGCCGCCGGTGGTGCGAAGTTGGGGTTCTCGCTGTTTGTTTCTTCTTCACTGCTGGCGGTGGCCGTGCGGTTGTCCAGTGTTACCTGCCATTGCTGTGGGCCCAGCTGCTGGATCTGTGCCTGGGGGTGTTTGGGCAGCCGCAGTGCATCCACCGGGTAGCCGCTGCGCAGGTTCAGGGTAAAACTGAAGTGTTCTTCAACGCTGTCGTTGGCGGTCCAGAAGGCCAGCTTCTTCTCGTCCACGCCGCCTTCCTCCAGCGGGTATACATAGCGGCCGATGCCGGTATCCACGGAGGCAGGCTGCATGTAGACCAGCCGCACCCGGGTATCCTGACCGGCGCGCACAGGCTGCAACTTCACATCAAACGCCTTGTAGCTGTCTTTCTCGGTGAGCCCGGCTTCACGGCCGGCGGCTTTTTCCTGCTCGTATACCTGGCGGGCCTGCTCTTTTTCCAGCACTTCACCGATCACCGGTTTGTCGTCGATCCATACGGTGAATTCGGCCACGGTGCCTTTTTCGGGAACCGGAAAGCGGTAGTAGGCTTCCAGATCTTGATCATTGGGGTTGTGGAACACCTGCTCGACTTCGGTGATGGCATAGCCGTCTTCCACATCCACAGTGACATGCTGTTCGCGGATCTGTAGCGGTGGCAGGTTGCTGTCGACGGGGGCCATCAGCCCGGCGGCGATGCCGTGCTGAGTGGCGGTCAGGGCGCTGAGTGTCAGCGCCACCGTGGCGAGAAGACGTTGGAATCGATTCCTGAAACCCATGAGGATTCTCCTTGTTATCGGTCATGGGCTACGTTGTACGCGCTGGCGTCTCTTTTGTTAAACAGTGTTCATTAACAAGACATGTCGCAAGGTGTTCAATAGAACGCGAATGTGGGTATTACCCGTTATGGATCAGTTGTTTACGTGTGGCATCGACTAATGCAGCGAAATCCGGGCGGGCAATGACGGCCAGCACCAGAGTGTAGACGCCGTTGAGCAATGCCAGCAGCACATCCGCCTGCATCAGGCTGAGGGCGATCACCCCCATGGAAACCGCATCCAGAATGCCCAGCAGCATGAACATGCTGGCCTGCACTTTGGCAACCGCCTGATCGTCGGAAGGGTCGGCGGGGGTAACGGTCTGGGCCTGGCGGCTGGCGATGGCTGAGGGAGATAGCAGCACATTACGCAGCGGTCGTGCCACCACCAGCATCAAGCCCATGGCACCCATGGCGCCCATGCGCAGGGTCTCCTGCGGCAGCAGATCAACGGAGGCGGTGTAGTTGCCAAACCAGACCAGTCCGGCGATGGCGATCCCGATCAGCATGGGGGCGGAGAGCACCAGAAACCAGAACATATTAAGCCGCTGTACGGCGGAGGTGGACGCGGACATAAGTGATTCCTGTAATCGGTTACTGGCGCTTGAGCGGTTGAATAGAACGGTGTGGTTTAGTCCCTGAAATTATTGAATTGCAGCGGCGTTTCGATTTTTGATTCCCGCAGCAATGTCATTACCGCTTGCAGGTCATCGCGTTTCTTGCCGTTCACCCGTACCTGATCACCCTGGATCGATGCCTGCACCTTGATCTTGCTTTCCTTTATTTGCTTCACAATTTGCTTGGCAACGGGTTGATCGATGCCCTGGCGGAAGGTCAGGGTCAGCGAGAAGGTTTTGCCGCTGTGTTCAGGCTCTTCCGGTTTGTCGGCGCCGGCGGCGCTGATGTTTTGTTTCAGGCAGGCTTTGCCGAACAGTTCTTCCAGCTGGCGAACCTGAAAATCGGATTCGGTTTTCAGGGTAACGGCCAGGCCGTTCTGCTCGATGCTGGCCTCGACGCCGCGGAAATCGAACCGGGTGGAAAGCTCGCGGTTGGCGTTATCCACCGCGTGGCGAAGGGCGACTTCATCAATCTCGGAAACAATATCGAAAGACGGCATAAGGGGTCCTGTCGGCAGTAATGAGCGTGTCTTGATGGGTAATTATACAGAGGCAGACCGGTGACAGGGCAAGTCGGGGTGGTTGTTGTCAATGCGGGAGCGGTGGGCTATCCGATATACTGCGGTGCTCTGTTACGCTGCGGCCCGGTCCGCAGGACGAAAGATAACAACCATTTGAGGGTAGGGTATGCAGAACCAGTCCACAGGCGGGCCATCCCGTGTGCCATTGGGGCAGCGAATCGCCCAGGCTCTGCTGCGGCTCACCGGCTGGACAGCCGGCCCCTTCCCGGATATCGACCGTGCAGTGATTGCCGGCGGCCCGCATACCTCCAACTGGGATGGTGTGCTGGCGTTGGTGAGCCGCTCCGCGCTGCAGAAAGACGTCAACGTGATGATCAAAAGCAGCCTGTTCAAGGGGCCGTTGGGGGCGCTGTTGCACGCGTTGGGGGCCATGCCGATTGAACGGGGCAAGGCCGGCGGTATGGTTGAACAAACTGTGGCGGCGTTTGCAGAGCGTGAGAAATTGCTGATCGCGGTGACCCCGGAAGGCACCCGCAGCAATGCAGACCAATGGAAGCTGGGGTTCTATCACATTGCCCGCCAGGCCAACGTGCCGATTATTCTGGCGTTGGCGGACTACAAGGCAAAGACCTTTTCGTTCCCCGTGGTGATTTATCCCGGCGATGATATGGAAGCGGATCTTCAGCAGATCTACTCGCACTTTGCGCGAGCGACGCCGCGCCATGCGGACAAGCTCTCTGCGCCAGTCTCTGCGGCAAAAGCGGCGCGTGAGGCTGACGCGCAATAGCCGCATGCTGGGTCAAGGCGTCTTTGGCGAGTGGGTGTCGGAAGGTTAAGAAGGGAGAAGCGGGCAGGCCTCGAACCGAGAGGCCTGCCGGGTGGTTTTAGAATGCCAGCACCATATCGGTGGTGAAGGCCCAGCCGTTACCGCCCAGCTGGAACGGCACACTGCTGTACCCCACCGGTGAATCCTTCAGGTAGAGGCCCTGCACGTTGAAGCGGAACTCCTTGCGTTTGAACGGGAACCAGTTGAAGCCCACGCTCAGGTCGTGGGGCGTGCCGTACTCACCCTGGATCTCGGAATAGGCCACATAGGGTTGCAGGGTTTTCGGGATGGCCATCATCGACGCCTGTACCTGGTACCCCTTGTCGTCCAGCTCGTCCACCGGCAGTGGCCCGTTGGCATCGAACTTGTCCACCCAGCGATGGTAGAACTCGGCCTCCAGGAACCAGCCCCGGTATTTCAGGCCCGCATTGGCGGCGGCCATCTGGTAGGTGGCCTGGTCGATGGCGGTGCCGTTGTTGAACGGATCCGCCTGGAAAATCAGAGTGCCGTCGGACAGCCGAATCTGGGAATTTTCGAACGAGTTTGTACCGGGCTGCGCCTGGGCATCTTCACGGCTGTGGGTGAAGTGAATGCCGAAACGGGTGGCCAGCTGTTCGTGGAACTCGTAGTCCCCCAGGCCTTCGCCCGGGCCATATTCCCCGGTGGTGGGCATCCACCACAGGGCACCCGATGCGGTGTTGAGTCCGTCATCCAGCTGACTGCCGCTGACCCCCAGTTGGCTCAGGTTGTTACCGAGCATGGCGCGGTACATCAGCCCTTCGGCAATTTCACCTTCCGCCCAGATACCGGTGGTGTATGAGCCGCGGAAGAATTCATCCGCAATGGTGCGATGATCGTTCTTCAGCCAGTTTGGGAAGGTGTAGTTGGTGGAGCGCGTAGATGGCAAGGCGCCGATACCGGCATAGAGCTTGAATGCCGGGTTGAAGTGGTACCCCAGGTTACCGGCCACGACCACCTGTGCCGGATCGCCCTGGCTGGTGTTGGACGTCCACGTGTAGAAGAGGTAATGCAGCTTGGGATCAAAGATCCAGCCCCTGAAGCTGATGTTCACCTTCTGAAACTGGAAGTCATTACGCGGATCGACACTCGAGGTGCGCCCGAAATCATCGGTATAGCTACGCTCGAAATCCTTTTGATTCAGATAGCGGGTGTAACTGAAAACCCCGAAGTTGACTTCACCCATGTCCGAGTTGAACAGGTTGAAGCCTTTGCCCGGCCGGTAGCCCAAACTGCTGCCAGGATTATCGGCAGGGCGCTGGGGGGCCGGTGTGTTTTCCCCGTACAGTTCGGTTTCCAGCTGCTGGATGCGCTGATCGAACTCCTGGCTCTGTTGCTCCAGGTTCTGGCGCAGGGAGCGCAGTTCCTGAAGCTGTTTTTCCACCGCCGGGTCGGTGGTTTCAGCTTGTACCGAATTGGCAAGCAAGGCCGCGCAGAGCGCTGCCGAAGAAGAGGTGATTTTTCGCATTCCCGAGTCCTTTATTATCCGCTTTTGCTGGTGTCATCTGCAGGGCAAACGTTGGGTGCGTTGTAATCCAGGTCCATCAGACGGAAGTAGTTGGCGCCCAGTGCGATATTATGGAATGCCTCGTCGTCCAGGGCTTTCAGGGCACGGCTGGTGACTTCCAGCTCCTTGCCATACTGGTCATCTGCCTTGTAGCCAGCCGCCACAAAGTCGGTGCCTGGCAGGATGCGGGTGGAGTATTCGTTAAAGAAGGGAATGTAGATATCACCCCACTGGTGATACTCGTTGTAAAGCACGTCCCAGGAGATATCCAGCATCAGGTTGGGGTACTTGTCGAGCAGCCCCTTGAGGATGGTGACATGCTGCACCGGGTTCATCTTGCCCAATTCCTTGGAGAGCCCCATGTGCGCCCACACGATCTTGTTATCCGGGTAGGTGGCGAGGATATGTTTCATCAAGGGCAAGTGTTCGGTGGGGTTGGCGTCGTTACCGAGGTCGGAGTGGAAGGTAACGGGAATGCCACGTTCCTGCAGCACCGCCATGAACGGCGCCCATTGATCGATGCTCTGCATGGTGGCCGGTTCGTGATTGTTTTTCAGTAGCGCCTGTTTCACCACATTCAGCTCGCCGCTCCAGCTGAACATGCCCGGGTACTCCCGGTCATACAGTTCGATCAGCTCCACCACGTTTTCCGGATGCGCCAGGTCCATGAAGGTCATGGACAGGGTGATGTGCAAATTGTCGTTGGGGTAGGCCACGGTTTCCATGCCATTGACGAAATCGTTCTTGATGCTCGGCTCGGCAGTAACGCCGGGGCAGTCCAGGTAGTAGTTACAGCCGGAATCCAGCTCCAGTATCTGGCCGATGCCGAAATAGTTCACAACGCGAACACCCTGGTCTTCCAGCATGGTGTGCAGCTTTTCAGGTGGAATGGCGGCGCCACCGAAGGGGCGGGGGTGAAAGTGGGCATCCACCAGCGGGGTGTAGGGTTCTTTTTCCCGGTCGTAGCAGGCTTGCTGTTCGCTGGGCTGCTTCAGGGATTCCAGCGTCCGCTCATTGGCTGTGCGGGTCTGGGTCGCGGTGGTGGCGCAACCGGTGATCAACACGGCCACAGGAAGGGCGACAAGAGATTGACGGAAACGCGGTGACACAACGGCTGCTGAAAGCTTGCCGAGAATATCCCTATTCATGATGAACTCCCCTGATTTTTTTATCGGTACCGGATTCACTGGATCGGTCTTGTTCGATACTAGGAGAAAATGTACAGGCCTACCACCTGCGCTGCCACGTAATGCGAGTGGGTGTGACAGAGCCAACAGTCCCTGTTCCAGCCTGACGCTGGTGCGCTCATCGACAGTCTCCAGGTAGACGCTCGGTGCGAATCTGTGGATGGTCAATTTTCTGCAAGGAAAACAATAAGTAAGGGCTTGTTTACTTTGTGGAGGTAAATGACTTCGGTTGGTTTTTTATGTCAGGTTTCGCGCACTTTTCTCATGGTGGGTGCGGTGGCCCCGTGGAACACTCGTGCCCCTGAATAAGGTATTCACACGGAGATTAGCCATGGGTGAGGTTCTGGATAACAGCAATTTGAATGAAGCACAGGGATGGGCGGCCAGTGCCGTCGCCCGTCAACGTAACTACTTTGAATCCGGGGCGACCCGCCGTTATGCATTTCGGCTGCGTCAGCTGAAAAAGCTGCAAGAGGCCATTGTGCAGTATCAGGGTCAGATTCAGGACGCCCTGCATGCGGATATCGGGCGCCCGCCCTTCGAGGCCTACATTGAAATCAGCACGGCCATTGAAGATCTCAAGCATACCATCAAACACCTGAAAAACTGGATGAAACCCGCGACCCGCGCGTGCCGCTGTAGGAGCCCCCTTCCAGGGGGCGAACCGTGCGCAGCACGGCATCGACCGAAGGGCGATCAGGCATTTCAGCGTGCGACAGGTTTCAGAAAATATTTCGCAGCGGAAATGTTTCCCTCGCCAAGGCTCGGGTTCGCGCCGCGAGCGGCGCTCCTACATTGGCCTGGTCGTTCTCTCGCAATTCTCTGCTGATTCACTTCAGTAGCTTCTGTTTAAGAAATTCCCGGGTGCTCTGCACCATGGCGTAGAACGCCGGGATCATCGGTGTACCGATCAGAAGCGCGGCCAGCATGCCCCACATTACCGTATGCCCCAGTGAAAGCTGGCTGAACATGCCGGCGCCGCTGGCAAAGGCCAGTGGCAGGATGCCGAGTACAAAGGACAGGGCGGTCATGCACACGGCGCGGAAACGCAGGCGCCCGGCTTCGGCGGCGGCTTCCAGAATGGACAGCCCCTCCTGCTCGCGCCGTTCACGGGCGAACTCCACAATCAGGATGGCGTTTTTGGCGGCCAGGCCGATCAATAACACCAGCCCCACCTGGGCAAACAGGTCCAGCGCTCCCAGCTGCGGGATGCCAATCTGTCCCACCATCAGCAGCCCGCCGATGGCCCCGGCCACCGCAATGGGTACCACCAGGATAATCGCCGCCGGCACCGACCAGCTTTCGTATTGCGCCACTAGGAACAGGTAGATGAACACCATGGCCAAGGCGAAGGCGATACCGATCTGGTTGCCGGCCTTGCGCTCCTGATAGCTCTGTCCGGTCCATTCCACCTGATAGCCATCCGGTAATACCTCGGCGGCCACGCGTTCCAGTTCGGCCATGGCGTCACCGCTGGAGACGCCCTCGCCGGGCTGGGCGCGGAGAATGGCAGAGCGGTACAGATTGAAGCGGTTGGTGATGTCTGCACCCAGCACCGGTTCGGTGGTGAGCAGGGTGGACAGCGGCACCATGTTGCCGTTGCTGCTGCGGGCATAAAGCCGTTCGATATCCTTCAGGTCGGAGCGGTAGGCCGGGTCGGCCTGCATCATCACCCGGAAGGTGCGCCCGAACAGGGAGAAGTCATTGATGTAACTGGAGCCCAGCTGGCTCTGCAGGGCGGAGAAGATGTTGGTCAGGGGTACCTGCAGGGTCTTGGCCTTGTTGCGGTCAATATCGATGCGGTACATGGGCACATTGGCCCGGAAGCTGGTGGAGGCGCTGCCAATCAACGGCGACTGGTTGGCCGCCGCGGTGAGGATCTGCATGGCCCCGGCCAGGTCCGCATGGCTGCGCCCGAGGGTGTCTTCCAGCACCAGCTCCAGGCCGCCCACGGCGCCCATGCCCGGTACGGAGGGCGGCGGGAAGGACTGGATCTGGGCTTCGGGAATGGTCTGGTAAGCCTGCTGGGTCACCCGCGCCGAGACGGCCAGGGAGATGTCCTGGAAGTCCGGTCTGTCATCCCAGTGTTTGAGTACCACAAAGCCGGTACCGCCATTACTCTGTACCCCACCGGTGAGCATGGAGAAGCCGGCAATCATGGTGGCGGATTCCACCGCCGGATCATTGTCGAGCAGGCGCTGCACCTGCTCGATAACGGCTTCGGTGCGGTTGATGGACGCCGCATCCGGCAGCTGGACGTTCACCAGCAGCAAGCCCTTGTCTTCCATGGGCACAAAACCGGTGGGCACGGCGCGGGCGCCAAAGAACAGGCCCACCATGATCAGCGCATACAGCACCAAAGTCAGGCCGCGTCGGCCAAGCAGGCCGCCTACCACCCGGGAATAGCCCAGGGTGATTTTGGCAAAGCCCTTGTTGAAAGCGCGATACCAGGCGGGCTCACTGTCTTTGCGGCGCAGCACCAGGCTGGCCACGGCCGGGCTCAGGCTTAATGCACAGATGGAGGAAATCACCACGGCCACGCAGATAGTTACCGCGAACTGGTTGTACATGATGCCGGTGATGCCGGGCATCAACGCCACCGGCACAAACACGGCCAGCAGCACCAGGGTGGTGGCGATGATCGGCCCGGTGACCTCTTCCATGGTGCGGGTCACCGCGTCACGGGTGGAAATGTTCGGGTCTTCAAGCAGGTGCCGGTCGGTGTTTTCCACCACCAGGATCGCATCATCCACCACGATGCCGATGGCCAGGATCAGGCCAAACAGGGTAATGGTGTTGATGGACATGCCCGCCACCAGCATGATCGCCAGGGTTCCGATCAGGGATACGGGAATGACCACCGTGGGGACCAGGGTCGGGCGCCAGTCGCCGAGGAAAATAAAGGTGATCAGGATGACCAGCCCCACTGCCATGAGCAGCGAGGTGGTGACCTGCTGAATCGCCACTTCCACATAGCGGGTGGTGTCGTAGCCGATGGCGTATTCGAGCCCGTCGGGGAAGGTTTTGCTCTGTTCTTCCAGGGCCTGCTTGAGGGCATCGCCGGTGGCCAATGCATTGGCCCCCGGTGCCAGATAGGCGGCCATTACCGTGGTGGGGTGGTTCTGGTAGTTGGCGGCAATGCTGTAGGAAAGCTGGCCCAATTCGATCCGTGCCACATCCCCCAGCCGCACCATGGCGCCGTTCTCGTCGGCACGCAGGATGATGTTCTCGAATTCCTTCACATCTTTCAGTCGCCCTTCCAGCTGCAGGGCATACTCGGTGCTGAGCTTGCCGTCGAAAGGCGGTGCGCCGATCTTGCCCGCGGGGACCTGCACATTCTGTTCGCGCAGGGCATTGGAAATGTCGTCCGGGGTAATGCCCAGTGCGGTCATTTGTGGCGGGTCCATCCACAGGCGCATGGAATAGTCTGCAGAACTGAACACGCTCACATCGGACACGCCTTCTACCCGCTTGAGCGGGTTCTGCACATTGAGCAGGCTGTAGTTGGCAATGAACAGCTCGTCCAGGGAACCGTCCGGGGAATACAGGTTGATGGTGAAGAGAATGTCCGGGGAACGCTTGTCGATGGTCAGGCCCTGAGAGCGGACTTCTGCCGGCAGCGAAGGCTCGGCCAGCTTGACCCGGTTCTGTACCCGCACCAGGGCCATGTCCGGATCTTCACCGACCTCGAAGGTCACCGCGAGACTGTAGCTGCCATTATTGGATGAGCTGGACGACATGTATTCCATGCCTTCCACCCCGTTGACCACATCCTCGATGACCTGCCCCACAGATTCTTCCATGATCGCGGCGGACGCACCGGGCCAGCTGGCGCTCACGGAAATTTGTGGTGGCGCCACTTCCGGGTATTCGGAAATAGGCAGCAGTTTCATGGCCAGCAGGCCGGTGAAGGTAATCACCAGGCCCACCACCATGGCCAGCTTGGGTCGCTGGATAAAGACGCCACTGATCACGGGGCAGTACCCCCGTTGTTGTCCGTCGCCGCTGGCGCGTTCGTTTTGTCGGTGTCTTCGTTCTGATCTTTTTCGGGCTGGCTACCGGTATGGGGATCGGTGGCGGGCTTGTAGTCAGAGACCTGGACTTCACTGCCGGGGCGCACTTTCTGGATGCCGCGCAGGATAACTTTTTCCCCGGCCACCAGGCCCTCGGTGACCAGCACATTTTCGCCGAAGCGGTCGCCGGTCATCAGGTTGTTGCGCAGCACCAGATTGTTGGTGTTGACGGTAAAGACATAGGTGCCTTGTTGATCCACCTGCAGGGCCGCCTGGGGAATCATCAGGCCGCTCTGACTTTGCTTGAGGCGTACATGGGCCTGCACAAACATGCCGGTGCGAAGCAGGTCGCGGGGGTTGGGCATGGCCGCGCGGACTTCCACGGTGCCGGTGTTGCTGTCCACCCGGTTGGAGACGTAAACGATGTTGCCGGTGTAGGGGTACTCGCTGCCGTTGGGCAGTTCCAGGCCCACTTCAATCTCTGAAGGCTTGGGCTGGTTGTCGCTCATGGCCGCTTCGGTGAGCAGTCGCTCGGGGATCTGGAAAACCGCCTGCATGTCGTTGCCACCCACCAGGGTGGTCAGGGTACCGAAACCGGGGCTGACCACATCGCCCACCGAGGCGATGGAGCGCCCTACGCGACCGGCCTGGGGGGCCTCGATGTGGGTATAGGACAGATCCACCTGGGCACTTTCCCGTGCGGCGCGGGCAGATTGTTCGGCGGCTTCGGCTTCCTGCTGGCGGGCCTTGAGGGTGTCGTATTCGGAATCGGAGATATAGCCCTTGTCCACCAGCTTGTTGGCGCGGGAAAAGTTGCTTTTGGCTTCCGCCAGAGTGGCCTTGGCGCGCCCATGCTCAGCCTTGGCCCGTGCCAGAGCGGCCTCATAGGGCGCCGGGTCGATATCAAACAGGGGGGCGCCGGCTTCCACCGTGTCGCCCTCGCGGAAATGCACGGCAGTGAGTTTGCCGGACACTTGAGCGGTGATGTTCACGTCACTGCGCGAATCAATCCGGGCGGTGAAAGTGCGTTCGGGCTGGTAGGGCTGCTCGCTGGCGGTGACCACAAACACTTCCGGTGGCGGTGCTTCGGTGGCAGGCGGCTCTTCACAGGCAGCTAAAGCGAGAAACAGGACGGGCAAACCAAAACGAGACAAACGCATGGGGGTGAAATCTCCGTGTCAGGCCGCTGCGCGTGGCAACCGGTTCCCTTTGTTGTTGTGTGCATTGTCACCTTACCACCATATGGTGGTAAGAGAATGACGTTGTGAATAGGATATTGAGAAGGCGTCAGCGGGGCGGCCGACGTCGTTATCAACAGCTGAGCATTGGCTATTTGAACTATTGTTCTGGCTATGGCGTTTGATAAAAACTATCGGCGCATTTGCCAAAGCCAACTGGCCGGGGGCGAGGGTTAAGGGATATAACTGAATCAACAGCTAACACACACTCAAACAGGGAGAGAGTCATGGCTGATGCAAGTCAATGCCCGATGCATGCCGCGGGTGGTGGAACAACCAACAAGGACTGGTGGCCCAACCAGTTGCGTCTGGATCTACTCAACCAGCATTCCTCACTGTCGAACCCCATGAATGTGGATTTCGATTATGCCAAGGCATTCAATAGCCTGGATCTGGAGGCGGTCAAAAAAGATCTGCACGCGGTAATGACCGATTCACAGGACTGGTGGCCGGCGGATTTCGGCCACTACGGTGGGCTGTTCATTCGGATGGCCTGGCACAGCGCCGGCACCTACCGGATTGGTGATGGGCGTGGCGGCGGCGGTCGCGGCCAGCAGCGTTTTGCCCCGCTCAATGGCTGGCCGGATAACGTCAATCTGGACAAGGCCCGCCGTCTGATCTGGCCGGTGAAACAGAAATACGGCAGCAAGATTTCCTGGGCGGATCTGATCATTCTTACCGGTAACGTGGCACTGGAATCCATGGGCTTTAAAACCTTTGGTTTTGCCGGTGGCCGTGAAGATACCTGGGAACCGGATCAGGACGTGTACTGGGGTCGTGAAAAAGACTGGCTCACCAATGACACCCGGTTCTCGGATAAGCGTGACCTGGAGAATCCTCTCGCAGCCACCATGATGGGGCTGATCTATGTGAATCCGGAAGGTCCCAATGGCGACCCGGACCCGAAGGCTGCCGCCCACGACATTCGCGAAACGTTTGCGCGCATGGCCATGGACGATGAAGAAACCGTTGCCTTGATTGCCGGTGGTCACACCTTCGGTAAAGCCCACGGTGCCGGTGACCCGGAAAAAGTTGGACCTGACCCGGAAGACGCCGGGCTGGCGGAGCAAGGCTTCGGCTGGCGCAGCAGTGTGGGTGCCGGCAAGGGTGATGACACCATGGGCGGTGGCCCGGAAGTGACCTGGTCGCAGACGCCGACACAGTGGAGCCATTACTTCTTTGAAAACCTGTTCGGTTTCGAGTGGGAACTCACCGAGAGCCCGGCCGGGGCCAAGCAGTGGGTAGCGAAGGACGCTGAACCGCAGATGCCCTATGCCCAGGACAAGAGCAAGAAGCACAAGCCGATGATGCTGACCACGGACTTGTCGCTGCGCTTTGATCCGGCCTACGAAAAAATCTCCCGGCGTTTTTATGAAAACCCGGACCAGTTTGCCGATGCCTTTGCGCGGGCCTGGTTCAAGTTGACCCACCGTGACCTGGGGCCGCGTGCCCGCTACCTGGGCCCGGAGATTCCCGACGAGGAGCTGATCTGGCAGGACCCGGTGCCCGAGGTGGATCATGAGCTGGTGGACGACAAGGACATTGCTGCACTGAAGAGCAAGATCCTGGATTCCGGCCTCAGTGTGTCCGAGCTGGTGTACACCGCCTGGTCGTCTGCTGCCACCTTCCGTGGCGGTGACAAGCGTGGCGGTGCCAACGGTGCCCGTATCCGTCTGGCCCCGCAAAAAGACTGGGAAGTGAATCAGCCGGAGCAACTGGCCCGGGTATTGAAAACCCTGGAAGGAATTCAGGCCGATTTCAATAGCGGTAACAAGAAGGTGTCGCTGGCGGATCTGATCGTGCTGGGCGGCTGTGCCGCCATTGAAAAAGCGGCCAAGGCGGCCGGCATGGACATCACCGTTCCGTTTTCACCGGGGCGTACCGATGCCAGCCTGGAGCAAACCGATGTGGCGTCGTTTGAACCGCTGGAACCTAAAGCGGACGCATTCCGCAACTACCAGCAGGCACGCTTCTCCATGGGCGGCGAGCATCTGATGGTTGACCGCGCCCAGCTGCTCACGCTGACGGCGCCGGAAATGACGGTGCTGGTTGGTGGCCTGCGCGTGCTGGGTGCCAACTACGGTGGCAGCGAGCTGGGTGTGTTCACCGACAAGCCCGGGACCCTGACCAACGACTTCTTCGTGAACCTTCTGGACATGGGCACCGAGTGGAAGCCGGTATCCGACGATGAAGAAACGTTTGAAGGGCGCGACCGCAACAGCGGTGAGCTGAAGTGGACCGGCAGCCGTGTGGACCTGGTGTTCGGCTCCAATTCAGTATTGCGTGCGCTGGCGGAGTTGTATGCCTGTGCCGATGCTCAGGAGAAGTTCGTCCACGATTTCGTGGCCGCCTGGACCAAGGTGATGGAACTGGAGCGCTTTGACCTAAAGTAGTTCCTTTTTGATCACTGCAAAATGAAACGGCGCGCTGGCAACAGCGCGCCGTTTTTTATGGTTTATCGCGTACTTTGGACACCCGACGCCGAACACCAGCCGCGAAAGCCACACAAACAGAAAAAAACCAGCTGCAGGAATGCCGCAAAGCGGAGTAACGCGCGCAGTTCCGCGCTGCCCAAAGGGTGAGCGAAGCGAGGGCGTTGCAAGTAGGCGGATCCGGCGGTCGACCGAGCCCCATTCCCGGTATTTCGGGTAACAGGAAAGTTATTCCAAGGCATGTCGTCTTGAGCATGGTTTATTGCGTGATCGGGGCTGTTCAATGCGGGCTGATTGGGTAAGGCTGTGAAGCAAATGCCGGAAGCCCCGGCAGGGTGCTTATACAAAGAGTGCTTATAACAATGGGAGAGAACACCGTGTCCGCATTACCTGAATACCGCTCGTTCGATGTTGCCGTGGAAGATTATATTGCTCACGTGCAGTTCAGTCGCCCTGAAGCGCTGAATAGCATGAACAAGGATTTCTGGCTGGAGTTGCCCCGTTGCCTGCGGGATATAGAGACGGGGACAGACGCTCGCGTGGTGGTGATTTCTTCCACCGGCAAACACTTTTCTGCAGGCATGGATCTGGCGGTGTTTTCCGACCCCAGCGGCGCCCCCATGGGTGGCGACCAGGGGCGAATGGCAGAAAACCTTCGCCGGGTGGTGCTGCAGCTGCAGGATTGTCTGAGTGTCTTGGAGCAGGTGCGTATTCCGGTGCTGGCGGCGATCCAGGGCGGATGTATTGGTGGTGCACTGGATCTGGTCTGTGCGGCGGACAGCCGCTACTGCACAGAGGATGCGTTCTTTACCATCAAGGAAACCCCGCTGGGTATGACCGCAGATGTGGGCACGCTGCAGCGTCTGCCGAAGTTGATGCCTCAGGGGCTGGTGCGGGAGCTGGCCTATACCGGTCGCAAGTTCGGCGCCAGGGAAGCGCTGGAGCAAGGGCTGGTCAACAGTGTTTATGGTAACGCGGAGGATATGCTGACGGCGGTGATGGCCATTGCTGCGGAGATTGCGGCGAATTCCCCGCTGGCCGTGACCGGCTGCAAGGAAATGCTCAATTTCAGCCGCGACCACAGTGTGGAAGACAGCCTCAAGTACATGGCCACCTGGCAGGCGGGCATGTTCCGCCCCGATGACATGATGTTGACGTTCCAGGCCCAGGCGCAAAAACAACAGGCTGAGTACCCGGATTTGGTGCCGATTAAAGGATTGTTTGAGGCCTAGTGAACGGTTACAGAAAAGAACGGCGGCGCAAGTTGCGCCGCCGTTATAAAGGCTACCTTTACCTTTTGGGTATCCGGTAGCGAGGGTTGCTTAGAAGCGGTTGCGGTCCAGGTTCATCACCTTGGTCCAGGCGGCCACAAAGTCGTTGACGAACTCATCGTCGTTATCGCTCAGGGCGTAGTACTCAGCCACTGCGCGCAGTTCCGCGTTGGAACCGAAGATCAGATCTACCGGCGTGGCGCTCCACTTCTGCTCGCCGCTCTGGCGGTCCATCCCTTCATACAGCCCTTCGTTCTCTGCGGACGGTTGCCACTTCGTGGACATGTCCAACAGATTCACAAAGAAGTCGTTGGTCAGAGTGCCGGGCTGGTCGGTGAAAACACCGTGGTCACTGCCGTCAGCATTGGCATCCAGGGCGCGCATGCCACCAACCAGTACCGTCATTTCCGGAACCGACAGGGTCAGCAGATCGGCCTTGTCGACCAGGCTGTTGGTGGGTGACATGACGGCGTCTTCACTGAAGTAGTTACGGAAGCCATCGGCTTTGGGTTCCAGGTTGGCGAAGGAGCTCGCGTCGGTCAGTGCCTGGGTGGTGTCGGCACGGCCGGGTGTGAACGGCACCTCAATCTCATAACCGGCATCGTCGGCGGCTTTCTCAATCGCTGCGGCACCACCCAGCACGATCATGTCGGCCAGGGAGACCTCGCTGTTGCGGAACAGGCCGCCTTTGTTGAACTCAGTGCGAATTTCTTCAAGCGTGTTGAGTACCTTGTCGAGTTCTTCCGGGTTATTCGCCGGCCAGTCCTTCTGCGGTGCCAGGGCAATGCGGGCGCCGTTCGCGCCACCGCGCATGTCGGACCCACGGAAGGTGGAAGCGGAGGCCCATGCCGTGCGGACCAGTTCCTGAACCGTCAGCCCGGACGCGAGAATCTCTTCCTTCAGGTCATTCGCCTGGCCGTCAGAAATGAGTGGATAATCCACTTCGGGGATGGGGTCCTGCCAGATCAAGGATTCTTCCGGGACATCCGGGCCCAGGTAACCGGCACGCGGACCCATGTCGCGGTGGGTCAGCTTGAACCAGGCGCGGGCAAAGGCGTCTTCAAACTGGCTCGGATCTTTCTGGAATCGCTGGGCAATTTCCTTGTATTCCGGATCGAACTTCAGGGCCAGGTCGGTGGTGAACATGATTGGCGCGTGCCGTTTTCCTTCGATGTGGGCATCGGGCACCAGGTTGGCTGCCTGACCGTTAGCGGGAATCCACTGGATGTGGCCGGCGGGGCTTTTGGTTTGCACCCATTCATAGGCGAACAGGTTATCCAGGAACTGGGTGGTCCAGGCGGTGGGGTTCACCGACCAGGCGCCTTCCAGGCCACTGGTGATAGTGTCTGCGCCCTTGCCGGTGCCACAGTTGTTTTTCCAGCCAAGCCCCTGTTGCTCAGTGGGGGCGGCTGCGGGTTCGGCTTCCAGGCATTCTTCCGCTTTGTGGGCGCCATGGGCCTTGCCGAAGCTATGGCCCCCGGCAATCAATGCCACCACTTCTTCATCGTTCATGGCCATGCGGCCAAAACTCTGGCGGATGTCCTGAGCGGCGAGTAGCGGATCCGGTTTTCCGTTGGGGCCTTCCGGATTGACGTAGATTAGGCCCATCTGTACGGCGCCCAGTGGTTTTTCCAGCTTGCGGTTTTCGTCGTGACGTTCGTCACCAAGCCACTCGGTTTCCGAGCCCCAGTACGTGATGTCTGCTTCCCAGTCGTCCACGCGCCCGCCGGCAAAGCCATAGGTCTTGAAGCCCATGTCTTCCATGGCCAGAGTTCCGGCCAGCACCATCAGGTCGGCCCAGGAGATGTTATTGCCATACTTCTGTTTTACCGGCCACAGCAGGCGGCGGGCTTTATCCAGATTCACGTTGTCCGGCCAGCTGTTCAGCGGTTCAAAACGTTGCTGGGCACCGCGTGCACCTCCGCGGCCATCTGTCACCCGGTAGGTGCCGGCACTGTGCCAGGCCATGCGGATAAACAGCGGGCCATAGTGGCCGTAGTCAGCGGGCCACCAGTCCTGGGAGTCAGTCATGACCTGGCGCAGATCCGCCTTCAAGGCCTCAAGATCCAGTTCAGCAAAGGCTTCAGCGTAATCGAAGTCGCTATTCAGTGGGCTGGATTTGGCGGCGTGCTGGCGTAACGGACGCAGGTCCAGTACTTCGGGCCACCAGTAGGGGCTGGACATGGGGGAGCGGGCAGCGCTCTTGTGATAATTGGAATGGTAGCCACCGGAATGGCCTATGGGGCTGGCGTAGGCCGATGCCGACGCCAGGGCAATAGCTGCTGCTAACGTGACTGTGCGCTTTTTCATGGATCTCTCCTCTGGCAAAAAAAATAACGAAATCCGTAAAAATATAGGCGCTACGCTTTTGTGGCGGGAATGCTGTTTCCCTATGGTTGTTATAAAAGGGTTTGATTGGCTGCTTGCTTGCAGTAAATATTTTCTATGCTTTCTAGTCCGCTGGCGCAGTGGCGTTTTCCATTGCTCTGATCCGAACAGGCGCCTCGATCGTGGGGAGGGGATGTTTGCTTATCGGATGCCGGGGGCGGTGATGAGCCCGCTCGGGTGGGAGGTATGGTTGCGCCTATTGAAGTGGTCAATAAGCCTATGGTCGTGGCTACAAGCCGGGAGTGTGATGCAGGTGTAAGCGAGTATTGTGGAAGTCGGTAGCGGGCGAGCTGAGATTGCGGTGTGGTTTCAGAGCAGTCACGGTGCCCTGCCCCGATAGCAAAAAGGCGCCCTATCCGGCGCCTTTTTTAATTCCTGCACTATGGTGATCTAGAGGGTGGCCTCGCACACCGGCAGAGCGCTGGCTCCGGGCATTACCCAGATCGGGCTGCTGAATGCCACTGGACGACCGGTTTGTGGATCACGGACGCGCAGGAAATAGTAACTTTCCTCGTCAGTGACCGGCACCAGGGTTTCCACGTGGTTGCCCGTTAAAGTCGCGACTACCGCGTTGTTACGAGTCACCACTTCCACGATGCCAATAAAGTCGCCGCCGCCGCGGGTCAGGCTGGCCGACAGTGGCAGTAGGCTGCCTGCCGGGCGACGCAAGCGGCTACCCATTGGCGAGCCATCCACGGTGAAGGTCATGCGCAGGTCGTTATAGAACTGGGCCACGGCATAGAAGCGGCGGGCTTGCATGGCTTCGCGTAAATCATCGCGGCTGCGCGAACGGGCCACCAGCACGGTTTTGGGCAGGTCCGGGTCGCCCCATTCGGTATCGTGGTGGTCTTCCGAGCCTGCCGCGCCCACGTGCCAGCCCTTGTCCAGGGCGTAGGACAGCCAGCTGCCACCGGGGCCGCCGGAATCGTACTCGGAGCCTTTGCCAAACACTTCGAGCCCGACTACACGGCGATCGGCTGCAGGCACGTAGCGGAAATCATTGAAGGTGTAGGCCGGGTCGCCGCCCAGGGGCTCCACGATACCTTCGATGGCGTCTTCGCGGCCGGGGTGGTTGAACACCAGCAGGGCGTCGTCGCCGCCACCGAATTGTGCCGGGTAGCTGAACCACTGCCAGAACAGGCCCATGGAGACGGCATAGCCGGGCCCGGTTTTGGCGTTGATCACATTGTCCCCAAAGAACAGGTTGATATGGCCAAAGCGGTCGGAGGTCCATTCGAAACCGCGGAAGGCGGTAAAGCGTTCGTCGCTGGCAGCGTCGGCCTGTTCCGCCGTGGCGTCCCACTTGCGGAAGGAATCGAACGGGGCGTCGTCATCGGCGATCAGGCACTGGAAAAAATCCTCGGACAGGCAGTCGCCGGTTACTGTCAGGGGCAGCCGCACATTGTCGGAATGGTCTGTGATCCCGGTGAAATCCAACCCCTGCGCTTTTACGCGTTCGAATACATCAGAAGGGCGAGAGTTGAGGGCGCCGTCGGAGTAACCGGTGTGTGCATGCAATACCCCGATGTACTGTTCGAAAGTGCGGCTGTCGTAGGCCGGGGTGCAGGTATTGGTTGGTGCCTGCGGGGGCAGGGTTTCCAGCACGTACAAAGGATCGGTGATTTTCCCCAGCAGGCTGGTGCAGCCATCGTCGGCGGGGTGTTCGAAGCAGTGGGCCAGGTCTTCGTCCAGGCTGGCCAGGCCGGAGAAGGGGCAGGCGGGCGAGTTCGGGTTGCTGAAACAGGCGCTGACGCTGTCCGGGTTGAGAAGATTGCCGAGTACGGCCAGTGGGCAGCCGCTTTGCAAGGGGCGGAACAGGCATTCCAGTACACTGGGTGAGGGTTGTGTGGTGGGTGTGCCTTGCAGGGTGATGTCGCTATATGCCTCCTGTGCGCCGTCATTGGCGGTAAAGCGGAAGGCAAAGGTCGTGGACATATCCAGCTCGGGCAGCGTCACCGAGGCGGTGGCCTGGCTGGAATCGGTGATGGCCAGCGTCGGCGCGCCATTGTCCAGTTGAGTCCAGACGTACATGAGAGCATCGCCTTCCGGGTCGCTGGCCTCACCAATCAGCTGAATGGATTCACCGCTGGTGGCCACGCCGGGGTCTGCATAGGCGTCGTCCACGGTGGGGGCATTATTGCCCGGTAACGGGGAGAGCGTGATGGTCAGGGTGTCGCTGGCTTCTGCGCCCAGATCATCCGTGGCAGTGAGGGTCACTGCCAAGTGGGTTTCATTGCTCACTTGGGGGGCAGCGAAACGGGTGTTCAGGTCATCTTCAGGCTGAAAGGTAACAGTGGGACCGGCGGTCACTTCCCAGCGCACCGAGGCGATGGCGCCGTCATCGGTGGCGCTGCCGGACAGTATGATTTCATCGCCACTGGTGGCCGTCTGGTCGGCCCCGGCATCGACCACCGGTAGTGGATTGTTCACGGTGTTGGTGACCGTCACCGTTACCTGGTCCCGACCGAGGTTTCCATTGCTGTCTTCGGCTTCGAGCTCAAACACCAGATCGGTATCGCTATCCACTTGTGGCGCAGTAGCGGTCATCAGGTTTTGATCACTGGCGCCATCCACGGTGGCGGAAGGTCCCTCGAGCTGGGTCCATTGCAGGCGGCGAATAGTGGTGCCACCGGTGGCAGTGGCGCCGCCCTGCAAAGTGAAGCTCGCGGTTTCTTCCACCTGTTGGTCCATGCCCGCGTCCACCGTGGGCGCCGTGGTGCTGACTGGCGTCACTGTCAGAGGGTGGCGAAGGGTGGTGATGGCCTCGTCGTCGTCATGCAGTCGGGCGATCACGGTGGCGGCAGTATCCGTGCCGACCGCATCGGCATGAACCTGAATGAATGCGTCGGTTGTGGCTTCAATATCGAGTGGCCCTTCCACGGCCCATTCGATATTGATGATTTCACCATCCTCGTCGCTGGCTTGCAGCTGGAAGATGCGGCTGCTGCCTGCCGGCATGGTGCTGTCGCCGGTCAGGCTGCCTGTCGGGGCCTGATTCTGCGGCGTGTTGGGTGTCGGGTTGGTATTGTCACTGCTGCCACCACCGCCACAAGCGGCCAGCAGGGTTGCCAGTAAACTGAGAATAACGGTACGCCACATGATCAAGATCTCCCCCATTAAAAACGCGCTGATGCTGACGGGTGGGTATGAACAAACCATGACGGCAAAAATGGTGTGGCTTACGCAAGGTTACAAAAACGGGTGGGGGAGGCTGTTTTTGGGCAAAACGGATGCCTGATCGGATAAAAATCGATAACAAAAAACAGGCAATTCAAAATGTTGTTCAGGGCGTAGAGCGGGCGCTTCGCGATTCAAAGGGGGAGGGGAGAAAGGAGAAACGGTGTTTTGAGGGCGCGTTGCGGGTGGCGGGGTCAGTCAGCAAGCAATAAAAAAGGCGCCACGAGGGCGCCTTTTTCTACTGGAACGATCGCTTACAGAGCGACGATGTTCTCAGCCTGCGGGCCTTTAGGGCCCTGGGTCACGGTGAACTCAACCGCTTGGCCTTCGGCCAGGGTCTTGAAACCGGAACCGGTGATTGCGCTGAAGTGAGCGAAAACGTCAGGGCCGTTTTCCTGCTCCAGGAAACCAAAACCTTTTGCTTCGTTGAACCACTTAACGGTGCCTTTAACTGTAGACATATCTCTAATCCTGAAAAATGAAGTTTTGCCTTTACGGCGGGTGTAGCTGAAAAACGGAGACTTGGACTTCAGAACTGCAGGACGAGTTATACAATGTAAACAACGAAATGGAGTACGTGATTCAAGCGCGATCTTTTAGCTGGGCCAGAACATAACCCTATTATTGCTCCGTGTACAGCTAAATCGTACCGGACCGACGTTCGGGGAGGGCGGTCAGCGCTGATTTGGAGCGTTGACCGCCCATGGCCTGGCGTGGTGAGTGCAGCCAGGGTGCTATGCTGGGCGCATTTTAGCCAATAGAGAGGCCGTCGTGCCCCCACTGACCTGGCTCAACAGAGCCCGCCCGCAGAAATTGCCCTTCCGGCGCCGTGTCACCCGCGCTGCGGTAGCGTTGATTTATCGCGGGGGGATAACGGAGGGCGAGCTATTCTTTATCCAGCGCGCCCATCGCCCCGGGGACCCCTGGTCCGGAGACATGGCCTTCCCCGGTGGGCGCCTGCAAACCGGCGATACCTCCAGCCGTGACACCGCCATGCGCGAAACCGCTGAAGAAACCGGGCTCGACCTGTACCAGAGCGGGCACTACCAGGAGCGCCTGACAGACCGATTAACCCGCCACCACAGCCGCTGGCGGCCCATGGTGGTCACGCCCCATGTGTTTACCTGGCAGGGTGAAGATGCGCTGCGCCTGAATCACGAAGCCCGCCACGGCGTATGGATTCCGATGGAATTTCTGAGCAACCCCGCGAACCGCAGCACCCTCATCTTCCGCACCCGGGTGGGGCCGATAACGTTGCCGTGCTGCCGCTATCAGGGCTACTGCATCTGGGGGTTGAGTTACCGAATGATGGTGGAGTTTTTGGAGCGGCGGTGAGGTGGAGGGGTATCGATTGGCTAAAATTGAGGTGTTGCGGTGATCGGGGCTGAGGCGACATGAGGAAGTGTGCGCAGGCTAGGCCTGCGCACACAAATCTTAGAACTTGTAAGCCGCACCAATTTGGAGAGTTTGGCTTTTCACATCAACATCAACATCTGCGCCGACAGCTTCGCCGGGTTCCATGTCGATTGCGGTCAGCTCGGCGGTGCCGAGTTCTGCGTAGCGGTATTCCGCACGGACAGACAGGTTGTCGGTGAGCGATTTTTCAACGCCTAAGGCTAACGCCCAGCCGGTGATGTCGTCATCATCCTTGTCGGATCTTGCAGGAGAGCCGGGATTGCACAAGGAGCCATCAGAAGGGCAGGCGCTAGAGGATTCGACTTCGGTCAGCGTTGCGCTGAGGGTGCTGTAGGCCATTAATGATTCATTAATTAGGTAGCCACCTTTCACGCCAAGCAGATAGCTAGCGTTGACCTGAACTTTGGCGCTGGTGTTGTTGGGACCAATGCCCGGGATGGAATCCAGGGAATCACTGATGTCACTGTCTTGAAACGCCAGCTCGGCGCCGATAATCCATTTTTCATTAATAGCGAAGTTATAGCCAGAAAATACGCCATAAGCGAAGGCAGAGTCGTCCAGTGATTCTGAGTCGTCGCCGGTGGGCGTAATTGTTGTGGGTGGAAGAACTGGAGCCAAGAAAGAGTCAGCTTCCCAGTCCATGGAGACATCTTCATAGCCCATAGTTGCCCCAGCTTGAAAGCCGGAAAAAGCATTGTCAGCAACGGCAAAAGCCGGCAAAGCCGAAATGGCCAGTACAGAAATGATCTTGTTGAAATCCGTTTTCATTGTGTTCCCCAGTATAATTTTGAGTGCAAAGAATATGCTGTCATAAATAAAGCATCAATCTGTAATTGCTCATTAATGCACTGGCAAGAGTGAAATACCTCATATGAGGTATGACTTTCTTGGGGCATAAACAAAGGCTGATATTTTGGTCAGTTATTGCCCTTGATTGTTGTGCGATGCATCATGGTTGAAATACAAAAAAGGGAAGGTAGTGACTATGAAGAAAGTAATGGCAGCAATTGCTCTTGTTATGATGATTTCCGGAACTGCACTGGCCCACTCCGGCGGTACTGATGCTAACGGCTGTCATGCAGGGAAAAAACCATACCACTGTCACTGAGTTTCGATGCGCGGTAGCGTTTTGGCTATCGCGCCTCCCTCCTCCTTTTGGTTCTATCTATTCTAATCCGCGTTCGGGCTGTTGAAGAGGGTTTGTGCGTGTTCTCTCCTTCGTTCTCGGCCTCCTTTTGATTACCGGATACCTTATTTGGGTGATGGTTTCTCTGTGAGTATCAGGGAAGATGGGAAGCAGTGCTTTGATGGTGCTTCATGTTCCTGGATGAGACTTCAGGGGGGCCGTGTGGCACTGATGCGGACACGAATATACAAAATATGATCAGTGTTTTTTCATTGTGCGGTATGCGCCGCCAAGTCATTGATCAATCCTGCCCCGTCTGGGGTGGCTGACAAATGGAGTTTCCATGATCATTAAAGTGTTATCTGGGCTTTTGCTCGTGGCCGTGATGGTGCCGCAGTCGTATGCGCAGCCTGTTGAAGATGTAGAGGCGTGTGTGGAAAGTAAAAGAGAGCAGTATCCAGGCGATACGCTCAATAATATGCGGCAGCGGTGTTTCCCGATTGCCGCTACTTGCTGGGGGTGGGGCGCTGGAGAGAACGCCGTTTATGAATACTGCGGTGCCGATGCCCTTAGAGATCGTGGTGTAGATTCACTGGCCAAGGATCAAGACAACAAAAGTGACTGGGAATAAAAAAACCGGTTTGTCTTGGCTTAAGAAAGCGTGAGCTGGCGGGTGTCTGGGCACCCGCTTCTTTATCGTCATATTTCCCGGTCAGGAAGTGCGTAGGTGTTCGCGTGAAGCGTGTGGCATGCCTGCGTTTCTCAATGCGCCTCATCCCAATTCTCCCCAACCCCAGCATCCACAATCAACGGCACTTTCAATTCCGCCGCTGACTCCATGCGTTCCTTCACTTCCTTGACTAGATCATCCACTTGATCTTCCGCCACTTCAAACACCAGTTCATCGTGCACCTGCATGATCATTTTGGCGTCGAAGTCGGTGGTTTCCAACCAGTCGTGCACTTTGATCATGGCTTTCTTGATGATGTCGGCGGCGGTGCCCTGCATGGGGGCGTTGATGGCGGCGCGTTCGGCGGCCTGGCGGCGTTGGCCGTTTTTGCTGTGGATTTCCGGCAGGTAGAGGCGGCGGCCGTAGACGGTTTCCACGTAGCCGTTATCTGCGGCCAGGGCGCGGGTGTCGGCCATGTATTTTTTCACGCCGGGGTAACGCTCAAAGTAGAGATCGATGTATTCCTGGGCTTCCTTGCGCGGCAGGCCCAGTTGTTTGGCGAGGCCGAAGGCGCTCATGCCGTAGATGAGGCCGAAGTTGATGGCCTTGGCGTTGCGACGGTCGTTGTCGCTCACCTCGTCGAGAGTTTTGCCCCACACTTCGGCGGCGGTGGCGCGGTGGATATCCAGGCCTTTTTCGAAGGCGTCGGTGAGGCCCTTGTCGTCACTCAGGTGCGCCATGATGCGCAGTTCGATTTGCGAGTAATCGCAGGCGACGATCTTGCGGCGCCCTTCACCTTCTGCCGGAGGGGGTGCCAAAAAGGCCTGGCGAATCTTGCGGCCTTCTTCGCTGCGCACCGGAATGTTCTGCAGGTTCGGATCGCTGGAGGACAACCGCCCGGTGGCGGCCACCGCCTGATGATAGGAGGTGTGCACGCGGCCGGTGCGCTGGTTGATCAGCTCCGGCAGTTTGTCGGTGTAGGTGTTCTTGAGCTTGGCCACGCCGCGGTAATCCATGATTACCTGGGGCAGGTCGTATTCCAAGGCCAGTTCCTGTAGCACCGCTTCGGCGGTGGACGGCGCGCCCTTGGGCGTCTTCTTGATAACCGGGATTTCCAGTTTTTCGTAGAGCACTTCACCCAGCTGTTTGGGGCTGGCCAGGTTGAATTCCTGCCCGGCGATTTCAAAGGCCTTTTCCTGCAGTTCGGCCATGCGCTTGGCGAGGAACTGGCTCTGGTGTTTGAGCAGGGTGGCGTCCACGTAGGTGCCGTTGCGCTCGATGCGGCTGAGCACGGTAACCAGCGGCAGTTCGATATCGCGGAACACCTCTGGCAATTTGCCTTCGTTTTCCAGTTTCGGCCACAGGCTCTGGTGCAGGCGCAGGGTAATGTCTGCATCTTCAGCAGCGTAGGTGCCGGCTTCTTCCAGCCCTACCTGATTGAAGGTGAGCTGCTTGGCGCCCTTGCCGGCGATTTCTTCAAAGCCGATGGTCTTGTGGCCCAGGTACTTGAGCGACAGGGAGTCCATGTCGTGGCGGGTGGCAACGGAATCGAGTACGTAGGATTCCAGCATGGTGTCGAAGGCCACGCCGCGCAGGGTGATACCCGCGTCTTCGGCGAGCACGCTCATGTCGTACTTCAGGTTCTGGCCGACTTTCTTGAGGTTGTCGTCTTCGAGAATCGGTTTCAGTGCATCGAGGACAAACTGCTTGTCGAGCTGGTCTGGAGCGCCCGGGTAGTTGTGGCCGAAGGGAATGTAGGCGGCCTTGCCCGCGTCCACTGCCACGCTCACGCCCACCAGTTCTGCCTGCATGTAGTTGAGGCTGGTGGTTTCGGTATCGAAGGCGAACACCTCTGCGTTCTTGAGCGCGTCAATCCAGGCATTGAGGGCGGTTTCATCGAGGACGGTTTCGTAGCCTTCTTTGTCGATGCTCTGTACGGACTCACTGTCGGCTTCAAGCTCTACTTTCTTGCCGGCGTCTTCAGCGGCCGGGTCCTGGCCTTCCAGCAGTTCACTGAGCCAGCCTTTGAATTCCAGGCTGCGGTAGTACTCGGCCAGCTTTTCCGCGTCCGGGGTTTGCAGCTTTAACTCGTTCAGATCGTCGCTGACGTCGCAATCCAGCTTGATGGTGGCCAGCTGGTAGGAAAGGAATGCCATTTCCTTGTTGTCTTCCAGCTTCTTGCCGAGGGTCTTGGCACCCCGGAAGTTGAGGTCGGCCACCTTGTCCAGGTTGTCGTAGATGGTTTCCAGCGACCCCAGGCCCTGTAGCAGGCCGAGGGCGGTTTTCTCACCCACACCGGGTACGCCGGGGATGTTGTCCACCTTGTCGCCCATGAGGGCAAGGAAGTCGATGATCAGTTCCGGGCCCACGCCGAATTTTTTCTTCACGCCGTCGATGTCGTAGAGGGCGTCGTTCATGGTGTTGATCAGGGTGACTTGCTCGGTGACCAGCTGGGCCATGTCCTTGTCGCCGGTGGAGATCAGCACCGGTTTGCCCTGGCTGCCGAAGATGCGTGCGTAGGTGCCGATCACGTCGTCGGCTTCCACGCCGTCTTCGATGATCAGCGGCAGGCCCATGGCGCGGATCAGGTCGTGCAGGGGCGTCACTTGCTCGCGCAGATCATCGGGCATGGGCGGGCGCTGGGATTTGTATTCCTCGAACATTTCGTCGCGGAAGGTCTTGCCCTTGGCGTCGAAGATCACCGCCATATATTGCGGGTCGTAGTCCTTGATCAGCTTGCGCAGCATGGCGGCTACCCCGCGCACCGCCCCGGTGGGCTGGCCGCTGGAGGTCACCAGAGGCGGCAGGGCGTGAAAGGCGCGGTACAGGTAGGAGGAACCATCGACCAGGATGATGGGTTTTTCGGCTGCGGACATGGGGCTCGACTTCTGCTGGCTGAATGATGGGGAGAGTGTAGCGGAAATGGATGATCACGGCAGGTCGCGGGGTTAACTGTAGGAGCACCACTTGAGGTGCGAACCCCGCGAGGGGCAACGTAAACCGGTGGGGAAGGGGGATGCTGGCCGGCGGTGGTGTATTGCCTGTGCGGGTGGACGGCAAGTGCGTAGCCTCGCTGGCGCTCGGTTCGCACCTCAAGAGGTGCTCCTACAGGTGCTTGTTGCTCAGGTTTTCGTTTCTCGAAACTCGTATCTCGCTTCTGGCCCGGCACGGTGCCCCCATGGCATACTCGGTGTCCCTTATCATCGATACGGATGTTATGACCGCTTCTTTGGTCCAGCCTTGCCGCATCATCCTGTCCCAGTGTCCACGCCGGGGACGTCGTCCGTATTTTCCTGATCCGCCGTTGTCTTTCTAGCTCACCCTGTTCAAGCTAACGGGCGGGTTGCCGCCCTTGTGACAATGACAACGGATTGACTATGAATCTTGCCTTTGTGGTGATGTTGCCCTTTCTGGGCGCGTTTCTGCCGCCATTGGTGGAGCGCGTAACGGGGAACCGCACCTTGCTGGCCTGCGGGGCGGCGGCGCTGCCGGCCCTGGCGCTGGCGCTGCTCTTCAACCCGGCCCGTAAGGTGTTTGCCGGGGAGACCCTGCACAGCACCCTGACCTGGATACCTTCGCTGGACCTGTCGTTGGCGTTCCGCCTGGATGGCCTGGCGTTGCTGTTTGCCATTCTGGTGCTGGGCATTGGCCTGCTGGTGATCCTCTACGCCCGCTATTACCTGTCTGCCAATGAGAAGGCGGGGCGCTTCTACGCCTACCTGCTGCTCTTTATGGGGGCCATGCTGGGGGTGGTGACCAGCGATAACCTGCTGTTGCTGGTGGTGTTCTGGGAGCTGACCAGCCTTAGTTCCTTCCTGCTGATCGGTTTCTGGGGCCACCAGACCGGGGCCCGCAAGGGCGCGCGCATGGCGATGACGGTGACCGGCATGGGCGGCCTGGCGCTGCTGGCGGGGGTGCTGTTGATCGGTGATGTGGTGGGGTCGTTCTCACTGACCGAGGTGCTGGCCAGCGGTGACCTGATTCGCGGCAGTGAGTTGTACCCGCTGATTCTGTGTCTGGTGCTGCTGGGGGCCTTTACCAAGAGCGCCCAGTTCCCGTTCCATTTCTGGCTGCCCCATGCCATGGCGGCACCTACTCCGGTGAGTGCGTACCTGCATTCGGCGACCATGGTGAAAGCCGGGGTGTTCCTGCTGGCGCGTTTGTACCCGGCGCTGGCGGGCACCGATTTGTGGTTCGAGATTGTTACCCTGGCGGGCATGGCGACGCTGCTCTGGGGTGCGGCGGCGGCGCTGTTCCAGCACGATCTAAAAGGCCTGCTGGCGTATTCCACCATTAGCCATCTGGGCCTGATCACGCTGCTGTTCGGCCTGAACAGCCAGCTGGCGGCCGTGGCGGCGGTGTTCCATATCATTAACCACGCCACCTTCAAGGCCAGCCTTTTCATGGCTGCGGGGATTATTGATCACGAGACCGGCACCCGCGATATGCGCCGTATCAACGGCCTGTGGAAGTACATGCCCTATACGGCGGTGCTGGCCATGGTGGCGTCGGCGGCCATGGCGGGGGTGCCGTTGCTGAACGGTTTCCTGTCCAAGGAGATGTTCTTTACCGAGACCTTGCAGTCTGAGCAGCTGGGGGCCTTGAGCTGGTTGCTGCCCCTGGGTGCGACCCTGGGCGGGGTGTTCTCGGTGGCCTATTCGGCGCGCTTTATTCACGACGTGTTCTTCAACGGTGAGCCCATCAATCTGCCCAAATACCCGCCCCATGAACCACCGCGCTATATGAAGGTGCCGGTGGAGATTCTGGTGGCGCTGTGTGTGGCGGTGGGGGTGTTCCCGGCGATCACCGTGGCCGGGCTGCTGGCGGTGGCAGCCACCGCGACCCTGGGGGGCGAGCTGCCGGAGTATCACCTGGCCATCTGGCATGGCTTTAACCTGCCGTTGGTGATGAGCTTTATTGCCTTGTTTGGTGGCATCTTTATTTATTCCCAGCGCCGCCGCTTGTTTGATCTGTACGCGCGCTTGCCTGAGGTGGACGCCAAGCTGGTGTTCGAAGGGCGCATTCAGCAGCTGGGCCGGCTGGCCAGTGCGATTACCGGGCGGCTGCAGAATGGCTCGTTGCAGAGTTATGTGGCCTGGGGTGTGACGCTGGTGGCGGTGATTCTGCTCACCCAGATGTGGCACTTGCCGGCATTGAGCCTGGATGTGGGCATGTTGCCCATGGATGGGGTGGCGATTCTGTGTACCGCCATGCTGGTGGCGGCCGCTTTCCTGACCACCATTCTGCATCGCCACCGGATGACGTCGATCATGTCGCTGAGTGTGGTGGGGCTGATGGTGTCGCTGTTATTCGTGCGCTTCTCGGCGCCGGATCTGGCGCTGACGCAATTATCGGTGGAAGTGGTGACCATGCTGCTGCTGATGCTCGCCATGTACTTCCTGCCGGTGCGCACCAAGGTCGAGTCTTCGTCGGTGCGGGTGCTGCGCGATGTGCTGCTGGCGCTTGTGGTTGGCGCTGGCGTGGCGGTGATGGCGTTCCTGGTGATGACCGGTGATACCACTACCATCAGCCAGTTCTTTATGGATAACAGCAAGTCCGGCGGCGGTGGCACCAATGTGGTCAACGTGATTCTGGTGGACTTCCGCGGCTTCGATACGTTTGGTGAGATCACCGTGCTGGGGATTGCCGCCATGGGCATTTATGCCCTGCTCAAGGATCTGAATCTGGCGTCGGCCAAATACGATTCGCTGGGGCGGCCCTGGGCAAAAGACGCCCACCCGCTGGTGCTGGTAACGATCTCCCGGCCGCTGTTGCCGCTGGCGCTGCTGATCGCGGTGTATATCTTCCTCCGTGGCCACAACCTGCCCGGCGGCGGTTTTGTGGCCGGGCTGATTACCTCGGTGGCGCTGGTGCTGCAGTACGTGGCGTCCGGGGTGGGCTGGGTGCATAGCCGCATGCCGGGGGATTATCACCCGGTGGTGGCGCTGGGTGTGTTGCTGGCCGGGCTGACCGGGGTGGGTAGCTGGGCCTTTGGCTACCCCTTCCTGACCAGCTCGTTCACCTATGTGTCACTGCCGGTGATCGGCAAATTCGAGTTGGCCACGGCCATGCTGTTCGACACCGGGGTGTTCCTCACGGTGGTGGGGTCAACGCTGCTGATGCTGGCCAATCTGGGCAAGCTGTCGTTGCTGGATGACAAGAGGGAGAACGCCTGATGGAACTGCTGGTAGCAATCATTATTGGTGTGCTGGTGGCGTCCGGAGTGTATCTGTGCCTGCGTGCGCGGACCTTCCCGGTGGTCATGGGCCTGACGCTGCTGAGTTACGGCGTGAACGTGTTTCTGTTCGCCATGGGCGGGCTGAAGATGAACCAGGTGGCGGTGGTCGGGATGAGCCCTGACCCCACGGATCCTCTGCCCCAGGCGCTGGTGCTCACGGCCATTGTGATCGGCTTTGCGATGACGGCGTTTCTGGTGGTGCTGGCGTTGCGCAGCCAGGGTGAGCTGCATAACGACCATGTGGACGGCAAGCCAGATGACGGAGGCCGTTCATGAATCACTGGATTATTGCGCCGGTCCTGATTCCGGCCCTGGCGGGCATGTTGCTGCTGCTGGAGGTGCGTGAGCGCCACCGGCTGCGGCGGATCACCGGTTTGTTGTCCTGTGCAGCGATGCTGGCGACAGCTATTTTCCTGGGTGATCAGGCCTGGGGTGGGGAGATCACCGTCTATGCGTTGGGTAACTGGCAGGCGCCGTTCGGGATTGTGTTGGTGCTGGATAAACTCAGCGCATTGATGCTGGTGCTGACTGCGGTGCTGGCCTTCCCGGCCCTGCTTTATGCCTGCTGCGGGGATGACCGCAGGGGCGCCAATTTTCATGCCCTGTTTCAGTTCCAGCTGATGGGGGTCAACGGCGCTTTTCTGACGGGCGATTTGTTCAACCTGTTTGTGTTCTTCGAGGTGTTGCTGATTGCGTCCTACGGGCTGGCACTGCACGGGCGTGGCCCGGAGCGGGTGAAAGCGGGGCTGCATTATGTGGTGCTCAACCTGGTGGGCTCGGCGCTGTTCCTGATTGCCCTGGGGCTGATCTACGGCACCACCGGCACGCTGAACATGGCGGACTTCGCGGTGAAGGCGCAGGCGCTGACGGGAACGGACGCCACCCTGCTGAATATCGCGGTGTTGATGTTGTGGGTGGTGTTCGGCCTCAAGGCGGCCCTGTTCCCGCTGTATTTCTGGTTGCCGGCGGCCTATGCCGGGGCGACGGCCGGGGTGGCGGCCCTGTTCGCGATCATGACCAAGGTGGGCTTCTACGCCATGGTGCGGGTGTACGCCCTGGCGTTTGCCGATGGCCCCTTTGCGGGGCTGGGGCAGTCGGCCCTGTGGTGGCTGGCCCTGGTGACCCTGGCGCTGGCCTGTATCGGTGTGCTGGGTTCGAAACGGCTGGGCACGCTGGTGTCTTATCTGGTGGTGATGTCCGTGGGCACACTGGTGGCGGCGCTGGCTTTCGGTCAGCTGGAGGCGCTGGGGCCGGCCCTGTATTACCTGCTGCATTCCACCCTGATTTGCGGCGGCCTGTTCCTGCTTGCGGATTTGATCGCCCGGGGCCGTGGCGAGGTGGCTGACGATTTGCAGATTGGTCCGGCGATTCTGAATGGCGGGCGGCTGTCGGTGCTGTTCTTTGTGGCGGCTATCGCTGTGGTGGGGCTGCCGCCGCTGTCCGGCTTTGTGGGCAAGGTAGCCCTGTTGCGCAGTGTGCCGGACCCGGCCTATTGGGTGTTGCTGCTGGTGGCGGGGCTGTGTGGCCTGATCGCCCTGAGCCGGGCTGGTTCCACGTTGTTCTGGCGTACCACCGGGGAAGGCAGTGGCCTGCGCCCGGCGCGCCGGCATCTGGTGGCGGTGCTGTGGCTGCTGCTGTTGAGCCCGTTGATGACGGTGTATGCGGAGCCGCTGTTGCAGCTGACCACGGCGGTGGCGGACCAGTTGCGCGATCCGGATCTGTATCTGTCTGCGGTGCTGGGAGGTGACGCATGAAGCTGATGTATCGGGTGCTGCCGTATCCCAGCCTGAGCCTGATTCTGTGGTTTGCCTGGATGTTGCTCAGTGGTTTCACTGCGGGCCATGCGGTGCTGGGCGCCATTCTGGCCGTGCTGTTGCCGCTGGGGACCCGGCCGTTCTGGCCGAATGTGCCGCGCATTCGTAACCTGCCGCGGCTGCTTGGTTTTGTGGTGGTGGTGCTGTACGACATCGTGGTGGCCAACGTGTCTGTGGCGATCAAGGTGCTGGGGCCGTTGCGTTCCTTGCGGCCGGGTTTTGTGGAGTTGCCGCTGGAACTGGAGGATGACTTCGCCATCGCGCTGCTGGCCAGCACCATTTCCCTGACCCCGGGCACCGTCTCGGCGGACGTGAGCCCGGACCGCAGAACCCTGCTGGTGCATGCCCTGGATGTGGATGATGCGGCGGCGCTGGTGGCAGAGATCAAACAGCGCTATGAGCGGCCGCTGAAGGAGATTTTCGAATGCTAGACACGGCCCTTTCCATTGCCCTGGCGCTGATCACCCTGGCCTGGGTATTGAACCTGTACCGGTTGATTATCGGCCCGTCACTGCCGGACCGGGTGCTGGCACTGGATACCATGTACATCAACAGCATTGCGTTGATCGTGGTGTACGGCATCCAAGTGGACAGCAAACTCTATTTTGAAGCCGCCATGCTGATCGCACTGATCGGCTTTGTCAGCACCGTGGCCGTGGCGAAGTACGTCACCCGCGGGGATATTATTGAATGAACGCCGGATGCCTGAGGCCTGACGCTGGACGCAGTGGGTTTGCGTCTGGCATTGGGCTTCGAGCGTCAGGCGAGCGGAGCGAATGATGGATTCTCTGATTGAGTGGCTGGTGTCGGCCAGTGTGATTATTGGTGGGGTGTTTGCGTTGGTGGGGTCCATCGGGCTGGCCCGGTTGCCGGATTTCTATACCCGGTTGCACGGCCCGACCAAGGCCACCACCCTGGGCGTGGGCGGCACGATCGTGGCGTCGCTACTGTTCTTTTCCTGGCAGGAGCGTGGGCTGCAGCTGCATGAAGTGCTGATTACCCTGTTCCTGTTCATCACCGCCCCGGTGTCGGCGCACATGCTGGCCAAGGCGGCCATGCACCGGCAGTTGAAGCGGATGAAAGGCACACGGGGAGAGCCCTGGAAGCAATAGGAGAGCGACGCTCCTACGGAGGGCTGTTGGGCTGGAAGGTAAAATTTGTAAAAGATAAAACCGCCTGGAACTTTCCGAAAAAAGCGGCGGTCCTATTGATAGCTACGGATTGGCACCCCCGATCCCCCAGTACCCTCGCTGATCCGTAGTTTTTTGGAGTCCCTGATTTCTCCCCCGAAATCAGGGCGGCAAGCCTCCCTGGCAGCACAGTCGTTCCCTTCCCCCAAGATTGCTGCCAGGGATTTTTTTTGCCTGACATTTCTGCCGGCTGCAGGTTATTGGGCCTGCTGGTTAAAGAGTAAGCAAGCGCTGTGCCAGTTTTATCTCCCCCGCCAATTACCTGTTAGTGATCAGCGAGATAGACGCTTTGTTCGTGCATGGGCAGGGTTTTGCCTGCCTGGGGCCCGGGCGGCATATGCCGTAATGCGCCAGTTTTGTGACGCAGATCGACAGCTGGGAAGAAAAATACTTTCAGGGGCTGGAACTTTTTCGCAAAAGGCGCACTCTCACTACATAGCGACGGATTGGAACCCCCGATCCCCCAGTACCCTCACCGATCCGTCGCTGTATAACCCTGGCCTTTTCCCCCAAAGAGGCCAGGGTGGCAAGCCTCCCTGGCAGCACAGTCGTTCCCTTCCCCCAAGATTGCTGCCAGGGATTTTTTTTGCCTGAATGAAAGCAGGACGCCAGATGCTGGACGCCTGACGCCAAAGACATAACCCTCGATACTTCAGCGCCGTGCCAGGGCGAAGCCGCGTCCGGCGTCAGGCATCAAGGATTAGGCGTAATTTCCAGCCATTCGGCCAGTTTGTCCCAGGCTTCGTCACAGCCGGTGCCATTGGTGGCGGAGAATAGCTGCAGGGACAGCGGGGCCGGGTGGTCCTTGAGCTGTTTTTTCACTTGCAGCAAGGTGGACTTGGCGGCGCCGAATTTCAGTTTGTCTGCCTTGGTCATGAGGATATGGATGGGCATGTTGGCCTGGGCCGACCATTCCAGCATCAGCAGGTCGAAATCCTTGAGTGGGTGGCGGATGTCCATCATCAGCACCAGGCCCACCAGCGCCTGGCGTTCAGACAGGTAATGGTCCAGGTGCTGTTGCCATTCATTGCGCGTGCTTTTGGCCACTTTGGCGTAGCCATAGCCGGGCAGATCCACGAGGCGGCGTTCCTCGTCCAGCTGGAAGAAGTTCAATAGCTGGGTCCGCCCCGGGGTCTTGGACGTCCGCGCCAGGGTGCGCTGGCTGGTGAGGCGGTTGATGGCGCTGGACTTGCCGGCGTTGGAGCGTCCGGCAAAAGCCACTTCCAGCCCTTCATCGGGCGGGCATTGGTCCAGGCGCTGGGCGCTCTGCAGGAACAGGGCCTGGTGGAGCATTTTTTCCATGGGGTGCAGGGGCATAGCAAAGTGCCTTTGGGTCACATCAGGGGGCTATTCTTGCTGTCTGGCATGCGGCTGGCAATGCATAGCCGTGCGGTGGAGCAAATGAGTGCGCAGAGTATGGGCACTTTCGTCTTTTATTGCCGCTGTTTTGCTGGTGCGGGCGTGACTTGACCGGACTATACCCCTACCCTTCACATGGAATATGACGGCGCCCACCGGACTGGTATATAATCCCGGCCGCTTGCCCCTTAACGGCATATTTAGCGGTATGTTGAGGGCGGCCGACGTTCTACAACGGTTTGCCGGTAGCGGCAAACGGACTTCGCCAGCGGCGACGCCAGCATAGCAGAGGTAGCGTATGAAGGGTTTTGTAGCAGGTCTTGCAATGGTTCTGGTTACGGGGGCTGCCAGTGCAGCGACTGTAGAGGAACGTTACAACAGCAGCTGTACATTCTGTCATGCCTCCGGTGCTGCTGGAGCGCCGATTTCCCATGATGAAGCCGCCTGGAAGCCACACCTGGATAAAGGTATGGATACGCTGGTGAAACACGTCAAGGAAGGGTTCAACGCCATGCCGCCAAAAGGCATGTGCAACGACTGTAGTGACGAAGAATACCGTGCTCTGATTGAGTACATGTCCAAAAGCAAATAAGACGCTGTACTGAAGGATAGGCCATGAAGTTTTTCAAACTGTTCGTGCTGATGGCTGCTGCTGTGGCAGCCACCCAGGCCATGGCGGCCGGTGATGCTGAGGCAGGCAAAGCAAAAGCCGCCCCCTGCGCCGCGTGTCACGGTCAGGATGGTAACAAGACCCTTACCGGGACGTACCCGAAACTGGCTGGCCAGGGGGAAGAGTACCTGGTTAAGCAGCTGGAAAATTTCAAGTCCGGCACCCGTGAAAACGCCGTTATGCAAGGCCAGGTGGCCGGCATGAGCGAGCAGGACATGCAGGACGTGGCGGCCTTCTACGCCAGCCTGACCCCGGAAGCCGGGCAGGCCAGCGCTGACTGGGTGGAGCAGGGTGAAAAGCTCTACCGTGGTGGCGACATGGCCAACGGCATTCCGGCCTGTTCCGGTTGCCATGGCCCGGCGGGTCAGGGCATTGATGCGGCCAAGTACCCGCATCTGGCTGGCCAGAACGCCCAATACGTGGAAGACCAGCTGAAGGCCTTCCGTGCGGCAGGTCGTAACGATCTGGGCGACGGCATCATCAAGCGCACCAATGACTCGGATAATGATGCGCCGGGCATGATGCAGACGGTGGCGGCGAAAATGACCGATACCCAGATCAAGGCCGTAGCAAGCTTCATCTCCGGGCTGTCCAAATAGGGCGGTTGGGTTACGGTTTGTAGAAAAGGCAGCCTGCGGGCTGCCTTTTTTATGGCCAACATGAAAAGATATGGCTCTGATTGAGTGTCGATTGCACTCATCCAGGGAGAAAAATGCCGTCCGGGTTGTCTCAGTGGGCGGAAACCAACAAGAAAGGAGAGGATTGCATGTTTCGCATTGTGACGGCTTTGCTGCTGAGCCTGGGGCTGGCGACCGGAGTTGCTGCCGCTGAGGACCACACCCGTTTTGCGGTTGATACCCACTACAAGATTCTGGATGTACCGGGCACCGTGGATGACCCCAGCAAGGTGGAAGTGCGGGAATTCTTTTCCTATGCCTGCCCGCATTGCTATTCCCTGGAGCCTTCGGTTAACACCTGGCTGAAAACCAAACCCGATTACATCAACTATGTGCGCACCCCGGTGCTGTTCCTGCGTAATGCCGAGCCGCTGGCCCGTGCCTATTACGTGGAAGAAGCCCTGGGCCTGGTAGATGAAATCCACGGTCCGCTGTTCGACGCGATCCACAAGCACCGTGAGCCCCTGTTCAATGAGCCGGCGCTGGCCAATTTCTTCCGCAAGTACGATGTGGAGCCTGCCGAGTTCAACAAGCTGTACGGTTCCTTCGGCGTGTCCACCAAGATCCGCCAGGCCGACGCGCTGACCAAGGCATACCAGATCCCCGGGGTGCCGAACTTCGTGGTGAACGGCAAGTACCTGGTGCTGCGTGAGAACCTGAAGAGCGATAAAGAGTTGTTCGCCGTGATTGAGTACTTGGCGAACAAGGAAAAGAAAGGCAGCTGATACATGCTGCTGGACCGTGCCAGACTGGCCTATCGTGATTGGAAAGCCCGCCCTGCGGGCTTTTCCTTCGCCAGGCAAGGCGTAAGAAAGACCCGCCAGACCCGGGAAGTATTACTGCCACCGGATACCGTGAAGCTGATGAGCTTCAATATCCAGGCGGGCATCGGCAGCCAGAAATTCGGTGATTACATCACCGGTAGCTGGAAGCATCTGGTGGCGCATCCGCGCAGCGTGGAAACCATCGAGCAGATCGCCGAGGTGCTAAGCCACTTTGATGTGGTGGGGCTGCAGGAAGTGGATGGCGGCAGCCTGCGTTCGCGCAACATGAACCAGCTGGTGCACCTGGCGTCCATGGCCGATTTTCCCTTCTGGCATCAGCAGTTGAACCGCAACCTTGGCCGCCTTGGCCAGTTCAGTAATGGCTTTCTCAGCCGACACCAGCCGTTTGAAATCACCGACCACCGATTGCCCGGGTTGCCCGGTCGCGGTGCCATCGTGATCAAGTACGGCCACCCGATCCAGCCATTGGTTGTGGTCGTGGCGCACCTGGCGCTGGGTGAGAAGGTGCGCAATACCCAGTTGTCCTACCTGGCCCGCTTGTTGGCGGACTACAAGTACGTGGTGATGATGGGCGACTTCAATTGCCGCCTGACTCATCTGGATAATTCGCCGCTGGCAGCCTTGGGGTTGCAGACCGTGCAGGCGGATAACCTCAACACGTACCCCAGTTGGGCGCCGGACCGCCATATCGATCACATCCTGCTGTCGCCGGATCTGGAAAGCCGGCACACCCGTGTGCTGACCGACTGCCTGCTGTCGGATCACCTGCCCCTGGCCACGGAAATCGTCATTCCTGATGAGGTTGTCGCGGCTACCCGGGAGCATCGCCTGCCGCTGATCAGCTGAAGTCTGCAGAAGGAAGGCGAAAGGAAGGTAGAAGGAAGATCGTGGTGCTGTGATGGCTCCTCTTTCCTGCGCCAAAATGCCATGACACCGTCATCGTGACGGGGCAGGCTGTATCCATGATGAATTCCCGCGCCCTGATAATTTTTTTCCTGATATGGCTGCCTCTGCAGGTGCTGGCGGATTGCCCCCGTGTGCCCGGGCAGGAAGATGACCGGCGGGCCAATGCCGGCTGCCTGATCGTCCGTGACCAGCAGGTGTTGCTAATCACCCATCGCTGGGGCGGCAAGCTGGGGGTGCCCGGTGGGACCCTGGAGCCGGGAGAGCTGGCCCAATGCACGGCGCACCGGGAAACCCTGGAAGAAACGGGGGTGCAGGTTGTGGTGGGGGAGCGCTTGCAGGTGATGAAGAACGGCTTCCATCTCTATCGTTGTATGCCCGCCGAGCCTTTACCGGAGGAGGCGCTCCTGTCGTTGCCGGCGGCGGCCCGCCTGGAGGTCAGTGATATCGGCTGGTACTCCCTGGCGGATTTACGCCGGGCCGATTGGCGCTTTGCGTACCAGTTTGATCTGTTTTTGGAGGTGGCCCGCCAGGCTATGCAGAGCAGCTCAGATTTACAGGGGGGCGGCGCCAGCGCCGGGCGGCAGGGGAAGTAAGCATTAACTTGGCAAGCTCGGACTGGCGCATGGTGCCGGTTTTCTGGAAGGTGCTTTTGAGCTGGGTACGGACCGTATGCACCGACAGGAAATGGCTGTCGGCAATCTGTTGTGGCGACTGGCCCTGGGCAATGCCTGCGGCGACCCGGGCTTCGGCTTCTGACAGATCAAACAGCTGCATCAGGCTGTCCAGGTCGATATCGATATCGCCCAGTGGGTCCTGGAAATAGACAATGGCCAGGGGGGTGGGGTGCGTATTGAAGCCGCTGGGTGCTGCATGGGGGTGCATGGGGGACACCAGGCAGCGGGTTGTCAGGTGGCTGTTGAGCGGAATGGCAATGACCTCGCCGCTGCCTCGCAGGGCCGGATTGGGGTGAGTGACCTGGGCCAGTTGCTGTAAAAGCGCGCACTGTCGCCGGGAATCCAGGAGGGTCAGCCTGTGTTTTTCCAGAGCCATGTGAGGGTGCGAGGCCACCAGTTGCTCCGCCTCCTGGCTGATATACACCAGGGTGCCTTGCGCATCGAGCAGGGCAAAGGGCTGTGCCTGAATGTCCAGAGCCTGCTCCAGGGCCTGCTGCTGGTGCTTGAGCGCGCTGAATTGGGTCTGCAGCCGCACGGCACGGCGCACATGCATGACCAGGTCATTGATCTGGTCGGTTTCTTCCCGGGTGTAGTGGCCCTGATCCCGGGTGCGTTGAATCAGCAGCTGCACGGTATGGTCTTCATCCTGCCAGACGGTGCCGCACACGCCATGGTGGATATCCTGGGTGCGGGCCCAGTCATTGTAGAATTCGGTGTTGTAGAAGGCCTTTTGCCGACAGGAAAAATCGAGAAAGGTGGAGTACAGCTGGCCGGGGAGCTTGTCCTTTAATTCCGGGCGCCACGGGCAGGCGTTCACGTAGTGATCCACGTAGGCCTGGTGATCACTGTCATCAATGTTGTGCTTGATGCTGGACAGCACGGTCTGTGCCCGGCGATCAAGCACCAGCATGCGGGCAGAGCGTGACCGGGTCGCGCTGACGGCTTGCGCAAGGAAACGCGGCCAGGCATCAGGAGCCTGTGGCGCCTCATACAGGGTGTCGAGCAGGTCCCCGCGCTCGTTGCCCAGCAATCCATCCAAGATTGGCTGAGTCATGAGTTGTTGTTCCCCTTGTGAATCTCTAACTTATCCGATCTCGGTCGAAAATTGAATGTAAACAAACTCGATCACAATTTCGTGAACAGGAGAAACCGGTGGAATCCACCCTGATAATCGACGATGGACAGGCTTTGCCGGTCACCGAAGCCGGTAACGGCCCGCAGCCTGTGGTGCTGGTGCATGGCTGGACCTGCAACCGCAAGCACTGGCAGCCACTGCTGGATTCGGCGCCGGATGGAACACGATTGATTGCCGTGGACCTGCCCGGCCATGGAGACGCGCGCGATGTTACCTTGCCGGCCTGGACGGTGACGGCGCAGGCACGGGCGCTGGTGGCGGCGCTGGACGGCATCGACAATCCGGTATTGGTGGGGCACTCCATGGGCGGTGCTGTCGTCCTGGAAGCGGCCCGGCTAAAGCCGGTCAAAGCCGTGGTGTTGGTGGATACCTTTGTTATTCCCTACGGGGATCTTGACGAAGACACTGCACGCCAGATTGAAACGCCTTTTCAGGAAAACTTTGCGTCCGGCATTGCCAACCTGGTTGCCAACAATGCGGGGCCGGATTTGAGTGGGCAGGCCAGGCAGAGTCTGGAGAATGATATGGCTGCGGCGCGTCAGGAGGCCATATTGCCACTGTGGTCTGACCTGTTGCGCTGGTCCCCGGAGGCGGCTTTTTCGGATATCCAATGCCCGATTCATGCAATCAACGGCGACCTTGTCGGGGATGCCGCGCGTGCGCGTTGCGCGCCCCATGTGACCGAGTGGTTGCAGCCTGGTACCTGGCATTTTCCGCAAATGGAGCAGCCAGGCATTTTTGCGCATACGCTTGCGAAGGTGTTGATGGCCTGCGGTTAAGCAGGCGTGGCTGGCCGCCACCGCATGTTTATGCACCGCTCAGGCTTGATGGGTGATGAGTGGGGCGGTGGTTGCGTTGTGCGTGTTTTCGTTATTTCGGGTCGGCATTATTTTTTATTTTCATACCCTATATGGGTGATGTGCGCTCTTGTGGCTTCGGTTTAGTTTGGTGTTCTACCAAAAAACTGGGGTGATCGGAGATATCACACATGAAGGGAACATTCAGAATTGCCGGCCTGGCAGTGGCGGTGGCCATTGCTGGTTGCGGCGGAGGTGGTGGTAGCAGTGGCGGAGGAGGATCGACGCCAGCGGCGCCCAAATCCACCGTAGCCGGTGCGGTAACCAAGGGCCCTGTCGGGGGCGCAACTCTTTACCTTTACGCCATGGACGCGGCCGGCAACAAAACCGGCGACGCGGTAGCGGGCCCGATCGTTACCGAAGCGGATGGCTCCTGGTCCGTGCAGGTGCCGGATTCTGTGCCGCGACCGCTGCTGATCGAATCCAGCGGCGGCACCTACACGGATGAAGCAACCGGTGCTGACGTCACGGCCGGTAATCTTAATTCTTTCCTGCCTGAGGGCGCACAAACCGCTGCGGTTACGCCATTGAGCGAACTGTTGGTGCGCTCCGCCCGTGAGCATCTTGCTGCCAATGCTGGCGCATCGCTGGAAGACGGCGTGAACGCCGGGCGCGATGTGCTCGATGACGTGCTGGGTGTGTCTTTTGATCCGCTGACCACGGTGCCGGCTACCAGTGGCGATGATGCGGCGGCAAAACAGTACGCTGCCGTGCTGGGGGGCTTGTCCACCCAGGCCAACAATCTGAGCGGCACAACGGACCCGTTTGAAACGGTGATTGCCCTGATCGACGATGCTTCGGATGGCGTCGTTGACGGCAAGAAAAACGGGGGCGCGATCACCATCGGGGACAATGCCGGCACCCTGCCGCCCACCAGCAGTGCGGACCTGGCTGACGCGATTAATGACTACGCCGAGGATAACGAAGAACTTGGCGTGACCAGCTTCGAGGTAACCGCCAGTGCGGGTGCCAACGGCAGCGTGTCGCCCACGTCGGTGTCCTTGCTGGGCGGGGCCAGTGCGAACTTCACGGTGACACCGGATACCGGTTACAGCATCGATGAAGTAACCGGTTGTGCCGGCTCGCTGGATGGCCAGTCGTTTACCACCAGTGCACTTGAAGGCGAGTGTGATCTGTCCGTTACCTTTTCCATCAATGAGTACACCGTCAGCACCACCAGCGTAACCGGTGGCCAGGTGATGCCGGAGGCGGCGGTGGTGGATCACGGTGATACCACCCAGTTCGAAATCGTGGCGGATGAAGGTTATGACGTTGTCAGCGTGGAAGGCTGTGACGGTTCGCTGGCAGGCACCACCTACACCACGGGAGCGATTGTCGGCGCTTGCTCCATCACGCCGGCGTTCGCGCTAAAAGAATATGCGGTAACCACCAATGTGGCGGCCGGCACCGGCAGTTTCGAGCCGGAAAGCCTGACGGTGGCGCATGGTCAGAATGGCACGCTCACGGTCACTCCGGCTTTCGGGTTCCAGGTGGATTCGGTGACGGGGGACGCTTGTGAAGTGGCTGCGTCTGCGTCGCCGGGTGAATATACCGTAGGGCCGGTGACGTCGGCCTGTCAGGTGGACGCCAGCTTCAGTCTGTTGAGCTATACCGTGAATACGGCGGTGAGCGGTAACGGGACGGTGTCGCCGGGTACGGTGGTGGTCGAACACGGCAGCACAACCGCGTTTGCACTGAGCCCGGATGAGGGGCATCAGGTTGCCGTGGCGAGTGGCTGTGGTGGCACACAGGATGGCACGACTTTCACTACGGCCGGTATCACCGGTGCCTGTACGGTTGCCGTGGAATTCGAACCCATTCAGTACCCGATCACCACGATTGCAGCCAATGGTTCCTTCTCTCCAGCCAACCCCATGGTCGATCACGGCCAGACCCAGGTCTTTACCGTGTCCGCGGATGATGGCTATGAACTCACCGGGGTGGACGGCTGCGGTGGAACCCTGGATGGCAACACCTTCACCACGGCAACGATCACTGCAGCCTGTTCGGTAACCGCCAGCTTTGCCCAGAAGACGTACACCGTTACGGCTACGGTGCAGGGCGAAAACGGCATGATCGTCGGGCAGAACCTGGAAAACATTGTTCATGGTGAGACTCGCGATCTGACGGTGACGCCGGATGAAGGCTTTGAAGTGAATACGATCTCCGGTTGTGGCGGCACGCTTGCGGGCAATACCTACACCACCGATGTCATCACTGAAGATTGTGCTGTGAGTGTCAGCTTTGTGGAAGACGGATCCGGCCCCACCGCCGCCGTCTGGGATCAATTTAACTGGGATCAAGCCAACTGGCAGTGAGGCCATTGGTTAAAGGAAATAACCTTAGAGGGTAAGAGACATGAAAAAAGTAATCCTGACAGGCCTCACCGCAGCCGTGATGAGCGCCACCGCAATGGCAAGTGAAGTGACTGATTATACCGCACCGCAATCCGGCCAGGCCGCAACGGCGGCCGGTGTGGATGCCAATTTCCAGGCGTTGATCACTGCGATCAACGACAACAACAGTCGTATTACCGCCCTTGAAGCAGCAAGCGGTGAGGTGGCAGACCTGAACGACATCGTTAGCGATGCTTCCTACAAGCTGTATTTTTCTGGCGGTATCATCGAGCTGGATGACGGTGGGGGTGCCAATCTGGAACGTTTCGGCGGCACTGCCGATCTGACGTTCAACAGTGATGGTTCGCTCAACGAAACGTTCAGTGAGCAGGGCCGGTTTATCAGTCTGGATGCCAATCAGTGTAGCGGCGAAGGTGAGAGTTTCAGCTGTGAGCACTATGTTGATACCTGGAATGATAACGAAACCGGTGGCGGTTCCTGGTCCGTAACCGGGCAGACGCTCAATGTTACCTGGAGCGACGGTGGCTCCGAAGCCTTCACGCTCTCTTCTGATGGCAAGATCATCACGTCTGGAGGAGGTGACCTGGATGAAGGCGACGGTACCTCCGGTTTGGAGACGTTCGTGGCAGTGGGTGTAAGGCTGGCCGACTAGGCTGCGAGGATTAAAACGAGTAGAAAACGAGAAACGCTCTGATTGGTCAGGGCGTTTTTCGTTGCAGGGATGCGGAAAGCAGGCGGCTAGTAGCGTGTTTCCGCCATCCCGGAAAACTGCTTGGCCAAATAGGTCGCGTAGTTGTCCGTCATGCCTGCCAGAAAATCCAGCGCCCGCATAATGCATTGATAAATGCGTTCCTGCTCTGGTAATTGCGCAAGGTTTTCCGGAAAGCTGTGCCGGCCAATCAGGTCAATAATTCGCTCATGCCGATAGTTTTTTGTGCTGTTGCAGGCATGGGATACGGCGGCTTCTATCAAACCATCCAGTAATGCGCCCATCACTTCAAAGGCACCAATTTCCAGTTCGATTTTTCGCGGATGTTCGAAGACTTTCGAGCGGGAAAGTTGCTTGGCGTTTTCCACCACATCCCGCACCGCCGGTTCGCAGTGACTGATCAGGTCGCCTTCCATGCGCCCCTGCAGTAACCGTTCGTGATTGGCGACAAATGCCTCTACGCCCGCTTCGATAAACCGTTCGATAATCTTGCCTCGCAGCAGGGCAGCTTTGCGGCCATCGCGGATATCCGAATGGATCAGCTCGCGTACTTCCTCACTGTCTGGCAGGGCCGGTTGCAGTAGTGCATACACCTCATCCCAGTGCAGCAAATCCATTTCCAGGCCATCTTCCAGATCAATGATGGCGTAGCAGAAGTCATCGGCCGCCTCCATCAGGTACGCCAGTGGGTGGCGGCAAAAACGTCCGGGGCTGTGTTGAAGCAGGCCGGTGGCATGGGCCACTTCGTGGAATGCCTCGGTTTCCGACACAAAGGCGCTGTACTTGCCGGGCTTGCTGCTGGCGCTGCCCGCATCGGCGGACAGCCAGGGGTATTTCAAAAACGTGGCCAGGGTGGCGTAGGTCAGGCGCATGCCGCCGTCGTACTGGTGATATTCGCTCTTGGTAATAATGCGAAAGCCCTGGGCGTTGCCTTCAAAAAAGGTCAGATCGCTTTGCTGGTGGGCGGGGAGCATATCCAGAAACCGTTGCCCCCGTTCCTGAAACCAGGCGCGAATGGCGCGCTCGCCGGTGTGGCCAAAGGGCGGATTGCCGATGTCGTGGGCCAGACAGGCGGACTGAACAATATCGCCGAAATCGGTGGCGCTGACAGTATCGGGCAACAGCTGGCGCTGTTGCAGGCGTTCTCCCACGCGAATACCGAGAGTGCGCCCCACGCAGGAAACTTCCAGCGAGTGGGTCAGGCGATTGTGCACGTGGTCATTGGTGGCCAGTGGGTGGACCTGGGTCTTGCGGGCCAGCCGCCGGAAGGCGCCGGAAAAAATGATCTTGTCGTGGTCGCGCAGAAACGCGGTACGGCCACTTTCATCCTTGGCGCTGCGTCCGCCCAGGCGGGCCTTGTTCAGTAATTGATGCCAATCCATGAGGTTCCCCGCTACACGCTTGCACGCAACATGCTACACGCAGGCTGTCCTTGCATGCGACGACTTTGTGCCACACCCTCTGTGCATATTGCATCTCTCGTTGCGAATTTTCGGAGGCATTTATGAATCTGGATAAACCGCTGCTGATACTGGTCACCAGTGCATCGCAAATGGGCCAGGGGCAACAGACCGGCCTGTGGCTGGAAGAATTCGCCGTACCGTATTTGTTGTTCCGGGAAAACAATATTCCGGTGGTGGTGGCCAGCCCGAAAGGCGGCAAGATTCCGGTGGATCCCAATTCGGTGCCGGATGACAGCGAGAAAGAGGCCTGGGCTGACGCCATTGCGGCCTTGCAGGATACCCGGGAGCTGGAGGCCGTCTGGGAAGATGGCTACTGCGGAGTCTTTGTACCCGGTGGCCATGGCGCCATGTTCGATATGCCGGACAACCCTCTGGTGGCGGCCGTCATGGAGCGTACCTGGGCCCAGGGTGGCCTGTTAGGCGCGGTGTGCCATGGCCCTGCAGCACTGGTGGGCCTGCGCAACGAGGATCGCGCGCCATTGGTGCAGAACAAGACGCTGGCCTGCTTTACCAATAGCGAAGAGCGGGAAGTGGGGCTGGATGAGATCATGCCGTTTCTGTTGGCCTCCCGGCTTGAAGAGCTGGGTGCCCATCTCGATCTGGCGGACGATTTCACCCCCCATGCGGTCACGGACGGCAAGCTGGTCACCGGGCAGAACCCACAGTCCAGCCGTGTGGTGGCCGAGGCGGTGATCGCGCAGCTTTACAGCGAATAGCGCCTGTCGATAGACAATGTGCTCTCGCAGGCCGCCAGGGCATGTCGTATTGTTAGGCCACCGCCTTGGTGGTGTGTGGTGAGTGGCGGTGGTGGTTGCCACTCCCGGCGGGCGCCGTATTATTCATTGTTTGGGTTTCATCGTCAGGAGAGAACATGGGGATCTATGATTACAGCGCCACCACCTTGAGTGGTGAAGAAAAATCCTTGTCCGAGTTTCAGGGCAAGGTGTTGCTGATCGTCAACACGGCCAGCAAATGCGGGTTTACCCCCCAGTACAAGGGACTGGAAAGTTTGTATGAAACCCTGCAGCCCAAGGGGCTGGAGATTCTTGGTTTCCCGTGTAACCAGTTCGGCAAGCAGGAGCCGGGCGCGGCGGATGAAATCGGTGCCTTCTGTGAAAAGAACTACGGTGTCAGCTTTACCATGTTCGACAAGGTAGACGTGAATGGCAGTGGCGCCCACCCGCTGTACGATTACCTCAAGAAAGCCGCGCCGGGCGTGATGGGCAGCAAGGGTATCAAGTGGAACTTTACCAAGTTCCTGGTGGGCAAGGATGGCAAGGTCGTGAAGCGCTACGCGCCCACGGATAAGCCGGAAGCCATCCGCAAGGATATTGAGAAGTTGCTGGCCTGAAGCCGGATGCCACCAGCGGGCAGTAAATCGTGCGAGTTTCCTGTAGGAGTTCCCTTCCAGGGGACGAACCGCGCGAAGCGCGAAATTCCTCTGAGGCCATAGCGACGGTTTTTTTGGGTTGTCCAGAAGGCGATAGCCCTCGCTGTTGCTCGGTTCGTCCCCTGGAAGGGAACTCCTACAGTTTCTTCCATGGGCCGTGGGCAGGACTGCCCGACAGAGTGCCTTACCCGCTTTTGCGCTTTTCCAGCCTTTCAAAAATCACCATCCCGCTGAGCATGGCGGCGACGAAGACTATGCCCTTGAGATTGCCGCTACCCAGGGCAACCAGCGCCGGGCCCGGGCAGAAGCCGGCCAGGCCCCAGCCTGCACCGAAACCCAGTGAGCCCAGCACCAGACGTTTGTCCAGCCGGGTGTTGGTGGGTAGCTGAAAGCGTTTGCTGAACAGTGGCGCGGTGCGGTGGCGGGCCAGATAGAAGCCGATGGCTGACACTGGAATGGCACCCCCCATCACCAGAGCCAGGGACGGGTCCCAGTGACCGGCAATATCCAGAAAGGCCAGTACCTTGGCCGGATTGGCCATGCCGGCCAGCAACAGGCCAACGCCAAAGATCAGGCCGCTGAGAAAAGCCGTAAGCAATGACCGGTTCATAGCGGCGCTCCCAGAAAGTGACGAACCACGTACACGGTGGCAAACCCGCTGGCCATGAATGCCAGGGTGGCAACCAGTGAGCGAGGGGACAGGCGGGAGACGCCGCAGACGCCGTGGCCGCTGGTGCACCCGGCTCCGTAGCGGGTGCTGATGCCCACCAGCAAACCGGCACCAATCAGCAGTGGCCAGTCCGCGTCGACGACCAGCGGTGGCAGATCCGCCGCCAGACGCCAGAGTAGCGGAGCGAGCACCAGCCCCAGCACGAATGCCACTCGCCAATGACGACCGTCCCCGCCGGGGCTCAGCAAGCCACCGAGAACGCCGCTGATGCCGGCAATGCGGCCGTTGGCGAGCAGAAAGAGCAGGGCAGACAGGCCAATCAAGGCGCCGCCAGCCAGGGACGTCCAGGGGGTGAAGGCACCCCAGTCGATGTTCATGGGGTGTCGCCGCAGAAGCGTTGGTACAGCACGTTCAGCACGGCCAGGGCGTCCGGGTTGGCGACCTGATAGAACATCTGCTTGCCTTCCCGGCGGCTGCTGACCAGCCCTTCACGGCGCAAGATGCCCAACTGCTGGGAGAGTGAGGGTTGGTAAACCTCCACGAGCGGCTCCAGTTCGCTAACGCTGCGTTCGCCTTCCGCGAGGCGGCACAGCAGCATCAGACGATCTGGGTGGGACAGGGCTTTGAGTAACTGGCTGGCCTGGGCGGCATTGTCGCGCAGGGCGTCCGGGTCGATAGTGAGCATGGTGCACGGGTCCAACAATATATATTTAAATAAAAAGTATATTTTTGTTGAGATAATCACAAGCACTTTCTTGAATTCTGTTCATTTTATGTGATTTGCGTCAGCTGATGGGTGCGGTAAACGGCAATACTCCGTAGTAGACCGCAAAGAAATGGCAGAGGCTGCCGCCCATGACGAAGAGGTGCCAGATGGCGTGGTTGAAGGGAATAAACCGGTCGGCCAGGTAAAAGATGACGCCCACGGTGTAGGTAATGCCGCCGGCCAGGATCAGCCAGAAGCCGGTGTCGTTGAGTTTGCTGGTCAGGTCGTTGGAGGCCACCAGAATCAGCCAGCCCATGGCCAGGTAAATGCCCACCCGCATGAGCTTGAAGCGGTGACCATAGAGCGCTTTCAGGGCGATGCCGGTGAGGGCCAGGGCCCAGATCACGGCAAACAAAATCCAGCCGGTCTGGCCACGCAGGTTGACCAGTAGAAAGGGGGTGTAGGTGCCCGCGATCAAGCCGTAAATGGCGCAGTGGTCCAGCATTTTGAATACGGCGCGCCATTTCGGGCTGCGCAGGCTGTGATAGAGCGCACTGGCGCTGTAGAGCAGAATCAGGCTGGCGCCGAAAATGCTGAAGCTGACGATTTTCCAGGGGTCCCCCAGCAGGCTGGCCGCCACCACCAGGATCACCGTGCCGGCGATACTCAACGCCGCGCCGATGCCATGGGTCAGGCCATTGAGCCATTCCTCCAGAATCGAATAGGGCGGTTCAGGATTGGGGGCGACGGCCATTGGCGAATCTGCTTTCGGTTGAGGGAAGAAGTTGCATCATGCCGAGACGCCGGCCTGAGTGTAAAGCGCCAAATCGGACAGAGGGGCATATTGAATTTCCCTATGTGAGCGATAACGCAAATACCTCGCCAGTCCAGGAACGTCTGTGGCGGCGTCGCGTCTCATTATGGAGAAACAAAAGCAGAAGGCCGGAAGGGCGCCGCCATTGAAATGCCTTTTGCGGACCCAATGGTGTCAGCTAGTCCCGACAAACAACGGGCACTCCCCTGGCACTGCGGGCAAGGACAATACTGGAAAAGGAGACGCTCCATGATTGAACACAACAAGCAGGTCGCGGAAGAACTGAGCAAGTTACTGGCCGAGAGTTACACCCTCTATCTCAAGACCCACAAATACCATTGGAATGTAACCGGCCCCATGTTCCATAGCCTGCACCTGCTGTTCGAACAGCAGTACACCGAGCTGGCGGAGGCGGTGGACACCATTGCCGAGCGGATTCGCGCGCTGGGCTGGAAGGCTCCGGGCAGCTATGCGGAGTTTGCCAAGTTGTCCACGGTGGAAGACGCCACGGGCGATCCGGATGCGTCCGGCATGATCAAGGAGCTGGCCGCGGACCACCGCACGGTGGCCGAGCGTGCCAATCGGGTATTGAAGCTGGCAGGCGAGCATGAAGATGAAGGCTCTGGCGCGGTGGCCAGTGACCGCATCGAGATTCATGAAAAATCCGCCTGGATGTTGTCCGCCCACCTGGGCTGATCGCCCTCTGGGCACACATTCAGTGTTCTACTCGTTACCGGGGCCGACGTCAGTCGGCCCTTTTTGTGGTGCATCGCTTGTTGGTCCGGGTTTGTTCCCGAGCCGCTTCCCTGTCTGAGCCTGCCTGGCTCGCCGCTTGGCACGCTAACGCCTGCGCGCCCATCGTCTGATAAGGTCAAAATCTCGCTGCGGGTGAAAAAGCTTCACCTGATACGCGCGTACTTGTGCGACAATTGGTACTAATAAGTACCGTTTAGATCGGGGAGAGCACGATGCAACGTTTTTGGGTAACCCTGGGCCTGGCGCTGGCCCTGTGGGGCTGCAGTGATGAGCCACAGCAGGATGCTCCCATGCCGCAACCGGTAAAGCTGCAAGTCGTTGATGGCGGCGATGGCGCTTTACGTCACTACCCGGGCAAGGTGGTGGCGACAGAAGGGTCCGAGCTGGCATTCCGGGTGTCCGGTCAGCTGGAGCGTTTCCCGGTGCGGGCGGGCGAGCAGGTGAAGAAAGGGCAGTTGCTGGCCGCGCTGGACCCATCGGATTTCAGGAACCAACTGGCCGATCGGCAAGCCCAGTATGATCTGGCCGAAAGCCAGTATCAGCGAGGCATCAGCTTGCGTGATCGGGGGGTTATTTCTGAAGCCCAGTTCGATGAAATTGAAGCCAAGCGCCGGCAGGCCCAGGCGGCCCTGAGCCTGGCCCGGGACAATGTGAACTACACGCGCTTGAAAGCTCCTTACGGCGGTACGGTGGCCCGCACCGAAGTCGAAAATTACCAATTCGTGCAAGCCAAGCAGCCCATTCTTTACCTGCAGGGCGACAAGAATATTGATATCGAATTTGCCGTCTCCGAGCGTTTCTTGGCGAACCTGAAAAAGGATGGTGAGGATTACCAGCCGGAGCTGCGCTTTGAAGGCGCCCCGGACAAGGTGTTCAAGGCCAGTTACAAGGAGCATGAGGCCAGCGCTGACGATCGTACCCAGACCTACATCATTACCCTGACCATGCCCAACCCGGAAGGCATTCTGGTGTTGCCGGGGATGAGCGTGGATGTGGCCATCGATCTGAGCCAGATCATGCGTAAAACCACCGCGTGGCCCCAGGTACCAGTGGAGGCAGTGTTTAATCCGGATGGCAAGGACAGTGCCCACGTTTGGCGGTTCAACCCGGAAGACGGCACGGTGTCGGCGGTGCCGGTGACCCTTGGCCAGGTGATTGGCAATGGCGTTGAGATCACCGCTGGGCTGGAAACCGGCGACAAGGTGGTCGGCGCCGGAGTGCACCACCTCAAGGAAGGCCAGGAGGTTCGTGAACTGGTGAAAGAGCGGGGCCTGTAATCGATGAATATCGCTGAGTACAGCATCCGCCACAAAGTGGTGAGCTGGTTGTTCACCGTGATCCTGCTGGTCGGCGGGGTGATCAGTTTTACCCGCCTCGGGCAGCTGGAAGACCCGGAATTCACCCTCAAGATCGCCATGGTCATTACCAATTATGGCGGTGCTTCACCTCGGCAGGTGGAAGAAGAAGTGACCCTGCCGGTTGAGAAGGCCATCCAGACTCTGCCTTACGTGAAAAACGTCACTTCCATCTCCAGCAACGGGCTGTCCCAGATCCAGGTTGAGATCAAGCCCAAATACAAGGCGCACGAGTTAAAACAGATCTGGGATGAGCTGCGTAACAAGATGACCGACCTGCAATCGCAGCTGCCGCCAGGGGCGGGCACGATTCAGGTAATCGATGACTTTGGTGATGTTTACGGCATCCTCATGGCCATTACCGGTGAAGGTTACAGCTATCAAGAGCTGCAGGATTATGCTGACTATCTGACCCGTGACCTGGTGCTGGTGGAAGGGGTTGGCAAGGTGACGATTGGTGGCCAGCGCGAGGAGCAGGTGCTGGTGGAAATTTCCCGTGCCCGGCTGGCCTCGCTGGGGATCAGCCCGGACCGCATCTTTGGCTTGCTGCAAACCCAGAATACCGTGAACCCGGCGGGCAAGGTCCGGGTGGGAAATGAGTACATCCGCATTTATCCCACCGGGGAGTTTCCCTCTGTCCAGGCCATGGGCAACCTGCTGATTTCCGAGCCCGGTGCGAATGAGCTGGTTTACCTGCGTGATGTGGCGTCCATTGAGCGGGGGTATGCCGAAGTTCCCAACCATCTTTATCGATTCAATGGCGGCCCGGCCCTGACCCTGGGTATTTCCTTTGCCTCCGGCATCAATGTGGTGGATGTGGGCGCGCGGGTGGATCAGCGCCTCAAGGAACTGCAATACCAGCGTCCGGTGGGTATGGAGCTGGCCACTATCTATAACCAGCCCCAGGAAGTGGATAAGTCGGTCAGTGCCTTCATGCTCAACCTGGGTGAAGCGGTGGCCATTGTGATCGCCGTGCTGCTGGTATTCATGGGCCTGCGTTCCGGGGTGCTGATGGGCGGCGTGTTGCTGCTGACTATCCTGGGCACCTTCATCCTCATGAAGGTGATGGCCATCGATCTGCAGAGGATCTCCCTGGGGGCGCTGATCATCGCTTTGGGGATGCTGGTGGATAACGCCATCGTGGTTACCGAAGGTATTTTGGTAGGCATGAAACGTGGCCTGTCCAAATTGCAGGCGGCCAGTCTGGTGGTGAAACAAACGATCTGGCCGCTGCTGGGGGCCACGGTGATTGCCATCATGGCCTTTGCCCCCATCGGCTTGTCGGATGATTCCACCGGGGAGTACACCAACAGCCTGTTCTGGGTGCTGTTGATCTCCTTGATGCTGAGCTGGATTACCGCTATCACCCTGGTGCCTTTCTTTGCCGAACAGTTCTTCAGTGACAAGGACGTAGGTGGCGAAGACGGTGAAGGGGAAGATCCCTACAAGGGGCGGGTGTTTGTGCTCTATCGCCGCCTGCTGGATCGCGCTATTCATCACCGGGTGTTAACCCTGTCCGGCATGTTTGTGCTGTTGGTGGTGGCGGTGCTGGGCTTTGGCTTCGTCAAGCAGGCCTTCTTCCCTCCTTCCAATACACCCATGTATCTGGTGGATTACTGGTTGCCCCAGGGCAGTGATATTCGCGCCACCCGTGAGGCGGTGAGTGAGCTGGAAGCGTCGTTGCTGGAGATGGACAGCGTCACCCAGGTGACCAGCACCATTGGCCAGGGGGCAGCGCGGTTCATGCTGCCTTATGCGCCAGAAAAGAGTTACCCCAGCTATGCCCAGCTGATTGTTCAGGTGAAAGATCGGGAGAGTATTAATCCGGCCCTGGCGGCCACCCGTGATCTGATCCGTGAGGAACACCTGCAGGCCTTCGCCAAGGTGAAGCGCCTGATGATCGGGCCGAGCCCGGCGGCGTCCATCGAAGCGCGCTTCAGCGGCCCGGATCCGAAAATATTGCGTGATCTGGGGCTCAAGGCCCAGGCCATCATGGCCGACGACGGTGCGCTGGAAAGCATTCGCCATGATTGGCGCCAGCAGGAAAAGGTGATTCGGCCGCAGTTTCTTGAAGCCCAGGCCCGCCGAGCCGGGATTAGCCGCGAGGATCTGGATAATACCCTGGCGCTCAACTTCAGTGGCCGTACCGTGGGGTTGTACCGCGACGGCAGCAAGTTGCTGCCCATCGTGGCGCGGCCACCGGACGATGAGCGACTCAGTGCCAATAACCTGAATGATGTGCAGGTGTGGTCGCCGGTGTACTCCACCTATATCCCCATCAGCCAGGTGGTCGGTGATTTTGATACCGAATGGGAAAACGCCTTGATCATGCGCCGCGACCGCAAGCGCACGCTTACCGTGCAGGCGGAACCGGATGTACTGGGTGAGGAAACCGCGGATCATGTTCTGCGGCGGATTCGCCCGGAGATTGAAGCGCTGGAGCTGCCGCCGGGCTATTCCCTGACCTGGGGCGGGGAGTACGAGGCATCCCGGGATGCCCAGGAAGCGGTCTTTGGCAGCCTGCCCATGGGCTACCTGTTCATGTTCATCATCACCATGTTGCTGTTCGATTCCCTGCGTCAGCCGCTGGTGATCTGGGCCACGGTGCCGTTGGCCATCATCGGGGTGACCATGGGGCTGCTGTTACTGAATGCGCCGTTTGGTTTCATGGCGCTGCTGGGCTTCCTCAGCCTGTCCGGCATGCTGGTAAAAAATGGCATTGTGCTGGTGGAGCAGATCAAGCTGGAAATGGAAAGCCGGGAGCCATTTGACGCGGTGGTGCTGGCATCCATTTCACGGGTGAGACCGGTGTGTATGGCGGCGATTACCACCATCCTTGGCATGGTGCCGCTGCTGTTCGATGCGTTTTTCGAATCCATGGCGGTAGTGATCATGTTTGGCCTGGGTTTCGCCACCGTACTCACCTTGATCGTGATTCCGGTGCTCTACACCCTCGTCTATGGCATCAAGCCCGGTAAGGACCAGCATGTCTGAATAACGCGGCATGCCCCATGCAGCACGCCCCCTGGCGGTGTGCTGCATGGGGCGTGATGCGTGTTGCGTCTATGGAGGTGCCAGCCTCCTTCCTCTCTGCCACAATGTGCCCGCCTGACATTATTGACCATCCCAAATTGAACACCTCACATTGATGATCCCAAGGAGTGCCGATGTTGCTGGCCATTGCCGCCGTGATTGGCGGGCTGATACTGCTGGTATGGAGTGCGGACAAGTTTGTTGAAGGGGCCGCGGGCACCGCCGCCCACGCCGGCATGCCGCCGTTGCTGATCGGCATGCTGATTGTCGGCTTTGGTACCTCGGCACCGGAGATGGTGGTGTCGGCGCTGGCGGCGCTGGAAGGCAACCCGTCGCTGGCGCTGGGGAATGCCTACGGTTCCAACATTTCCAACATCGCCCTGATTCTCGGGGTGGTGGCGGTGATGAGTCCAATTCTGGTGAATTCCGCCATTCTCAAGAAAGAACTGCCGATTCTCACTCTGATCACCTTGCTGGCGGGCTACCAGCTTATCGACGGGCACATTTCCCGCATGGACGCCTGGATATTGATTGGCGTGCTGGCGGTGCTGATGGGCTGGTCCATTTATGCGGCCATGACCGGCAAGGGGGACGTGCTGGCCGGGGAAGTGGAAACGGACCTGGCAGAGCATCCGCTGCCGCTGAAGCAATCCCTGTTCTGGCTGGTCGTGGGCCTGATTCTGCTGGTGGTCAGCTCCCGGGCGTTGGTCTGGGGGGCGGTGCTGATTGCCCAGTCTCTGGGGGTCAGTGACCTGATCATCGGCCTCACCATTGTCGCCATCGGCACCTCCCTGCCGGAGCTGGCTTCCAGCATTGCGGCGGTGCGCAAGGGTGAGCACGATATTGCCTTTGGGAACGTGCTAGGCTCGAATTTGTTCAACACCCTGGCGGTGGTCGGTATCGCTGGTGCTATCAAGCCCATGTCGGTGGATGCGGGGGTCCTGCAGCGCGACTGGTCCCTGATGATGGGGCTGACGCTGGTGTTGTTCGTCATGGGTTTCGGCCTGTGGGGACGCAAAGGGCAGATTACCCGGAACAACGGCATCGCCTTGCTGGTGGTCTATGTGGCGTACATGGCCTATCTGGGCTCAACTATGCTGACGGGGGGCTGATCCCCGCCGGCGCCGGCGTAAGCAATGGCCGGCACTAATAACATGACATCCAATCACGAAAGACAAGGAAGCGGCAGGGTATGCGGGATACGGGAATATCGGAAAAACTGGAACAGCGCGCTTTCCTGTTCTCCCTGGTGGCGGTCAGCGCCGTCTTTGCCCTGCTGATCCAGCCTTTCTTCGCGCCCATTTTCTGGGCCTGCGCCATTAGCGTTATTTTCTATCCTTTCCACAAAAGGTTGCTGGCCCGCTGGCCGCAACGGCGCAACCTGGTGGCGTTGTTCACCTTGCTACTGTGCGTGGTGTTAGTCGTTATCCCGGTGCTGGCGGTGGCCACGTCGTTCGTATCTGAAGGCGTTGGCTTGTTCCAGAAAGTGCAAAGCGGGGAAATTGATCTGGCCAGCTATGTGGACAAGATCAAGCATGCCTTTCCGGGTGTGCAGTCGCTGGCAGAGCGCTTTGATGTAGACCTGGAGAAAATCAAGGAACAGGCGGTCAAGGCATTCACCGGGGCGGGCCAGTTCCTCGCCAAGCGGGCGCTGGCGGTGGGGCAGAACACCTTCCAGTTTTTCCTCAATCTGGGCCTGATGCTGTACCTGGCGTTTTTCCTGATTCGCGATGGCGACTCCATGGTGGCCATGCTGATTCGCGCCCTGCCGTTAGGGGATGAGCGTGAAAAGTTGCTGTTTGCCAAGTTTGCCGAAGTCACCCGCGCCACCATTAAGGGTAACCTGCTGGTAGCGATTACCCAGGGCGCGCTGGGTGGCCTGATCTTCTGGTGGCTGGGCATTCCCGGAGCCTTGCTGTGGGGCGTGGTGATGGCCGTGCTGTCGTTGATTCCGGCGGTGGGTGCGGGCCTGATCTGGTTTCCCGTGGCGCTGTACCTCTACGCCGTGGGGGACATGAAGGAAGCGACGATCCTGATTCTGTTCGGGGTGTTCGTCATCGGTCTGGTGGATAATCTGCTGCGCCCGATTCTGGTGGGTCGCGATACCAAGCTGCCCGACTATGTGGTGTTGTTTTCCACCCTGGGCGGGCTGGCCATGTTCGGCATTACTGGCTTTGCCGTGGGGCCGTTGCTGGCGGCGCTTTTCGTGGCATTCTGGGGTATCTTTATCCGTGAATTTAACGAGGAAGGTGTCGCTGCATTGCCGGTTGAAAGCGAGCCGGATGAGACCCCTTCCGGGAGTGCGTAACGATGATTTTTCTGCGATTGGTGCTGGCGGCCTCCGTGGCCGGGTTATCCGCCTTTGGTTGTGACGAAGACGAGGATGTTTTCTCCAACGACAGCGCCCAGCTGTACTTCCATAACCAGCTCACCCAGGTGGGCGGGGGCAGTGAAGACGATATTACCGTGGACCTGTTCGTGGATAACCAGACCACCGCGGTGGAAAGTGGTGTGGATTACACCACCCGGGGCAGCGTGAGCTCCAACAGCCTGGAGCTGGACGATGACAGTGAGTCCGTGGCGTTCGATGCCCGCGGGGTCAGTTCTGGCAGCACTCTGGTTAACGGCCCGATCAACCGGACACTGACCGGGGGCAACCGCTACACGGTGGTTTTGATGGGCGATACCACCCTGGATAACCGCCAGCTGAAAACGTTCAGCCACCAGAAAATGGATGTGGGCAGCGGGCAGATCCGGGTGCGTTTTATCAACACACTGTCACGCCTGTCTGGCGATGAGCTGAGCGTCACCGCCAGTGGTAGCGCCCCCGGTGGCCAGGCGTTGGTCAGCGGGCTGGAATATGCCGACGGCAGCAGCTACGTGTCTCTGAGTGCCGGCAGCAACCTGGCGGTGACCGTTAACAACGAAACCCAGGGCGTGATCATCGATGATGTGAGCTGCAGCGTCAGCAGCGGCCGCAGCTACGACGCCATTATTGCGTACACGGAATTCGACAGCGACGACGACCAGATTTCCCTGTACTGCCAGCCGTTCAGTAACTGAGCGGCGGGAACTTCTCACTACGAAAAACCTCTGAACTGCCAACCAATACCAAAAAACGGGGCATCGGTATGATTACGATGCCCCTTTCGCGTTTGCCTCGGGAGGATCTATGCGAATGATCGGAATGCTGGCGGTAGCCAGCGCAGTAGTCTTGTCCGGCTGTGGCGGTGACGATGATGACGTGGAAGATTTGCTGCGTGCACCAGCGGCCATTTATTTCCATAACCAGATCACCGATACGGGGGCAGGGGATGCCTCCAGCACCACCGTGGACCTGTTGGCCCGTGGTGATGTGTTATTTAGCCAGCGACCCTACTCCACAGATGAGCAGGATGGACTGCGCTTCAAGTTGAATGCGGATACTGAAACGGTCACTTTCCGGGTAAATAACAGCACAGTGACGGAACTGGTTGAAGATACATCGTTGAGCCTTTCGGCCGATCAAAAATACACCTTGGTCGCCATGGGTCAGGTGTCTGGAAGCAGTGGCTCCCCCCAGCAACCCATGCTGAAACTGTATCCCCAAAGCCGCCCTTCCGTGGCTGCTGGTACAGTCAAAGTGCGTCTCATCAATGCCCTGTCTGAGCGGGAAGACCAGCCCATTACGGTCAACACCAATGAAGCAACGCCGGTGAACCTGGCCACTAATCTGGCCTATGGTGACGTGAGCGGGTTCACCGAGGTGACGCCAGCGACTGCCGGTAAATTGATGGTCACGATTGATCAGACCGGTAGTCCTGCCGGTAACGTGGAGTGCGACACCATCGCCGCAGGCAAGAGCTACGATGTCATTGTTGCCATGTCTGGCTTTGGTGATGCGGTGGCCATGGATATTTTCTGCCAACAGGTGCATGGCTCCTGAGTCCAGAACCTGTGCCATGCGTAGGTCGGCTTAGGGCGTAGCCGTAAGCCGACATCCATCCTGTCCATGTGGACCACCGCTAAAGATCGGATTACGCCTTTCAGGCTCTCTGTGCCCTTGGGTAAATCTGACCTACGGTGAGAGGGCGATCTACCCCGCGCTTATTTCAATCGCACCGACGGATCCAGTGTAGGCGCCGTCAACGGTACGCCCTGGTAAGCGGAGACCTCGCCAAAGCGATCGTTGGGCCATTGTTGCCAGTCCCTCACCGCCTGATTCAGTCGCTCCTGATCCCGCCCGACAAAATTCCACCACAACAGTACCGGCTGCCCCAGATTGTGTAGGTCGGCTTAGGGCGTAGCCGTAAGCCGACAACCCACCTTGCTATTTGCCTCATCGCTGAATGTCGGATTACGCCTTTCAGGCTAATTCGACCTACCGGGGAGGGCGATCTACCCCGCGCTTATTTCAATCGCACCGACGGATCCAGTGTAGGCGCTGTCAACGGTGCTCCCTGGTAGGCGGAGACCTCGCCAAAGCGATCGTTGGGCCATTGTTGCCAGTCCCTCACCGCCTGATTCAGTCGCTCCTGATTCCGCCCGACAAAATTCCACCACAACAGTACCGGCTGCCCCAAGGGCTCGCCGCCCAGCAGCATGATACGGCTGCCGGCCGAGAGAGTGACAACCAGGGTGTCGCGGCCCTGCCCCAGATAGTAGAGCTCGCCGGTCTCCAGGTTTTCCCCTTCCAGTTCAGCATGGCCTTCATTGATACACAGCCCCAGCTCAAAACTGGCAGGGACGGGCAAGGTCAGCTGACAGGCTTGTGTGGCCACAATGTCGGCGCCCACCAGTGGCGAGAACACCGCCGCCGGAGAACGTCGCCCGGCCAGCTCCCCCACGACCAGAGTGATGTCGGCGCCATCCTGTTGCCATCGGGGCAAGTCAGTGTGGTGGGCAAAGGCCGGTGGGGTATCTTCATGCTCAGCGGGCAGGGCGATCCAGAATTGCAGGCCGTGCATGGGACCGCTGAATCCCGGCGGGCTTTCCTCGGAATGGCAGATGCCATGGCCGGCGGTCATCAGATTCAGTTGGCCGGGGGCGATAACCTGTTCATAACCCAAGCTGTCCTTGTGCAGCAGTGCGCCCTCAAATAACCAGGTCACGGTTTGTAGCCCGATGTGCGGGTGGGTGCCCACATCGACCGCATTGTCGGTGGTCAGGTCGGTGGGGCCGATATGGTCGAGAAAACACCAGGGGCCAATGAGCCGTTGCGAGCGGCTGGGCAAATGCCGAATGATTGGCAGGCCACTGCCGAGGATGCTTTTGCGCGAATCCACGGGCTTGAGGGTAGGTTGGCTGGCAAGGTTGGGGCATTCCACCGTTTCGCCGCTGGCGTGGGTATTGCTCATGGCTATCTCCGTGGCATAGTCCAGATGCGGGGCGTGACTATGCTTCGAGTATGGGGCGCGGTGACAGCAATGGAAAGCAAGAGAAGGGACTTACGGCATGGCCACAGTCAGTATCCACAGCCACAATCACTATGCCCAGCAGATCAAGGTGCGCCAGCATCGCCTCAGCGCTGATGAAGGCGCGGCAATGGGGGGCGAAGATAGCGGCCCCAACCCCTATGAACTGCTGCTGTCCGGGCTCGGTGCCTGCACCTCAATTACCCTGCGTATGTATGCCGAACGCAAGGGGTGGGAGTTGGGCGATATTGATATCCGCCTGCACTTTTACCGGGATGAAGAGGGCGGCGAGCACATCGACCGGACCCTGGACTGCAGCGCGTCCCTCAGCGATGAGCAGCGGCAGCGCTTGCTGGAAATCGCCGCCAAAACGCCGGTGACCAAAACGGTTCGGCAGGGCGTTGCCATTACCAGCATGTGGAAATAAGCGGCGATTTGCCCCGGCTTTTGGCATACTCGCGCCTCCATTGAATCAGCGGAGTCCCTTGTATGTTCAAGGTCAACGAATACTTCGATGCCAAGGTGGCATCCATTGCCTTTCAAACCGAGTCCAAGCCAGCCACCGTCGGCGTGATGGCGCCGGGGGATTATGAATTCGGCACCAGTGAGTACGAAACCATGACGGTAACCAGTGGCGCCCTGACGGTGAAGTTGCCGGGCAGTGCCGACTGGCAGACGTTTGCCGCCGGTGAGACCTTCGAGATTGAGGCTGACCAGAAATTTCAGGTAAAAGTGGCCATCGATACGGCCTATCTTTGCCTGTACGGCGAATAATTCGATCGGTCAGTAGAAGAATAAGAGCGCCTGTCAAAACAGGCGCCAACACCAGGGGGAGCCTGATGCCATTATTTCCTGCCAGGGATGGCGCCACGCTACGCGTGCGTTTGCTGGGGCGTGGTCAGCCGGTGCTGATGCTGCATGGCCTGGGAATGCAGGGGCGTGACTGGCTTCCCTTCGTGTTCCCCTTTCTGCGCCGTTTTCAGTTTGTGATTCCCGATTTGCGCGGTGCTGGCGGTTCCGCTGCGGCCCGTTTCAATCAGGCGGATGTGTTCCACAATCACATGCAGGACATGGAAGATCTGGTTCACCATTTCGGACTGCGGGATTTCCTGTTGGTGGGCTACTCGCTGGGGGCCACCACCAGCTTGCACTGGCATGCTCATGGGGACTTTTCCCCGGTAAAACGCTACCTGCACATTGATCAGTCGCCCTGCACGGATAACAAGGCGGACTGGCCCCACGGGCTGTTCGGGGAACGGCAGGGGCATTTCTACGCCCAGTTGCGCGAGTTGCTGGCCCTGCTGGACGGTGCGCCGGACCAGGGCCGCATTGCCAGCCTGGCGCCGGGATTGCGCGCGGCCATCCTGCTGAGACTGACAGATATCCTCGGTCAGATCGCCGGGCGCCGGGGGCTGCATTCCGCCTTCAGCGCCACGGCCCGTTGGTCGTCGCTGTGGGCGCGGGTGTTGCCGGTGACGGAACTGGCGGATATCCGTGCGTACCTGAATGCCTACCTGTTTGGTGCCCATGACTACCGGTCCTCTGCGGCCGGTTTTGGTGTGCCGGCCACGGTGATTACCGGCGCCCGCTCACCACTGTATCCCGCCGAGGGGCAGGCCGAGTTTGCCCGGTTGATCGGTGCCCGCCACGTTGTTCTGCCCAGATCGGGGCATGTGCCGCTGATGAGCCAGCCATTGGCGTTTACCCGCGCACTGGGTGACTTTCTGGCCGACACAGAGTGATAGCCTGACCCTTTTGCGTGTCGCGTGCGGCTTGGTGCGTGCTGCTTCTCTTTTCTGATAGTGGAATGTTATTTCGCTCTGCCTGCATTTCTCGCTAGCATACGAACCCTTCTGGAGCGGATTCGGAGAGATCGGGTGATCGCCATTCATACCTCTGCCCCTGCGCTGACCTTGCGCGCGGGCAGTGATGCCATCGCGCATTTACGTGAGCATGGCCTGCGGGCCGCCGACGTGGACATCGTTCCCGGGGCGGCTGGTGGCCCCAAGGCGCTGGGCATCAACGGCCTGGACCAGGCGGTGTTCGGCGACTTCCTGCCGGCGGCGCCACGCCCGCGTACCTTGATTGGCGCCTCCATTGGCAGCTGGCGCTTTGCCGCCATCACCATGGGCGATGATGCCCGCAGCGGCCTGTCCCGGCTGGCCGACCTCTACACCCGGCAGCGCTTCCCCAAGGGGATTACGGCGAAAGACGTCAGCCATCGCTGCGAGCAGATGCTGTCGGAGCTACTGCAGGATCGCGATCAGCGCGTTCTGCACAATCCGGATTATCGCCTGGTGATCGTGGTGATTCGCAGCCGCGGGCTGATGGCCCGTCGCGGCGGCCTGGGGCTGGGGCTCGGGCTGGCGGGGTTGATCGGTACCAACCTGCTCAGTCGCCGTGCCACGGGGTTATTTATGGAGCGTGGGCTGGTCTATTCGGCAGGGGACGATTTGCCGGTGGGCCCACTCAATGATTTCACCACCCACCACGTGGATTTGCAGGCCGACAATCTGCGCGCCGCGTTGTTGGCCAGTGCCGCCATTCCCATGGTGCTCGATGGCGTGACCACCCTGCCCGGTGCGCCGGATGGTGTGTATCGCGATGGCGGTATGCTCGACTATCACCTGGACTTGCCGTACCAGAGTGACGGCATCGTGCTGTACCCGCACTTCACCGACCGGGTGATTCCCGGCTGGTTCGACAAACCCTTGCGCTGGCGCAACGGAGATCCGCAGCGGTTGCGACGCCTGTTGCTGGTGTCCCCATCCCGGGAGTATCTGGCGAGCCTGCCCCACGGCAAGCTGCCCGACCGCACGGACTTCAAACATTACCTTGGCGATGATGCCGGCCGTGAGGCGTATTGGCGCAAGGCGGTAACCGAAAGCCAGCGGCTGGGCGATGAATTTCTGGAGCTGGTGGAAACCGGCAAACTGGTGGACCGCCTGCAACCGCTGTAAAGATCCCCTCCCGTAGGAGCGCCGCTCCTGCGGGGGAACGTGTTACTCTCGCCACGTTTTCCCATTGACCCGGACCCGGATCGCCCGTGACTGAATCCAGCCCCTCAACAATGACTCTTGTCCGCCAGCTATGGCAGCAGACCTGGCCCATGGCCATGGGCGTCATGTCCCTGCTGGGCTTTTATCTGGTCGACAGTATCTTCGTGGCCCGGTTGGGTACGGCACCGCTGGCGGCCCAGTCGTTCACCTTCCCGTTGGCGTTTCTGGTCATCGGTGTGCAGGTGGGCATCGGTATTGCCATTGCCGCGCTGATCTCCCGGGCCATCGGTGCCGGCCAGCAGGAGCAGGCCAACCGGCTGGGAGCGTTGGTGCTGGTTGGCGGTGGTGTGCTGCAGGGCCTGCTGGTGCTGGTGCTGTGGTTGATCCAGGAACCTGCCTTTGCGTTGCTCGGCGCCAGTGAAGAAATTCGCGCCATGATCCGGCCCTTCTGGGCCTTGCAGGTGCCGGCCATGTGGGTCGGTGGGGTGGTGTACTTCGGCTACAGCCTGTTCCGTGCCCACGGCAACACGCGTTTTCCCGGCATGATGATGGTACTCACCAGCCTGCTGAATCTGCTGTTCGATCCGATTCTGATTTTTGGTATCGGCGATTGGCAGGGGTTTGGTTTACCCGGTGCGGCGCTGGCGACCTTGCTGGCGTTTTCAATCGGTGGCGTGATTGTGGCCCTGTCTCTGCGGGGCAAGGGCTGGGTGCAACGCACCGGCATGCTGGTGCAGATGCGTGCGTCGGCCTGGCCGTTCGCGCAGATCGCTGGCCCGGCCATGATCAGCCAGCTGATGCCGCCGCTGGCGGCCATGGTGGCCACGGCGCTGGTGGCCCGTTCTGGTGACCAGGCGGTGGCCGCCTGGGGCATGGCCAGCCGTCTGGAGAGCTTCTCCATCGTGCTGGTGCTGGGCATGACCATGGCGCTGCCGCCCTGGTTGGGGCGTTGTTATGGCGCTAATGACTGGGCCACCGTGCAGCGGCTGATGCAGGTGGCGGCAGGCATGGTGGTTGCCTGGCAGGTGCTGCTGGGGCTGGTGATGGCGTTGCTGGCGGCGCCGCTGGCCAGCGTGCTGGTCGACACCCCGGCGGTGCAGGCCTACCTGACCGTGCTGATTCGCTGGATGCCGCCCAGCTATGGCTTTCTGGGCGTCTGCATGTTGGTGGTGTCCGCCAGCAATGCGCTGGGCTGGCCCATGCGCGCCATGCTGATCTCCTTCCTGCGCCTGTTCCTGTGCTACCTGCCGTTGTTGTGGCTGGGCTTCGAGCTGGGGGGCTTCGGTGGCTTCGCCCTAGGCGCGGCATTCGGCAATGTGCTGGCCGGGATCATGGCGTGGGGTTTCTATCAGCAGGCGCTGGGAAAGGCCGTTAATAGTTAATAATGAATAATTAATAGTTGCGCGCTTACTCGCCGGGATTTTCAAAACGCATGAGGCCGCGCCCAGAGTCTGGGCGCGGCCTCATGCGTTTCAGTAAAACAAAGCGTGACCGTGACGTTATTAATTATTCATTATTAACTATTAATTGCTCTCCCTCTCCCTCTCCCATTCCGGCGGTTTCCACAGATGTTTCAGGCGCTGCGTTAGCGGGCCTTTCTGCCGCATGGCCCGGAACATGTCTGCGTATTCATGACACCAGTTCACCACCAGGCTGTTGCTGTAGACCGGGCGGGTGATGCCGTACTCCACCGGTTGCTCCTCTTTCTCTTCCACGAAAGTGCCGAACAGGCGATCCCAGATGATGAAAACGCCCGCGTAGTTCCGGTCGATATATTCCGGGTTGCGGCCGTGGTGCACCCGGTGATGGCTGGGCGTATTGAAGATATATTCGATGGCAGGGTGCAGTTTGCCCACCAGGGTGGTGTGGATGAAGTACTGGTACACCAGCGACAGTGCATAGCACACCCCGATCCATACCGGGTTGTAACCGAGAAAGGCCAGCGGCACGTAGAACAACCAGCCGCCGTTGAAGATGTTGGTGGCATTCTGGCGCATGGCGGTGGAGAAATTCATCCGCTCGGAAGAGTGGTGGGTCACATGGGCGGCCCAGAACCAGCGCACCCGGTGTGAGGTACGGTGGAAACCGTAGTAGCAGAAATCTACCAGGAACCACAGGGCGATGGCGGTAAAGAGGTTGAGCTCAATATCGAGCAACCGGTGCTGATACGCAAAGGCATAGAGTGGGAAGGCAATCAGCCCGGCGAATAGCAGCTCGGTGGTCTGGTAGCCAGCGCCCAGCATGAAATTGAGCCAGGACTCGCGGCCATCCACCAGCCGGTTGTTGTGGCGAATCTTGCGGTATTCCCACAGGAACAAGCCAATAAAAAGCGGCGTGGCCACCACAAAGATCAGCTGTCGGGCATCCAGGGCCAGCCAGTCGGGCAGGGCATTCCATAGGGGCGCCAGCCCGCTGTTCAGCCAGATAGTGTTGAACCAGTCCATCAGTGCCATAGAAACCTCGAAGCTCGGTGAGGAACGCGGTGGAGCGTTGATGTTGGCAGTGTGCGACAAGCGCGACGGATAGTATTGACTATCCATGTCTTATTTTTGACAATTTACGCCAACAGGATAGACGTCACCCCCAAGGAGAGACCATGGCCGCTGCCATGCGCGTCACCGGTGCCTGGGTACAGTTGCTGACCGACTGGCTGGACCGGGAAAACCTGCCTGCCCCCGCATTACGCACCGTGCTGGACAGCCGCTCGCCAGCGGATGTGGTGCCGCTGCCGCTGTGGCGGGATCTGTTGCAGCAGGCGGTGTTGTTGCGCCCGGAACGGTTGGCGCCGGGGCTGGAAATCGGCGCCATGATCCAGCCCCGCCACGTGGGTATGCTGGGCTATCTGATTCTCACCTGCCGGACCCTGGGCGAAGCCATGCTGGCCTACCAGCGCTACGAAACCCTGTTCTACGGGCAGGATATGGTGGAGGTGGTGGGGCAAGATGATCAGATGCTGGTGCGCTGGCCCGGAGCGGATTCCACCGGGGAGCTGGCGGACAGTGTGGCTATCGCGGCGCTGGTCAGCTTCCTGCGTCGGCAGGTGGATACACCACCGGTGCCGACCCGCGTTGCCTTCGCCTTCCCGGCCCCCGGGCCGTCGATCCGGGCGGCGTTCGAAACCTTCTTTGGGTGCCCGGTCCAGTTCGCTCAGGCGCATACCTGTGTTGCCTTCCCTGTCCATTTTCTTGCCATTGCCCTGCCGCACAGCGACCCGAGCATGCGCAGCCTGCTGGACCGCCAGGCCCAAGCCATGCTGCTGGCGCTGCCGGATTCCGACAGTTTTGATCGGGCCTTGCAACAGGCCATGGTGCGATTGATGCCAGAAGCGGCGGTGACCCTGCCACGCCTGGCAGCGGAGCTGCACATGTCTGTGCGTACCTTGCAACGGCGCCTCGCGGAACGGCAGTTAACCTGGCGAGAATTGCTGGACCGTACCCGCGAGCAACTGGCCCGCCACTATCTGGCCGACCTGTCACTGACCCTGGGGGATATTGCCCTGTTGCTCGGGTTCTCCGAACACAGTGCCTTCAGTCGGGCCTACCGCCGCTGGACCGGCAACACTCCGGCACGGGCCAGAAAACAGACCGCCATGGCATACAAAACAGAAAATGCTGTGTAGTTTGGTGCTTTCGGCCGACGTGGATCGGCGAAACGCGCAGGCCGCGAATTCAGCGGGTGTTGGGCTATGGTTGTCGGCGTTGCTACCCGAACCAATCCAGTCGGTGAGAATTCCGGTCATTGCTGGCACGCCGTGCGGCGTGATTAATTTCCCGCCATCGTGCTCCGCGAGACGCCCTCTATACGTTGAAACGACGCTGAACTGAGAGGCTGGTGGAGACAGGCACTATGAGAGAGGAACATCGATGAAAACACGTATTACCGAATTGCTGGGCATTGAATACCCGATCGTTCAGGGCGGCATGCAGAACGTGGGTTATGCGGAGCTTGCCGCCGCTGTTTCCAATGCCGGCGGTCTGGGTATTATCACCGCCCTCACACAGCCGACCCCGGAAGACCTGGACAAGGAAATCAAACGCTGCAAGGAAATGACCGACAAACCGTTCGGTGTGAACCTGACTATCCTGCCGACCATCAAGCCGGTGCCCTACGAGGAATACGCCCGGGTGATTTGTGAAAACGGTGTCACCGTGGTGGAAACCGCCGGCCGTAACCCGGAACCGCACATGCCCCTGTTCAAGGAGTACGGGGTGAAGGTGGTGCACAAGTGCACGTCAGTGCGCCATGCGCTCAAGTCGGAAAAAGTGGGTGTGGATGCGGTATCCGTGGATGGTTTCGAATGTGCCGGCCACCCGGGGGAAGATGATATCCCCAACCTGGTACTGTTGCCGGCAGCGGCCCGCGTGTTGAAGATTCCCATGTTGGCGTCCGGTGGTATCGGCACGGGGGCACAGATGGCGGCGTGTCTGGCGCTGGGTGCTGACGGCATCAATATGGGTACCCGTTTCCTGGCTTCCAAAGAAGCCCCGGTACACGAAAACATGAAAAAGGCCATTGCCGAAGCCTCCGAACTGGATACCGCTTTGATCTTCCGCCCGTTGAAAAACACCGCCCGTGTTTACAAGAACCGGGTGGCCACCAAAGTTAATGAAATCGAACGCGAAAAAGGTCAGGACATGAAGTTCGATTATATCGTGGATCTGGTTGCCGGCGTGAAGGGCAAGGCTGCGCTCACTTCCGGTGAAATCGATGGTGGTATCTGGACGTCTGGCATGGTGCAGGGCCTGATCGACAGTTACCCGAGCTGTGCAGAGATTATCGATGACATCATCAGCGAATGTACCGGCACCATTAATCAGCGTCTGGCCGAAATCATGAAAAGCTAGGAAGGCGCTGAAGACCTATTTTCCTGAAATAAAGTTATGCTCTCCCGAGCCAGCCAGGGCAATGCCCTGGCTTTTTTAGGTTCTTCGCGGATTAAAGTGACTAACACGTTTCTCGCCATCTGCCTGGTTTATCCCGAATACCCGGCACTTTGCCAAACGCTGGACGCCGGATGCCTGACGTAAACCGCCATAGCCTGAGAGGCTGTCGTTATCCCGGCATCTCTTTTGAGAGGTATTTTGAGGAACTGTCAGGCTATCATTGATGGCAATAATCGGGTCATGCACTTTGCACAGAGAGTATGGCGGCCAAGGTTTTCAGGTTTTGAATGCAAGCGTCCTTCGTCGGGCATCCGGCGTCCAGCGGCTGCCAAGTCGGGATAATGAGACAAGTTCTGGAGCTGGCTGATCACTCAATTCCGCGATGAACCTTTTGTATGCTGCTTTGCGGCTGTACCGCGATGCATTTAGCAGGGTGGCTCGACAAGCTGGTGGTTGTGCGCTTTTCTGAAACAAGGCAGTCTCTGTGCCCGATTCCCGGTGCGGTGAAATTCTGTCGCCGGGGTGCTTGATTCCTTATCAGAAGGATCTGATATGTATCGCCTGTATGAATTTGCCTCTTCCGGTAACTGCTACAAATTACGCCTGGCCATGGCACAGCTTGGTGTCCCTTTCGAGCGAGTGGAAAAAGACATTACTCGTGGCGAAACCCGCAGCGACGACTTCCTAGCGATCAACCCTAACGGCCGTATCCCGGTGCTGGTAACCCCGGAGGGAAGAGCCCTGCCGGAATCCAATGCGGCGCTCTGGTATCTGGCGCGAGACAGCCAGCTAATGCCCGTTGATGCCTTCGAACAGGCCCAGGTGCTGCAGTGGATGTTCTTCGAGCAGTACAACCACGAACCCAATATTGCGACTTCCCGTTACTGGCTGCATGTGCTGGGTGAACCGGAAAAATATGCGGATGCCTTGCAAGAGAAACAGCAAAAGGGGCATGAGGCGCTGGCAGTGATGGAGCGGCATTTACAGGCCGAGCCTTTCTTCGTGGGTGGGCGCTACTCCATTGCGGACATTGCCTTGTACGCCTACACCCATGTGGCGGATCAGGGTGGTTTCTCGCTACAGGATTATCCGGCAATCAGGGCGTGGTTGGGGCGAGTAAAAACACAGCCGGACTATGTTGCTATGCTGGATTGAAGCCGCGTTCCAGTGGATGAGTATTGCACGGCAAGGCAGCCGGTGTGGCGCCTTGCCGTGGAGGTATCACTGACTCAGATGGTGAAAGTGGTACTTGAGGTGGTCTTCGATAAAGCTGGCGATAAAGAAATAGGAATGGTCGTAACCGGGCTGCATGCGCAGGGTGATCGGTACGCCGGCTTCTTCGCAGGCCGCGCTTAGTGCTTCCGGGCGTAGCTGTCCATCGGTATAGAAATTATCCGCATCCCCCTGATCGACCATCAGTGGTAATGCACTTCCTTTTTCCTTCAGAAGCTCGCAGCTATCCCAGGCTTTCCAGCTCTCCTTGTTGTCGCCCATGTAGCCGGCCAACGCTTTTTCGCCCCAGGGGCATTGCATCGGGTTGCTGATCGGGGCGAAGGCGGAGACCGAGGTGTAGCGGTCCGGGTTTTTCAGGGCGCAGATCAGGGCACCGTGCCCGCCCATGGAATGGCCGCTGATGGCCTGCTTGCCGGTGAGAGGGAAATGTTCCTGTACCAGCGCCGGCAATTCTTCCGTCACATAGTCGTACATGCGGTAGTGCTGGCTCCAGGGTGATTGGGTGGCATTCACATAGAAGCCGGCGCCGGAGCCAAAGTCGTAGCTTTCATGTTCACCGGGCAAGTCGGTACCTCGTGGGCTGGTATCCGGGCAGACAATCGCCAGCCCCAGTTCCGCGGCGGTTTTGTGAGCGCCGGCTTTCTGCATGAAATTTTCATCCGTGCAGGTCAGCCCGGACAGCCACCACAGCAGTGGAACGTCATTCGCTTCTGCCGCTGGGGGTAGATAAATGGCAAAGATCATTTCGCAGTTGAGTACCTGGCTGCGATGTTTGTAGCGCTTCAACCAGCCACCAAACGATTTGGTGGCGGACACTAATTCAATATCAGACATGAAGACCTCGCTCGCTTCAGGTTTCACGCGGCACGCAACAGACTCCAGACAATAAAGCGGGCCAGCGTGACAGGTGAGGTGATGTTTGCGACCGCGCAGCAATGCAGTGCTTGCTGCGTGGCGTTGAACTTTCGGCTTTCACGAACAGGCATCACGTTGTTGCGTGGTGCCTGTTGCGTGCAGCGTCTTCATCAAAAAAGAATCACAGAGCGAATGCTTTTTCCTTCGTGCAGTAAATCAAACGCTGTGTTGATGTCTTCCAGGCCCATGGTGTGGGTGACGAATTCATCAATCTTGATCTCGCCTTTCATGTAGCGATCCACGTAACCGGGTAATTCCGTGCGACCTTTAACGCCGCCGAACGCGGAGCCTTTCCAGACTCGGCCGGTGACCAGCTGGAACGGGCGGGTGGAAATTTCTTCGCCGGCACCGGCCACGCCGATAACGATGGATTCACCCCAGCCCTTGTGACAGCACTCAAGGGCAGAGCGCATCACGTTCACGTTACCGATGCACTCGAAGGAATAATCCACGCCGCCGTCGGTGAGTTCGACAATCACTTCCTGGATAGAGTCGTTGTAATCCTTCGGGTTGATAAAGTCGGTGGCGCCAAACTGGCGTGCCAGGGTTTCCTTGGTCGGGTTGGTGTCGATGGCAATGATACGTTCAGCCTTGGCCATCACCGCACCCTGGATCACCGACAGGCCGATACCGCCGAGGCCGAACACCGCCACGGTGGATCCTGCTTCTACCTTGGCGGTATTGAGTACTGCGCCAATGCCGGTGGTAACGCCGCAGCCGAGCAGACAGATCTTGTCCAGCGGCGCTTCCTTGCTCACCTTGGCCAGGGAGATTTCCGGCACCACGGTATACTCGGAGAAAGTGCTGGTGCCCATGTAGTGGTGCAGCAGTTTGCCGTTCAGGGAAAAGCGGCTGGTGTTATCCGGCATCAGGCCCTTGCCCTGGGTGGCGCGTACCGCCTGGCACAGGTTGGTCTTGCCGCTGAGGCAGAATTTGCACTGGCGGCATTCGGCGGTATAGAGCGGAATCACATGGTCGCCGGGTTTCAGGCTGGTGACGCCTTCGCCCACTTCCTGAACGATACCGGCGCCTTCATGGCCGAAAATGGAAGGGAACAGGCCTTCCGGATCTTTCCCGGACAGGGTGTAGGCGTCCGTGTGGCAGACACCGGTGGCGACGATCTGCACCAGCACTTCACCGGCTTTCGGGCCAGCCACATCAACTTCTTCGATAACCAGGGGTTTGCCTGCTTCCCAGGCCACAGCGGCGCGTGATTTCATGATGACTCCAGCGATAACGGCATTTGAGTGGTGGTTGGGCCCCGCGCAGACCGGCTGATGCCGGTTTACGTCGTTGGATCGGCCGAACGAACCACGAGTAAGTGGATTCACTATACGCAGACACGAATCAGGCTATAAGGCACAATTCGGCAATAGATTATTGCTCAGGAGCAACAATGCAGCATTGGGACCGAATTGAGGCTTTCGTGGAGGTGGTGCGGCTGGGATCCTTTGCGCGCGCCGCCCGGGACCTGGGGGTCTCCAGCTCTCACGTGAGTCGGCTGGTGGCGCGGCTGGAAACCCAGTTGGGGACGCAGTTGCTGTACCGCACCACCCGGCGGCTTACCCTGACGGATGCCGGCGCGGTTTACTTTGATCACTGTTGCCAGTTGTTCGATGGGTTTCAGGAAGCACTGAATGCGATCAGTGACTTCCAGCAGCAGCCCACCGGTGTGTTGCGGTTGACCTGCGCCACCACCTTTGGCGAGCGTTTTATCGCGCCGTTGGTCAACGATTTCCTGGCGTGCCATCCGCAGTTGTCAGTGCAGCTGGATTTCACCAACCGGCGGGTGGATATCGTGGATGAGGGGTTCGATGTGGCGATCCGCACCGGGGCCTTGCCGGACTCCTCCCTGATTGCCCGCAGGCTCTGCCCCCGGCGGGAATATGTGGTGGGATCGCCGGCGTATTTCGAGCGCCATGCCCGGCCCCATACCCTGGGCGAGTTGGGTGGCCATAATTGCCTGCAGGGGTCCTCGGAGCAGTGGGCCTTCGATGTGGACGGCCAGCATCGCCACAGTAAGGTGCAGGGGAACTGGAAAGGCAACTCCGGAGTGGCCTTGCTGGACGCAGCGCGCAAGGGCATCGGGCTGGTGCAATTGCCGGATTATTATGTGGCGGCCGATCTAGCGCGCGGGGACCTGGTGTCGGTGCTGGATCAGTATGCCTGCACCCACACGGCGGTGTGGGTGGTGTATCCCCGTCATCGGCACTTGTCACCGAAGGTGCGCCAGTTCGTGGACTTTCTGGTGGAGCATATGGCGCGTTGATAAGGTGCCAAACATCCTTTTGTAGGAGCGTCGCTGGCGGCGCGATAAAAGCAGCTGCTAGTATCGAGTAGCGAAAACCGTAAACAATGTGGTTTTCTGGTTTTGAATTTCGCAACTCGCTTCTCGTAACTCGATACTCAGGTAATCGCGCCGCCAGCGGCGCTCCTACAGCAACTAAAATGGAATGAATATGTACACAGGAAGTTGTCTTTGCGGTGGTGTCGCGTTCGAGATTGACGGTGAGCTGGCGCCGATACAGGTGTGCCACTGCCAGCAGTGTCGCAAGGCACAGGGCACCGCATTGGTTACCAATATTCCGGTGGATACGACGCAGTTGCGTTGGGTGCGTGGTGAAGATTTATTGAAAGGGTATGAGTCAACGCCGGGCAAGCAGCGTGTGTTCTGTCGCGAGTGCGGTTCGCCGGTGTTGAGTCGTCTTGAAAGCCTGCCGGGAGTGGTGCGTATCCGGGCGGGATTGCTGAATGAGCCGTTGGTGACTCGGCCGGCGTTTCACTTTTACGTGGATTCAGCCTGTAACTGGTGGTCCATCGACGATGACTTGCCACAGTACCCGGCGGGTCGTTCGTGATCGTCGTCGGGGCCGGGTGCGGGGTAGCCGCAACCCGGCCTCGCAGCTAACGCCTCTCAGCCCAGCTGGGCTTTGAGGGAGGCGATTTCCTGAGCATCGCTGTTACGCGCAACGAATGCCTGCCAGCTATCCGTCGCGTGGCTTTTCAGTGCCTTGGCAACACGCTGCTCTTCTCCTTCCGGCAAGTGCCCGAACAGCCCCAGCAGGTTGCTGTCGTGGGCCTGGCTGAGTGCCTGATCCAGAGTCTGGGGTTGGCGTTCGGTGAGCACGTCCAGTGCCGGGGTCAGGTGAGCATGGTCCAGCAGCGGTAGCAGCGGCAGTAATTCATCCCAGCTGTTTTCTTCTGCCACGGTGGTGATCAGGCTTTCCATGATGTGCTCTTCGCGCAGCTTGGCCACATTGACCACCGCCTGCTGATGGGTATTGTCCATGGCATTCACTGCCTGCAGCAGGTTGGTCCACAGCTGCTGGTCACTGGCGACTTCAATGATACGGCTCAGCACGGTTTCGCCCTGTTCGGCCACCAGGTTGCCCATCTGGCCGCGGAGCTGGGTGTTCAGGTGGCCATTCAGTGACAGCACGGCGGGCCACAGCTCATGGTCCGTGGCGGCTTTGAGTGTGGCCCGTTGCTGGGTCTCGCTGAGTAGCCCAAGCAGGGTGTCGAGTTTGCTTTTGTCTTCCAGATACAGCGCGATTTTCACCATGGCTTCACCGTCATTAACAGTGCTGGTGACGGCCTTCAGGGCGGATGGCTGAATCACAGCGACAAAGCGGGCCAGGGTGATGTGCTCATTCATGGCCAGCAGTGCCTTGGCAACGGTGGCGACAATCTTGTCGGGCATGGCGGCCAGCAAGGCGCGGGAATACGTCGGCTCCAGGTGGATGCACAGCTTGGCAAGAAAATCGTCGGGCAGCTTGTCAGCCAGCTTGATGGCACGCTCGGCGGGCAGCTCGGAGGCAATGCCGGCGGCCAGCACAGACCCCAGCACCGTGGTTGCCAGTTTGGCGCTGGCACCGGTGGGCACCAGCTTGCTGATACCGGCCAGGCGCTGGTAGCTGTCCTGGTGCTGTTCATAGAAAAAACTGGAAACGCTGTTACGGAACGCGGCCAGGGTATTCAGGTCCTGGCCGTCCAGAAAGGCCATGTCGGCTTCGTCGGTTTCCAGCAGACGGCTCAGCTTGAGTAGCTCGGCCTGGGTTTCAATATGCATGATCTGTCTCCTGCTGACTTAACCGAACAACATCTTTTTGACTGGGCGACGGAAAGGCCCGGGCACCACGTTCAAGGCATTATTCATGGCCTTTTCCACGCGGGCGTCTTTGGTTTCCAGTGCGGCGAGCACGGTGTCCGCCAGTTTGCTGGCCTTGTCAGCGGGCAAGGACTCGATAAAGGCCAGCGCATCGGCTGGCAAGCCCTTGTTTTTCAAGGTACTAATGGAATCAGACATGGTTCCTCCTTCAATTCAGGCGCTACTATGCCAGCAAAGCTGAAAGAAGACTGTTGCCGAAAAGCCGTATTCGGGCGGCGCTTGAGAAAGCGCTGGGGGGAGATTTTACAAGTCAGAAAGCGGCAGGTGTGGCTGCACAGGCAGGCATGGATTGCCTGTGCAGCCAGCGGAGCCGCCAGGGTGTCAGGAGAAGGTGGTGGTCTCGCTGATAAAGCCCACATTGACCGCACCTGGGCCAAGATTGACGCCACCGGTAAGGCTCATGCCCGTGCTGAGCAGTTCCACGCCGTGTTGTTTGGCGCACAGTTTTAATTCACGGAAGCCGGGCAATTCAGCAATACGGTTTTCGTCGCCGGCATAGCTGACACAGACAACAGGTTCCAGCAGGCCCTGGCGAATGCAGTCACAGGCATGCGTGAACATTTTTTCCACAGCGGCCGGGTAACCACGCACTTTGTCTGCAGGAAACGATTCGCCTGCCCGTGCGCAGAGGATGGGCTTGATATCCAGCGTGCTGCCCAGTTTTGCGCTTAGCCAGCTGACGCTTTTGTCGCCTTTCTTGCGCGCACGTTTCTGCACATAGTAAAGATCATCGACCACAGAATAACCGCTGGTGAACGGGATCAGCGCGTTAACCCGATTGCGGACATCGCTGACGCGCATGCCCTTGCCAATCATGTTGATGGTGGCAGCAGCCAGCACCGCCTGGCCGCAGAACAGGGTCTGGCTATCGGTAACCCGCAAGGCAAAAGGGCCTTCAACGCCGGCTTTCGCACGCACCGCCTTGTAGTCGCGCAAGATGCCATGGGATGCGCGGGTGGCATTGTTGAACATGGGGCTACGGCTGGCGGGCAGCGTTTGAACCAGCGCATAGTCGTACTGGCTGACGATTCTGTCGAGGAAGAACTGGCGGAACGCGTCAGTGTCGAGGGGGACGGATTCGGCGTCCTGGCCTTTGTCCAGCCGGTTGTCGGCGTAAAAATCCTGGCGCTGTTTAGGGGCGCGACTATCCACAAACACAGCGTCACCGATGCGGATGGAAATGGGCAGGACCTGTATCTGATGTTGATCAATATAGTGTTTTGGCAGGTCGCACGTTGCGTCGACCACCAGACCGATTTGCATTGTTTTCTCCCGTTAGCCAATGAGGCAATCGTGCTTTTGTGTGCCTGCGCCGGGATTATTTTGCGTTCTGTCCAGCGTCATTATTGGTGCACGGTGCGCGGACATACTAACGGGTTTGTCGCGGGAAAAAAGGGGCAAACGGCTTGACCGGTCGAATGGCCGGTAATCGGTGATTATTGGAAGTTTTCCTGGTCGGTGATAAACCCCACACTGATGGCGCCGGGGCCGATATTCACGCCGCCGGTGAGCCCCATATGGCTGACCAGCAACTGGACATCGTGTTTCTCGGTAGCGGCTTTCAGGGCGTTGAAGCCGGGCATCTGGAAGGCGGCATCCGGGTCGCCGGCGTAACTGACGCAGACAATCGGTGTCAGCAATCCGTCTTCCACGCATTGGCAGGCGTGGGCAAACATTTTTTCCACTGCGCTTTCAAAACCTCGTACCTTGGCGACCGGAAAGGTCTGGTCCCGGCGGGCGCAGAGAATCGGTTTGATATCCAGGGCCGAGCCCATCAGCGCGCCGACAAAGCCAACGCTCTTGTCTCCCTTTTTACGGGCGCGTTTGTGCACGTAGTACAGGTCTGGCACCACCGCATAGCCGGTGGTCTTGGGGGTAAGATCGCTGATGCGTTGGCGAATGTCGCCAATTTTGGTGCCGGCATTGATCAGGCGAACGGTTTCGGCGGCAAGGACGCCCTGTGCGGCGAACAGGGTCTGGCTGTCGCTGACACGAATGCGGAAGGGCCCTTCCCGGCCGGCGGCCTCGCGGACTTTTTTGTAGCCGGAGAGTATGGCATGGGCGGCTTCGGTGGCGTTGTCGTAAATGGGGCTGCGGCTCTTGGGAACCGTTTGCACCAGGGCGTAATCGAATTCGCCCACGGCATGGTCCAGTAACAGGGTACGGATCTGTTCTACGGAGGGCGGCGCGGTTTCTGCGTCGTGGCTCTTGTCGATTTCGTGGCGGGCATAGAATTCCCGGGCCCGCTGCGGGTCCCGGTCATCCACGTAAATTTCCTTGCCGATGCGGATCGGAACCGGCATCACCAGGATGTTGTTGGCATCAATAAAGTCTTTGGGCAGGTCACAACCTGAATCCACAACCAGACCGATTTTCATTGTTATACGCCTTACGGAGCCTGTTTGATTTCAGTCTAGAACGGGCGTGCCGCTATTGGCGTCTTTTTGCGTATGGGAATGGTGTAGGAATGTTATTTGAACGCTGCAGTCTGGATGCCAGATGCCTGACTGGAAAACCTGCAGGTGCGCAGGTTTTTCGTCGGGCATCTGGCGTCAAGCCTCTTGCCGGCCGGGGTGTGCGAGGAGGGCAGCCAATCAAACCGGTGTGGTTAATTTTGCAGAGCCTCCCCCTTATTGAATATTGCCGCCCACTTCCACGATTTTCAGTGTATTGGTGCCACCGTGAGCGTCGTCGTAGTTGCCCTTGGTGATCAGTATCCGGTCGCCGGTCTGCACCACGCCCATGGCTTCCAGCATGCTCACCGCCTGCCGGTTGACGGTGTCGCTGGCCAGTGCGTGGCTGTCGAAGGGGATGGCATGAACGCCGCGCAGAATCGCCACCCGTCGCTGGCTTGAGGGGTAGGGCGTAAAGGCATAAATAGGCATGCCCGAGCGCAGCCGTGACATCAGCCGCGGGGTGTTGCCGGTTTCCGTCATGGCGATAATGGCCGCTACGTTGCTCAACCGGTTGGCGGCCTGCATGGCGGCCATGGCGATGACTTCATCAATGTTGTCCGCACGGTCATTGATGGGCCGATCGGTCCTGCGTTCCTGCCAGGTGCGTTCGGCGCCAAGAATAATGCGGTCCATGGCCTGCACGGTTTCTTGCGGAAAATCGCCAACGGCGGTTTCCGCCGACAACATCACCGCATCGGTGCCATCCAGCACCGCGTTGGCCACGTCGGAGACTTCCGCCCGGGTTGGCTGGGGGCTGTGGATCATGGATTCCATCATCTGGGTGGCGGTGATCACGAAACGGTTCAGCGCCCGCGCCCGGCGGATGATGTGCTTCTGCACGCCGACCAGCTCCGCATCGCCAATTTCCACCGCCAGATCGCCGCGGGCCACCATGACCCCGTCTGAGGCCACAATGATCGCGTCCAGGGTGTCGTCATCCGCCACCGCTTCAGCGCGCTCAATTTTGGCAATGATGCCACCTTTGCCGCCGGCGCTCTGGTAGCGGCGGCGAGCCTCTTCCACATCATCGGCATCACGGGGAAAAGACAGGGCGAGGAAATCCACGTCCATGTCGGCGGCGGTGAGGATATCGGCCAGATCTTTTTCGGTGAGGGCGCGGGCACTGAGGCCGCCGCCCTTGCGGTTGACACCTTTGTGATCAGACAGTTCGCCCCCCACCCGCACGGTGCACTCCACACGGGTGCCGTTGATGGCGTTCACTTCCAGTTCCAGCAGGCCGTCATTGAGCAGCAGAATATCCCCGGCCTGACAATCGGTGGGTAGAGGCGGGTAGCTGACGCCGACTTGTTCGGCATTGCCGGCGTCATCCGGCAGGGCCGTATCCAGGGTAAAAGGCTGCCCGGCGCTGAGCATGATGGGGCCGTCACGGAAGCAGCCAATGCGGATTTTGGGCCCCTGCAGATCCGCCAGAATGGCCACGTGCTGGCCGCGTTGCTCGGCGCAGCGGCGAATCTTGTCGGCGGTATCCCGGTGGGTATCGGCGGTGCCGTGGGAAAAATTCAGCCGGAAGACGTTTACGCCCGCACCGATCAGTGTGTCGAGCATGGGTTCCGGTGCAGAGGCGGGGCCGACGGTGGCAACAATCTTGGTGCGGCGAAGCGGGTGCTGAGGGGTGCGAGAGGGCATGCGTGTCTTTCCATCAATCATTTCGCCTTAGCATACCATGGGGACGCGAACGAACGATGACAGCCGGCGAGGCATGGGCCCGTGAGGTTCACTTTAATCTTTAAAGAAAGGTTTATTGCGGAATTGAGTGATCAGCGGGTTTCAGAACTTGTCTCATTATCCCGCCCTGGTAACCGCAGGGCGCCGGATGCCCGACGGTGGACGCTTGACTTCAAAACCTAAAAACCTTGGCCGCCATGCTCTCTGCGCAAAAACGGCAACCTCTCAGGCTATGGGGGTTTGCGTCAGGTGTTCGGCGTCCAGCGTTTGGCAAAGTGCCGGGTATTTGTGATAAGCCCATCAGACGGCGAAAAGCGTGTTATTCACTCTAATCCGTGATGAACCTAAAGAAAGCCCCGCCTGGAAGGCGGGGAAAGGGGAAATCGATGGCAGGGAATCAATGCAGCATGGCAAAGGCACACGCCTGGGCCTGACTGAGGCGAAGAAAATCGCCCATGCCCATTTTTATGACTTCTGTATGCGTGCCCGCGTTAAAGGCAAGCCAGTCTTCGCTGAGCAAGGTGTCGTCCACATACACGTTCATGTTGTACAGATTCCCGAAGGGGGGCTCGCCACCGGGTTCGCAGAGCGGGAAGCAATCCTTGAAGTCGTCTTCGCTGGCCAGCTCAACGCGATTGGCCTGCAGGGCCAGGCGTAATTTTTCCGGGTCCAGATATTGATTGGCAGGCAGCACGGCCATGGCCAGCTTTCCATCCACGTCCACAATCACGGTCTTGGCCATATGCCGGCCGGGAATATGGGCGGACTGTGCTACCTCTGAAGCGGTAACAGCGGGCGGGTGGTTGTAGCAGTGATAATTCACGCCGTTGTTATCGAGAAAATCGGCCAGCGCGCGGGCGGGCATGATGAACCTCCTCCCGGAATCGAGTCACCGGGATTGGGGAGCGGCCTGACAAACCGCTTGTGGCGGGTGCGCAGGAGACGCTCCGTGACGGTGTGTCTGATTAAGGGTAGGGCGAGTGAGGAAGGAGGAGAAATACAAATATGCGCTAATGTTTATAGCGGAAAAGCATATCTACGAGCTACGAGCTACGAGCTACGAGCTACGAGCTACGAGCTACGAGCTACGAGCTACGAGCTACGAGCTACGAGCTACGAGCTACGAGCTACGAGCTACGAGCTACGAGAAATAGAAAAGGAAAGCTGGAAAAGTTCCAGGGTTTTGCGCTTTTCAACTTTCCACTTTGAACTTTCAATTGACCTTTCGCGGGCAGGGCGGTTGCCGTATGGCACTTAACCCAACCCGCGTTGCCGCGTGAAGCATGTTGCGTGCAGCGTCTCTTGTCACATTCCCAGATTGTCGAGAATGCGCAGATTCGGGCCGGCCTGGTTCATTGTGTAGAAATGCAGGCCCGGTGCGCCCATGGCCAGCAGCCGTTCGCACAGCCGGGTGACCACTTCTTCGCCAAAGGCTTTTACTGCAGCATCGTCGTCCTTGATGTCGTTGAGTTTGCTTTGCAGCCAGCGTGGCACATCGGCACCGCAGGTGCTGGAAAAACGCAGCAGGTTGGCCACATTAAGAATCGGCATGATGCCCGGGTAGACGGGGGCATCGCAGCCGGCCTTGTGCAGCGCATCCATGTAATAGCCGTAGGCATCGGCATTATAGAAATACTGGGTCAGGCCGCTGTTGGCGCCGGCGTCGACCTTGCGCTTGAAGTGAGCAATGTCGTCTTCAAAGCTGCGTGCCTGCGGGTGCATTTCCGGGTAGGCGGCGACTTCCAGGGTGAAGTGATCGCCGGTTTCCTGACGGATCAATTGCACCAGTTCGTCGGCGTACTTGATCTCGCTCTGGGCGTAGCCCATGCCGGAGGGCAGGTCGCCACGCAGGGCGACAATGCGGGTGACGCCTGCCGCTTTGTAGCCGTTCACCAGCTCGAGAATTTCGTCCCGGCTCTGGCCGATGCAGCTCAGGTGCGGCGCGGTATCGCCATGCTGCTCGCGCAGCTTGTTGACCATGTCGCGGGTGTTGTCACGGGTGGATCCACCGGCACCAAAGGTGCAGGAAAAAAACTCCGGGTTCTTCGCCTGCAGTTTTTGTTGGGTCGCCAGCAGCTTTTCCTTTCCCTGTTCTGTCTTGGGAGGGAAAAACTCAAAACTGATTCGTTTCATAACGAGCTCGCTTCATGCTGCACGCATCACGCACCACGCCTGTTGCGTGATGCGTGTCGCGTGCCTGCGTTAATACTTGTAATGTTCCGGCTTGAAGGGGCCTTCCACGCCGACGCCGATGTAGTCGGCCTGTTCTTTGGTGAGTTTGGTGATCACGCCACCGAAGCCTTCCACCATGTAACGGGCCACTTCTTCGTCCAGCTGTTTGGGCAGCACTTCCACCTTGAGCATTTTTTCTTTCACTGCGTCAGAGTGGTTGGCGTAGCCCTGATCGAACAGGTACATCTGCGCGAGGACCTGGTTGGCGAAGGAGCCGTCCATGATGCGGCTGGGGTGGCCGGTGGCGTTGCCCAGGTTGACCAGGCGCCCTTCAGAGAGCAGCAGCAGGAAATCGCCGGCGGCCTTGTCACGCCATACCTTGTGTACCTGCGGCTTCACCTCTTCCCATTCCCAGGTCTTGCGCATGAAGGCGGTGTCCACTTCGTTGTCGAAGTGACCGATGTTGCAGACCACGGCGCCTTTCTTGATGGCCTTGAGCATGTTGGCATCGCAGACATTGAAGTTACCGGTGGTGGTCACCAGCAGATCGGTGTTGCCCAGCAGCTCGGTGTTGATGGAGGCTTCGCTGCCATCGTTGATGCCGTCCTTGTACTGGCTGACGACTTCAAAGCCGTCCATGCAGGCCTGCATGGCGCAGATCGGATCTGCTTCGGTAACCTTAACGATCATGCCTTCCTGGCGCAGGGACTGGGCGGAACCCTTGCCCACATCGCCATAGCCAACGACCAGTGCTTTCTTGCCGGACAGCAGGTGGTCGGTGCCGCGCTTGATGGCATCGTTCAGGGAATGACGGCAGCCATATTTGTTGTCGTTTTTGCTCTTGGTGACGGAATCATTCACGTTCACTGCGGGCACTTTCAATGTGCCTTTGTTCAGCATCTCGTAGAGACGGTGTACACCCGTGGTAGTTTCTTCGGTAATGCCGTGAATATTGTCGAGCATGGCCGGGTAAGTTTCATGGATGTAGCCGGTCAGGTCGCCACCATCATCCAGAATCATGTTGGCTTCCCACAGCTCGCCGTTGCCGTCACGACAGGTCTGCTCGATGCACCACATGTACTCTTCTTCCGTTTCACCTTTCCAGGCAAAAACCGGCACCCCAGCGGCTGCGATGGCGGCAGCGGCGTGGTCCTGGGTGGAGAAGATGTTGCAGCTGGACCAGCGTACTTCGGCACCCAGGGCGACCAGGGTTTCGATCAGCACGGCGGTCTGAATGGTCATGTGAATACAGCCGATGATTTTGGCGCCTTTCAGCGGCTGCTCGGCACGGTATTTTTCACGAATGGTAACCAGTGCCGGCATTTCGGTTTCGGCAATATGAATTTCCGAGCGGCCGTAGGCGGCAAGGGAAATATCGGCGACTTTATAGTCGGTAAAGGTATCGGTTTTTGCGTTCATGGTGTTCTCCATTCGTTTTTGACGAATGGGCGCAGTTAATCCGGGTATGCCTGCCTTGCGAGCCTCGCGGTCATGCCGCTGCAGCGCCCCTCGCAAGGCAGATCAAATTAGTTTTCGCGTTAAAGAACCTTGGCCAGGTCGGCGGCCTTGTCGGTTTTTTCCCAGCTGAAGCCTTCGCGGCCGAAGTGGCCGTAGCTGGCGGTAGGACGATAGATCGGCTTGCGCAGGTCGAGCATTTCGATAATGCCGCGCGGGCGCAGATCGAAATGTTCACGGACCAGATCGACGATGGCGTTATCACTAATCTTGCCGGTGCCGAAAGTGTTCACCGAGATGGAGGTGGGCTCGGCCACGCCGATGGCGTAGCTCACCTGGATCTCGCACTTGCTGGCCAGCCCGGCGGCGACAATGTTCTTGGCCACGTAACGCCCGGCGTAGGCCGCGCTACGGTCGACCTTGGACGGATCCTTGCCGGAGAAGGCGCCGCCACCGTGGCGTGCCATGCCGCCGTAGGTGTCCACGATGATTTTGCGGCCGGTCAGGCCACAGTCACCCATGGGGCCACCGATCACGAAAATCCCGGTGGGGTTCACGTGGTACAGGGTGTCCTTGTGCAGCCATTCTTCCGGCAGCACGGGCTTGATGATTTCTTCCATCACCGCTTCGCGCAGGTCGGCCAGCTTGATGTCCGGGGAATGCTGGGTAGACAGCACCACGGCATCCACGGCCACGGGCTTGCCGTTGTCGTAACGCAGGGTGACCTGGCTTTTCGCATCCGGGCGCAGCCAGGGCAGGGTGCCGTTCTTGCGCAGCTCGGCCTGACGCTCCACCAGACGATGGGAGTAGTACACCGGGGCGGGCATCAGGGTATCGGTTTCGTCAGTGGCGAAGCCGAACATCAGGCCCTGGTCGCCGGCGCCCATTTCTTTCTCTTCGGCTTCGTCCACACCGATGGCGATATCGGCGGACTGTTTGCCGATGCCGTTAAGGACGGCACAGCTGGCGCCATCGAAGCCTTTCTCGGAGCTGTCGTAGCCGATATCAAGGATCACCTGGCGAACGATGTCTTCCAGCTCCACGTAGGTGTTGGTGCGCACTTCACCGGCGACCACGGCCATGCCGGTTTTGACCAGTGTCTCCACCGCCACGCGGGCGTGGGGATCATCCTTGATGATGGCGTCCAGAATGGCGTCCGAGATCTGGTCAGCCATTTTATCCGGATGGCCTTCGGACACGGATTCGGAGGTAAAGATGGAATATTCACTCATTACTGGAGTGCTCCCTTAAAGTTAATTGCTTGCACGCAACACGCTGACACGCATCACGCGAAAACCGGGTTAATCTCCATGCGGCGCAGGATCGCGGCGCAAGTTGTTTTCGTTTTTGCCACATACTTATTCGCGAACAGCGTGCTGCGTGCTGCGTGTAAGCGTGTCGCGTTTTTCAAATGTTCTTACCTGGACCTGAAACCCATTGCGCAGTGCCAGAAACTGGCTTTCCTGCAACTCAAGCCCGGCGCGGCCGGCCCAGTCCACCAGGTCGGTTTCATCAAAGCCGAGCCAGAAATCCCCGCAGGTCTCGTGGGCCCAGTGCTGGTCATGCCGACACAGGTCGGTGATCAGCAGTGTGCCGCCGGCCTGCAGTTGTTCTGCTGCGGCGCGGATGGCGCTGGCCGGTGCGGGCAAGTGGTGCAGCACCATGTTCAATACCACGGCGTCGACCGTGGGCAGGTTGCTGGCGGCTTCCGGCCAGTCTCCCAGTATCAGTTCCACATTTGACCGTTTGGCGACGGCCTTGCGCGCCCGTTTGAGCATGGCCTCGGCATTGTCCAGGCCGATAACCTGTTCAAAATGCCCGGCGAGCTCCAGCAGGAACAGCCCGTCACCGGGGCCAATTTCCAGCACCTGTTTTCCTTCCGGGCTGGCGCGCAGCAGCAGCTCGCAGGCCTGCTCGGCATATTGCCCGTACTCGGCGATCAGCTCCTGCTGGGCATCATGCTGTTCGGCGTGCCGGGCAAAAAAGGCGCGGCTTTGCTCGGCACGCTGCTGTTGCACCTGCTCCAGTCGCGCCGCGACCTCATCATTGAGAGACCCATCATCCAGCTCGTCCAGCAAGGCGCTGTGAACGGCACCCTCTGCGTCATCCGCCTGGGGCAGGCGACGACGGTAGAAAATGGAGTTGCCCTCACGGCGCTTTTCCACCAGTCCGCCTTTTGCCAGCACCTTGAGGTGGTGGCTCATGCCGGATTGCTTCATGGCCATGATCTCGCACAGCTCCAGCACCCCGAAGCTGTTCTGGCCCAGCACCTGCAATACCTGCAGGCGTAACGGGTCCCCGGCGGCCTTGAGAAAGCCCGCCAGATGATCGGTCACATCCGGTAGAGAGGGAGCCAGTGCATTCATAGAGGGGGAGTCTAGCGCAATCCAAAACTAAATCAAAATAAATTGATATAGGTTTTGACGTTACCTTAACTCGCTGCCTGAAACAGGTGCCTCGCGGCACGCAAACAGGCGGAGGCAGGCTGCCGGTGGGTGCTTGCGCTTGTAGCTATTACCCCCTTGAGGGACAATAGCGCCCCTTTTCAGCCACCAGTCAGTTTTGGAGCCCTGCATGCCCAGCGCCCCCGCCAGCCGTGACCTCGCCAATGCCATCCGTGCCCTGAGCATGGATGCGGTACAGAAAGCCAATTCCGGGCACCCCGGTGCACCCATGGGCATGGCGGATATCGCCGAAGTGCTGTGGCGCGGTTTTATGCAGCACAACCCGGCTGACCCGACCTGGGCCGACCGTGACCGCTTTGTGCTCTCCAACGGCCACGGCTCCATGCTGCTGTATAGCCTGCTGCACCTGACCGGTTACGGTGTCAGCCTGGAGGACATCAAGAACTTCCGCCAGTTGGGCAGTGCCACCGCCGGACATCCGGAATACGGTGACGCGCCGGGCATTGAAACCACCACCGGCCCACTGGGTCAGGGGCTGGCCAATGCCGTGGGCATGGCGCTGGCCGAGAAAATGCTGGCGGGGCAGTTCAACCGCGAAGGGCACACCGTGGTGAACCACAACACCTACTGTTTCCTGGGTGATGGCTGCATGATGGAAGGCATCTCCCACGAGGTGGCTTCCCTGGCGGGCACCCTGGGCCTGGGCAAGCTGGTGGCGTTTTATGACGACAACGGCATTTCCATCGACGGTGAAGTGGAAGGCTGGTTCACCGACGATACCGTGGAGCGTTTCCGCGCCTACGGCTGGCAGGTGATCCCTAATGTGGACGGCCACAACCCGGAAGAAATTACCGTGGCGGTGGAGAATGCCCGCGCCAACACGGATCAACCCACCTTGATTTGCTGCAAGACCATCATTGGTTTCGGCAGCCCCAACAAGCAGGGCAAGGAAGATTCCCATGGCGCTGCTCTGGGGGAAGATGAAATCGCCCTGACCCGTAAAGAGCTGGGTTGGGAGCACGGCCCGTTTGAAATCCCGGCGGACATCAAGGATGCCTGGGACGCCAAGGAAGCGGGTGCCAAAGCGCAGAGCGAATGGCAGCAGCGTTTCGACGCCTATCAGGCCGCGTACCCGGAGCTGGCGGCGGAGTTTCTGCGTCGCCAGGCGGGTGAATTGCCGGCAGACTTTGCCGACAAGGCGGATGCCTATATCCGTGAGTGCCAGGAAAAAGGCGACAAGGTCGCTACCCGCAAGGCGAGCCAGAATACCCTGGACGCTTTCGGTCCGCTGCTGCCGGAACTGGCTGGCGGCTCCGCTGACCTGGCCGGGTCCAACAACACCATCTGGAAAGGCTGCAAGTCGATCACTGCCGACGATGCCAGTGGCAACTACATCCACTACGGCGTGCGTGAATTCGGTATGACTGCCATCCAGAACGGCCTGTGTCTGCACGGTGGCCTGCGCCCTTACGGTGGCACCTTTCTGGTGTTCATGGAATACGCCCGTAATGCGGTACGCATGGCGGCGCTGATGCATCAGCCGAACATTCTGGTCTACACCCACGATTCCATTGGTCTGGGCGAAGACGGCCCGACCCACCAGCCCATCGAGCAGCTGGCCAACCTGCGTCTGACCCCGAACATGCGTACCTGGCGCCCCTGCGACACGGTGGAATCGGCGGTGTCCTGGAAAAAGGCGGTACAACGCCAGGATGGCCCGTCGTCGCTGATCTTCTCCCGCCAGGGCCTGCCCTGCATGGAGCGCGGCAACGACCAGCTGGCCGACGTGGAGAAGGGGGGCTACACCCTGTTGCAGACCGGTGAAGGCACCCCGGACGCCATCATCATTGCCACCGGTTCCGAGGTGGAGCTGGCAGTGAAAGCTGCCCAGGCGCTCAGCGGGAAAAACATCCGCGTGGTGTCCATGCCCTGCGTGGAAGAATTCCTGGCCCAGGACAAGGCCTACCAGGACAGCGTGCTGCCCAGCGACGTGCGCGCCCGGGTGGCCGTGGAAGCGGCGATTGCGGACTACTGGTACCGCTTCGTGGGCCTGGACGGCAAGGTGGTGGGCATGACCAGCTTTGGCGCGTCCGCCCCGGCCGGTGACCTGTTCAAGCACTTCAATATTACTGCTGAAGCGGTGCAGGATGCGGTGGAGTCGTTGCTGTAATGAAACGCCGGACGCCTGATGCCGGACGCTTGACGCAATGGGCCGTGCCCGCGTGCCATGGCCTTGCCGTTTCCGATACGGTGGTCACGGAATGCGAGGTTAAGGCTTTTAGCGTCTGGCGTCTGGCGTCCGGCGTCCAGCGAGGCGCAGCCTGATGCGCATCGCTATTAATGGCTACGGTCGTATCGGGCGCTCTTTTGTGCGTGCCCTGGCCGAGCGCGAAGGCGCCGGCTGGCAGGCGCCGTTTACGCTGGCGGCGATCAACGACAAGGGGCGCCCGGAAGACCTGCTCTACCTGACTCGCTACGACACCACCCACGGGCGGTTGGCGGAGCCGGCAGAGCTGATCGAAGGCATGCTGCGTATCGGCAAGCAGGCGCCCATGCTGCTGGAGCAGCCCAGGCCGGAATTGTTGCCCTGGGGCGAGCTGGGTGTGGATCTGGTGCTGGAATGTTCCGGCCATTTCCGCAGCCACGCCGGGGCCTCGCGCCATCTGCAGGCCGGTGCCGAAAAAGTGATTATCGGTGCGGTGCCCTTTGATCTGGCTGACCAGATCGTGGTGTACGGCGTTAATCACGAGGATGTGCGTGACGACAGCCGGGTGCTGTCAGCGGCGTCCTGCACCACGCACTGTATCGCACCTCTGTTGCAGCGGCTGGATCAGCAGTACGGCATCCAGCAGGTGTTGATGAAAGAAATCCATGCCTACACCTCGGACCAGACCCTGCTGGACCATGTCCATCGGGATCCGCGCCGGGGACGGGCCGGGGCACAGAACATTGTGCCGACCACCAGTAGCGCCATCGGTGCGGTGCAGCAGGTGCTGCCAGCCCTTGCCGGGCGCATCAACGGCGACTCCATCCGTGTGCCGACCCTGAACGTGGCCATGGTGGAGCTGACGTTGCGACTGGAACAGACGCCGGATGAGGACAGTCTCAACCAGTGGCTGCAGCAACAGGCAACGGCGTCTGCGGGCCTGATTGGCTACAATGATGCCCCGCTGGTCAGCGTGGATTTCAATCACCGCCCGGAATCCGCCATCGTCGATGTGACCCAGACCCGGGTGCAGGGCGACATGGTGCAGGTGGTGGCCTGGTACGACAACGAATGGGGCTATGCCAACCGTTTGCTGGACTGGGTAAGTGAATTGGCTTTGAACAAGGCTGGAAGCTCAAGGCTGGGCGCCTGACGTGTTGCTTTAGCGTTCGGCGTCAGGCGTGTTGCGTCTGGCAGAATTTAATGAGGTAAGTGAACGATGAACTTCAAACGCATGACCGACCTGGATCTGGCAGGCAAACGCGTTCTGATCCGTGAAGACCTGAACGTGCCGGTGAAAGACGGCAAGGTTACCAGTGATGCGCGTATCCGTGCCTCCCTGCCGACCATCGAGCATGCGCTCAAGGCGGGCGCCAGGGTGATGTTGATGTCGCATCTGGGCCGGCCCACCGAAGGTGAATACGCCGACGAGTTTTCCCTGCAGCCGGTGGCTGATCATCTGGGTGGTTTACTGGGCCGTGATGTGCCGCTGGTCAAGGACTGGCTGGACGGGGTCGAGGTGGCCGACGGTCAGGTGGTGTTGTGTGAGAACGTTCGCTTCAATAAAGGCGAAAAGAAAGACGACGAAGCGCTGTCACAAAAAATGGCCGCGCTGTGTGATATCTATGTGATGGATGCCTTCGGTACCGCTCACCGTGCGCAGGCGTCTACCCATGGGGTGGGCAAGTTCGCACCGGTGGCCTGTGCCGGCCCGCTGCTGGCCAATGAGCTTGACGCTTTGGGCAAGGCCCTGGACGCACCGGCGAAACCGCTGGTGGCCATCGTTGGTGGTTCCAAGGTGTCCACCAAGCTGGAAGTGCTGGAATCGTTGTCGGATGTGGTCGACCAGCTGGTGGTCGGTGGTGGTATCGCCAACACCTTCCTGGCCGCTGCCGGCCATCCGGTGGGCAAGTCTTTGTATGAAAAGGACCTGATTCCCGCCGCACAGAAAATTGCCGAGAAGGTGCACATCCCGATTCCGGTGGATGTGGTGACGGCCAAGGAATTTGCCGAGTCTGCCGAGGCGGTCACCAAGAAGGTGGAAGACGTGGCCGACGACGACATGATTCTGGATGTGGGCCCGCAGACCGCACACATCGTGGCGGCGCTGATGAAGGAAGCCAAGACCATTATCTGGAATGGCCCGGTGGGTGTATTCGAATTCGATCAGTTCGGTGAAGGCACCCGGGAAATGGCCCTGGCCATTGCCGACTCGGATGCCTTTTCCATTGCCGGTGGTGGTGACACCCTGGCTGCAGTGGACAAGTATGGTATCACTGATGATGTCAGCTATATCTCCACCGGCGGCGGTGCCTTCCTGGAATTTGTGGAAGGCAAAGTACTGCCGGCGGTGGCCATGCTTGAGGCACGGGCGAAGGATTAAAAGACGCGGGCACGCCTCACGCAACCACGCACCATGCTCGGGCGTGCCAGCGTGACGCATGGGGCGTGCAAGCAGTATTGTACGGAGTGATGTTGGTGCAGAGCACCGCAAACGGATAGCAGAAAGGGGAAAGTGAAAATGGCACTTATCAGCATGCGACAGCTGCTGGATCACGCTGCCGAGTTTGGCTACGGCGTACCGGCTTATAACGTGAACAACGTGGAACAGATGCGCGCCATCATGGAAGCCGCGGACAAAACCAATTCCCCGGTCATCGTGCAGGCATCTGCCGGCGCTCGTAAATACGCCGGCGCGCCATTTCTGCGCCATCTGATTCTCGCCGCCACGGAAGAATTTCCGCATATCCCCGTGGTGATGCACCAGGATCATGGCACCAGCCCGTCTGTTTGCCAGCGTTCTATTCAGCTGGGTTTCTCTTCGGTGATGATGGACGGTTCACTGGGTGAAGACGGCAAGACGCCCACCGATTACGACTATAACGTGGACGTGACCCGTCGCACCGTGGACATGGCCCACGCCTGTGGTGTGTCCGTGGAAGGCGAGCTGGGTTGCCTGGGGTCACTGGAAACCGGTGAAGCCGGTGAAGAAGATGGCATCGGTGCGGAAGGCAAGCTGACCCATGAGCAGATGCTCACCGACCCGGAAGAAGCGGCGGATTTCGTAAAGAAAACCAAGGTAGATGCCCTGGCGATTGCCATCGGCACCAGCCATGGCGCGTACAAGTTTACTCGCCCGCCCACGGGTGACATCCTCGCCATCGAGCAGATCAAGGCGATTCACCAGCGCATTCCGGATACCCACCTGGTCATGCACGGTTCCTCTTCCGTGCCGCAGGACTGGCTGGCCATCATCAATGAATTCGGTGGTGAAATTCCGGAGACCTACGGGGTGCCGGTGGAAGAAATTCAGGAAGGCATCAAGCACGGTGTGCGCAAGGTCAACATCGATACAGACTTGCGTCTGGCGTCCACCGGGGCGATCCGTCGTTTCCTGGCCCAGAACCCGGCCGAGTTTGATCCGCGTAAGTACCTGAAAGAATCCATCACCGCCATGCGTGATATCTGTATTGCTCGTTATGAAGCCTTTGGTACGGCGGGCCATGCGGACAAGATCAAGCCGATCAGCCTGGAAACCATGTTCCAGCGTTATGAATCCGGCGATCTGGACCCGCGGGTTAAATAAGAGACGCAGCACGCTTCACGCTGCAGGCAACACGTAGATCAAAAAAAAGCCGCACCCGGTTGGGTGCGGCTTTTTTGTTTTTCAGAGCTGCTATCAAGGGGCTTTGGTGGGTGCCATGCCGCGCTAATCCGTGAGGCCCCTTTTTTACCGACTGGCTTCAATCCTGATGTCAGCGCTGCCGGTGAGAATCAGTTGGCCCTGCTTGTTAATGTCGGCGTGATTGACGCCTTTGAGGGCGTCCATAAATTGCCGCTCCATTTCCATCAGTGGTGCTGGGCAAGCCATCATGGTGACGCCGCCGGTGGTGATGGTGAAGCTGTCCTCGTTCTGCACGTAGGTGGCCATGTAGTTGTTGCAGGCGGCCTTGCCGGCCACTTGCCCAGGCTGATGAAAGTTCAGCGTGACGGTAGCGTCAGTGACGTCTTCGCCATTAAGCGATGTGACGGACCAGGCTTCTCCACGCAGCTGGCTCTCTTCAACCATGGTGCGTACCTCGTTGGTCGGCTGCCCTGTGCAGGCAGCCAGTAACAGTGCGGCGCTGCCCAAGAGCAGCGGAAGGCGAAATGGGGTCATGGTGTGCCCTTGTGAGACGTTGTTGGTTACTTAGTGTATGTGCGGGGCGATATGGTTCCCGGCCAGGCTGGCGTTTATTGATGTGGCGCAAGGTTGTTGCAATGGGCGGGGCGAGTGCGTTGACTGGTCGCGGAGGAACAGGACAATGCAGTGAATCCTCTCTTATCTTCACTTTTCTGATCGCAATGATGGCGGGCCATGCTGAATACGTTGCTGGAATTTTATATTGAGCACCAGTGGTTGGCGTTGCCGCTGGCCATGTTGTCCGCGGTGGGGGTGGGCATATTGTGGATGGGCTGGCTCAGTTTGATGCTGACGGCATTCGGTCAGCGGCGCTGGCTATGGGGGTTTGCGATTCTGTTGCTGCCCGTGCCGGCGTCTCCGTGCTTTGCGCTGCGTCACCCGACGTTGAATCCCTGGGCCAATCGGCTGGTGCTATGGGGGCTGCTGCTGGCGCTGCCGATCCTGGTGTTAACCGGCTGGTGGGGCTGGCTGGCATTGACCCAGGCAGCGCCCGCCGCCTGATCAGTCGTCGTCGCTTGTCAGCCAGTGTGCGGGCCTGTCCGGCTTGGCATAGCTGAGCCGGCCGATACGCTGGCTACGGTGGTAGCTGTCCAGCCCCGACAGGGCCACCGTCCCGGCCCGTTCAATATCGACAAAGCCATCATCGCCCAGCACCTCGTCGGGTAGCAGGATATGTTCGATGGCACCGATCACCAGCACGGTGTTGTTTACCGCCAGGGTCTGCACTTCCCTCACCGCCATGCCCAGTTTTATCCGCGCCTGTGCCACGAAGGGGGCGGAAAAGTCGGGCAGATAAGTCGGGCTTAGCCCGGTAGCGGTAAACTCGGAGATCTCCCGGGGGTAACGGGCGGCGGTCTGGTGAGCGGCTTCGAGGATCTCGGTATGGACCTGGTTGAGCGTATAAACGCCACTGCCCTGCAGGTATTCCAGGCTATGCCGATCCACCGAATGCGGACGCAAAATCATCCCCATCAATGCCGGGTCGGCCCCGATATGAAAGCAGGAACCGACCATGGCCAGGTTTTCCTGTCCGCTCTCGGAGCGTGTGCCCACCAGGTTGGCGCTTTTGAAGCCGGACAGGCTATTGATCAGATTGACCCGCTCCCCGCGGGGTAAATCCTTGAGTGTATCGGTTGTCAGATGCATGGTGTGATTCCTCCCAGGCCCGTATTATCGGTAGGTGCCGTGAGTAAACCGTGGAGATCCGTTACCGGCTATGGCAAACCCATTCGATCGCGATCAGATTATTCAGCAGTGGCAGCCCTTGAATTGGGAGGCTTTCGACCCGCTGAGTGAATCCAGCCAGCGCTATGTGGCGTACTACGGTCTCAATTTTGCCGATCGCCTGCCGGACCTGGAGCATGGCTTCGGTTATTTCGAGGCGGCGGGGCATATGCTTTCCGTGCATGGCTGGCGGCCCCGGCCGCCCCATCAGCCGCGTGGTACCGTGCTGATCTGTCACGGTTACTTTGACCATGTGGGATTGTACCGGCATGTGATCGGTCATGTGCTGGAACTGGGCTATGCGGTACTCGCCTATGATCTGCCCGGCCATGGCTTGAGTACGGGCCCGCAGGCCGTGATCGACGATTTCCGTACCTACCGCGACGTGCTGGAGCAGTGTCTGTCACTGGCTACCAATTCTTTTCCCAAGCCCTGGCATGTGATTGCCCAGAGCACCGGGGGGGCCATCGTGATGGATTACCTGGTCAGCCGTGGTGAGGGTGATGAAAATCCTTTCGAGCAGGTGATTCTGCTGGCCCCACTTGTACGGCCGTTCAAGTGGGGAACCGCGCGCTGGTTGCACACCGTGGTCAGTCCGTTTGCCAAAACCCTGAAACGGGTTTTTACCATCAATTCCAACGATCCGGATTTTCTCGATTTTCTGGAAAACAGGGACCCGTTGCAGGCGCGGCGTATTTCCGCCATCTGGGTGAGCGCCCTGAAGAAATGGATGCCGGGTTTTGAAAAAGCGTCGCGAATAAAGGTGTCGCCGGTGGTGATTCAGGGGGACAAGGATGAAACGGTTGATTGGCAATATAACCTGGAGATGATCAAGAAAAAATTTGAAAGCCCCGATATTCGTATGCTGCCCGGGGCTCGTCACCAGCTTGCCAATGAGAATGAAGCGTTCAGACGTAAAATTTTCGCGATTATTGACGAGTATCTGGCGTAAAGGCATTTTTTTACGCTTTGTTACTTGAGCCGGTTGCCGCTTTGTAACAATGTGGATTCACGGTTCCTGATCAGGGAATTTTGCGTTTTTACAAGGAGTCTACAATGAACAGTAAATGGATGTTGGCCGCTGCTTCCGGTGCGGTCTTGTTGAGTCAGGCTGCCGTGGCAGACCTGAATGCAGGCGTCAATGCTGCCGTGAATGCCCAGGCAGATGCCGATGCTGCTGAACAGACTGTTCGTGACCAGCGAGATGCGGCCAAGGCAGATGCCAAGCAGGCAGAAAAAGATGCGCGGGCGCAGCGTGATCAAATGGAGAGCGATGCCAAAGCCCGCCATGACGCGATAAAAGAAGACGCCAAGGCAAAGCGTGATGCCATGAAGGATGACGCAAACGCCATGGGCGATGATGCCCGTGCCAAGCACGATGCCAACATGAAGAAAATGGAAGAAAACCGTGACGCCGCGCGTCAGCGTCATGAAGATGCCATGAATAATGCGCAAGGGGCTGGCGCCAATGCCAACGCTGAAATGAAAGCGGGGGCCGCCGGTGTCAATGCGGAGGCGAAAGCGGATGCCAAGGTGGACGCTGAGAAGAAAGAAAAATCCTGGTATAACTTCTGGGATTAATATTCTTTCCGGGATCAAAAAAGGCCGCGATTCGCGGCCTTTTTTTGTTCTTGTAAGCGTTGATTGATGAACAGTTTTTAGCGTTTTCCGTCGCGCCTCAGTATTGGTTCACGGTGCCATTTTCGCCTACCAGTACCACGTCGGCAGGCCGCTTGGCGAACAGGCCATTGGTGACGACGCCAACGATATTGTTGAGCGTGGTTTCCAGTTCAATCGGGTTGGTGATATCCAGGTTGTGCACATCGAGAATGATATTGCCGTTGTCCGTGACAAAGCCTTCGCGGTATTCCGGTTGCCCACCCAGTGCGACG